>Ga0307514_10000003_pt1 | contig 763946 bp, 665 predicted proteins | sample 16_EM_MG_FD_203088 | JGI IMG/M metagenome (GOLD analysis project Ga0307514, IMG submission 203088) | Populus trichocarpa ectomycorrhiza microbial communities from riparian zone in the Pacific Northwest, United States - 16_EM | ecosystem: Host-associated > Plants > Roots > Unclassified...
TCAGAGTGGCTGCTGTCAGAGTGGCTGCTGTCAGAGTGGCTGCTGTCAGAGTGGCTGCTGTCAGAGTGGCTGCTGTCAGAGTGGCTGCTGTCAGAGTGGCTGCTGTCAGAGTGGCTGCTGTCAGAGTAGCTGCTGTCAGAGTCGCAGTCAGGCTGGTCGGCAATCAAAGTCTGCGACTAAATTACTCCATTTGTCGGTAGTAGCCATCTATACAGCTCAAAACCTTCCAAAAAGACAACTATGAGATAACCCAAAAGCAACCCAAAACCCAGTGGGGTGAACCCAGAAACCCAAACAGAGACCAAAGCTGTGAACCTGAAAGAGTGATCCCAAACCCAAGAACCAACCCAGAAGGAAAAAAAGCGCAGACCCAAAAAAGGACAGTATAGAAAGATCACAAAATAACTAACGTCCATTATTACATGGTTATATTGACCCATCACAGCAGACCGGAGTGCCTGTGGGGAAATCTTTCCAATCAAGATATCATATACTTGATCAGCATTGAGATCAATGTCCTCACTGGCAGCGTTCTAGAGAACCCCCAGCGTATATAACATTGGTGATTGCTTCATCCTCTGGGTGTTTCAATCAAACGATCAATTGTAGTGAGGTTTACCAATCGAGTTGTGCTTTGCATTTGCTGTTGGAAAATCCGCCGGACATGTGACCATGCCTGATGTTCCATTGAGTAATTTATACCCTGCTCTACCATGATGGAATTTTGGCAATTATAATGTAGGTTCAAGTGCTCACTGCTTGTCCGATAGGACAGGACAAGAACCCTCACCTGCCCACGGTTTATAAATGACTTCTTCACAGAGGCACATGCATCCGCACTCATTGAGCTATGGATAGCAAAACAATTGTACCCTAAGAAGCGGCAGTACTGTGCACAGTTAGTATTGTCATAGGAAGAGTCGATGTCAGAGTTAAATGTCAGTGTTGATGGTTGTCAGAGTTAAATGTTAGAGTTGATATGAGTGGCAGAAAGTGGAATTGTGAAGGAGTGCTACCCTGTTCGACGAGCCACTGGGTAAGTGGCTAATATACCCACAGAATTACGCTCTCTCCATTGTCTTTCGCTGTCAATGTTTTCTGGAGATAGTATTTGAGCAAAGCCAACTTTGGAGCCCCAAACCGCAACGCAGCCTCGATCTGATCCTATGTCATACCCTTGACCAATGTAATAACCATATTTGTTTCGACGAAGATACTTCCAGATCCATTGAGGCAGGGCCAAGAATAAGCGCAACGGAGTTAAGCCGAGTACACCTCCAACGAGGGCCAGAAAGCTTGGTCTTGCCCATCCTTGTAGCCTGTACGGAGGCAACCCTGGTGATTTGCTCTCTAAGCCCCTTACAGCTACTGTCTACCAAATTAAAATAGAACTGTCCAGCTCCAGAGGACTTCGTGAATGTAAGAGGTTTGGTGGTTACATGCATAGGAGGGATGTTGATGATGTGCTTTGCGTTCATGAATGGGATATGGCTCACCATTGTTCGCCGTAGCATTAGTGTGCATGAAACTGTGAAGGCTCGCTTTCCAATAGTTTCCTCAGAGTGGTGCTGTCTGATTAATATATCCGATGTATGTGCGGCCTTTCTTAATTTCCCAACTTCACCAATTATGGGCAGCATATAAGAATCCCAAGCCATTGTTGTGCTGTGAACAAGTGATCCAAATTCTGGGCCTTTCTTGTACAGATCTGCAACTGGCATGAACCCTGCACCACATTCCATACCTGGCACATTACTCCCGTCCACGACCCAATCATTTTCAATGTTGATAGTATAGTCCAATGTATGTGGCGTCAGCTGTAGGGTCAACCAGGATGAACTCTCCAGAAAACGCAGGATTCAACGCAACTCTTTGATGCCATTTACCAATGGGGTGGCCGTTAACATCCATTTGTATTGCGGCTCCAGACTGGGTTTACTGGACGCCATATGCATATTGTCATCGCGGGAGTCCATTTTGACCAACGTGCCATTAGCCTTCCTAAACTTGCAGATTGGAGTCCCGCTTGTTCTCATCCTGTCGGCCTCATCCAAGATAACTGGATGAAATATGCCTGGGCCCCAAAATTTCAAATCGTCAGCTTCCTCATGGTTACACCGCTGGTAGAAAGGCTCAATGGTCGAGATCACGACTATTCTACCTGGTTTACCATGAAGAGTGGCTCGATGGGATGCCCTCCACCAGGAAGAAGTACCGTAAGGGAGAGGTGGAGTTAACTCCGTGAACTTAGACACCGCAGCTTTCCATTCTTCCACCATCGGTTTAGGGCTATTTCAACATTAGCTCAAAGTCACTTTGGTCGTATGGATTCTGGTCTTCCGATGGAATTAATGTTGGGAGGTGGACCTCCCACCGCGGCATTTCTGGCTCCCTTCTGACCTTCTCGTCTCTTTTAACCTTTGCATTGTAGTCATCATTGTCGATCTCCCATTTGTCGAATCCAGAAGGTGGATTGTTGATTTTTTGTTCCTAGACATCAAGTTGGTGACATATTAAGGCTAGTGCTGTCAGAGTCTGATGATTGTTAGTGTGGCGAACAGTATATCTCAAGGGCACAGCAGGATGTATCCTTGCTAGTACCGCAGTCATCAGCCAATAACCCACCTTTTGCCAAGCTATTCTCCGTCTTAGCCATCCAATTCACTACAATACTATGATGCGGTTGTAACTGCATGGGTTTGTGGAGCGGCTTGAAAGTTCTGATCTTCATGGTGATGCCTAACACTGCCATTGACTTCTCCAAGTTTTCTCTCTGGAATTCCTGGTTATCCATCAGCTCTACTAATCTGTGAGTAAAAATTAACTTCATTCAACATTCTGACAGCTGCTCTGACAGTGGGCTGAGCTCTGACAACAGCTTTGAAAACGGCTCTGACAGCGGCTGACCTCTGACAACAGCTCTGACAGCAGCTCTGACAGCGGCTGAGCACTGACAGCAGTTCTGACAGCAGCTCTGACAGTGGCTGAGCTCTGACAGTAGCTCTACAGCTCTGACAGCGACCACTCTAACAAGGACAGTAACTCACCAGTCTACATCGACATTATCCGTCTGGTCCTCCTTCTGTGCTTGCGCATCAGGGTCGTTGGCTCCCTCTAGTTCCGTTAAGGGCAATGTTGGTGAAGTCAGCGTCTACCTCATCTAATTCTTCTGTGTCTTGAATGTTGAACTCTTGGTCCTCTTGTTCGACAGTCCGGCTGGAGGAATAACACAGTAGTGCATTGTTGGTAATCGGCATGATCCCCAGATCTGAATCATCCTGGTCCTCCCGCATCCCTGGTAGCTCTTCCTTCCCTTCCTCTTCCTCCTCCTCCTCCATATCATACAATTCGTCAGCACCGATTTCGTCTTCGGAACTGTCCAGTATGTCAATTACTAGGGTCTCGCAATCTTTGTCCGCTTGTTTCACCCTAATGGTTGATTTTTGTTCCAGGTTGAGGGGGTTGGTCTTGATATATTCCATTTCATTGTCAGTGTCATCCACCATGACTGTCTTGTTGATGGTAACAAATGGCACCATGTGACGGCCTTCAATTTCAGCGAAGGTCAGACAGTTGTCACTGCTCGATTTGTCCCATGGACAGTCAATCAGTGCAAATCTGGACAATGGACTATCAACCTGGGTGGACGTTGTGGTCACCAAACAGGAGTCAACAGCGCGCAAGTAGGTTGCTAGATCATATTGCCGAGTAATGCAGGCAATAAGTTGGTGATAGCACTGGAGCGCATTAGGATTCTTTGTGAAGTCTCTTAGAACTGTAAGCCTTATCAACTGTTCCGCAATATCTACCAGGTGATCATCTTCCATCTATGTAATTAAAAGATCAATACGGTCTTCTCTGGCTGTTTGGTATCAATTTCCAGGTGAGGTGCCTTCCACAACAGATTGAGCTGGTGAGCTGGTTGCACTGCGTTTAGGCCTCCTGCTGCTGAAATCTACAACTGAAAGTGGCGAGAGAGCACGTGCCTCAATTCGTCCGAAACAGGGTCGCTGGAGGGCACTGCCAGAGCTGTGCATCTGAAATGGGTTGAACCTAGGCAACTGAGCATCCCCCAAAACCGCTGAAACAAAAGGAGATGGTATCGTAGACGATACTGCCGATCATGTAGTGCCTCTAAGAGTGGTACACTTACCCCGCGCTACTGAATCTCCCCCTCGTCGCAATGAGGTTGAGCTTGAAATTGTGGGTGTAGTAGTCCCAACAGGAATATCTCAAGTGCGTTTATTGATCGGTGTAGTAGGAGGGACCAGGATATCCTCTAATGAAGGAGCTGATGTGATCTTTGGTGCCGGGCTGGATGCGGTTTTTGGCTTTGCGGTGGGGCTCGTTGCAGTCTTTGGCTTTCTGGCGGGGCTTTGTGGGGCTTTCTTGCGTGTGGTGGTGGCCCTTCGGGTGACTCTTCTTTGTAAGCATGAGATGAGTCTTAGTGTAGTACGGACATTATCATCATTGAGCTCCGCGTCTGATGTAAGTCCCAGGAGATCTCGAGAGTTATCTGCAAGCGTCTCGCAAATGTTGGTGAACTCCTATTTCTCAGGTCGATGTCAGTCGATGTCGGAGACTCAATGTCCGAGATTCAGTGTCAGAGACTCACTGTCAGAGACTCAATGTCAGAGACCCAATGTCAGAGACTCAATATCAGACACTCAATATCAGACACTCAATGTCAGAGACTCAATGTCAGAGACTCAATGTCAGAGACTCAATGTCAGAGTCAGATTTACTAACCTGGTTACGCGTTTTTGGTACACCTCGCACCTCGGTGTACAATTTGATATTGGTGTGCAAAGGGATACTGGATTTGTCATGTTCATTTTTCCATCCTTGGACTGCTGCAAGGCCTTCAGTGAATGCAGACCGGCTAATTACAGCATCTATGTTCTGGGTCGTCCTGTTTGGCACAACGGCACAGATTTCTTTGGTCCAATTCGAAAAGCCGGTAGGCCGTCTCTGTGGAACTCGTGGTGTTTCCCTAATGATGGTTGTTCGGCGGATATGAGGGTTGCTGAGTGGGTCTGAAGGTTGCTGAGTGGATATGACGGTTGTCAAGTTAACGGTGATTGATCTGAGTGAATCGGTGAGGATTGTATGTGTAATATACCAACTTGTACTAGATGCGCTCTGACTCACGCTCGGTGGTGTGACCACTCCAACACACATGGTTACTGTGACGCAAGTATGCAAGTCGATATGGTTGAGAAAGCGCCGCAGATTGAAGTGAGGAGAGTCTGAAAAAGAAAAATGCTAGTTAGTTGAGATGGGTCGGAATAGGAAGATTCAAAAATGTCGGTGGTTTTTTGGAAGGCCAAATACAACCAGGTTCAGAAGGAAGTAAGGGGTTGTGGTGTAGAAAGGGTGCTCAGTGTGTGGCCGAGAGATCAACTGACACTGTTCCATTTAGGGAAGCCGAAAATGGTGCTTAGAAGCGGAACTTCCCAGCAATCTGCACAAGGAAACCAAGGGGGCTAAAGATTGGATACTCCAAGCCTAGAGATAGTGTGTGGTACAACAATATCACGGGGCTAGGCTAGCATCCAAGTCTGTTTAGGGTAGGCTGAATACACAGCATTGGGACACGTGATACAAGCTTCACTACGATCAATTTCCATGGGGCACTCAATCGCAAACTATCCACCTTCAACAATTCAGTCCTTTATTTTCATGTCGTGTGGGAGGGTCTTTTCCTGACAAAGTGGTCTCACTCATCACTACCGTTCAGTACATGCGCGTCTTCACTCGAATTCTAGCATTCTTTCCACGTCAGATGGGCTACACTACAAACTAGCAGACCACGTTCCCCAATTTGACGACGATACACTCAGCCAGCCACCTTAGACAGAGATATGCCCCAACGCAGAAGCCCCAATCGATGACACAGTACGAGTTCATTCTTTTGGGGATGATAACTGGGACCCCCTTGCTCCATTTGCTACACCCCAACAATGGCAACTTTGGTGTTCTATTGTGGATACCAATCTAGGTAAAACGAAACTCAACAACATCCTCAAACGAAGACTTATTGTACCCTACACCAATGCAAAAAACCCTGACAAGCCTTGTCAGCTCATTGCAGACATGGAATAAATGGATGGACTTGAATGCAGATGGGAGGAGAGTCGTGTTGATAGTGAAGGAAAAGCTACTCCATTCTGGTATCAGAACCGTATTGCAGTGGTACGATATATCCTAGCACATCCCCCGTTTATGGACCATCTCTCATACATGCTGGTTGAACCAATGGATTCCAGTGGCAAACGTATATATCCTGAGTTGTGGGCCGCAGATTGGTAGTAGAAAATGCAGGCAAGTTTCCTTGTATTGTCAGAGAGATTGTTTCTTGTCAGATTTTCCTTGTGTTTGGGTCAGTTAGAGTGTCAGAGAGAGCATGTCAGAGAGATCCTGTCAGAGAGATCATGTCAGAGATATCGTGTCAGAGAGATCGTGTCAGAGAGATCGTGTCAGAAAGATCGTGTCAGAGAGATCGTGTCAGAGAGATCGTGTCAGAGAGATCGTGTCAGAGAGATCGTGTCAGAGAGATCGTGTCAGAGAGATCGTGTCAGAGAGATCTTGTCAGAGAGATCGTGTCAGAGAGAATGTGTCAGAGAGCATGTCAGAGATTGTGTCCAATAGTGTGTCAGAGAGCATCAGAGTCATATTGTCAGAGGGAGCATGTCAGAGAGCGTGACATGGAGAGTGTCTCAGGTTCATCGTGCCAGAGCAGATAGCGTGTGAAGAGTGTCAACACCAGTGTTAACCAGATTTGTCTAGATATTAGAACTCATTACTCATTGCTAACACATCCTAGGAATCTTTGCCAGATGGATGAATAGTTGTCCCTGGTATACTCGGCAGTGACAAAACTTTGCTCTGTATGCTAAGCGGCGACAACACGGCTTGGCCGGTTCATCTCACAATCGGCAACCTCTCTAAGGCGACGAGATGATCAAATAGGACGAACGGGTTAATACTAATCGGTCTTTTACTGAACAGTCCAAATGAACCAACAACTCTCACCAATAGGTTCGCCTATCATAAATCTATTGCAACAAGATTGCGTGCTCTAGATGAGCCGGCAAAGAGTGGATTAGCGGTTCTGTGTGCAGATGGTGACACTCGTCACGCATTTCTCCGAATTGAGTCATTCCTTGCACACTACCTAGAGCAGTTCACCATAACTGTGGTGAAAAATGGTTGGTGCCCTCGATCCGAGATATGCCTGGATGACATTCCCAGCTTTGCCCACAGGCCCAGGCGCCGCCACCTCCAATGGTACCTTCATTTGTCAACAACGGCTGCTGAGGAGGTGTGGCTGTGGAAGTTTGCCGACTATCCAAATTTCGCTGATGCCCATGTAGGTTGTAATATATATAGTTGTATGAATGTTGACCGGTTGCACCAGCTACTGAAGGCCTTATTTAAAGATCACACCAGGGAATGGATTGTGAGTTTTCTGAAAGATATTGATGGCCAGGAAAAGGGTTTGGACCTGATAGATGAACGATTTTCCAAAATTCCTCGCATCTCTAACATATGCCAGTTTGGAGACAAACTTACCAGCGTGAAACAATGGACCGGTGCTGAGTACAAGGACATGGTGAAAGTCTGGCTTGCGGCTCTTGCCCCTCTTGTTAAAGGGCATCCCGACCACTTTAAGTTGATCAAATCTGTCACCGGCTTCATATTGATTGCCAGCTACCACTCTCACACCGAAACCATGCTCAAATACCCACACGATGCGCTTAGTGGCATCAGCAGCAACATCCACCTCTTCCTACCATACTGCAAGAGCCACAGTATGTACAAGATACCCAAAATTCAATCCCTTCTCCAGTATGCCGAATGTATTTGGGAAATTGGCTCTGCCGATAATAGTAACGCCGAAATATCTGAAGCTGCTCACAAAAACCTCATCAAGGAAGCCTACCATTCATCCAACAAGGTTAACCATATTCCGCAGATGTTACAATGGGAAACGCGCCTATTTCATATAAAGTTGAGAGTCATTATTTTACAACATATCGTTAAATCGGATCACCTCTCGCCGAAGGCAGATATATGCAGAAAGCTTCTTGTGGGGGATTCTCTGGCGTCCATCGAATTATCACCTGGTTTGATACCTTGCATCAATGGAGTGAAGAGCAAATGCCACACGATTGCAACTCTGACATTTCCAGAGGATATCAGCATATCAAAGTTTATTGATGCTCTGACATCCTATTTTTCAAAATTTCAAGCGAATACGAGCGCCAGTCTAGACCTACAGACCTGCGGATCCTGTGCATTTTGGATTCTTCGTCAAAAGATATACTGAGTGAATAGCGTCACAGTCTTTACACAGCAGCACAATAGTCCCGATACAGTTGTAGTTTAAAAGGCAAGGTGTGTGGAGAAGTGGTGCGGACAAGGCAATCAATTGAACAATATTTTGATTCAAGGAGATCGAGCACCACAAAACAATAGTTGGGTACATCAACAGGGATATTGCCCTGCCCAACTGTTATACGCTTTTCATTTTAGCGATAGAATTGATACATGGGAAGCTAACGCAAGTAGGAGTGTAATATGGTAGACGGTACGTCACGATCTATTGTTCATAGAGGATTTCGAGCATCTATTGTCTGTGATGCCAAACAGAACCCATGGAATGATAAAGTGTCGAGAAGCGCCGCGAAGAGTATGACGCATTGTAGAACTTTCTTCAGTTCTTACACCCATGCAACTTGTTCCGAGCGGCAAACATAACCAATACCTACTCAACCAGTACCTATCTTTCAAATCATATGATATGATATATAAGATTGATTAGATATGGTGATCTCAACAGGGATACCTACTATCTAGTATCGCCTTTGGTACCTTGTCAGAGCAAATCAGAGCCGGAGTCCATGTCAGAGTCGCACTTGTCAGTTACATTTATCGCAGCCGGGACTGTCAGAGTATATCAGACTGCTCCTGTCAGAGCCATGTTTATCGGACCCGGGATTATCAGAGACCTTGTCAGAGACCTTGTCAGAGACCATGTCAGAGCTGCACATGTCAGAGCCACACTCGTCAGGGCCAATTTACGTAGCCATATAATATACTCTTTAATTACCAAAATGAAAGATTTGTTAGATCTAACATTCAATCGTGGAGGCTCTGAAGGAGAGGTACGTTCACGTAAATCGCCTTCACAGCCCAACAGACCCTGCATCCATTTATCGCAGCCGGGATTGTCAAATCTTGTCACAGCGCACTTGTCAGAGACATGTGTATCAGAGCCGGGATTGTCAGAGACCATGTTAGGGACCATGTCAAAGCTGCACTTGTCAGGGCCACACTTTTCAAGGCCACATTCATCAGAGCCGGAATTGTCAGAGACTATGTCAGAGTGTACTTTCGTAGCCGGGATTGTCAGGGACAATGTCAGAACCACATCAATCAGACCACGATTGTCAGAGACCATATTAGAGCCACACTTTTCACAGTAGAGCGGTGATGAATACCAGGTAGTTGTTGCAGTACCAATCTCGTGAGAAAGATATCAATCATCTCTGGAAGGTCGCATACTGCTGATATACAAGTCAAACCAAGTTATCTTTGGTATGTGCACAGTGCCATTAGTTGATGGACATGTGTCGAGTGTCCGCTACTCTCGCGTCCAACATGTTTTCTGATTCAAACAGTGACCTTAGACCATGTTATAGAGTCGACTTTTGTCATCCCTTCTCTGGAGTGGCGAGAGCTATTGTGGGAGTGGTAGAATAGTCAAGCTTTGTGTATATATTTAGCTAAATGAATTCTACAGCAAAAAAGTAGAATATATCTTGATTAATGACATGATTGCTCTGATATAACACCTAATTGTGACATATCATTATTGTATATGAACACCAACTTGTCGGCATCTGAATCAGGATGAGAAATCGTGGGCACAAGTTGAGACACTCACACACGAGATGCCATAATATCTTGCAAACAGTGAAAATGTAACTGAACATACCATAAAATCCAGTAACTCATGGTAATAAACCCATAATGTGCCGTGGCACGGCAGTAATATGAATAACCTATTGTAGTCCCGCACTAACGTCAATAACAAATCTTCGTTACAGTAACCTGGAAGCTTTTCCCAATGTACAACGGGAATAGTTAGGCTAACCGTACAATACGACTTGATTGTTATTATCACTTTCATCTATTATCCCGGGGATTTTTGAGACAAACATCAGCAGACATCCTTTCCCTCAAAGAATGTATTATTTATATCTAACAACCATGCAATTTTGGCTGTTGTAGGCTGCAATTTATCCTTGCAGCCAAACTAACATCTGCAACATGCTGCCATACGTAGCAGGATTGAACTTGAGTATAACTTACAACCTGGCTGCTACTTATGCCATTCTGACATGAAGCTAACTATATATTCCTCTGGACTTCCCACTTCTTTTCGTTATTATCTTCCTCTCCTATTGCTCACCACCAAATCATGGATACACAAACACCTGAGCCAGGGGAGACTGGATCAGAATCGAGCTGAACAATGGGCATTTTGTCCGATATGTCACACAATGGTACCCAGCAACAACGCAGACACCAGTTAGTTCACCGCAACGCTGCTAATGCAGTCACTAAACATATGACCCAGAATAAACATTTAACAATCATCTGTGAGACCGGAAGCAGCAGGAATAAGAAGCAGCATGCAATTGGATGTGAGTATATACATACCCTTGTGAACAGTGGTCAAATAACGGTATAACATACAGCGGGTGAACTTAGAGAGCTACGTGACCAATTTATCACCGCCCGTCATGGGGAACCTCTAAGGTCAATGAAGGCATTCATCCTCACAGTCTGCGAAATTGAACATCATGATGTTGTCAGCTCTGGGATTTTGGGGACTAATTTCGTGACCACCATCCCCGGGAGTGGACAGAACAGGCCTCGATTACCTCAAAGCAGGCTATGGAAGTGTATATGGTTGAGGTACTAGCCGAATCTCATTGTTAGAAGCAGCAACCAATTTCTTGTAGGCTTTCAACATGGCTGCTACTATGGCAAGGCAAGGAGGTCGTGTACAGCTGGAACAGTCCAACATACGCTTCGCGTTGAATAAGACCAACATGGCCAAAGGGGGAATTTCGCGAGCCGCAATAGAGCAAATGCACTATGCGGTATAGAATCCTAGGGCCGAATTCCGAGAAGTGAAGAAGCGGGGTGTTGAGTTTCCAGGGTATACCAAGGTGAAGGCTGGGACAGAAAGACCTCCGGTGATGCTTCGTCAAAACCAAATGGACGGATGCCTTCAATGCCAAAATAGCACCACCCTGAATCTGCAGTCACGCTCGAGAGACAAAGGAACAGGTTCAGCTGAACCCGACCGATGCAGACAGATGACACTAGAGCCGATGATACCTCTGCCCGGAATGCCACCTCTGCCCTGAACGCCACCCGCGCCACCCGATAACACTTCCAGAGCGCAATGTTCCTAAATTGTCAATTTGCTAGCCGGATAGGCGTATTCATATTCATTGCTTCCTTGTACTTGATTATTTACTCTTGATTCATATGCCCATGATAGCCAGCGTGATACAGATTTTGATTCAGATATGCGGACTGATAAACGAACATCCACTGGTTAGTACACTATCTGCTGTGTCGTAATGCAACTAACAAGCATTTTAAAGACCAGAGCAGCCTATTGAGCGAACCTGCAAGTGATGACAACCATTGATCAAAACAAATGGGATTTTGGAGTGTATGATTATCTACAATTAGCAAACACTGTAGAATATATTTTAAAGGGTATATTTATATGTATTATTAAAGCACAATGTAGTGATCAAGGAGAAAGTTGATGAAAACACTAGAAAGACTGCCAAAACAATGTCAACGATCGACTTTGCAAAATCAATTGATTGCATGTTGGAGATACGCCTGTGGCAAAATGAGTATCGACAGAGTGTCAATAATTTTAGATCTTGTAAGTCTGGTAATTGAAAATGCATTTGGTCAGGGTTATACATAATTGAAGTAGTGGCCGCCTCGATAGGCCAAAATTATAGCGACAAACTCCCTACCGCACATTAACAATGAGAATCAATAGAGTGTCAACAATTTTTAGTTTTGTATGTATGGTAATTGTAAAGTGATTTAATTGCAATCTAGCATAACTATTATTTTGGCAGCCTTTATTGGCAAAACAGCAAGCGACACGGTCACTGCCCCATTCTGAAAATCAGCATCAGCCGAGCATCATTGATTTCGCCGTTGCATCTTGGGTTACCTAAGTGTTGATTTGTGGTATTAGTTCATATACGATGTACTGGCGGCCTTGTCAGGCAAAACAATGCCTGAGCTGTTTGTTACCCCATCATGAAAATGAGCGTTAACCGAATACCAACGATTTTTAGTTTTCTAAGTAAGGTAGTTACAAGGTGATCTAGCTGTGGCTTCGCATAATAAGTGTAATAACTGCCTTTATAGGCGAAAAAGAAAGTTACATGGTCATTGCCCCATTCTGACAATTAGCGTCAACTCCCCATCAACAATTTTTGGTTTTGCATATTGGGTAATCAAGGCATTGTGCGAATGTATGGGCTCACAACAGTACTATTGACCGCATTGGTACTGCTAAATAAAACACACAAAAGGAAAAAATTGATTCCAAAATAACCAATGTCGCAACCTGTAAAGTGTTTAAAAATGTATCATTGGATGTGGGTTAAGCAATTTTGATCAAATACAGTTATCGAACACCAAAAGCAAGACCATTATATGATTGTACAGACAGACCGGCTGCACAACCTGCTGACAACCAGCCCAATGAGGATGGGTTTGGGGCTGACCATTGAACTGTACTCGAATTGACCGTTCGGGTGTATTGACGCCCCAAATTGAGTATTTGCTGACGGTTTGGTTCCAACCCAGACTCGTGCCCGGACCCAAATCGGTGCTCTGGATCCATTGCTAAGACTAGGTGTGCCAAAAGGCATTCTAATGGCAGGTATTCTAGTCTTATTGGTGGCAATATCTGAGATATTATCTCTCAGTCCCTATAACTGCTGTCAACCAAATTAATGTAGAACTGTCCAGATCTGGAGGACATTATGACTATAATATGTTCTGAGATTGCATAAATAGACCGTATGATGATGATGCACTTTAGTTTTGTGCATAGTAAATGGATCATCAATGTTTACATGAGTATTGTAAAACAAAAAACTTGAAGAGACTGAGTGTGAAATGTTTCGTCATAGTGGTATGCACCAATTCATATTCATGATGTTTGAGTGACTCATTTCAGATTCCCCACATTACCAATTTGAGACAATATAGAAGCACTCCTTGTCATTGTTGTACAGTGAACAAGTAATTCCAATTCTGGACCTTTCTTGTAAGAAGCTGTAAATGGTGTGAACCTGTTACAAGGTGCAGTACCTGATAAAGTTCTCACATCTGCAATCCAATGGCCGTCACAGTTTAGAGTCGAGTTGAGCGCATCCAGCAGCAGCCATACTGTTAACAGCGATCAGCTCTACAGAAAAGGTATAACTATGTGTATGGCTTTGGTACCATTTACCAATAGGGTAACCCTTAACATCTATTCATATGAACACTCCACACTGAGTATCTAGAATGCCATATGCATTCTGCATTTACAGGCATCCTGCCAATCCAATAAAGAATAAGTAGTTCAACACTTTCCAAATAACATTCTGCTTACTATTGCCCTATTCATCTCAGGCCTTGTTAACTGATAAAACATGCCAACGCCCTCAGAATGAGTATTGTCAGCTGCCTCTTGGATAAAAAACAGGGAGAATATCTCAATATCTCAAATTCCAACAATTCTCCATCATGTAATATCAAATCCAGATCGACGGAATGCCATCCATCAGGTAGAAGCGCTATAATGGACATGTCAAGTAAGTATAGTGAATGTAGTCACTGCAGCTTTCTATCCTGCATCCTTCAGTTCAGGGCTATTTCAACCTCACCTTGCAGTCACTATAGTAGAAGGCATTCCAGTTATACTATAGAATATTTATTAGGAGGTGGGTGACTCACAATATCTGTCATACCTCCCATGCAACCTTCTACCTGAGTGCAATATTCAGTTGATGGTCATCTGCATGTTTTCTTACTTTTGAATCCTAGCCGGGAAATGATTGTTTCTTTTTTCATTGAAATTGATACGGTAACACAATTAAGCCAGTGCTGTGAAAGTGAGAGAAGTACTTGTGCGGTGAATGCTATATTGGAAGAGTACAGCATGGTCAAACATTGGCAGTATCACATTTGTCAGCCACAGCTACCCTTCGCCTGGCTATTCCCCATCTCCGCTAACCAATTCACAGTATTTATTTGATGGTACTGTAGCTTAACGGGTTTCTGAAGTGGCTGGAATGTGCTGGTCATGGTTGATAATACCTAGCACTGCTATGGACTCCTCCAAGTGTTATTTCTGACATCTCTGGTTAACCATTAGCTTCACTATCATTGAAGTAAATTTTTGTTTCATTATACAATTCTGACAGCATCTCTTGCAACAACTGAGCACAGACAACAGCTCCAACAATAGCTCAGACAGAAGCTGAGCTCAGACAGCAGCTCTGAGAGTGGCCTAAATCTGAACACTGCTTTGACAGTAGCTCTTAATGTGGCCCAGCTATGGCGGTAGATTGATTACTGCTACTTTGACTACTCTGCCAATGACAGTATCCCACTGGTTGATATCTGCACTCTGCACCTGGATTTCTTTCTGTGTTTGTAAAATGGGGTCATTGTTTCCCACTATATCTGTTAGGGCAATGTAGTCGAACTGACTATCAATCAGATACAATCTTGCTGCTATTTACATCTTGACATCTTGGGTATCATGTTCAGTGGTAAGGCCAGTGGAATCCCTTTATTGTACTATACCAGGTAATGCTATTATTTCCAGATGATAATTATTCTGGTTCTCTGGCATCCCTTATTGCTAATCCTTCCCATCCAACCTTCTCTCCTTCTTATTCAACATATCTAAATATTCTACTCAAATCTTTCTGGTTGTAAAATCTGAACTGTGTAGAAAGTCTATAGGTGATTATTTATGATCATCCTACTCTTGTCTTACTGAAACGATTGCTATTAATCTCAGGTTCAGGGGGTGTGTTTGGAAGTGTATGATCTGCTTGTTGGTCCATTCCATGATGACTGTCTTATTGATGGCAACAAATGTCACCACTTGACAACCTTGGATGTCTGAGATGGTTCAATAGCCATCCCACATTGATTTATCCAATCCACTCTCAATCAGGGGGAATCTATACAATTCACTATGGTCTTGAGTACGGAGTGGGCTTACCAAATATGAGACAATTGCCTCTCAGTATGTTGCTTGATTAGATTGTGGAAATACCCAGGTAACAAGTCAATCATAATACTGGGAGGCGTATAAATTGCTTCTTATAACTTCTGACATGTGGGGCCATTCCATCTTTTGAATAATATCTAGTGAGTAACCATCCTTTGTCCATGTGATAAAATAATCTATAAGGTCTTCCCTGACTTTTGCGTATCAATTTCCAGAGTTGGTTCCTTTCACAACAAAGTAAGCTAGTGAGTCAGTCACACACAGTATAAACCTCCTGCTTCTGGGAACTACATGAGAAAGTGTCATAGTAGTACATGCATTGTTCAAGCTCAAACCAGGATCCCAGTGTGCTCGGCCTTTGCTGTTTGTCGGAACCTTATCAACCTTTAGTAACTGTGCATTCCCCAATACTGCTGAAACTGCTGATATTGTAGAAGATGAGATCAGAGAAAATATTTCCAACTGTATAGTGCCACTATGACTTGTACTTCTACCCTGTACTGCTGAATCTCCACTCAGCTGAATCAGCATTAGCATGAACATGTGGGTGTAATAGACCCAATATGAACGTCTGAAGTATAATTGATTAGTAGAGTAAGAGTGACAAAAATGTGGTCTATTAAAGCAGCTGATGAAATCTTCACCATTGGCACAGAGCTTGTTGTGGATTCGTACTTAACAGCAGTACTCATTGCTGGTATACCCAGCCTTGCAAAGCTGTGTGCGGCATTCTTGCATTTGATTGTTGTGGCTTCTCACCTGACTACTATCTGCAAGAATAAGTTATGTCTGAACATATCACATTTGTTATTGTTGTGTATGGTCATACATGGTTAAGCCTGAAGAGATTATGAAACGGTCCCACTGGGATATTGCAGATACTTGTGATCTCAAGTGTGTTGGGCCAATGTTCGCTAGTATTAGAAAATCACAGTTGGAGTCTTGATGTCCGAGACTGATATTTGGGGACTCATAGTCAGAGACTCACTGATAGTGATTTGACATCAAATGTGAAAGTGATCACCTGGTCACCCATACTAACTACACTATGTGCCTGAGTGTACAATTTGATATAGGCGTATAAAGAGAAAGTGAATTTGTCAAATTCAGATTTCCATTCCTGGACAGCTGCAAGGCCTTCAGGGAATGCTGACTTCCTACTCACAGCATATATGACCTAGCATCTCATCTTCACCATGATAATATATCGTTCTTTGGTCCACATTAACATTCAGATGGCCAATCTTCCTATGACTTCTGGTGCTGCAATGAAGCTGGTTAGTTTTTGAACATGTGGGTCATTGAATGGATATGTGCATTACTGAGTGGTTGAAACAGTGATCAACTAAGTATTGCATGATCTGAGTAAAGAGGTGACAATCATATGTAATATATACCAAGTGGTACTACAAGCAACCTAACCCAAGCTTAATGGCATAACCAACTGAATATACATTGGTATAGAGATGCGAATATTCAAGTCAATGGGGGTGACAATTTAATGCAAATTGAAGCTAGAAGAGTCTAAAGAAGCATGACGGAAGTTAGTTCAAACAGATTAAATACATAGGTGCAAAAATATCAAAACTAGTTTTGAAAGGCTAATACAGCCAGATTTATATTGTTGTATGAGATAATACTGCATCCATTTTCCAATTAATGTATAGATTTAATGTTGGCTCATAATGTTTAGTTTGGAGAAGCTGAATGTGGTACTTGGAACTGGAACTTTCAAGCATACCACACAACGAAGTAATTGAAGCTAAAGATAGTCTGGAGGGTAGTAGCAGTACAAGATTTGGCAAACATTCGACTCAATTCATGTTAGACTGAATTCAAAGCAATGGGACACACAATGGAAACCTCACTGTGAGTGTTTCCAGTATTAGCAGGACTCAATTCCAACCATTTACCTTTAACAATGTATTCCAGTATTTGAAATTGTTTGTGCCAGGATATTTTCCAATACAGTTGTGTTATTTTGCACCACCATTTAACATATGCCAATGTTTCCCCAAAATGCAGGAATCTCTCTGTATTTGGTGGGCTAGACTATGAAATTGCTCACAATGTACCCAAAATATATGACAGAAGAGACAGCCAGTGACTACAGCAGGGAATAATCCCCAATGCAGAACCCACAAACTGTGATACAGCCCGAGTGGAGTCAGTTGATGATGATGAATGGTATGGAGTTTGGCAGTCTTCTGTATTCCGATAGTGCCAACATGGTCATTCTATATTGGATTACCATCTTGGTTAAATGAAACCCAATGGGGTCCTTCAACAAAGACATGTTGTACCGGACACCCATGCAAACAATTATTAACCTCTATGAATACTCAGAGTGTGTATGGTTGAAAAAGACAGTCATGTATGTGGATGGGAGGAGAGTTCTGTTTAAACTGCAGGAAAACCTTCTCCATTCTGTCATTGGAATCTTATTGCAGTGGTATAATATATTCTAGAACATTCCCTCTTTATTCACCATCTCTTGTATACACCATTCAAACAAGTAGATTCCATCATCAAAAGAATATACAGCAGGATGTGGGCGGCCGATTAGTGGTGTCAAATGCAGGCTTCTTTTCTTGAAATGAGAAAGATTGTTCCTCTCAGGTTGTCCATTGTAATCAGGTAAGTAAGATGATGTGATAGAGCATGTCAGAGCATATCAGAGGATCCATATCAGAGAGATCATCTCAGAAGGGGCATGTCGGAGCATGTCACAGAGGCCATATCAGAGTGAGTGTGTCAGAACGAATGTGACAGAGAGAGTGTAACGGAGGCAACATGTCTGGGAGAACGTGTCAGACAGATTTAGTCAGATGGAAGGTGTGACGGAGAAGATGTTGGAGAGAACCTATTAGAGAGAACATGTTAGAAAGAACATGTCGGAAAGAATGCATCAGATGAGCATGTGTCAGAGAGAATGTGTTAAAGAGTACATCCAAGTGGAAATGAGTCAGAGTGAACCTGCCAGAGAAATCCTGTCAGAGAAATTCTGTTGGATAGATCCCATCACAGAGAGCCTCTCAGAGAGAACCTATCAGAGGGAATTAGACCGAGAGAAAGGGGCACAGCAAATGTGTCAGTGTAAAGGTGTCAGAGAGATTATTTCAGAGAGTGTATTACTTAGAATCAGAGTTGGATTGCTAGAGAGAGTATCTGAAATGCCACAGAGCCTGTGAGAGAGGATGTCAGAAAATGTGTCAGAGACCATCGCAGTGACCATGATAGAGACCATGACGGAGATCATATGAGTCAGATATCCCGGGAATGAGTGTTGGGGATTTCATGTTTCAGAGCAGATATGTTATCATCGGCCCAATACAAATCTGTTTGGAAGTAACAGGCAATCCTCCCAAACACTTTGGTCAATCTCACCAGCGCTCGTAAATAATGCCAAATGCCCAGAAGTTCCCTAGGAGCTAAGCAAGTTGCTTGAAGACTCTGCAAGAGCATTTTAAGGTGCTCCTGAAAGCACCTGCAGTTTTGTAGATACAAGAATGCTAGAATATTTGAGATATTGGATATTCAAATATAGGAGTAACTGAGAGCTCTGTGCAGGTTGGCAGGAGACTTTGGGAGCAACTGAGACAATCTGTGCAGCTCTGCAGGAGACTTTGACAGTGATGTTGTATTCCCACAGGAGTGGCTCTTTGAGTTAAATCACCACATAGCATTTCATTTTTCATATTCATCTTTATTGTATTCACAAGATTCACCACATCATAATCTGGCATGTATTATGTATCCAAGTCTCTCTATATATATACATCAGCAAAATTTATTGTAGTTGTGGGGAGCCTCTGGTATTATGTGGGAGGAGGCAGAGTGTAAACTTAGAAGCATCAATTACAGGAGAGAATCATACCCGAGGAGGGTGTACTGTGCGGCGATTGGAGTGACATTGAGCTCTGGTGACTACACAGAGAGCATGGTGGGAGTGGCTGTGATACGATTTTGAGTACTTTGGACTGCCCACCAACCAATGCAGGATTTCCAATCTAGTATTGTGAAATGCCTTGGTTCTTATAGACATTGGTACCGAGTACTGCTGGGGGTATTGATAGTCCCCAAATACACCCAAGCAATAGAGTACCAACGATGTATAATGTATGGATACCTGTTGATTATTGATTTCTAACTCATGCTCTAAAACCTACTATGATCTAGTATTAACAACGGTTCCAGACCCTCACTGAGGGTCTGGGTCCGGGTCCAAACAGAACCATTGCCTAATTCGTGGTCCGGGTTGTTTATGAACCGGAACCGTCAACACAGGTAAGGTTCGATGATAAACTCCCAAGCCATCTGAATTGGTCGGATTGTCAGCGGGTCGCTCAGCGGGTCCACCCATAGATTCATATAAGGCTTTTGTTTTTGGAGTTTGTTAATAGTATCTTATCAAAATCACATTTTCAACAACCAATGATGTGTTTGTGTATACTTTGCAGCTTGCAATATCGATTAATTAGGAATCGGTGTTTTACCTTTGATATACTGTATTGTTGCCTATCAGGGCTGTCAATAATGCCGTTATGAAAGCAACGATTAACGTAATGCCTTGATTACCAAATATGCAACAACTGAAACTGTTGATGCTGTGTTGACGCTCAGTTTCAGGATGTGGCAGGGAGCATGTCGCTGTTGTTTGTGCCAGTAAAGGCCACCAATATGTGATATATGGATGTCTGCAACCAATCAGAACACAAAATACCCAAGATGCGAAGCTAAACAATCGTCGATGTTCCGTTGGCACTCATTCTCATGATGCGGCAGGGAGCATGGCGCTGTAGTTTTTCCCAGTAAAGGCTGCCAATATCTGATATATGGATGTATGCAACCAATCGGAAGGTAAATTATCCAAGATGCGAAGCTAATAATCGTTGACGCTCCGTTGACGCTCATTCTCAGAATGGGGCGGTGAGTGTGTTGCTATTTCTGTTGCCTCTAAAAGCTGCCAATACATTGGTTATGCATAACTGCATCCATATCATTGTTTAATTACCTTACTGACAAAACCACAAATCATTAACGCTCTGTTGATGCTCATTCCCAGAATGGGGTGGTGACCGTGTTGCTATCTCCTCTGTCTATTAAAGCTGCCAATATATCGGTTATGCATAACAGCAACCATATCACTGTTTAATTACCGTACTTTCAAAACCACAAATTGTTGACGCTCTGTTGACACTCAGTTTAATGTATTGCCCATCCAACATCTGCTGCGATCGATAATTGTTTTTATCATTATTGGAGCATATTGGTAGTCTTTCTGACCGATTGAGACATGGCCCTGTGGGAAAGCTGAGCGCAGTAACATTCTTGCACTGTTTGCTCTCATACGACCAGAATCTATGTATTTTGCCAAAAGCTTCATTGCGCCTGCTATACATCTGTTTATCAACCGATATTCACAAGCTACTGCTCACCATTCGCTCATGATATATCTCTAAATAAAATTCTTGGTCAAGATACATAAAGAAGCTGGTGAAACATTGATGCATTCTGTCGTACTTGTTCCTTACTCCCTTATTCCTCCGTGTTTCGATTGCGTTGACTATCACCAACACCTTTTCAGCCTTTCTCTGTGACTTCTGTGTAGGCCGAATAAATCCGGGATCATTTGGCACAGCGCTCATATCCCACTGCTTTGGCCATTCCGGATCCCAGATGCTATTGTCTTGCTCTATATCAGATTCAAAGTCCGCCGCGCAATCGTCTACACTGTCGTTTGGATTATGTAAGTCACCATTCCAGTTAAGCCAATCTTCAGTATCCGAAATGCTTTCAGGTGCACTATCCTCATCACTTTCGACTGGATGACGGTTGGTTCTTCTGATTCGGCGGACATTTAATATTTGAGTTCGTCCTCCAGGGTGGTTCTTTGCAGACAAAGCTGATGGCACAGGAGATCTTTCTGACAATTTAAATGCAGCCGCAGCATCATGTTGAAAGAGTGACCAGGATGCTTTGACGATCTCTTCCGTGTCCAAAAGTTATCCTACGGCGGTCATCTGCTTGTTTTGAGCCCGTGATTCCTTCTGTGTAGCATGTAGGTTTTGGCTGCCCTGCCAGATGTCCAAAAAGTTGTGAACCTGGGCCATTCTGTGCAATTTCATTTCGTCCCACTCTTTCTTCCTTTCCAAGTCGTTATCGGTGTTCATTGTATGCAATTCTGGGTCAGCACCTGCCAAAATTCCGTTATTGGCTCCAGTAAACTCTCTCACAAGGACTTTTTCGCAACGGGGTTCGACCGTGGTTTTTGACTTTGTCTAGCTGATTACATCTCGGCGAAGGGAAATACTGGACTCCACTCCGACACCATGTATCATAATAGAGAATATGTCGCACGCCACATTGGAGTGATCGGTGTACTTTGAGTGTGTTTTCTCCGGTTGACGCCACCAGTCGGTTATGTCCGGTATCCAAAATGTACTGCTAATCTCCATTGGGTCGGAGTTGTAATCATTGAGATTTGGATTTATTTGCCCCCAGTTGTTTGGTGCTTCAGGCGGCGAATTCAAATAGAGCCTGGCAGGGGTCAATCAGGGTGCTGCCCAATTGCTTCGTCCGGGTGTCGTCTCAGCCACAGTGTCAGGCGTTAAGTATTCTTCATCATTACTGCTCAAATCAAATGGATCGAAGGATGATTGACAGGATCCTGAAGCCGTTGCACAAGGGATGTGATTGCTGCTCGGTAAGCTTTCGAGTTTATTGAGCAGCACACATCGATGTTTGGCACTGTATTAATTCTCCACCTACTTCAGAAAGGCCTCTTGGTATTGGGTAGTATATGATATCTCATCCTCAGGATTAACATCCATTCCCTTGTCCCACTTCCTAAACAAACGCAACATCTGGAAAGGATTCAGGATATGTGCAGAAATGGGAAGCATACCCGTCATTGGAGTCACTTCAGTGTAGTACTTGGACAGCTTCTGTCGAGCTAACTTCACGGCGAAGAACAAGTCTTTCTTCCATTGAGTCTTCTGCTTAGCCAAAGCTCACATTACGCCATCCATCTGATCGAACATGTCATTGTACACTGGATTCACACGATGCAATGTGACTGTATGCATCTTCGACATCCACATGGTCCAATATCGAAATGGCCTCAATACTTCCATGACTTACTTCACAATCGTCCATTCATTTTGTGTTGTGTAGGGTGGTCAGTAATCACTGTATTTTGGATTTTGGAGCCACTCAGGTGTCAATTCCCGTAGTCAGTAGGCACGCTTGAGCAATTTCCGTGTATAGTTCCAACCTGCCTTCACATCCATAATCGGAAGTACGGCAATGCGGACTTTGGCTTTTTGACAGTTAATGAACTCGTTTCGATGACCAGGTGTCAGCATAATCAATACAGCAAGCATTCCCTAATATATAAAGGTCAATTTCAGGACTTTCAAAATCTCATGAAATACGTACTTTCTAAATTATCTTTGCTAAACCTGGTCTCATGGCTGACACCTTATTGATTCTAGCATTGCCCTCTTTTCGAAGTATTTGACTCTTCCCAATGTCTATGCTTTCATTCTCTCCAAATTGCTGATCGCGCTCATGGGCTTCCCAAGACTTGGTGCGGCCATTTACACCAAGACTGCTCATGAATGAACCTAAAGCAAGTTGTATTACCTACCCCACGCATGGTATGCGGTTCCTCAATGCAGGCCACTCGATTCCACAGGCCTCAAGTGTTGATTGCGGCTCGGGTGTCATCCAATGATTTGAGGAAGCATTATGAGTCGTAATACCAACCAAACGGCCATCGGGAAGCTCAAATCGATCAAGCACATCCTTCAAATGTATGGACAACCTTGCTCCAGTATGTTCGCCCTTGACCTTGCATCCGTAATTAGCTTTCAAATTGGGAAAAGAACAGGCGATCAACCTCATCGAAACAGAGTTTAACTTTGTGTAATGCCCAATTTTGATCTCTATAGTAAGCAATTACCGACGTTATGGCTAGTTTGTTTGTTGAAGTCCATCTGTCCAAAGCTGAACTACGTTTATTTCGTGATGGCAACTGCTTCTTGATTCCATCCACAGTCAATGCATATTCCCTCCGGCAAATATTGCTAAGGGTTGTAGCGGACACCAGCACTAGGTCATCGCGTAATGCCTTATATGACTGTCATAGTTCCCCATTTGGGATAGCGTTCAATGGAATATGAGCTGAAACAAATCCTAACATGAGGTAGCGATTCCCCATGTCTTGGTGAAATTCGCAAGGTTCAAAGTTCTCAGCTGCCAGTTTAGAATGTTTTGTTTGTCATTTTGGTCAATTTGGATCAATCTAGATGTCAAATATGATTTTCCTCGGCGAACTTACTATTGTGATTCCTCGACTTCCTTGCCTCTTCAGGATGGCCAAAGCTGTTTCATCGACCGTTAAACTGGTCAATTCAGTAACCTCTGACACTGTTAATTCGTTTAACTTTGCGATGTGAGCTTTTGCCAGCAAATGTTTCCCCATTGAGCTGGTCCGATATTGTGATGGATGGCTAAGAAGTTGATGACAAATGACACATATGATGCCAGGGCTGCCGCTCTCCTCAATTCCACTGTGTAAATAGAATCACCACAAAGGCACATGTCTAGAATTATTCCAAGCAATAGGCCGCTTGGAGCCTACATTCATTGAATCCCACAAAGCATTGAAGATCATTTGTAAAGTACAATTGCTGAAATCACGAACAAAGACACGTTCGTTTGTGAAAGAGATCATAACCACGAGAAATGAGGTGTTCCAAGATTTCGAATCCGACATGGTGGTAGAAATTAGAAAGCTGGGTACTCTGATTCGAAAGACTGCCAAAAGTAGTGATAGAATAAAGAATACTGCAGGTTCTTAAATATTGACTCTACAGCTACAAGCAAAAAAATCAAATCTGTAAGACATTGCATGCAGATTGGTGAAGTTGTATACTATAACAGATTGAAAAGACTGACCGCGTATAACTCTGTTTAGGAGCAACACAATGCAGTTCATTGCTGTGTTGCGTACTGTGCCTCCAAAAAAAGTGTTGACGGTATGTGGGCGCTCAATTGTAGAAGGCGGACTCAATATTGTCACTACCAGTTTTACCAATAAAGGCTGCCGAGAGGTTCGTTGTGGGTTATCTGCGTTCCATTGCTGTTAGATTATCCAAAATGCAACATCAAAAATTGTTCAAGCTCCATTGACACTCATTTTGGGACACGGTTACGATCTCGTCATAAGCATTTTTGCGGAAAATGGCTGCCGATAGTTCAATTATGGATCAATGTAGTTGCGTAGCCCCTTGATTTTCCCAGTTGTGAGGCCTGAAATCATTGACGCTCTGTTGACACTCATTTTTAGGGCATACTGACGATGTTGTCGAAAGTATTTTTCCCAAGAAAGGCGACCGATAGTTCAATTATGGGTCAATGTCTGCGCACAGCCCCTCCATTTGCCAAGGTACAAGGCCAGAAGTCATTGACGCTCCATTGATGGTCATTTTGAGGACATAGTCTCGATGTTGACGCAATCATTTTCGCCTAGAAAGGTGGCCGATAGTTCGATTATGACTTAATGTCACCTCACTGCCCTGGCATTTTCAATGATGCAATACTAAGAGATGTAAACGCTCCGTTGACGCTCATTTTGAGGACACAATAGCGATGTTGTCCCAACCATGTTTGACTTGAAAGGTGGCTGATAGTTCGATTATGAGTTAATGTTACAGCGAAACCCTCTGGATTATCCATAATGCAATGCCAAAAATCATTGACGCTCCAGTGACGCTCACCTTTGAGCTCACCTTAGAGACATACTAACTGTCATTGGGTGCTCAGCAATTGTGAAAAATTTGCATACAGTCTTTATTGGCAGCCAGTATACCATTTCTATGTATCATCAATTGAATCCAAGATCTTCGAGACATCTCAGTTTCTGAGCCACCATTATACATGTCATTTGCATGATGAATGATATAAATCCACCATGTTTCAGTGCTTTCGGCTGGCAATTTACGGTATAAATACCCATGCACTAGTTTTTAATATTTATAGCCCAATGTCCTCACCATTCGTTATCCAGCTTATTCTCCTCGATTTCCTTTATGTACCATAAGCGATTTTCAATTGATCAACCATGTGCAGGAGGTCTGAGCGGAGAGTTAGGCAGTTGGATGCGTGGATTCATGCAGCATGACAGCTGTCATTCAGCCGGGTTCAGGTTGTGCATTTACTGCTTTTTTGATTAGTCGCATGACATCACTGACTTAAACTTTGTTAGTATATTTCATCTGAAATTTTTATTTTGCTTTCTAATTAAACCGTAACAGGTATGATGATATAATATTCATTGGTCGTGGATCAACTTGATTTGGCGTCTAGAACTTTCGGATGGCCCATACGACCCTTGCGGACACACTGACGAATTATCATGTCAGTCAATTTGGTCACTGAAATCCAGCAATAGCTGATACTTCACAAAATAGGAACACACATTACTTTTACCTGAGTAACGTCCTTAATATCAACTATTTGCCTCTCTATACCTCCGCTGACGCAGGAGCCGTCATCATGTCTTTGTCCGAATCTGATTTCTATATAGTAATTAGCTAGGGACGCGATTTCCGGGGTTCAAGGCTTCCGGGTTCAACACCCTTCGCATTCTCAATCGGCGATGAATTGGCCACCGCATCGGGCAATAAGGATTCTATGTCTGTGTGTGACTGTGGTTTCTCGGAACATAGCCTCATTTGACTACTTCCAGGTCGAGAACTCCCTTGCGGCAACTGGTATTGTCTTGGGACAATATCGAGAGTCTGCATAAGCTCTCCAAATGTTGTCGGTAATGGTGTGGCAGCAGTCGTGTTTGTTTGAGGCTTCACAATGGCCGGAACCATCAGTTCGGCCGGCCCATACTGCTTGTCTCTCTTCCAATAGTAGTCGGCCACGTCCCCCAATCCCGGCTCCGTCATCTCGTCAAGCCTCATCTGCTTCTGCAGAAAACGCTCCATGCAGTGCTGTACCTTTTTGGAGATTGTGCCCATCACCCAGCCAGGATCATCAGCGTCGCTCAGCTAGCCGAGCTCTGTGTCTTCATCATCTTCCTCGTCTTCCCTGTCGTCCTGATCTTCAGAACTTGCAAGATTGCTCGGACTGTCTCTGATAGCATTCAACATCTGCTCGAATGTTTATTTAGGTTTTCTTGTTGTCGATCCTTCTTTTTCAGCATTGCTCATATCTTCTTGCTCTTGCATAGTCGCTGTCTCAACGTCTTCAACACGCTTTCTTGCTCAAGCGGTCTCTTGATCCATATAATCTTTGATTCATTTCTCTGTTCCTTCGTTGCAAGCAAAGTGCGTTACCCGTCTTTTCTCCGCCGAAAGCTTCTTTTTGGATCATAAGCTGCGCAATGCTCCCAACGGTCGGACCGTTTCTGCCTCCAAGCCACTCTTGCCTTTATTTGCTTGATGACATCACTGTGTGGATTGCGTGGTCGATTTGCCGTATTTGCCCGCCTGAAGTGGCACAAGGTTCATTTTCGGAGCATTGACCATTGTGTCTTGTGTTGACCTTGGTGTTGGGCGAGATGTTTGATGTTGCAAGATATGGTCCACATGGAGGCAAGCTGCGTCTTTGATGTCATGGTTGGTAGGTTTGATCATCTTGAACAAAGCCAAATCTGTGTTTTGACCATCAGTTCATTTGGAATAGTCATGCTGACAGTACATCATAACTTGATTGTTCGCGTGTGATTCATGTAACATCCCGGTGATGTCTTGAGACAAACATCACCAGATGTCCTTTCCATTGAAGAATGTCGTTTTCATATCTATCAAACAAGTGATTTCAGCCGTCGTTCACTGCAATATATCCCTGTAAACAAACAAACAACATTTGACCGACTTACTGCAAATCGCAGGACTGTGGGAATCCCCTGCATCTTGCCGCTATATGCAGCAGGATTCTGCTTCAATACAACGTGCAAGTTGGCTGTTACTCATTTTATTTTGACTTGTAGTTGTCTATATATTCCTAAGGACTTCCCACTTCTTTTCGTTATCATCTTCCTCACCTTTCCACAACAGCAAGTCATGGCTCCACAAGCACCTCAGCCACGTGCGATTGGATCCGAATGAAGCCGAATGACAGGCACTTAATCCAATGCGACACCAGCTGAGAGACAGCTGTAATGCAGATACCAGTTAGTCCACCGTGACGCTGCAATTGCGGCCACCGAAAATATGACCCAGGACGCACATCTCACAATGGTACGTAAATCCGGACATAGCAAGAACGTGAAGCAGCATGCAATCAGATGTGACTAACTCCATATTGAGAGAGCCGGCGGTTGACTAACCATATAAGGTACAGCTCGTGTACGTAGAGAGCTATATGACCAATTTATCGCTACCCGCAATGGGAAAGCTCAATGGTCGACCAAGGCATTTGTCCATAATGTCCGGAAAATCGAGCGTCATAATGTTGTAAGTTCAGGTGATTTTGCAGACAAATTTCGTGATAAATGTCCCCGGGAGTGGACGAAACAGGCTGTAAAGACTGTAGAGGAGGCTACGGAGTCATATATAGTCTAGATAATTGCTGAATCTCACTGTTAGAAGCAGCAACAATTGTCTTGTAGGTTTTCAACATGTCAGCTACTATGGCAAGGCAGGGAGGTCAGGTACAGCTAGCACAGTTCGACATGCGCCTTGCCTTGAATGTGGCCAAAATGGCCAAACGAGGGCTTTCCTGTACTGTAATCAAGGAAATGCACCATCTCATCAAGAAACGTCGCGCCAAAGTCCGAGAAGAGAAGACACGAGGAGTTCAGTTCCCTGGGGATAAAAAGGTGAAGGAGGCGATAGAAAGTTACCCGGCATTATTCATGAAAATCGAACAGACATCTGCCTTTCTTGCTAAAATGGCACAGCAAAGAATCGGCAGTCACACTGGAGAAGCAAAGGCACGGGTGCATCTCAACCACGACCGGCGCCACCTCGGCTCGAAATACCACCTGTGCCACCTGGTGAAAGAGAGTGAAATCAAAGCACTGATATAGAAGGTGCGTCACCCGGATATGTGTATATACATACTCCACTTCCCAACACTCAATGTTTCAATCGTGATGAATATGCCAAGGATTGCAATGACGATAAAGACTTTTTTCCCTATTTGCTGACTGATTAAGGACTATCCACCGGTTAGTACACTATCTGCTGCGTGGTAATGCAGCTAATTTCCATTTTGCAGACACAAGCAGCCTTTTGAGCCAACCTGACAGTGAAGACAAAGATTCATTGAAGGGAATAGGATTTTGAAGTATTATCATTATCTACAATTAGCAGATACTTCAAAGTATATTTTAAAGAATATATATGCATTATTGAAGAACAATGTAGTGATAAAGGAGAACGTACATGGAGAGGATAGTACAGCTGCCAAAGGACCATTACTGATATTCTATGCCAAAGTAAATGGTTGCATATTGTGAATATGCCCGTGGGACAATGAGCGTCAACAGAGCGTCAACGATTTTTGGCCTTGCATCATGATTAATCAATGTGCGATGTGGTCATCAAAGTCTATATACGATGGTTTGACTGGTTTTATACACTAAAACACTCAGGATCACTAAGTTGCAGGCTTGAAAATAAATTAAGTTGTGATTATCCAGCAGGCTGTCGTGGGAACATCGCTTGCTTATTGGCCTATAAAGGCTACCAACTTCCAGTTTATAGATGTCTGTGATCATTCACCACTTTGAGTATCCAAGATGCAAGACCAACAATTGTGGTTGCTCTGTTGACGATCATTGTTAAGATGGGGCAGGGAGTGTGTAGCTTTCGCTTTTGCCTAGAAAGGCAGCCAATACAATGAATATATATAACAATGACTAATTCACAATGTTATTACCTGACTTACATGACAAAAAGTTGTTGACATTCTATTGACGCTCATTTTCAAGATCAGGCAGGTAGCGTGTCGCTTTGTAGTTGGTCTATAAAGGCAGCCAGTACTGTGCTTATGTATAAAAATGACCAAGCCACTCTTCAATTACCTGAGTTACAAGATCCAATATCGTTGATGCTCCGTTGACACTCATTTTTAGGAGATAGTAGTGATGTCGTACATGGCGGTTTTGACCTTCAAGACAGTCAATAGTTTCAGTAGGGATTACAACGACAAAGTCTCTGATCAATTACCTCACTTACATGAACATCAATCGTTGACGCTCTGTTGACGCTCATTTTTAGAATTAGGCAGGGAGTGTGTTGCTTTCTGTTTTGCTTATGAAGGCAGCCTATCTGTCATTTATGAATATCTGTAACCAATCTCCACGCCGATTTACATTTATGCAAGGCCAAACATTGTTGACGCTCCGTTGACGCTCATTTTCAGAATGCGGCAGGGAGCGTGTCACTTTCTCTTTTGGGTTTAAATGCGGCCTTTACCGCATATATGAACGTCTTTACCCAATCGCCACTCAGATTACCCAAGATGCATGACCAAAAATCATTGACGCGCTGTTGACTCTCATTGTCAGGATGGGTCAGGGAGCGAGTCTCTCGTGTTTTTGTATATAACGGCGGAGAATATGTCAGAAAAGGACAACAACGTAACAAAGTTAACATTTTCCGATTAGCAGTAGGATATTTGATTGCAATCATAAATAGAAAAACCTGATAACCAGAAGTGGTGATTGGTACCGACGCATCTAGCCAAACCCGGCACAATCGGCAGGTTGACGGTTATGGGTCAGGGTTTGGCCCGCCAAGAAGCAGCGGGTGAGGTTTTTGGATGGTTCTGGAACCTAACAGAAGTGTTTTTCCAGTCCAAAACCGGACCGCTGGCGGGTTACCCGGACTCATTGTGAACACTTCTAGTATCTCAGTCAACAATATATTGTGTGGATTGCTTCATAAAGGAGTCAAAGACAATAGTGAGTGATTCGCAAATGACACCTCGAAACATCAAATCAATAACCCAACACAGTGATCGAATCATATCAATCAAGCATCATCTCAATGGTATCTATCAAATCTGCTATCTCGTCAGGGGTTCGAAATGCAGAGAGACACAATTCGTCAACACCACAATGAAGCTGAGTGCACTCCATGTATGTGGGAATGGTTTGGGACTGGCAAGGGGTGAAGTGTTGCAAACAGGTCCCGGTAACCTGCCTGTGGTCCGGGTGTGAACTACACAACTGGTTCCCATATGTCCAGGACCTATTCACTAGAATGATGCACTACCGGTTGTTGGGCCAAACCCGTACCCGTACCCTCCGGCGCCCGGTGTTGACCACGTTTCGCTAGACCCATCAGTTCCAATGCCCAGTTTTGTGTCAGGACTATTTCAATTTATGGTGGCATTTAGATATTCTACTGTTAATTGCACAAGATTGACTATGGTATGTCATTGTCTTTGTTTCGATGTATTGGGCACCTTGATATTCAAAACAAACAGAGATGCACTGCCTTCCCCATTCTGATACTGAGCATCAACGAAGCATCAAAGAATGTGGGTCATGCATTCTGCGTAATCTGAGTTGCAATAGATTTCACACAGTCATAAACAACATATTAGCCACAATTTTTGGAAAAAGAGAATGCCATACACGCGCTGCCCCATTTTGAATATCAACTTCAATGGAGCGTCAATGATTTTTGGCCTTGTATCATGGTTGATTGCAGTATGATGTGGCTGTTATTGTCAATATACAGTATTTTGCCTGTTCTTGTTGGCTAAAACACTTATGAATACTGAGTTGCAGCATTGCGGATAAAATAAATTGTTACTATCTGGGAGGCTAATGTGGGAATATCCATTCTTATTTGCCTGTAAAGGCTGCCAACTACTTGTTTCTGGATTCTTGGAATCAAGTACCACATATATAACCGAAGATGCAAGACGAAGAATCATTGGTGCTCTGTTGACACTCATTGTCATGATGGGGCAAGGAATCTATTGTTCTCTCTTTTTCGGATGAATGAGGCCAATACTTCATTTACGAATATCTGAAACCAATCATGACTCAGATTACGAAAAATACTAAACCAAGAATCATTGATGCTTGGTTGATATTCATATTCAAGATTGGGCTGGCAGTGTGTTGATATCATTTTCACCTATACATGGGCCCAATACATTAATTATGAATAACCATGACCAAATCAATTTTAAATTACCTGACTTACAAGACGTACAATTGTTGACCCTCCATTGACGTTAATTTTGCCACCAGCGTATCCTCAATGTGCCATCATTTGATTTTCATTTATAAATCATTCGCAGTGTTTTGGCTGCCTGTCCATCGTCTTCATGTACCTTCTCCTTGTTCACTACATAGTTCTTCAATAATACATATAAATATATCGTTTAACATATATGTTAAAGTGTCTGCTAATTGTATATAATAATACACTCAAAAATCCTGTTTCTTTGGATCAATGCTTGTCACCACTAGCATCTTCGCTCAGTAGGCTGCTCTCTTCTGCAAAATTGATGTGAAACTGCATTAGCACACATCAGATAGTGTACTCACCAGTGGATATTTCTTCATAAGTCAGCAAATCTGAATTGAAATCCTTATAGTGCTTGCTATCCTTGGCATATACATCAAGATTGAAAAATTGAGTGTTGGAATGCGGAGCATGTAAATAGACATATCTCAGCAGCACATTGTCGATTTGGGAAAGTTGAGTTCCTTCATTCTCACCTGGTGGTGCTCTTGGCATTCCATGCAGAGGTGGTGTTGGTTCTGGTATCAGCTATCTGACTCAATCTGGTGGATATGCACATGTGCTTCCGCTCCTCCAGCATCTCCGCAGATTCATTCTTGTGCCATTTTGGCAAGGAAGGCAGCCATCTGTGCAGTATTTACAAAGTATAGCCTGGTGCCTTTCTATACCACTCTTTACATTTTTATGCACAGGAAACTCAACTCCCCACTACTTCACTTGCCAGCAATCAGCGCAAAATTTCTTAACCAGGTATTGTATTTCCTCGAAAGCGACACATGAAAACAGACCTGTGGCCATTGTGACCACATTTAAGGCCAGATGCCTATCGGACTGATCTAGCTCTTCCCGACATTCTTATCTTGCCATAGTTGCAGCCATATTGAAAACCAACAAGAAATCGGTTGCTGCTTCAAAAAGTGAGATTTAGCTAGTACCTCCAACATATATGCTTCTGTAGCCTCCTCTGAGATTATTAAAGACATTTTCCTCCACTCTCATTGATGCATGTCACGATATTCCTCTGTGAAAATGTCAGAGCTGACAACATCATGATGTTTGATTTCGTGCACTGTATAGACAAAGGCCTTGGTCAATCATTGAGGTTTCCCGGTACAGGCAGCAAGGAATTGATGACATCACTTTCTTTGTATACCCGTAGTACAGTACGTGGTCAGTTGACTGCTGTTGACCCCTTTCGGATATTGTCACATCCAATCCTATGGTTCTTCTTATTCTTGCTGCTTCCGGTTTGATGGACCATTTTGCAATGTGCATCATGAGTTAATGTTTCAGTCGCTGCATTGGCTGCTTCATGGTGGCCTAACTGGTATCGGCGTTGTTGCTGTGTGCCAGAGAGTGACTTGTTGGAGGAAGTGCTTATCGATCCGCTTGATTTGGATCTGCGCTCGCTCTGCTGAGGTGTTTCTATAGCCATGGTCCGCTGTTGTGGAATAGAAGAGGAACATGATAACAAAAAGAAGTTGGGAGTCCTGAGGAATATATAGTTACCTTCAAGTCAAAATCAAATAAGCAACAGCCAAATTGCATGTTCTACCACTAATGAATCCTACTGCATATGGCTACAGGTGGCAGGGGTTTCACACTGTGCCGCAATACGCAATTAGTCAGTCCAAGGTGGTTTGTTTGTTAACAGGGATACAGAGTGGTTTTTGATGCCCAAAATTACTTAATCATCAGATATGAGCACGACATTCTTCGAGTAAGAGGATGTCTGCTGATGACTGCCTCAAGGAATCCCAGGGATCTTAGATGAAATGCAGGATAAAAATGAAGTAATGTTGTACCGCTAGCATTACTATTTCAATTTTCGTGAAAGTAAAAATGCAAATTTTGCTTTCTTCACGTTGATGAATCATACCAAGCTCAACATAAAATATGCAGCTTGCCGCCATATGGTCCATCTCTTGCAACATTCAACATCTCTCCCAACATCAAAGTTATTACAAACTACAGTGATAATTACTCAGGAAAAGAACGTTTCCCTGCTTCAGACGAGCAAATATGGCAAATTGACTCTGTGTTGCACATTACGAAGTCAATAAGCGAGTGGAAGCAAGAGCGTTTTGTAAGCAGACAGAGTCCGAACCCTAGAAGCATTACGTGGCTTGTGATTCCAATACAGGCATATGGTGGAGAACAGTAGAGAAAGCCACTGACTAGGCAACACACAGAATGAGATATGGATCAAGAATTATGTTGTGAGAGGAACTGCTCTGGGAACAACACAAGTTGAAGATGTGGGGAGAGCAATTATATAGTTGCAGGAAGCAATCAGGAATGCTGAAACTGCAAGTTTAACAACACGAGTACCCGAAAAAAAGTTCAACGAGATGATGGGTGCTCTGGGAGATAGACCCCGTGATTTTGTGAATCCCGAAGATGAGCAGGATGGGAATGATGAGGTTGATGAAGATTCAGAGCTGGGCCACCTGAGAGGAGATGACTTACCCCGCTGGGTGGTGGGCATACTATATCAGATGGTACAGCAGCACATGGAGAGATTTTGGCAGAAGCAGATGAGGTTTGACAAATTGACACAGCTGGGATGGGGGAACATGGCCAACTACTTCTGGGAAAGAAATAAGACGTATGGGACAGCCTACTTGAAGGTTCCAGCAGACACTAATCCCCAAGGGGACAACATTGCAGCCGCACCTACACTGAGTACATTAGGAGTGCAAATGGAGTCTTGATATTGTGCCCAGAAAATCAGACAATCCACAAGAAACTTCTGAACCAGGAAGTTGTCAGATGAGGCTATGGTCAGGGAAGTCACAGTCAAATAAACCATTACCATCTCTTTCACCAGACACAGAGCTCGATTGGTCACCAATTGAAAAAACAAAACTAGTTGAACCGGTAATCTGTTTCCCTTGCATCGAGGTTCCCTGGCTAATCACTGGATCGAAATCGGATTAAAGCCAAGAAATAGTGAAAGCTCAAGTGTCACCAGCGGAATATATAGGTATATTGCTAATTTTGATGTCATCCAATTGCAAAGTTATTCCGGATCAAATTTTACTACACGCCAGCTTTTTCTTCAATCCAGTCACCACTTTACGAGACATCATGATTTGTCTAGGAAAATGCACAGAACATATGTGCCATCCGAAAGTGGGTGACTTCAAATCAGACTTCAAGATGACCGATGAACTCAATTTCATCTTGTCATTTGGTATTAAGTGAAAAAACAAAAATTAAATTAGATACGAAATATACTAATCACATTTAAGTGAGTTTTGTTTTAAAATTCATTGACTGAGTAGTCGATGCGTAATACAGTCTTGACTCAATGATGACTCTCATACCGCATTCATCCATTCATCCAACTGCCCAACTCTGCCCGCTGTCCTGGTGCACCTGTACAAGAATGAGAATATTGGTTATTGTACGACATGAAAATCGAGGAGAAGCAGCTGGATGAAGAAAGGTGAGGAACTCGGGCAATATTAGTGAAAAGCTTGTCACAGGATCTACATGCCATACATTGCCGGCGGAATGCACAGTAATGTGATAGGGCGATGTCATCAATTTCGCAGATTACATGTATTGTGGAGACTTAGATATTTAGAGGCCATGAAGCTGGTGGATGCAGATGATTATACCTTGAAATGCTATATTGGTTTACAATAATGACTATATGATTCATAGCACACAATTATTGAGTATCCAATGACTGTTAAGATGTATTTCATGTGAGTGTCAATGGAGTGTAAATGATTGTAAGTTCTACACTTTCAGCATTCAAAAGGCAGTATTGGCGTATTCATCCAATACGTAAGTATCAATTTTCGTGATAGTGAAACAGGCAAATTACGTGCTTCTTGCCCCATCCTAACAATCAGAATTCAACAGAGATTCAACGATTTTTGGCCTTGCAACGTGAAGTGTCCAAGGGTATTGCAACGTCATCAACCCACACTCAAAGTATAGGCTGCCTGTCTTGGCAAAAATTCTTGCAATGACATCTCTACTGACTACTAAATATTTGGGTCCCTGAGAGTTAACAATTTTTAGTCTTGCAACTTTGATAAACCATGGCTGTACAGTGACATTAACCAATGAACGAAGTATTAACTGGCTTTATGGGTAAAACTGATACTGAGAATATTGCTATGCCCTCCTAAACTTGTACATATATACAGTAGTGTTGGCCATGTTTCAGGACTGCCGCTTCGGCTCTAGGTTCGGGTCGGAACTTAACCGTCTCCAAATATGCAGTCCAGGTCGTCAATACACCCGAACTGTCAATTCAGGTACAGTTCGCTGGATAGCTCCCAACCCATCTGAATTGGGGGGGTTCTCAGCATGTTGTCCAGCAGATGCATCTGTACATTCATATAATGGTCTTGCTTTTGCTGTTCAATAACTGTATTTGATCAAAATCGCTTAACTAACATCCTATAATACATTTTTTAACACTGTATAGGTTGCGACATTGGCTATTTTGGAATTAATGTTTTTCCTTTTTTGTGTTATAATTAGGAGTACCAAGGCGGTCAATAGTAGTGTTATGAGCCCATACATCCGCGCAACACCTTGATTACCGAATATGCAAGACCATAAATTGTTGATATGCAGTTGACACTCATTGTCTGAATGGGGCAATGACCATGTCACTTTCTTTTTCGCCTATAAAGGCAGTCATTACACTTATTATGCCTAGCCACAACTAGATCACTTTGTAATGACCTCAGTTAGAAAACTAAAAATTGTTGGCTCTCGGTTGACGCTCATTGTCATGATGCGGTAATGAACAGCTCAGGCATTATTGTGCCTGACAAGGCTGCCAATACGTCATATATGAACTAATACCATAAATCAACACTTAGATAACTCAAGATGCAAAGGCAAAAATCGATGATGCTCGGCTCACGCTGAGTTTCTGAATGGGGTAGTGATCGCTTGTTATTTTGCCTATGAAGGCTGCCAATACAATGGTTATGCTTGATAGCAATTAAATCACTTTACAATTACCATCCTTAGAAGATCCAAAATTGTTGACACTCTGTTAACACTCATGTTCAAGATGAGGTAGGGAGCGTGTCGCTAAAATTTTTGCCTATCAAGGCGACCACTACGTCAATTATGTATAGCCCTGACCCAATCTATATATAATTACCAGATATACATCACTTAAAAGTGTTGACGCTCCGTTGATGCTCATTATGCCACGGTCGTATCTGCATTCTGCAATCAATTGATGTTCCATTGTCTCTCAGTCACATTGTTTTGGCAGCCTTTCTAGCATATTCATTGACTTGCTCCATTACAGGCAGCAATAAATTGGACACGTCGCTCTCCGCGTATACCCGCTGTACGTTATGTCGTCATTTGACCAATGTTCACCACGGTATGTATATACTCACATCCAATTGCATGCTGCTTTTGATTCTTGCTGCTTCCGGTGTCACAGACAATTGTTAAATGTGCATCCTGGTTCATATGTTTTGTGGCTGCATTGGCAGCGTCACAGAGAACGAACTGGTGTCTGCATTCTTGCTGTGTCCGAATGTGTGATGTATGGGACAAAATGCCCGTCGTTCAGCTCGATTCTGATCTTGCCTCCCCTATGTGAGATAATTGTGTATCCATGATTTGGTGGTGTGGCATTGGAAAGGAAGATGATACTGAAAAGCAGTGGGAAGTCCTGAGGAATATATAGTTTGCTTCATGTCAGAATGGCAAAAGTCGCAGCCAAGTTGTATATCATACCCAAGTTTACTCCTGCTGCGTCGGGCTGCAAGTTGCAGGGGTTTCCAACTGTGCAGCAACTCACAATAAGTCAGTCCGATGTTGTTAGTTTGTTTTCAGAAATACATAGCAGTGTACAACAGCCAAAATCGCATGATTCTCAGATAACAATAGGACATTCTTTGAGGGAAAGGATTTCTGCTAATGTTTGTCTCAAATAATGCCCAGGATAATACATGAACCTGACATTAACAATCATGTCATGTTGTATTGTTAGCCAAACTATTCCAGTTTTATTAACAGTCACAAGCCAGATTTGGCTGTGTTCAAGATCATTTAACATACCAACCTTGACATAAAGGAGACAGCTTGCCTCCATACTGTCCATATCTAGCAACATCCAACATCCTGCCCAACAACACAGTCAACACAAACTACAATGGTCAATGCTGGGAAAAAGAACTTTTTGCCACTACCACCTGGCACATACAGCGAATGGAGAAAGTGTTCCACCCGATGACATGATCAAGAGATGGAGGGCAAGAGCGGCTTCGAAGCTGAGAGAGTCCGAGCCCTTGGGGTATTGCACAGCTTACAATCCAAAGAGAAGCTTGCGGCAGAATAGCGACGAGAAACCCACTTCTTAAGTAATGAAGAGAAAGAGTAATGCATCAAGGATTAGGTTGAGAGAGAAACCGCTGGGGCATGACATTGAGTTGAAGACACTGAGGCAGCGATTAGGAAGGAGTCGGAAGATACAGACACAGCTGAAAATGCGCGATTGATAACCAGCGAGTCCAAAACAATGTTTCAGGAGATGACAGTTGCTATCGGAGACAGTCTGAGTGATATGAAACGTTCCGACGATGGGGAGGATGTGGATGATGAGAACGATGAAGAGACTGAGCATGACAAGCCGAGCAAAGATGACGAACCCAGCTGGGTAATAGGCACAGTATCCAAAACAGTATAGCAGCATATGGAGCGGTCTCGGCCGATGCAGATGAAACTTAACAAATTGACCCAACCGGGATGGGGGAACGCAGCAGACTACTTCCAAGACTGATATAAGAAGTACATCACATCTGAATTGAGGGTCGTGGCACTCATTAAGACGTAAACGGATCAAGATGTAGCCACACCTGCTCACACAACATTTGGACAGTGTATAAAGTGTCATGATATTGTCCCTGCAATATCGCAAATGCTGCAATGGACTACTTGACCAGGATGTAGTCATATGAGGCTAGGTTCTGGGTAGCCCCAGTCAGACACAGATGTACCCGGTCTTGTACCTGCTGTGGAGCCTGATTCATCACCTATGCTGAAAGCGAAGCATGTTTAGCCCTTAAACTTTTAGGACTCAATAAGGCCTCCTCAGCTAATCACCATATATATAACGGATTCGGACGAAGACATGCCGACGGCTCCTTCATCTCTGGAGAAATTGATTGGCAAATTATCATCTTTGACGTCATATCTCAGTGAAAAGCTATTTGTGTACCAATTTTGCTATGTATCAGCTTTTTCTTGATTTTAGTGACCAAATTGTGAGACATGAAGATTTGTCTAGGCATGTGCAAGGGTCGAACGCACCATGAGAAAGTTCCAGAATTTCTATCAGGTTGAAAGACGGCCAATCAGCTCAATTTTTGTTTGCTGATTAGTGTTAAGTGAGAAAGCAATAGCAAAATTAGTTACGAAACATACTAACAAAATTTAATTCAGTGATGTTATACTGGTCATAGAAGGAGCGGTCAGTGATCAATACGAATCTGTCTGTATGACGACCGTCATGCAGTATTTATCTACACATTCAACTGCATAACTCACGGCACAGACCTGGTGCAGATGGTTCAGATGGTTAACATTGATCCTGGTACATCATGGAAATCGAGGAGAAGGAGCTGGATGAGGAAATATGAGGCAGTTGAGCTATATTAATCAAAAATTGGTGAAATGATCTACATGCTGTAAATTGCCGGCCACAAGCCCAGGAATGTAATAGAGCCACGTCATTTCTCACTCACATAAGGTGGATTGATGTTGATCTGAAATTGACAGGCCACAAATCTTCTCGATGAAAACAATACTAATTAGAAACGCCATACTGGATGTCAGGAATGAGTATAGTATTTGTTGCCTGCAATAACTGAGTGTAGGAAGGCTGTTTGTCATTTCCCCATCCGAAAAATAAATGTCAATGGAGCATCAATGATTGTCAGTCTTTCACATTCTACAATCAAACAGCTGCATTGTCATGTCACTGCAAAGAAACTATATTGGTCGGCGTTATAGCCTAAACGGCACCGGACACGCTTGTTGCGTCATCCTAAACGTGAGCATCAACACAGCATCCACGATTTATAGTCTTACACATTCGACAATCATAGTGCTGGGTTAACAGGTCACTCCAAGGTGAACATATTAGTTGGCGTTTTAGCTGAAAAGGCAAATAACACGCTCGTTGCCCCATCCTGAAAATAACTGTCAATGGAGCATCAATGATTTTTAGTATTACACATTTGACCATCAATTGGCTGCATTGTCATCTCCTGCCAAAGTAAATGTACTGGTCGTCGTTAGAGCTACAAAGACAACTGATTCACTCGTCGCCCGATGCAAAGAATGGGTGTCAACATAGCGTAACCGATTGTTGGCTTTGCATCATGGAAAATCCAACAGATATCTGGCGACATCAACTCATAATTGAACTTTTGGCCATCCTTCTCGGGACAACCGCTTGCAAAAACATCACTACCTTGTCGTAAAAATCACCATCAACAGAGTGTTAAAGATTGTTGGCGTTGCAGCTTGGAAAATGCTAGGGTTCGGCAGCGATAGAGACCCTGAATAGTACTACTGGCCACCTTTCGAGACAAAAATGCTTGCGACAACATTGCTATCATGTTCTAACAACGAATGTCAATGCTGCGTCAATAATGGTTGGCCTTGTGTCATGGAAAATGCTAGTGCTGTGTGGCGAAATTGACCCATAATCGCACAATCGGCCGCCTTTCTAGGCAAAAACGCTTGCGACAACATCACTACCATGTCCTAAAAATGATTGTCAATGGATTGTAAATGATTGTTGGCCTGGCATCATGGACAATGCTAGGGCTGTGCGGCATCATTGACCCATAATCGAACTATCGGCTGTGGTTCCAGGCAAAAACGCTTTCAACATCATCGCTACCATGTGCTAAAAATGAGTGTCAATTGATCATCAAACATTGTTGGCCTTGCGTCATGGATAATGCAAGGGCTGTCCGGTGACATTGACCCATAATCGAACTATTGGCCCCCTTTTTAGGCAAAAATGCTGGCGACAACATCGCTACTGTGTCCTAAACCTGATCATCAACAGAGCGTCAACGAAGGGTCAACAGAGCGTCAATGGAGCATCAACGATTTATGGTCATGCAACTTGCATAATCCAATGGCTGTGCATCAACATATACCGATAATCGCTGTAGTGCCCACCTTTGTCAGCAAAAATCTCACTAACATTTCCGCTACAGTTCACAATTCATTTGGCAGAGGTCTTCCAGAATTGTATTCATTACAATCATTGTCTTCTGGACTGAGTTGGATGCGTTCATCATCTCAGACAACCTGCCGGAGGAATTCAAGACCTTTCAGTAGTTGTTGTTGTTTATTCATACTGCATTCACTCTAGCTAGAGTATGACAGGCTCTTTTTCACCCCCCCGCCTCCAGTCAAGCCGGTTAGATGGCGGAGCTCCCTAGCCTTTCAGAAGTCATTGTACCATTCATATTTCCCCTTCTTCGAATTTGAATTTTGTCCTGCATATTTTGATACCAATGCATGTTGAGTGTTGATGGCACCTGGAGTGTAGTAACAGGAGCCGTAGATTTGAAATATAAAGTCAGCTTGGCATTAGGTGGGGAGCTCCCAAGCACAAATCTCGATTGCATCTTGTCGTGATCTTATAGATTACGATGACCAGTAATCCTTGCTGCATTGCACAAGTTTGTCCAGAAACATACTGGAAACACGTTGCTAGCAATTGCACAGATATATGATAGAGGGGAGCAGATGTTGTACTGGCGAGGGTAGTTGCTGAGGTGATGGTTGCTGTGGTAGCTGTTGCTACAGTGCTGGCTACTGTAGTGGTGGTGGTTGCTGTAGTGGTGGTTAATGCTATATTCCTTGCTGCAGTTGTGGTGGCTATAGTGGTGGTGGAGGTAGCTGCCCTGTTGGTGGTGGCTGTAGTTGTAGTCATGGTGGTGGTGGTGGTGGTGGTGGTGGTGGTGGTGGTGGTGGTGGTGGTGGTGGTGGTGGTGGTGGTGGTGGTGGTGGTAGGAATGGTGGTGGTAGGAATGGTGGTGGTAGGAATGGTGGTGGTGGTGGTGGTAGATATGGCGGTCAAGGCAAGGTTTGTATTGGGGGTGGTATTGGTTAGGCAAGCTTCATTATCTATAGTGTTGCTGAATGCTACTGCAAAATCTTTACATGATGTAAACATCCTGTCTGTTGTTGGCCATTGGCTGGGATGGAGATATCAATAGAAAGTGCAGTCTTTGGTATGCGAACGCAGTTGAATGGTATTCTGCTGTGGCTAACTTTGTTATGACCATGGATGGGGAAGCTCTTAATCGACATGGAGAAGTATCTTATACCAGATCAAACTTTATCCGATCTCTATATAGTCCCCAAATTCCATGGAATGCTCTTCTCATATATCTTCCCCACTTCTTTATTTAGTCCCCATCACCTTCCGCACTACAACTTGGCTGTTGGGCATATCTGCCATGTTGTTTCTGCTCTTGGTGTTGAACAATGTGCCCACAGTAGCAGTACTCATCACCTCTCTTATCTCGGAATTACATGATGGTTCAGTTGAACTGATTGCAATCTTTTTAATAATGCGGGTACAACTCAACCAATAAGAATAGTTCTTCCCACAATATCTTGCAAGTGCACACTCTGTTGTGGTTTGGATGTCTCCAATGCATTTCATTATGGTGGATGCATTGGATATCCTCCGTTCTACTGTGTTTTTCCCCCTCCCCCTCCTTCACACACATTGGAGTTGAGATCGGTGATTTAGAAGTACCAGAAGTACCGGGTTCGAGGTAACTGCTAGCTCTTATAACTCCAGCATATCCTCAATGCACCCATGATTGTTTCTCTCAGTCATTCCACTCAATTCATTTCATCCATCTACTTTCTATAGAATTACCAGCCTGCAACTGCCACAACCATGAATTCCACAAATTTGTCCAATTCCTTCTCATAATAGATGTTACATGCACAATTTCATTCAGTACCACATATGACATTGTTGCAAGTAAAGAGCTTCTTGAGTTAACTACCATCTATCCAGCCTGTAAGGTCAGTGCCAACTTTTGCATGCTTTGGATAAGTCCGCAAGCTCTTGGCAATACCGATGACACAGTTGGGTTCATGCCACCTAGCATTCAATTTGGAACCTTGAGTCTGCCGTAACTGGGTTTTGTGCAGAAAAGCCATATTACTGATTTGGAGGTCCTCATCATGGTAGTTGACTGCATGGTGAATGTCACATTGGTTGGCATCTCTCAACTCCTTTAAGAATTGTATGGCAGTATTGATATCTTCTTGCCATCATTTCAGCTGTCTTGCAGTACCAACTTGCAGTAACGCTGCATTGTCAATTGCTATGGTCAAGGGGGCAACGTGCACTGCAAAGGGTTCCAGCCACATCCCATTGACTGCATGGTGACCAAATATCAGGGAGAAGGGCAACTCACCAGTTAGTTCTCTGATGGTGATTCTGGCAGCCAAACAAACAATGGGTAGGTATTCATTTTCCATCTATCCTAGTTTGTGACTACAGCTATTACCTTTGGATATTTCATTAGTGTTCTGTCCATGTATAGAATCTTTCACTTTCCAACCAGCAGCATAGTATGGAGTTCCTGTGAACTTTGCAATATAGTAACCTTTGAAGGGCAGGTAGGTAGATTTCATCTTCCCTGGTCCTCTGTCCACAGTCACACTTGGTGTGGTTTTGAACTGAAAAATTGTTTCCTGGTCTAACCTGTCTGCTAAGTTCTCTAATGTACTCTATTTTGGTGATTATGCCTTGGCCTGCCTGCAGAGATATTGCATGGCTGACACTGGTATATGGTATCTGTTCTCCATTATTGGTATTTACCAAATCTGTATACTCACTCACAGCCATAGGTGACTAAAGGTTTGTCATTTGAGGGGTTCTGTAAACTGTTGCAGTGCTCTCTGCTTGTACTGCTCATAAAGTGGCACCCTGCCTACAAAGTCACAGTCCATTTCTAGCAACCGGTACTAGTTCATTACCTTGAAATCATGGTCCTACCCACCCACAGTGCATGCTGAGTTTGCATACAGCATTCATTGCTTCCCTGTCCATCTCCATTCACACCAACACCTCTGTTGGCTGTTGTTAGTTTTCAGCATTCAGTAGAGTTCCCCATCTGAAATAAGGTATTTTCTACCACATTATGTCCATTTCCTTTGGAGTTTTTCCTTCCAGCCTCTTTAGATTCTGCAGATATTTGTCTATCACCTTCTATTGACCTTTGCTTTTCTCCACTGGTCATAACCCAAGAAATGATTCCTATGTTGCATTCTTCATCTTTCTTTCAAACCCTTGTTCTACCAGTATTCCTTGGAATATTGCAAAAATGGTTTCCTCTACATCAGCACAATGTAAAATGGTTTGAATGTCACAACTGAACAACTCAGCAACTCTGAACAGCTACACTGATCCTTCCAGATGCTCCCAGATGCTTCTGGATAAACTGAGGGCAAAGCGATGAACACACAGGTGCTCCGAGACTGCTTCACCGGTGCCGCTCAATGCTCTGACAGTTGTGCAACAGAATACAAGAACATCCTGAGAAATGTATGGTTGTCTTCGAAATGCTACAAAATCAAACTATTGAAATGTGCAAAGTTCAGAGCTATTGGGAGTACTGGCCGAGTCTCCAGGACTGTTCCACCGCATCTCAAACCTGGAGCCGTCCTCTCCAGGAGTGACTATTATAATGGTTATATCACATAGTACAATTCAATTAACTAACTATCTTTCTCCTGCACGCCTTGATTCAGGCATTGTAAAATAATATATAGTCCAGTAGGTATCCAAATCCACATGATTATTTACAAGCCATAAACTGTCGATCCTTCCTGATCCAGCATTCTCGTGCACAAAATGTGCCAGTCCAACAATTGCTCCGACAGGTACAATATGCAGCATATTAGTCTGTTTGAAAACCTGGATGAACCTTTCAACACTAGTGTTAGCAATGGGTTCAGACCACAAAAATGGTTCGGTTAGATTTCAGAACTGTCCAAAAACCTAACCCGGTGAGTCATGGCGGCCCAATCCCAGACGCATACTCGTCAACCCGCGGGTTTCACCAGGTTTGGCTAGACCCGTCAGTTCCAATCTCCGGTTCTGTGTTTTAGGTTTTTCTCTTTATGGTCGGATTTAGATATTCTAATGTCAATCACAAAATATTAACGTTCGTACACCACTATGCTTATCACATGAATCGGCCGCCTTTATGCCTAAAAACCAGGGAGACCCGCTCGCTGCCCCATCCTGAACATCATAGTCAACGGCGGGTGAATGATTTTTGGTCTTGCATTATGGGTAATCTAGGTGGTGATTGAATGCAAACAATAATAGATCAGGTATTAGCCGTATTTCAAAGCAAAAGAAACAGCGACACACTGCCTGCCCGATCATGAAAATGAGAGTCAACAGACTGTGAATGATTGTTAGTCTTGTAAGTCAGGTAATTGAAAAGTGGGTTGTTCTTTATTATGCATAAGCAAAGTATTGGCTGCGTATAAAGTCCAAAGAGACAGCGACACGCTCCCTGGCCGATGTTGACAATGAGTGTCAATGGAGCGTCCACCATTTTCAGTGTTGTAAGTTAGGTAATTGAAAAGTCATTTGTTCTTTGTTATGCATAAACGAAGTATCGGCTGCCTTTAATGGCTAAACAGACAGTGACACGCTCCATGCCCGATCATGAAAATAAGTGTCAATTGAGTGTCAACGATTTTTGGCCTTGCATAATGGTTAATCAAAGCGCGATATGGCCGCTAATGTCTATAAATAGCGTTTTGCCCAATTTTATAAGCTAAAATGTTCAGGATCATTGAGTTCAAGCATTGGGAACAAATTAAATTGTGATTGTCTGGGAGGGTGTCGTGGGACCACCTCTTGCTTATCAGTCTATAAAGGTTGGCAAAACCTTGTTTATAGATGTCTGCGATCATTTACCACCAAGATTTCCCAAGATTCAAGACTAAAAATCATTGTCGCTCAGTTGACGCTCATTGTCACGATGGGGCATGGAGAGTGTAGCATTCTCTTTTGCCTAAACAGGCGGCCAACACAATGAGTATAGATAAGAACAACTAATTCACATAATAATAACCTAACTTGCAGGGCAAAAATTCATTGACACTCCATTGACGCTCATTTTTCCACAGGCGTATCTGCATTATGTAACCATTCACTTTGGCATAGAACATCAATAGCTGTGTTTTGGCAGACATTCTATTGTCTTCATGTATGTTTTCCTTAATCATTGTTCTTTAATTGTGCATATAAATATATCCTTTAAAATATACTTTAAAGTGTCTGCTAATTGTAGATAATAATAATACTCAAAAATCCCATTCCTTTCAATCAATGATCATCTTCACCCTCAGATTCGCTCAAAAAGCTGTCATTGTCTTTATAATCAATGTCGGCGGTATTTCTACGCAGCAGATAGTATACTCAGCAAATCTGGAATAAAATCTTTATCGTGCTTGCTATCCTGGGCATGTGCATTATGATTCAAAAATCGAGTCTTTGGAAGCGGAGAATGTATATACACACACCTGGATGGCATACCTTCTATTTCATAACTTTCATGTACATCAGTGTCACCCAGTGGTGCAGGTGGCGTTCTGGGTGGAGATGGCATTCAGGGCGGAGGGGCCGCCAGTTCTGGTGGAGGTGCGGCAGTTCCTTTGCGCCTCCGGTGTGTCTGTGGATTCCTTGTTGCGCCATTTTGGCCATATTCAAGGCAAGGGGCATGTCGGACTGTTCTAGCTGTACCCGACCTCCTTGTCTCGCCATTGTAGCACACATATTGAAAACCTACAAGAAATTAGTTGCTGCTTATAAAAGGAAGATTCAGCTATTACCTCCACCATATATGACTCAGTAGCCTCCTGCAAGGTCTTTAAAGCCTGTTTTGTCCACTCCCGGGGACCTTTATCATTTAATTCATCTGCGAAGATGACAGAGCTGACTTCATCATGATGTTTGATCTCGCGGACTATGGGGATGAATGCCATCGTCGACCATGCAGGTATGCCATTGTGGGCAGCGATGAATTGGTCACGGAGCTCTCTACGTACACCAGCTATAAATTATATTGTTTCTCGACAGCGTTCTACGTCGATATGGAGCAACTTACATCGGATTGCATGCTGCTGCCTATTATTGCTGCGTCCTGTTTTACATACTGTTTTTAATTGTGTGTCCGGGGTCATATTGTCGGTGACTGCAATTGCAGCGTCGTGGTGTACTAACTGGTGTCTGCGTTGCTGCAGTGTGTGAGCTAAGGGTGCATTCGATCAAGTGCTCATCGTTCGGTTCGATTCAGATTGAATCTCAGCAGGCTGAGGTGTTTGTGGAGCCATGAGTTGCTGTTGTGGAAATGGTGAGGAAAATGATAACAAAAAGTGGAAAGTCCTGAGAAATATATCGTAAGCTACAAGTCTCAAGGGAATGAATGACTGTCAACTTGCACATTCTACTTGAGATATAACCTGCTGCATCAAGCTGCAAGTTACAGGTGATTCCAATGGTCCCGCAATTTGCAGTTAGTCGGTCCGGTGTTGTTTCTTTGTTTGGTTGCAGGGATACATTGAAGTGAATGCCAGCTGATATCTCATGTTTGATAGATATTAAAAGGAAATTCTTCAACGGGAAGGTCGTTTGGTGATGTTTGTCTCAACACATCGCCGGGATCGTTCATGAAACACATGATAACTAACAAGTCATGGTAAATGGTTAGCTTTACTATTCGAGATGAAATGATGGTCAAAACAAAGATTGTGCTTTGTTCATGTTGATCAAACGTACAAACCTTGACATAAAAGACTCTGCTTGCCTCCATGTGGTCCATATCTTGCAACATCCAACATCTTGCCCAACAACAAGGTCAACACACGATACAATGGTCAATGCTCAGAAACATAACTCTTCTCCACTTCCGGCAGGCAAATACGACAAATGGACACAGCAGTATACCCGTCGACTTCATCAAGCGAATGAAGGGTAGAGCGGCTTGGAGACAGAAAAGGTCTGAGCATTGGGAGCATTGCGCAGCGTACGATTGAAAAAGAAGCTTTCTGCAGAGAAAAGACAGAAAACGCACTTTTTAAGCTATGAAGAGAAAGAGAAATGGAGCAAGAATTATGTGGAGAGAGAAACCACTGTAGCAAGGAAGCGAGTTCAAGACGCAGAGACAGTGATTATGCAAGAGCTGCAAGATATTACTCCTGCCGAAAATGTGGGGGAAACAACCAGAAAGCCCAATACAATATGTGAAGAGATGTTGAATGCTATCGGAGACAGTCTGAGCGATCTTACAAGTTCCGATGATGGGCAGAGTGGGGAAGACGTGGAAGATGATGAAGAAGATACAGAGCTCGGCAAGCTCAGTGATGATGATGAAACTCGCTGGTTGATGGGCAGGATCTCCAAAACAGTACAGCATCGCATCGAGAGTTCTTGGCCGAAGCAGATGATGCTTGACGAATTGACCCAACCGGGATGGGGGTATGCAGCCAACTACTTTGGTGCGAGAGACATGAAGTATGGGACTGCCAAATTGAAGGTTCCAGCAGTTTTCAAGCCCCAAATAGACACGACTGCAGCCCCACCATCCCTGACAACATTTGGAGAGCATATGCAGGCTCTTGATATTGTCCGCGGACAAGAGCAAATGGCGGCGGTGATTTGTCGACCAGGGGGTGGCCACATGAGGCTCGGTTCGGAGAAAGGATAGTCGCACAAATTCATACCCGTTCTTTCGCCCGACGCATCGCCCGATTTGACACCGACCCAGGAAGCACAGCCGGATGATCCCATAAGCTTTTACCCCTGCAAGAAGCATCCATACTTAATTACCATATGGAAATCGGATACAGATGAAGATATGGTGACGGCCCCTGCGTCACCGGAGGTTCTGACAGCCAAATAGTTAATTTTGAAGACCTATCTCTTGTAACAGCAATTTGTGGACCAACTTTGCTACATGTCAGCTTTGTTTTGATTTCAGTGACTAAATTGTAAAACATGATATTTCATCAGCGTGTGTGCAAGGGTCGAATGGGCCATTCGAAGGTTCGAGACTTCAAATCTCGTTGTTAGACGGCCAGCAAACCTGGTATCGACCTGCTTCTTATGGTTAAATTAAAAAGCACAACCTAAAATGCAGACAGAATTTTGTAACAAAATTTAATTCGATGATGTTACACGAGTCATAGAACATGAGGTCAGTGTGCAGTCTGAATCCGGATGAATGGCAGCTGTCATACTGCAATAGTTCATGCAGCAAACTGCATAACTCTCTGTTCAGACCTTCTGCACATTGTCGAGAATTGAAAAATTGCTCATGGTACATCATGGAGTTCAAGAAAAACGAGCTGTAAAAGAAATGGTCAGGAAATCAGGCTCTATATGTGTACAATTGGTTGATGTATCTGTAGGCCGTAACATACCAGCTGAAAGCGCTACAATGCTACGGAGCTATGTCATTTATTGGACTAATGACGTAAATAGTGGTGGCTTAGAAACTGAGAGGCCTCGATGGTTCTGGATACAAATGATTATATGTAGAAACAGTATATTGGCTGTCAATAATGATGGTATGAATTTTAAGCAAAATAATTGCCCACCAAATGACTGTTAGTATAACTCTAATGTGAGCATCAACAGATCGTCAATGATTATAGTCGGATCTTTTCGGCAATCAATGGGTTGGACAGTCACATTGTTCTAAAGGGGAGTTATCGGCCGTCTTTAGACTTATAAAGGCAAGTGACATGGTTGTCGCCCCATGCTAGAAATGGGCGTGAACGGTGCGTCACCGATTTCTGGTCTTGCATCTTGTACAACCACTGGGCTATGCGCCAGCATTAGGCCATAATCACAGAATTCGTCGCCTTTATGGGTACAAAGGGCAGCAACGACATTGCTGGCACCTCCTAAAAATGAGTGTCAACAGAGGGTCCACAATGTGTGGTCTTGCATCTTGGATAATTCAAGGGCTGTGCGACCGCATACACCCATAATCACATTATTTGCCGCCTTTACAGGCAAAAATGCTAGTGACAACATTGCTACAATCTCCTAAAAATGAGCATCAACAATTTCTGGGCCTGCATCTTGGATAATCAGACAGCAATGCAACGGCTTAGACCCAAAATCATAATATTGGCTGCCTTTATGGGCAAATATGCTAGTGATGATATCGCAACCGCCTCATCTTTGTATGTCCTTGGATTCAACTTTACAATTATGCATGCCGTGTCTCACAGGTCTGACTATTTTCTTGCGTGTAGCTCTAAATTTAATATTGAACAACCACCGTTTTACCTGACTATAACATATCATTTGACAGTTATTCAGATCGAATTACCCAGAATTCAATTTCCTACCTCAATGTCAGATACAAAATCTCTAAACACCTCATTGCTAGAGGTTATAATATCTTCAACAAATGAACAGGTCTTTATTGGTGATGTAATCAACGATACTTTACAAATCATCTTCGATGTCTGGTGGGCATCAATGAATGTAGGCTCAATGCAATCTATTGCTTCAAATGATTCTAGACATGCGCCTTTGTGGCAATTGTATTTACACTGCGGAATTGAGGAGACCAGCGGGTAGTGTTACCAACAGTTCTGGACCATCACTTCGGGTGCGGATCCAGGTCGAAAACGAACCATTGCCACATTGCCGGTCCGGGTTGTCAATACAGCGGAACCATCAATTCGGGCAGGGTTCGATGGAATTCTCCCAACCCGTCTGGACTGGGCGGGTTCTCAGCAGGTCGCCGACCTGGTCCATCTGTAGATTTATATATTGTTTGTGTTTTTGCAGTTGGATATTTGTATATTATTAAAATTAGGTTTTCGACAGCCAATAATCTATTTTTGCATGTTTTGCAATCTGTGACATTGATTATTTTGGAATCCGAGTTTTTCCTGTTATATGTTGTATTTTTGGCTATAAAGGCAGTCAATAGTTTTGTTCTGAGCTCATTTATCCGCGTAAAGCATTGGTTACCCAATATGCAAAACCAAATATTGTTGACACTCCATTGACGCTCAGTTTCATGATGGGGTAATGTATGTGTCATGCGCTGTATCAATTGGAAAGGCTGCCACAACATTGTATATGAATTATTACCACATTGCGACACGTATATTAGCCCAGATGCAAGACCAATAATCATTGACACTCCATTGATGCTCATGTTCAGGATGGGGCAGGAAGCATGCTGCAATTGTTTATTCCCCTAAAGGTGGTCAATATCTTATTTATGCATGTTTACAAACCAATCGCCAGTTAGATTACCAAAGACGCAAGACGAAATAATGTTGACGCTCCTTTGACGCTCATTTTCAAGATGGGGCAGGGAGCATGTCACTTTTGGTTTTCACTTTAAATGCGGCCACTACCTCATTTTTGGATGTTTGCAAGCAATCGCCTTTTACATTACCAAGATCCAATACCAGAAATTGTTGAGACTCCATTGACGCTGATTCTCAGGATGGTGTCGGTATTATGTTTACCTCGGAAGGCTGCCAACAGCTCGTTTATGAATGGCTGAAACCAATCGCGACTTAGGTTACACAACATACAGAGCCAAAAATCGTTCACACTCCGTTGACGCTCTATTTCACAATGGAGCAGTGGCCGTGTCGTTTATTGTTTTGCCAAGGAAGGGTACCAGAACATTGGTTATGGGGAGCAGCGACCAGGGTACTTTCCAATTACCGTACTGACAAGACTAGACATCATTGACACTCGGTTGAGGCTCATTTTCAGGATGATGTAAGGAGTATGAGGCTATTCTGTTTGACTTGGAAGGCAGCCAATACGTCGTTTATGAATGGCTGCATCCAATCGCCACTTAGGTTACCCAAGATGCACAACCAGAAAATCGTTGACGCTGTGTTGCCTCTCAGTTTTCCGAATGCATTGACCGTGTGGTTTAATTTTTTGCCATGAAAGGCTGCCAGTATGTTGGTGATGGATAGCACCGAACATGTCACCATTCAATTAGCGTACTTACAAGACATAAAATTGTTGATGCTCCGTTGACGCTTATTTCAATGTACTGTCTAGTCCAGATCTGCTGACATTAATAATTGCATCCATGATTGTTTAAACTCAGTAGTTGCATTTCAGCATGATCAGGACTTGGCTGTATGGCGAAGCCGAGCCCAGAAATATTCTAGCACTGGTCGCTCCCATCCAGTCGAAATTTATACATCTTGCCAAATACCGCATATTGTCCGCTATACCTTCATTTATTAACCAATTTTCTCATGCGGCTGCTCAATACTCTCCTATAATATTTCTCTAAATGCGAATCTCGGTCAAACTACATAATGAACTTGGTGATAATACATTGGCGCATTCTGTCCTACATTTTCTTGATCCCCTGATTCCTCCTCGTTTCGATTATATTGACCGGCATCAACGCCTTTTGAACCTTTTTCTTTGACCGTCGTATAGGCCGAATCAATCTGGGAACATTCGGTGCAGCACGGACGTTCCACTGCTCCGGGGTTTCCAAATTCTCACTGCCATGGTCCAGTTCCATATCTGATTCATTATCTGCCTCCCAGTCGTCTTCACTGTTGTTTGGATTATCCAAGTCCCCATTCAAGTTATTCCAATTTTCGGTATCTGAAATGCATTCTGGTAAACAATCCACATCACATCCGGCAGGATGGTGGTCGATTCGTTTGATTTGGCGGACATTCAATACTTGAGTTTGTCCCCCAGGAAGGTCCTTTGCAGACAAAGCTAGTGGCACAGGTAATTTTTCCAACAATTTAAATGCAGCTGCACCATCAGGTTGAAAGAGTGACCTGGATGCTTTGACGATCTTTTCAGTATCTGAAATGTATTCTACGGCCAACATTTTTTGATTTTGCGTGCGAGATTCTGTCTGTGTAGCTCATAGATTTTGGCTACCCTGAAACATCTCCAAAACATTGTGGACCTTGGCCATTCGGCGCAACTTCTTTTGCTCTGCCCCTGTCTTCATCTCCATGTCGTTATCAGCACTGGTTGAATCCAATACTGGGTCATTGCAAGCCAGTAATCCGACATTGGATCGAGCAAACTGCCTTACTACGACCTTTTCACGAAGCGTCTGGCCTGTGGTTTTTGACTGCCTCCACCTGATCACATCTCGCCCAAGGGACAAGCTGGCCTCAACTCCGATACTGTGAGGTATGATAGAGAATATGTCGCGTGCCACATTGGAGAGATCAGGGTACTTTGAGTGTGTTTCTTCTTGCTGCCGCAACCAGTTGGTGATATCCGGTAACCAAAATGTACTACTAATCTCCATTGGGTCGGAGTGGTAATCATCAAGATTCAGATTAATTTGCACCCAGTTCTGTGGCAATTGAGGAGGTGAATTGAAATAGAGCCTTGCGGCTGTCAATAAGCATGTGGCATGATCACTTCCTCCAGGAGTCGTTTGGGCCACATAGTTAAGCATTGAATATTCTTCATCATTGCAAGACAAATCATATGGATCATATGAAGATTGAACAGACCCAGAAGCCAGTGCGGAGAACATGAGATTGTAGTTCGGTATGCTTTCGGGTTTGATGACCGGGAACCATCGATGTTTGACGCAGAATTTGTTCTCCACCTAATGTATAAAGGCCTCCTGGTATTGGAAAGTATACGAAGTCTCGTCTTCAGGATTAATATCCATTCCCTTGTCCCACTTCCTATACGATCGCAACTTTCGGAAAGGATTCAGGATATGTGCCGAAATGAGAAGCAGACCAGTTGTTGGAGTCACTTCAGTATAATATTTGGACAGCTTCTGCAATGCAAACTTCATGGCAAAGAATAAGTATTCCTTCCATTGTGTCTTCTGCTTGGCGCAAGCTCGCATCACACCATCCATGTGATCAAACATGTCATTGTAGACAGTGATGACGTGATGCAGAGTAACGGTATACGATTTCGACATCCACAAGGTACAGTAACGGAATGGCCATAAAACCTCCATGCCATACTTCACAATAGTCCACTCATCCTGTGTTGTGAAGAGTGGCTGGTAATCGCTGTATTTTGGGTTGTTAAGCTACTCGCGTGAGCATTCACGTAATTGGTAATCGCTCAAGCAACCACAGTGTGGAGTTCCAAGCTGTCTTTACATCTATAATGGGTAGTACTGCGATCCGGACTTTGGCTGTTTGACAGTCAATGAACTCGTTTCGATGACCAGGTGTCAGTGTAATCAATCCAGCAAGCATTCTCTGCTATATGAAAGTCAGTTTCAGCACTTTCAAAATATGTTGAAATTCGTACTTTCTCAATTATCTTTGCTAAACCTGGTCTCATGGCCGACACCTTATTGATTCAATCATTGCCCTCTATTCGAAGTCTTTGACTCTTCCCAATGTCTGTGCATTCATTCTCTCCAAATTGCTGATCACGCTCATGGGCATCCCAAGACTTGGTGCGACTTTTTACACCCAGACTGCTCATGAATGCACCCAAAGCAAGCTGAATGATGTGCACCATGCATGGTATGTGGTTTCTCAATGCGGGCCACTCGATTCCGGACTTCTCAAGGGTAGTTTGTAATTTACGAGCCATCCAGTAATTTGAGGAAACCTTATCGGTTATAATTCCAAGTAAACGGCCGTCAGTCAGCTCAAAACGATTGTGAACTTCCTTCAAATATCTGGCTAGCCTTGCTCCGGTACGTTGGCCCTCGACCTGTAATCGTCAATGAGGTTTCTAAATATGAAATAAATGGGCTATCAATCTCATCGAATGTCAGTTGAACTTCCCGCAACGCCGAATTTCGATCCATATAATAGGAAACAACCGACATTATTGCTGATTTGTTCGTTGATGTCCATCTGTCTAATGCGAAACTAACTTTGTTTCTTGATGGCAATTGCTGCTTAATTGCATCCACTGTCATTGTGCATTCCCTCTGGCAAATATTGCGCAGGGTGCTTACTGATGGTAACACCAACTCGCTTCGTAATGCATTGTCCGAATGTCGTAGTTCAAGGTTTGATATTGCAATCCATGGAATATAAGCTGAAACAAATCCTAACATGAGGTAGCGATTCCTGGTGTTTTGGTGAAATTCTGCAGTTTGAAAGTCCCTTGCTGCCAGTTTAGTGCGTTTTGTCTGTCAATTCAGTAAGTATACTTAAGACGTAAATATAAAATATGAATTTCCTTTGCAAACTTACAATCGGTATACCTCGACTTCCTTGCCTCTTCAGTATGGCCAAAGCTGTTTCATCCACTGTTGAACCAGTCAATTCGGTTACTTTTGACACAGTTCATTTGTTCAACTTTGCGATCTGCGCTTCTGGCTGCAAGTGTTTGCCCATTCAGCTAATCCCATGTTCTGACAGATGGCGAAGAACTTGGTGACAAATGATACATAAGATACTAGGGCTGCCGGTCTCCTCAATTCCGCAGTGTAAATAGAATTGCCATGAAGGCACATGTCTATAATGATTCCAAGCAAAAGGCCGCTTCGAGCCTACATTCATTGAAGCCCACCAAGCATCGAAGATGATTTGTACAGTAAGGTCACTCAAATCGCGAATAAAGATAAGTTCATTTTTGCAAGATATCATAACCTCTAGCAACGAAGTATTTGAAGATTTTGTATCTGACATCATGGTAGGAAATTGAACTCTGGGTAATTTGACTTGAGTAACTGTCAAAAGATAAGTTATAGTCAGGTAGAATGCTGGTTCTTAAATATTGACATTAGAGCTACAAGCAAGAAAATTGTCAGACCTGTGAGACATCGCATGCATATTTCTGAAGTTGAATACAACGACATACAAAGATGAGGCGGTTGCGATATCATCACTAGCATGTTTGCCCATAAAGGCAGCCGATTGTAAGAATATGGGTCAATGCCATTGCCTTGCTGTCTGATTATTCAAGATGCCCGCCCAAAAATCATGGATGCTCCATTGACAATCATTCTTAGAAGGTAGTAGCGATATAGTCACTAGCATTTTTACCTATAAAGGTGGCCAATATTATGATTATGAGAGTATGCCGTTGCACACCCCTTGAATTATCCAAGATGCAAGACCAAAAATTGTTGACGCTCTGTTGACGCTCATTTTTATGAGGTGATAGCGATATTGTTACTGGCCGTTGTGCCCATCAAGGCGGCCAATACTGTGATTATGGCTTAATGCTGTTGCGCAGCCCAGTGATTGTCCAAGATGCAAGACAAGAAGTCGGTGATGCTCCGTTGACACTCATTTCGAGGATGGGGCAACAAGAATGTCGCTTGCCATTTTACATCTAAAGCCGGCTCATAACTCCTCCGTGGATCGATGTGAATATGCAATCCTTTGATTGCCGAAATGATCAAACTGAAATCGTTGACGCTCCATTGATGCTCACCTCAGAGACATACTAACAGTGATTGGGTGCACAATTATTTTGCTTGAAATTCATACCATCATTTTTGACAGCCAATTTACCGTTTCAAGGTAAAACCATTTGCATCCAAAAGCATCGAACACTCTCAGTTTCTGAGCCACCAGTACTCACATTAGCAGTCCGATAAATGACGTAGCTCTGTTGCGTTTGGCTATTTCAACTGGTATGTTATGGCATACAGATCCATCTACTCATTTTAGACATATAGAGCCCGATTTCCTGACATATCTTTTTCCAGCATGTTTTCATCAATTTCCATGACGTACCATAAGCAATTTTCAAATTCTCGACCATGTGCAGCAGGTCAGAGCGCGGAGTACTGCCGTTAGCTACATGGCCAAATGCAGCATGACGGCTGCCATTGATCCGGGTTCAGACGGTGCACTGACCGCTCGTCCTATGACTTATATGACATCACTGACCCAAATTTTGTTAGTAAATTTCATCTCTATTTTAGGTTGTGCTTTCCAATGTAACTGTAACACGCAAGTCAATATCAAGGTTGCTGGCCATCTTTCAACCAGATTTGGAGTCTAGAACTTTGGCACGGCCCGTACGACTCTTGCATACACACTGCTGAAATATCCTGTTTCACAATTTGGTCACTGAAATTAAGAAAACGCTGACACACAGCAAAGTAGGTAAAAAATTTGCTTTTACAAGCGATAGGTCGTCAAAATTAACTGTGTGACCATCTCTACCTCCAGCGACATAGGAGCCATCACCATATCTTCATCCGTATCCGATGTGTATAAGTTAATTTACTAGGAATTCTGTAGCCAGGGGCAAAAGCTTACACGTTCAACAGGCTTCGCATCCTGAATTGGCATCGAATCGGGCATCACACCGGGCGAAAAAACCTCTAGAAATTTCAGTAATTGGGGTTTCTCTGAACCCCGCCTCATTTGACTACATCCTGGTCGAGAAGTCACTGCCGCCATTTGCAATTGTCCGCGGACAATTTCAAGAGTGTGCAAATGCTCTGCAAATGTCATTGGGGATGGTGTGGCTGTGGTTGTGTCCATTTGGTGCTTCACAACCGCCGGGACCTTCAATTCGGCAGTCCCTTAATTCCCAGCTCTGTCACGGAAGTAGTTGGCTGTGTCCCTCCATCCTGGTTGCCTCAATTCGTCAAGCCTCATCTGCTTCTGCAAAAAACTTTCCATACGGTACTGTACTGTTTAGGAGATTGTGCTCATCACCCAGCCAGGTTCATCTTCATTACTCAGCTTGCTGAGCTCTGTATCTTTTTCATCATCTTCCTCGTCTTCCCCATCCTGCTCATCGTCGGAACTTGCAAGATCGCTCAGACAGTGTCCGATAGCATTCAACATTTCTTCAAACCTTGTTTCAGGCTTTCTTGTTGTTGCCCCCACACTTTCAGCACTTGTCATATCTTTCAGCTCTTGCATAATCGCTGTCTCTGCGTCTTGAACTCGCTTTCTTGCCACAGGGGTTTCTCTCTTCACCTAATCCTCGATTTATTACTCTTGCCCTTCATTGCTTAAAAGGTTCGTTTCCTGTCTTTTCTCCGCCAAACGCTTCTTTTTAGATCGTAAGCTGCCCATTGCTCCTAACGCTGGGACCCTTTCTGCCTCCAAGCCTCTCTTGTCTTCATTCGCTTGATGATGTCGACATGTGGACTGTTTTGTTGATTTGCCATATTTGCCCGCCGGAAGTAGTGAAATGTTCTTTTTCGGAGTAATGACCATTGTAATGTGTGTTGACCTTGTTGTTGGGCGAGATGTTGGATGTTGGAAAATATGGACCACATGGAGGCAAGATGAGTCTTTTATGTCAAGGTTTGTATGTTTGATTAACTTGAACAAAGCAAAATCTGCCGTTTGACAATCATTTCATTCAGAATAGTGACGGAAACCGTACCTCATGACTTGATACTTAGCGTGTGTTTCGTGTAAGATCCCAGCAATGTGTTGAGACAATCATCACCAGACGACCTTTCTGTCGAAGAATTTCCTTTTTATATCTCTCAAACATGGGATATCAGCTGTCGCTCACTTCAATGTATCCCTGCAAACAAACAAACAAACAACTCCAGACAGACTTACTGCAAATCACGGGACCTTTGAAATCACCTTTAACTTGTGGTTATATGCAGGAGGATGAAACTTGAGTAGAACGTGCAAGTTAACTGTCATTCATTCCATTGTGACTTGTAGCTTACTATATATTCCTCAGGACTTTCCACTTTTCGTTATCATCTTCCTTACCTTTTCCACAACAGCAAGTGATGGCTCCACAAACACCTCAGCTTGATGTGATTGAATTCCAATAGAGCGGAACGACAGGCAATTGATCGAATGTGCCTCTGGCTGAGACACAGCAGCAACGCAAACACCAGTTGGTCCATCGCAACGCTGCAATTGCAGCCACCGAAAATAGGGCCCAGGACGCATTTTCAAAAAATATACTTAAAACCAGATGCAGCAATTATCAGCAGCAGCATGCGATCGCATGTGAGTAGCTCCACATCGATGTGAAAGGTGGTCAACTAATTACATAATGGACAGCTGGGGTATGTAGAGAGCTCCTTGACCAATTTATCGCTGTCCAGAATGGCAAACCTCCAGGGTTGACAAAGGCATTTGTGCGTACAGTCCACGAAATTGAACATCATGATGTCATCAGCTCTGGGATGTTCGGGAAACAAATTTCATGATAAAGGTCCCTGAGAGTGGACAAAAGAGGCTACAAAGACATTGGAGGAGGCTACAGAGACGTATATGGTTGAGGTAATAGTCGAATCTTCGTTTTATAAGCAGCAACTAATTCGTTGTACGTTTTCAAAATGTGTACTACTATGGCGAGGCAAGGAGGTCGGGTACAGCTAGAACAGTTCGACATGCACCTTGTCTTGAATATGGCCAAAATGGCCAAAACAAGGGTTTCGCGAGCCGCAATGAAGGAAACGCAACAGCTTGTTAACAAACCTTGAGCCGAAGTCTGACAACAGAAGAAGCGAGGAGTTGAGTTTCCAGGGCATTAAAAGGTGAAGGGTGTGATAGAAAGACACCTAGTATTGGTTTATGAAAATCAAACAGCCGGCTGCCTTCCATGCCAAAATGGCACAGCAAAGAATCCGCAGACACACTGGAGGCGGCAAAGAACCGGCCCACCTCGACCAGAACCAGCAGCACCTCCGCCCGGAAGGCCGCCTCCGCCCAGACCGTCACCTGTGTCACTAGGTGCCACTGACGGACATGACAGTTATGAAATAGAAGGTATGCCATCCAGGTGTGTGTATATACATTCTCCGCTTCCCAACACTCAACTTGTCAATCATACTGCATATGCCAAGGATTGCAAGGACAATAAACATTTGATTCCAGATTTGCTGAGTACACTATCTGCTGCGTGGAAATACCGCTGACATTGATTTTGAAAACGAATGGAGACTTTTGAGCATATTAGAAAGTGAAGATGAGAATTGATTGAAAGGAACAGGATTTTTGAGTATTATCATTATCTACAATTAGCGCACACTTTGAACTATATTTTAAAGGATATATTTATATGCACAATTAAAGAACAATGTAGTGATAAAGGAAAACATACATGAAGAGGATAGAACGACTGCCAAAACACAGTTATTGATGTTTTATGCCAAAGTGGATGGTTCCATAATGCGGATACTCTTGTGGAAAAATGAGCGTCAATGGAGCGTCAACGATTTTCCGTCCTGTAAGTCAGGTTATTATAATGTGAATCAATCGTCGTTCTCTATAATCATTGTATTGGCCACCAGTATAGCCAAAAGAAAATGCTACACTCTACCGGCCCCATTGTGGCAATAAGCGTCAACAGAGCGACAATGATTTTTGGTCTTGAATCTTGGGTAATCTTGGTGGTAAATGATCACACACCTCTATAAACAAGGTTTACGCAGCCTTTATAGGCTGATAAGCAAGAGATGGTCCCGCGACAGCCTCCCGGATAATCACAACTTATTTTGTTCTCAATGCTGCAACTCAGTGATCCTGAACGTTTTAGCCTATAAAACCGGTCAGAATACCAGATATAGACATTAGCGGCCATATCGCGCATTGATTAACCATTATGCAAGGCCAAAAATCATTGACGCTCCGTTGACACTCAATCTCAAGATTGGGTAGCGAGCGTGTCGCTTTCTGGTTGGCCATTAATGGCAGCCAATACAACGCTTATGCATAACAAAGAACAAATCACTTTTCAATTACCTGACTTACAAGACTAAAAATCGTTGATGCTACGTTGACGCTCATTTTCAGACTGGGGCAGCGAGCAAGTCACTTTCTCTTTTGCATTGAAATACAGCCAATATGTCATTGATAATGGTCTGCATCCAATCATCACCTAGATTACCCATGATGCAAGAGCAAAAATCATTGACATGCTGTTGACTATCATGTTTAGGATGGGGCTGGGAGTGTATCTCTTGTTTTTGGTTATAAAGGCAGCCAATTTTACCGAAAAGGACAATGGCGTACCAAAGTCAATATTTTGCGATGTGTAGTAGCATAGCTCAATGGGACCATAAATAGAAAAACCCGAAACACAGAACCGGAGATTGGAACCGATGGGTGTAGCCAAACCCGGAAAGACTCATAGGTTGCCAGGTACGGGTCCACATTTGGCCCGCCAAGACGCAGTGGAATGGGTTTCTGGACAGTGCTTGAACTGAACTGAACCGTTTTTGTGGTCTGAACCCAGACCGCTGGCGCGTTACCCTGACCCGTTGCTAACACTACCGGCAGGCTAGGCATCGCATGTATTGTTTGTCATCAAGTTCTTTGGCATCCTTCAGAATATGCGACCAGCTCAATGGGTAAACACTTGCTGCCAAAAGCGACTATCACAAAGTTAAACATATTAACAGTGTCAGAATTAACCGAATCAACCAGTTCAATGGTCAATGAAACAGGTTTGGCCATACTCAAGATGCAAGGAAGTGAAGGGATTCCAATTGTAAGTTCGCAAAGGAAATAGAAATTTACTATTCAGGTTTTAAGTTTACTTACTGAATTGACAGACAAAACGCTCTATACTGGCAGCAAAGAACTTTCAATGTGCCGAATTTCACCAAGACACATGGAATCGCTACCGCATGTTAGCATTTGTTTTGGCTCATATTACAATAAACGACATATCAAATCTTGAGCTGTGACGTTCATACAAGGCATTAGGAAGCAAGTTGGTGTTACCTTCAGGCAGCACCCTGAGCAATATTTGCTGGAGGGAATACACACTTACAGTGGATGCAATTAAGAAGCAATTGCCATCAAGAAACAAAGTTAGTTTAGCATTGGACAGATGGAGATCGATGAACAAATTAGCAATAACGTCAGTCATTGCCTACTATATGGATTGAAATTGGGTGTTGTGGGAAGTACAACGGGCATTCGATAAGGTTGATAGCCCATTCATTTCCTATTTCGAAAGCTCATGAACAATTACAGGTCAAGGGTCAACATATGGGAGCATGGCTAGCCGGACAGTTGAAGGAAGTTCATGATCATTTTGAGCTGACTAATAGCCATTTACTTGCAATTGGAACCGATAACACTTCCTGGGATTACTCGATGGCTCGCCAATTACAAACTAACCTTGAGGCATCCGGAATGGAGTTGTCCGCATTGAGAAACCACATACCGTGCATGGCACACATCATTCAGCTTGCTTTGAGTGCATTCATGAGCACTCTGGCTGTAAAAGGCCGCACCAAGTCTTGGGAAGCCCATGAGCACGATCAGCAATTTGGAGAAAATGAAAGCACAGACATTGGGAAAAGTCAAAGACTTTGAAAAGAGGGCAATGCTAGAATCAACAAGGTGTCGGCCATGAGATCAGGTTTAGCAAAGATTATTGAGAAAGTACAGATTTCAACATATTTTGAAACTGCTGAAACTGACCTTCACAATGCGGAGAATGCTTGCTGCATTAATTACGCTAACACCTGGTCATCGACACGAGTTTATTCACTGTCAAAAAGCCATGGTCCGGATTGCAGGACTACCTATTACGGATGTGAAGCCACATTGGAACTTGCTACTGGAGTTGCTCGACGGCACCTACCGATTACGTGAATCCACACACGAGTGGCTTAAAAACTCATAATACAGCGATTACCAGCCACTCTTCACAACACAGGATGAATGGACAATTGTCAAGTATGACATGGAGGTTTTTCGGCCATTCTGGACCTGGACCCTGTGGATGTCGAAATGGCATACCGTTACTCTGCATTACGTCATCGTTATCTACAATGACATGTTTGATCACATGGATGGCACGATGCCAGCTTTGTCCAAGAAGAAGACACAATGGAAGGAATACTTATTCTTTGCCATGAAGTTTGCGCGGCAGATGCTGTCCAACTATCATATCAAAGTTACTCCAACGACTAGTATGCTTCTCATTTCAGCACATATTGCTGATCCTTTCCGGAAGTTGCAATCGTTTAGGAAGTGGGACAAGGGATTGGATATTAATCCTGCAGACAAGACTTCTTATACTACTCAATACCAGGAGGCTTTTCTGAAGTAGGTGGAGAACGAATACAGCGCTACACATAGCCGTTTGCAGGTCTTTAAACACGAAAACATTCCGAACACCAATCTCGCCTCCTCCGCAATGGCTTCTAGATCTGGTCAATCTTCTTATGATCCATATGATTTGTCAAGCGATGATGAGGAATATTTAATGCCTAATACTGTGTCTGAAATGACACCCAGACAAAGTGATCATGCAGCACGCTCATTGACAGCCGCAAGATTCTATTTGAATTCACCTCCTAAATTACCACAGAACTGGGGGCAAATTATTCCGAATCTTAATGATTACCACTCCGACCCAATGGAGATTTGTAGTGCATTTTGGTTACCGGATATCACCGACCGGAGGCAGCAGCAAGAAGAACTGCATTTAAAGTACGCTGATCTCTCCAATGTGGCACATGATATTTTCTCTAACATAGCTCACACTGTCGGAGTAGGGGCCAGTTTTTCCCTTGGGCGTGATGTGATCGGGCGTAGGAAGTCAAAAACTACAGGCGAGACCCTTCGCGAAAATGTATTAGTAAGACAGTTCGCTCGTGCCAATAACAGATTACTGGCTGGCGATGACGTAGTATTGGACATAACCAGAACTGATACCGACATTGAGATGAAGAGAGAGGCGGAGGAAAGCATGTTGTACTGAATGGCTAAGATCCACAAGTTTTTGGAGATGTAGCAGGGTAGCCAAAACCTACGAGCTACACAGAAGGAATCTCGCGCTCAAAATTGACAAATGACAGCCATAGAATAAATTTAAGATACTGAAGATATCCTTAAAGCATCCTGGTCAAACTTTCAACATGATGGTGTGGCTGCATTTATATTCTCGGAAAAATCACCTGTGCCACCAGCTTTGTCTGCAAAGGACCTCCTTGGTGGACAAACACAAGTATTGAATGTCTGCGGAATCAAATGAATTGACTGCAATTCTGCCGAAAGTGATATGGATAGTTCACCTGAAAGTATTTCAGACACGGAAAATTGGCTTAACTGGAATGGGGACTTCGATAATCCAAATGACAGCCAAGACGACTGGGAGGCAGACAATCAATCACATATGGAACTGGACAACAGCAGGGAGGATTCCAAAACCCCGGGGCACCTGAATGTGAGTGCCGCACCGAATATTCCCAGATTGATTCGGCCTACATGACAGTCACAGCAGATGGTTGAATACGCATTGATGACGGTCCATATAATCGAAACAAGGTTGAATAAGGGGATCTAGAAGATGTAGGGAAGAATGCGTCAATGTATTATCTCGAAGTTCATTATTTACTTTGACCGACAATTTGATTTCAAACAATATTAGACAAGACTACTGAGCAGTCACGTGAGAATATTGGTTAATAAACAAAGGTATAGTGGGCAATGTGCAATATTTCGCAAGATATTCAAATTTTAACTGGATGAGAGCGACCAGTGCTGGAATATCACTGAACTCAGCTTTGCCATAGAGCCAAGTCCTTATCAGGCTGAAAGGCAATCACTATATTCAAACATTTATGAGTGGAATTAATAATGGTCGCAGATTTTGACCTGACCATACATTAAGATAAGTGTTAACTGAGCGTCAACGATCGTCAGTCTTGTAAGTACGGTAATTGGAAGGTGACGTGGTTGGTGCTATCCATAACCAATATACAGGCAGCCTTCCTGGCAAAAGAGTAAACGACAAGGTCCCTGCCCTAATGTGAAAATGAGCGTCAACGGAGCATCAACAATTTTTGGCTGTGCATCTTGGGTATCCTAAGTGGCGATTGGTTGCAGCCATTCATAAACAAGGTATTGGCTGCCTTCCGAGTCAAAAATAATAGAATCAGGCTCCCTGCCCCAGCCTGAAACTGAGTGTCAATGGAGAATCAACGATTTTACGTCTTGTATGTACGGTAATTGAAAAGTAACCGGGTCACTGCTATCCATACCCAATGTACTGGCGGCCTTCCTTGGCAAAACAGTATAGGACACGGTCACTGCCCTGTTCTGAAAATGAGCGTCACCAGAGCGTCAATGATTTATAGCTGTGCATCTTGTGTAAGCTAAGTGGCGATTGGTTGCCGCCGTTCATAATCAAGGTAATGGCTGCCTTCTGAGTTCAAAATAGTACTGACATGCTCCTCGTCCCATCCTGAAAATGATTGTCAATGTAGTGTTAATGATTTTTGGTGTTGCATTTTAGGTAATCTAAGTGTTGCAATGTGGTAATAATTTATAGATGATGTCCTGGCAGCCATTTCATTTGAAACAGTGCATGATACATATGTTACCCCATCATTAAACTGAGCGTCAATGGAGCGTCAACAATATTTGGTTTTGCATATTGGGTAATTTAGGCTTCGCACTGATAAATGAGCTCATAACAGAACTATTGACTGCCTTTATTGCCAAAAATACAACATATAACAGGAAACACAAATATTCCAAAAAAATCAATGTCGCAGAGTGCAAAACATGTAAAAAGAGATTATTGGCCCTCAAATACCTACTTTTAATAATATACAACTATTCAAATGCAAAAACAAGAACATTATATAAATATACAGATGGACCAACTGGGCGACCTGGTGACAACCCGCCTAATTCAGACGGGGTGGGAGATTTCCATCAAATGGTACCGGAATTAATAGTTCAAATATATCCACTAACCGGACCTCCAATTTGTCAACAGTTGTGTTCTGACCCGGATCCGGTCCGGAAGTGATGGTCCGGAACCGTTGTTAACACTAGTCAATACACTCAGCCCAACCATGTGGATTGTTGTACATTGTTGGAGTCACCACTACATCTTGTGTAGGTTGAGGACATAATATCCATTCATGAGTCTTCTTGGACCATTTAGAAAACGTCTATATCGTTTTTCAGGTGGATAGGCACTCCTGGAAATGGACGATCTGATTCAGCGGAGTCCAGCTACAGTATAACACAGGACATGAAGGAAATCGCCCTTGGAAGGTGTTATTGATGTCACTTTCCATATATTGGACCCAGACATTATGAGTTTCAGGTATGATCCCTTGGTTGCCATCCGTATATTCTACCATGCAATTAATTCCCAGATGCTCAACAGATTTAGGGCAGTGAAATGGTCGACAGTAGTACCACAGCCCATTCTGAAGTTTATTCAATATAGTGTCAAGGAGTACATTCTAATCATATCAGTTCACCAGTGCTCTAACTTCGTGTACACAGTCCTCTTCAATTTGGTCACGGAATAATCGTCCAAAGTTGGGAAATCCACCATCTTCTGATGCATCTTGGAGTGAGGTTGAATTGATACTTCTGCACACTTTGCGGACATGACTTTGTCTCAAATAATGTACCTCTGCTGACACGAGTCTGAAAAATTGCTCCTCCAGACAAGGCTGAAGGTGTAAAAGATGGGCTCTGCAAGTATTTCGCCGTTTATCAGCAGCAGATAGTAGGTCAAAGAATTTTGCACAGTCAATATCTTACTAGCCTTGCAAGGCAAGATAGGAGAGTGTCTCTTCCATATAGTCAAGACCAATAGACCGGTCATTGTACTTGAGCATCTGCCGAATGTATTTGACTTTGTTGGTTGATTGAGATAGATTGTTCAAATTGCCCATATGTAGCTGTTCAGAAGAATTGGTGGTGAAATTGTCGCCACAACCCATTCGCTGAATTGACTCTGATATATTGCTCACAAGATGCATGTTTGGATATGCAAAACGGATCACATGCTGTTCGATGGTTTTCCAGATCTCCTGAACGCCAATTACCTGTCACCAAGCATCAACTTCAATGAAGCGGAGGGACATTTCCTTCTTAAATCGCATCTGCTTATTCAATGTGAAACCATAAAGCTTTCTCTCCAGCTGACTCACAATGCGGTCCGTATCAGCAATACTCCAGGTGGTGGCTTAAGTCTCAGCATTAGATAGACGGACCTGACATGCCACACTCTTGTCGGTGGTCATGTTTACACCCCAATTAACCTCGTCTTCAGCAGGAGTCTCAATTTGAGTAAGTTTTTTGGCAAATGTGCTGAGGGACAGTTGCCTTAGTTCCAACTTCTTGTAATTGTTGTCACTCACAATGTTAGAATAATTTATCCAAAACCGTGCATTGGATAGGTGTTGTCTGATGGATTTCGTGCTACAATCGCTCGATTGCCCTGTTGCGATCAGCCTCTGAACATGTGGTTGCTGCTTGTCTGGCTCTGTTCAGACGCACCTGAAATTGCCTTCATTTTGATGTAGTAACCATTTCAGCCCCATATACCAGAACTTCCATTGCAGCACAGATTATAGAAATCTATTGTTCATGTAACTGATGGGATTCCATAACCAACTGTTCATTCACTTTGGTATTTGCACACTTCGACATTTTCTGATCTCTTACAACACCTGTGTTCCTGTCAAATCCCTCCAGTGTATCGTCTAGTACTATGAGGGATAAGTCGGAGTGATTTTGTTCGCTAACACGTAGAGAGAATTCACATAATACTCACACTACTCCCATTACCATTTCATCAGAGGCCGTTTCTGCTGGAGGTTTCCTGTTATCCCTGGAAAAGTCAAGAATTGCAGTGCAATTCAGCCTGTCTTCCGATTATGCCCTGGATCTCTTTACCCTGCCAGGCGATGCGTTTCATCGAATCGAATGCTGTAGAGCACCACTGGAGGCCTAAATATCATGGGACTGATGTGAATCGATTGTCAAATTGATCTTTGATATTTCTAGTTTTCATGTCTTTGAGCAGCGAGTGCAATAAGACTTTACCTAAACACAAAAGCAGCTGATGCAATTCATCAGGCTGCCAAATCAGATAGACATTGCAGCGAGGAAATTGCCAGGACTGGTTCCAGATTGGATGAACATGAAGTGTGAGCAGAGCCTCAATATTTATGTCGTCCAGAAGCTCTGAGTGAACATGCTGATCTCTTGAGGTTTCGAGTACTCGACAAGTTGAACGCCCCATTGGTGCACCTTTAGGAATTGCACACATCGGCCCAGAGCCATATGAGATGTGAACAAACATAACGTGTTCTGGATAATACCCGACCCAGGCCGGCAAAAGAAGATAACATCATCTCTGGAATCCATCAGCAAAATTCCATTTCAAGTTGGGACCAGGTATGGCAACATTCTGGAGTGTGGTCAGGACTTTTCTAACCGCGGAAATCCATGCCTCGTTTTTATTACTGGCACCTTTCAGGGGACATGGAATCACCCCAACGAGAATCCAGATGCGCTTTTAAGGTGTACAGTGGATATTATTTTGCATATTACAAATGGTAAGATGCAGCGGCCAGGCATTCTGATCGCCTGAAGAATTGGTCATCTGAGTCTCATTGGATGCCCAAATGAATGTCACAATCGTTGGTCCGGCAGGACTCTGATCTTACATATCCCACCACCATTCACAGGTGTTCACCTCAGTGTATATTTGGCAACTTCCTGAGTCTGCGAGGAGCACTGGTACAGAATCGATGTGCGCCTGAAACGCGATATGTGCTGAAAGAAATTGAATTTGTTTGAAACTGTCCCGGTAGTATAATGTTCCGAATATAAGCGAATGATCTTCAATCCACCTATGATCGCTCAGCCCGAAAGTGATTTCAGAGAGGAGCTTTCCCAGAGCATCTGCAGATTGAAATGATTCTATTTTGAAGTTATCCAGTCCACGCCTCAGATGCTGATCGATCCACATTGTCATTGTCTGGCTAAATGACTGAGACTGTTGAAAGTTGTGTGCTGACTGCAATGGATGCCATGGATTCCATTGTTCTGAGTACTTGCGATGTGTGTTGTACAATCCAGTTGCTTTGCCATATGCTTTCCTGCAGCATTTTCCACTCCAAATACCTGCCCATGAGCCCTTATCTTCGTTTGATCAGGGGTACCTGTCAGATCAGGCTTCTGGGGGTCTATTGTTTCTTCGTTGGGAGTATTTTTGGGTGGTGGCACACCAGGTACATTGTCTATGGGTTCATTATTAGTTGACTAGCTCATTGATGGCCATTCAGAAGCACTGACTGAAGTCAAACCATGAAGGCTGGGGTCGGACCCATTCTGTAGGTGGTATAATCCCATCAGATATCAGCCCTTGGAGCATCATTATCGGATGATTTTGTTGATAGGGAGCCTCGAGTCAGTTCTCGTTGAATAAATTCTTTTTCCAGATTGAACACTTCACATGTTTCCAGTGAGTGTTGACTATATTCGAGAAATGGACAGTCAACACATATTTTGATGTATCACGATGATGCTGCTTTAGGGGGCATTTTAGAGCCTCAGACATATTGCGTTAGTGTATGACATTCACACCCGCATCGTACAGCGCCAGATGCGGGGGAGGGGTAAAATATAATTACCTTATGATCAGTTTTCTTCATTAACCAGGATAAATTTATCATATCCCACACAATGATGATGCACATTAGCTGCTGACAATCATTAGCAGTAAGGAGACGGTTTCTCTTGTCATCAGTCCATTCACCACCATGGGCCTTATACTACGTCATTGTGGCCGTATAACTTATACCTGAGCTCGAACATCCGAGCAGCTGGTAATGAAAGTAGATTGTCTTAATACACTGAATAGGTGAGTTCCCTAGCTATCTGTATGCCCGCGCAATGATCATCCGGAACTGATAGGCTGGTAGGATCGTTGTGTTAGTAATGATCCTTGACCGGAGTCTGGATCCTGCGCAGAAATATCTGTTCAGACAAGAACCTTCACAGGAAGCATCACTGTAGCTGCTCAACTCACAGGCTTTCTATTGAATGAGGTTGCAAGGTCGTCCACATACAACTTTATTGTAATAACCCTAGATGTGCTAACCTTCATACTGGACATAGTACATGTTTGGTTCTGGAGATATCATATCATATCCCTTCTATGACCAATGATGTCATCGAAGCACATGAAGGTAAGCATCTATCCAATATCCTAGTAAATGAATTCGAGCATATAACAAAGAAAGGCGGGATGTGTGTGTGATTAGGGTTTCTTTATCTCAAGCCTGGGTTGGTTTGATAGATCAAAGGTGTAGTGAAATACCACAGCTGGCGACAACGGAATTGGATATAAGAAGCCCATTATTCGGCCGAACGAGACTGCTACCGGCAACATACTCAACCATACTCCGACTCATTGTACACCACATCGTACATCTAGAGTAGGTAACCACCAGCTTCGTTGACAGAACAGGTTGATTAAGGGATCTCAACCAAGGATAGCAAATATGGTTCCACCGGATGGCCTGTAAGGCTTGCAACAGCACCGCCATGACAATTCAGAATCCTCGGATAATGGTCCACTACCTGCCACTCGCAAAGCCAGTAGATCTGGGAAACACACCGCTCAATATCATCCGCCGCATGCGTATGGTTTCCCTCCTTCACAGTAGCCATTTCCTGGTGCTCCACAGTGTTATCACATTCTCCATTCAACATGACACACAACATTCCGCAACAAACTACCAGCGTAAGCCAATAATATGCAAGTTATCAGCCACAGTGGCAAAGATATGACCTCCACCAGGGCAGTTAGGGTGAGTCTCAAATGTTTCCCCAGCTGCAGTTTCCAGGACAAGGGCGGTAATCTCCACGTGCACCAAGAGTGCCTCCAGGACCACCGGGAAACAATGCAGTCACTTTGCCAACATCTTCCAACTCTACTCATCCACTCGGACCTCCTTCTGGTGCACCTGGGAGACCTCCCATCAACCACTGATCATAGTGATTCCTGCCGCCTGCGGTACCGCGGAAAACTGATGTCGCAAGGATTGGGGACGTGCCTCCATTGCCGGAGCTGTACTATGACAAATAAAATGCAGATGATGAGAGCGACAATTTGTCGGACTTGGGTGGTGCAGAGGGCAAACCCCTAGTCAGCCTGAAGCAAACCAAATTCTGCGTAAAGCCATTTGCCAATGGATGGGGCGCCCAACCTACAGTGTGTTCAACAAGTGCAAGAAAGTATGGGTGGCTGGGTTTCCTGAGACAAAGCATCAGTCCATTATCCGGGGGCGAAACCCTTTGAAACAGCTTAGAGATGGACCCTTGGACTGGGAGATAGCGGTTGCAGATTGTTTAGAGAGATTTGAGAGCTGGCTGCCATGGGATAATTTCAATAATGCCGAATGGATTTGTATGCAGTGGGTGGAGATGGTTTTGAAGAAATAAGGTAGTGATATTCAGGAGGGGAGGAAGAAGGGAACCAGTGGCTAAGAGCCAGTGGCAACAGACTTGGGTGAGCGCCTGAGCACAAACGCGAAAAGTACCCTCCCAGCATTGCCAAATACAATGTTCATGGTTGTAATTCGCTGGGTGTTGAATGGCAGTGATATTGTGCTATCCCCTAACCAATTCCAAGCAGCATATGCCAATGTGAGGTACTGGGAGGAGCTGAGTAATTTCATCAACAGAAACAGACACCCAAAAGAGCCATACATTCCATCATTGAGGTTCAAGTGCCACTTGAAGCAGAACAAATTGGCAGATGAGTAGATGGGATTATATTCAAATGGACAAATGATAATGGACCATATTTATGGCCCGATTTCGTTCAACTGTTGCCTTTCAAATACTTCGATGTTGAATCTTGGGCACAAACCAAAAATATTTTTGGTCAAAATGAAGTGAGCTACCGGGATGGAGATTGCCGAGTGTGTAATTTGACCAGCAAAGGTAATCCCTGATAGCCATGTTAATACTAGATGTAGGCAACTGCTAATCATTATACATAGACTTTGGAAGGTTCTGAAGAGGGTGAATGAGAGGAGCGTGAGGAAAATGCTGCGCAAGAGAATGATACTAGTAATAATGGAAGTTCTGATTGAAAGAATAGAATTGATTGTATTCCATCCATATATATTGGTTCCAATGGTTGCTTGTCTGTAAAATGCCTAACATTGTGATCAGTATCAAGAGCACCGGAATATGAGCCCATCTGCCCAGCTTGAATTGGAGCAACTGAAAGAGATCACATAGGACGAAAACAACACAGACAAAGATGCCGGTACAACCCCAGAGTTGCCTTACAATTCTAAGCAGAAGGGCCCCGCTACACTCGACCAGCCTGCCACTCCCAGCAGCGAAAGTAGCAGTTCTTCTGATGACGACGACAGTGAGGGTGAAGAATACTTTGGCTACTTCCTAGAATGGCTCAGCATCGACCCCGACTGCAAGAGAATATTGGATGAAGAGTTGAAGATTCTGGCACACCCCTAGGGAAAAATGGGGAACAAAGCAGTACCTATCTTCCAACAGGCAGTGAACAAAGATGATGAGTTGTTTATAGAGGCCAGGCACAAATCAGAGCAGCCTTGTACGCGATAAGTGATGTGATAGTTTGATTTGATACTCAGCTTGGCAACGTCTCATACTTTTCAAATGGTCAAAGAAAAGGAAGGCAGACCTGGAGGGTGAAAGGAGAAAGTGGATGCGCAAGTCGTGAGAGTCATTATATTTTTCCTTTCAGTTTATTGGTTTCCTTTGGGTTTAGGGTTTTCCTTTGGGTTTACGAATTTCATCTGGGTCTACGTCTGTGTCTTTCCATTTGGTTTATGTTATTCTTATGTTCTTTCGGGTTTGGGTATAAGTTATTTTTATGTTCTTTTGGGTGTGGGTATAAGGTTCTATCGGATGGACAAGGAGAGGTGCGCTTTGCACACTGGGTGAGGGAGGAGCTGTGGTGGGAAAATCAGAATTTCACCACCACCACCACGTAGCATGGTAGGGTATTGAGTGGCAGTGGGTGCATGGAGATACAGGGATGACGGAGACGGATGGGGCAACGGCGGATGAACCGAGACACAGGGGTAGTGGAGATGGACAGAGCGATGGGGAGAATCTATTCCAGACACTGCACGGTAGATGGACAATCATCACATCATGTATTGATTGCACCTCATCCCATCCCAGATCATTCTCTCATATAATGACATACACCATCTATCTTTCCCATCCTTCGATCTCACATGGTCTGTCCAACATTTTGTCTATCCTCACTGCCGGGTAGTATCATATCTTCTCACCCTGTTCCTAAGCTTCTCGAGACAGAACTGCTCTGTCTTACAAACTCCCTGTGGGATGCGCCCAGAAGTGTGGTGGAGTGTTGACGATATGCTCTCTGTCTTCTAGCTCTATTGTTACACCACAATGTCCACATGATTATTTATAAGCCATTAGCCTTCAATTCTATCTGATACAGTATACTCTGACACCAAATGTGCTAGTCCAACTATTGCTCTAATTGGTACAATATGCTTTATAGTAGTCAATTTGACAATATGGATGAACCTGTCAAAGCAATCAGCCCAATTAACTTGAAATATGAATATTGTTAGACTCATCACCATATATTCCTGACCTTGGGAATACAATTCCCACTACTGAGTCCACTTGCAACTGATAGATATGGTCAATATAAATATTCTGGCTGCCTGGCACTCCTGAAATAGCACCATCTACTTTGGGTAACTTCGGCTGATGGATAATACAGAAAACAAAATACATGGTGTTCAAAGGTAGTAGGTAAATAATTGTCTCAACTATCCGTAAATTCGACAAAGATGTTATAATATTATATTATGATCCCTTCATTGGTATTAGGATTTTCTGCGTTCCACTCAGGTCCCAGATACTTAACAGAACCCGAGCTGTAAAATGGGTGAAGGTAGTGCAATGGCCAATTATGGTATTTAATAAAGATACTGGTCATGGGAATATTCTGATTCCATTTTAGCCACAGTCCACCAACTTTGTATTCACAGTTCTCTCCAAAATGTGGCTGGGAATGGTGTCCAAAGTGGGTAATTCTGAAGTCTACTGATGTTTGTCTGGGCAATTTTAATTTGATTTCTCTGCACACTCTCCAGACTTTTCTTTTTCTCAAATAATCTACCTGTTGGCATACATGGTGGGAAAAGGACTCTTCCTGACATTGCTGGAGTCTGAAAAGCTTAGCTCTATGTAAAGTTCACTGTTTTTTGATAGTAGACAGTGAGTTGAAAACTATTGAGGAGTAAATTTCATACCGGCCTTGAATGGTAAAATATGCTAGTTTCTCCATTATATAGTGAAGACCAGAATACTGGATATTTTACTTGAATAACTGTCACTCACAATAGATTCCATTGCGACCTTGATATTCCTCCTGGAAGTTGCTGATATGTAACCATATAGTGATATAAGTGGTAAAATTGTTGCCAGAACCCATTTACTCAAAACACTCTAATACATGTTGGACCGAGTCTTTGTAGAGTACGTCATCATGTGGCTGTGGGTTAGGGCTGGCAGCTTCTATATAGGCTACGTGTCATCTTAGACTTAGACTCAATTAATCAATCGTCTCGACAGGTTCGTCACAACAGGTTATGAGCCCGGGCGTGACCATGATCCGGATACCATTTTCGACAACTATCAAGCGATAACAGTCGAATCGCGAACCTTCATATGAGCGAGGCCGCAGGGTCCCAGATGCGTTGCGAACGCATCCGGGATCAAGACACCCTACGGACTTAGGACGACGATTCCACGATGCTTCCTCTCGACAAAATCTCACTCAACCGATTTAAGGGCTGCGATGGCCGCGATGGCCGCGACGGCCCAGATGGCTTTGATGGCTGCGATGGCCGCAGTGTTCAGTGCTACGGGTCTACGAGATTACGGCAACCGAACGACACATCAATAAGACACGTTCGGGACGAGTAGGGAGAGCAGTTTGGGTCAGCATCGTGTCAACACCCTCCGAGGACATCGTGTCAACACCCTCTGAGGAGCTCGGATCAACACCCTCGGATGAGTTCCTGTCAACATCGGCATCATCGGGATGAGTTCGGGTCAACATTGGAATATGTTCGAAACGATTTCGAGAACAGGTCAACCCGTAGCCAGCCAAGCAGATCGACATACAGTATGGTTTGGATAGTCTATAAGAAGTGGGCGGGTAATGGACCATGGATACTTGGGAGATGTCGGCAAACACACATGAAACCCCCGGGGAGCGCTGCGGTTGGTCCGCTACAGTACCCTGGGTATGTGATTTGCGACAGCCTCGAGAGACCGGCGGTGGCAATTGGGTCATGAATCCACGAAGTCTGTGGACTCCTCTACTGTGAGGACGAGGAAGCTTTGTTAGCTGTACAGTGTGTACCTTCACCCTAAACCTTCAGTGACGACAACCTCTCCTCCACCCGGGAGGCTACGTACGGGGATCCACGATCTACAGGAATATGTCTCCTAGGGATAGCTGAGACGGAAGAGCGACCTAAGGGGAAGCGTCTCCAATTCGAGTTGCAGTCATGGAGATGCGTCTCCAATTTCGAGACCGACACCGACACCGACACTGACATCGACACATACTCGACTACACGAGCATCTGAAACAGAACCGGTGACAATCAACACTTCCACTTCGTTTGTCGAGCGGAAGTCAACATCGCCATGTAGAAGCGTCTCCAATTTAGATATCGAGCATCCGCCACCGTACAACAGCTTATGAGCACTTGCATTTAAACAGAAATGACGATTAACACTTCCACTTTGTTTGTCGAGCGGAAGTTAACATCGCCACGGAGGAGTGTCTCCAATTTGGACGCGCCACCGTACAGCAGGTTATGCCAATTTCGACACGACACCGACAACGACAGCACAACCCACCGTTGGGACCGAGAGGCTGTGTACGGGAATCAACGACGTTCCAGCTGGATGGAGCAGTACCTTTGATACACTTTTTCCATGCGATACCAACATTGAAAACAGCGATCACGATGCAACAGGAATGTATGTCACCTTCGGAGGAGCGGTTGACTGGGTGTCAAGACAGTTGAAGCCGACAGCACAATCGACTACCGAGCTTAGGAAGCATGAGTGGGAGAATGGTCGTTTGGGAGGAGCCCAGGGCATGGCATGATTTGGCTTCTGTCTTCTGTCTTCTGTTTGTTTTCTGTCTGTTTTTTCAATGGCTTAGTATTTGACGGACGTGATAACGCCCTGGAGTAGTGTGAGACTGAGTCTTTGTAGAGTACGTCATCACGTGGCTGTGGGTTAGGGCTGGCAGCTTCTATATAGGCTACGTGTCATCATAGACTTAGACTCAATCAATCAATCATCTCGACAGGTTCGTCACAACAATATATGGCTCACAAGATACATCCTTGAATATGAGGAATGTTTTATATATGGTTCTATTGAATTCTGGAGCTGCAGCACAGCAATTGACTTCTTCAAAGCTTGAAACAATATTAAGCAGATTGATTGTTCCTTTATGAACTGCTTTTGCATACTACAACTGATAGAATATCTATCTTGCTTGAGCTGATCAGCGATGCAGTTCATATCAGCGATTTGTCAGGTGGTGGCGGTGATCTCAATATCAGATAGATGAAATAAAAACTTTGCATGGTACTTGGGTGTCATATTTGTCACCCATTATACTTAAACATTTATTCAACCTACATTATACAAATCAGCTTTACAGTATAACCAATACATGCATACAATCCATACTGCATCTGGCTTCCTGTTGCACAACTGTATAGTACCAAATCCATAAATAATTCGCACCCCAGTATCATATTGGATTTGGGCTGCATTACTATGAGCAATATTATATTTGAAAGAAATCAACATTACACATTGCCAAATGCCCCTTCCAAATGATTAATGCAATTTGTTGCTTTTGGGAAATAATCAATCAACATTACTTAAGAATGTTCAAAATATATTTCTACTGAATTGGATTCCAAGTTATGAGAGTATTCACCTCAAGCTGCTTTCCATCCAGTGTTAAATGTGAGAAATTGACTATCACATAGCCCAAATAGGTTTCTGTACTTGACCAGTATTCCCAGATTGTAGTATGTACTATATGTTGTTCCCAAAGCCATTGATACATAATCTTCACAGTGTCCAACTATCAATCATAATTGTAACTGCAAGTTATATGCTTATTGGACTTGGTATACGATTCTTTCAAAAATTTGACATTTCTTACAATTTCCCCACAGCTGTATTCTGAATTGCAAATCTCCATTTTCTCTGGTCATTGCTGCTATACTGACAGCACTATTTCCATCGTCCCACTGTTTAGTGTGGAGATTATCTGAACAGCATACGAATATCCTTCCATTTCAACTTACTTGAGCCATCATTGATTACTCCATATATGAGCTGATATTCAAACGGATCTTTTTGTTCATAACTGGCATCCAATAATTGTCCATTGATGGTGTGTCTTTGCTGCTGCTGTGTCAGTCTGTATTGTACTCTGCACTGGATCGTTGCATAGACAATTCCTGGCAATGTTGCCAATCTTGGGGCATCTATAGCAGTGTACCTGATGCAGGTGGTAATGCTACATAATTGCTAATTGACAGCGGTTGCACTGAAGATTTCTGTCATGGTTGATTGGAGCCCTCTAAAATTGGTGCTGTTTGTTTATGTTTATCTGCTATGGGGGGAACATAGCTGCTACCTTTGAATTGTATTGCGCAGGATAGTTTGGTTTGTGGGCAGTACATGTTGGCAACAATCTGTGCTGATCTGTCAGCCAGAGTTTCAATCTTATCATGCATCAACTCAGTGAAAATCATCCAACCACTATCCTTAAATACAGCTTGTATTGCATTGAAGGTATTCTTACTCATTGGTATGATGCAGATTGTATTCTCTTGACTAATGTTAATGTGATTCACATACCCTTTAAGTTTTGTTGTATATTTCTACAATATCATATAACCTCTTGACTTTATTTCTAACTTTTTACTTTGCAATCTCCTAATATTCAGCCTCACCTTCAACTTGTATTTCTTTTGAAGTTGATTCCACAGTGTCATTGTATGTTTGTAAAGAATATACAGTCACTTAAAAGCTATCTCTATTGGAAGAACAATTGCTCACCATATAACTCCATGCAGCTTTTCGCATTCATTGAACAGTTTACTATGTGTAATGGCAGTCAAAATGAGGTTTCCATCAATCGCATGGGATGTATCCAGCGCCAAGTTAACACAAAGTTACATACATGATTCGCTATCTCTCTGAGATTATCAGGAATAATCTCACTTACCGGCCTACACTCTATTGGATTACCATATCCATGCATGCAACAATATCAGCTGATACATTCTCATCTTGGGCCCAATATAAATAACCGGCTTTACACTATTATCAGACTTGTTGATTTGAACATGTTTCACACAGATTCCCATTGTTCATTCCATTTGATTTGTCACCACAATAATAATGCACTTTACCAAAACATTGCCTTCAGAGATGACTACTAGAACTCCATTCCATATTACGGGCACCCTTGAGATCGTTGATACACTGCAAGAAGTGGCATTGTCAGCTGAATGCACTACTTGGACAATTTAACTGAAGGCCAAAATTGTCAATGGGGATCATCTGCATAATGATCTTCAAAATGAGAATGGCAGTTCAGAAGATGAAGATTGAGCAATTGACAACACTCTTGGTAATCTCCGCTGCCAAATTACAGATGAGGATCACATAGTCATGTTGACCTATTGCTAGTTTGTGCTGGAAATGCTGCTTGAATATCATGTCTTGTGGAAAGTAAAAAAGCAACTTGAACAGGAGACGATCATAGCTGAATGGGCCAGAATTCCAGCTGTACAAAGCCAATGCGCTGCGCACTGTGCTCCAAACACTGAACAATACATGACCAGCCAGATGCCGAATAAGTACACAACAGTTCATGCCGTATAGTACGGAACCGGTGTGAACAAGCTGGACTACTATCTGGATGCAATGCATCCGAATTTCATCTTCTACAGACACCGATTCCCAACTGGTGGACCAAATCATGAGAAATACATGCATTTACTGCGCGACCTCTGCAGAAATCCCCAAAATCAGGCAATTTGATGAATGGAGATGACAGCCACTGCGGAATGGATGGGCAACTTGTCTGCAATATCCAACCCTTGTCTACACGATAGCAACTCATTGTCACTGGTGATGGGCAAGGTTCATAGGAATCTGACTGGATGGTGCACGGTAGTAACCAAGCTGGTGCAGGAATACAACCAACTTCCAAACAGGAGATTAGAGTCTATGTGAATCATTTGAGGGCTAATAGCAGACAGGGTGGGTGGAATCTACAGAACCATAATGAAGTCCTCCAAAATATTGCTGGGGAATGTCTCCACTATACTCACAAAATATAGTTGGACCTATGACGCCTTCCTGCAGTAGATATGACCTGTTGGACTCCATCTCAAATATGTCAGCCAATTTCGTGGTTGCATATGTCAGAAACAACAAATCACCGCTGTCACAGCAACAGCAACAGCAGAAGGAGTCTACAAACTTGCCTTCCAAAGCCAGCAAACAAGTCTACCAGCCATCCATCTCTGAGTGTGCTGACAGCACCTGTGGCAAATCCAACCATTTGGGATGAATGTAACATGATAAATCAGGTGGCAGATGACACTCTTGACACTTACAACCAGCACAGTGGGTCCCAGCTGAAATCTTCAAAAGCCATAACTGTACCAATATATGCTTCCAACATCAGCAAAATGTATTTTAGTCACTGCGAGCCTCCAGGAGTGTCTGAGAGGATTTGGAGTCTAAACTTAGAAGCATCAATGTGAGGAGAGTATCAGACCATAGGAGGATGTTCCGGCCGGCCTCGGGAGTAACTGGGATCTCTGCTTACGGGTACAGGTGTACCATTGGAGTGATTGTGATAAGTTTGGTAACACGTCGGAGCGCTGGAGAGAACATTGGGTGCACCTGGGAGAGTCGCCAAACTAATGCGGGAATCGGAAGCAAACTCTGAGACATGCCTGAGTTCTTATGGATATCCATTCAGAGGACTGCAGGTGTGATCTGAGAATCTCCAGAGGTACACGAGCAATCAATTTCCCTTAACAGTGAATACGATACCTGAATAATTGTTCATTATCACTTCCGAATCATACTAGCTATCATCGTTTTCAACATTATATTTTTTGCCTCGCTACATTAAGGAACCAAAGAAAAAAGGAAGTGATTCAAACATAAATGCAGGTACACTGAAACAATGACCCGACTAAGCGATCGAATGATATCAATAAAACATGGTGTCAATGTCATCCACTCCATCTCCCATCTCATCAGGTCCGACAAAAGTAGGAACACGCAATTCATCAATGGCGCAAAGAAGCTAGAGGCACTCCTTGTATTTGCCGATTATTCATACCGGGCGAGTGGATGAAATTGATTTCCAATGTCATTTGGCTCGATTTGTAATATCTAACAAAGGTGTAATGAGATATTAGCTAACTGCGAATCTTAATGGGTGTTTCAAAGTCAATGATTATTCGGATGAACATGGGGAGCAACCACGAAGGAAAAGAGGAAGCCCAGAAAGGGTGTGCTGTGTGGAGAAGAGGAGTACACAGAAGGTGTTGAAGGAGCGCACAATGGAAAAGAGCGCCACATCTAGGTTGAGGAGCACCGACGGGGATTGAGGAGCGCCCAAACTAGCAGAGGAGCATCGAAAGGGGGGGTGTGGGGGTGTGGGGGTAAGGGATGCGGAATGCAATACAGAAGTGACAATCTGGACCGAGGTGTGCCGGTGGGAATTGAGGAGCGCCGAAAGACGGGGGAATCGAGTGCGGAATGAAATAGAAGAGTGTCAATCTTGGCTAAGGAGTGCCGACAGTAATTGAGGAACGCGGAAAGGGGAATCGAGTGTGGAATGAAATAGAAGTGGGTCAATCTAGGCTAAGGAGCGCAGATAGGCATTGAGGAGCGCCTATCCTCGCAGAGTTGCACCGCAGAGGGTGTCAAGCGGCCCACTAATGTGTAATTGATGAGTGCAGTGGCTTCCGGAGTAAAATTTATCACTGAGAATGGGCAAAATGTACCTCGATATTCATCTTGAGCAAACCTACCTGTGACCTTCTTTGCACTGGCATATTCAGAAAGCGCACAATGAATAGCTGCAGCTGCTAGCGCTAATGTCTGCGGTGTGAGAGGTTGGAAATACTAGGATGTTGTAGGCTAGCGCCCCAAGCTATTGGCGGTGAAGCAAAAATGGTGGTAAATTAGATCAAGCACTTCCGTTCGGGTGAACCATGATTTCTTATCATCAATGACCTTGGAGAGATATGCATCATCAAACAGGAGCTCCATAACCTGGATCACAAGCTCAGTCTCAGAGCACAAATCCAACTGGTAACTACGAACAACAGTTCGACATGCCCCATCTTCCAACCTTTCTCGAATCGTACCTATTTTCAATTTCAACTATGTATATTTTGGGGCGTAGTCAATATCTGAAATCTGATAGAGAAGCATTAAACAGAATCTAAGACTTACAGCTTCTCATGTTTGCGCATCTATTTTGAAAGATAGACCACTGGGCAATTGACACACAGATGGCATACTTACAGAAGTACCTGCGAATGCCAACTGACGATCCAGAGCTTCAATGGCGAGCTTCCATGGTTCTTCAACCATCAAGTACTTGTCATCAGATAATATTGGGCAAGGAGTCTCCGTGATTATGATTGCCTCCATGAACCATTTCCCAACCTCAAAAGTAGCCTTTTGGGGTTGGGGAACGTTCTGATCTGCACTGGCCATTCGTCATGGAACATTCTGGTCTCCACTAGACATGTGTGGATGCAGCGCCTGGGTGGATAGTGCACAGGGAGACTCGGATAATTTGTTGAGGAGGGTTGACTTTTGGCGTTTGAGCATTGGTGGTGCCATTACGCCAGATGGATTTCAGCAATTTGGAAACGGAGGGTGTGCAATAACTGTATTGGCACGGCTCTGTTGCTTTGGCAGTGGAAGCCTTGTAGTTCGTAACTACTTGTCCCAGTGCGCCTGGCCCAGAAGCAGGACCAATTGTTGTTGATTCAAATCATCTTCTTCGATGTCGGAGGATAAGGTGGACTCTGCAAGGTCGTCAGTCTCACCATCACTGAGCTCCTGATCGGTATCGTCATCCTGCTTCAATAATGGAATCGGGGACAGTAGTCATCCGTAACACAATGCACAATGCGTAATGGAAGGCAAACAGTCGATGGAGAACGAAATTTGGCTTCTTTGTTGAATGCCAGTGCTTTCTCAAGGTGTGCTTCTTGATTCTTCTGTGAATAGTGATTCCTCACCTGGCTGGGCGTAGGTTCCATTTGGGATAATAATGACAGAAAGTTGGGGAATATAGGAGAGAATGTATAAGCAGTAAATATAAGATTAAGTGCAATAGAATATCTGGAAAAAAGGAGCAAGAAGTTACACATAGTCGACGAGAATGCAATTCGAGGCGCGCCTTGAATGGTTCAGAAGAAATGACTTCAATGGTTCATATTTATATCGAGGACATCAGTCCATTGTTGCGATATGGGATGTTGTCAGGTGCTCTGGAATAGATGGGATTCCATGTCAGGTGTTCCAGAAATGATGGATTCCAAATGCCGAATGTTAGAAACTCCTATCAATAACACTCTGTATGGATGCAAGAATTGGTGGTTGGCTAAAGCCAACACATATAGAATAGAACCAGATACACTGGAAGAAAACTCGCTACATTAACTAACCTTCAGTGCTGGCCAAATGGGGCGCTGAGAATCTGAATGAAAACATGTGCCCCGGCATATGACTCTCTAAACGTAGTCATTATGCGTGAATGTTTGACCATTTGAGGTGACCGCATGGCATAGAATTGGTGCAGCATTTAGAATCTGCAGAACTCGATAGATTTAGGACCTTGAGAGTGATGGCTGAGTTGCAAGGATTCACACTGAGTTTCTTATCAATGGAGGAGAAATATGAATCTCCATATGTGGTATATCCGCCGGAAGGACACACGAAGTTTCGCGATATTCTATTGTATTAGGATGCTACAGCTAAGTTAGCAGTCGATAAGGCAATATTGTAAGCATAACTTCCCTTTCATGTGTTCATCTGGGCTGTATCTGCAAAATAACCTTCACAACAATGTTGCAGTTAATAGAGGAGAGAGAATTTGGTATACCAAGGAGAGATACAGGGCCGGGAAAGAATGGTAAGGTACAATGGATGATTCAGGAGTAATCATATTGATTCAAGCACTTGGAGATGCCAAGATTGCTAACAAATGGGTCATGAATACTCACTCACATTTTGATTTTGCGCCTAATATCTAGTAAGTTGCACACCATTAAATCACATATTGATTGTGAGTCTCACCGCTACAATGTTGACTTCAATTAATGTTGGGGTTGAACGCTATATGCTACAATGGTGTGAATGCATAGTAAGGTGTCCCCTTACAGTGGGCAGATGAATGATGATTGCATGCATATGCATACAGTTCCAGAAATTGAGGTTCACCAAAGTTCAAATGGATATGATTAGATTCAAAGGCTGGGGATTGCAAGCTCACCTTACTCTGACAGTTAATTGCACTCTTCAAAGCTGTCTTTTCTTAATCTGAGTTTTCAAGATTCGCTCTCTTTGAACTTCACTCTTGATGGAAATCGGTTCACATAATCCATTTTCAGATACGAGTTTGAGCGGCCCAAACATACAAGTTAGCTAGAATCGAGTTAAGTCGGCATTCAAAGCATTCAGAACTTAGGCATCATTGAGCAAGTACGGTGCATGGGTGAGCGAGAGTTGCCGGCCATCTTGTAGAGTCGCTGAACAGAATCTGTCTTTTGAGATTCTCGCTTTGAAGCTCCAGCTCTTTTGACAAGGCCTCAACATGCAGAAGCTATTTGTGGATTTCGAAGCATAGGTCCAAGCATACTACTTAGTCAATATCGAGTTAAGTGGGTTACTAATTGGCTTGGTTTGAGCATTTATGGTTTAGTTGTACAGGGCGACCTTCCTCCAACGGACAAGTTGACACGGAGCTGACAGTTCAAGGCATTTTCGTGGCGGCCTTCATATCCCGATCAAGCATCGATCGATATATCAGCAGAGGTCGAGCGGGATGAGCCGTCTGCACTACAATGTGAAGTGTCTTGATTGATGACAATTTGTGTGCACTGCATCCACTGATTCAAAGTCAAGGAACACATGATGAGAATAAAGGAAACTAAAATATACAGTGCACTACAGACTGGGATACATGCTCTTTGGTGGCGTATTTGTCACTCTCAAGGCATGCCTGGGCCGGAACGATACATCCATAATGATTCGCAGCATGTCATCATTGGCTACATACAAATCCAAGAACATTATTCTGGACTGGATGGTAGATTTTAGTTGTGCCAGAACCGCAATCAAAGACCAGGAATTACTCGGCAGGGAAAGCTGCAGGTGAGCCATGAATACCTGAGCCGTGACTCAGTATTCGACACTCTGTGATGCAGATCTTGAGTCTGCCCAAACTTCAATGATATGCCAGCAAAAGCAGCATCTTTGCTACAAACAAGTGAGCCAATGTCTTATATTCTGACAGAAGTACTCAACATCGCCTAGACTGACTTGATTGCTACTGTGATTGGCAAATATGCAGTGATTGATCGGTCATATGGATATGGACTGGAGCCATTCTGGTGCACCTGGACTTCAATCAAATGCCAGCAAAAGCTGTGGGTTTGCCTCAAATAATAGAGCCATGTCTCATGTTCCAAACAAAGTACTCAATATCTTCTAGAGTGTCTCAGTGCCAAATGGAATTGGCAAATGTGCTGTGCTGGAGCTGTCATAATGCGACTCTAGAAATATGCAGAAAATGCTGCAATGCACCTAAATTTTGATCGTACACCAGCCAATACTGCCCCATTGCTACGAATCTGCGAGCCGGTATCTCGGGTTCTGATACAGCAACTCAATGTCACCTCGCCTGACATTATTGCCAAATGGGATTGGCAAATATGCAGGACTTGATCTGTGTTCACTAGACTCATGACAGGTCCTGAGGATACCCCAGTGTACCTGAAAGTGGTTGAATTATGCTTTATTCGATTGCTTTGAGTTCGAAATGTGTATGTGCCCTCAGGCTTCCAGTGCACTACAAATTCGCAATGGACAAATCATTTGAAGCCCATTGCTGCATCAAGCTCAATATTCAGCTTATGCCATTTATCGTGAGATAGGCCAGCTGGGAACGTGTAATGTATCTTATCAACTGACTCCCTCTCATATTCGTCATTATTATTAATCAATAGCACCAATGAAATCCCCCTCAAACAATTCAACCATCAGATCTTTGATTCCGTTCCAAAAGGACAGAGAGAAAGAATTTATGTATGCAGTATAGTGTGCGTTACAAACGACCATTTTGACTATTTGTATCAGTTAAGATTATGTTGGATGACTGTCTAAAGCGGCGTACCTTGATGAATCGTCCTAACAATGTAATGTGATGGTTCATCAGACTGCAATGTGCCTCCATTCTCTGTCAGCTGCATCGTATGGTCCTCACTAAACTCCAGAATCTGGTAAATCATCGTCATTGTGATTTTCGGTTGACTCATTATGCCGTGCAGGAATCTCATCTGAGCAACTCCAGACAGTTGATTGAGATTACTCGCGCGGTTATCATAGCCACCAGGACCCATAATCAGTAACCATGTGTGTGGTACTCAGTTTTGCCCTAGCCGGACAACTCCTGCAAATGGCTGCCGCTGCCCATTGAATACCCAGAACTTCTGAGTTATTACTGCATGGTTTACGGCTGTAAGATTTAGGCTGGTCCTGCCTACTTTGGGTGTACTAACGAATCCAGAGGGATTTCGTGAATCCTTGAATTTGAGCTGCATTTCTGTGCATTCAATATTGCCCATTTCTGCATACATGTGGAATATATCCACATTATCCGCAAAAAACTTCGTTAGCCACCTCTTGAAATGACAAACTTGGCCTGGAAGAAGACTAAATACCACCGTGTTTTGTGGAGAAGATGCACCGGGGAGTGCGTTTCCATATCTGTCTTGTTCCGGAAGGAGTGCCTCTCTTGATTCATTGTCCTGGTAAGTTTCGGTATACTCCGCATGTTCCTTGACATGTATTGGCAGATATGTCTCTCTCAGCCATCGGCAAATCGGAGAATCCACCTGAGTATCGAGTGGCCGTTCATCGTACCACTGTCCAGAAACGTCATTGCAATCTTCTGTGTCTCCCAGCACTAACGAAAAACATGCTAGCCACCATCTATGAACCCTCCATGCTCCTGAAGCACCCTACGAAGTGTATCACTCCACAAGAGTCTTCAGTTTTGGTTGCTCGTCCTCAGTCGACTCGAGATTTATGAGGTTTACAGTCTCCTTCAGTATTTGAATGAGTGGTTTTCCATTGGCTAGTTTCGATTCCGACCACCTTCTTATCGTCCATGGCTTTGCAATCTGTATCATCTGGTGCACCCCATTCTGTTGAGCTTCTTCATTTTCGGTCTGGATAGCATGCATCAAACACTTCACGGCAGAATTCAATTTCTCAGCATAATGCTTCTCCATCACAGTATCATCCACTGCATCGTCAGGCACACCTGAAAACAGCCACATTGTCCAATAACACCAGTCATAGAGTGAATGGAATCGCAGTGTAGCAGTGACTTGAAGTTGGAATTGAATTTTCACATTCGTCGCAATTTGCCAGCCCAGACTCTTTTTAGTCTTGTACCAATGGGACTCATCAAAAATCCCATAACTCCATGCACAGTAGGAGAGTTGGCCGTTGTGTGATGGTTTTGCTCTGGATGTTAAGGTATCATACAACACAAGATGGATATTCCATCAGTTTTAGGGCTTATCAAGACTGGTGTTCACATCCTCATGGGTGAGATTCGCATTGTCGGTGTGCAACATGTTGACGAGTTTGAAATCGGTTTCATGTGTCATCTCATCGATGACAGTCTTGAATGTCTCCGCCACTCCGAGCATTGTTACCATCAGGGTAGGTTCAAGGGCTAATACAACTGCTTGATGCCTCTGAGATGGTGTTGTCTGGATCTCCAACTGGCGGCAGGGCACAGAATTCAATCTCTGGAGTGGATCCCACTCTTGTTCTTCTCCAACAATGCCAGGAAGGTCTTTGTGCGGCAAAATCACCCACTCTTCAAGGGTATTCCCCCATACAATGGACAGTGGCAACCCCATTACAACTTTCTCAGTCACCAATTTGGAAAGCATTGCCGCTGCAACTGAGGTGAAAGTCTTTCCAAGACCCATTTCATCCACCACCTGTGCTCCTGGCATGTCAGCATCCCAAACCCACCTCCTCACCATGAACCGGATGGCCAAAACCTGATGTGCCAGAAACTGACTTCTTGCCAGGCGTGGAATTGAATACTTGTGGCCTGGAGGCCGGTCATCGGTTGATTGACGAATAGGATGGGCATTGAGTAGCGTGACTGCCACATTATGACACTCATGTTCAAATTCATTGATGATTGTAGTGAGAACCGTATTCAATACTCAGCTGGTATTTGCTGGATTGAGGACCTTCTCACCATCCTCCACATGCTCCTGAACATCCCTTGCACTGTTGTCTGTTTTCTTTTCGTCCTCAATGATCTCCTCCAGTTGCTCCGATGTAAGCTGGGTAGATGGGCTCATATTCCGGCACTTCTAAAATTCATCACAAGGTTAGTTATCTCAGAGACAAGAAACCATTGGAACGAATATATATGGATGCAATACAATCAATTCTATCCTTTCAATCAGAACTTACATTAATTCAAGTACCATTCTCTTGCCCACCATCCTCCTCTCCCTCCTCACTTCCACACTCATCAGAATCGTCCAAAGTCTATGTATGACGGTCAGCATTTGTGGACATCTAGCCTTAATACGGCTACCGGGAATTACCTTTGTCGGTCCAATTAGGTGCTCTGCAATCTCCATCTGTGTCGCTCTCTTAATTTCGACCAAATAAATTTTTGGATTGTGTCCAAGTTTCACCTTGAGAGTATTTGAAAGGCAACAGTTGAACGAAATCTGACCATATATGGGGTCCATTATCATTTGCCCATTTGTACGTAATCCCATATACTCTTCCTTCTATTCGTCCTGCTCCATGGTGCACTTGAACATCAATGTCATAATGAATGGCTCTTTCGGACCTCAGTTTTTGTTGATGAAATCAATCAGCTATTCCCAGTGCCTCACATTCGTATAAATGGCTTGGAGTTGTTTGCGGGACAGAACCATATCCTTACTATTCCACATCCAGCTAATCACAACCTTGAACATTGTTTTTGGCAACTCGGGGAGGTTACTTCTCGCCATGTGGCTCATGTGGTTACCCAAATCCGTCGCCAGTCGATTGTTGCCTCGCCTTTCATTTTTCCTCGCCTCCCGAATCTCGCTTGCACATTTCTTCAAATACATCTCCACCCACTGCCTGGGAATCCATTTAGCATTATGAAAATTATCCAACAGCAGCCAGGTCTCAAATGTATCCAAAATATCTGCAACCGCCATCTCCCAGTGCACGGGTCCATATCGAATCTGTTTCAACCGGTTCTGTCTCCGGATTATGGACTGATGCTTCTTCTCCAAGCACCCAGCCACCCATGCTTTCTTCCACTTGTTGAATGCACTATAGTTGGCCTGCCCCATTCTTTTGGCAAATTGCTTCAAGGAGAATTCAGTTTACTTCCGGCTGACTGGCAGTTTACCTTCTGCACCACCCAAGTGTGACGAATTGTAGCTCTCATCATCTGCATCATCATTGTCGTGGAACATCACCGGCTATGGGGGCAATTCTGCATTTCTTGATCATCTGTTTTCCGTGGTTCCGCTGATGGCTGGAATCGTTTCTTTGGGAGGCTAATCATGGGTCTCCTAGGTGCACTGGGAGAAGGTTCAGGTGGAGGATTAGAGCAGGAGTATGTTGGACAATTGACTGGATGGTTTTCCGGCGGTCCTGTAGGTACTCTTGGTGCACCTGGAGATGACGGCACTTGTCCTGGAAGCTGCGGAGGAGGTAACATTTGAGATCCACTATAACCACCTTCGTGGAGGTCATATCCTGACCACCGTGGCCCATAACTTGGATATACTTGCCTTGCGCTGGTGGTTGGTTGCGAACTGTATGTCATGATGAATGGAGAGTGCTGATAAAACTACGGAGCGCTTGCAAATGGTTGCTGTGAAGGCGGGTAACCATACCCATGTGGCGGTTGATATTGTTTGGATTGTTTCCCAAATCTACTGTCTTTGTCAGTGGCAGTTCGTGAACTGTGTTCCGATGATTCTGAATGGTCTTCACGGCTGTGATGCGTGCCAAATTCGCCACTGGGACGAGCCATGTTTGCTGTCTTCCGTGGAGATCCATTCGTCGACATGTTCTGTGAACCAAGATGGTGGTAAACTACTATAGATGCGAGAAGTGATATTGAATCAAACAGAGTATGGTTGAGTATATTGCAGGTAGCAGTGACCTTCGGCGGAATGAAGGGCTTCTTATATCCCATTCGGTTGTCATGATCTGTGGTGTTTCACTCCACCTTTGATCCATGAAACCAACCCGGCTGAGAAAAAGAAACCTTAATCACACACATCCCGCCTTTCTTTGTCATATGCTCGAATCCATATAGTAGGATATTGAATAGGTGCTCACCTTTGTACGCTTCCACGACTTTATAGATCATGGAAAAGATATAATATGATATCTCCAGGAACCCAACAAGAACTATATCCAGTATTAAGGTTAGCACGACTAGGAATATTACACATATGTTGTGTGTGTACGGCCTTGCAACCTCATCCAATAGAAGGCCTGTGAGTCGAGCAGCAACAGTACTTGCTTCCTATTGAGCTCCTAGTCCAAACATCATGGTTCTCCTCAGAATCTATGCTGCAGTCAAGGATCATTACCGAAGCAACCATCCTATCAGTTCTGGATGATTATTGCGCAGGCATACAGCTAGCTAGGAAGCTCGCCTATTCTTTGTAGTAAGACAATTTACCTTCATTATCAGCTGCTCGGGGGCTCGAGCGTAGGTATAAACTCACAATGCCGCAATGACATAGTATAATATAAGGCCCATTGTGGCGATTGCAGTGATGAGAAAAGAAACCTTCTCTTCTCTGCTAACAACTTTTAGCAGACGATGTGTATGATTATTGTGCGGAATATGATATATACATTCTGGTTAATGAAGAAAGCTGATCGTGGGGTGATTTTATGTTACCCCGCATTTGGCGTGGTGCAATGCGGCTGTGATACGTTAACTTGAGTTAGCTTGCTTTCAAACCAATATCCCTGAGGCTCTAAATCACACCCTGAAGCATTATAAAGATTCATCCGATTACGTGTTCACTGACCATTCCTCGAATATAGTCAACATTCGCCCGAAACATGTTAAGTGGTTTATATATGAATAGAATTTATTCGACGAGAACCGACTCGAGGCTTACTATGAACTATGTTACCCAGTATCCATGAATGAAGGGCTATTACCTGACAGGATTTACCTCTGGAAGGCTGGGATTGACCCGAGCTATTATGGTTTGACTTCAGTTGGTGCACCTGAATGGCCATTGATGAACTAGTAAACGAATGATTTAACCACAGACAATGTACTTGGTGAGCCACCACCTGAAGATACTCCCGACGAAGAAAGTATAGACCCCCAGAAGCCTGATCTGTCTTGTACCCCTGATCGAACAAAGACGAAGCCTCATAGGCAGGTAGTTGGAGTGGATAATATGGGAGGGAAAGCATATGGCAAAGCAACTGGATTGTACAACAAGCATTGCAAGTACTCAGAACAATGGAATCCATGGCATCCTGTTCAGTCAGCACACGACTTTCAACAGGCTCAATTATTTAGCCAGCAAACGAAAACGTGCATAGATCAACATCAGAGGCATGGACTGCACAACTTCAAAATCAAATCATTCCAATCAGCAGATGCCCTGCAGAAGCTCCTCTCTCAACTCCATTTCGGTCTCGGCGATGATAGCTGGATTGAAGATGACTCACATATTTTTGGAACATTATACTACTGGGATATTTTCAAACTTGTACAGTCCCTTTTGGCACATCTCCAATTTCAGGCACACCTCGATGTTGAATCGGTGCACCTCACAGACTCGGAAAATCACTGAATATACAACAAGGTAAACATGGGTGATTGGTGATGGGATATGTAGGATCAGCTTGCTGCCGGAGATGTGATTGTACCAGTCAGTTGTGCATCTGACAAGACCCACTTGATCAATTTTTCTGGCAATGAGTATGCCTGGCTGCTGTATCTCACAATTGGTAATATTCGAAAAGATATCTGCCGTACACCTAAATCGCGCTCCTGGATTCTTGTTGGGCTGATCCCCTGTAACCCGAAAGGTCCCAAAAATACTAACAAGGCATGGTATTCTACGGTTGGAACTGTGCTATCCCCACTCAGGAATCTTGACATAACTGGTCCCGGCTTGAAATGCAATTGTGCTGATGGATTCGAGAGACAATGTTATCCTCTTTTCGCAGCCTGGGTCGGGGATCATCCAGAACAAGTCATGATTGCTCAAGTCTCATATGGCTGATGCCCAATGTGTGAAAATCCAAAAGGTGCGCCGATGCGACATTCCACTATTCGACCACTCGATAACCCAAGAGATCAGGATGTTTACTGGGAGCTTCTGGATGAAACTAATATCGATGTTTTGCACACTCTTGGTGTTCATCCAATCCACAACCTGTTCTGGCAATACCCTCTCTGCAATGTATATCGCCTTTGGCAGCCTGATGAATTGCATCAGCTGCTCCAGGGTTCAGTTAAAGACTTATTGCACTGGCTGCATACATACCTGAAAGAGAAAAATGTGAAGGATCAATTTGACAATCGATTCACATCGGTACCATGATAGCCAAGCCTCCAGTGCCTCTCCAAACCATTCGATTGAATGAAAAGCAGCTCCTGGCAGGGAAAAGAGATCTGGGGCATGATCAGATCACTGGCAGTGAATTGCGCACTAATTCGTGACTGCTGCAAGGATGACGGGAAAACTCCGGCGGAAACAGCCTATGATGAACTTGTAATGGGAGCAGTGCGGGCATTATGTGAATTCTCGCTACTTGGTAGTCAACAACATCACTCTGATCTATCCCTCACAGCACTAGATAATGCGCTGAAGCGATTTTACAAAAAGAAGGGTGCTTTTCGAGAACAGAAAATGTCGAAGTATGCGAAGGCCCAAGTGGATGAACTGTTGGCAAGAGAATCCCATCAGTTATGAGAACAAAAGATTCATAAAATCGGGACTGGAATGGAGGTTCAGGTATACGGGGCCAAAAAGGTTACAACAACAAAACAAAGGCAATTTCAGGTGTGCTTGAATATAGCCCGACAAGCGGCAACCACAGTGTCAGATGCTGATTGGCAGAGTGCAAAAGAGCGATTGAAGCGCAAAATCCATCAGGTGACACCTGTTAAATGCAAGCATTTCGATAAATTATTCCAACATCATAACCGACAACTATTGCACAAAGTTGAAACTAAAGGAACTGCTCCCAGAAGCACATTCCCTAAAAAACTTGTTCAAATGAAAACCGCTGCAAAAGAAGAGGTTTATGGAGAGGCAAACATGACCACCAACCAGTGTATGGACTTTCAGGTCCGTCTATCCAATGCTGAGAATGAAGCCGCCATCTGGAGTATCGCTGATATGGACCGCATTGCAAATCAGCTGGAGAGAGAGATTTATGGTATCACTTCGAATGAGGAGATGCATTTCAAGAAGCAATTGTCCATCCGCTTGATCAAATTTGAAGATTCATGGAAGGCAATTGGCATTCAGGAGCTCCGGAAAGCCATCGAACAGCATCCAATCCATTTCAGATATCCAAAGATACATCTTGTGAGCCATATATCAGAGTCAATTCGGCTAATGGGTTCTGGCAACAATTTCACCGCTGATATTTCTGAACGGCTAGTCCTCGGCAATGTGAAAGAGGCATATTGATCAACAAATGAATTCAATTACATTCGTCTGATGCGCAACCACAATGACCGGTGCACCGGTCTCGACTATATGGAGGACACACTACCTGATCATCCTCTCCAAGGCTCGTACGATATTGACTCGGCAAAAGTTTTCAACCTAGTATCCGCGACCGATAAACAGCGAAATACTTGCAAAGCCCATCTTTTCCGTGTCAAGTATTGTTAGAAAGAGCCATTTTTCTGCCCCTTATCACAGCAGGTATATCATTTGTGAGAAACCCATGTTCGCGGCGTGTGCAGAAGTATCAAATTAACCACACTCACCAATGCCTGAGAAGATTTCGGATTTGCCAACTTTGTTAAGCTATTCCGTGCAAAAATTGAAGAGAACTGGGGACACAAAGTTTGTAGACTGTTGCTCGGATATGATCAGAATGTACTCACAGACAGTATATTTATCAAACTGTACAATGGGCTGTTGTACTACCATCAACCATTTCACTGTCCTACATCTGTTGAGCGTCTGGGACTTGATTGCAAGGTAGAATATACCAATGCCAACCAAGGGATCATGCCTGAATTTCATAACATCAGGGTCCAATATATGGAAATTGACCTTGATAACACCTTCCAAGGCCGTGTTCCTTCTTTTCCTGTATTATACTTTACCTAGACTCCACCGAATCAGATCCTCCAATTTCAGGAGCACCTGCCTGCCGGAAAAACGATACTGACCGTTTCTAAGAGGTGCCTGAAGACTGAACAATGCGTATTACGTCCTCGAGCTCAATAATATGTGGTGGTGATTCCAACAAAGTAAAAGGATCCGCATGGTTGGGCTGATTGTGTTGACGGATTCATCCGGGTTGTCAAACAGACTGATAAGATGCATATTGTTCCTGTCGGAGCAATTGTTGGACTGGCACATTTGGTGCGAGAGAATGCTGCATCTGATAGAATTGATAGCATACGACTTGTAAATAATCATGTGGATTTAGATACCTACTGGACTGTATATTAAAGTTACATGCCTGGATCAAGGTGTGCAGGAGGAAGATTGTTAATCGAATTGTACTATTTGACTTAAACAGTATAAAAATCACTCCCGGAGAGTATGCCTCCAGGTTCGAAGTGCACCGGAATAGTCTTGGAGATGCGGCCAATACTCTCAATACTCCCAATGGCTCCGAAATTTGCACATTCTAGTAGTTTGATTTTGTAGCATTTTGAAGACAACTATACACTCTTGAGGATATTCTTGTATTCTGTTCCACAACTTCTTGAGCATTGAGGAGCCCCATAGATGAGGTCTCGGAGCACCTCAGAGCACATCGCATTGCACTCAGCATATCTGGGAGTATCTGGAAGCATCTGGAAGGAGCAGTGTGGCTGTTGAGAGTTGCTGAGTTGTTCAGTTATAACTTCCAAACAATTTTACATTTTGCTGATGAATGTGGATCCATAAATCACATAGCAAGTAGCTGCCCTTGAGACAAATTATGTAGTAACCCACCACGACAACAGGACCAGAAATAGACTCTGAGCATGAACAGAGGATACCGCATCAAATATAATACAGAAGTCTTTGAATGGTGAGCTGCCAAAAATTCCATTCGCCATTGTTACTATCTGGTCCAGCGGGAGAGTCTGGATGCAGTTTAATTGAGTTTGGACATTGTAGAAGTGCAGGATTTGATGGTGTTAACAGACAGCATACAACCACATTGGAATACTTTGAAGTCAAGGCTGGTATTGGAGAGCCCAAGAGCTCTGCTTTCAGGTCAGTACTTATGTGGCACATTTAGACAGACATCCGTAAAATGTAAATTGGTTTGGAAGTTATAACAACACTACTCAGCAACTCTGAACAGCGACACTGATGCTTCCAGATGGTTCCAGATACTTCAAGATAGGTTGCATGTAAAGCAATACGCTCTCGGGTACTCTCAGACTACATCCCCGGTGCTCCTCAATGCTCCGGAGGTTGTTGAACAGAATACAGGAGTATTCTGAAGAGTGTTCAGGTGTCTTCAAACTGCTGCAAAATTCTGAGCTATTGGAAGTATAGGCTGCATCTCCATGACTATTCTGGTGCACCTCAAACCTGGAGCCATACTCACCATGAGTGATTAATATAATGTTTATGTCAAATTGTACAATTCAATTTACTATCTACTTCCTGCACACCTTGATTCATGTATTGTAACTTCATATGCAGTCCAGTAGGTATCTAAATCCACATGATTTCTTACAAGCCATATGCTATCGATTCTATCTGATGCAGCATTCTCTCACTCTTCCACCAAATGTGCCGGTCGAATAATTGCTCCGACAGGTATAATATGCATTTTGTCTGTCAATTTGGCAACCCAGATGGACCTGTCAACCCAATCATCCCAAACATGGGGATCTTTGTATTTTGTTGAAATTACCACCACATATTCTTGAACCTGAGGACGCAATATCAATTGTGAAGTCTTCTTGCACCTGTTGGAAATGGTAGATATTGTTTTTCCGGCAGGCAGGTGCTCCTCAAATTGGAGTGTCTGATCCTGGAGAGTATAGCTACAGTATAACACAGAAAATGAAGGAACGTGGCCTGCGAAGGTGTTATCGAGGTTACAGTCCATGTATTGAATCCAGATGTGCTGAGATCCAGGCATGATCCCTTGGTTGGCATTCATGTATTCTACCTTGCAATCAATTTCCAGACACTCAACAGATGTGGGGCAGTGAAATGGTTGATTGTTGTACAACAGTCCATTCTAAAGGTTATTGAATATACTGTCTTTGAGTGCATTCTGATCATATCCGAGCACCACTCAACAAACTTTGTGTCCAAAATCCCCTTCGAGTTGTGCGAAGAATAGCTGTCAAACATTGGGAATTCCGCAATCTTCTGATGTATCTCTGAGTGAAGTTAACTTTTTACTTCTGTACACTTTGTGAACATGGGCTTCACTGAAATGATGAATCTGTTGTGATACTGGACAGGAAAATTGCTCATTCTGACAATGCTGGAGGTGCAAAAGACAGGCTCTGCAAGTACTTCACCATTCATTGGTAGCATATAGTAGGTTGAAAACTTTTGTGAAGTCAATATCATACCAGCCTTGAAGGGCAAGATGAGACAGTGTCTCCTTAATATAGTCAAGACTGGTACACCCGTTATTGTATTTGAGCATCAGACAACTGTAATTGACTTCATTCGTACATCGATATGCCACTTTCACATTGCCGATAGATAGCTGTTCACGAATATCAGTGGTGACATCGTCAGCAGAACGCATTCGCCAAATTGACTTTGATACATGAATCACAAGATGGATTGTTGGATATACGAAATATGTTACACATTGTTCGATGGTTTTCCTGAGCTCCTGAACGCCAATTACCTTCCACCAATCCTCAAACTCGATCAAGCAGATGGATAATGTGCTCTTGAACTGCATCTGCGTAGTCGAAATGATACAATAAATCTCTCTCCCCAGCTGATTGAGCAAGTGGGCTGTGTCAGCACTACTCAAGGTGATGGCATCAGTCTCAGCATCGGATAGACGGACCTGAAAATCGACACACTTGTCCGCTATCATGTTTGCCACTGCATAACCCTCTTCTTTTGCAGCAGCATTCATTTGGGTAAGGTTTTTGGTGAATATGCTTCTGGGACCGGTTGCCTTAGTACCGACTTCCTGCAATTGTTGTTGTTCATGGTATTACAATAATTTTTCGAAAAGCTTGCCTTTAATAGGTGTTAGTTGATGGATTTCGCACTCCAATTGCCCAATTGCAATTTGCAGATGAGCATCTGACCATATTGTTGCCGCTTGTCGGGAGCTACTCAGGCGTACCTGATATTGCGTTCGTTTTGTTGTTGTAATCTTTTCAGCCCTGTCCACCTGAACCTCCATCGCAGTACGGATTTTAGCAATTTTTTGTACTCGTAACTGATGAGATTCTTTTGCGAACTGATCATCCACTATAGCCATTGCAGAGTTCGACATTTTCTGTTTTCGAAAAGCACCCTGCTTTTTGTACAATTGATTCAGTGCATGATCTAGTGCTGTGCGGGATTGATGAGAGTGATTTTGTTGGCTAACAAGTCGAGACAATTCATATGATCCCCGCATTGCACCCGTTACCATTCCATCAGAGGTTGTTTGTGCCACAGATCTCCCGTTACCCTTCAAGCAGAAAAGAATCGGAGCCCAATTCACTGCCATTGTTCAGATCATCCCCCGAATCTCTATTGCCTGCCAGGAGCTGCTTCTCACCGAATCAAATAGTCCAGAGAAACACTGGAGGCTCAGAAATCTTGGTACCTATGTGAATCAAATGTTAGATTGATCCTTCACATTTCTAGCTTTCTGGTATTGGAGCAGCCAGTGCAATCAGCCTTTATCTAAACTCAACAGCAGCTGATGCAATTCATCAGGCTGCCAAAGGCGTTAGACATTGCAAAGAGGGTATTGCCAGAACTGGTTTTGGATTGGACAAACTCCAAGAGTGTGCAGATCATTGATATGACGTTCCTCCAGATGATCCGAGTGAACATACTTATCTCTTAAGGTATCGAGTTGTTAACATGTGGCATGCCCCATTGGCGCGTATTTAGGAGTTTCACATATTGCATATGAGCCATATGTGACTTGAGCAACCATGACTCGTTCTCGATCATCGCTGTCCCAGGCCACCAACAGAGGATAATACTGTCTGTGGAATCCATCAGCAAAATTCCATTTCAAGCCAGGACCAGTTATGTCAAGATTCCAGAGTGGGGACTGTTCAGCTGATTGGAAGTACAGATATCACAATGCCAAGGACTATGATGTAACTTGCATCTTTTGAAGTTAGCACCATTAGTCATCAATCGACCCTATGTCAATGCGACAAGTCATGTTACATGATACAACAGACACAACTTTGCATTCGCCTGCACATACTGGAGTACACAGGCACACCCCACCATACAACAGGTTCTGACCCCGTCAGTTGAACAGTGAACCGATGATCGTCCCTTCTACTTTCTGTTCTCCAGTTGAGGTCAAAATCATCATGGAGAAGGCTCTCCATAAGCTACCCAATTACCCTGCATCCCGCTGTACATCTGATTGTGGCTGCTGGATTTCACTGGTCCAGACTGTGGGACTACAATGACTAATGATTGCGATACACGATTTGGATTGTGTGCGATAAGTTCGTCGACGATCAGAATCACCAAGTTCAATTGGACAACATATGCACTATGTGCAATCAGGATGGCCCTACTTCTTGTCCAGATGCAAGGGTATGGTAGTGGCAATGGATGCAATGACAAGCCCGCAGAGCCAGCTGTAAATGCGACCGCTACCGAGATGGCTGCTTTCAAAGACTGCATGACTCGCTATGGTGTTACCCGATCGACAATCCTACTGGGCATGGGGCCGAGGATCTAAGCGAAATACATGGGGGTCGACGATGTGAAGACACTGTGGGAAAAGCTAGCATCAGCCTACTAGTCCACATTGAAGCTCAACATCTTCAGGATTAGGGAAGACTTCTTGAGAAGCAACCTACAGGACTGCGGAGATGTCGACAACTATGCATCGCGGATCGATTGGCAAGTGAATGATCACAATATCTGGGCTGGGCCATCGACCTCTGATACTGATGTCAATATGGACACCGCAAAACAATGGGCAAGATGAGTGAACAAGAGCACAGTGTCTACCTCTTTCGTCGAATCCCAAGGAACGAGAAGTGTCAAGTCTTCCTGGAGCTCAAGACGGACAAAAATGCCACCATAACTGCCATGCCAAATGAGTTTGTTGCCAAGCTTGTCAAAAAGAAGCTGTAATCAAGAGAGAAACTGGGCTCGCTCCAGAAGCTCTACTCTTTGCAAAGAAGGGTTGCAGAGGCAGTAATGCCGGTAAAGGCAGCAAAAGTCCAAAGAGGGATAGGAGAAATACTCAGGGAGACATTGATGGGAAAGAGAAGGATCTGTGGAAGTGCTTTCGTTGCCAATGCTGAGGGGATATCACCCAAAACTGCTTAAGCAAGCAACGCGGCGATCCTGTAAAAGCTGCCGACACTGCACCAAAAGCCTTAACTGAGACTATTTCTACTCTCTCCACTTTGATCAAGCACTATCAGATAGTGGCAAGCTCAAATGTTTCATCCAGTGATTGGTTCATCGATTGCGGATGCACAACTCCCATTTTCGGCGATCGATCAATATTCATCACCAATACCGTACATTCTCCAAATTCAAAGCAGCTAAAGGAATACAATGTGGTCAAATCCTTCACATCCGGATATGGAAGTGTTAGGTTGATTCGACAGCTGCCAGATGGAAAGCTGGAAACGATCATACTTCAAGAAGTGGTACATTTGCCAGGATCTCTCAATCTCATCTCACAATATCACATCATGGACAAGGACATCATAGTGAAACCGGTGACTCACCACAGTTCTAACCTCTACAATCATAATGGCAAGTCGATTGCAACTGCACCTCAGGTCAATGGTCTATTTGTTCTGCATCGCGTTCTGCATCGAGCTCCACAATCAACTGTACAAACCGATATTGACGACGACAGCTGTCTGCAGGCGCTTACGGCGACTGGGCATGCATCTTGGCACGATGCAGAGAAGTGGATGTTAAGGCACTGCCGCTTGGTATACATTGGTCTCAAGGACTTCGAGATCTTGCAGACAATCACCGATGATCCGGGAATGACTGGCATGTGCGATTGTGAAAGTTACATCAAATGCAAACTGAGTAGAAGACTCTGTCCTCTGAATACACCTGGCCGTGCCACAGATTCTCTGCACCTTCCACACTCGGACATATACGGTCAAAGGAAAACAGCCAAGAGAGAAGGTTGATATATGCTGCTCTTTATGCATGATGCCACGAGGCATACAGATGAGTACACATTGTAGTTTAAGTCGCAAGCCGTGGAGAAATTCAACAAATGGAATGCTCTTAGAGAAATGGTGTCACGCAAGCAAGTGAAGCGATTTTGTACAGGTGGAGGCAGTGAGTATACCTCCAAGAAGTTTGCAGAAAACCTAGAATCGGAGGGCATACTAAAGGAAACGACTACACCCTATTAGTGTTAACAATGGTTCCACATTTGGAACCGGCCGGTGTAATAGATCTGCGTAGCAACGGCCTTAACACATCAACCATCGACGATTTTTTAAGCGAATGGCCCAATTAAATCCACCAATATTTATCAGACAATTTACAGCTTGGTATGTGAAATATGCCTCTATGCATGGCGCATCATTTGGTGGTCTCCAATTGTCGATATCTTCGAAACTCAGCAAGCGGTGGTGCTAAAACATCTTTTTCGGACCAAACATGACTATATTTTCGAAGCTGCTTGCTGAGTTTTAAAGATATGGAACATTGGAGACCAACAACAGATGCGCCATGCACAGCCGCATATTTGACATACCAAGTGCTAAACTTTCAGATCAATATTGGTCGACTTAATTGATGGAACTGTTTGGTAATAACCTGAACCAAACCGGCCGGTTCTGGGTTTTCTTGGAACCGCTACAGTAGAAACGGTCCAAAAATGGAACCATTGTTAACACCACACCCTATTCACCTCAGTCAGATGGAGTCGTCAAACAGGCAAACCGCACGATAATGGAGTGCTTCCAAGGCATGCTGGACAATCCCTGACATTCGAACAACTACTGGGCGCACGCTGTCTCAGGGGCGGTCAATCCTAAAAACTGCACTCCGACCCAATCAGTAGTTGGTAAAACTCGGTATAAGGTCTCGCATGGATCTCAAAAGAAACCATTCTTAAAGGATCTCCATGCGTTCGAATGTTTTGCTTTCATGCACATTCCAAAACAGAAGAACAAGAAATTGGATTACAGAGCCACTCATGGTATATTCGTTTGGTATACCATATTGACACAGCACTACATTGTAAATGATCCCTTCGCCAAGATGCATCACCGCTCCCAAGATATGGCATTCGGAGAAGGGACGCGGTACACAGCACTAAATGCTGCAAAGAATGTGAACTCTAACAAGCACTTCAACAGAGATGTCATTGAGGAACCCAACCCACAGGAAAGCAGCCAACCAGATAGGACAGTTCCAAATGTCAATCGGGGGAGCCATTGGATGACGGTTCACCTCCAGATTCTCAGAAGCCAATGAAGAAGTGATGAACATCTTCTAGCCTTGAGACGTCACTTAAAGAGGCAAGAAAGCCGCTGCCCTGAGGTAGTCGCTGAAACTGCGTTTGGAAGAATAGGTTCGCAGAGTCTGCACAATTGGCTCTCGAAGATAGAGAATTGGATGATGCAATTCCCATCAGTGCAGCAGCTGTAATCCCAAGCAATCATGAGGATGGCATCGAAGATCCAAAGTCTTACCAAGCAGTGACGGAGACTCTGCTTGCCGACAAATGGAATATGGCAATGAAAGAAGAGTTTGATGCTACTGGTCAGCATCATGTCTTTGGAGGTTTCGTGGAGGTTCCAGAAAGTAGAAAGGCTTTGCCAAGTCACTGGATATACAAAATCAAGCGCAATGGAGCAGGCAATGTTCAGCGGGTCAAGGCCAGGCTAGTGTGTGGAGGAAAGTACCATATTGAAGGCATCGACTACCAGGCCACACATGCACCGACTGCTCGCTTGGGCCACATAAGGATGGCACTCTCCATCGCTGCCAAGTACAATCTCGAGATCCATCAAATGGACGTATGCACAGCTTTCTTGGGAGTTGGCTGGGAGGAAGAGATCTATATGCACCCGCCGCAGGGATACATTCGTTTGCTCCAGAGGCGGTGCCGATGCGCCATCCAAGATCATAGACTGTGTGGGAGATGGTACGATGCTTCAGAAAGTCTCGTTATGGCCTGAAACCATCTTCGCACCATTGATACGGCACTTTTGAGGACTGTGTGACCTCCATTTGGTTCGTGGCATTGCGTGTTGACGGAGAACGGTTTGTGATTGTATATCAAGGAACAGTCGCCACCGCAGTTTTTCTGTATATCGATGATCTCCTCATCATTGCTAATGAGTGCTTGATTGGGCAGATTAAGGACTGGATGAAGAGGAGGTTCTGGATGCATGATATTAGGGGCGTCTCCTTCTATCTCAGCATGAACATCCAACACAATCAGGAGCATCACATGATCAACATCCATCAGCGCGGCTACATTCGTACGATCTTGGCGAAGGTTGGGATGAATGAGTCCGGACCCATTGCCATCCCAATGGCGATGAAACTTCACAAGAGGAAGCCCAACCAAGTAGCCTGTGATCCAACCATATAGCAATCAATGATCGGAGGTCTTATGTATGTGATGACCACCACTTGGCCCGATAACACATATTCCATCACAGTTTTCAGTGCTACAATCACGTCCCAAGCAATGAGCATGTGTTAGCTCTGAAGTGCATGTTTCGGTACCTAACCAGCACAAAGGAATGGCATCTGCATTTCGGAGGTGCACTCGGATGAGCACTTATAGAAGGACTCTAAGAACCACTGAGAGAAGCACTCGGAGGAGTAAGAGAGGGCGCACTAAGATGTGATGTCAATTTAGCCTATGCTGGATGCCCAGATGAGAATAAATTGACAAGTGGACTGGTCATCACCATTGGAGGAGTGGTCGACTAGACATTGAGAAGGCAGAAGTTGACTGTCCAGTGCACAACCGATGCCGAATACTATACCTGTGGAGTAGGCTGCATGACACTCAACCAGTTCTCGCATCTCTTAAATGACCTCAGCATCCTGACTATCCCTTACATGTTAACCGATACACAGCCACTTATCGCGACCATCATGAACACAATCTACTGCAGAACTGCAGTTGCACACATTGTGATGAAATACATTCTTGCTGCAGACGTGGAAAGAGATGGAGAGATTGACTTGAGCTACATACCGACTGTTGAGATGCTTGCCGACTGCTTCCCAAAGCCGCTGCCGAAGCCTGCCATCTTGAAGCCGTGTCCTGCAATGGAAATGATCTGGATGCAACTTGAGAATGTCCATGTAAATGGCCTTGGTATACTCTGAAATCGTGACGGGAATGTTACCAGAACTTGAAATCGCATCGAAAACGCCCCCAGAAATTACATTGATTGGGTACGGTTGTTTTGAGGAGATCCACGATATTTGATTGGCTCCTGCTCTCTGTTGTTTACTGTTTTATTTGAAGTGGACGTGCCTGCCGTCCAGGAGAAGTGTTGAGCTGATTGGAAGGACGGATATCACTATGCCAAGGACCATGATGTAACATGCCTCATTTGTAGGTAGCGCCATCAGTCATCGATTGACCCTATGTCAATGCGACATGGCTCGTTATACAATACAATGGAGTCACTTCCACTTACGCCCGCACATTCTCGACTACTCGAGCACACGCCACTGTACAACACGGACAGCACAGTTTCAACCTCAGAATGACATGCCGCATTGGTATTTTTTGGAACCTTTGGGGGCATATGGGATCAGCCCAATGATAATCCAGGTTTAGTTTCTAGGTGTCCAGCGGATATCTTTTCAAATAGTATCAGTTGTGAGATACAGTGGCCAGGCATGCTGAATGCACGAAACATTGTTCAAGTGAGTCTTTTCGGATGGAGAAATGTCTGGGAGAATGGTTGCCCCGGCAGGAAACTGATCCGGTGTATCCCACCACCATTCACCCGGGTTCAACTCACTTTATATTCGGTGACTTTCTGAGTCTGCCAGGCTCACCAATTCGAAATTGAGTTGCGCCTGAAATGGGAGATGTTCCAAAAGGAAGTATATATGCGTGAAAATATTGCTGTAATATTATGTTCTGAAGATATGTGGATGAACTTCAATTCAACTCTCATTGCCTAGCGTAAAATCAAGTTGAGAAAGGTGCTTTCGCAGAGCATCCGCTGATTGGAATGATTGGATTTTGATGCTGTCCAGTCCATGGCTCAGATGTTGAACTATCTATATTTCGTTTGGAGGCTAAATAATGTAGCGGGTTGAAAATAGTGTGCTGACCGAAATGGATGCCATGAATTCGATTATTCTGAGTACTTGGGATGCTTGTGGTACAATCCAGGTACATTACAATGCTCTTTTCCCCTGGCATTTCCCACTCTGACTACCTACCTATGATCTTCTCTCTTGGTTGGATCAGGAGTACATGTCACATCAGCATTCTGGGGGTCTATAGTTTTGTCATTGGGAGTATCTTCAGGTCGTCGCGTATGACGTACATTGTCAATGGTACAATCATTTCTTCAGCAGCTCATCGAAGGCCATTGAGATGCACTGACAAATGTTGACCCATGATTGCTCAGGTCAATCCCAGCCTGCAGGAGGTAATATTCCGTCCAGTATTAGCCCTGTATTCATTGATATTGGGTGATATTGGTGATGGTGAGCCGTGTGTCAGTTGTTCTCAAATAATTTCTTTCTACAGATGAAGCAATTAAAATGAATCTTGCAAGAGTTGACTGTATTCGAAGAATGGTCAGTGAATATGTATTCAGAAGAAGCGGGCTTGATAATGCTTCAGGGGGTGATATAGAGCCCAAGGGAGATGGTTTCGAAAATGAGCTAACTTAAGTTAGCGTATCACAGCCAGATTGCACCCCGACAAATGCAGGTTACAATAATGTCACCTTTCAATCAGCTTTGTTCATAAACCAGAATACATATATCATATCCCGTACGATCATCTTGCACATTGTCTGCTGAAAGTCATTAGCTGAGAAGAGAAGGTTTCCTTTGTTATTACTGCAATTGCCATGATGGGCCATATAATACATGCAACATGAGTGCAGCATTGTCAGTTTATACCTACCCTTGAGCCTCTGAGCAGCTGATAATGAAGGTAGGTCATCTTAATGCAATGCAAATGTCAGCTTCCAAGTAGGCTTTATGCTGATGCTATGATAATCGAAAACTGATAGGAAGGTTGATTCAGTAACGATCCTTGACTGGGGTGTCAATCCTAAGCAGAATAATGATGTTTAGACAAGGACCTCAATAGGAAGCAAGCACTGTTGCTGCTCGACTCACAGGCCTCCTATTAAATGAGATTGCAATGTTGTACACACACAACTTATGTGTACTATTCCTAGTCGTGCTAATGTTCATACTGGATATAGTTCTTGTTGGGTTGGCTGGAGATGTCATATCATATCACTTCTATGACCAGTGAAGTCATGGAAGCGTATGATGCTGAGCACCTATCCAATGTCAAAGTATATGAAGTTGAGCATATGACAATGAAAGGCGGGATGAGTGTGATTAAGGTTTCTATTTCTCAGCCAGGTTGGTTTCATGGATCGAAGGTGGAGTGAAATACCACAGATCATGACCTAAGAATGCAATATAAGAAGCACATTATTCTGCCGATGGTCACCACTGCCTGAAATATATGCAATCATACTCGCCTTTATTCTATATTACTTCTTATATCGATAGTAGTTTACTATCATCTTTGTACACAGAATATGTCAACAATTGGACCTCCACCACAGCAGGCAAATATGGCACCTCCAGGTAGGTGATTTGGCACACAATAACCTGGCGAAGATAATTTACAATCACCGGAAAATAGTTCAAATTCTGCCACTAGCAAAAACAGTCGGTTTGGGAAACATACCAATCAATATCACCAACCGCATTGGTATAGTTACCTGTCTTCCTAGCAGCCATCTTCCAGGTGCTCTGCAGTTTATAAGCACTCAACATTGTACATGACACACATTTCGCAACGAACGACCAGAGCAAGCCAAGGATATTAGAGTTATGGGCCACAGTGGCAGTGATATGACCTCCACAAAGGTGGCTATGGTGGGTCTCAAATGTTCCCCCTTCCGCAGATTTCAGGAGAAGTGCCGTCATCCCCAGGTGCTTCTAGAGTCCCTCCGGGACTGCCAAAAAACCGTCCAGTCAATTGGCCAACTTCTCCCAGCTGTAATCTTTCACCTGAACCTCATGCCAGCTCACATAGGAGACCCTTGATTAGCCTCCCAATGAAATGATTCCAGCTACCGCCGGAACCAGGAAAAACGGATATCACAAGCATTTTAGACTTGCCTCCATTGCCGGAGATATCCTACAACGATAATGATGCAGATGATGGGAGCGACAATTTGTCAGACTTCGGCGGTACAAATGGCCAACCGCCAATTATCCTGAAGAACACAGAATTCTCCTTGAAGCAATTTGCGAAAAGTATAGGGCAGGCCAACTACAGTGCGTTCAACAAGTGCAAGATAGTATAGGTGGCTCCATTTCAGGAAAAGAAGGATCGGTAAATTCTCTGAGGAAAGAACTGTTTGAAATAGATTCGAGATGGACCCCTGCACTGGGAGTTAGTGGTTGCTGATGTTTTGGAGACACTCAAGAACTTGGTGCTGTTGGATGTTTTCGATTCCGCTGAATGGATTTGCTGGCAGTGGGTTCAGATGCTTTTGAAGCGATGTGCAAGCGAAATTTGGAAGCTGAGGAAAAAAGCAAGACGAGGGAATGAACGACCGGCAACAGATTTGGGCGTATGTGCCATCTGACAGGCCAGAAGTAACCTCCCCGAGTTGTCAAATACAATGTTCATGGTTGTGATTCACTGGGTGTTGAATGGCAAGGACTGGGTTCCAGCCTCCAAACAATTGTAAACCTTGTATACAGATGTGAGGCACTGGGAGAAGCTGAATGATTTCATCACCAAAAACAGATGTCCGAAAGCGCCGTATATCATAACATCAATGTTAGACTGCACTTTGGAGACGAACAAATTAGACGAAGAGAATATGGAATTATACACTACCAGGCCAATGATAATGGACAATATGTATGGTCAGATTTCGTCCAACTGTTGCCTTTCAAATGCTATCAAGTTGAAACATGAATACAATCTCAAAATCTTTTTGGTCGAAATTATGAGAGCTGCAGAGGAGATTGCTGAGCATGGAACCAGATCAGTGAAGGTAATCCCCACTAGCCATTTTCAAGGAAGATGTGCACAACAACTGATCATTATACATAGGCTTTGCATGGTTCTGACGAGAGTGGAAGAGAGGAGGGAGAGGTGGATGGTGGGAAGAGAATGATACTTGTATTATTGTAAGTTCTGATTGAAAGAATAGAATTGATTGTATTGTATTCATATATATTTGTTCCAATGGTTGCATTTATATAAAATACCTAACATTGCGATGAATTTCAGAAGCGCCAGAATATGACCCCATCTGCCCAGCTTACATTCGAGCAACTGAAAGAAATCATTGAGGATGACAAGAACACAGACATAGGTGGAAGGGAGGTTCAGAAGCAAGTGGAGAATGGTCAGATGGTCCTAGATCCATCAAATCCCAGCTAAGTATTGCATATTGTTCTCAGCTCAATCAAAAACAAAGTTGAACCCAACTGTCTGGATGAGACAGTCAGGCTGCTGAATGCCCATCCAATTCGTCAATCAACAGATGACTATGTTCCAGGCCACATGCATTGAATTCAAGGCCTGCCCTGTGCGAAGGTTCTGGCACACCTGGTTTGGGCGATCTGGTTCAACATGTGATGGTGGGTTTGGGATGCTGATATGCCAGGAGCACTAGTCGCTAATGTTAGCAATGGTTCCAACCAGCTAGTCCGGATCCAGGTTAGGGTAGGAAGCGGAACTGAACCGTTGCAACAGGTCGTACCACAGGAAAACCCGCACCGTTGCATTTGGGCCGGTTTTACCTCCAATAACCGGCCATTTCGACCTCAGGACTTAGGCTCCAATTAAGTATCTGAGTTCTGATTGTATCGTGATATGATCAATACGTAAATTGTGCAGAATTAGCTGCTCTTTCACCTCCCGCGTTCAGATTTGCAATCCGACCAATATTCGTTTCGTTGCAATTAAAAACCCGGGAATTTCGCCCAAAATTGTGCGTTTTTTCAAAGCCACTCAATGACTATTGCTTGGATCACCAATCTGGATGCGGGAGGTAAAAGCGCGGTTGATTCTGTACAATCGACATATTGATCATGTCATGATACGATCAAAACTCATATACTTACTTGGAGCCAAAGTTGCAGAAACCATAATATGGAACCACGGTTCAGGTACAACCCGGCCAGAAAACCGTGGGCGTATGTCCGGTCCTGGTAACAACCTGACGCAAGTCACCCGGATCAGGTTGCTTCGCGGTTCCTGAGCCAGACAGGGGCCTTCAGGTCGGTTCCAACACGGAATGTAGCCGGGTAACCCGGAACCATTGCTAACACTACTAGTGGCGGACGACATCGATCTTGAAATGAATTTCTGCTTGGTTCACTAGCCAATGATTCACAAATGAGTAACTGAGAATGTTTTAATGGGTTTGGCACTGTCCATTTTACAGGTGAATACCATTAAAGAGTGAGTGATTCTGGCATACAATGACGTTTCTGGCATTGTCAGTGAAAAATGGGAGTGGAATCTGTTCCAAAGTTTGAATTCTGTGCACCGCCGCGTGTTGGAGATACAGCCAACATCACCTCACTAGCATCAAGCACTTGTATAAGCCATTGAACCAATGCTGGTGGTGACAATGTCTGCGGTGGCAGAAACTTTTAAGACATTCATCTATGAGATAATACATGAAACCGATTTCAAACAAGTCAGCTTGATGCACGCCGGAAATGCAAATGTCACCTACCAGCATTGGAACCCCAGTATTCACAAGCCAGAAAACCGATGCAATATCAACCTTCAGTCACACGATACCTTAACATCCAGAGCCAATCCATCACGCAGCAGCCAACTCTTCCACTATGTATGCTGTTCTTGGATTTTTGATAAGTCCCATCAGTACAAGACTAAAAACAGTGTGGGCTGGCAAATTGTAATGAATGCGAAAATTGGATTCAAACTTCAAGGCACAGCTACATCAGGATTCCATTCACTCTGTGGCTGGTATTATCAGACAATGTGGCTGTTTTCAGGTGCTCCTGACAATCCAAGGAATGACACAGTCATGGAATATCATGGTATAGAGGTATTCAATTCTGCTGTGTAGAGTAAGATGCATGCCATCCGAACCGGAGATGAACATGCTCAACCATATGTGGCTCACCGGATCATTCAGATTGAAACGACATCGATGATAACAAGGTGGTTCGAATCGACACTAGCCAGTGGATGAGCACTTGTCAGGATACCAAAGGAAGAGGCAAACCTCATCAATCTCAAGTGGATTGAGGACAAGAAACCATAACTGAAGACTCATGTGGAGAGAAACACTGCACGGGGTGCTTCGGAATCATAGACGGTTCATGGAGGGCAGCCAGCATATTCCTTGTTAGTGGCAGTAGACAAAGCGGATCGTAACAACATTTTTGGACAATGGTACAATGAATGGCCACTCAACACATGGGTGGATTTTCCAATGTTGCGATGGCTGAGAGAGACAATTCTAGCAATGCTTGTCAACAAACCTGAGGAGTATCCCGAACCTACCCAGGACGACACATCAAAAGATACACTCCTGCCTGGAACAGCCAGAAGTGAAAATGCTCTCCCAGGTGCATCTTCCCCACAATAGGCAGTTGAAATGGCGACACGTGACCCGAGGCCGCGTAAGTGCCTGTGTATATAGGTCGCCGATACGGCACTTAGATCTGTATTAAATATCTTACCACTATACTCTCCATTTATACTGACTCGCTCTCATGTGCAACTGTATCTCGATATTATTCATCTGTGGCCAAGCATAGGCATAGGTCCCGTTATATTATATTTGATTTGCAGTTATTTGATATGTTTTGCTTACGAGGATACACGAGTTTTACCCCTATTGTCAAGAAATGACACAACCGACAGAACACGAACAGCTCGCGCATCAATTTTCCCGTCAATCGTCTACTATGCCTCCTACGAATGCTGCCTGAGGTCAATTGCGCTTGGCTTGTACACATTCAGGCACGGAAAACCTACCGTCTCCTCTCGGCCAAGTAACCGCCGTCCTCAGCTAATTAGTCTCTGTACTTCAGAAGGATGAAAACTACGATGAGAGTGATCATGACGATGAAGAGAATACTGCTGACAGTGAAGATGACCTGTGGGACGGTCCGGGCGATGACCTGAGCGCACCTGAGCTACCATACAATCCGAGATTGCGCCGATGTGAAAGCTGATGGAGGAACAGCTAGAGAATCAATTCCATATAGTCGATCGAGATGCGTTCAGATACCGACAGCTAGATTCAGAACCCATTGTCAAAATCTACACGCTGGCTGTTCCTCTGAACATGACAGTCAGTTCTGGGCGGAGGTCCAGATAACTCAAGGGGCGATATATGAGGCAACAAAGCTACCTTCCATAATCAGAGACCAATCCCTAAGCACGCCTACCGAAGAGACGAAAAGTTATAGCCTATTCAAGAGGAGCTTGCCATAGTCGAGAAGACCCGGTCATCTTACTGGAGTAGCTGGCCATTGTGATGGAGGGCCACACAGTGCTCCTGAAAACCGGGTCATCTTACCGGAGTTGCTGATTGTTCTTTGGAATGACTGCACCATCCTGATTATGTACTCCTGGTCATCATACCGGAGGAGCTGGCAATTCTCATCAAGAACTGCAATGTGCTCAGGGACTCCCAGTCATGTCACCGGAGGTAGTAGTTGTTCTTGCAAAGGGCTTCTCGACAATACACACAGCCGCATTGACGAACTCGATGTGCTGCAGCCATTCGGGTTGACGAATCCGATAAGCTGAATGATTGATTCCTGGTCTCAGATCGGAGGCGAAGGCCACACTTATAAAGAGCCCCTCTATGCAGATGTAACATATTATCTGGGGCAATGTATATCCCGTCATTGGGAGGTCAACTTGGCAACTGCAGGTGGTCTAATCACAACAAACGCCAGTCGACAGAGAGGCACGAAGGTCACGTTATGACGAAAGGGCAGCACAAAGGTTACAGGATGATGAAAATGCAGCACAAAGGCCACGAGATGGCGACAGTGCATCAGTGGCAGCAGATGCACCAGGGAGGAAACCCACGTATGTTGCAAGTGGCCTCGTGAAGAGCGGTGAGGTCATTTCCTCCTCCGACACTTATCAGTATACCACATATAAAGGACAATTGAAAGCATGTAAGAGGTTGTTCTGACATTCTCACAACGAATAGGGAATGCAGTGGTTGCTGGGAGTGACTATAAAGGTCTTCAATTTGGACAATTGAGGTTTCATTGAGAGAATCAACCCAAGTGCTGGATGAGCGAGCAGGGAGCAGGGGTGGAAGTTGGGGCAGAAGAGCGTCCTCGGATCCTTCAATGACTGCTACCGGCTCGCTGACTCACAATGGTTGGTTGTTGGACTCGGGGGGTTTGGCTTGTTTCTGTACGAACTGCTTGATCCGCAGGTCCCTGGTTTTCTTTCCCCATCATCCCAAATCCCAAATGTTAAGTCGGAGATAGAGGCTAATGCACAGATGCTGGAACAGGTTATGTACCTACTGATGATGGAGGTTGTATTCCTGTGAGATACAAGGACTATGTGGACGTATACAGCAACAATATGGCGACTCACGCACCGCACCTTGTATGGCATCCAAAGGGAGTTTGTGGGGAACAGCCGTTCCGGCTCGAGGAGCGTAGGAAGAGTGCAAGAGAAAATGACAGGGTAACCCGGCCATGAGGAACCACACAAATTGCGTGGATCTAAGAAATCTCAGAAAGAGCGAGTGAAACTAAGAGCTGAGAAAGATGGACATGGCTTGCTGCAGCACCGATCACATTTGCAAAGAAGAAAAGCAGACTGTGGCTGCATGTGGACTACCGAGCTCTCAATAATGCCCCAGAATGCCAATAACATAATCCGAATGAAGGAAGGCGACAAGTACAAAACCACGGTATGGGCAGGTCGAGCACCGAGTTATGCTGTTCGGGTTGACAACCTCACCAGATACCTCACCAATTAGACGAGATGAGTCGTTGGCAGAGTAACGACCTTTAACGAGGGTGATGAGCCTATCAGAACTAATATCCGCATACGATGACCCTGCCAGTGGTGATGGAATGAAGGACCAGGGTGCTATTAACGACAGAGAAGCCCGGCGGCGATAATGCACGCAGAAAGCGGGGATAAGTGTACCTCGAGAGGAATCAACATATGCACCTAGCATCCGGAAGATGATAAGCCCACCAAGAGAATTCACGGCCAGAGCCCAAAGACAGAGACAACGAGAACAGACCAAGCGAAGTCCGAAAAGGCAAAAAGCAAGTTGAAACTCAAAGCAAGTCAACAATCAAGGCGAGTCAAAGAAAGGACAAAACAAGTCGAAAACTGAGACAAAGCAGGCGAAGAGAGACAAAGCAAGTCAGCCAAGACCAGCCAAGAGACAAGCGAAGTCGAAGACGTCTGAAATCCAGAGACAAAGGCTGGCGAAAGACGCGTCAGTCAACCAAGAAGTACCGAAGGAGATCACCAACAGTCTACCAAAGTTCATATGTCTACCGAGCCACGATGGCAATGAAAAACCGATTTGAGCCCAAGTCGTCGGCTGAGCACCGAACTTCGAAACAGGGGGAGATAGCCATGTCTACACGATCAAGTCCTACCAACAAGTCGAAGCCCACCGGGAGGCAGTCTACCAAGACATGCACCGAGAAGTCGACAAAAGTCTACCAAGTCAATCAAGCTCTTACTAAAGCCGCCCATCGAGAGGGGTCACCCATGAAATTGACCGGATGGTCACCGAAGCAGATTTTGATCGACGATTACTGAGTCAAAAAGCATCTAGAAACCAACACCCCTTACCGATGACTACCGCTTGAGAGATAGTCGATGAAGCTCTGCACAAAAGCTCAAGAGAGCACTGGTGCTCTCGAACTGGGTAAGAATGATCATTTTAGAGAAGCTTACATATTAGATATCGATGAATAAGAGGCCATTGACGTATACGATTGCTGATCACTGAAGGCTACGACCGATGCCGACAGAGAAAGCTTCCATCGATGCCGAATCATATACGGCAGCTCTACCGCCATTATGATTCCGACAATGATCTACGCCGATAAATACTAGCTCTGTGTATGAATGGTTGGAGGAGTATGGGTTAAGAAGTCGAGATATGGAGGACGGGTTCACTTTTGGATATTTTTTCGTTTCTCTCCTGTTCTCTTCTTCTCAACTTTGGATCTCGGCCCAGTACAAATGGCGTCGGCATGGGTTTTTACCATCTGCCGATGGAGGTGGAGCTTCCCTGTGCGCTGGATTTGCCGAAAGGTCGCCATTGAGCTGTCCCGATCGGTTGTGGGACTCATGGGTTTGTACAATTGCATACGTTGGATGATTGTTGCATTCTTTTTTCCCTTGCCTTCTCTTCTCTTATAATGGTTTTGGCAGCCCAGGAGGTCTGCGCCTAAAGAGGGGTATAATGTAACGGCAACACGTAACCCGATGCCAGGTAAGCGCCAGTGTAACTAGGTCGCCACTACGGCACTTAGATCTGTATCAAATATCATCCCACTATACTCTCCAGATATACTCACTCGCTCTCGTGTGCAACTGTATCTCCATATCATATTTCTGCGGCCAAGCGTAGGCATACATCCCATTACAGCAGTGCTATTGTGTCATTTTTCTGCCCAAGTGTGTGATTTGGAGTGGAGGCTAACAAAGTGTTTTGCGGATCATGTGGATATATTCCACATATACGCAGAAATGCGCAATGATGAAGACACAGGAATGCAGCTAAAATTCCAGCATTCACGATATCCCTCTGTATTTGTAACTACGCCCGTAGTGGGCAGGACAGGTCTACATCTTACAACACGAAACCATGGAGTAATAACTCACAAGTTCTGGGTATTGAATAAACAGTGGCAGGCATTTGCACGAGTTGTCTGGCTAGGGTAAATCCCAGTACCATACACATCGTCACTGAATCCAGGTCCTGGTGGCTATGATAACTGCAGGAGTGATCTCCAACAACACTCTGGAGATGCACAAATGAGAGTCCTACATTGTTTGATGAGGTAACCGAATACCATAATAACAATGATTTACTGGATTGTAAAGTCTCGTGTGGGCGATATAAAGCAGCTGACAGAGAATGGAGACACATTGCAGTCTGATAAACCATCATCTTAGAGTGTTAGGATGCTTCATCAAGATATGCCTCTTTAGACATTCAAAGAACCAAATCTTCTTAACTGATAGAAATAGCCAAAATGGTCATTTGTATGGCACACAATATTGCAGAGATAAATACATTCTCTCTGTTATTTTGAAGTGAGTCACAGATGGGATGTTGGAATTGTTAGAGAGGGATTTTATTGAGTTACAGGAGGATTTCATTGGCATTCTTGATTAGTAATAATGACTAACATAACCTAAACTCAATTGATAAGCCACATTATACGTTTTCGGCTGGCCAATCTTACAAGCAAGGGCATACATTCAACTTCGAACATGATGCAGCAAAGCTCTTCCAAGGATTTGTGAGTTGGGAATATGCGGTGCACCAGAAGCCTGAGGCCATGTATGCATTTTGAAGTCAATACAATGCACAAAGCATATTTCGACCGCTTTCAGCTACACAGGAGAATCCTTGAAATCTGTCATGAGTCTCTTGACCCCACATCAAGCCCTGCAGATTTGCCAATAACATTTGGCAAACAATATCAGGTAAGGCGATATCAGATTGCTGTGTGAGAATATGAGACACTGGCTCGCAGATTTGTAGCAATGCTGTACCATTTGCTGGAATATGATCAAAATTCAGGTACACAGGTGGATCCTCAGCATATGTCTTGAGTCGTGTTTTGACAGCTCCAGCAAAACAAATTTGCCAACTCCATTTCGCACTGCGATACTCTAGGTGATATTGAGTAGTTTGGTTAGAATATGAGACACAGCTCGCTTATTGTTTATAAAGCCACAGCTTTTTGTGGCATCTGATCGAACTTCAGGTGCACCAGAATGGCTTAGGTACATATCCACATGACCAATCCATCACGGCATATTTGCCACTGCCAGTGGCAATATAGTCAGTCTAGGAGATATTGGGTACATCTGTCAGAATATGAGGCAATGGCTCTAATATTTGTAGCAAGGTTACAGCTTTGGGTTGCATATCATTAACGCTCGGACACATCTCAGATCTGCATCACAGATTGTTAGATACTGTGATATGGATCTCATATTCATGGCTAAGCTGCAGCTTTTGCTGCCAGGTATTTCGGGGCCTCTGATTGAAGTTCAGGCACAACTGGGATCTGCAATCTGGTCCAGAAAGATGTTCTTCGATTTGTCTCAAGCTAACGTTGACAAGCTGTGATTCATTATCGATGTATTATTCCAGCCGAGGCATGCCTCAACAGTGATAATAAGCCTCCTTAGCAAATATACCCCAGTCCATAGTGCACTTTGTATTTTCGTTTGCTTCATTCTCATCATGTTTTCTTCCACTTTGAATCAGTGGATGCAGTGCACACCAATTGTCATCTAGCAAGACACAACATGTATATGTGCAGGTAACTCATCCCACTCAGCCTCTGCTGATTCATCAATTCATGCTCAATCAGGATTTAAAGGCAGCTGCTGAATTGCCTTGTGCTGTCAGCTCCATGCCAACTTGTCCATTGGAGGAAGGTTGTCCTGTTTACCTACACCATAAATGCTCAGGCCTAGCGAATTAGTAACCCCGCTTAACCCATTATTGCCTAAGTAGTATGCATGGACCTATGCTTTGAAATCGTAAAATACCTTCTACATATTCAGAGTTTCTCAAAAGCGCGGGAGCCTCGGAGCGAGAATCTAAACAGCGAGATTCTGTTCAGCAACTCTGGAATATGGCGTGCAACTCCCGCTTACCCTTGTACAGTACTTATTCAACAAGGTCAAAGTTCTCAATAATTTGAATACTGACTAAACTTGATTCTGAATAACTTGAATGTTTTGGCGACAAAACTCGTATCGGAAAATAGATTATGTGAACTGAGTTCCACTAATTGTAATGTTCCACATGAGTGAATCTTAAACCACACATTAAGAAAAGACATCTTCGAAGAGTGCAAACAATTGTGAGTGTACGGCGAGCATGCAATCCCCAGGAATAGAATCCATGTATTACCATTTAAACTTTGGTGTACTTCAATTTCTGGAACTGTATGCATGCAATCAGCATTCCTGCGAATGCTGTGAGATGATGTCTCAGTATGCATTCACACCATTATAGCATATAGCTTTCAACCCCAATAATAATTGAAGTCAACATTGTACCGGTGAGACTCACAATGAATGTGTGATTTAACAGTGTGCAATGTACTAGATATTAGGTGCAAAATCAGAATGTCAGTGAGTATGCCTGACCCAGTTGTTAGCAATCTTGGCATCACCAAGTGCTTGAAACAATATCATTACCCCTCAATAATCCATAGTATCTTACCATTCTTTCTCTATACCTGAATCTCTCCTTTGTATACCAATTTCTCTCTCCTCCATTAACTACAACATTGTGGTAAACGTTGTTCTGCGGACATGGCCCAGATGAAGGTGTGAAATGGAGGCCATGTTTGCGATCTTGCTTCATTGACCGCTAACTTAACTTCACCATCCTAATACAATCCAATATCATGAAAATACGTGTGTCCTCCCGGGGGATATACCACTTTCAGAAAGTCATATTTCTTCTCAATCAATAACAAACTTGTTATGAACCCTTCCAACTGAGCTGTCACTCTCGAGGTCCTAAATCTATGGTGTTCTGCAAATTCTAAATGCTGCACAAATTCTGTGCCATGCAGTCACCTCAAATGCTTGAACGTTCACACATAATAACTACATTCAGAGGGTTAAATGCGGGGGCACATGTTGTTATTCCTGTTCTCAGTGCTCTATTTCACTGGCTCTAAGGGTCATATAATATCGCGAGTGTTCTTTCAGTACATCTGGTTCTATTCTCTGTGTGTTGGATTTAGATAACCTCTATTTCTTGCATCCATACAGAGTATTGTTGATAGAAGTTGCTAACATTCGGCTTTAGAAATCCATCTTTTCTGGCGCACCTGGCAAGGAATTCATGGATTCTAGTGCTCCTGATGACATCCTATATCGAAACACTGGACATCCATCCTCGATATGAATATAAACTGATGAAGTCATCACTCCAGAATGCTTCTAGGCACGCCTGGAATTGCATCCTTCTTGACTATGCGCAACTTTTTGCTCTATTTTTCCAGTCAATCCATTGCACTTAATTTTGTATTTACTGCTTATACATTCTCTCCCATATTCCCCAACTTTCTATCTTTATTGCCACAAATGGAACCTACGCCCAGCTAGGTGAGGAATCACTATTCACAGAAGAATCAAGAAGTACACCTTGAGAGAACACTGGCATTCAAGAATGTCACGAATCTTTGTTCTCCATCAAATGTTTGCCTTCCAATAATCCTCAATCTTGCATCGTGCATCATATTACGGATAACAAATATCCCCGATTACATTCTTGACGCAGGATGACAATACCCATCAGGAGATCAGTAATGACAAAAGTGAGGACCCCGGAGAGTCCACCTTGTCGTCTGGCATCGAAAAAGACCATTGGGATCGCCAACAGGAGGTCACGCTTTTAGGCCTAGCGTGCCGGGACATGTGGTTAAGAACAACAAGGATTCTACTGCAAAAGAAATAGAGCTGTGCCAATACTGTAATGGCACGCCCTCCACTTCCAATTTCCCGAAATATAGCTGGGGCAATGGCACCACTACTACTCAATCACTAAAAGTCAACACTCCTCAACAAAGTATCCAAGTCTGACCATGCACCATCTACCCAGGCGCTTCCGCTATGCAGGTCAAGTGGAGACCAGAATGTTCCATAACTGAAGGCCAGTGCTGATGAGAACATTCCCCATCACCAAAAATATAACTTTCAACGTACTGGAAAGGTTCATGGAGGCAATCGTATTCATGAAGACTCCTTGGCCAATAGTATCAGATCACATGTACTCGGTGGTTAAACAAGCTTGGAAATTTACCATTGAAGCTCAAGATTGTCAGCAGGCATTGGCAGGTGCTCCTGCAGTTATGTCATCTGTGTGACAATTGTCCGGGGGTCCAGCTTTCAAAATAGATTTGCAAACATGAGAAGCAGTAAGTCTTGGATTCTATTAAATGTTCCTCTTTAAGGTTTCGGATGATGACTATGCCCCAAAATATATATAGTTAGAATTGAAGATAACTACCATTCGAGGACAGTTGGCAGATGGAACACGTTGAACTGTTTCCCTTAGTTACCCGGTGGATTTGTACTCTCAGACTGAGCTTCAGATTCATGTTAACGAGCTTCTGCTGGATGTTGCCTAACTCTCCATGGTCATTGATGGTAGGAAATCATTGTTCACCAAAATCAAAGGCTTGATCTAATCTGCGAGGAATGTTCCTTCAGTGTAAATAGCTTGTGCACCTGCCTAAGCCATCGCAGTCCTTCCAAACTCTCATCCCACTGACTTTAGTGCTAGCAACTGAAGCAATTAGGTGGCCGCTGTCTGAATATGCCAGTGGAAAGAAGGCCACAGGCTAGTTTTCTGAAGACGAAAATTGAGGCACATTTTGCCCATCCCCTGTGATCAATTATACTCCGGAAGCCACTGCACTCATCAATCACCCAATAGTGGGTCACTTGATACTCCCCCTGTGGTGCAACTCCGCGAGGATAGGCTCTCCTCAATTCCCATTGGTACTCATCAGCCTTGATTGACTCACTTCTATGTCACTGTGTACTCGATTCCCACTTGCACATCTCGGTCTTGATTTTCGCTTTTTTACTCAGCTAGGCACTCCTAACCCCACACCGGCTCCCATTTCAGCGTTCTGCGGCTAGTATGAGTGCTTCTCAATCCCGGTCGGGGCTCCACTGCCCTGATTTGGCACTCCTCAATCCCTGTTGGCACTCGTCAGCCTTGATATGGCGCTCATTTTCATTCTGCACTCCTTCAACATGCTCTGTGAACTCCTCTTCTCCACACAGCACATCCCATGTGGCCCTCCTCTTTTCATTGGTGGTTACTCCCCTGTTTCATCCGAATAATTATTGCATTTCAAACTCCCATTGAGATTCGCAGCTAGCTAACATCACATTGCACCTTTGTTAGATATAACCAATTTAGCCAAATGACATTGGAATTCAATTTCATCCACTTGCCAGGTACTAATAATCAGCAAATAAAAGGAGCGTCTCCAGCTTCTTTGCGCCATCGATGAATTATGTGTTCCTGCTTCAATGGACCTGAGAAGATAGGAGATGGAGTGAATGAGATTGACACCATGGTTGATTGATATCATACAATCGCTTAGTCGGGATATTATTTCAGTGCAGCTGCATTTATGTTTGAATCACTTGTGTTTTTCTTTGGTTCCTTACAGTAGAAAGGCAAAAAATACAATGTTGAAGAAGATGATAGCTAGTATGATTCAGAAGTGACAAGAAACAATCATCCACACGTTATATTTGGTGTTCAGGGATATCAATAGCTCGTGTTCATTCAGAGATTCTCAGATCATGCCTGCAGTCCGCTGAATGAATATCGATGACAAGCTAGACATTTCTCAGAGATTGCTTGTGATTCCCGTATTGGTTTGGCGACACCCCCAGGTGCACCCAAAGTTCTCTCCAGTGGTTTGATGTGTTTCCGAACTTATCACAATCACTCCATGGTACTCCTGTACCCATCATCTGAGATCCCAGTTACTCCAAAGGCTGGCAGGAATCCCCTTCTTGGGTCTGATACTCTCCCAAAATTGACACTTCTAAGTATACACTGCACATTCGCTCAGACACTTCCGGAGGCCTGCAGCGACTAAAATACATTTTGCTGTTGAACCATCTCTCATAATTGTTGGAAGGTATTCTTACAAGATGGATGTGGGGAAACACTATGCATGGAAACTTTCATCGATGGCAGGGCCACTGGCATCATGCTGCCACTGAGATAGAGAAAACAGCTTGGTTTGGTGGACCCTGCAGGGAAGTTACCACTAAGAACCTCCATCGCTAGATAATGGCTAACAGGAGTGCACATCGAAACATTGTGATTACAGTGTGTTGGATAGAGCGCTCATCACCAATTCTGTTTGCAAAACTGCTTTGTGTACCTATCCAGGCTGATGACTTGGTTTTAGGATTGTGATAGTTCTGGTCCCAGAATCCTGATGTGATTTCACAACACAGTCCACTACTGGTTCTGCCAACCCCAGGGGGAGCAGAACAGGTTGATGCGGACTGGGTACAACATCAGGAATCTCTAAGGAGGGTACCATAATCTATGGCTAGAGAGGAGGCATATTTGACAGGAGGCGGCAGTGCTCCAGATATTGAAATTCTTGCAGCGACAGGCTTTGACAATCTACTAGCCATTAAGGAGAATGTTAGATCATTCTTTCAGTGTATTGGGGATTGTACAGCGCTGCTGGGAGGGACCGTGGAAGGCAACACTGGTGGTTAGAACATTAGGCCCCAGCTGCTGGACAGGTAGGCAAGAAGAAGCAGGGGTAGTTGGGGCTGAGAAATGTACAAAACGTAAGGACCTGAAATGACTGCAGTATGAACGCTGAGACATGAACAGAGTTCTGGACATCGGGGCTTCACTCTCTTAGGTAAACCTTTACTGCTCTAGGGTCAGGAATGAGCTTTTACTACTTTGTATCAATTTTGATTTCAGACCTACATTTGCAGATGAAGTTGACACAATAACGAAGCCAGTGGACACAGAGGTTAGAGGACAAATCTGGTCCACATACAGAGAATTCATTTCCATTTTCCTCAGGGCAAGGTGGAGACTGTTTCTCTGCATCTGCCCATTCGCCATTTGATAGATTTTAGGCCTGGCTACAATTTGGCATATGGAAAGATTTACAACCTATGAGAGTTCTAGTTTAGTATGTCGAAGGCTTACAGTGGGGCAAATCTAAGAAATGGGTCAATTTAACTGTCATCATTGCTGGTGGCAGCACCAGTCCCCTTTGCAATAAAGAAGAATGGAGTTCTAAGACTGAGTATCAATGTTTGTGCACTGAATACGGTGTCAGTCAAGCATTGGTATTGCATGTGGTGAATGTCACAGATGCGAGACCCTGTGTGGAAAGCTGGGATATTGTCAATGTTGGATCTCAGCAGGACATATAACATTATTGGGATCACAGAGTATGATGAATGGAAGATTGCATTTTGACACTCATGGCGAATTCTAATACCATGCCTTGCCATGTAGTCTGACATACTCACCAGTTACTCTTGAGTTCGACATGACTGATTCCTTATGGCCATATATTTACAACTTGGTAGTGTACTACCTTGGTGACGTATGCCATCATTCCGCAAATGAAACGACATATAAGAATAGGCTGCACTATGTGCTGCCGCAGCTTGATGAATTCTGACACTGTTGGACACCAGACAAGGGCCAATCTGGAGCTTCAGATATTCACAGTTTGGAGTTTCTAATCACACCCAATGAAGTAAACAGCAAATTGAACTAGAACTCTGGAAACACAAACTCGCCATCACCGACATCTGTTAGAGAAGTCCTGGTCCATTTCTGGTGCTAGAACATTTACGAAAAATTCATCTCGAAATTTGTCATGGGCACCTTCCCACTAATATAATTCCTACAGAAACCAGTGACAACCCAGATATGCAGGACAGGGACATATCTAGCCAACTAGGAATGGATAGGGCAAAGAAACATCACGTTTGGAAAACTGAACAAGACCTTAACTGAAACACCAAATCTCCAGTATTTCAATGCCACAAATTCAACCATTCTCCAAACTGACAAGAGTGCATCAGCAAAAATAATTTCTTTCCAGGCAGAATGACTCCGTCAGAGTGAATGAGCTATGTCAGACCTGTCAGAAACACCCCGGTGGCGGATTACTCCACGCTGTGGTGGGAAAATGGCTCCCACCACTATAAAGCCACGCATTTGAGTGGGTACGTGACTGGGTTAGGGTTAGCACGGCTCTGCATCACGCCATGGACAAGGTTGAAAAAGCTTCGCTGGACGGCATCAGCCACCACAATTCAGACAGACCTCACCAATCATCATTTCATCTCTTTCCTTCTTATCTGTTTTGTTTCTTCGTTCTAGCCAATGAACTATCTTGCTGCGGCTACTCCATCCCTATGCTCCTTAAAATGAAACCTCCATTTTCGTAGCTTCTTACGGAAGCTGCAGTGCGATCTTCTGATCCGGGATTTTCGCCACAACGCCTGGCGTACATACCACACGTTGCGTTGCATGTCGCCTACTGCTTGCTGCTTCACTGGGTCTGCTTGCTCTGTCGGTCTCCTATTGTAAACAAACACTCTGGCGTTGAGGCCAACTGTGACCATATGTCGGAATGGGTTCATTCAGTATGCGCCTGCATTGGGATTGCAATGCAATGGGTGACGCTGCTACAATCTCTTGTCATGTGCCATAACACCTCCCCAGGCACTTCTTTATCCACACCCAGTCGTGCCGTCAATCCCCTCTGCGCCAGCTCTGGCTTCCTGTGCATCGATATATCTGAGATATAAGTTCACCTTCCTAACCCTTGACTGGAACCTTAATACCACGTTCAATACAACGCTCCATTGCATGCAGTTGGTTATGCGATATATGGGTCTCGTTACAACTCTTAAGCTTAATGAACTCATGCATGCCACTGGATATAGCCAAACTGTGTGTTGCGTCTTGCGTAATGTCGAGTAATGCTCTGAACTGTTTGATCATAGCGTCAGGATGCTTTCCATCACTGCAGTGTGGTGGTGCAATGAATGTGGGATTCGCATATGACTGGTTGCTCACAGAGGCAGCCAGATCAGCACCAGAAGGGAGGACTTTGCACGAGGCAGCGCTGTTCACCCGATGCTTAGCGACGGCTTGGAGAACGAGCTCTCCAATTTTGTAGCAGAGAATGGGACGCTCACAGGTAATTACTTGTGGCAGGTAGTTGAGATTGTGATTGGAGGCATTCCAACTGTCCTTGAGGTTCTTTTTATATGCATTTACCTGTCTCTCGGCAGAATACTGTTTCAAGGGTTCGTACAGACAACTCTGTTCGGCCCAATGAGACATCCTGTAGATCTTGGAAACGTTCAACTCGGCATCTAACTCCTTGGAAACATATATATTGTGGCTGATATTGTCCCTCCAGGCATTATTTCATGCCGCTTCTTGGATGGCGTCCAAGTCTCAGCATTTGTCTCCTTGTTGACCTTTCACTACTTCACAAGTTCTGTTCTGAGGGCCTTAGCTTTGGTCTTCCCCTTGTTGCCGGCTCCCCGGAGTAAGAAACCATCTTTAATGTTCTGAAAACGACGTAAGACGTGCTCCATTTCATTCAATGGTGCATCATCTTGAAATAAATATCGAACATAAATATACAGTTCTAGCAACGCCTGTGTGAATGCAATTGCGCAACAGAATATGGGTTGCTGAGCGGAGTTTCCGGCTCATTTCCTTCATCTCCTTCCCATTGCATTGAGAGACTTCCTCATATATCTTTGTTGTTGGTGTCAGGTCGTGGTAAGCAGACACTGATAACCATATTGCCTTGCACTTGTCGAGCCGATCGTGCATCATCATGAAGTGGAAAGTCCACTTCAGGAGGTGATCAAGCATGCCGATCTGCATTGTATCGAGAAGATCGGGCATATGGAGGTCTTTCAACAATACAGGGAATATGTCGAAATACATTGAATCCTTTGTGAACATGATGTGACGAAAGTTGAGCATCGGCTACGTTGGTGATGGCATCACTCAGCATTCAATATAAATTGTGATCCTGCCTGGGCTGTTGCCTGTCGGGAGGGACATAATCGTCAAGTTCGTTCTTTGGACACTCACACCAATAACAGACATGCCGCTCAAGATGTTGCAGATTGCAATACTGCGTGCAATCTGCAATCCATGCTGCTGAAACCGGTTTGCAATGCCTGAAGATGGCGTATGCACAGAGAATGTTGTAATACCCACTCTCGGCACAGGGATTTTGTTTAAAGGTGAGAGGCTGGAGTACCCACCAGTGTACTTTGTTCATCACCTCTCGGTGTGTTTGCCGCTGCTCATTAAACCACTTCTGAGGTATATTAGAGTTCTTGATTGGAGTCGGCAGGAGAGCGACCATAACCACACAATCAAATGAGAGCATCTGGCCGATCTTCGAAGATTGATTGCCAATCAACATAGACACAAGCCACTCTGTCTTGTTCGCAGCAAAATACAAGAGATGTGATCTGCCGGACATGAAAATGAAGGGAACAAGTATATTCCCCACTCCGAGCATTGACTAAATGTCGATTAGCACGTTATCATACTCGAGTATTACTCCTCACCAGTGTCAACAACCACCAGTCTGCACTGTGCATTTCGGTGTAGAGGTATTTGGATGGCGTAAGGATGTTAAAGCAATGCTGAGGGTCATAAATGACATGCTCGGCTTAGGCTGGCTGCCGCATCAACTGTCTGATGGTTCTGATAATGTTTCGACTCCAGTATTTGATCGGGCATTGGTCACTGTCATGCCATTTCATATGGTTCAAAGTGTGTAGTTCCCACTCCCCGAGAGCCGGATCATCCAGCATGCTAGCAATGAGCTTCTGCACACCATCCTTATTTTCGAAGCTTGGGAAATGTAGAGACTTGTTTTCTTCCTTTAGCACATTGTCATATTACCTCTTCATGCACTTCTTCTTGATCCCACACTGGATATATTTGCACTCTTCACACATCCCAAATGGGTAGTAGTGATTGTTTTGCAGGTTCGTCCAAAGGCAACCCTGAGCATCGCGTTTCCAAGCTGCAACAATGTAATCGCTTAGCGGAATGCCGGCACTGGGGTATATTTCTGTCAGCAGCAGAGGTGGTGGCGGTATTTGAGACTCCATGTCTGCGATGATTTCAACGGGTTCTAGGTAGGGAAACACGTCCAAGTCCTCGACTGAATCATTTTTAACCTGGTAATCACCATGCACAGCGGTTTCAACGCGTCGAGGTGCACTGCAAATGGTCAGATACTTCTGGTGGGCAACCTGAAGCTGTTCAGGATAGTGTAATTTGATATGTTTAAGTCGCCAGCTGTCTGAGGTGACCATCTTTCAGCATCAACATTTGGGGCAACAGAAACACGTCTTCTCTGGCATTGGTGACATCATGCAAGGAGTGGAGTATACTCTGTAGGACGAGGCCAAAGTTGGTGCTGGGCCTGAGCAGCCTGGTTTATAAGCTCACGATACTTTCCGCTAACTTGAGAGATTTATTCAGCCTCAACACCATCAGAAACAGGTTCTTTACATGCCAGGAGTTGCAAAAGTGGTGCATGTGCAATGTTCCATAATACTATGAACGAACTAAATCCAATGCAAAACCAATAAATAAAATGAACACTGAGCAATCCCCGAACCTCGTGACGTGTTTAATATTCAATGCCTGAGATAAATAGATTACATCAAAGAAAATGAAGCAGACAGGAACTGGACCCTAACCCGAATGCAACAAACATCGCCTCGTCTGCAATGCGAGAACTCGTTCACACCTCACCTACCGAGGGATTTGGGCCCACCTCAGAGAGATGGAAATCGGGGAGGGGGAAATTGGGGCGATGGACATCAGGGAGACTGTCACCACCTGCCGATTTGCGAAGCAGCTGCTGATCCACATCCACATCCAAGGTGTTTCAGGCTGCCTCAGCTTCTCGCTGAGTTGGCACCACCGGTCAACGTTTTGGCTGCATTACAAGCCCCAAACACACCAGCCTAGTGAGGGGGTGAGTCTCCAGAGTTCATAGTGCTGGGGAAGACTGCTGGGTTTGTGGCCATGGGGTAGGCACCGGGGGTTGTGGCTGTGAGGTATGCTCGCGCACCTTCTGGCGTTGCTCAGGTAGCACTATTGGCTGACCGTCTACCATAGTACCTATATCATCAGCCAAGGTATTTGCCATATCTCCCTGGCCAATCATCCGAGGTTCTTTGCCATCATCCTCATCTTCATTCTCCTCCTCTTCCTGTTCCTCCTCTTCATCTTCCTCCCCTTCATCTTCCTCCTCTTCATCATCACTGTCCCTTTCCATATCCATGTAGCCATCTACATCAACACCGTACCGAGCATCCACATCATCCTCTATGTGCACATCCACGTCACAAGGAGGTTTTGAGTCATATTCGCTGTGTGACTCCTCGGTAGAGTTGGTATCGTCATCTGATGAAGTTGACATGGCAGGCAATGCTTTCGGCTTGAAATATACCTGCTCTAGTTACTCCTCCGTGTCCGCATCTGCCTCATTCATTTCCTTTTGCAACTGCCAATCAACGGCATAACAGATATTATCATCGCCTGGGGTTTGTTTAACAATGCCTTTACCATCAGTGTTTCGGTTCCCCTTCGCATTCGCTTCATCCGTTGCCCTCCCCTTCCTGATCCCTTTCCCTTGTCTTTTCCTCTTCTGATCATTTGTTCCCTGCCCCTTCCTGGTCCCTTTCCCACCGGCCTGCATGTCCTCCTCGCCCTCACTGTTGTCATTGTTATTGCCATCGCTAGGACAGCTCCTTCCACTGCTCAGAGCTCTGGGGTCCACCCAGTACTCCTGATCATCATCCTTGTCGATTCTCTCATTCCAATTCAGTGCTATCAGGGCCAGGATGTCTCCTGGCTTGTACTGCCAGCAGCTTGGTGGGTTAATCTTTGCCCTCAGATCATCGCTACGATCCCAAGAGAAAAGCTCGCCAGTGCCTTTAACCCTCCCTAAGCAGGGTGTCTGCTGATTGGAGTAATCGTCTTGATTCCCAAAGGTACAGGGGTTGTCACATCTCCAATTGTTCATCTGGTTGCGGGTTTTGTCAAACATTTGCCCCATATATGAGCAGAAGGCTGCCAGCCATTCTCGAAAAAGGGGGCCTCCTGCTCCTGTGGTGCGGGCACATTAGCTGGAATTGTGAAAAGTGGCGGGTCACGATTGGATCAAGAAAGATTATATCGTACAACAGGTCCCATGCCCAGTCATTCATGATGGCCCACACATAGTATATCGGTATGTGTCCACGGATGTGTGCTGAGATGAAACCCTTTATATGGTTCTGATCAAATGACAGGCATTGATTTATGACCGATGTCAGCATTTTTGCCCTAGCAGTTACCTTCCCTTTTCCTTTGCGGCTGCCCTTTGGTGTTATTGCTGTGAGTTGAAAATGAATGTACATCCAATGCATTACCATTATGATACAGGTGCATGTAGCAGAAGGAAGCCCAGGGTGATTGTACAAAGTGGTCAACGATATTGGGTGTGTTTTGGAATGAGAGGCGTTGTTTTCTGGAAGTCATGTGATGTCGAGAGAGTTCAGGGTGCTTGTGGGGTGTTTAATACCTGAGGAAAAGAGAATGGAGGTGTAGGCAGAAAGAAGGGTTTTATATACTAGAGTACCTTCGATATCTTGTTTCAACTTGTTTTGATAGTTAATGAATACAAAACGGTTTAGCCTCCATTGTGCACAACCACCAGGCTCCTAATGAATGAGGCACTTCCAGATGAGATTGGGTACTCGCGGAAAAGACCGTTTATGATGTCCTGCATTACGTCTGCATCCTATACCACTTTCACCACTCTGACCTCGTGCATCTCAGAGCAAACTGAGGTGTTCTCAGGTTGTCCCAACTGTGCAACCATCAAATACTGCTACCAACACCCCTAACAATGGAATAATCACACGCAACCGATGTCATAGAATAGAGAATACGTCATTGTTCGCTTTACAATGCTTGTTCCTCTACAAATGGGGGATTTCAACTGGGAAGTTAAAGATATACACAATTGATGATTCGAAGTATTGTACCAAGAGTGAGTGCAATAGTATGATCACCGCGCCAATAAGGCATAATCACCCTTCAAGCGGTGCACATAGACTTTCAGACGTTGCTGTAGGAGTGAATGTTAATGCTGAGGGTAATCTGATGGCAGTTAACGCCATAATTGAATGCTTTCAAGGGATAGTATTGTCAGGGTTTAGAGTCTAGTGTGGTGTACACTGTGCCTCTCTGTTTTGTTGAATCCCTTCCTGGTAGCTCAAATAGGAATCTATTTCTCCTCCCGTTGCATGTGCATGCAGAGGATATTATTTCGACATTCTTTCGATCGAGCATTTATATCGGACTATGCCTTCCCGATGTCCTCACCCTGACACAACTCCAGTCAAACGAAATGTTCGAAGTCTGGCCAATTGTCAGACTTAACACAGCATGGGTATTCTGGAAATTCTCAACTTCTGCCTACTGTGAGACGCATTTCCGTTCTGCCTGGTGAGAGGGATTCCTCTCAACAAGGCAGTTATGTGGCCTCTGCAATCCAAGGTCAGAACTCCACCCCCTCATCTTCCCCGAACCATTCTCGGGTTGCAGATATCACTCAACGCATTACTTCTACCACATCCACTGCACAGCGACAGTTAATAAATACTCCAACTGCCATGCTGGGGACAAGCAGTTGTAGCACACCAGCACCCGGAAGAACCACACAGACAGACTCAACACGTCGCATTGTATCCAGCCCCACATCCGGCATTGTTAGCACAGCCACTCCTCTCAGATGTCATGAAAACCTACCTACCCCAATTCCTGATCCAGAAGCGCACTCTATCATTACAAATCCACTGCAAACGCAAGGTACAGAAAAGAATCAGGGACAGAGGCAGTGACAATTGCTACTGCAGGTGGTGTCTACACCTCCATCAGTGATCTCCAGCAGTCACAGCATGGATTGACTTGGTCACTCAGACATGACATGTCTTGAATTTGCAACAGGCAGACTCCTGGAGCACTACATGTGGAACAGACGGCCGTTTATGAGTGCAAGCAACTTGGAGATGGTAAGTTATGCAACATGACAAGTTGCAAAAGCATTAGCTGAAGCACCACACTGGCAGATAATAGAGACATACTGGAACACCGCTATGCAGCAAAACAACATTCTGTCCATAGCCTTTGAGGCATGCACAAAGCAGATCTTGAAACAGATATGGTGATGCAATGGCCCACGTTGGATATTACACACTCAAACCACGACCAGCTTCGAGCACAAGTCGATAAAGTTAAATCCCATATTATTCGATCAGGATGGGACAACATAGCATTGGTTTATACTCTCCACGGCTTTGAATCCAATGCACAGTATTTGGAATTCGTTGATTCTCTTCTGGCAGATGATAAGAATTATTTTCCTGTAGCTGAGCGTGTGGACATTGATGTACGTTGTCCAAATCGACCGCGGACAAAGTCGAAAGCTGCTAATGAATAGCTAGCATCCACTTCACTTCCTGGCAGAAACAATCCTGCTTGTTATCAACATCAAAATTCATTATCTGGGGAATAACCACAGTAAGAATGCTGATGGATTTTACAATTTTACGATTGATGACAAGGACGGTCATATGCTCCTGCCAGTGATCCTGTTTATCTGCACCACGTTGTGCCATCCTCTCCTGGAGTAGCAATAGGACAAAGGTGTTCATCCGATAGCTTCCAAGTCAAAGCTGAAAGCGGACAGTCCTGATTGCTCGGACTACCTCAACTACAAGAATGACAGTGGTATGAACACATCCTGCTATGCTGCAATGGGTCGCAAGATGTTAACCTCACCTGGAGTTGGAGATATGTATGCATTCTTGATGATTACCCGGAACACACTACTGGAGAGCTACCAACAGAAGGTCCATGACAACACTCTTGTTACTGTTGAGTGTCGGATCCCACAGGCAGAGAACCCAATGCCTGCCATGGTCATCCGTCTGGAAGCAGCGCATGTTGACATTGCTATTCTACTTGACTATATGACCTCCGATGTAGTGCTTGAGGAACCTGAGATCAGAAGCACTGCCCCAAACATCCCGATAGACAACAATTGCACGGTTGTTGAACTGCATTTCTGGATGGCAGGGGGCAGCGGGGATTTCGAAGATGAAGGTGCTGAAAGCGACTTACTCGATGCCATCCCCCGCACAAGCCAGCGACGATGGGAGACGACTGAACTCGAGAGGTTTGAGCTGGGAACCAGTGATGTCAACAGGTATGAGGGCGAGGATGGTGACAATGCAGATGCAGATGAGGAAGAAGAAGCATCGCAAGCCGACAATGGATCAACGCAGATTTTGGAAGACTGAGAGCACAGTAGATTTGACCTTGGAACCAGTAATGTCGACGTGTATGAGGGCGAGGATGGCGACAATGCAGATGCAGATGGGGAGGACAAAGCAATCGCAAGCCGATGATGGATCAACGCAGAATGTGGAGGACAGAGGGTATAGTACTAGAGATTGAGCAGATTGTACAGTATATTTCAGACCTCTAAAATATGATAATGGCAAAGCAAATGCAATTGCAAGCGATATATCCGAAGCGAAGACTGTATTGTACTTAGCAACATCATTTCAAAGGTAAACATATATGGGGAGAGTGCGGCATCTGATATATAGCAATAGCGGAGAGGTAAACTGTGGCACTCTGCCAGAGCAAGGTATAAACATTGCCAGGTGTTGTGTAAATGGATACAGCATTACTGCAGCCTCTGTGAAGAGTGAAACACGCGTGTCGTTTGGATTGTGCGCGTACGTCACCACATTCCGGGAGAACAGTAATGAAGGTACATATGCAACACGACCTATCTCCTGGGCGATGAGAGGTGTGTAATTCTGCATCAGAGAGTACGAGGTTTCTTCAGAGCTGTCAGAGCCGACTGGAACACCAGGGTTTTCCTGATGGAAACCAGAGTTGTTGCTGATGAAATATTATCCAAAGAATGTACTACATTCAATCACTGCCACCAGTTGTAACCTCTAAGCAATCTCATACCCTCCTCAATTGTACAACCTTCAACAAATCCCATATTCTCACTGCTGGGTATATTGCTGATGATGGTGATGTTATTGCTGTTGCTGTTGCTGCAGGGGACTGGCTGGCTGCTGCTGCCAATTGTAGACCCTTCTAGAGGCAGAACAGCTGAGAATCACATGTTCGATTGAGAAGCAGCAAGATGGATGATGAGACGATTAACTGAATTGTCAAGCCATTCTATCAGCATCTCTGGGACATAATGAAAGAAGTTCTCACCAAAGATGCCCAGATCATTGTAAGGTTGTACCATTGCTGGGTTTGTACCAGTTGAGTGGATTCTATGGCCAATCATGCAGCATAAATGGTTTCGCTTTTAGACTTGAACCTCTGCCGAGAAATGATGAAATTCTGTATTGACATGAAGAAATACATCTCTGCATGCATTCCTAACCATGGGATTGATGATTTCTGTCTTACACTAACATTGTCCTCTATCTTGTATGCCACCCTCTGGCGGGACCCTAATCTCGGCTGTTTTCCCGGTCGACAGACAATGATGGATGGTTATCCCAGTGAGGGCAATCAATGTTGGATTGATCTCTTCAAGCAAAGACCTGTCTTTCATTTCCATTTCTTATATTCCATAGAAGTATGTCTGGTAAATATGATCCACAATGATAGTCACCGCAAATAGAAACTTGCACTCCTAAAATGGTCATCATGACAATGATTAAACCAGAAGGGAATGCTGAACTTACCTCCTGACCATTTGTGGTGCATGTAAACCGGTTCGTGGCCAATGGCCAGGCTATAATTGTCCTGATCTCTGTACACAACAGTGTTCAGAAGCTGTATACCGAGTTCATTGAGGTATTGCTGCTGTATACCATTGCTACATAGGTGCAAGTCATCTTTTGGAGAGCCTGATTCACACTGTCAGGAATGAAAGCAATCATTGAGATGATTTATTTACCACTGAAATGTCGGTATGGGGTGGGTCTGAGTTTCTCTGCTACATCAATGCTGCCAAATTCCTCTTACCAACAACTATTCATCTCGCTGGTCTTCACTGCATTTGTGGCAATGCGATTCACAAACATTGTACAAATGATAGCTATAGACTTCACATGGGTCATGATTATTGCCGGAATGCCTGCCAGAGTGGTCTGGGCAGAGAATTCTGCACCAATGATGAGGCCTGTTACTTTGTGAACACAGGGCTCATAACACCACAGATTTCAAGCTTTCCATTGAACCAATTGCTGACCGGCTTGGTTTGAATCCTTCCTGTAGTAATATATACATTCGCGGGTTAATTCAGTCATTTCAGTGCGTACTCTAATACCTTCTTCCTTGCCCATGGATCAGGCTCATGTTTATCCTCCTCCTGTGGGAATATATAGATCTCCCAACGCTCAGGATGTATGGGTCAAACCAACCTAGCAGTTAGCTGGGTTGCAGCGACTTTTTTCCCAAGTGTTGACGTCAACAAATCATTTTATGGCTGCTTGTCCATTTCAATCCTGGATTGTCACCTTGGAGGCTCATTGTGGGATTCTGAATTGTCATCTCAAAGCTAAATGTACTTGTCAGGAATTGTACTAAGATTGTCACAAAGATGAAACATCTGAATCCATTGGCCCCTGCCTTTCGTGCCGCAAGTAAGAGCAGGAGCACAAGAAGAGGAGCCCATTTGTGAAATAATGTAAAAAGACAGTGACTAATGAGTATGAAAAACATAAAAAATGACTAAAGGACATGTGAATGAATGTATTGTAAGAGAATTATCGCATTGTATAAAGAAAGGAAAAATGTTGATATGATTGAAATTCTTGTCAAAGTGCGTCATCTTATTCTGTTGATGATTCTAGAAACTTGACTTGTCCCTCCAGCGAGGTTTCCAAATTCTTGGATGGACTGAAAGTCAGAACTAGAAATGTAAGGTAACAAGCATACCGCAGGGTTGTTGATTGATTTGTTTTGCTGAAATTCATTATTTCTACATACTGATAAGAGTTCACATTCCGCTAATCATATGTGCTAGCTTCAACTGGGCAAAGATACCGAACAACCAATTTGATGATAGCCATACACCGAGTTCTGTCACTACCACTATGCATTTGACAAAAACAATTTTGGCAGGGAATTAACCCAACATTGTGAAGTCTCAAGACAGCCCTTCATGCATGAATATGACCGATGTAATAATAAAATAAGCATACTCTCAGAAGTAACTCCAAACTTCTCCAAAACTGTCCAAATATTCACCCAGCCGTCTACCCTCCAATGGGCCCCAAAAATACACAACCACAACGCAAATCCTCAAAGAGCCATCAAGTCAATACATTGCATCCTGACAATAACAAATTTGCTCCTGGGTGGCTGCTCGTAGACTTCCTGTGGGCCAGAGAGCCCACAAGGGTAGAATTCACAATTCGATTAGACGCACTTAGCTGAGCCACATCCTGATCCGCAACAACTCTTCCCGTGTAATTGGGAAAGAGACCAAGAGCACAGTTTTGAATGACTTCAATGTATGGTTGCTGTCTGTTAATTCTCAATTGGAACTTGCTGTCAAATATTTGGAATCCTGTTTTGTCGTTAGGAAGGATCTTGGATATGTATGTTGCATCTCAGGATCATCGTCCAATTCCTCACCAATATCGTCGATCATATCCGCATCAGCAGGTGTGAGGATGTCATCCACCGAATTGTAGCTGCCGCCACTACGCAGAGGCATCTAGGGACCAGATGTCCTATCAGCTTGCTGACCTTGAGAAACGATGCAAAAATGAATTGTGTTGTTTAATTTCATAGCCACATGTGCCCATCACCCAGCAGTATTGTTGTGGAAGATTGGCCTGACACTACAGGCGGGCAGACCACCATCTCCATTCGGCCCCTCGCAGCAGCCCCAAAGCTCTCACATTATTTAGCTGGGGTCTTACTTACAGAGAATTTCTGCAATCACGCTTGACGAAGTGGTTATACCAATGATTGATGTAACTATTGGAAGTATCCATTTATTGTCCCCAGGCCAGAGGCATGAGAATAGCTGAGTAGTGTTTCCACGCCCCCCCCCCCCCCTTTCCAGCCATGTCAGGATCCACATAGGGGATGGTTAAGCCAAATAGCTCAACAAGGCAATTTGTTGAGGCGTTACAACACACCTTAATCGGTAATGACCTGTGACCAAATGTTTCTTCCTCATCATCTTCTGTATCTACAGATCACCAGGAACAACAACAGAACCATTAGGGTAATGAAATACTGACCAGCATGGACGAAATTCCTCTTTATAGTTGGGGTTTTATCAATCCTATTCTTCCTTTGTCAAAGGCCAACCCCCACAAACTTGTCAAGTACTGTGTTGAGTTTCTAACCATTGAGGATAGTCTTGTCTGCAATGTACCCTCTCCAAAGGAGTCTTGAACACACTGGATCACTAATTGAAGTAATGGTACGATCGATTAGAAGCTCCCATTTCTGGGGGCTGGGCCATACTTGTTGCTAATGCCTATGAACTAGGTAATCTCCCAGATTTGCTCCCTCACTTTATTATCTTTCTGCTGGGCCATTAAGCCACACTTCTCCTGCCAAATCCCCATGGTATTTGCTGTCTATTCACTGACTCCCACACCAGGATTGTCAACCCGGACCTGAACTTGTGCAGTTAGCATCCAGACTGTATCAGCATCTGGAGCAACTGATTTCGGCACCTAGACTGCATCACATTACATTTCAAGTTCTCAATGGTAGTCAATGATTGAGTGTTGGTTATCAAATGCTCGTTACATTCAACAAACGTCTGGAGTGTTTAATATATCAAAAAGGGTGACATAATGTGGTAGCAGATGGGAAGAGGATGTGTTAAAGGTTCTGGAGATTATATATAAGGTGGGCAAGCAAGGTTGAAATAGTTGTGGGCTTGGGGAGTTATCTTGATCCAGTGACACCATGTTGGCTCCCATTCAGCTAGGAACCTATTTGCTTAGCATCATCTAAACACCCGATTTGTCGACTGAACGCATAAATTCATTACAGAACAACTAAAAGCATGCTCTGTAGTTATATCCCACGCATATGTCCTTGCCCTGATTCTTGTACCCCAAAATGACCTCTCTAGGTCAGTATCCAAACAGAATTCTCCGTTCATCTAACATACAAACTTAGCAAAACATGATAATCATAACTCACTCAATGGGTGTTGGAGTGTGTTGTAAGGGTGTAAACCTATCCCCACATCAGGCTGAATGCAGCACAGCATGCTTTTGGGTATCCAAGTGAAGTTCAAAATGAGAGAGCAATTCACCACATTGGAAACATGTAAAGGTGGATGAGCAATATCCTACAATAGTGGTAGCATGAGCAATAGTTCTGGGTTACCTGGCTATGGTCCGGGTTCGCACCGACCCGGATGCCCCGGCCCAGGTCAGGCACCCCGAAGGAACCTGACCGGGGTGACTAGCGCCAGGATGTTACCCGGAGCAGACATAAACCTGCCGTTTTTCAGCTGGGTTGAGACTGGGCCACAGTTCCAACTATGCAGTTTCTACAACTTTCGCTGCAATTAAGTATTTCAGTTCTGATCTTATCATGACATGATCAGTATGTAGATTATGCAGTCTCGCCGCGCTTTCGCCTCCCACTTTCAGATTTGAGATTCGACTTATATTCGTTGAGTGGCTGTGAAACGAGGGCAGATATTAGGCGAAATCCATGGGTTATTGATAGCCACTCAACGAATATAAGTCGGATCACATATCTGACACCGGGAGGTGGAAGAGCAGCTGGAACTGCACAATGTACATACTGATCATGTCACGATACGATCAGAACTCCAATAGTTAATTGGAGCCAAAGTTGTGGTGTTGAAATGCCGGGTGGTTGGTGGTAAAACAGGCCCAATTGAAACGGTCCGGGTTTTCGTGTGGTAAAGCCTATTGCAACAGTTCTGGTCCGGTTCCAACCCTAAACCGGAACTGTTGCTAACACTAGAGAGTGGTAAGACTGCTGTTCTGAAGTGGTAAATCAAGATGCAGCTTGTTCCGAGTATCAGCCATCTTGCTATTGTATGAGTTAATACCAAACCGTTGAGTTGCATTTTAAAGTTGTTGCTACATTTTATTATGGTAATAAGACATGGATATTCATCAACAGTGTCTTTCCTGCTCGAAGACATACTCTTAGATTGGCGCTTATATTATTCACCTCTGTCACAACCACAGCCAATGTATTGCAGTTGCTACAATCAAACAACTACAGGATAATGGTTTTGCGATCGAGCATGACCTTATTCAACTTCCATCCATCCATCAACTGCATCGCGATTCTGTTCTTCAACCTTCTGACAATAACACCCATGATACAGATGCTGACAGCAAACTTGCAGATGTCGATCCAGAGCAATGTCCAGTTCAGATACATATTTAAGTTCCTCCACATTTCACCAACCGTCCTGGAAGCATGCCTATCAATAACAACAATTTTAGAATGCTTAAGAATGAAATTCATCTGTAAACACCGTTTTCTTGCGAGGAGAAGTAATGATCAGTCTACTGCTATGTCAAGTACAACTTGAGCAGCACTACTACCATCAACCATTTTCGGAACCCTTCAATGGCAACCATAGGCAACTGTTCATCATTTCACATCTTATTCAAATGGTCGAGCAGGATGTTCTAGGTGATGGGCATCAACTCTGGGATATTCGGCAAAGTTTGTTTGAATCATTTAGCTGATCCAAACAACCTTTGCCATGATGATTTCACACATTTCTTCCACCCCAATCCTGTCAAATGCATTTGGTGCATCATGCAACACCCTGTGTATTGGGAACATAAGTCATATGCTCCGGCTCAGGAATTGAATGAAGCTAAGGATTATATCTACTCAGACGAAAAACCAAGAGACTGGTGGTGGAGTTAACAGGTACCTTAGTTCAATTTTGCCATAGTGACGATGACGATGACCACTTCAATAGCTACCATGGCCACTGGGAGCTATAATTGTCCCTTTATTTAGCTGTTCTGCTCAGACACATCAAACAAACTATTAGGGCGACAGGAAGGAATTGCCAGTATATTCAAGTCTCAGAAACATCAACTTCAGAATTAGATTAAACATTTCAAATCTTGCACCAATCCTTGTTGCCCTTTTTCCGTGACATCTGAAATATCACTCTAATGGGCATCGATATGGACTGCCATGAACATACAACCAATCAATAATCGTGAGGTGTGAATGAAGTTCGTGGAGCTGACTCTTTATCCTGTTGATGTGCTTTTCGACACTGTAAAGTTTATGATATGTGTGGAAAGTCAGATGCAGTAATGCTATCCTGTCATCTGTGCATGGACAGCTGACTACTTCGAAAACATTCACTTTGACTCAATCAAGCAGCCCAATTGCACCAAGTGCGACACACTGACAATGTTGTTTGGGGAATGGATTTTGTTGTGGTGGAAATTGAGAGACTCTCAGCAATACTTGCAAAAGATGATTCTCATGGCTCAGGCAGATAAGACAGAGAGACTTGAAGCAAGGCTGTATCTGGAAGATTAAGTAGTTGCAACATCAGAAGACTTTGTCCGGAAGATGAAATATATGTCGCCAATAACCATTGTCGTACCCGATATTCTTCATACCGTCAATCTCAGTATTCATAACAATTTGATGGACTGGGTAATGTCCTCTCTTGAACAACATTCCAGAATTGACAAATTCAACCAGCTCTGGACAATAATACTTCCATGTCCTGGTTTCGCTCTATTAGACAAGCCATATAGCAAGGTGACACAATGGAGTGGTAAGGAGATGACAGCACTTCGGCATACGATTGTTGGAGTTCGTGTTGTGACTCCTCTAAACTCTTCTGTGAGAGAGAGGATTCCTTTCACAGATGCAGTCTTGTGCATGATGAACTTACTGTACTTTCACCCTATGATACAGTACTAGTACCTTACAGAAGCTGTGATCGAGTACATGGAGAAGTTATTGGAGGAGATTCATCTTCAGAAGGACGTCTTCAGTCAATTCTGCGCCAGCAAATCTACAAAGAATGTTTCGGAAGCCTTGGAACAGCTGCTCACTTTCGACAAACTGCAGCAACTGGAAAGTGACCCTGCTTGGAACAATATTAGTGAGGCTGTAATACATCGACAAATTGATAAAGACCAAACACACATCGTGTCAGAAATTGCACAATATCTTGTTGACATATCGGGTGTCAACTTAGTGAACATACATCTACTAAACTCCTTCTCTGACCATATCTGGCAGCTTGGCAGCATCTGTAATGCAACCTCTGAGCTCCCAACAAGAGGGATGATGAATTTTAAGCAAGCATACCATCAATCGTATCATTGTGAGGCTGCCTTCCAGACTGTGCAAACGCAAGCCTCAAAGGAGGTGTGTTACTATGGTGAGCTGAATGCAAACGAAGCAAAAGAATGTCGCGACTACGACATGTTTCAAACCAAATCACCTATTAAGTTAATGACAAAAAACGTACGATGGGATATTAAGATGCTTGATTGCTTGGCCAAGTGGTGTGCAATACCAAAACGGAAGCTACAGGATCTCATTGCATGGGGTTTCTGAAAAGTCGCCAACTTCACAGACCGTGTGGATCATGATCAGTATTTCACGCATCTCAGCGATCCACAATACATTTGGTAAACCGCAGTGGCCACTCCAGTGACATCTTTGTCATGTGATGACCAGGCAGTTTATATTGTTCCTTGCAGTGGGTCCACAAGGTGGAGATAGCATAAACCACTAGGTAATGACACAGTGCTTCGCTGGATGGAGACAAGTCAAGATATCCTCCTGAAGTCGACTGCTGGGTGCATTCCCACACAGTTGAATTGCCCTGTCGTTATCGAGGATGCTGAATCAAGTGTTAACAGGCTTCTTGCGTTGGTTCACGCTTTCCTAACAGGGCCTATAAGTCAGACTGCTTGGATGGAGATTGTTGAGGAGAGACATCAACCTCCGGTGGAATCCTTGCATGATGCAATCTTCCATTGTATGCCTTGTTTTAGCATCGGAACTACTTATATTGTCGCTATAAGCGGGATTGAAGCACCGATACATGTTCTTCTGCTGATGCTGCAGCCAGATAGCATGTGGTCATATTTGATTAATATGATTGACTTGGATGATACCAGTTTGTATGACATATAGATTATTAGATTTGATGCCTGAATTAATTGTTGCAGAGATTTCTAGGAGTCTGGTACGGGTTTACTGTGGGCCTTTTAATTTTGCCATGGGAGTTGTACAAGCTTGTGTATAATTGATGTCCCAAGGGATTGAACAGTTAACAAAATTCTTGAAATTGATGAAGATGTTCAAAAAACCATTGAACTGAGTACAACCTAGTGGACTAATATCAAGGTAACAAGTGCAGTAAATTAACTTAAATGACGAAACCAGTGTTTGATGTGTCATGATAACTTGACCAAAGCATTGAACACTTCGAAGCATGGTGGAAGAATGCAAATATGAAGCTCATATTCTTTTTGGTGTATGTAGAGAAGGATCAGAGCATGGGGTCCATCTTCAAAAGCCAATTTCGCAATTTGGTGAGAAAGGTACCTATTGACAATACAGGTCATATCCCCATGAGATATAAGAACTATCTGGATATTCTGCAAAGATATGGCAGAGACTCTCACAATGCACCAGCCAATTTACCATGCAATCAATCTGGTACCAGGCTTCAATTTGCCATATGGTCAAATCTTTCTGAGCATGGCCATCTGCAGTAGCACCAAGCTGATTTCGAAAAAGAATGATCGTAGACTGTGCGTTGTTTAAACAACCCGGCTCATAATATAGCCACAATGAGGAACCAATATCCCCTCCCATCGCTCTCAATGATACTTGACTAAACAACTGGAATACTTACTACTGTATACAAATACAGAAATGTGAAAAGTATGACGGTGCAATTTGCCCACTGTTTGAATACGGAGTTATGCTATCTGGATTGACTTGTACACCATCTCCAATACTATAAAGCGACAATACCAATTAGTGGAGTTAAGTCATCAGTAGACAAACATCCTTTAAAGAGATGGATAACTCTACCAGTGGTGCCGGAATGCAGAACCACAGGGTACTAAACAACAGAGATGCTCAGTGGCACCCAGAGAGTGGAGATAAGCGTATGTACAGAACAATCCACATATGCACTATGTATCCGAAAGATGATAAGCCCAACTAGGGAATTTGCAGCTGGAGCCCATAATCAAAAAGTGAAGTGAAGTCCGACACCAAGCTTGTTGACACACCACAGAAGTCAACAAGCATAGTGAGTCAAAGAAACTTCAATGCATGTAGAATAATGAGACGATGCAGGCCACCCAAGACAAAGTGTGTCGAGAGATCACAGCCATGAGACAAGCAATGTCAAAGACCTCGGAAGGCAAGAAATGAACGCTGTCGAATTACATGTCCGTCAACAATGACACATTCTGAATTGAATTAATAATGTTTACTGAGCTGTCATAGCAATCAACAACAAACTTTAGTCTAAGATGTTGACAGCGCAACACACATCTGAAGGGGGGGAAAGACCATATTGAAAACACGTCTAACCAACAGATACACCGGTGTACCAGAAGTAATGCTTCTGCAACATGCACCAAGATGTTCACCAAGATGTATACTGAGGAGTCAACCAGTCATGTCCTACCAATATATGAACAAGCCCACTGGGATGCAGCCTACTGGGATACACACTAGGATGTCTACCAAGATGCTGACCAAGATTCTACATATGCCACAGGTCAAGAGTGCAACAATATATTGGATGGTGTGGTCACCTAATCAGATTTCAAATGACAAATACAGTTTCAGGCAGCCTCTTCATGCCTATCCCACCGACCACTGACTCCCTGCTGCAAGTGATACTCTACAAACCATTTGGAAGCTCACCACAGAGCACGGCAAACACTAGTGCACTTGAACATGTTAAGTATAACCATCTTTAGTAGAGTTTACAAGTAATATATGAAAGAATAAGACACAACCACCCCAATTCGACCGACTTATACAATCGATTACCACTGATAGCGATGTCCAAACATCAGCAAAATATAATTCGATCCGGAAGTAACATGCAATTGTCCCGGACACTCCGGGCCACCTCACCAGTGCTTTTAAGAACTTCTAGATGCCACCAGACCCCTCTGGAGCTAAGCAACATGTTCTCAGACTCTGCAAGCGCATTTACAGGATGCTATGAGTTGTGACTGATAGGATAGTCAGATTTTGGAGCTCCTGAAACCTCTACGCAGATCTGCGGGAGACCATGGGAGGAGGTGAGAGCGCTGCGCACCTCTGCAGGAGATGTCGAGAGCAGCGGAGACCACTGTGCAGCACCGCAGGACACTTGGTGCCGTATACTCACAGCAGTGGTACTTACATTACCATGAGGCATTTCATATTTCTTACAGTTACAAGATTCCCTATATCATAATAAGGCATGCATTATTTAAGTCTTTCTACATATTCACGTATGGTCAATCTGGCCTCAAAGGGTAGTCGAGCAAACTCGGAGGAGCACCAGGACATGCCCAATGAGAGTACATAGCGATGCACCACTTGGAGGCCGTTGTGGTGAAACAATGGAGACAGAAGGCAGAGAGCCCACTATTAACACTCTGCCGCACTCTTGCGACATCCACACAGAATTCATGAGAAAGAGAAGTTCTGGTTGGAGAAGCGTAGGAATTGGGTGAGAAGATATGATACTACCCGGCGTTGAGGATCAACGCAATTTCGTGCATCAATGGAGTCTTGGACACCGCGAGTGGGACTAAAAGTCGGGAAAGATAGAGTGTGTATTTTCATTGTATGACAAGATGGGATGAAAATGAGATGATGCCTATCGACCCCAGCATCTGCCGAATATATACTCCACGTCACTCTGTCCACCTCTGTTAGCACTATTTCACCGCACACCCACCGTTGCGCCTTGAAGATGTACTGGGAGGCCGGGATTGAACAATTATGGAGATGCACTTGGAGACCGAGATCGAGTGAACTCAGAGATTCACCAGGAGGCTAGGATCCAGTGAGTGTGCAAATACACATGGGGACGAAGATTGACGGAACTCAAAGGAGCACTTGGTGGGTGAAATCGAGGGAACTGAGAGATGAACTCGGAGGCCATGATCGAGGGAGTTTGAAGATCAATTGACACTAAGATCGAGTGAACTCAGAGATGCACTTGGAGGCCATGATCGATCAAGATTGGAGGCGTACTTGGAGGCGGTTAATCTGGAGGTGATTTATCAGAAGGTGGTCAATCTGGAGGCAGTGAATCTGGAGGCGGTAAATCAGGAGGCATGTGCGATGGAATCTGAGACTCTATTCATTGGTTAACTTGTATTTGTGGGAATGTAGAGAATTGAGTACAACACAGTCCACTGAGAGGTGAGAGACTGGCTGGGGATGGGAGACAGTCGATCTTGGGATGATACAGTACACAGAGTATGCAGTACTCTGTGTATACAGTACTCAGCGTATGCAGTACTTTGTGTACGCTGTATTTGGTGTATGCTGTACTTGGTGTATGCTGTACTTGGTTTATGCTGTGCTCAGTGTAAACTCTTGATCATGGCATAGAGAGATAGTGAGGAATGCCTTGACTTTGTGTTCTTAGGTAATGGCAGAGTTGAGGACAAGAAGGAGAGAGATGAGAGGCGACGTGGCAAACCAATTATGAGGAACTGGAAGGTAAGAGACTTCATGTGAGTGTCAATTTACCATCCACTATAGGGCAGGTACGAGTCCCAATCTTGCATGAAATAATACTAATAGAAGGTGTTCCCAACCCAATTGGGCTAGTTGAACCCCTGATTTCTTGTATTCGCTTGTCTCCTCCACATCTTTCGCATCTTCATCCCCCATCTCTCTCTTCATCATCCACAACTTCTACCATCATCACAGAACACAAAGTTAAGTCATCCCTCTCTATCTCTCCATGCCATGATCATGATTTGGCACCATGTACCAGCATACCCTGAGTACAGAATACAACCAGTCCAGCATACACCGAGTACACCATACACTGAGTACAACATGCACCGAGTACGGCATACACCGAGTACTGCATACCCAAGGTTGTGTGTCTTCCCATTATTCTCATGATTATAAGTTGACCCAGGAATGTAGTGTCAGCTTCCAGTGTGCCTCCCTACATAATGGTCTGCCATCAGCCAGCTCGCCATGAGAGCTCCAAGGCAATGTCACCTTGTCACATTTCCATGTTTGCAAGTCAACTAACTGTCAAATAGAGTCTCAGCACCCAGTGCACCATCCATCGACCACCTCCAAGTACTAGCCCAATTTCAGTCAATCACAGCCACCAAAGTGTATCTCCAAACTCGGACGATTACGGCCTCCAAGTTCGCACGACCATGGCCTCCAAGTGCAACTCCAAACTCACTCGATTACGGCCTCGAACTGTATCTCTCAATCCGGTTGATCACCACCTCCAAGTGCAGCTCTATCCTCGATCAATCAAAATCACGGAGCCCATCTCTATGGTTACTCGATTATGGCCTCTCAGTGTAACTCAAAATAGGCTCGATTACTGCATGCAAGTACATCTCCAAACTCGCACAATTATGGACTCCAAGTTCACACCATCATGGCCACCAAGTGCATAACCAAATTTGCTCGATTACGGCCTCAAAGTGTTTCTCTAAATACGCTCGATTACCTCCTCCAAGGGAATCTCTGAACTAGTGAGATCACAGCCTCCGAGTGTATCTCTAAGTTCACTCGATCTTCATGTTCAGCTGCACCTCGGAATGCTCTCAAGCTCTGCCTCCGGCCAGTCCAGATATACTGTGTCTAGATGGGTAGCTATATAGACAGATAGATAAGAATACAAAATAAATACATCAGTCTTGAAAATTGTTCAATAATGAGTGCTAGCTACAATTTCCAGGCGCATCTCCAACATTCCCAAAGATGTTGTTTTTCCCAGACTACTTTACAGTGATTTACAGAGCTCAATGGCTTCTCGCTGGCACTTCCAGGCTTCTCGCCAGCGCTTCCAGATACTCCCAGGCATGTTATCGGCGCTCCCAGAATTGTTGCTGGTTCTCCCAGATGATCCCAAACATATCACAATCACTCCCCTGGAACTCCTGTACCAGTCATCAAAGATCCCAGTAACTGCGAAGTCCGGCCAGAATGCCCTCCTATGGTCTGACACTCTTCTGAAATTGACACATCTAAGTGTACGCTCCACATCCTCTCAGACAATGCTGGAGGCTCCCACTGATTCAATTTCATTTCGCTGATGAAGCCAGCAGCGGAAGCTCTCATCGATGAAAAGTTACAATCAGAACATCTAACACCCTGTTGATTAGTTACTATGATGTATGGAACGTCACAACCTGCAAGAATGATGAGTACAAAAAATTTGTATTTCGAAGTGGAGTTTTAGTTGATATGAAGGCTTTTCAGACAGTTTCCTGTATTTCTTTGTATCCTGCTGTTCCCTTCTGTTTAATACATTTCTTTGTACTAAATTTCAGCCAAATATAAATGACATCAGGATGGATTTGAACAAATCAGCAACCAACTTGGAGTCTCCCTGGGCGTCAGATCCGTGGAACAAATTACCATTGGGCTATGTCATTTAGTTGTGGGACTTATGGGTTTATACGATTGTGTACGTAAGGTGATTGTTTTGTTCCTTGTTTCCCTTTCCTTCTCTTTCTTTATACTGGCTTTGGGAGCCCAGGAGGTCTGCATTTAACCAGGGGGATAATTTAACAGTAACATGTGATATGAGACCAGGTATCCACCAATATGTATAGGTCGCCACTACGGCACTTAGATTGGGATTGAATACCTTAGTACCTTATAGTTCATATGGATACTTACTCAGTCTCAGGTGCAACTGTACCACTATACCATATGTCTCCAGTCCAGTCACGCCAGATGTCCCTTTCTGTAAATTGGGAGAAAATGGGTTGAATAGTAAAATTGAATATTAGCAAAGTGTATAATTATCTGAAAATGATATCAGGATATTGATAATTCTCAAATTCATTGAAATCCTTACTGGGTCTCAATGTACTAAGACAAGTGCTAACAGATATTGATTATACATTACTTTATTTTTAAAAATGATATTGCACTCTCAATAATGTTTATAGTATAATGTATAATTTGTCCAATACAATGATTTTCTTTCTTAAATTGGCTGAAACCTTAACACAGATTCCCAATAGAATTCTTGAGGTGTAACTGCATTCTCCATTTAGTAAGTTCTGGAATTTCATAACTGCACCTCAGCAAAAAGCAAAATTGGATTCCGAAAATAAACTCCACTCACCAATTCATGTCCACATTCGCCAACTATTCATCAAGCAGTGGGTTTGGGTTTTGCCACCTAACTTCGAAGATTTCAATGACGTGATTGCATCATCAAGACATTTCAACAACTTGTTTGGTGATTGAAGTTAAATTACTGCACTTGTTTATTCCACTTTGGTCCTCTAGATTGTAATTGTTTTGACAGTTTTTTGAAATGCCTCATTAAATTCAAGAATGTTCTCAACTATTTAATTCCTTGAAACATCACTTATATACAAGCTTACCTAACTTCCATAACAAAATTCAGACACCCAGAGTAAACAATCATCACAGTTCTATATCTCTCTACAACGATTACCTCAAATATTGAATTGAATACTTTGTACATACAACAAATTGCAGACATTGAAGTCAATTACATTACTCACGTACCACCATGTGCTGTCTGGCTGTAGCATCGGTGGAAAAATGTATACAGCCCAATGAAGTGCACAAAAAGAGATAATATAGGTAGTTCCGAACCCAAAATGATGGGTAAGAAGGTCGCTTATCTCCCGCAAGGGTTGCATCAGAGGTGGATGTCGCTTCATGACATTCACTATCCCAGTGCTCCAACATATGGACCCTATTGCAAGCGTTTCGACAAAGGCAAGAGGCCTTTCAACATTCGATTTAGCATTCTCGATGATAAATAGATCATTCAAATATGTGGGAATTGGTCCAGCAGTCAACTTGAACTGGCAATCCGGACTTCTCCCCTTTCAGAGAAGCACCGTATCATTTCCTGGGCACTTATGCTTCCTCCACCTTGTGGACCCAGTGCAAGAATCCATATCAACTGTCTGCTCATCATATTGAAAACATCTCATGGGAATGGCTACTATGGTATTCCTAATATATTTTGCATTGCTGAGATGACTGAAATACTAAATGTGATCGACATAGTATATGAAGTTGGCGAATCTCTTAAACCACCAAGCAATGTGATTCTGTAGCTCCCATTTTGGCATTGCATACCACTCAGCCAAGTCATCAAGAGTCTTGATATCTGGTTGTGGGTTTTCATCATTCACTTGATAGGTGCTTTCGTTAGAGATACTTCATCATTGCGACATTGTTTGGCTGCATATGCATTCAGCTCTAAAAAGTGAAAGATCTGATTTTGCAGTTTTGTTTTCAAAATCTGGAAAGTGGCCGCTTGACAATATGATTGTCGGTATGCTTGTTAAAAATCCATCATCGTTCTCTCTGGGAGTTCAAAGATTGCAATGTATAGGTTTGCAAGCTGGCGGATTTAGTCAGAGAAGTGGGTCAGGAGATGTATCTTCACGAAGTTAACCTCTGATTCATCAACAAGATGTTGTGCTATTTCTGACTCAAACTGTATTTTATCCTTGTCAATGCCATGTCACATTGCAGCTGCAACAAGATTGTTCCAAGCAGGGTCACTCTCCCATTCCTCTAGTTTGACCACAGGAAACAGCATTTTCAAGGCTTTAAAGACCATCTTTATTGATTTACTAGGGCAAAATCGACCAAAACCATCCTTCTGATGATGAAACTCCTCCAGATATTTCGCCATGTACTGGATTGCGTCTTGATGATAGTACCAGTACTGTGCCATAATGTGAAAATAAATTAAGTTATCGATGCACAAAAGGGCTTCTGTGAAGGGATTTCTTTCGCTTGCCGAAGAGTTAAAAAGTGTTGCCATAACAACTCACACAATCATGCGCACCAGTGCTGTCATCCCTGTACCACTCCATTTGGTCCCCTGGCTATAGAGCTTGTTGAATTGAGCAAAACAAGGATGTGGAGGCATCATCACCCAGAGCTGGTTGAATTTGTCAATCCTGGAATGTTGTTCAAGGAAGGATGTTATCTAGACGATCAAACTTTTAAACATACCGAGATAGACGGTATGAAGAATATTGGTCATGATAATTGCCGTTAGAGAGATGCATTTCATATTCCAGATGAGAGCGACTAAGATTCCAACTGCTTGACCTTCCACATGTTGTCTTGCTACATGTCTCTCTGACTCATCTGCCTGAGTCTCATGTATCATCTTTCTGAACTATAGCTGATAGTCTCTCAGTTGCCACAAGGATAAGTTCTCTTCTTCATACGATGATTTCGGTGTATTGCACTCTGGGTACTGGGGCTGCTTGATTGAGCAGAAGCGAATATTTTCAAAGTAGTCAGCTCTACATGCACACATGACAGGATAGAGTTGTGGCATCCAACTGTCCACACAAAGTATAAGCTGTGCAATGTTGAACAATGCATTGAAAGGTCACAAAATAGACTCAACAATTTTCCTCAAAATCTCCTGAATATGGATTTGTTGTTCCTTCCCGACAGTTGATTTCCATGTCCTTGAAAGTGAGATTTTGATGCAACTGAAACAAGGGCAACCAAGATGCTTCCAAGATTCAGATGCCATGATCAAATCATCGAGTCAATCTTTCTGAGAGTCAAATATACAGGCCATTCCTTCTTGTCACCTGAATAGATTGTGCAGTGTGTCTGGTCTGAACTACTGAATGAAGGCACAATTGTAGCTCCAAGTTCGCATGGTTGCTATTCACGTGGCCACAATCATTGTAGCTATGACAGTATTCAACTAATGTAGCTGGTCATTCCACCACCAGTCGCTTCATGTCACCTCTGTGTAGATATGTTTCTCAGCTTCATTCAATTCTTTAGTGGGTGTATATGGCATAGGTTGCCTGAACATGGGCTGTCGCATGATGACCTCAATGCATTCACCACAATTGTGGTAGCAGAACTGTATTTAATCATCATCACAAAGGTTGTTTGGATTAGCCAAGCATTGTGACCCACTTCGAACAATTTGTAATAATTGAAGCCTATCACGAATAACATCTCATTCAACCCTTTGAATTCAATGTGGAATGAAGTAAATTTGCTGACTGTTGCCATTATAGGGTTTCTGAAAAGCTCATTAATAGTGGCCCTGCTCCAGTTGTGCATGACACACCAGTGCACTCATCGAAACTCCTCCACACAAGGAAACAGTGTCCATAAATCAATATCTTCGTACATGAAATTGAAATACTTCTTCCTAATAGGCATGCTGCCTTCAGTGTTTTCCAATGTGGAGTACCATAAATACATGTCCGAACAGGAGTTGCTCTGGATTTACAGACTCATTGAAGCTATCAGCTTTTGTATCGCTGGAATCATCATCAGAAGGGTAATGAAATGGGTCACAATGCTGTGCATGAATATATTCAAGTAGAATACTATGGTACTCGATTGCAGAACCATCATCGGGCAGTTCTTTGGTTGATACATATACAATCGTTTCTTGGCAGTTGTGATCGCGGTGAGTGATGTAGATGCCGATGTAGGAATTCATCTTCAAGCAGTAAATACATTGTTGATAAATATCTATAGTTCATGAAATGAATGGAATATTGCAACAACCTTACGATGCATCTCGAAGATTTGTTCCCTACTCATACCATTGTCCGCAGGCATGTCCTCGGTAACAGCTGCACCTTGATTTAGTGTTTCCATAAAGGGATCCTACCACTCTCGTAGAATTTCTTTCATTCTCCTTCACACATTCGCCAACTGTTGAATTCCTCATTCATTTTCAACCTCACTTGCATCTTGAACAGTATGCCACATCTGCATTCAGCTCGTTGTAGCAATTGCTTTCCTCCCTTACAACACTCTCCTATGCCCATTGCCTAACTTATTGCTATCACTTTTTGTTAAGTTCCAACCTTATATGAACAGTGCATTTTCCTTACATACTGATGCAGTGATATCATCATGGGGTACAAGAACTTGAGCAAGAATACGATCAATGAAACCCTGATTATGAGGAGGAAATATTACCATGGTGGTATGTATTTCATCACCCCGAGGATTCTTTTGCTCTTCCTGATGATGTGTAGCTACAGACGACAATGACAATGAAAGTGTTGCTCCCAGGTATTTACCAACAAATGTGTGTTCTGATGCCTTAACCAATTACCTTGCCGAGCTATTTAGTGTAATCATCACCTATGTGGATTCCGACATTGCAGGGAAGAGGGTAAGTGGTAACACTGCACTGCTATTCTCATGACTTTGGCCTGCTGATGATAAATGCATATGTCTGATAGATATATCGATTGTTGATACGACCATTTTGTCAATCGTGAATGTGGCAATTGCTGGTCTGCCACACCCCAGCTGGAAATTCCGAGAGCTTTGGGGTAGCCAGAAGGGGCTCAATGGTGATGGTGGTCAGAACGCTTCTCATGTTACCTCAATCTTCAATGATATTGCTGCTGCCAAGTGCTCAAAGGTGGCATTGAAAGTCAACAATGCCATGCTGTTTCATGTCATTTATCGTTGCCAAAAAGCTGACGGCACATCCAGTGCCCAGGCGCCTTTGCACGGTGGCCGTGGCTGTCTTGCACTAGTTGACATCCTCGCGCCTCCAGCCGAGGATATACTCAATAATATCAGCGAGGAATAGTAGGATCAGACTGGGATGCAGCATGCATATCCAAGATCTTTCCCGACAACATAACCGGGCTTCAAAAGGTTCTACAGCAAGCTTGAATGGAGGATCGTCAGACAGCAGGCATACATTGAAGTCATCCAAAACCTCGCTCTTGCTCTCCTTGACGATCTGAAGCAAAGAGTGTTAGCTGATGATGATGTGACTAGGCTACATGTGCATAATCAGATTGTGAATTCTTCCAACAAAGACTCTTCAGCCAATCGGAAGCGTACAAACAGCCACCCTGACACATATTAGTCACTGGGAGGATGACATGCACTGGAGGAATGGTTGTTTAAGGATTAGGGTTGTGGGTGGGTGCTTGTCTGGGACTTTGAACATTGGACAGATTGGTAATAATTTGGACTCTTTTTGCGAAATTTTTATTCTCTTCTTAGTGTTTTGTTTATTCATATATTACATTGGCCATTTTGATACATGAGGGGCTGGGCTGAGAGTTCACTATGTTGGGTGTAATCTTTGGGAAACTTGTTTATGGGAAGCACACAGTGGCAGCGATAGGACTCCGTGTATGGCTAGTGCATAATTAGCAGTTCAGTTTCTCTACCCAGCAGCGGTTAGCCCGCATGATTAGTGAAATCTGAATGTGCATTCTCTCATTGCAATAATGATTTTTGTCACAAGAAGCCAATCAAATGCCCTGTGGCATACTTGTTATCTGCCATTTTTAGTTCAATGTTCCTGTCCATCCAAGGAGTTCAAAGTGGACCTGGAGGGACAAGACAAGATCAAACAATCGTCGACAAGATAAAAGGATGCATTTCAACAATGCTTCAATCATATCAACACCTCCTTTTCTTTACACAACGCTTCAATTCTCTTACTATACATTCATTCACATTTCCTTCTGTCAGTCCTTTAATATTTTTGTGCTTATTACTCCCCACCTATTTAAATCATGACAGGTAGGCGCCAGACTCCTCCTCCTCCTCCTCCAGATCCTTCCAGCCCAAGATAAAAGAGATGATCTATCAATGATGAGGATCTCGTTGGCTATTTTCACACCAAGCCTGACAATTATACTGAGTTATGGGATGCCAATTCCAAATCCGATGACAAGCTTCCTTGGTGACCATGCAAGAAAGCACTGGGTGTAACGGGCGGGGTTGGACGTAGGTGATATTGGTAACAATAATGTGATATCCAAACACAACAAGAGGCTCGATATTCGTTTCAAGGAAATCAAGACAAGACAAGAGTTAAAGCTGTTTCAAAGTTGTAACTTGCTTTGCTATACAAAAGAACAAGTAAAGAGAGAAGAAAAGGAAATCCTCCAACACCGACAACACTATCTTTATATACACTTCGTCTGCCAACCACGAACCACTCCTCATGCTCTGATGTAGCATCCGAATCCTATCCCATAATCTTACACACCACCAGCTCGACTTCTTAACAATACAACCACGCCACATCATCCAACGTTGCAACACCTCAATCTACATCCTTATCATCCTAAATTATACCGCCACCATCTCCGCGCTTTCCCCACATCTCCCAACGTCACCGCTCTTCCGTAACACCGTTCCTGTAACACCCTCTCCACATGAACCCTTCTTCCTTCTAGGTATCTCCGTACTTCCCAGCGCTGTAACAGTATCCCCCCCTTAAGCTCGAGGTCCTCCGAGAGCATTCCCCAACGGTCCAGGCCTCAAAGGATATCGTGAATGAAATTCCTCCACTGCTTGTTACCCATCAACGAACTTCGCTGGTTCCCACATAAGAGAATCATAACCCGTCCACCGGATCAAATACTGTAGCTGACTTCAGTACACCCGGCTACCCTCAACACTAGATACTTGGTATTCCTCTTCTCCATCAACTTCTACTGATGGGGGAGGGTTAACTCACTGCCCCACCAGTGGATCCTCTCCTACCTCACCCAAAAGCGAAACAGGTTGAACTCGATGAATTCGTATTGACGCGGGTGACTCCAATTCATACGCATAAGGGGATACTTGTCTGCACACCCGAAAAGGTCCCAGGCGTTTCCAATCCAACTTCCGCACCTGTCGGGTTGTTCGAATATTTCGAGCATCCAGCTAAACCTTCGATCCAACTTGAATATTCGGAGCAGGTATATGTCCTCTATTTGCCCCTTCCTCCTGTAGGGCCTGACTCCGTCTCATCTCAACCCGCAAGTGTTCATGGACATGCTGCATTGTAGCTTGAACTTCATTGGCATCCAAACGACGTTGATCCCATTCTTGTATTGGTTCTCCTACAAACAACATTCGTGGATCCACACGCTGAACAGCAAAAAATGGAGTGCACTTCATCGTTTTGGACATTCCATTATTTGCGGCAAACTCAGCAAGGGGTAACCACTGCACCCAATCATCCTGTTGATGGTTTACAAACACCCAGAGATACTGTTCCATCCCAGCATTCATTCGTTCAGTCTGACCATCCATCTGAGAGTGAAATGCCGTAAACATTCGTTGATCAATCCCCAACGGGGCGCATATCTGTCCCCAAAAGGTTAAAGCAAACTGCGGTCCTCGATCCGAAACAATGGTCTTTGGCAGACCATGAAGGTGTACAACATCTCGAAGAAACAACCTCGCCAATCCAGCAGCGTCTATTGTTGTATGGCATGGGATAAAATGTCGCATTTTCGAAAGCCTATCCACCACCACCCAAACAGCATCAAACCCCTCACACTCTGGTAACCCGACCACAAAATCCATCGAAATATCTTCCCATGGCTTCTCTGGCACCGGTAATGGTCGAAGGACTCCAAACGTCGCATGCCTAGAGGTCCTAGATCGTTGACAGCTATGGCAATTCCGTACATACTTATCCACCTGTTTTCACATATCCTTCCAATAATACTGCCTATCCAGGAGCTCGAACATCTTCTCCTGACCTGGATGTCCTGCTATTGCAGTATCATGATGTTCCTGTATCAACCTTAGTCGTAACTGATCACTCTCCGGAACATACTACTTCCCTTGATACTGGACCCTCCCATCTTGCCCCATACATTCTGCTATCGTAATTTCTTCAAGGCTGCCGTTTGCTCGTATTGCATCCATTATTCTTCTGGGCAGTGGATCGCCTTCATATGCTTGGTTATAAAGATCGGATCAAAGAATGCTCCTGTTCAGGCAAACCATTTGCCAATATCCGCAACTGCTCTGGTAAATTCTGTGGTTTTAATACAACCTGTTCCATGTTTTTCAATCTTTCATCCCCCCCCTCAGGGAGGTCTCCAGGCCTGCTCGTCAAAGCATCTGCTTTTCCATTCAATTTTCCTGGTCGTTAGAGAATCTCATAATGAAACCTTGTTCAAAACTCAGACCATCATGCCTGTCGCCGATTCAGAAGCTTCTTTGTCATAAAATATTCAAGGTTTTTATGATCCATGATCACCTGTAAGGGGTACGCAGCACCTTCACACGCGGGTCTCCATTCTTCAAGTGCTTTAACAATAACCATAAGCTCCTTATCGTATATATCATAATTGCATTCGGCTGGCGAATTTTTCTTCAAATAATATGCCACAGGATGTAATACTCCCTCATTATCTCGTTATGACAATACTCCTGCGGATACATAATCAGCAGCATCTTTTTCAATAATTGCTTCCCTCTCAGGATCGAAATGTCAAAGTGCGGGTGCTGTCGTAAACTCAGTTATCAAACTCTCAAAAACCAACTGTTGTTCTGATCCCCATACGAATGGTTCATCCTTCTTTGTACGCCTTGTTAATGGTTCTGCTTTCTCAGAATACTTAGCAATAAACCGTTGATAATAATTGTAGAATCCTAGGAATTGTTGTACATCAAAGAGGTTATTCAGACGTCCATTCTCGGTCTTTTTCTCCCTGCTCCAATTTCATAACATCTCAATCTGATCTTCATCCATAGAAATGCCCTTTGTTGAAATAATCAATCCCAAATATCTTACTGTTTCCTTATGGAACTCGCATTTCTCTGGTTTCAAGTATAATCCTGCTTCCAACAACCGCTGCATAATCCACTTAACATGTCTGACATGCTCTTTGTCGGGATCACTATATATCAGAATGTCATCCAGGTATGCTGATGCAAAATCATCCAGGGCTTCTCTAATAGCACTATTAATATAGCCCTGGAAATCCGCTGGGGCATTCGTTGTCCCAAATTGCATTGCTGTGGGTTCATATAACCCGTATCTCATACATAAGTCTAACTTATGTTCGTCCCCTTCCTTTACTCGAAGGAGGTTATAAGCCCCTCGAACATCTAATTTGGTATATACTTTAGCCTTCCCTGAAAGATTTAACATCTCTTTTATCAACGGAAGAGGGTACTGATTTTTTATCGTCTTACTATTAATATCCCGATGATCGATACACAACCGTAATCCTCCATTGGAATTCTTTGCCAACAGAACTGGCGCCGCAAATGGTGACGATGATTGGCGAATAAATCCTTTTGACATATTCTCCTCCAACCATTCTTTCAAAACCACCAATTCGGTCCTTGTCATGGAGTATAACGGTCCCCATGGTGGTGTTTCTCCATCCTTCAAGCGTACGTCATGATCGATACCAGGTTGATGCGGTGGTAGCCAGTCTGCCAGTACCTTACTAAACAACGGAAGGAACTCATGATACTGTTTCGGGATAACCTCCTCTAGTGGATGTTCCTTCAGATCATTTACCTCGATGGCTTTATTAATATCGTATAACGATGCTTTAAATATTGTAAGTTTCTCTTTTTTAACTGTATGGAAAAACAAAGCTCCATTCAGCATCACAATATTCCCTAGAAATGGCCTTGGAGGTCGAATTTGTGGTTCAAATATATCGTTGACCTGGTATACTGGTTCTGGAGGCTCCTCTGTTACTTCTTGTACAGTTACCGGTGCATCATGGCAATGTGTAGTACAATATTAAAATCCAAAAGTAACGGTATTAGACGCAAAACGTACCACAACATGACGTAACCATGGCCAGGGGATCCCTAGGACAATTGGATAATGTCCTAACTTCGTAACAAACATTGGTAACTGTTCTCCCTGATTCTGTATCATCATGTCAACCTTGGCAACATGTGTAATATCCCCAGACTCAATAGGTCTTCCGTCTATTACTTCGACCTGTCTCTTCTCTTGAAGTTCTCGAAGGGGTATCTGGTGATGGCGAGCAAAATTTTGGTCCATAAATGCAATGCCCGTCGCTCAGCAATCAATCAGTGCATGTGTAGGTATCTCTCGGTTATTCACCATCAATGTGCCGGTTGTAGCTAAATGTTTCCCTTCCATTGATCCTTCCAATACCTCCACCTTGCTAACTGATAATCGCGAAATTCCAAAAACATTTCAAAGCATTTGAAACAAAACTTTTTCCGTCAACCAAAGCGCCATCCTGCTTGGGTTGACTTAATCTTTTCCCGATCCCCCAGAACCTTCCTTGGTTCCTACTTCCTTAATCTCCGCTCCAGCTACCTTAAACATCTGAGCCTTCTTCCTCGCCGCACATTCCGCCGCCCTGTGGTTAAAACCACCACAATATAAACACCTCCCGTCCGTAAACCTTTTTGCCCTTTCCTCTACCGAAATCTTCCCTTTGCCTGCACTGATATCCATTCGTGCAGGTCCAGTATATCTGGCAACAGTTCCAGCCGGGGCTTTTTCCGGAACCTTTGGGAAGGGAGGAGGCCTGGGGGAAGCGAAACCTATCCCTCCTCCCTGATTCTGCGCCACCTTTTCAGCTCGTCGTTGTCGTACCTGATTATCCTGTTTCTGGCAGACCGTCACAAACGCGGGGAGATTATCGGGCATGTCGCTATAAGTTAACGAATCCTTCATCTGCTCCGACAGCCCCATCCCAGGGGCATTCCGTAAGCCTGAAGGATTCCAATCGAAATCAGCAGCGATAGCTTGAAATTCAGCATAATACTGAGAGAACTCGCGGTTCTTTTATTTAATTTCCCGCAGATTCCATTCGGCTGTCGCTACTCGGTCCAGGTACCAAAAAGCTGGTAGGTCTTCCAGCCCGATCATTCCGTCCTCCAGGATGTGTGGCAAAATCTGTCTTAAGACGACTCCCCTTAGGCGGTTGAATGCATACCGCATCTTCGACTGTTCATCGGGAAAGCTGGCGGGCTTGGGTCATATGACCATCCGGAGTTGAGCAATCCAGCCTCTCAACTGAGTTCGATCTGACCCTGAAAAGTCCGGGGAGTCGGGAAATTTCTGGCAACTGTCTTCTGGGGCCTAGGGAGCAGCCGGGGCCGCTCTGCCTGCCAACGTCAAGGCATTCGCCAACTGCGTCCTCAAACAGCGGGCTTCCTCTGCAGATTGCTGTGCATCCAGGGTCATATCTGCCAGTTCTTCTCAAAGTTCCTTGTTTGTTCCTGATGCTGCAGGTCACTGTCTGGCTTCGTCCCTCGTTTGTCCCTGGTGCCGCGGCTCTCCGTCTGGCTTCGTCCCTCCCGTCCGTCAGATTCCATATCTGTCGTTCTAACTCGATATGGTTGCACTGCGATGGCAGGAATTGCTTCGCCTGTAGGTGTGTGATCTGTCATTGCAGATCGATAAGATGTTGTGGGTGCTCGCACACCATCTGTACTTCTCGGATTGGCTGTGAGTACATTGCCACCCGCGTCAGCAACTCCTGTGTTTGTCCGAATGCCTCCTTCAGCTCTTCGAATCCCACGACCTCCTTTTGAAGATCGAGGAGGCCCATGATAGTTCCTTGGTCCTCAATGGACATCAGCACCGCTCGGGGTTCCATTGATCCTGACACGGCAGCGGATCAAGCACATTTACCAGTTCCAAATATACGCGTCAAGTTCTGAGGGGGTCAGGGTCAGAGGTACTACCACAATCAGCGGAATCCCTAAAGACTTAGCTGTTGTTGCTGCTGCTGCTGCATGTCCAATAGTCGAATGGGTCCCCGCGCAATTATGTTCCTCGCAATCACAGGGCTCTTCAGGATCGCAGCGAAATCAGGAATGTGCTCCGGAGTATCTAGTCCAGTGTGGTCAGAACACAGGATCGTTAATGTCGAGTCCGGCACCTTCTCTTGCTGCGTCTGTCCAATCAGTATTCCAAGGGGAGGGAACAGTTGATTGTTCCAAAAAATAGGCTTCGAGAGGTTCCTCCTCGAAGGTTACTGAAAGTATGGCTTCGATACTGTCAAAGACATTCAAAGATTCAGATTCAAAAACAAGACCAGCGGTTCCAGCGAGATCAAACCAATTTGTTCGTGATGTACAGTTCCTGTCGTACTTGTGCATTCGAATATGGTGATCTGTGGGGGTACTGACGGATATCAAATCCGGTAAATCTTGATAACTCGTCGATGCAATCGTCGCAACCATGTATCCAACAACAGTTCAGGGCTAGGCAAACCCAACAGGAAACAGAGCACAGTTAAGGACAATACTTACACCCTGTGGAGGGATGTAGGCACATGCAATATCAGAAATGTTGTAGTAGGATTCGTTCTAGTGTAACGGGCAGGGTCGGACATGGGTGATATTGGTAACAATAATGTGATATCCAAACACAACAAGAGGCTCGATATTCGTTTCAAGGAAATCAAGACAAGACAAGAGTTAAAGCTGTTTCAAAGTCGTAACTTGCTTTGCTATACAAGGGAACGAGTAAAGAGAGAAGAAAAGGAAATCCTCCAACACCAACAACACTCTCTTTATATACACTTAGTCTGCCATCCATGAACCACTCCTCATGCTCTGATGTACTATCTGAATCTTATCCCATGATCTTACACACCACCAGCTCGCCTTCTTATCAATACCACCACGCCACATCATCCGACATCGCAACACCTCAATCTACTTCCCTATCATCCTAAATTATATCACCACCATCTCCGCGCTTTCCCCACATCTCCCAACGTCTCCACTCTTCCGTAACACCGTTCTTGCAACACCCTCTCCGCATTAACCCTTCGCCTTCCTAAGTATCTCCGTACTTCTCGGCGCCGTGACACTGGGCAAGCGGCATGCAACACATTCCTTCTTGTCAACAGTCATAAAACGAGTTGTGATGTCTTAATTGGCTCTTTTATCAGTGCAACCCCTCCCTGTTGAGAATTCAAAGTTAAATATTGTCCTGGACGAGGAGTATGAATGGAAGCCTGTGTCACTGGCATTCAAGATGGTATCAGATAGAATATTTGAATGATTGGATTTGCCACTTAACGTATGTATTGACTGTAGGAACGTTTCTGATGAAGCTGGTAAGTAATTGGTTCCATAGCAAGCTGGAAATGTATGGAGATATGAGCCCTTTGTTTATGACATGACAAGCCTCATCGCCGGGTCAGTATTCTCCACCCAGACAACGCTTTTAGGCATTCAAGCAATGGTCATGGCACATGCGAGGCCTATAGCTATCCATTATGTGATGTTTGTGAATACCTTCACCATGCGCGTAGTGAAGACCGCCTAGATTTATAATTGGTAGTATGAAGAAATTGCCAGATTTGATCCAGTCAAGAGAAACTCAGACTCTCCACATGTGTACATTTCAGTGGTGAATAAATCATCTCAATGATTGTTTTCATTGCTGACATTGTGAATCAGCCTCTTGCAAAACATTACTTGCTTCCATACAGCAATGGCATACAGCTGAAAGTCTTCAATTGACTCTATTTTCAGATTTTGATCACAGTTGCCTACAGAGATCAGTACAATGGTTACCTGCCGATTGCCCAAGTACTGGTTTATATACCCCGGAATAGTTCTTAGAGTATGTTCAGAGTTCCGTTCGTGATCGATCGTTTTCTGGATACTCAATATAGAAGTGCATTGTTTGATTTGCAGCAACTGAAATTGTGAATCTCATTCACGGGACATACATCTATGGCATACAACAAATTGGTACAAAAGATAGACCATTGGATAATACAATGAACCCGATATTGATTGCCCTTACCGTGATGGCCATGCACCACTGTCTGTCAGTCTGGAAAACCGGTGAGTTTTTGATCCCGCCTAAGATTGGTCTAGAAGGTAATGCAAAACTGAAGAGTAAGACAAAAAACACTAATTACGCGGTGAATGATGTAAGCACAGATGTATTCCGTAATCACAATATGCATTGTCTTTCTCTCCCGCTGAAGGTTGAAGTCAAAGAGGTCAAAAATATCTGCAGCTCGATTGGCCCGAGAATTCACTCAACTGGTACTGACCCAGCGATGGCACAACCTTATAACAATCTGGGCAGCTTTAATGAGGACTTTTTCGATTTCATCCCAGAGAAGCTGATAGAGCAGCCCAACAATTCTTTCAATCATCACAGCAGCTTTGTTGCAGCTATGGAAGCTAACATTCAATTTTCAGCTGTTCTACCTATGGAATGGTCTGCCATTGCCAGCAGGAGCTGGCCCATCACCGGCAGCGACAGCATCAGCAACAATATCACCAATCTCACCAACATCACCCGCAAGGAGAATACAAGATTAGTCAATGGAAGTAAGATTGCAGAGGGTGCACTATCGATTGGAGGTTAGGAATAGTATCAGTAATCATATTTAGAATTTTCTTTGGGTACTATTTTATTCTGGATTTCATCAATATATCATAATAGTAGAAAAGGTAATAGAACCAATGATTAAGTGAAGTCTGTTCTCAAATACGTGAAATCGTAATTGTGATAATTTGTTACCCTTCTTGAATGATTGACCAACTGCAAATCAGTCGACGATTCTGTATCAACAAATTAAACATTGTTAACCATGACTGCATGGAAACAATCATTGGTCAAATTAAGCCATGATGGATCTTTAATACTATGAACTACATGTGTTTGTGAATATACTCAGTAAGTACTATCATTATCACAATGGCAAAACCAATTGCGCAATGAAGGAGTTTGCCAAGTGATAATCTGTGATATTGCAAAGAAAGTGTGAACCGTTTGCCAAGTACTCATTAGCACATTCTCAAATGTTGGTACACTGGTCCCGACACTTGAAAACAGCATCCCGACAACTCACAGAACAATCAGCAATGTTAATGGAATGCAATATTTCAGTGAAATCTTGATTTCATTTTTTTGAGTTGGTGGGTGCAATAAACTAAATGAATTTAATAAAGGAAATTTAGTTTTTGCAGATGTTACCTGTTTAAGCATCTGCACATTAGCCTCTGTTTCAAACTTCAGATTTGGGAACTAGGATTAGAGATTTGAGATGATGATGGGGAAGGAAAACCAGGTACCTGGGGATCAAGTAGTTTGCCCATGAGCGAGGCAAACCACCCTAGTCCAGCCACCTTTTTCTCTGACTTGGCAAGCTGGTAGCAGTCATTTAAGTTTACCCAACTGGAGTTCCTCTTCAGCTGCAATAACCACCACTTCTCTGTTCTCGCTTGTATGGCACTTCAGTTGATTGTCAACCTCACCTGGAACTTCCAAAGTTGTAACCTCCATAGTCACTTCCAGCAGCTACTGTATTCCTTGTTCATTGAGAACTCTCAGAACAACCTCATGCATACTGACAGTTGTCCTTCACATGCAGTATACCAATACATTCCACAGGGGGAAATCACCCCAATGCACTCATCAAGGCCATACATTGCATATGTGGGTCTTTTCAGTATTGCATCTTGTGCCACCAATGCACTGTTACAATCGCATGACCATCGTGCTGCCCTGTCGTCATAAGGTGACCTTCGTGCTACTGTTTGGTCATTGTGTGACCTTCCTGCTCATACTGATTGACAACCTGCAGCCACTGAGTTGATCTCCAAATTATGGGATATGTATATCCCCAAATAGTATATTACATCTGCACCGATGGGTTCTGTATAAGGGTGGCCACCACCTCTGAGCAGGGACTGCAAATCGATCATTGATCATATCTGGAAAATCACTCAGCATTGCTTCGACACATCAGGTTTGTCAATCATGGCTGTGTTTATGATAGACACATCCTTGGCAAATAAGACAATGATCTCTAGTAAGATGACAGGGTGTCTCTGAGCACAACATGGTCCAGCAAGATTATTACGTTCTTCTCTACTAAGACAACTGGGTCTTCATAGGCTGCTTGTAGCCCTTTATGACTTTGGCGAGCTGATTTCAACTAGGCTTTAAGATTTCATCTCGTCGGTAGGTGCGTCAACCGTTGTAATCATATGCAGATGCGACCATGGAAGGTCACTTTGTTGCCTTGCATAACTCTCTTGATCTCTCTGGGTATTGCTATGATACAATGGATACAGAGATGCAGCAATCATATAGACTTTGACCATGGGTACAAACTGTAGAGATCCAAATGTGAACTAGTCTCTGTAGACCGTGAATTGACATGTTGAGGGGAATGGGGATGTTATCAGCAACCACAGTGGGTGCACACAGTAGCTGTCGGTATGTGAACTCATCTTATCAACCTTGTATTGATAAATTTAGTGTATGGCAGTTGTAAAGATTTTGACATTTGGTACTCAATCTACTGGTTGGTATTACTTGGTTTAATCAACCCAATGCAATTACTTCATACCATGCTCCTCAAACATCTTTTGCATGACAGCAACCTTCGAGTTTGTGGTCTGCTCAATTTTGCGGAGTCATTCGGCAGACTGTCGCCCAGACCTTTGTGCACGTCACCTTCCTTGTTGGCAGTGATTTCATCTTCATCAGATCACTCTGGAAGTGGTATTGATCCTCCTGAAGTACTGAGACTCGTCAGTGGGGAATAGAGATTACTCGGCTGAGAAGATCATAGGTTTTCACAACTCAAATATGTACTAGTCATGTCCTACTGACCTCTGGCAGCTATCATCAAAGGCATAGATGACAGTTGATAGTACAATTGCCATGCAGGCTGTTCGTTTATGTCAGTGCGGTTGGTTATTTGACAATTGGAGGCACACTCCACTATTCTTCTGAGCAAAATGAATTTGATAACTGCAAGGACATATAGAAAGTACAGCCATGTACACTTATGCTCGACTGCCATGCCATACTATAGTGTTATTGTTACTCACCTGTAAGAGTAAATATATATTTGGAGAATTTTGTGGTACGATATTAGAGAGAGATCTGAGTGTCATAGTGGTAACCAATATACATGGACCCATACCTGGCCTCTGGTCGTATATCGTTGTTACATCTACTTCATCCCAAGTTTCTCACTTCATCTCAGTTTATTACTGTATTCAGTAATGCAATAGTTAAACCGCAGTACTTTGAATGGTAATTGTGATATATACAATGCCAAATGATTAATTTGCAGTCATCGATATTATAGGTGTCTTTCAGTCTAGTATAGCCACTTAGTATCTTCTACATACTCCCACCTGTGTATTTTTGCCATCTCCATCAAGTTTTTATTCTATCCTAACGAACTGACTCTATCCTACTCACACCAAGCTTCATATCTACAATTTAGAACTCTTACTCAACCTATACCAACACATTTAATGCACTGCAGTTTCTACAAGTTATATCTATAATATGTTTTTCTTATACTGATATTGTATAGTCTCAGATATTCCAGCCCCATCCCATAGCGTTGAGACAGACCGCATGGTTTGCTGTACAAATGTTTCCTGTTACTATACCGAAATCCAGACTCAGATCAAGTTCAGTTCAAATGTCTGCAGTTCTCTCTCAGCTATATCCATTTCATATTTACTCTCATCAGCCTCATACTGACTATCTTGAGCCTGTTTCTTGTATGATTCGTATCCACCTTCAAGTGTAATACTGGTTGAATTCAGACTGAATATTGTGAACACGCTCCCAGTCTATCCATTTTGTAATGCCGTTTTGTTTACTTTTAATGTTGTGAAAATACAATCTGCAACATATTCCCCTGATACTTGCATCAGTTGCCTACATTCCATTTATATTATGAAATACTTATTTTCTTTTCAGTTTACCCTTGTCATATTCAGTATGATATTTTTAGCCCTCTGCCCAAAGTTTATTTTCTCCCCAACCTACTTTTACCATATCTATACTATACATCACCTCTACTTCTTTCACATACCAATCTCCAATTGACTTCCAGTTACCCATCCGTAACATTTTCAGATTTATCTGAAAGTGGTGACCACTGCTCTCTTTCAGTAAATTCTTTTGTTAACTTAATGTACAACTTCTAGTCTTCCTCCATGTCTATTTTCAAGTATATATTTATGCAATATAAGTAAAGATTTCATATTACACCATATAATTATACATTTCTTGATCCGAAACAGTCCTGTTCAGTCTGAAAATTGTCAAGCACCTGGAGCACTACACACAGAGTTAGTCATTCCCAAGACCTTTTCTACAACTTGATAGATTTTAAACAAGCTTAATCTGGCCCATGTATTCCAATAGTTGATATTTCATAATTGATGCCAATATAGTATCTGAGTTTCAGTAGTATCAAAACCTGATTGATATGTGATACATCAACCCATATATGTTTATTAACATTCTGATTTTAAGTTCAAAACCACATTAAAAGTTATAATAAAGATGTTCAAACTAACCAATAATTCTATTAAGATAGTATTGTTTCAACTGCTACTCTTCAAATAATTAAGCAATGCATTTCAGAAACTAGATAGTATCAAAGTCTAAAACATCGCAAATATCTCATCTAGATTCAATTACATTGAAAGGAAAAGTCATAGCTTCATTGGAACCTACATGTCAAGCTTGTCCGCATGAGTTGTATCTACTAGAACTTGTACAAATGCAATAGTTGGGGGTTTCCAAGTGGTAAAGCCAACTGCCACAGTCCAGTCTATATCTTCAGTCGATACTGAATCAGTTAAAGCTGTAAAATACAGTTTCAAATACTATACCCAAATCAAGTTTTGTGTTAGTTTCAATCTAAACAAGATCAGTGAATGTAATCACTAAATCTGTCTGTGAAAGAAACTGCAATAGCTAACACTAATTGTGTACACAATTGAATTCTGATATATCTACTTTGAGGACATAATGCAAAAACATTTTGACTTATTGATTGATATTTAAAAATCAAAATATAATTTAAAGAAAACAGAAAGAAGAATTGAAGTTGCAAACATGAATTAAATATGCTTCTGTCCGTGCGAATTGGATCTGGAAGTATATGTGCAATACTGCATGTTGTCCGTATATGGTCAATAAGATAATAGTATGTTGAAGCTAATAATATACTGTTGAAAGTATCAAAAATAATGTAAGCGTATCTATATTCAAATTCAAAATACAGTTTGTTTCTGATAATATATCAGAGTAAATTTGTGTACGGGGACTGTACTGATCTAGTTGGTTAACAGCATGAATACTTACGATTTGGGGTGATAATAACATACTAAAAACTTGATTCAAGATAATGTAGTATATTTGCAAAGAAAGAAATTCAATATACTTGAATATTATTAATTGATATACTGGAATTTGTATATAAAACATATTTTTTGTAATACTTCTTTTGTCAATAGAAATACTAATATGTTCCTAACTTGCAGCTTTACAAAATAAAATTGAATATGGAAATATATATTCCAAAATTGGAAGTTATGTAGAACTACACATAGCACATAATATTTATGAGCAGTTTTCATATAGCTCAGAATATTTAATAGAATATTGCAATCTCTCATTTTGAAGAAAGCTAATCTGTACATTGGTTAGATTTTATCCAGTCTTACCAAAAAGTAATCCAGTGATATTTAACCTCTTGCAACATAGATTTAGCTGAATACTAGGTAATAGTAAGCCACTTTTGCTTAAACACATTGGTTTGTTTTAGTTGTTAGACAGAAACTGAGCTTAATATAGTGGAGATAATAGATGGGGTGCAACTTGATAATTCAATATGTATTGGATAAAACTTCAATATGCCCAAAGTTTTGAAATAGACTGTATTGACTTTAAATCTACTTTTCAAATCCTCAAATCATAGTGATAACTAGATGCATTGGAATGTTCATCTGGAAAAAATTGCAATTACAGATTTTGAATACAAAAGTTATCCTTTATCACTGAATTCTGGAAGATATATAGTATTGTTTCAGTATTCTCATATCTTTATCTTTATCTTGTGTATTTTACATTCCATTTCATTCACACAATAATATGTATTAAAGTATCATCAATATATATGTCTAGACAGGTATAGTTAAAAATGATTAGCTAATACTATTATGAGTTTCTAGTCAGCATTAACTATAATTTCCAAATGATTCTCTTATGCCAGCAAATGAACTATTAGTACTATCAAACATTCAACTAGTACCAAGTACACAGGGTAGAGTTGATTCTATTTCTATATTGTACTTCGAGATATAGAGGTAAAGTATGTCTAGGTTACTGACCACTAGTACCCAGTGCAGTATGTTCAACTCTGCAATATGCTGTCAGCTTCCATTGCATATCACTATTAAATATGTAGGTACCACCCACAACATGATTCAGGAATTATGACAAATATGTATCTAATCGTATGTCGTAATCTGCTTTGAAATACCATTTGCAGTAACTTTTCACTCTCTTATTCTTTCTAATTAAACATCTCTTTATAATGTATCTTGAATTATAGAATTTAAATATTTCAAGTTAGTATTTATCTATGTATTCACAATTGCATACCATTAATTGTACTCTACCTTGCACTAAGGATATATATAATAAGTCAAATATACATTGACTTAATTTCTGTCTCTATAGTCTGATCTTAACAATTTCTCTTCATATATATACTTTACTGTTTCTGTGTCACATTCCAATATAACTAAATAACTGTTCAATAAACATATTGATATCTATTGATTTATTAATAAATCCATAACTAATTCAATTGTTGGCTATTTATTTACTTATATATATACAGATACTGATATATAGCTATCAATATTGGGTTATGCTATATTTCCAATATTTTCAATTATGGAATTCAGAACAGATAGCAAAAATTTCACTCCAGTATGTTGATAATTATTAAGACAATAAATAGCTGGCCAATGAAATTTTATTGTATTTCTAATTGTTAGTTAAAGAGTTATGTTAGAAACATATTACAAATGTCTTTACATTTTACTATAGTTAGAGATTGATTACATTCTAGAATGTAGTATCTATCTACTTTACTTTACTAATATATATTATTTTGTGCCAACAGATGTTGTAATATTTATAATTAATAACTCTCTGGAAGAATAAAGTGTTCATTACGTAATATATATGAACTAGAGAATGCTTACATTACAGAATGCAACTTCTTTGATATTCTTATATTATAGACCAGTTGAATGTATACATCTTTGCAAAAAGTATAAGCAATTTGTATTTTCTGTTAACTTCATCTTTATACATATTTATTTTTACTACCTCTCTATAAATATCACCTGGATGACTAGATAATATTGTTGAACATATAATATAAAATTATCTGAATAATAAAATAGATAATAACTGACATATTAAGTTAAAAACTTACAAAGTATATGGTAGTGAAGAAAGCTAGTCTTACTTTATTCAGTATTAATTAAGTTGCATCTAGCTACTATCTGATAAAGTTGAATAAGTTGTATATTGTCACAATATTGCTTGCAAATTATTATATGGTATATTTTAGAACAATGGAGATTAGAATATACTATGTTCTGTAACATATTCTGTGAAATAATATGTATAATATCCATATGCAGATACTGTTGTAGCTATATGTAACATATAATTTCAATAATATTCGATAATAGATGAAATTGTATTCAGAATTAATATTCAAGCTTATCATAGATTATGCCATACTATCCTATCAATAGTTTACACAGTGTGTAGTTATATCGGAAAATTGGTGGAAATGTGTAATTTTTAGATCACTGTGTATTGATGGCAGTTATTATTATCTGAATAGTATCTTATATTTGAATATGATATTTACAAGTTGTTCTTTTGGTATCTGTAACTATAACCATTGCTATAATATACAAAATAGGAAATAAAGTTTACTAGTCAAGTGTAATGCAAAATACATATAATACTTCAATATAGTATGGAATTTATCTTCTGTATATCACTATTGCATTTACTTTTTTCCATATTGTATTCCACATTTCAAAATTTTTACATTGTCTATTATGTTAATATTTCAATACTGATATATATACAATAAATCTTATGTAGAATTCATTTTTTTACAAACAACAACTAAGTTCATTATTTTAAATATTTTAAGACATAGGAATATTTAAACTTTAGCTCATACTAATCTCAAGTTGATTTTATTGATTTATATAATCTAATTTGAACTTCTGCAATAATTTGTATATATTGAATTCTTGAGGAAATCAATCAATTTCACATAGTTTTACCCTTTGTGTGATTATAATGTTAGTTAATATTACTTGTCTGTGTAATACATTACTATGATATATTTTCAAAATTGTACAAGGTTATTTTCTAGTTTTCAATTAACTTTCAATTATTTTACACTTTTCTATTCTAAATAGTAAAGGGCTTAATTTTCTATTGAATTTCCTCTCACTTTATATTTTACCTTTTTTTCAATGTGTCAATGTTTCTGTGTTTGGATATTGCTTATTGAAATTCTATATTGTATGTAATATTGAAAATTAAAATGGTATGACATAGCAATATAGTTCACTTTTAATCAATTCATGTAAATCAAATAAGCTCTATTTATCTTTCAACTTCAAAAATAATACTGAACACAATAGCAATGCTTATTGTAATCCATACAGATCAGAATGCAATCTACAATCTGCATTTAAAGAAACCTTGGGGGAGTTATGAGCCTTTAACAACAGCCAGTGTACCTGGTTACACTTTATGAAAGCTATTTGAAAGTGCAGTATTGGATATTTAATGTAGTTTCCAATGCAATGCTCTAGCACTTAGTTAATTTATTGCAATTTTGTATTGTCAGATTGTGTTCCCTCCTTATATTCTGTCTTGCTAGATGGGAAGAATTTCGTATTATTCCATGTCACTTCATACCATATTTCAAATCATTATGTATCAATAATTTCTATACATCATCATATACTTCATCGCAGTGCACGTTATTCGTTTTAAGGTCGCTTCAAGCCTGGCACGTGTAGCCTTCAGTATCCACTTCACATCCCAAACAGAGAAATATACCCTCAAGTCGACTTTACTACACTCTAGTCTGCTAACAATCTTTCAGATGAGCAACATCTTTATCTTGAAATCTGACAATGGGAAGCCCTTAAAGCTTGACCATGCTGTACGTCCATACACGGGATGGGTATACTTATCGCTAATATACACCGCATACAGATCGATATAGAGCCACATATTGCTGTGCTGAGAACTAGTTCAAACATCGAGGAGATCCGACTAGGTGGGAACTCACTTGGTGTTGAAGCCTGCAAAGCTCTTGCAGATATCCTTAAATCTAAAACAAATCTCAAGGTCTATTAACTCGTCGCATGAATAACTGTTTTACAATGCGCTAACATTGTGAAATAGGTCTTAAATGCAGCGGATATCTTTACAGGTCGTCTTATCTCTGAGATACCCGATGCGCTCACGGCATTGTTGACTGCCCTTCTCACTCTACCGCACCTTCACACAGTCGACCTTTCGGATAATGCTTTCGGTGGTCGTCTGGCCGAACCGCTCAGGGGCTTTTATTCAAAAGCTGGTCCCCTTCGTCATCTTTATCTCAACAACAATGGTCTGGGTCCTACTGGAGGCACTATTATCGCAAACGCAATCAAAGATCTCGCCTCGCTTAAGGATGCTAATCCATACTTGCTACCTTTGGAAACTTTAGTCTGCGGCAGGAATCGTCTTGAGAATGGTTCTATGGACGCTTGGGCCGGTGCATACGCTGCCCATAAGAGCTTGAAGACTGTCAAAATGGTACAGAACGGAATCAGGCCAGCTGGAATCGATAAGCTCTTGCGAGATGGCTTGTCGCATTGTACAGGCCTACTTAACCTCGATCTTCAAGACAACACATTTACGATTACTGGTGCGCACGCACTTGCGGATGTTATTACCCGTTGGAGTCAACTTGAGACCTTGTGTGTTGGTGACTGTCTTTTGTCAGCGCAAGGCGGGATTTTGCTAGGGCAAGCTTTGCAATTGAAAAAGAACGTCAGGCTCAAGATGCTTAGTCTACAGTATAATGAAATCGACATTAGGGCTGTGAGGGTTTTCCTTACGACACTACAAGATGCACTACCTAATCTGGAGATGATTGAGCTGAACGGTAACAAGTTTTCGGAAGACGACACTCTAATTGAGGAATTTCGGCAACTGTTTTCTGAGCGAGGATTTGAAGGTCTCGATAGTCTGAGCGACATGGAGGGTGAGAGCGATGTCGAAGTGAAAGAGGACGAATATGAAGTTGCACGATCCATCGAGGACGCCCAAAGGGTGGGAAAGAATGTAATGGTGCAAAAGAAAAACGTGTCCTTAGATGACCTTAGCGAATTCCTAGAGGCTATCGAGATTGCATAGTCAGTTGGTGGTAGACCGGCGGGCTGGATGGAACTCTTGTTGTACTAGGTACGGACTTTTGGTTGAGGTGCACGCAGCCTTTCCTTCTGGTTAGGCGGAAGATGGCGGGATGTTGGATTTAAGAGTTTTTTGCTTCATTATGCTTACTATTATTCATAGAGCCTCGATGATCTGCTGCTAGAGAGCTTCACACTTTTCTGGCTTAAGACCTAAGTTACACTAGGAATTGTACATACCAATTCAATCTTTACGCTTTTGGTTTCACAGGCTTCATGTTAGATGACGGCCAAGTTTCCTGTTCAAAAATTTTCATCCTGTGTGGAGTTCATTTGCCCTGATATGAACTGATACTATACGGAGCAACAAGGTTTGTACGGCTGCCCCGGCGTGATGCAGATAAGTTTAAATCTAGGCTTCTATGACGGGACATTTCCCTTAACGCATTCATGACATAGCTTTTAGATGTTAGATGCATGGGGTTCTGTGTAAGCACAGTGCAATCCTGATCGATTTAATATCTTTCAGAGCTACTAATTATATATCGTCTTATGGAAAGATATGACATCCTGCAGATTATTTCTATAGGTTCTATATAATAATTTGGTCGGCGATTGGTGCAGATGGTGATCTTTTCAGAAATAAATTACAAACGGTATTTTGAGTGTAGATATCATGCAATATCCTACGATATAATACCGTATCCCATTGACGGTAGCGGTCCCACGAAAGGGCCCACTTTCGCGTGTGCTTTGCCTTGTCGCTCATAACAACACAGCCACCCACTGAAACCCCCCCCTAGAATATTATGAATTGAAAGATAACTAGTAGAAGCTTCTAGTTATGAATTCTTGAGGCAGTGTGACAATGTCTGTGGTACTGAGTTGCATATAAATAGCAGTACTTGACTATAAGTGTACCATCCTCCAGCCCAGCGGCAACTACCTTCCCACTTCTCATCTACCTCACCACAACAGTCATGAGCAGAGAATCCCTCAGACCTTGGAATCTTAATGTCAACTACCTACCCCCACCATTTATACTCTCATCTCCACCATCTTCACCAAAAAATGTAAAAAAACAAAGTTCCAAACATTGCATGATGGACAGTATCAGCAATGGGTCCAGGTAACCTCCGAACAGTGGGGGTTCAGGCTGCAAAAACAGTTTGGTTCGGTTCCAGACCTATCCAAAAACCTGACCCGCTGCCTTTTGAGATGCCAAACCCATCCCCACACCTGTCAACCCTCGCGTTTTGCCAAATTGGGCTTTACCCATTGGGTTTAATCTCCAGTTCTGCTTTTCAGGTTAATCTATTTATGGTCCCATTCAGATATCCTACTGTTAGTTGGAAAATACTAACTTTGGTATATCATTGGCTTTTTTCGATGTATTGTCCACCTGTGTAATTAAAAAAAAAAGCGACACAATTCCTGCCCCATCCTGGAATTAAGTGCCAACAGAGCGTCAACAATTTTTGGTCTTGCATCTTGGCAAATGTGAGTGGCTACTGGTTGTGGACATTGATAAATGAGATATTGGCCACCCTTTTCGGTAAAAGAGGAAGTGGCATGTCGTCTGCCCAATCTTGAGAATGAACGTTAACAAAGTGTCAACTATTGTTTGTCTTGCATCTTGGGTGATCTTAGTGGCACATAATCACAGACATCTATAAACCAGAAGTGAGCAGCCTTTATAGGTAGATAAGAAAGAGATATTCCCACGACAGCCTCCTGGAGAGAACCAATTGATTTCATTTACAATGCTGCAACTAAGATTTCATAAGTGTTTTAGTGTATAAAAATGGTCAAAACTTCGTATATAGATAATAATGGCCACATCAAGCTTTCATTACCCAGAATGAAACACCAAAAATCGTTGACACTCCGTTGAGACTCATTTTCAAGATGGGGCAGGGAGCATGTTGCTTACTCTTTTGCCCATAAAGGTGGCCAATACTGTGAATTTGTATAGCAACAACCAAATAACATTTTAAGTACTGGACTTACAAGACCAAAAATCGTGAACACTATGTTGAAGCTCATTTTCAGAATGGGGCAGGGAGCGCGTTGCTTCTTCTGTTGCTGATAAAGGTGGTCAATACCTTATTTATGAATGTCTGTAACCAATTGCCACTGTGATTACCCAAGATGAAAAACAAAAAAAGCATTGATGCTCTGTTGATAGTCGATTGACGCTTATTATGCCACAGGCGTATCGACAATGTGCAATCATTTCATTTGGTATAGCAGATCATTGATGATGTTTTTGGAGCCTTTCTATCATCTTCATGTAATTTCTCCTACATCACAACATTGTTCTTTAATAATTCACCTAAATATATTCTATGAAATAGACTTCAAAGAGTCTACTAATTGTGGATAACAATACACTCCAAAATCCTGTTGATTTCTATCATTGCTCGTCTTCACTTGCAGGTTGACTCAATAGGTTGCCGTTGTCTGTAAAATGGATATCCGCTGTATTACCATACATTAGATGGTGTACTAACTAGTGGATAGTCCTGTATCCGTCAGCAAATCGGGAATACAATCTTTGTCATTGTTGCAATCCGTGGTATTTACATCAATATTGAAAATGTGATTATGGGGAAGAGGAGTATGCATCTGTACATATCTAGATAGGACACCTTTCAGTTGAGAAGTGTAAGCTCCGTCATTGTCAGCTGGTGGCACAGATGTTGTTCTGGGTGGATGTGGACCCAGTTCAGGTTTCGGCTGACTCAATGGGTCTGGTGGAGGGGCACACATCCAATTGAACCACGTGCATGTCTGCCGATTCTGTGTTGTGGAATTTCGGCAAGAAAGGCAGTAGTCCATTTTATTTTCACGTACCATTGCACGGTGTCTGTCTATCACAGGCTTCACATACCTATCCCCAGGAAACTCAACTCCCCTCATCTTCACTTCTCCGAGATTGGGGTGAGGTTTCTTAATCAGATAATGTGTTTCCTCTATTACGGCATGCGAAAACCCACCTTTGGCCACTTTGGCTATAATCAAGGCAAGGCACATGTCAGACTGTTCTTGCTGTACTCAACCCGCTTGCCTCCTCATAGGTGTGTACATGTTGAAAACCTACCAGAAATTAGTTGCTGCTTCACCATATGAGATTCGGCAATCACCTCTACCATATACCCTTTCATAACACCCCCAAAGGTATTTAGAGCCTCTTTTGTCCACTCTCAGGGACGCTTATCACGAAACTTGTCTGGGAAAATCCCTGTCATGACAGCATCCTGATAGACAATTTTGCGGACTGTGCAGCAAAATCCCATGGTCAACTGTAGAGATTTCCAATTACAAGCAGTAATATATTGCTTACGTAGCTTTCTACCTACGCCAGCTGTATATTATATCATTAGTTGACTGCCATCTACCTCAACATGCAGTTACTCACATTCAATTGCATCCTGCTTTTTGTTCTTGTTGCTTTCTGTTTCATGTATGCTGTTGATATGGACATTCTGGGTCATATTTTTGGTGGCTGCATTGGCTGCATGGTGGTGGACTAGCTGGTTTCAGTATTATTGTTGCGTCAGATAGAGTGGCACATTGGATGAAGTGCCCGTTGTTCAGCTGGAGTCAGATCCTCCATCTCTTTTGTGAGGTTTTCCTTGAGCCATGATTTGCTGGTGTGGAGATTGAGAGAAAGATGATAATGAACAGAAGTGGGATGTCATGAGGAATATATAGTTAGCTTCAAGTCAAAATGGAATGAGTAACAGCCAACTTGCACATTCTACTCCTAATGAATCTTGCGCTGTAGAGCTCCATGTCGCTGTAAAAGCATACGCCCGGGGTTGGCCTTGTAGGAAGCTATATCAGTAGGTATGATTGCATATGTGGATGTCAACATTGTAGAGTAGTATCAAGGTAAGATTATCACTAGAGATTCAAGGCTCATGGCGAGCTGACAAAAGAAAGCGGGTATTCCCTGGCCCTGGACACATCATGTGCAGCCATGCCATTACATTACCCCCCTCTTCTGGTGCAGACCCCCTGGGCAGCATAAACCCATACAAGAGTAGAAAAAGAAAGAAAACAATCAAACAACTGGTTAACGTACGCAAATATACAAACCCATAAAATCCACAGCTAATCAGTACCATAGGCTAGCTATTTGGCGGATCCGGCAGTCAGGGAAACTCCTCCTCCACATTAGGAAAATGTATTTTAGTCACTGGGAGCCTCCAGGAGTGTGTAAGAAGAGGCAGAGTGTAAACTTAGAAGCATCAATTTCAGGAGAGAACCAGACCCTAGAAGGACATTCCGGCTGTCATCGGAGTAACTGGGATTTCGGATGACTGGTACAGGAGCATGATGGGAGTGGATGTCAAATGTTTGGGAGCACCTGGGACTGTCGCCCAACCAATACCGGAATCCCAAACTAACTCTGAGAGATGCCGGGTTCTTATGGATATTCATTCGAAGGACTGCAGGCATTATTTGAGATCCTCCAGATTTACACGAGCAATAAGAATACTCTCCACATAGGATGCCTAGATTATTGTTCATTATGAACCTCTAAATCATACTATAGTACCCAGCATCTCATTCAACATTCTATTGTTTGCATTGCTACATTGAGGAGAAGCAAAGAAAATGGAGAGTGATTTAAAATTGAAGGTTGGTAAAACCGTAGCAATAACCCGACTAAGCGATTGGAATGATATCAATCGAAGATAGTCTCAATGTCATCCACTAAATCTCCCATTCACTCAGGGCCGACAAATGCAGGAACACAGAATTCATCAATGGCACAAAGAGGCTGGAGGCACTCCTTGTAATTCTGAAAGATTCGGACCTGGCAAGTGGGTGAAATTGAATTCCAATGTTGTTTGGCTCAATTTGTGATATTTAAAAGGTTTGGAATTGAGGGTAGCTTGCAGTGAATTAAAATGGAGATTGAAAGGCAATATGATGAATTCAGGGGAAAGAGAGGTACGCCACCAGGAAAGGAATAGTACCTGATGTGGTGTGCAAGGTGGGCAAGGGGAGAACTGATGGTGATGGAGGAGTGTAGGATGAAATTGAAGGGTGCAAATCCAGGCCAAGGAGCGCCGACAGGGATTCAGGAGAGCCTATCCAGTGGAGCAGCCCAACCAGACTGAGCAGCACCGAATGGGAAGGGAGGCAAAGAGTCTGGAATGGAATGGAGACGCTCTTAATCGTGGTTGAGGAGGGGATTGATGGGTGTCCATCCTAGCGGAGAAGCGCAGACAGAAAGGCAGTATGTAGCGCCGAATGAAATATTAAAGCACAAATCTAGACTGACGTGCGCTGACTTGGATTGAGGACAGGGATTGAGGAGGGCTGATGGGGATTGAGGAGCACCGACGTGGATTGAGGAGCACCTATTATCGCGGAGGAGCACCATTTGGGGGGGGGGGGGTATGAAGCAGCCCCACCATGTGTAGTTGATGAGTGCAATAGCTTCTCAGGTAGTACAATCTATCACTGTGGAAGGGCAAAATTTACCCTGATATTCATCTTGAGACAACATAACTGTAACCTTCTTACCAGTGGCATACTCAGACAGCACCCAATGGATAGCGGCGGCCACAAGTGCTAAGGACTGCGGTATTGGTGGTTGAAAGAACTGTGATGTGGTCGGTTTTAGCCCCAAGCTATTGGCGGCGAAGAAATACTGATGATAGAATAAATCAAGCACTTCCATCTGCGGGAACCACGATTTCTTATCATTGATGACCTGCGAGAGATAAGCATTATCAAACAGAAGCTCCATAAATTGGATTCAAAGCTCAGTCTCTGATTCCAAATCCAACCGGTAACTACCTACAATTGTTCGACCCGCTGCATCTGCCAATCTCTGTTGAATTGTACTAATCTTTATCTTTAACTATGTATATTTTTGGGGTTTAGTATCATTATAAGTCCAACTGAGAAGCAGAAAACAGAATATACACTTACAGCTTCTTGGGTTTGTGTATTGATTTTAAGAGATGGACCACTTGGTAATTGACACACAGAAGGTGTACCTACAGGAGCACTTGCTAATGCCCGCTGACAATCTTGGGCTTCAATGGCTAGTTTCCAAGCTTCATCAACCATTGAGTACTTGTCATTGGAAATCATTGTCCATGGATTCTTTGTGAATAGGATTGCCTCCATGAACTGTTTCAGTACTTCAAATGTAGCCTTTTGTTGCTGAGGAACATTGTGATCTCTACTGGCCTTTGGTTGATGAACATTCTGGTCTGCACTGGCCTTGGGAAGCAGAAGCACCTGTACAACGTCAGACTTGCGTAATATGTTGATGGTTGACTTTTGGTGTTTAAGCAATGGTGGTGCTATGGCCCTGACTGGATGTCATAGATTTGGAAGTGGAGTGCAGGCAATGACAGAATCAGCACGGCGACATTGCTTTGGCAGTGGAACCCTTGTAGTTCGTATTGTCTTATCACGGTACGCCTAGTCACCCTGTAGGACCTTCTGGTGGATGTCCAAATCGTCTTATTTGATATCGAATGAAAAGGTGGACTCTCCAGGGTCTTCACTTTTATCATTGCTGATCTCCCGATCAGTATTGTCATCATCTTGCTTCATCAGAATGACAGCCCGGACATTATCCATCTCCAACACCATTTACAAAAGCAGGGTTGGAAGTTCCAACATTTGATTGGCAATGAAGATTGGCCGTCTTCTGCAATGCAAATGCAAGTGCTCTCTGAAGGTGTGCTTCATGATTCTTCTGTGAATGGTGATTCCTCACATGGCTGGCTGTAGGTTCCATGTTTGATGAAGTGAAGTTGGGATTATGGAGAGAAGTATATAAGGGTAAATATTGTATGAATTTTAATAGAAGAACAGCAAAACAGGGCAACAAAGTAACACGTGGTTGAGCAGGATGCAATTCGAGGCATGCCTGGAAAGAGTCTGGATGACATGTTGGTGGATCATATTTCTATTGCTGATGCTAGTTCTTTGTGGTGTTTTAGAAAGCATCAGGCACACCGGATTAGATGGATTCTTCATGCCCCCAATTTCTGAATGTTAGTACTCGTATCCAAGTACGCTATTGATGCAAGAATTGGAGGTTGGTTTAAACCAACATACCTAGAATTGAACCAGATGCACCTGAAGAACTCGAAACATTAACATGGTTGTATCGCTTACTAACTCTCAGGACTGAACTTGGAAACTGAGATATGGGTTGATCATGATCGCCCCTGTATATGACTCCACCAAAGGTAGTTCATTATGCCTCTAGTTCGAGCATATGAGTGGTGCCCGCGTGGCAAAGAATTGTCGCCGTGTTGAATACTCTTGTACACCTTGGATAGAGGATAGAGTTTGGACCTCGGTGAGTGGCAACAATTGAAGTAACATGGGATCAAATAAAGTGTGTTGCTAATAGTGGATAAATATAAATCTCCGAATGAGGTATATAAGTCGGAAGGACATCCTATTTTCATGATATTCTGTTGTTTTAAGATTGTGCAGCAAAGTTAGTGATCGATTACACAATATTGGGTGTAGACCTTCACTTTCAGCGGTCTGAGTCGGCTGAGTCACAAAATGTAAGCAGTCAGTGCAGGAGGCGACTGAGGATTTGGGTTCACAAAGGAGAGATTCAATATAGAGGAAGAATGGTAAAGGTATGATGAAGATTCAAGGGTAATCTAATCAATTCCAGTTGTAGTCATTGCCAAGATTGCTAGCAAATGGGTCATAAAGAGTCACTCACATTAAGATGTTGCGCATAATATCTTGTATGAACAATATAAATGCGTCATTTGGCTTCATCTGACAGTGGCAAGACTAATAACTGGATGCAGTTCCGGACTATTGAGGTGCAGCGAGTATTGAATGGGTATGCAGGATTCAATTTAATGAAATGGCAGGAATTGTAGGTTCGTCTTACTTTGACAGTTACTTGTACTCTCAGAAACTGCCTTTTCTTAACTCGAGCTTTCATCACCATTTTCTCTGCATACACTCCTGGGATTGGATGTTGGAGCAAATGGGATATCATCTGTTTATGATATGTCACTAACTTCAGGCATTCAAGACAAGCAGTGGGCGGGACCTTGTCGGTCACTGATTAAGCCACTGAGCTGAGTCTAGGATTTAGATTCTATCTGTTTGAGCTCTCTTGAAGAAAATCAGTTCGTAATCTATTTTAAGATATGGTTTTTGACAGCCCAAACATACAAGTTAGTCAAAATGTAGTTAAGTTTGCATTAGAAGCATTCTGAATTTAAGCCTATTCGAGGAAGTATGGTATACAAGTGAGTGGGATTTGCCGGTCATCTGCAGATTAGCTGAGCAAAAACTGTCTTTTGAGGTTCACTCTCCCAAGCTGCAGCTTCATTATGGAGCTCGAACAACAGAAGCTATTTTTGGATTTTGGCAATGTGAGGTCCGAGCATACTTCGTAGTCAAAATTCTGTTACGTGTGGTTACTTATCGCGCAGGGCTGTGCATCTAAGGTAAGCATGTGGTGGACACCTTCCTTCAAAGGATAGATTGGCTTGGAGCATGACAGTTATGGTATTCAAGTGGCGGCCTTTACATACCGATCAAGCATAGATTGAGATATTAGCTGAGGCCGAGCAGGATGAGCCACGCCTGCACCTAAAAGATTAGTGTCTGTAAGATGACACTCAGTGTGTGTTGGCAGCAACAGATTTAAGGAATTCAGGAAGGAAGAAAATCTGCTTGGAATGGAGCAAAATGAATCGTTCAAAGGGTAATGCGAAGTGGCTATACACGGTTCAGGGGCATGCCTGGAGTGGGATCATATGTTAATAATGAGTGGCAGCTTGACAAAATTGGCCAGTCAATAGAATATGTGTGCAGTGTCAAATCTGCGACCATCAACCTCGACAGGCAAGTGGATTTGAGGTGTGCCTCAACATCATTCCTGAGCGAGAAAATAATCAGCTGTACACTTCTGGTTAGCCTGGAATACGCGAGCCATGTCGCAGGATACAATCCATCAACTCGATATTGCTTAGGCAGTCTGTCGATGCGTGGATCATTGGAGATATACTGTACTGGATCTGTCTCAGGAGAGTCGAGAAGTTGACAGCGATTATGTTGTGAAATCGACTGTATATGATTCAACATGGTTAATTCTGTTAATATGCCAAATTCTTTCGTGACTCTAGGATCCTGTGTGACTGAAATAGACAAGAAACAAACAATTGGAATGAAACTTGGAAGTTCAGGTGCACCTGAAAACACGGATCTCATTTCCAGATTTAGGAATCACAATTCCACAAGGACAATATAGGGTGAAGATGAGCAGTGACTACAGCGTCAACAGATTCTCACAAGCGAATGTACGGCACCGCGGTATTTCACTTAGTCCACCATCAAACTGGCGCAGCTGCTTTTGATCACATATTAGTTCATCCAAATGCGGTTATGATTCAGGTTACCAGATAACTGAGTACCATTGACATATTCTCATATTAATCACAATTATCATCTAACACGAAATGGAATCGAACTCTAACCAGTACTCACGGACTCCTCAATTGTGCCTTATTCTCCATACTATTTGCCTATTTTGTATCAGTTGGTGAAATTGTGTTGGTTGAATGTATACAGAAGTGTACCTTGATTTCACTGCCCTGATAATAATCATTCCCCTGGCCATCTGACAGCTCAAAGACTCCATACTCCGTAAGCCGCTCCGTATGGTCCTGATACCACTCCAGAATACGGTATATCATCATCTTCCTGATGTTCGGTCAGTTCCTCAGATTATCCAGGACTCTCATTTGTGCCACTCCTGAGAGCTGTTGGTGATCACTCCCTGTGTCATCATAACCATCGGGTCCAGTATTCAGTAACCATCTGTGTGGAACTCTGTTTTGCCCCAGTCGGACAACCTGTGCAAATGCCTCCCCACTGCTCATACAATACCCGGAACTTCTGAGTTATTACCGCATGGTTTGCTGCTGTGAGATTGAGCCGTGTCCAACCCACGTTGGGTGTAGTTACAAACACAGACGGATTTGGTGGATCTTGGAATTTGAGCTGCATTTCTGCGCACTCATAATTGACCATTTCTGCATACCTGTAGAATATATCCAAATGATCCGCAAAATCTTTGTGAGCCACCACTTCAAATGACACATTTGGTATAGCAGAGGACAAAATAGCATGGCCTTTGTGGAGGAGGTGCACTAGGCAAGATGCTTCAATAACTTTCAGGGTTGTGTAGGAGTGCCTCATTTGATGCTTCCTCTTCATCAGGTTCGGGATACTCCGCAGGTTCATTGACAAGCATTGGCAGAAATGTATCTCTCAGCCACCGGAAAATCGGAGAATACATAAAAGTATCGAGTGGCCATACATCGTACCACTGTCCAGAAACGTCATTTTGATCCATGGGGTCTCCCAATACGAATGAGAAATATACCAGCTGCCATCAAAGTACCCTGCACTCTGCTGAAGCACCCCATGATGTGGATCTTTCCACATGAGTATTTAGTTTAGCTTGGTCATCCTCATTCCATTCGAGAGTGACAAGGTGTGCATACGCGTTAGGTATCCGAACAAGTGGTTTCCCATTCACCAGTTTCAATTCTGACCACCACCTGATCGTCCAGGGCTTTGTAATTTGGATCATCCGGAGTGTGGGATCCTGTTGAATGTCGTGGTCCTCAGTCCGGATGGGATACATCAAACTATTCACAGCAGAATATAGTGCATCGACGCCGCGCATTTCCATCACAGTATCATTTTCTGGATCTTCACGCACACAGGAAACCAGCCACATTGCCTGATAACAGCAGTAATAGAGTGAATTGAATCCCGGCGTTGCAGTGACTTGAAGTTTGAATTCAATTCTCGCATTGGTCGCAATCCTGCAGCCCACACTATTTTTGGTCCTGTACCGATGAGACACATCAGAAATCCCAAAACTCCATGAACAATGTGAGAGCCGGCCAATCCTTAATGGTGTCGCTCTCGAGGTTAAGGTATCATACGACACAAGGTGGATATTCCATCAGTTTTCTGGCTTGTCAATAGTGGTGTACAGATCCGCGTGGGTGAGATTCGCATTGTTGGTGTAACAAGTGGACGATTTTGAATTCGGTTCCATGTGTCATCTGGTCGATGACAGTCTTGAAGGTCTCTTCCACTCCAGGCATTGTGACCACCAATATTGGTTCGTGGGGTGGTATAAGTTGCGGATGCCCATGTGGTGGTGTTGTCTGTATCTCCAACAGATGGCAGAGTACAGAATTTGACCTCTGGAGTGGATAGCACTCCTGTTTTTCACCGACACTGCTGGGAAACTTGTTGTGCGCCAAAATTACCCACTCTTCAAGGGTATTCCCCCATAAGATGGACAGTGGCAACCCCATTACAACATTCTCAGTCACCAATTAGCAAAGAATTGCCGCTGCAACTGAGGTGATAGTAATGCCAAGACCGGTTTCATCCACCACCAGTGCTCCTGGCATATCAGCGTACCAAACCCATCTCCTCACGATGAACAACCAGGTCCAAACCAGGTGCGCCAGAATGACAGTTCCGGGCAGGCCTGAAATCAAATACTTTTGGCCTGGAACATGGTCATCTGTTGATTGGTGAACACGATGGTTATTCAGCAGCCTGACCGCTTCATCAAGAAAGAAAGGTTGATATTTGTTGTTGATTGTGTTGAGAACTGTGCTCAATACTGAGCTGGAATTATCTTGATCGAGGACCTCCTCACCATCCACTGGCTCCAGAACATCTCTTGCACCTTGGTCAGTCTTCATTGTGTTTTCAATGATCTCTTTCAGTTGCTTCAAGGAATGTTGGGGTGATGGGCTTATACTCTGGCGCTCCTGAAATTCATCGCGATGTCAGATATTTCACAGAGAAGCATTTGGACCCAATAACATGTGGAATATAATCAATTCTATTCACTCAATCAGAACTTTCATTAATACTATCAATCTCTTTCCCACCTGCCTCCTCATGCACCACTCTTTCATTTTGATAGGATCCCTTCAAAGTCTAAGTATACTGATTAGCAGTGGGTATAACTAACCGTAACAAGGCTAGCAGTGATTACCTTGGCCGGTCTCAGTATGTGCTCCGCAATATCCTTTCCTGCCACTGCCTTCATTTCTACCATAAATAGTTTCACATTGTCTCCTTCTTTCCACTTGAAGGCATTTGAAAGGGAACTGTTGTATGAAATCTGTCCATATGCAGGGTAATTCATCATTTGCCCGGGTGCGTATAATCCCACATATTCTTTGTCCCATTCTTCCTGTATCAACTTGCATTGTATCTCGCAATCAGACAGTATGGTTCTGTCGGGCAACAATTTATTTTGATGAATTCAATCAGCTCCTCTCAGTGCCCCACATCTGTATACGAAGCTTGGAGTTGATTGCTGGAAATCTGGTTATTGTTGCCGTTCAGCACTCGACTAATTACAACCATGACAGTTGTATTTGGCAACTCTGGGATGTTACCATCCACTTTTGTACCAGCGCACTCTCCCAAATCCGTCGACGCTTGTTGGTTACCTCGCCATCCCTTCTTCCTCGCCTCCCGAACCATGCTTCCACATTTCTTCAAAAACATCAGAACCTTCTGTCGCTGAACCCATTCAGCATTATTGACAATTTCAAAACTCAGCCAGTTCTGGAAAGTCTCCAAAAAATCTGTAACGTCCGTCTCCCAGTGCAGGGGTCCCTATGGCAGCTGTTTGAAACAGTTCTGTCCTGGGATACTGGACTGATGCTTCTTTTCTGGAAACACAGCCACCCATACTATCTTCCACTTGTTGAACGTAATAAAGTTGGGCTGGCCCATCCTTTTGCCAAATTGCTTCAAGGATAATTCCGTTTCCTTCACGTTGATTGGGGCTTTGCATTCAGGCCTGCCCAAGTCCGACCAATCATCGCTCTCAAAATCTGCATCGAATTGATCATGGGAAATATCTGGTAATGGGGGCAAATCTGCAATCCCTGAAACATCCGTACTACGTGGTTCCGCAGCAAGCAGAAATCGTTTCGTTGGGAGGCTAATTGGAAGTCCCCCAGGTCCACTGGGAATTTGTCCGTGTGGAGTCGAGGCAGAAGTAGTGTTAGCAACGGTTCCAGGTTGGAACAGCAACCGAAACCCCGGTCCAGGTTAGGAACCTCCAAGGAACCCAACCTGCTGTGTCTTCGCAGGGTTGTTACCTGGACCGGGGATAGAACCGTGGGTGTTTGGCCGGGTTGGAACTGCACCGCAGTTCTAAGTATACAGTTCCTACAGCTTTGGCTCCAATTAAGTATTTGAGTTCCGATTGTATTGTAACATGATTGATATGTAGATTGTGCAGTTTTAGCCGCTGTTTTACCTGCTGGATTCGTATTTGCGATCCGACTGATATTCATTAAGTGGTTGAGAAATAAGGGAAGATTATACGCGAGATCAGCGGGTTTTCGATCGTGACTCAAAGAATACTTGTCAGATTGCAAATCTGATTGTAGGAGGTCAAAGAGCGACAGAAACTGAACAATCTACGTATTGATCATGTCATGATATGACGAAAACTCAAATACTTAATTAGAGCCATAGTTGTGAAGTTGAAATGCCAGGTTGTTGGTGGTAAGACCGGCACAATTGCAACCGTCCGGGTTCTCGTTAGGTATGACCCGTTGCCACAGTTTGTTGCCGGTTCCAACCCTAACCCGGAACCATTCTAGCCGTTTGGAACTGTTTGCTAACACTGGGCAGAGGATGTCGGCCGAATGACTGGAATGTTTCTAGGCGGTACTGGAGGCAATCAAGGTGCCCCTGGAGATGATGGCGCCTGATCTGCGAATTGTTGAGTGGGGAACATTTGAGCTTCACCATACCCTCCATGGGGGAAGTCATATCCTTGCCATGATGGCTTATAACTCGGATATTCTTGGGTTGCACCACAGCTTGATTGTGAGGTTGGTGTCAGGCTGAATGGGGCAGGGTGGCAGAACTCGGGAGCGCCTGGAAATGGTGGCTGTGAAGGCGGTTAACTATACCCTGATGGTGGATGAAATATATTTGGGGGTTGCTGGAATTCAGTGTCTTTGCTCAGTGTATTTCCAGCATTAATATCTGATGCTTCCACATTGTCCCCTGGGCGTTGTTGTTAGCCAAACAGCTTACCTGTTGGAGCCACATTGGTTGTCTTTGGCAGATATCCTTTCTTTGACATTGAATGTGAACAACTTATGGTGGTAAACAAATTATGAATTGAAATGGGGATTTTGGATGACGTGGAGTATAGTTGAGAATATTGAAGGTTGCAGTGACCTTCGGCAGAATGAAGGCCTCGTATATCCATCTTCTTGGTCATAAACTGTGGTGTCTCACTGCACGTTTGATCACATGAAACCCGGCTGAGAAAAAGAAATCACAATCACACACATCATGCGGTTCTTTCTTATTTGCTTGAATTGTATACTTGGAACTTGCATAGAAGCTTACCTTTGTTCGGTTCCTGACTGTAAAGGTTATAGAAGCGATTCGACATGAAATCTCCAGGCAACCAACAAGAACTATATCCGGCTGGTACAATAGCAAGACTAGGCATTTTACACTCAAAATGTGTGTGTACAACATTCTACATCATTCAATATGAGGCCTGTTAGTCAAGGAGCAATAGTGATTGCTTGTGTTTGAGCTCCTTGTGTAAACTTCGTTGTGGCCCCAGGATCCACCTACCAGTCAAGGATTGTTACTGATGAAAACATCCTATCAGCCTATCAGTTCTCCATGGTCATTGAGCGGGCATACAGCCAGCTAGGGGCATTCAACTTTTCGACCACTCGATAACTCAAGAGACCAGCAGATTTACCCGCAGCTGCTGGAGGACAATAATATTGATGCTCTTCACACTCTACGTGTCCACCCAATCTGCAACCAGTTCTGGCAATACCCTCTCTGCGATGTCTATCACCTTTGGCAGCCTGATGAATTGCATCAGCTGCTCCTGGGTGTAGTTAAAGACTTTCTGCACTGGATGTTCAATTACCTGAACACTAGAAATGTCAAGGATCCATTGGAGAAACGATTCACATCGGTGCCACGATATCCCACCCTCCAGCACTTCTCTATACCATTCGATTAATTGAAAAGCGGCACCTGGCAAGGTACCGAGATCCTTGGAATGATCAGAACACTGGCAGTGAATTGCGCTCCAATTCTTGACGCTTTCAAGAATGACTAGAAAACTGCAGTGGAAAACCCCTCCACTGAAATGGTAATTGGAGCAATGTGGGCATCATGTGAACTGTCTCTACTTGTTAGCCAATATAATCACTCGGATCTATCCCTCAAAGCACTAGACGATGCACTCAAGTGGTTTTACCAGAAGAAGGGTATTTTTTGAGAACAGAAAATGTCGAAGTCTGCAAAGGACAAAGTGGATGACCTGTGGGCAATGGAATCCCATCAGTTATGCGAACAAAAGATTTCTAAGATTTGTGCTGCAATGAAATCCCTTGTGTATGGGGCTGAAAAGATTTGAACAACAAAAAGTGGGGAATTTCAGTTGCCCCTGAACAGAGCTCGACAAGCGGCAACCACTTGTTCAGATGCTGATGGTCAGAAGGTAATTGAGAGATTCGCGCGCGAAATCCATCAAGTGATACCTACTAAATGTAAGCTCTTTGATAAATGATTCCAATGTCATGAGCGACCACTATTGCAGGAAGTCAGGACTAGGGCAACAAGTCCCAGAAGCAAATTCGCCATAGAACTTGCTATAATGAAAACTGCCGCCAAAGACAAGGTTGACAGGGTGGCAAACATGACCACCGACAAGCAACCACAATTTCAGATCGACCTATCCGATGTTGAGACAGAAGCCACGACCTGGTGCTTGGCTGATACGGAGCAGGTCACTCACCAGCTTGAGAGAGAGATTTATGGTATTACCTTGAATGAACAGAAGCGGTTCAAGAAGGAATTCTCCATCCACTTGATCGAGTTTGAAGCTTGGTGGGAGACAATCTGCGTTCAGGCGATCCAGAAAACCATTGAACAATGCGTAGTACATTTCAGATATCCAAAGATACATCTCAGGAGCTATATTTCAGATTCAATTTGGCCAATAGGCACCGGTGATAATGTTACCAATAATATTTCTGAACGGCTACATATCACCACTGTGAAAGAGGCATATTGATCTAGCAATAAAGTCTATTACCTTCGACAGATGCTCAAGCACAATGACCAGTGTATTGGTCTTGAATATATGGAAAAGACACTGTCATACATTGCACTGCAAGGCTGGTACGATATTGACTCCGCAAAGGTTTTGAACTTACTGTCCCCTACCAATAAACGGCAAAGTACACAATTAGAGGCCATCTGTCAGGTCTCGAAATGAATGAGGAGGAGCCCTTCATTCGCCCTGCATCACACTAGGTATAGCATTTGAGAGAAATGCACGTCCGCTGAGTGTGCAGAAGTATCAAATTAACCGCACTCAGAGATGCATCAGAAGATTTCGGAATTTTCAACTTTGGAGTGATATTCCGCCTGCAAATTAATGAGGACTGGGGACATGATGATAGTCAACTTGTGCTCGGATATGATCAGAATGTACTCCTTCACAGTATATTTATCAAACTCCAGAATGGGCTGTGGTATTACCATCAACCATTTCACAACCCTACTTCTGTTGAGTGTCTGTGACTTGATTGCAAGGTAGAATATACCAATGCCAACCAAGGGATCATGCCTGAAGCTCATGACATATGGGTCCAGTATACGCAAAGTGAAGAGAATGACCTCGATAACACCTTCGAAGAACAAATTCCTTCGTTTCCTGTATTATACTTCAGCTGGACTCCACCGAATCAGATTCTCCAATTTCAGGAGTGCCTGCCAGTGGGGAAAGCATTATCGACTGTTTCTATGAGTTGCAAGAAGACTGAACAATGGGTATTACATCCTCAAGCTCAAGAATATGCAGTTGTGATTCCAACAAAGTACAAAGATCTTCATAGTTGGGCTGATTGTGTTGACGGGTTCATCCGGGTTGTCAAACAAACGAATAAGCTGCATAATGTATCCACTGGAGCAATAGTTGGACCAGCCCTATTGGTGCGGAAAGATGCTGTATCAGGCAGCATCAATATCGTAAGGCTTCTAACTAGTCGTGTTGATTTTGGTATGTACTGCACTGTATATCAATTAGATTGGAATGCCTGATTCAGGTGTACAGCTGTGAGATAGTTTATCGAATTTTACTATTCGATATAGACATTATATATTAACACTCCCGGAGAGTCTGGCTCACGGTGCACCGGAATCGCCTTGGGGATGAGTGTTGTAGTCCCAGTAGCTCCGGACTTTTACCAACTTAAAGGAATGATTTTTTAGGATTCCAAAGATGACTTCATACTGTTTAAATTAATCTTGTATTCTATGCCGCTACTTTTGAAGTATTGAGAAGTACCTGAAAGTACTTTCGGCGCATCCAGGAAGCACATTGTGTTGCATTCAGCCTGTTCGGAAGCTTCTGGAACATTCCAGTAGGTTCGGTTTGGCTGTTTAGAAAAGCTGGGTTGTTGAGTTATAACTTCCCAACCATTATACATTTTGCTGATGCAGTGACCAAATTGTGAGACATGGTAATTCGTCTGTGCATATGCAAGGGTCTTACCGGCCATGTATTAGACCTAGATTGCAAATCAAGTTGATAGATGGCCAATAAACTTGGTAACGTTGAACCTGTTACTGATAAGTCAGAAAGCAAAATCCAAATTACAGACGACATTCACAACCTACATCTGAGTCAGTGATGTCATAAAAGTCATTGAAGGAGCAGTCAACATGCATACTGAACCTGTATGCATGATGACTGTCATATTGGATGCATCCATTCATCTAACTGTATAACTCTATGCACAGACCTGGTGTACATCGTCCACATTTTGAAAACTATTTTTGGTAGGTTACAGCAATCATAGAGAATGAGCTGGATAAGGAATGGTGAGGAAATTGGGCTATATAGATTAATTGGTAGTGCATGGATATACATGAATATAATTGCCGGCTAACAGCACTGGAACATAATAGGCCTACGTCAGTCATCACTCCGATATTGCATTTTGTGGAGTATGAGAAATTGAAATGTTTCCCTGCTTTTGGATGCACATGATTATATATTAACATGATATATCAGCTGTCAATACTGCCTGTATCCCTGTTTCGATACACTTGTTCAGCATTGAATGATTGTCAGGATGTCTCTAAGGTAACCAACAATGGAGTGTCAATGATTTTTATGCTTACACCTTGAGCATTCAAATGGCTGCATAGTTACATCCTTCCAAAGCAATTGTATTGGCCATGTGGATAGGCGCAAAGGACACTGACAAGCTCATTACCCCACGATAGAAATCAGTGTCAACAGCGCATCAATCATTTATGGTCAAGTAAGTCTGATAATCAAAAAAGACTTGGTCGCTGTGATACATAATCAAAGTAATGGCAGACAGCACAGGCAAAAATGCCGGCAATGACATCACTGGAAACTCCAGAAATTCAGCATCAACAGAGCGTCAACAAATTTTGGTTTTGCATTTTGGATAATCAAAGTGCTGTGCTACAACATTAACCTATAATCAAAGTATCGGCAGACATTATGGCCAAAAATGGTACTAATAGTATCGCCACTATCTCATAAAAAGGAGTGTGAATGTGGCGTCAACACTTTTTCATCTTGCATCTAGGATAATCAAAGAGGAATGAAATGGTATCAACCCATAATCAACATATCAGCCACCATTTGTTGTAAAAACGTGACTAATGACATCTCTACCACGTCCTAAAAATGGGCGTCCATGGAGTGTCAACGAGTGTTGGTCTTCCATCTTGCACACATAACGCGCTGTGCAATGCCATTAACCCATAATCACTGTATTGGCTACCTTTCTGGACAACAATGCTTCTGATGATATGGTTGCTACCTTCCGAAAATCAGCATCAACAGAGTGTCAATGGTTGTTTGTCTTACATCTTGGATAATCACAGGGCTATGCAATAGCTCCAATCTATGATCAATGTATCCACCTCCATTATGGGTAAAAATGCTGGTGACAATATCTCTACTTTCTCCTACAAATGTATGTCAATGGAGTGTTAACAATTTTTGTCTTGCATTTTGGATCATCAGAGGGCCATGCAATGTTGTTAACCCATAATCACAATATTGGCCACCTATAAGAGGCAAAATGCAAATGGCAATATTGGTACTACCTTCTAACAATGAGTGTCAATGGAGCATCAACAATGTTCAGTCTTGAATTGTGCATAAAGGAATGGCAATGCAACGGCAAAAACCCATAATCAACTTATAGGCCGCCTCTATGGACAAAGATGCAAGTGACAATGTCGCTACTACATTCAAAAAATTAGCATTAATAGAGCGCGAACGCATTTTCATTTGCTTGTTTGATAATCAATGGGCTATACAATGACGTTAACCCATAATCAAAATATCGGCTACCTCTATGGGCAACAATGCTAGTGACAGTATTGCCACTGCTTTCTAAACATAGGAGCAAACAGTGGGTCGACATGTTTGGTGGGGACTCAGTGTGCTACACTGCCACCAACTGCATGGCATTGTTTCACAATACAGCTTTGAACAGTCAGTCTTTTTAATATATCTTTTGTATACAGCTACACAAACATGCACACAATGTTTTACAGATCTGACTTTTGACTTTGATTTTTGTACTGGAGTCAATATTTAAGAACCTGCTTTCTACGTCACTATAACATAACTTTTGACAGTCTGTCATGCTGTAGTACCCAGCATTCAAATCCCTGCAGCCATGTCAGAGTCAACATCTGTTAATACCTCATTGCTAGCAGTTATGATACCTTCCAAAAATAAACATATCTTTATTCATGATTTGAGTAACTGTTCATTACAAATCATATTCGATACTTGGAGGGCTTCTATGAATGTGGGCGTGAAGTATTCAACCGCTTGGGACAATTCTAGACATGCTTCTTCATGGCATTTCTACTTGCACTGCATGATTGAGGAGACAGGCAGCCCTGGCATGGAATGTATCATTGTCATGAAGTTCTTCGCCCTCGATCAGAAAATGGGACCAGGTCAATGGAGAATCACGTGCAGTCCAAAGCAGACATCGCAAATTTAAACAAATCAATGGAGTCAGATGCTACTGAATTGAATTGTACCACAGTTGAGAAACAGCTTTGGCCATACTGAAGAGACAAGGCAATCAAGGAATTGCAATGGAATAATTGCAGAAACAATTCATCTTTGACATTTTGATATGATCTATATTAATTGGCTTGCCTGAGAAAATGCTTCAAACCGGAATCTAGGGACATTGTAACAGCCGGATTTCACCACGATACCTCGGAAGGGTTTCTTATGTTGGGATTTGTTCCGGTTCATATTGCATACAATGCTGTGTCAAATCATGCGTAACAAGGGTCGTATAATACATTACACAGCGAGCTGGTGTTACTGTCGGGCAGCGCTCTTAACATCATTTGCCTGAGGGAATACTTATTGACAGTGGATGGAATAACCAAGTGATTGCTGTCCAGAATTATTGTTGGTTTACCTTTAGAATGGTGGATATCAATGAACAAATTAGCATTAACACTGGTCATTGCATACTACATTGATTACAAAGGGGCAGTGGGAGAAGTTCCACTTCCTTTTGCTGAGCTTGTTGGCCTGTTCTTGTCACATTTCGACACCTAATTAAGGATGATAGGTCACCAAACAGAATGCTGGAGCAAGGATAGCGATACATTTGGAGAAAGTTCTTAATCATTTTGAGCTTCCCATCAGTCATTTACTTTGAATTACAACTGGAAACACATCCTCAACCTACTCATTGACATGTGAACTACAATTGACCCTTGAGGCCTCCGGAATCAAGTGGCCTGCATTGAGGCATCAAATCCCTACATGGTGCAACTTGTTCAGTTTGCTTTCAGTGCATTTGTGAGCAGTTTCGGTGTAACTGGCCACACTAAGTTTTGGCAAGCCCTTGAGCGCAATCAGCAATTTGGAGAGAATGAAAGCACAGACATTGGGATGAGTCAAAGACTTCGAAAAGAGGGGAATGCTAGAATCAATCTGGTGTTGGCCATGAGACAAGGTGTTTCAAAGCTAATTAATAAAGTACATATTTTGAGAAAGTTTGAATGTCTTGAAACTGCCCTTCATATAGCAGTGAATACTGGCAGTATTGAATACACTGACAGCAGGTCATCGAAAGGACTTCATTGACTGTCAAAAAGCGAAAGTATGAAGTGTAGTGCTACATATTATACATATGCAGACATGCTGGAAATGGATGCTGGAGTTGCTTGAGTGAGCCTACCAATTACAAGAATTTTCCCACAAGTGGCTTAACAATCCAAAACCCAGTAACCACTGGCCACAATTCACAACACAGAATGAATAGACCATCGCGAAGAATGTTATAGATGTTTTAACCCCATACCTATAATGGACCCTGTGGATGTTGAAATCACATTCGGTAACTCTGCATCATGTTATCACTGTAGACAATGAGATGCTTGATTTTATAGATGGCGTTATGGTAGCTTTAGCTAAGAAGAAGACTCAATGGAAGGAAGACTTATACTCTGGCATGAAGTTTGTGCAGCAGAAGCTGTCCAAATATTATGCCCCAGTTCCTCCATCAACCAGTATGCTTCTCATTTGTGCGCATATCCTTAATCCTTTATGGAAGTTGTGATCATCTACGATGTGGGACAAGAGAGTGGATATTAATCCTGAGGACAAGACTTGTTAGACTACTTAATATGGAGAGGTGTTTCTGAAGTATGTGGAGAACATATACTGTGCCAGACATAGATGTTTGTCCATTATTAAACCCAAAAGAGTACCTAGCAACAATCTCCTGGTCTCCACAATGGCTGGTGCATCTGGTCAATCATCATTTGATTTATAAGATTTGTCCGGAGATGATGAGAAATCCTTGATACCTAACCACGGGGCTGAATTGACACTGAGAAGAAGTAATCACGCAATACGCCGATTGACAGCCACAATGCTCCATTAGGTTTTATGGCCTGAATTACCAAAGAACAGGGGCCAAGATCATCCAAATCTTAACAATTCCCACTCCGAGCCTGTGGAGATTAGCAGCATATTTCTGATACCGGATATCAACAAGTAGTGCTGCCGACAAGAGTAGACACACTCAAAGTACACCGATTACTGAAATTTGGCACATAACATATTCTCTTTTATTCCACATGGCATAGGAGTTGAAGCCAGTTTGTCCCATCGTCGAGACGTCATAAGCTGGCACAGTTAAAAACATTAGGCGTGACCCTTTGCGAAAGAGTTGTAATAAGGCAGTTTGCTGGAGCTAATATCGGGATATTGGCAGGGGATGATCCAGCATTGGATATGATGGAAATGGAAAACAACTTGGAATTGAAGTGAGAGGTGTACGAAAGAACATTGCACAGAATGGCCAATGTCCACAACCTTTTGGAGATGTGGCAGAGTACCCAAAACCTATATACTAAACAGAAGGAATCTTGGGCTCAAAACAAGCAAATGCCAGCTGTAGGATATTTCTCAGATACTGAGGAGATCCTCAAAGCATTCTGGTTAAACTTTCAACATAATGGTGTGGCTGCATGTATATTGTCGGAAAGATCATCTTTGCCACCAACTTTGTCTGCAATGATCCTCCCTGGAGGATGAGCTGAAGTATTAATTGTCCGCCAAAAACCAAGTATTGACTGTCATTCAGCTGAAAGTAATGAGGATACTTCACCTGAAGTTATTTCCAACACCGCAAATTGCCTCAGCAGGAATGGTCAGTTGAATAATACAAATCAGAGCGAAGCCGATGGGGAGGCAGACAATGAATCAGATGGTGAGCTTGACACTAGCTTCAAGGATCCCGAAAGTCCAGAGCTGTGGGATGTAAGTGCTACACCAAATGTTCCTGGATGGATTTGGCCAATACAAAAGTTGAAGAACACGGCTGAAAAGAAGTTAATGACAGTCAATGCAATGGAAACATGGAGGAATAACAGCAATAAGAAAAGGTAGCACAGAATGGATCATTATGTTTTCACCAGGTTTTATATGTAGCGTGACAAAGAATTTCACTTAGAGGAATATTATGGGAGAATACTGAGATGTCACATGCGAATATTGATTGATAAAGAGAAGTACAGTCGGCACAATGAATCTTTGAGCGAGATATATACATTTTAATCGATTGAGAGCTACCTGTGCAAGAATAATGCTGGGCTTGGCTCTGCTAATGGGCCGAGTCTCAATCAGCCAGAAAGGCAACCAATAAGTTCAAATAATCATGTATAGAGTTATTGATGGCAGTAGATTGTGACTAGACAATTTATTAAAATGAATGTGAAAGGAGTGTCCATGATATTTGGTATTGTAAGTAAGGTTTTTGAAATGTGATTTAATCACTGTTATCCATAACCAATGTATTGGCAGCCATTAGAGACAAACAAGATAGTGGAGTGGTCACCTCTCCAGTCTGAAAATGAGCTATAATGGACCATCAATGATTTTTGGTCCTGTAAGTAAGGTAATTGATAATTGTTTTGGTTGCTATTATGCATAATCGATGTACTGGTAGCCTTATTAAACAAAAGAGAAAGCGACACAGTCACACCCCTATTCTGAAAGAGAGTGTCAATGGAGCACCAGTGATGTTTGGTCTTGTAAGTATGGTAAGTGAAAATTCATTTGGTTGCTGTTATGCATAACCAATGTATTGAAACCCTTTATAGGTAAATGAGATTGTAACATGGTCACTGCCCTATTCTGATATTGAGTGTCAATGGAGTGTTAATCATATTTTGCTTTGCATATTGGGTAATGAAAGTGGCTACTGGTTGCAGATATCCATAAATGGGACATTGGCCACCTTTAGCGGCAAAATCAAAACCACCACACTTTCTGCCCTATCCCGAACATAACCATCAATGGAGTGTCAACAATTTTTCATGCTGCATCTTCAGTAATCGAAGTGTTGCTTGGGGGTAATAATTCATATACAAAGTAATTGCAGCCATTGCAAGCAAAACAGTGCATGATAACTTCATTACCCCATCATAAACATAAGTGTTAATGGAGCGTCAACAGTTTTTGGAGCTGCATATTGGGTAATGAAGGCATCATGTGGACTCTTAAGCTCATAATTGAACTATTGACCACGTTTCTAGGCAAAAATACACAATATAAATGGAAAAACACAGATTCCAAAATAATCAATATCGCAAAGTGCAAAACATGGAAAAATTGATCATTGGGTGTTAAATATGTGCTATTGATACAATACTATTATCAAACAGCAAAATCAAAAGCATTATATGAATCTACAGATGGAGCCACTAGGCAACCCACTAACAACCTGCACAATTCAGACTGATTCAGATATTTCCTTCAAATCCTGCCCAACTTGACCGGTCGGGTGAATTCCTGACAGCGACCACCACTTTGAAATAAGATTGGTTTTGACCAGGACCAGGAGTTGAAATGACTGTCTGGAACTGTTGTTATCACTCATTTTGGACAATCACTTTAGTGCAATGTCCACCTTCTCCCAACCACCACCACCACCTATTGTGGTACAGCCCCAACCTGTCATTATGGCTGATGTATCTTCACCCACTACTCAAGCTCCACCTGCAATACTCAATCTTGACGATAATTATAATTCCTCTGAAGAAGTACATATTCAGCCGGCCATGTCAATTAAAGTTAATCACTCAGCCATGCACCACAAGAAAACACACATAATCACACTTCTATAATCGATTGATCATCCTGTAACTTTCACATTCGACCCTTAACATCTAATTGGCACCCGACACAAAGCGTAGAACTGTTTCGTATCTCGTTCTCTGAGCTGGATGCCAGTAATCCAATTCAAATCTTGAAACGCTTTTGTACCAACTCCATTCTCGGACAGCCTGTAGCCAACAGCAATTCCAGTGTGCAGCAGCAGCATCTCTGGTAGCCAGGCACTACCCGGGAGCTTTATCTCTGGCGGACATTTCAAATTCATATGGGTCTTATTGGAGTTTCTCCTGAGAGCTACTGGATTAAGAATGAAGTTTAACTTTTTAAAGAATGATTACCACCAGCAGCCTACCTTGGCTAGAGACATTCTCAGGTGATCTGCTATTGCTTTGATGTGTCTCGATTCAACTCAGCACCTGAAACACCTGCAGTCTTACCATATTGCCTCCAATCAGTAGCCTCACAATCTATCGAGAGCTTCCAGCAAACAAATAGTAAACTGTGGAGTACTATCAGGTCTGTCTTTCCATTGTGAGTGACGTTCTGCAAGCTGGAAGTTCATCAACAATTAGCAGTTCCTTCTGGATTCTGGCTTCACATACCAATCCATCAGTCAGCACCCGCCACACAATCTGCCTTGCCTCTACTCCCTACCAGGGTTGTCACCATCTATAACCCCATTCCCCTCTGGAAAAAGATAGCAGGAAGATTTTCCGTACATTGGATGGAGAGTAAAGTAGATTGTTTCCTTCAGGGGTGGAGAAGAAGTCAGGGTGATAGTGTACAAAGCAAGTAAACCAGCATGCAGTGTGAGAACTGCAATGAGACTATGTGATTCACACCCAAACAAAATTGTTCTTAGGAATTTCACCTTGCATGAGGTAGTTTGTCAATTCCGGAGGATATTGGCTAGATTGTAATTTTGTGATGCGTCAATTAAAAGTGGGTGCATCTTTGGGCCCAAACCTGGTTACTGGTAAAGGGATCCCATATGCAAGAATGTTTTCACATATTGAAGTCAGTGGTGAAAATATTTGTTGATGGTGTATAATATTTTTTGACAATTTTGTTTTGACATTGGAAGCTGGGTCCGATCAGAATGAATGAAGCGATAAGTGTAGCGAGGGTTATACTTAGCTAATTTTTAACTTTCAAGGTATTAGAATTTGTAGAAACAGTAATCTACACAGAACATATATAGTAACTAATATTAAGTTGTGATGAAAAATTAACATCAAAGTCATATTGCTATTTTTCTCAATTGATAAGTAACTATGACTGGTAAAGAGTTAAATAAGGTGTAGAAAATAGAAGAGATAGATGCTGAGATAAGACATAGTATAATAGAATATAAATCAATTAAATTGGAATATGTACATTTTCTCAATTTAATACTTAGTTGCTTATTTACCTTGAGTTAATACTGTATTGTATAACAACTGTATTTGAAATGTATTGCTATGTAATATATAACATTCATTGTGATAATTGACTTCCAGCGAGCATGCCATAATAATGCAACATATCTAGTTTGCATTATAAGTGTTTTATACATATATATGAAATATTTGAAAAGTAAATATTGAAATTTTGTACACAACTGCCTGGGGAATGCTCCAGAACTAAATTGACCTATCCGCCACATATTATTGGAATCGGTTGGTAATTAATTACAGATTCCAAATTATTTCCAATCATATCAATACTACCCTATTATGTATTCTGAGCAATAATTTATTATAAATACCAGGATAATTCATACAGAGTAGAATAGATATAAGTTATTCACTTGGTGTAAATTGCCATTGGCAATATCTCATTAGTATATTAATACTGGCAGCATGATCACTAAACTAGTATACAATGTTGGTTCTGATTGGTCTACAAATAGTGTATTTCATACCAGTGTACATCAGCAAAAGTGCAAATCAACTATAGGCTGCACTATGCACAGCTCATTGGAGGCTTCCCGTGAACCCCTGCGCCACACGCAACCTATAGTCTTCTAAAGTCTATTCATCGAGATGTCCGGGTGGGCCTATGGATCTATATCCGGCTGCCGGTCAGCAATGGACATATACTTGTCTTTACTGCCCGCTATCATACTGGAACTGGGAACACTATCGCTGCGAGTATGCATGGGAGCCCGCTGGCGATTGATAGCCTTCTCTAGAGCCTGTACGAGAGCCTACATGAGAGCCTGCTTCAGGGTCCGCTTGGGAGCCTGCTTCAGAGTCTGCTTGAGAGCCTACTTGAGAGAGCCGCACTTCGGGAGGAGTAGAGTTTGTGGAAGCTTTGGCTAATAGAAGCTTCTAAGTCTGTGGTAGCTTTGGCTAATAGAAGGGTCTAAGTCTGGAAGCTTTGGCTAATGGAAGGTTCTAAGTCTGTGGAAGCTTCGATGCTGACGTTAATGTAGCTAATCTACCTGTCTAAGTGCTTCTAGTACTGTAATCACCATCACCAACACCATCACCATCACTATCATCATCATGGCCATCACCATCGCCATAATTATTATCAGCCCGAGACAGAATGCACACACATACACCCACAATCGATGGGAAGCAGGTAGCAGATTCTGCTGGACAATCTGAGTCCGAGATCTGCTCTCCCCAAGATCCAATTATCTACCTTTTGTACCGAATGTAAGGCTGCAATGGGCAACACCATTGCTTTGAGGGATCGGGAGATCTCGTGACGGTGGCCGGGCTAATGATAAGGTTCAGATTATGTTAACGACCGACGTCAAGATTTCGGCTGTCTGCCACCCGCTTCCCACTATGTGCTTCACACCTCCCGTTGCCTGGTGTCTGCAACTCAACTAGTTCCTGGATCGAGCATGCAGGAGCATATTCAGAAGTAATAGAGTTCTCCCTGGGAACCTTTCGGCTGATGGAAAACTCTGAGTTTGTGGAAAGTTTGGCTAATAGATGGCTCCAGGTCTGTGGAAGCTTTGCCTAGTACAAGGCTCAAAGTCTGTGGAAGCTTTGATGCTGACGTTGACGTAGCAAACCTACTTGTTTGAGTACTTCTGGTACTATGATCACTATCATGAACACCATCACCATTGCCATCACCATCACCATTGCCATTGCCATTGCCATTGCCATCATCTCCAACAGCCTCAGAACAAATGCGCACACATACGCCCACAATTGATGAGAAGCAGGCAGCAGATTCCGCTGGAAAATCCGAGTCGGAGATCTGCTTTCCTCAAGTTCAAATTGTCTACCTTTCCTGCGGAATCTAAGGCTACAATTGTCAACACCATGACCGTGAGGCATCATCAGATCTCGTCTCGGTGGCCGCGCTATAGATAAGGTTCAGACTATGATATCGACCGACGTCATGATTCAGCCACCATATGCTGCCAACCATCTGCAACCCAGGACATGCCACATGCCGCCCGCCAAACACTGCCTACCATACGCCACCTGCCTCACGCTTCCTGGTGCATGGCTTCTGCAACTCACGAAGTCTCTGGATCGAGCATGCAGGAACATACATGGGAGCATATAGTCAAGTGAGATTGGGAGTGTCTTCCCTCTTCAGAGTGTACTTGCGAGTGACTCGGAGATGTACTTGGGTGTGTACCCGGAGGTGTTCTTTGTAGTGTCTTGCGAGCTGACTTGGGAGCGTATAGTCAAGCAGGCTGTGAGTGTGCCATCGAGTGCGATTGGGAGTGTACTTTGGAGCATGCTTGGGAGCGCAATTGAGAGCGTCAACAGAGCTTACTTTGGAGCATATAGTGAAGCAGGCTGGGAGCGTGTCATCGAGTGCAATTGGGAGTGTACTTGAGAGCATGCTCGGGAGTGTGATTGAGAGCGTCTTGAGAGCATACTTGGGAGCATATAGTCAAGCAAGCTGGGAGTGTGCCATCGAGTTCAATTGGGAGTGTACTTGAGAGCATGCTTGGGAGTGTGATTGAGAGCATCTTGAGAGCATACTTGGGAGCGTATAGTCAAGCAAGCTGGGAGTGTGCCATCGAGTTCAATTGGGAGTGTACTTGAGAGGATGCTTGGGAGTGTGATTGAGAGCGTCTTGAGAGCATACTTGGGAGCGTATAGTCAAGCAAGCTGGGAGTGTGCCATCGAGTTCAATTGGGAGTGTACTTGAGAGCATGCTTGGGAGTGTGATTGAGAGCGTCTTGAGAGCTTTCTTTGTAGCGTATAGTCAAGCAGGCTGGGAGTGAGCCATCGAGTGCAATTGGAAGTGTACTTGAGAGCAGGCTCGAGAGTGGAATTGAGAGCGTCAACAGTCCTTACTCGAGAGCGTAAGTCAAGCAGGCTGCGAGTGTACAGTCGAGTGCAATCAGGAGTGTACTTGAGAGCGTGCTCGGGAGTGTGTTTGAGAGCGTCTTGAGAGCTTACATTGTAGGGTATAGTCAAGCAGGCTGGGAGTGTGCCATTGAGTGCAATTGGGAGTGTGCTTGAGAGCATGCTTGGGAGTGTGACTGAGAGCGTCAACAGAGCTTACTTGAGAGCATAATTCAAACAGGCTGGGAGTGTACAGTCGAGGGGAATCAGGAGTGTACTTCAGAGTGTATTTGGGTGCGTGCAAAGAAGTGCATTTGGCAGTTTTGTTTCAAGTTTGTTGAATGCAGCATGATGTATAGTATCAAGTGCACATAATTGCATGCGTATCATAGTAATCTAGTCAATATGCAGGTCCATAGGACTTCAGAGGGCCACGCGTCAAATATGCTATAGATCACCAACCCAAACCAGCTTCTCTATGAGTTACATGTCATTTAAGGTCATTTTTCCAGGTGTGCAGATAAAATTAGTACCATTGCCATAGGTTTTGGTTACCTACTTGATAGATATTTTTCTTAATTAAGAGTTGTAAAAAATTAAAAGCATGATAAATTATAAAAAATGAAATCACAAATTCAGAGAGTGAAACTATAATAGATACAATTGTACCACTAGCTGAGGGAAAAGATAGATATACTTTTTGAATATTCAAAAGCTGACAAAATACTTCCATACATATTACTCACAATTATGTATCACTAAGAGTTCCATCATATTCAAACTGCTAATTTATTCCAGCAACTACCAGTAAATATATGTAATTGGTATTTAGAAATTGATCTTAATAATATCAGTCTTGAAATCTGGCCCTACAGATTAAAAGGAAATTACACATTACATGAAATGAATTTGTGGAACCCAGTTGTAAAAATAAACACATGAATCATTCTGGTTTGCTATAGTTGAAAATGGTACCTTCATAGTCAAAAGGTATAAATAGTACCAAATCCACATTGTAATACTAGTAGTTGATAAAAGGAATAAAGTTACAAATTTCGAACAAGTACAATGATGCGATCAAACAATCTCACTAAGTTTGAATATAGTGTAGATGTAACGTATTATAGGGTCTCACCAGCCACAGCCTAGCAACCGATTATGAGAAAGAGCATGCAAGTACCAGGAGCAGGGTTGTTAATTACCCCGCTCACAAACTCAATTTTGACTCTTGCCCCGCAACAACGAAACAATGGGAAGAATGAAGTGCAGAGATGCAGCCCGTGATAGATTGAATGAGATTCCCGAAGCCAAACCTGCATAGCACACATGTCTTAGACCATCTATCTGCGCTGCAACTTCAATATATAATATACCATATGGAACCTTGCAAGACCCACTCAGAGCAGAACAGCCAAGGGGTGCAGCACAGGAGAAGAAGCAGCTGCTGACTCCAGAAGAAGAGAAATCAATTGTTAGGTTTTGTGAGACTCTAGATGACTTCGGACATCAATTGCAAGGGATGACAGTAAAAGCATTTGCGATGTCCCTTCTACCTGCACATCGGCGACGACAACTTGGTAAACACTGGATGCCATGCTTTCTCAACTGCCATCCTGTCATTACTACCAAGTTTAGCCAATGTCTAGATAGACAAAGGGCTAATGCAAATGGTCCTGCAATTGTGAAGGACTTTTTTCGCAAGGTATATCATTTTAGTATGTATATTAATTTTCAGCGAATACTGGTCATTGTAGCTTGGAAAACTTGTCAGAAAGCTCGGTGTACAACCAGAAAACATTTACAATGTGGAAGAAAAGGACTTTCAACTTCGTCAAGCTCGCAAAGTGAAGCTGATATGCCGTAGAGATCGAAAGAATCGATGCTATACCCAGCATGGAGATCGTGCAATCGTTACACCTATAGAGTGTATTGTAGTTGATGGTAGGGTTATACCACCCATGTATATCAACAAGGGGTCTAGGCACCTAATAGGATGGCATGCTGGCATGCAAGAGAAAGAGCAAGCAACATTTGCATGGTCAACTAAAGGCTGGACTGATATTGAACTGCGACTGGAATGGGTGGAACAGAACTTTGAGAAATATACTATTAAGATGTGTGTACCATGAGATTGACCTCCTGCTGATGCTGATAATTACAGTGCAAAGGGCAAGCCACGTATTCCAATCCTTGATGGGCATGGCTTTTATCTACCATGGCAATTTTTCGATTTTTGCTTGAATGGAAACTTCCACCCCATTTGCCTTTCTGCACACTCTACACACATCCTTCAACCTCTGGATGTTGGGCTTTTTGGTCCTATTTCGCACTGCTACAGCAATGAACTGGATATATGGGTTAGAAAAGGAGGGAATGCAATTAAGAAAGGATAGTTTTATAAGTAAGCCCACCTGCTATATCACTCTATACTCCACTCTAACTCTTTTCTACAGACTTATCACACATGCTAGAGCTGCAGCATATACCAGGAAGAAAATCTTGAGTGCCTTTGAGGCAACTGGGATCTGGCCTCTTAACCCACGCAAGGTTATTCTTCTGCAGTCACAAATTATCACTAGATTTGAATCTCCACCAGCGACTCCCACTGCACTCCTCAGTGCAGCCCCCAGACAGTCCAGAGCTGTAAGCCAATTAGCCTGCGCTGCACTTCACCTTGTCACTCGACAATCCCCTTCCTCTGTTAAGCTGAATGCTGCTGTAGCAAAGCGGGGAAGGTCCGCTCAGGGTGCACTTGCAGATATGCAATCAGGAGATGACATGCTGAGAACACTTCGCTCAGGTGCTAAGGACACCAATGATGTAGCAGCCAAGGCCCACCGCCACCTTGGTAATGCTCGTGTATATACAGCAGAGAATATTCTTCAGCTCAGGGAAGAAAGAGAGAGGCTAGACAGAGAAAAAGTGACCAAAGTCAAAATGCCCCAAGAAATGGCTGCAGCATAGGTAGTATCATCTGGAGAGGGGTCAAAGAGCTCTCAACATGTGCAAAAGAATATCATAGGTACAGAGAAGGCACCTATGATTGTGCATAGTGATTGGGAGAATGAGGAAGAAGGTATGGTGGGTGGAGTGAGGTGGGATAAGGAGGAGAATGGGGGGAGAAGGACTGTGTTGTATATATTGGTGATATGTTGGACCTAGAGTATGCTATGGAGTATGCAAAAGGGAGAGAAGCGGTTAGTAGTCAACCCCCAGTAGTGACTAGGTCAGGGAGAGTGGTCAAGACAGGTTATGTAGGTCAATAAATAATGCCCGCAGGTAGTTGGTTTGCCAGTTATGGGCTGTCTCCAGGTAGAATACGCGTATAAATAAATGAAGAATCAAAATCGATATATGGGTAATGGCTTTGAATGCTGAAGGAATCCTAGAACAGAACAATGTACTAATTGAATGCATGTATGAAATGTTAGACAGTTCTGTAACTAACTAGATAGTGGAAATTTCAAGATAATACTAGACAGTGAAATATACAATGTTGTTATCAACGGTTCTGGATTATCTCTTTCGGTCCAGGTCTGCATCATAACTGAAACATTGGGAAACTGGGAGTCTGGGTTGGCAATACACCAGAACAGTCAATGCGGATATGGTTTGACGGCAATGTACCGACTGCTCTGAATCATACAAGTTGTCAGTGGGTTACACAGCAGGTCCACCCATAGATTTACTTAATGTTCATGTTTTTGCTATTTGATAATAGTATTTTATCAAAATCACTTATTCAATATCTAATAGTCTCTTGTTGCATGTATTGCAGTCTGCAATATTGATTGTGTTGGAATCAGTATTTTTCTTTTTATCTTGTCTAATATTGGCTATAATGGGCATCCATAGGTAAGTTATGTGCTGAAAAATCCACGCGATGTCTTCATTACCCAATATGCAAGACCAACAGTTGTTGATGTTCCATTCACACTTATTTTGATGATGGGGTAATGTTCATGTCATGCACTATTTTGCCTGAAAAGGTCACAAGTCCTTCGTATATTAATTATTACCATATAGTGGAACCTAGAATACCCAACATGCAGGTCCAGAAATTATTGATGCTACGTTGATACTCATTGTCATAATGGGGTAATGTCGATGTCAGACAGAGTTTGGCCTGAAATGGCTGCACTTACATAGTATATACAGGATTGCCACACAGTGATACTTAGATTACCCAAAATGCAAGACCAACAATCGTTGACACTCTGTTGAGGCTCATTTTCATGATGAGGAAGGTTGCTGATGATTTTGTCTTTGCACCTTGTTAGACCGAGTTTTTGTAGAGTACGCCATTACATGGCTGTTTGTTTGGGATGGCAGATGCTATATAGGGTACGAGGCATCTTACACTTAGACTACATCAATTAATCGTCTCGACAGGTTCATCCCAATAGGTTATGAGCCTGGGCGCAACCATGATCTGGATATGATTGTTGTTAACTATCAAGCCATAACAGTCGAATCACAAACCTTTATACGAGTGAGGCCGCAGAGTCCCGGATGTGTTGTGAACATATCAATGATCAGAACATCCTACGGATGCAGCACGATGATTGAACAATCCAACGGACTCAGCTGCCTCCTCCCAACAATATCTCACACTCCACCGCTTAGAGGACAGCAATGGCTGGGATAGTTGCAATGGCTGCAATGGCTGTCATGGCTGTGATGGCCGTGATGGCCGTGATAGCTGCAATGGCAGTGATGGCCGGAGTGTTGAATACTACGGGTATATGACATTACCGGAACCAAATAACCTGTTCACAGGACATGTTTGGGATGGCTACGAATCGCAGTTTGGCAGGAGTGCAGGATGAGTTCGGGTCATCATCGGCATTTCCAGGAGGTGTTGAAAGAAATTTTGTAACAGCTCAACTGGTGGCCAGCCAAGCAGAACATCATGCAGTATGCTATTTGGATAGGCTATGAGAAGTGGGCGGGTAATGGACAGGGGATACTTGGGAGATGGCAGCGGACACACGAAACCCTCAAGCAGCACTGTTGTTATGCTGCCAGAGGAATGCGCTGGGTATGTAATCATCGACAGACTTGACCGACTGGCTGTAACAATTGTGGCGATGAATCCAGGAAGTCTGTGAAATCCTCTACTGTAAGGATGAGGAAGCTGTGTTAGCTGTACAGTGTGTACATTTACCCTAAACCTTTAATGATGACAACCCCATTCCTCCACATGGGAGGCCGTGTACAGGGATCAACAATCCTTGGGAGTTAGTGTCCTAGTGCTAGCTGCGATGTAGGAGCGACCTTCCGAGAAGTGTCTCCAATTCGAATTGCAGCTATGGAGAAGAGTCTCCAATTTCCACTCATTCTTGACTACACGAGCATCCGCAACTGAACAACCCGTGACAATCAACACTTCCTCTGCATTCGTTGAGCGGAAGTCAACATTGCCATGGAGTAGCGTCTGCAATTTTCATACCAACACCGACACACCTTCGCATACGTAGACAGGTATCTACCACCCTACAACAGCTTATCGGTACTTGCATTTAGAATGAAATCACCATCAACAGTTCAATTTCATTGGTCATGCAGGAGTCAATATCGCCACGGAGAAACATCTCTGATTTCCACACCTACTGGACAACCCATGATTGGGACTGAGAGGCTGTGTACCACCATCAACAGCGCTCCACCTGGTGGGAGTAGTATCTTCGATACAGTTCTTCAATGCAATAGCGGTAATTATACAACAGGACAGTGTGTCGCCCTTCGAGGAGAGGTTGACTGAAAGTCAAGACAGTTTATGTCGCATGCACAACCAACTACCGAGCATGGGAAGCATCAGCGGGAGCACGGTAGTTTGGAAGGAGCCCGGGGCATGGCATGGTTTGGCTTCTGTTTTCTGTCTTCTGTTTGTGTTCGGTCAGTTTTTTCTGTGGCTTTGTGGTTTATGGACGTGATAATGCCATGGAGGAGTGTTAGACCGAGTGTTTGTAGAGTAAGTTGTCACCTGGCTGTGGGTTAGGGCCGGCAGCTACTAAATAGCCTATGTGTCATCGTCGACTTAGACTAAATCAATCAATTCTTTTACCATGTTTGTCACACAACCCCTAAAGACTGGTGTTATCTCCTCAATGGCTGTCAGCAATGAATCACAACATTGATTTTGCAAAATGCAAAGCCAAACATTGGTGACACTCTATTGACAATGATTATCTCAATGAGGCAGTGACGGTGTTGCTTTCTCCTGGGCATTCAAAGGTTGCCAATATGTTGGTTTTGCATAGCAGCAACCAAATCACATTGCAATTACCTTACTTACAGGTCCAAAACTTGTTGATGCCCTGTTGATGCTCATCATAATGAATTGTCCAGTCAAAATCTGCTGCTGTTGATAATTGGATTCATAAATATTTATACCAGTTTGTTGCCTTTCTTACTGATTGAGACTCGGCCCTTTGGCAATGCTGAGCCCAGTAATATTCTTATACTATTCGCTCTCATTCTGATTAGATTTATATATCTTGCTAAATGATTCATTTCACCCGCTATACTTTGGTTTATCAACCAATATTCACAAGTAACCGTGCACTATTCTTATATACTATAATTCTAAATAAGATACTTGGTTAAGGTACATAAAGAAACTGGTAAATCCTATTCTTGCATTCTGTCTTACTTTTTCTTGTTGAGCTAATTCCTCCTAGTTTCCATTGCATTGAACGTTATCAACCCCACATTTGAACTTTTGTTTGACTTCCATATTGGTTGAGTCAATGTGGGATTGTTTGGCGCAGCACTCACAACCCACTGGGCTGGGCTTTCTGGATCCTCGATGCCGGTGTCAAGCTCCATGTTGGATCTGACCGGATTCGTTCAATCGTCTTCGATCTCAGTTGTATTAATCACATTGCTAATCCAGACAAGCTGGTTGTCGACGTGCGAAATATTTTCAGGTGCAACATTCTCATCACTTACAGATGGATCAAAGTCGATGAGTGATACTTGGTGAACATTTAATACTTGATTTCGTCCTTCAGGGAGGTTGTTGGCAGAGATAGCTGGTTGCAATGGTGATCTTCCTGACAATTTAAATGCAGCCGCACCATCATATTTAAAGAGTTACCAGGATGCTTGAAAATCTCTTCAGTATCTGAAAGTGATTCTATGGCTATTATATACTTGTTTGGAGCACGAGATTTCTGCTGTGTAGCACATAGGTTTACCTCCCCTGTCAGATCTCTAACAAACCATGGATCATGGCCATTATGTGAAATTTTCTATCCTTTGCCTTTCATTTCATTTCCAGGTCATTTTCAGTTTTCATTGTGTCCAATACAGGGCCATCACCCACCAATATCCTGTTATTCGCTCTGGCCAACTACCTTTCTACCTCTATCTTGCACCAGGTCTCTGCTGTGGTTTCTGACTCCCTGTAGCTAATATCATGTTGCACAAAGGAAAGTCTGGCCTCCACTCTAACATTATGTGATATAATGGACAGTATATTGCATGCCACATTAGAGAGATCTGAGAACTTTGAGTGCGTTTCCTCTTGTTGAGACCACAAGTCGGTGATGTCTGGTTCCCAAAATGTACTGCAACTATCCGTGGGGTCAGAGTGGCGATTATTAACATTCAGATTCACTTGCCTCCAGATTTCTGGTGATTCAGGCAGTGCATCCAAATACAGCCTGGCAGCTGTCAATAAGGGTACAGCATGATTGCTTCATCCTGGTGTCATTTCAGCCACATTGTTACATGTTGGTAATTCTTCATCATCACTGGAGAAATCAAATTGATTATAGAAGATTGAGTAAATCCAGAAGCTTTTTTAGAGGAGAAAAGATGGTTGCTCAGTACATATTCAGGTTGAATGATGAGCAAGCATCTATGTTTGGCACAGTATTCATTCTCCACAAACTTCAAAAACATCTCTAGGTATTGGCGTATATAACAAGCCTTGCCCTGAGGATAAATATCCATTCCCTTGTTCCACGTCCTATACAATCACAACTTATGGAATGGCTCCAGCATATGTGCTGAAATCAAATGCCTAGCTGTCATGGAAGAAACTTCGGAATAATATATGGACACCTTCTGTCGTGAAAACTTCACAGCGAAGTACAAGTCTTCCTTCCATTGAGTCTTCTCCTTAGTGACAGCTTGCATAATGCCATCTATATGATTGAACATGTTATTGTACACAGTTATGATGGGATGGAGGGATGCCATATACTTTATCAATATCCACATGGTCCAGTATCAGAATAGCCTTCAATATTCAATTACGTATTTGACAATGGTGTATTCATCCTGTGATGTGATGAGTAGCTGGTGATCACTGGATCATGGATGCATGAGTTGCTTGGGGTTGAATTCTTGTAAGTAGTAGGTTGGCTCAAACCACTCCAGTGTTAAATTCCACAGTGATTTCACATCCATAATAGAAGGTACTGGGATTTGTACATACACTTTTTGACAGTCAATGAACTTGTTTTGATCACCTGGTGTCAGTGTAATCAATACTGCAAGTATTCGCTGCTATATGAAGTGCAGTTTCAGGACATCCAAATTTCATTGAGATACTGACTTTCTCAATTATCTTTGATAAACCAGGTTTCATGGCCAACACCTTGTTGCTTCCAGTATTGCCCTCATTTTGCAGTCTTTCACTCATCCCACAATCTATGCTTTGATTCACTCCAAATTGCAGAACACGCTAATAGGGTTTCTAAGACTCAATGTGGTATCTTACACCGAGACTGCTCATGAATACATCTATAGCTAGCTGTAAGCCCTATGCCATACGTGGTATGTGGTTTCTCAATGCATGTCACTGGATTCCGGAGGGCTCCAGTGTTGATTGTAGTTCTCGAGCCATTGAGCAGTAGAAGGAAGCGTTATCAGTCGCAATTCCAAGTCAATGGCTATCTGTAAGTTCACATCAATCAACAACATTTGTTAACTGTACAGCTAGCCTTGCTCAAGTATGTTCACTCTTTACCTATCATCCTTAAGTAGCTTTCGAAATGGGAAAAGAATTGGCTATCCACCTCATCAACAGTGTCTCGTTTGTCTTTCAATGCCCAAATTCATTCCATATTATTCGCAATAACCAACATTTTGGGTAATTTCATCATTGATGTCCACTTGTCTAAAGCGAAACTTACTTTCTTTCTTGATGGTATTTGCTTCCTAATTGCATCTACTGTCAGTGAGTAATCCGTCTGGCAAATATTGCAATGGGTGGTATCTGATGGTAGTACCAGCCTGATTCATAATATATTATATTCCCATTGCAGCAGTAGGTTCAATATTGCATTCCATGGAATATGAGCAAAAACAAATCATTACATGAGATAGTGTTTCAAGGTGTCTTAGTGAAAATCGGAAATTGCAATGTCTTCAGCTGCCAGTTTGGAGCGTTTTCTCAGTCAATGTATGTAGTATAAATAAAACCTGAATGGTGAATAGGAATTTCCATCGCGAATGTACTATATTAATTGGTCCAGTTCCTTACCTCTTCAGTGTGGCCCAAGCCATTTCGTCAACTGTTGAACTAGTCAATTGCAAAACTTCTGACTTAGTGAATTCTTTTAACTATGCCATGTGCATATACGTCACCAGTTGTTTCCCCATTGAGCTAGTCCCATGTTCTGAGAGATGGTGAAGAACTTGATATCAAAAGATACATATAAGGCCAGGGCTGCTGTCTCCTCAATTCCATAGTGCAAATAGAACCACCACCAAGATGCATGCTGAGAATTATTCCAAGCAGTAAAACGCATCCAGCCCACATTCATGGAAGCCCACCAACCATGACAAATGCTGCGTAAAGTGTGGTCACTCAAATCACTAATAGAGACAGGTTCATTTTCAGAAGGAATAAAAATCTCTAGCAATGAGGTATTTATAGATTTCATATGCGTCATCGCTGTTTGAATTTGAAAACTAGGTAATCTGACTTGACAGACAGTCAAAAGTTATATTATAATACAATTGAAAGCTGGTTTTTAAATATTAACTTCATAGCTACAAGCAAGAAAGCAGTACCACCTGCGAGACATTGAATGCATATGTGTGAAGTTGTATACAATGACATATAAAATTGACTGAGCATGAAAAAATATCAATTTAGGAACAATACAATGCAGTACATTACTTTGTAGCTTACAGAGCCCCCATAAAACAAGTTGACACTCCTTTGGTGATCAATTTTGGGAGGCAGTTGTGATATTGTCACTAGCATATGTGCCCATAAAGGTGGCCAATACTTGAATCATGAGTTAATGCTGTTGGACAGCCCACTGAATATTCAAGATGCAAAACCAAAAATCGTTGATGCTCTGTTGACCCTCATAGTTAGAAGGTGGCAGGAATGTGGTCTCTAGTATTTTGGCCCATAAAGTCAGTAAATACTTTGATTATGTATATCATCTACCACATCACTTTTCAATTACCTGACTTACAAGACCAAGAATCAGTGATGCTCTGTTGATGATCATTTTCAGAATGGCGTAGGGTTTGTGTCACATTCTCATTCATCTATACAGGCGGCAAAAACCTTATTTATGAATGTCCCCAATCAATCACCACCCAGATTCTCCAAGATGCAGGAGCAACATGGATTGTTACTCTGTTGACACTCATTACCAGCATTGGGCAGGAAGCGCATCTCCCCTGTTTTTGATTGTAAAGGTGGCTGGTACATCCAAAAAAGACAATGACGTACTACAGCAATTATTTTGCTATTTATCAGTAGAATATCTCAATGAGTCCATAAATAGAACTACCTGAAAAGCAGAACCGGAGATTAGAACCTACAGGTCGGACCACATCGGGCAAAATCAACTGGTTGACTGGTACAGGTACTGATTTTCCCTATCAAGACTTAGTGGGTTGGGTTTTAGGATAGTTCTGGGTCCAAAAGGCACTGTTTTTGCAGTCCAAACCTGGATCACTCACAGGTTACGCAGACCTGTTGTCAATACTACCCATTAATTTATCAGTAAATTGAATTTTGATATGTACATCCAAATTGGTTAGTAGCACTTAACATCAATAATAAATGAAATTTCAAGTGGTTTTGCAAAAGATTATTTATCCATTTGAACAAATAGCTATTTGTAGTAAATACATAAGCTGAATGCTGATGAAATATTTGAGATGAATAGTACACATTCTGTGAATGATTTAATGTGGATCGGGCTATTTAATCAACTACACATATTTGATATCAGTATTGATTGATTGTATATAATATAAATCTCCTCTTTGTGTGTAACTTTGTTTGATCTTTCCAACCTAAATTTTCAAATACTTATTTATGAGGAATGGTTACATGACATTGTACACTCTTTGGAATATACTGTTTGGGCCTTCTAAATTCAAATGTAATCTTGAATATTTGTGGTCATTTGCTAGTTTGTTTTCTGACTTTGCAAAAATTTAAATTGTTATTTTTATGTAGTATAATGTCACCACTCTCTGATATATCTGATTTCGATACATAGCTGCCATGATCTATACAGAAATGCAGCATCCTCGTTGTAATTGGTAGGATACACTATCTCTTAATCACGAAGCTTCGATCAAATATTTCAATTATCAAATTGATATGGTAGTCTCTTATTGACTATATGAAGTAATAGTTTATATGGATGCTATTTCTTTCACTCACTGGGATGAAGTTACACTGGAATCGGTGGCAAACTAATGTGACATTATCATTTCAAGTAATCTGTTTGGATATTCACCAATTTGATTCTTGTTAAGAAAGATTGTATTTCAACTATATAACATACTATACTGTCTGATAATCTGCACATCAATAATATTAATATTCAATCTGCTGACAATTGCTCTAAGTAGCAAGAATCAAATATATTTACCGATAGGTAAGATTCAGTTTCAAAATCACTGACAATTCAATCTAAGCAAATAGATTCATTTACAGCACAAATCTTAATAGAAAAAGTGTTTGATCTTATGAAAGTGATTGTTGATAATGATATATCTGATTGTTTAATATAATAATTTATGTTATCCAAGTGGTAGCTGATGTGTACTGCAAGTACAACTATGTAGAATAAACCAGTCATATAAAAAATATACCGAGAGTTAAGTATTATATAAAAGCCACATAGAATATTGCATAACTTATTTACTATATATGCTGATGAATCTTGGATGAATTATAGTAGTATTTGTAATGATTCTGTTAATAATCGTATATATCCTATATATATGGAACCTGCTACCATAGATAGTAAAGTAATTTGTTGGGTTTTGAAATGTAGTATGTCCTAGAAATAGCATTTACTATATGATGTAAGAAACAATTGGGACAGGTGGAGAAAAATTTTGTATTCCCCAGTGCTTATATGCAATTTGTCATCAAATATCATGATTTATTGAATTCGATAAACTAATTATCACCAAAAATCCAACATTGAGTTTTGCAGCACTTGAAAATCTGTTTGATTTTACAATAATTGATAATATGTGATGTTTAGAAATAAATCTCCAGATAAATCTCACGGACAGGAAACAACTATGCCAAATACAGGTTGTCAATCGATCTTAAATTGGTATACCATAATTTGAGTGGTTTTACTATACATGACACAGTATCTGATTACTTTTAATTGCTTTAAGACACAATTACCACTACCAAATATACATAACAGCAATTAAAAAACAATTGGAGTTTATTAAGAAGTTTAGAAATATTGAACAAAATTATCATTATACTTCTGAATAACACTACTAAACATGACTATATTATACTGATTGTATATAAATGGATATGATAATATCATTCTGTATACTATTACTAGAAAGCATACTGGTTCCACAACATTGACGTGGACGCAATATAGCAATGATGCTTATTTTCCTGTAAACAGCTTAATAGTTATTGGGAGACACAATGCAGTAAATATATATCCTGTTATAGTATTAGTTACAGTTGGAGTATTTAGTAAGTATTATAAATTGGATTCATTCAATAATATATATATTTTTCAATCATTGTATAACAGCCATAGTTAAATAACAGTAAATGACTTTAGGAAGATCAATGTGTCTATACCAGAAGTTCAATTGTTTATAAAATTCAAAATATCATCTAGTTTGGCATTTTGAAGAATGTAATTGACATGAAAGTTCCAGATTCAGAATAATGCAGGTAACAGTATTAGTTTACCATATTGTAGTTGATATTGATCCAGTATATATTGGGTTGACAACTTGTGAAGCTATATATTACTATATATTGATAATATAGAGTAAATATCAATAGTGGCAGAACAGGTTCTAGACCATCAGTTGGGGTTCAGGTCTGGGTCGAAATCTACTTGGTGGCCAATACGCCGTTCAGGTTGTGAATACAGCTCAATGGTAAATTCGGAATCTGTATGACAGAAATCTTCCAACTTATCTATATTAGACGGAGTGTCGGCAAATAGCCTAGTGAGTCCATTTGTAGATTCATACAATGCTCTTGTTTTTGTGATCTGATAACAGTATGTTATCAAAATCACTCATTCAACATCCAGCAATCCCTGTTTGTATGTTTTGCAGTTTCCGATATCGATTATTTTGGAATCCATGATTTTTGTTTCGTATTTTGTATTGTTGGCTATCAAAGCAGTCAATGGTGCTGGTATGAGCTCCAGTTTCGACTCAATAACTCAGTGACCAAATATACAAGACCAAATATTATTGACGCTCCATTGATGCTCATTGTCATCATATGGTGACAGATATGTCACATACTGTATTGCCTGTCAATGCCACTATTACTTCATATATAACTTGTTGCCACAAAGTGACGCTCATGTTACCCGAGATGCAGGACCAAAATTTGGTGACACTGCAGTGACACTCATTTCAGGATGGGGCAGGGAGCATGTCTCTATTGTTATTACCACTAAAGAATACTAATACCTTATTTATTGATATTTGCAACCAAGCGACACCTACAATACCCAAGATGCAAGACTAGAAATTATTGATGCTCCATTGATGTTTATTTTCAAGATGGGGCAATAAGAGAGTCGCTATTGTTTATTGCTCTGAAGGCACCCAATACCTCCATCATGGATGTTTGCACCCAAGGGCCACTATTATTACCCAAGATATAAACCCAATAATCATTGATACTCTGTTGACACTCATTTTCAGAATGGGGCACTGACCATGTGGTTTTACTATTGCCCATAAAGGCTGCCAATACGTTGGATATGTATAACCACAACCCAATTACGCTTCAGTTGCATTACTTACAAGACCAAAATCAGTGATGCGCCATTGACACTCATTTTGATGTATTGTCCATTCACAATCCACTGCCATTGATAGTTGTATACTTTAGCATTTGGTCTTATTGGTTGCCTTCCTGACTGATTGAGAATCGGCCATTTGGCAAAGCCAAATTAGGTAGTATTCTTGCACTTGTCGCTCTCGTTCCATTAGCATCCATACATTTTGGTAAATAATTCATTTTGCCCGCTATAATTCTGTTTATTAACCAATATCCACATGCAACTGCCTACGATTCTCCCATAGTACTTCTCTAAATGACATTCCTTGTGCAACAACATAAAGAACCTGCTGAAAATACATTGATGTATTCTGTCCTACTGTTTCTTATTCCCTGATTCCTCCTCGTTTCCATTGTGTTGACAGTAATAAACTCAGGTTCAGCCATATTTGAGGACTTCCATGGTGGCGAAATCAATTATGAAACAGATTGTGCGGCACTCATAACCCGCTGCTCTTGGCTTTCCGCATCCTTGATTCCATTTTCTTGCTCCATGTTGGATTCATTTTGTGCCTTCCAGACATTGTTGCTTTCATTTGGAATATCAAGGTCACAATTCCAGTCAAGCCAATTCTCTGTGTCTGAAATTCATTCACGTGCACTTTCCTCATTATTCTCTGCCGGATGGTGGTCGATTCTTTTGATTGAGCGGACATTTACTACTTGAGTTTGGCCTCCATAAAGGTGCTTTGCACACAAAGCTGGTGGCAAAGGTGATCTTTCTGACAATTTAAATGCACCCACACCATCATGTTGAACGTTTGACCAGGAAACATTGATGATCTCTTCAATATCTGAAATGTATTATATGGCTGCCATTTGCTTGTGTTGAGCACAAGATTCCTGCTGTGTAGCACATAGAGTTTGACTGCCTGGCCACAACTCCACAATGTTGTGTACCATGGCCATTCTGTGTACTTTGCTTTCCTCTACCATTCTTGTCATTCCCAAGTCATTTTCAGTATTCCTTTTATTCAATACTGGGTTAGCAGCTGCAAATATTCCGTTATTGCCTCACAGAAACTGCCATAGTGGAACTATTTTGCTACATGTCTCGCCTGTGGTTTTTGACTACCTCCAACCGATAACATCTTGTCTGAGGGAAAGAATGGCCTCCACTCAGATACTGTGTGGTAGGATGAAAACTGGATTGTGTGCCACATTAGAGAGATCGGTGTACACTGCGTATGTTTCCTCCTGCTGGCACCACTGGTCAGTGATATCCAGTACCCAAAATCTACTTCTAATTTCCATAGGGTTGGCATTATAATCATGAAGATTTGGATTAATTTGCCCCCAACCCCATGGCAGTTCAGGCGGTGAATTCAAATAGTGCCTTGTGGCTGTCATTAAGCATACTGCATGATCACTTCGTCAGCGCATCATTTCAGCAACAATTTTAGGCATTATATATTCATCATCATCACTGGACAAATCATATGCATCATAAGATAATTGACCAGATATGGAGGGCATGGCGGAAGGGAAGAGGTTGTTGCTCAGTATGCTTTCAGATTTACTCACAACCAAACATCTATGTTTGACACAATATCCATTCTCAACATACATCAGAATCACCTCCTGCCATTGGGTGGTATATAAAGTTTCGTCCACAGGATTAATGTCAATTGCCTTGCCCCAATTCCAAAATCATTCCAACTTCCTGACCGAATCAAGAATGTGTGGTGATATGAGATGCATACATGTTTTTGGAGTATTATAAGCATAATATTTGAACAGATTCTGTCGCGCAAACTTCACTGTGTAGTGTAGATCCTGCTTCTATTGAGTCTTCATCTTAGCTAAAGCTAACATGACAGCATCCATATGATTGAACATGCCATTGTACACAGTGACAATATGATGCAGTGCAACTATATACCCTTTCGACATCCACTGAGTCCAGTGTTACAATGGCCTTTTAACTTCCATAACATACTTGTTGATAGTCCATTCATCCTGTGCTGTGAAGAGTGGCTGGCAATCACTGCATTTTGGATTATTGAGTCACTCATGGGTGAATTCTCATAATCGGTTAGCTTGCTTAAGCATTTCGAAGGTAAAATTCTGCCATGGCTTCACATCCATACTACGTAGTACTGTGATTTGTGCTTTGGCTTCTTGACAGTCAATGAACACATTTTGACAATCCGGTGTCAGCGTACTCCACACAGCAAGAATTCCCTGCTATATAATGGTCAGTTTTAAGACTTTAAAAATTACTTGAAATTACTACCTTTTCAATAATCTTTGCTTATCATGGTCTGATGGCTGACACCTTGTTGATCCTAGCATTGCCCTCTTTACAAAGTCTTTGACACTTCCCAATGTTTATGCATTCATTTTCTCTAAATTGCTGATTACACTCATCCGCATTTGAAGAGTTGGTGAAGCCTTTTACACCCAGACTACGCATGAATGCATCAAAAGAAGCTGAATGATGTGAGGCATGCATGGTATGTGGGTTTTCAATGCAGGCCACTCGATTCTGGATACCTCAAGGGTTAACAGTGATTTTTGAGCCGTTAATTATTATGAGGAAGTGGTGTCAGTTGTGATTTCAAGTCAACAGCTGTTGGTAAACTCAAAACGATCAAGAACTCAATTCAGATGTATGGCTCGCCTTGCACCAGTATGTTGTCCCTGGGCCTATCATATGAAATTTGCTTCTAATGTAGGAAAAGTAGAATCTATCAACCTCAACGACAGGGAGTTGTGCTGCTCACAATGCCCAATTTGATTCCATATAGTAAGCAATGACCGATGTTGTGTCTCTTTTGTTTGTTGACATTCTCCTGTCTAAAGCTAAAGTAACTTTATTTCTTGATGGCAATTGCTCTGTAATTGCATCTGCTGTCAGTGAGTATTACTTCTGTCAAATGTTGTTCAGAGTGCTGGCAGACAGTAGCACCAAATTGCTTTGCAATGTGTTATATGATCCTGATAGCTTGTGGTTGGACATAGAGTTCCATGCAATATGAGCCGAAACAAAATCTAACATGAGGTAGCGATTGAATGTACCTTGCTGACATTCGTCAGTTTGATAGTCCTTCGATACCAGTTTGGAGGATTGTCTCTGTCAATTCAGTCAGTATAGATATAATATAATCCCGAATATGAATTTCCTGCTGCACACTTATAATTGTCATTCCTCAACTTCTTTGCCTCTTCTGTATGGCTGTAGCTGTGTCATAGACTGTCGACATAGTCACTTCAGTAACTTCTGACTCTGTTCATTCGTTTGACTATGCCATGTGCGCTTTTGCCAGCAAGTGTTTGCCCATTCTGCGGGCCTAATGTTCTGATGGATGGCAAAGAACATGATTACAAACAATACAAATAATAACCGAGCTGCCGGTCTCCTCTATTCCGCAGTGTATATTGAATTGCCACGAAGGCACAGGCTCGTATTATACCCTACAATGGAACTCTTCGTGCATACATTTGTAGATGCTCACGAAGTATCAAATATGGTCTATTATGGAAGGTCCCTCAAATCATGAATAAAGACACCTGCAGTTTTGGATGATATCTGAACATCTAGCAATGTGGTATATGAAAATTTACAATCCAACATTGCAGTAGAAATTTTAAAGCATGGTAATTCGACTTCAAAGACTGTCAAAATTAATGTTACAGTCCAGTAGAAGTCGGGTTTTTAAATACTGGCTCTAGAGCTAAAAGTAAGAAAAAAGTTAAACCTGTGAGATATTGCATGTGTATTTGGGAAGGCATATACAAAGACATATTGAAAAGACAGACCGTTAATCACTGAATTTAAGAACCATGCTGTGCGGTTAGTTGCTGTATAGCTTACTGAGACCCCACAAAGACGTAAAATGCTGCATTGGTGCTCATTTGTATGAGGTGGTAGTGATATTGTCCGCAGCATTTATGAATATAAAGGCAGCTGATAATTCTATTACGGGTTAACACCATAGTATAGTCCATTGATTATCCACAGTGGAAAACCAAGAAGTGCTGACTCTCTTTTGTGAGTTATATTGAGGAGGTAGTAGTGATATTGCCACAAGTATTTTTGCCCATATAGGCATTCAATTCATTAATTATTGCCTAACGCTGTTCAATACCTCGTTGATTATCCGAAATGGAAGACCGAAAATAGTTCATGCTCCATCGACGCTCATTGTTAGGAAGTAGTAGCGATATTGTTAATAGCAGTGTTGTGTATACAGACGGCCGATACTTTGATCATGGGTTAACACCATTACCTCGCCATTTGATTATAGAACATTGAAGAACAAAAATCACTGATGTTCTATTGACGCTTATCTTTAGGAAGCAGTAGCAATCTCGCAAGTAGTACTTTGGGCATAAAGGCATTGTTGAGTGGACTTTGAGTGCAGTCATCACGTGGTGTTAGGGTTGAGCAGCAGAGCCGCATTCACTGTAATTCTTGTGTACTTGTCACATAGATGAATGGACAAGTCAATATGTACATCACAAATTTGGTAGCTGTACCATAAGTTGACGTACGCTTCCCTCTGCACCAGAAGTGTTCAAACAGGTTGTGAGCCCAGTTGTATCGTATTGTTGTCAATTATGAATCACGACTTACAGAGGAGACCTGTCTTGATGAGCATCTGTGTATGATTGATGACTTTGACATTGACGTCCTCACAATGACATCTGCCGCCATCTTGATTGTAAAGTTGAATGGGTCAAACTGGAAACAATTGTCAGGGAAGATGCAGCCTATCTTGGAGCAGAAGCAGGTCTACGGTATTGTCATGGGGGAGGATGTGCGGCCTGTGTATCTGGCCGAGGATGCTACTGCATTGGAGCAATTAGTACATTCAGCTGCAGTCATAGACTGTGTAAAACACCATTGTGCTACACGATCGACAATCCTGCTCGGCATCGATCCATGGCTGCAGGCCTTGTATATGTAGATCACAGATGGATGAACACTTTGGGAGAAACTGGCAACCACATACAAGTCTAAGTTGAAATTCAACGTTGTTCAGATCAGAGAAGAGCATATAGGCATAAACATCGAGAATTGTGACAATGTTGACACTTATGCTCCATAGATCGACCAGAAGGTGGAAGACTACAATATATGTTCGGAGCAATCAACATCGTTGTCAGATACAAGATGCAATTTGGCGAAGATGACTGACCAGGAGTCTGTGTTTATATTCTACACAGTATTTCAAGGAATGATGATTGGAAGTTCTTCCAGCCATTGATGGTGGACAAAAACTCGACAGCAAGAGTCACTCCCGATGAGATTGTGATCAAATTGGTTGAGAAGAATACCGCAATCAAGGATGAGAAAGGCCAAGGACAAGAAGCCCTATTGATGGCCAAAGGCAATGGCAAAGGAAAACACAAAGGCAGGAAGTGTGGTAAATGTAATGAGAGTGATGAGGTTCAGCGCGACAGGAAAGGTCAACCAATGTGTTCCAATTGAAATAAGGAAGGGCATAAGGTTTGGAACTGCCCGAGCATAAATTGTGATGATCCTCCTGTCACGAAGCAAAGCACTGAGACCCGTGCAAAGGCCACGGATGATACCCTCACCACCAGGAATTCTGCAGAGATGACGACTACAATTGAAAACTACCGGGTAACTGATACCGTCGGAAAAACAGCCCCTTCAATGGAGAATTATTACTTGGATTGTGCTGCCACCTCGCACATTGGTGGAGACCGAAGGAAGTTCTCTTCATATAGGGGATCCACCGAGAAGGACATGTGGGAGGTTCGTGATTGTGCAGCAAGGGTAGCAGGCAAGGGGATCGGGCTGGGAGATGTTCAAGAGAGGTTTCGGCTGCCCAGCGGTTGTGACCGCATTGATGATGTAGTTGTGAGGGATGTCTGCCATGTGGAAGGGGCACGCAACTCGCATTCATAATCAAGGCTTATGGATGAGAAATTATGAATTGTCCATATCAATGGCATCGGCATCAAGACATATGACGAGGCGAATGCTGGTCGCAGAGGTCAAAGAAGTCTTGCTTTGCCATTGCACCACAGGTTTGAGGATGAGTCCAGTTTGATGTGGATGTTGCGAGAAAGGGTCGTCGGTCCTGGGATGTAACCAGGGACAAGTGATACACAGCACCGAATGCGTTTCCGAACGCCCACGGCTATATGTACATCTTGGAGCCGGAGGAGCCAACAATGAAACAGGAAATATCGGTTCCAATTGCACCAACTCCCGGAATCAAGCGACCAGCAGACAGTGGTAATTCCGGTGGTACTTCTGCAGGTCAATTGAAGGATCAAGTGGGTTCCAGCGATGAACATGATGATGAGTATGAGAGTGAGGATGAGTTTGAGGAAGATCCACCGGCAGTGATCAACAAATCCAAGAAATCCTCTTTCTCATGGGAATTGGCAAGCCTCGATGGGAATCTCTGCAGTGCATGGGAACCACCTGTGGGTTCTCTGCATTGGAAGAGCCAGATGATCATCACTGTCGGAGGAGTCAACTGGAAATCGAGAGTTCAACAGCCGACTGACCAGTCCAGGCCGAAGCCCTAGACATTGTGCTGCAAACCAGATGTGATTTCAGAGATCGGATATTGTATGTTTTTTGTTTCTTGGGACAATAATCATTTCAGAGACGCTCCAGGCTTGGTACAACTTCGGAGGAGCTCTGGGCTTGGATGATCGCTGCGGTTGATCTCAGTACGGTTTATCATTGCAGGTTACATTGTATGGTGTAGTCCTTACGGTTGTGATACTGCCCTGAAGCAGTGTTCAGTGGACTTTGAGTGCAATTATCAGGTGGTGTTCGGGTTGAGCAGCAGAGCTACATTTACTCTACTCCTTGTGTACGTGTCAAATTAATCAATAGACAAGACAATATAGCCATCACCAAATTGGCGGCTGCACTGTAAGTCGATGTACACTTCCCTCTGCACCACCATCGGTCCAACAGGCAACCAATAGTATGATACTCAGTTAATGCCATTATACCGCCCCGTGATTTTCTGAGATGCGACACTAAATATCACAGACAGTCCATCGATGCTTATTTCTACGATGGGGCAACAAGCACCTTGGTATCCTATTTACCTATAATTACCGCCAGCACTTCGAGATTGAAAGGATGTGACTATGCAGTCCAATGATTGCGGAAAGGGTAGATTTAACAATTGTTGAATTTCTGTTGACACTCACGTTAAAGTCCTGCTCACAGTTATTGGATGCTCAAAAACTGTACCTGGAATTCACATAGTCATTAATAACAGCCATTATATTGTGTCAATGTATAATCATTTGTATCAAAAAACTTTGATTCCATTCAATTTGCGATCCACCACTATACATGTTATCTGAGCAAAACATGAGGTAGAGCATTCACTTTTCAGTGCTTTTGGCCAGCACTTTACGGCACATGGATCTATGAATTAGTTTCTGACATCATTAGCCCGACTTCGTCACCTGTCCATATCCAGCTCCTTCTCCTTGATTTCCATTACGTATTAACAGCAATTTTGAAAATTTCGGCAATGTGAATCAGGCCTGTACGGTGAGGTAAGCAGTCGGATACATGGATGGATGTAGTATAACAAACCAGATTCATCCATGTTTGCATTACGAATTGACCACTCCATCTATAACTCACCTGATCTCACTGACTGAAATATTGTTTCTAAATTGTGTTTCTATTTTAGTTTGTGCTTTCTCCTTTAACCAGGACAGGCAAGACGATATCACCTTTGGTGGTGCTGTATTAACATGAATTGGAGTGTGGTCTATTGGCATGGCCAGTACGACTCTTGCATATACCCAAACGAATGATCATGTCGAACTATTTGGTCACAGATATCCAGACATCACAGACAGGTAGTAATATAAGTACGTGTCTTGCTTTTCAAAGATATATGTCGTCTAGAATAGTTAATTACCCATCTATATCTCCACTGAAGTGGGAGCTGTCAACATTTTTTCATCCAAGGCTGATTTCTATATGCTAATTAGCCAGGGACACTATATGCTGGGGTGACAGTTTGTATGTTCAGGAGGCCTTGATTTCTTAATCGGAGATGAATCAGACTCTGCAGGGGATGGGTGAGTTGGTACGCGGTTGTGTTACCGTAGTTTTCCGGAATCCAACCTTGTATGACTACATCCCAGTGGAGAAGTCCCTTGCTGCATTTGTGATATTCTGGGGATGATATCAAGAGTCTCCATAAAATCTCCTATCCTTGTTGGTGCTGGTATTGCTGGAAACATGTCAGTTTGTGGCTTTATGACTGCAGGAACCTTCAATTCGGCTATCCCTTTCTTCATATCTTCCTCACCAAAGTAGTCAGCCATGTCCCCCCATCTAGGTTGTCTCAATTTGTCAATCCTCATCTGCTTCCACTGAGTACCCTCCAAGTGCTGCTCTACCATTTGAGCAATTGTACCCGTCACCCTGCCAGATTCGTCCTCTTTGCTTAGCTTGCCTAGCATTGTATCTTCTTCAGTATATTCGTCTTCACCATCCGCCTTATCGTTGGAACTTGCACGATCGCTGAAACTGTCTCCGATCGCATTCAACATTTCTTCAAATGTTTTTTCAGGCTTGCTGGTTGTTAATCACATCTTTTCAGCACTTCTCATATCTTCCTGATCTTCCATAATTGCTCCCGCTGCGGCTTCAACGAGCTGTCTTGCCACAGCGGACTCTCTATGCACATAATGCTCGAGCCATTGGTCATTCCCTATATTGCTCAAGTTGTTTGTTTCCAGTCTGTTCTCTGCCACAAGCTTCTTATTCAATCGTAAGTTGCGCAATGCATACCAAGCTAGGATCCTGTCTGCTTCCAAGTCACTCTTGCCTGCATTTGATTGATGACATTGTCCCGTATATCGCTTTGTTTATTTGCTGAAAAAACACGCTGCATGTGGCGTAAGGTTCGATTTTGGAATGCTGACAATCGTATTTTCTTTGGACTTTGTTGTTGGGCGAGATGTTGGATGTTGGAAGTTATAGACCACACTGAGGAATGCAGCATTATATATATCAAGGTTGGTACATGTAATCAACTTGAACAAAACAAATCATCTATTTTGACCGTCACTACATTAGGAATAGTAATGATAACTGTAGAACAGGAGTCGATATTTGGCATCAATGTCATGTATAATCCCGGAGATATCGTGAGACAAATCCTATCAGAGGTTCTTTCTGTCTAAGAATGTACTTGTTATAGCCTACAAACATGTGATTTCAGCTGTCCTTCACCACTATTTATCCCCATGAACCAACAACCAACATTGGATCTTCTTACTGCAAATTGTGGGGCCATTGGCAACCCCTCCAACCTGAAGTTGTATGGAGTATTATTTGTCTTGAGTAGAATGTGCAAGTTAGCTGTTACCCATTCTATTTTGACTTGAAGCTAACTATATATTACTCAGCACTTCCCACTTCTTTTCATTATCATCTTCCCCACCTTTTCCCCAACTGGAATTCATCGCTCCACAAACACCACACCAAGGTGTGAGCTGATCCGAATTGAGCTGATTGACAGGCGCTTCATCTAATACACCACCAGCTGGGACACAGCAGCAACACAGAAACCAGTTAGTCCACAATGATGATGCCAATGCAGTCACAGAAAATATGTCCCAGAACATACTTTTCGATTTGGTCTGTACAACTAGCAGCAGCATTAATCGGAAGTAGCACCTGATACGATGTGAGTAGATCCATATCATGGTTCTTCGCTGTCAACTAGCAATAATACGTAAAGCTGGTGTACCCAGAGATCTACATGACCAATTGACACCTGTGTGTAATGGGAAACCTCCAAGATTGATGGAGGTATTTGTCGGCACAGTCTGCAAGTTTGAACATCATTATGGTATTAGTTCTTTGGGTCTTGTGTACGAATTACATGTTAGGCATCCCCGGCAGTGGATGAAACAAGCTTTGAACACTTTAGAGGAGCCTATGGAGTTGTATATGGTAGAAGTAATAGCTGAATCTCATGTTTGGCAGCAGCAACATATTTGCAGCTGGTTTTCAACATGTTAGCTACTATGGGAAGGTGAGGAGGTCGGGTACACCTAGAACAGTAGGACATGTGTCTTGTCTTAAATATGGCCAAAATCAAACAAAAGAGAGTCTTCCTGCACAGCAATGAAGCAAATACAATACCTAACCAAGCAACCTTCCACCGAAGTCTGATAAGGGAACAAGTAGGGCTTTGAGATTCTTTGATCAGCCAAATGTATTTTAGTCTCTGGAAGCCTCCAGGAGTGTCTGAGAGGATGTGGAATGTAAACTTAGAAGTGTCAATTTCAGGAGAATATCAGACCCTCAGAGGGCATTCCAACTGGCCTTCTGAGTAACTGGTGTCTCTGATGCCAGGTACATGAGTAATGGGGATCTCTGATGACTGGTACAGGTGTACCTGGGATTTCTGATGACTGGTACAGAAGTATGAGGGGAGTGGTTGGGATAAGTTTGGGAACCCATCGGAGCACCCGAGAGAACATTGGTTGCCCCTGGGAGTGTCGCCGAACCAATACAGCAATTACAAACAAACTCTGAGAGATGCCTGGGTCCTTATGGATATTCAGTAGGAGAACTGCAGGCATTATCTCAGACTCTCCAGATGTACATGAGCAATCGATTTCCCTCAGCAGAGTATATGATGCATGGATTACTGGTCAATATCACTTCAGAATCATATTAGCCATCATCCTCTTCAACATTGTGTTCTGTGCCCCGCTACATTAACCAAATGAAAGAAAAAGGCAAGAGATTCAAACATAAATGCAGGTACACTGAAACAATAACCCAACTAAGTTATTGAAATATATCAATCAAACATGGTGTCGCTGTCATCCAGTATTTCTCCCATTTCATCAGGGCCAACGAAAGCAGGAACACACAATGTATCAACCATGCAAAGAAGCTGGAGGCGCTCCTTGTATTTGCTGAATATTCGCTTCTGGTGGGTGGATGAAATGGAATTCCAATGGTGTTTGGCTCAATTTGTGATGAATAACAAAGGTGTAATGAAATGTTAGCAAGCTGCAAATCTGAATGGGGGTACAAGAGGCAATATGGTACATTCAGATGAATAATGTGAACAACTACGAGGGGACAAGGGGAGCGACAGATGGGGAGTGTTGTGTGGAAAAAATGAGTAACACAAAAGGTGTTGAAGAAGTGCGGAATTAAAGAGAGGAGTGTCAAATCTATGCTGAGGAGCGCCAAAATAGGAGGGGTTAAGGAGTGCGGAATGAAATTGAGGAGCACCGAAAGAAGGAAAGTGACAGAGTGAAGAATGAAGTTGAGGAGAGCCGAAATACGTGGGCGTTAAGAAGCGCAGAATGAAATAGAGGAGAGCCAATCCAGCGAGAGGAGCACAGATGGAAATGACGAGTGTTTATCCCTGCTGAGGAGCGCCGAAAATGTGTGGGTAAGGAGTGTGGAATGCATTATGGGAGTGCTGGTGGGAATTGAAGAGCTCCCATCCCGGGCTGAGGAGTGCGGAAAGGGGGGGGTATTGAGTGGGGAATGGGATAGAACAGCACTGAAAGAGAAGGAATTGATTGCGGAATGAAATAGAAGAGGTTCAATCTAGGCTGAGGAGCTCTGACGAGTATTAAACAGCGGCTAGTATGGTGGAGTTGCGCCACAGGGGAGGGGGGGGGGTATGAAGCGGCTGTCGATGTGTGATTGATTGTGTAGTGGCTTCAAGAGTAATATTGACCACAGGGGATGGGCCAAATATACCTCAATATTCATCTTGAGAAAACATAACTGTGGCCTTCTGTCCACAGGCGTATTCAGTCAGTGCACAACGAATAGCTTCGGCTACCAGTGCTAAAGTCTGAGGAGCAAGAGGTTGGAAATACTGTGATAAGGTTGGCTGGTGTCCCAAGCTGTTGGTGGTAAAGAAAAATTGGTGGTAAATGGGATCAAGCACTTCCATTCGGGTGAAATATGACTTCTTATCATCGACAACCTTGGAGAGGTAAGCATCATGAAACAGGAGCTCCTTAACCTTGATCCACAGCTCAGTCTCAGAGCCCACATCCAATCAGTAACTACGGACAACAGTTCAATGTGCCCCATCTGCCAACCATCCTTGAATGATACTAATCTTCAGTTTCAACTATGTATAATCTTGCAGGTAGTCAATATCTGTAAGTCGGATAGAGGAGCATTGAACAGAATTCAGGACTTACTGGTTCTCCCATTTGCGGATCCATTTTGAGTGATGGACCACTGCGCAATTGACACACAGATGGTGTATCTACAGGTGCACCTGCTAATGCCCACCGATGATCCTGGGCTTCAATCGCTAGTTTCCAAGTTTCTTCAACCATCAAGTACTTGTCATCAGATAATATTGGCCAATGATTGTTCGTGAAGACGATTGCCTCCATGAACCTTTTCGCTGTCTCAAAAGTAGCCTTTTGGTGGTGGGGAACGTTCTGATCACAACTGGCCTTGGGTTGTTGAATGTTCACGTTTCCACTGGACATGTTGGGATGTACCAGTGCCCAGGCAGATGGTGCATGGTCAGAATTGAATAATTTGTTGACGAGGGATGACTTTTGGCACTTGAGCAGTGGTGGTGCCATTGCTACAGGTAGATTTTGGCAATTTGGATGGAGAGGGCATGCAATGACAGTATCGGCATGGCCCCGTTTCTGTGGCAGTGGAACCCTTGTAGTTCGTAATGACTTCTCCTGACGCATCAGACCTAGATGAAGTACCTCCTGTTGATGATCCAAATGGTCTTCATTGATGTCAGATAAAAAAGTGTACTCTCCTGTGTTTTCACTATCGTCATCAGCGATCTGCGGATTGGTATCATCATCATCATTCATTAATGAAATCAGGGATATAAGTCTTCCGCAATATGATGCAGGAAGGGAGATAATCGGAAGGTAAACATTTGATGAAACATGACGATTGGCTGCGTTCTTGAAAGCGAGTGATCTCGTCAGGTGTGGATCTTGATTTTTCGGTGAATAGTGATTCCACACCTGGATGGGTGTACGTTCCATTTGCTGTAATGAAGATCTAAAGTTGGAGAATGTGGGTGAGAGTGTATTAGCAGGAAATATAAAATTAAGTGCAATACAATAAAGGGATAAATTGTGCAAAAATTTGCACATAGTCGAGGAGGATGCAATTCGAGGTGCGCCTGCAAAGGGTTCCAGAGAAATGACTTCCATGGTTTATATTTCTATCAAGGACAGCAGTGTGTGTTGCAATTTCAGAAGTTGTCAGGTGCGCTAGAATACAGGGATTCCTTGTCAGGTGTGCCAGAATGGATGGATATCTAATGTCGAATGTTAGCAACTCGTATGAATAACACTCCATACGGATGCAAGAATTGCAGGTTGGTTAAAGCCAATGCACATAGTCAATGAAGCAGACGCACTGTTAGATAACTGGTGACATCCACTAACCCTTGCTGCTGGCCACAAATTGAGCGCTTAGAACCTGAATGAAAACATGAGCCTCTGCATATGACTCCTCTGAACATAGTCATTATGCGTGAAAGTTCAAGCATTTGCAGTGACTGCAGAGCGTAGAAATTGGTGCAGCATTGAGAATCTGCAGAACTCGATAGATTTGGTTGGGATCTTGTGAGTGACTGCTGAGTGGCAAGGGTTCATACTGGAGGTTGTTATCAATCGAGAAGAAATATGAATCTCCATATGTGGTACATCTGCCAGAAAGAGACATGTATGTTCCCAATATTCTATTGTACTAGAATGCTGCAGGGAAGTTAGAAGTCAATAAGACAATATCGTGAGCATAACTTCCGTTTCATGCATTCCTCTGGGCCATGACTGCAGAATCCCTTTTACAACAATGCTGCAGTAGATAATGGAAGGGGGATAGAATTTGGTAGACAGAGGAGAGATATAGGCGTAGAGAAGGAATGGTAATGTACGATGGATGATTCAGGGGTAATCTTATTGATGTAAGCACTCATGAATGCCAAGACTGCTAACAAATGGGTCATCAATTCGCACTCAAATTCTGATTTTGGGCTTAATAATTAGTAAATCACACACTGTTAAATCACACATTCTTTATGAATCTCACAACTACAATGTTGACTTGAAATAAATCTTGGGATTGAAAGCTATATTCTACAACAGTGTGAATGTATAGTGAGACACCATGTCATCGCGGGCAGGTAAATGATGAGTGCATGCATGCAGTTCGGGCGAATTGCAGTGCACCGAAGTTGAAATGGTTACGGTTGGATTCAATGGCTGAGGATTGCCGGCTCGGCTTACTTCTGACAGTCAATTACACTGTTCGTAGCTGTCTTCTCATAACTTGAGCTTTTAGGATTCACTCTCAAGAAGTTTCTCTTGATGGAATTCGGTCCAGATAATCTAGTTTCGGATACGAGTTTTGGCAGCTCATATATACGTTTAGTTAGAATACAGTTACATCCTGATTTAAAGGATTGCGAACTTAGGACTCTTTGAGTAAGTGTGGCACATGGGTGAGCGGAGGTTGCTGGCCATCCTGCTGGGTCACTGAGCAGAATCAGTCTTTTGAGATTCTTGCACTTAAGCTTCCACAGCTCTTTTCACAGAGCCCGAACTTGCAGAAGCTATATTAGGATTGGCAAGCATCGGTCCAAACAGACTACTTAGTCAATATCGAGTGAAGTGGGGTTACTAATTGGCCGGGCTTATGCACTTATTGTTTAGTTGCGCAGTGGCAACCTTGCTCCAACAGATAGTTGACACGGAGCTTACAGTTCATGGCATATTTGCAGCGGCATTGAAAATACTGATCAAGCATAGGTTCAAATCTTAGCAGGAATAGAGCGGGATGAGCTGCCTGCACTGAAAGGTGAAGTGTCTTGATAGATCTGTGTGCACTGTGTCCACTCATTCAAAGTCAAAGAAAACATGATGAGAATAAAGCAAATTCAAATATACAAACTGCATTACGTACTGCAAGTACATGCGCTTCGGTGGGTGATTTGTCGCTGTTGTGTTATGCCTGGGCTGGAATGATACATTCATAATCACTTGCTGCTTGTCAAAGTTGACTTTATACATTTCCAAGAAACTCATTCTGGACTGGATTGAAGATCTCAGTAGTGAATGGACTTCAATCATGGGCCAGGACAACCCCGGCAGTGATAGCTGAATTTGTGCCAAGAATACCCGAACTGCGTATCATCATCAGATGCCTCTGGGATGCGAATCAGCGGTGTGCCAGAACTTCAATGCTATGCCACCAAAAGCTGCCGCTTTGCCACGAATAAGTGCGCCCATGTCTCATATACTGACACAAGTACTCAATATCGCCTAGTCTGTTTTGATTGCCAAATGGAATTAGCTATTATGCAATGCTGGATCTGTTCCAAAGATATGCCCAGGATTTTCCGCCGCATCTGAACATTGATCATATGTGAGCTAAAGCTCCCACTTTTCCACAAATAAGCGAGCTGTGTCTTATACTCAGATATAAGTACTTGAATATCACCTTGACTGCATGAGCAAAAAGCGAAATTGGTTTTCGAAAATGGACCCCACGCAAAGATCCTTCTCCACATTCTCCACCTTTCATCTGAGCGACTAATTTGCAATTGTCAACCATGCTTCGAAGCGTTCAACGATGTGATTGCGTCATCGCGACATCTCAAAACATGTTTAGTCATTTAAGCGAATTTATTTCACTTGTTTCCTTCACATTGGTCCTCTAGATTTTGGTTGTTTTGACGGTTGTTTGAACCGTTCCATTGATTTCAGGAATATTCTTAACTCTTTAATTCCTTGAGATATCGATTATACAGAAGCTTGTAGAACACCCATTACCAAAATTAAGACACCCAGAGTACACACTTATCAGATTTCTATGTATCGCTGCAACGATTACTTCACGCATCAAGTCGAATAATCTACATGTGAAACACTGGAAAGAATTCAAGTCAATCGTGTTGCTGAAGTACCACTAGGAGCTATCTGGCTGCGGTGTCAGCAGAAAACGGTGTACAGCTCCTTGAAATGCGCATATAGCGACGATAAAAGTGGTTCTGATGCCGAATAGAGGCTTATGACCATAGCTTTCATCGTGCAAGGGTTGTATCGGATGTTGATGCCTCTCCTTGACAATGACCATACCATCAGTCTCACATAATAGTCCTGTTGCAAATGTCTGAACCAAGGCAAGAAACCCTTTAATGCTCGATTCAGCATGCTCGACGACAAAAACACATTTCAACCGTATGGGAATACGTCCCGCAGTCGACTTAAAGTGGCTATCTGGACTTTTCCCCATCCAGAGAAGCACTGTATCATTTCTTGGTAGCTTATGCTTTCTCCACCTTGTGGACCCAGTGCAATGAACCATTTGAACTGCTTGCTCGTCGCTTTGAAAAGACGTCACCAGAATAGCTGCTGTGTCCTACCAAATGTATTTTGCATCGCTGGGACGACTGAAATACTGATCATGATTGACGTAGTCTGTGAAGTCGGCAAATCTCTTGAAACACCATGCTATGTGATTCTGTAGCTCCTCTTTTGGTATTGCACACCACTTGGCCAAGTCATCACAGGTCTTGATTTCGGGTGGTGGGGTTTTCATCATTGCTTTGATAGGCTCTTTGGTTTGAGGCATATCATCGTCATGACGTTGTTTTGCAGCATTTGCATTTGGCTCCCAATACTTCAACACCTCCTTTTTGGCTTTGTTTCGCATAATCTGGAACATGGCCTCATGACGATTTGATTGTTGGTCAACTTGTTTCTGATCCATCATCAATTTTTCTAGGAGTTCAGAGCTTGCATTTAAGAGGTTGCCAAGCTGCTTGATGTGGTCAGAGAAGTGGTTCAGGAGATGAATCTTCAAAAAGTTGAAATATGATTCGTCAACAGGATGTTGTGCAATGTCTGACTCTTTCCGCGTATTATCTTCATCAACGTGGCGACGCTTTGCAGCCACAGAAAGATTGTTCCATGCAGGGTTACTCTCCCGTTCCTCATGTTTGTCCAATGTCAGCTGCTTTTTCAAGGCTTCCGGGACCTTGTTTGGAGATTTACCGGCACAGAATCAACTGAAAACATCCTTGTGACGATGAAACTCCTCCAGATAATTCTCCATGTACTCGATAGTGGCCTCAGTATGGTACTTGTACTGTGCCATTAAGTGAAAATCCACTAAGATATTAACGCACAACAGGGCTTCGGTAAAGGGAATACTTTGGCTCACCGCAGGGTTGAAATGAGTCGCCGCGGAAACTGGAACAATCACACGCTCGTGTGTTTCCATCTCCTTACCACTCCTTTGTGTCACCTGGCTATATGGCTTGTGGAATTGAGCAAAACCAGGATATGGAGGCATCATCGTCCAGAGCTGGTTGAATTTGTGGATCCTGGAATGTTGTTTGAGGAAGGATGTTGCCCAGTCCATCAAATGCTTAAGCATACCAAAATAGATGGTATCAACAATATCGAGTATGATAATGGTCGTCGGAGAGATGCATTTCATATTCGAGAAGCCGCCTTTTGAGGTTCCAACTGCTTGGTCTTTCAGATATTGTCTTGCTTCCCGTGTCTCCGTCTCAGCTTCCTGAGTTGTAAGTATCATCGTTTGAAAGTAAAGGCGATAGTCTTTTAACTGCCACAACGATGAATTCGCTTCTCCAAATGACTCTTTCGGTGCTTCGCACACAGCGCAATGGGGCAGCTTGATTGAGTGGAAGTGAATGTTTTCGAGGTTGTCAGCCGTCCATGCACAGATGACAGGATAACATTGCCGCATCTGACAGTTCATACAAAGAATGAGCTTTCCAGTGTTGAAATGAGCATCGAGAGGACAAAAAATTAGCTCAAAGATCTTTCTCAAAACCTATTGATTGTGGATTTGTTGTTCCTTCACGGCAGTTGTTTTTCCATGCCCTTTAGAGTGATATTCCGGAGGAACGGGAAGATGCGCAGGAAGGATGCTTGCAAGATTGAAAGGCATTGATCTAATCATGCAGTAGATGTTTCCGAGACTCAAATATACTGGCCATTCCATCTTGTTGCACAAAAAGCTTGTAAGATATTTCTGGTCTGAACTGCCGAATACAGGGATAGTTGTTACTACAAGCTGCCGTCGTAGCTATTGAAGAGGTCAAAATCGTTGTTGCTATGACAGAAGTCAACTAACGTACCTGTTCATTCCACCACCAGTCACTTGATTTCACCTCTGAGTAGATATGTTCCCCAGCATCATTGGATTCCTTTGCTGGAGCATATGACATATGTTCCCTGAATGCAGGCTATCAAATAAGGAACTCAATGCATTCAACAGGATTGCGGTACAAGAAAGGTGTGTAATCAACCTCGCGAAGGTTGTTTGGATTGGCCAAATGATTGTAACACACAGTGCCGGATATCCAAGAGTCGATGGCCATTGTGGAGGTCATTTTGTTCAACCTTTTGAATACAGTGTAGGACAAAGTAAAGTTGCTAACGGTTGCCATGGTAGGGTTCCTGAAATGCGCATTGATGGCAGCTCTGCTCAAGTTGGTCTTGACGCACCAGTGCGCTAATCAATACTCCACGTCACAAGAAAACTGTGACCATAGATTAATTTCATTGTTGAAGATATCAAAATTCTCATTATTGCTAGGCTTCCCGGCTAGACGGTTGTCCATGTGTGGAGTACCATTAATATGTCTCTAAACTGGAGGTTGCTCTGAATCGATACAAACATTCACGCTGTCAGCTTTTGTATCGCTGGAACCATCATTAGAAGGGTGAATAAAAAGGTCGTGATGCAGTTCATGAATTAATGGAAGTAGAATACTATTGTGCTCGATCGCAAAACAATCATCTCACAGTATTTCGACTGATGTGTATACTATTCTTTCTTTGTGGTTGCGATGGAGGTGAGCGCTGTAAGCACCAGTGGAGCAGTAAGTCTTCAAGCAGTAACGACAATGTAGATGAAGATGCATGTTTTGTTTGCCAAATGAAATGTCGCAACAACGTTAGGAAGCGTCTTGATGGTCTTTTAGCTACTAATACCATTACAAGCCGGCTGGTCCTCGGAAAAAGCAGCACCTCAATGTATCTTTTCCAACACGGGGTCTTACCACTGTTACAGAATTTCTCTCATCCTTCTTCACACATTGGCAAAGTGTTTAATTACTCTCTCAATTTCAACATCCCTTGGAGCTCGAAAACCATACCGCATCTGCATTCAGCTCATCACGGCGATTGTTTTGCACTCTCACAAGATACTCCTATGCCCAATGCCTGAATTATGGTTGTCACTTGATGTTAAGTTCGTACCTTACATGAACCGTACATTGACTTGAGATACCGACCCCCCAACGTCATTGTGGGGTAAAAGACCTAGCGCAAGAACAAACGAGTAAGATATGCCGGCAGAGCATGGTGTTAGTTGTGTTTGTGATGAATGTAAGCGTTCAGTCGACGAATCACGGGACTTTGATGATGCGAAGTAAATTGCCTCCTAGCTGAATTGCAGCCAAGATGATGTCACCGGATGAAGAAAATCCTCCAAGCCTATCCATATATTTGCCTCGCCTGCCCACCTTACATACAATCTCCAGATCCTTTGACACATCCTCCTCACCTCTGCTGCCACATTGTACCACCCTTGACGATATATCGAACACTCTCGACGCTGGTTTAGAGTAACAATCATTCGATATCTACCACTCAATCATTGACCACGTTTGAGAATCTAAAATGGAATGTGATGCCTTCTTGTTGCCGAATCAGTCGTCGCAGATGCTAATACAATCCGGATTCCCACTCTACAAGTCCCTCCCTGGGCCGAGACCGCCGGTGTTGTAATCAGCCAATGGGCTGCAGAAACCATGGGGATTTGGCAGGATCAGGGTTGCTTGACAACACAATGGATAGATAATAAAGTGAGGGAGCGCATCTGGGAGATTGTGCATTCCATGAGCAGTATTAACAAGCAAGGCGCCGGCCCTGAGCAACGGAATCTCGTAATCGATCATTAAGTTACTCGAATCAGTCATCAGGAGTCTAAAAGGCCACTTTCGAAACAGTATATGGCTGACAAGGCTAACCTCGATGGGCAGACACTGAAGGCAGCACTGGACAAGTGTGCGGAGGTTGGCATTCACCGAAGGAAGAATAGGCTTAAAGAAACCCCGGCAACAAAGTGGAATCTCTTCCACCTTGGTATGTATTTCATCACCCCGATGATTCATTTGTTCTTCCTGACGATGTGTAGATCCTGATGATGATGAGGAAGAAACCTCAGGTGACAGGTCATTGTCGATAAAGGTGCGTTGCGATGCCTCAACCGATTTCTTTGTTGAGTCATTTAGCTTTACCATCTCCTATGTGGATCCCGACATTGCTGGGAATAGGGTGGGTGAAATCAATACTCAGCCATTCTCATGCCACTGGCCTGCAGATGATGAATCGATACTTCTGATAGTTACATCAGTCGTCGATACCACCATTTTGTCAATCACGAATGCTGCAATCACCGGTCTGCCAGACCCCAGCCGGAAAATCTGGGAGCGTTGGGGCTGCCGGGTGGAGCCTAATGGAGACGGAGGTCCATACATCTGTGATGTCACACTAATCTTCGATAACAATACTGCTGCCGGATGGATAAAGGCAGCAATGGATTTAAGCATCCCAACATTTTTTTGCGTCGTTTATCGTGGCCAACAAGCCAATGGCGCTGATGGTGCCCAGAGAGTTAAGCGTGGTGGCTGCAGCTACCTTCCACTGGATGACATCCTCCTACCTCCCACCGAGGATATGATCGATGATATCAGGGATGAATCAGATGATGATAGTGACATGCGGAGGCCAAATCCAAGAAGGTTCCTGACAACGAAACCAGGGTTCCACAATTTTAAATGGAAGTTCCAAAAGAGCATTATCAGACAGCAGTGATACCTTGAAGTCATCTGAAACAATGGTCTTGGTCTCTTCGCTGATTACGAGCAAAGCATTGTTGCTGATGAGAATGTGGCTTGGCTACGTGAGCACGATCACATTGTGAATCCAGCCTCTGCAGGCTATTTGGCCAATATAAAGCATACAGTCCGCCGCCCAGCTGCGAATTAGTCATTGTGAGGATGGAATGCACTGGCTGGACGGTTGTTCAAGGATTTGGGTTGTGGGCGGATAATTTTCTTGCACTTTGGAGGGTGGACGGATGTGTGACAATTTGGAGTTTTTTGGTCAGGTTTTGGGTGACTTTTTGGTGTTTTGTTTATTTTATTATTAGATCATTCATATTAATGCATGAAGGGCTGTGTCTAGAGTTTACGATTCTGGGATTAATCGGTGAGACCTTTATTATTGGGAAAGGCATAGTGGTAGCAATAGGACTCTGTGTATGGCTATCATGTAATTGATACTTCGATAGCTTTACCCAGCAAAAGTTAGCCCGAATGATTAGTAAAACGCGAACTCTTATTAGCTGGTTGCGATAATGATTTTCGTCAAAGGCAGCTAATCCACAACCCTGCGGCATGCTTGTCACTTGCCATTATTAGTTCCCAGTTCCCGTCCATCCAAGGAGTTGGGAGTGTGGGTGGTGGGACAAGTCATGATCATTGAATCATCGACAGGAGAAAAAGACGCATCACGACGATACTTTTAGTCATATCAATGCTTTCTTTCGTTTACCCTATGCTTTAATTCATTTACTCTACATTGATTCAGATTTCCTTTAGTCACTCCTTCAATTTTTCGTACTTATCACTCGCCACCTTTTCAAATCATGACAAGATGGCACCGCACTTCTCCTTCTCCTCTTCATTTCAGGACCTGGAGAAGCAAACGATCCATCCACGACGAGGATCTAGATGATGTTCTCAGCACGATACCCGACCATTACAATAATCGTGGAGATGACAATTCAGAGTCCGACGACGAGCCTTTTTGGCAACCATCCAGGAAACGAATGTCCAAGCACCCGTCAAATGATTCTTTCCCTTCAACACTTGGAAACTGAGTCGCGGCCACTCAATTAATTACTACCTCGGCGCAACCACTACAGCCTGAGTGTCGGAAGCTCAATGTTGTCTCGGAGGAGGATGATGAATCCGAGCCTGCGCCACTGGAATACAAGACGGTATGTGATTATGCGTTTGAATGATTCAATCCGCCCGCTAATGTATATATTTACTAGAGGAACAATTCATACGAAGCCAGTGAGCAATTGTTCGCATACAAAGCTGGAGATCTGTGGCAATATGTGCCCTTTGTTGACGATGTGACAGGCCTTATCGTCGGCGCAGAATAGAATGTTCAGTCAACCATTTCAGGCATTCTGGCGATGGTTACGGCATGTGTGAAGCCTCTAGCTATCAATTATGCGATGTTTCTGAATTCCTTTGCCATGAATGAGGTGAGGACCACCCAGATTCATAGTTGGTGGTATGAGGAAATCACCAGGATTGATCCAGCCCAGAGATACTCAGACCATCCATGTGCCTACATTTGAGTGGTAAATGAATTATCTCAACGATTGTTTTCAACGCTGCCATTGTGCATTTGTGCATCAGGCTCTTGCAAAGATTACATGCTCCCATGCAGCAATTGTATACCGCTGTAAGAGCTCAATTGACTCTATTTAAAGATTTTGAACACAGTCACCTACAGAGATCCGGAAAATGGCAGCCTGGCTGTTGGCCAAGGACAGGTTTACATGCCCCAGAAACGTTCGTGAGGTAAGTTAAAAGTTCCCTTCTTGTTTAATCGTTGTCTTGAGGATCAATTAAGGAGTGCAAGTTTTGATTTGCAGCGACTGACATTGTGGATCATATTCACCGGACATACTTCCATGGCGTATGACAACTGAGAATGAAAGATAGATCATTGATTGATAAAATCAACTCAATATTCATCGCCCTCACCGCGACGGCTATCCACCGGTGTCTGTCCGCCTGGAGAACAGGCGACTTTAGGGTCCCACCAGAGTTTGGTCCAGGAGGTGGAGCACAATGTAAGTGCAATACAAGAAACATTAATCACGGTGAAAATAATGCATGCAGAGATGTATTTGGTCGCCTGGACGTGGATTGTCGTTCTTTCTTGCCAGAGGTTCAAGCCAAAGAGATACACAAAATTCGCAGCATGATCCGCCAAAGGATTCACCCAACTGTTACTGACCCAGCGATGGCACAACCTCACAATGATCAGGGAAGCTTAGGTGAGGACTTGATTTATTACGTACCAGAGGAGCTGAAAGAGTAGCCCGATAATTCTTGTGATTGTTTTAGCAGCTTTGTTGCAGCTACTGAAGCTAGTATACGATTCTCAGCTGTTCTGCCTATGGGTGGGTCTGCCATCGCGAGCAGCTGCCAGCCCGTCCCCTGTTGCAACAGCAACAGCAACAGCAACGACATCACCAACATGACCAGCATTGAGAATACAGGATTTGTCAATGGAAGTACGATTGTAGAGGGTGCAATGTCACTTGGAGGTTAGAAATGGTGTCATTGATTGAATTTAGGATTTCCTTTGTGTGCTATTTTATTCTAGGTTTCATCAATATATCATAATAGTAGTAAATGTAATAGAACTGATGGTTTACTGAAGTCTTATTTCAGATGCGTGAAATTATAATCGTGACGATGCATAACCCTTCCGCGGCCATTGATCTGCAAGGTACTGATGATCCAGTATCAACTGATTACATATTGTTAACCACTTCTGCATGGCAACTATCATTGGTTAAATTAAGTCATGAGGGTGTTTAAAAACAAAAACTACACGGTTCAATAAACGTATGGAGCGAGTACTATCATCATCGCTAGGACTGATCAGATTGGGCGATGTAGGAGTATGACCAAAGATGTTTTGTGAGAATTGCCAAAGGAAGTGTGAACAGTTCATCAAGCACTCATTGTCACATTCCCAACAGTGGGTACACTCGTGGTGACAATTGAAACCTGTATCGCGATGACTCAAAGATCACTCTGCAACAGTAAAGTAATGCCATATTGCAGGGAAACCTCGATTTTATTTTTTTGAGTTTGTAGGCACAATAAACTTAATATATTCAATGAAGCAGATTTAGTTTTTGCTGATGTGTCTTATTGCTAAATGGGATTGGCAGATATGCAGTGCTCAATTTGTCATAATGAATCTCATGACTTTTACTGCAGAGACTCCTGTCCACCTGAAAGAGGATGACTGTTGCCGTTTTATTTGAAATACGTACAGGACTTTAGGCTTCTGGTGCTTCTCCAATTCGCAACTGATGAATGATTGAAGACCTTTGCTGTATCATTCTCAAAATTTGACTCATGCCATTTATCATGCAATATGTCAGGCGCAGGCACTACTAATGTCACGTAACAACTCACTTCATCTCATATGGTCATTCATAATAAACCGGAACGCCAATGAGATTCCACTCTAGCCATTTCTGATCCCAGATACACCAATTCCAACCTCAGAATTTTGATGAACTTCAACATTGAAGAGAGAAAGGATTCATCTATCCAGTATAGTTTCCCTTACAAACAACCTTTTTGACTATTTGTATCAGTTAAGACGATTATATTGCTTTAATGTCCAAATAGGTATACCTTGATGAAGTGTCTAGCACACTACGATTCACAGTTCACCAGACAGCTACTCAGATCCTCAACCACCATTATAACTCTCAATCACCCAATGATGTAGATATGACTTCCATTGTGGTGATTGCACTGGTGACAAAGAAACCCTTCTCTTTTCCACGAGCGATTCTCAGCAAACGATGTGCCCGATTATTGTGCAGGATATGATATATATCCATGTTTATGAAGAAAACTAATCGTCAGCTGACATTATTTGACCCCTCTGCCCCACATTTGGCGGTGTGCGATGCGGCTGTGAACGTGTTATGCTAACCTAAGTTAGCTTGCTTTCAAACCAATATCCTGAGGCTCTAAATTACCCACTTGAAGAATTGCGATTCATCCGAATACATGCTTAGTGACGACTTCTCAAATACACTCAACACTCCCCGGAAGCATGTTAAGTGCTTCATCTGCAAAAGGACATTATTTGACCACAACAGACTCGACCCTCACAATAAACAATATCACCCAATATCGATGCATGAAGGGTGATTTCCTGGCGGAATTTTAGCTCCTGCAGGATGGGGTCGATCTGAGCTATCATGGTTCAACTTCAGTTGGTGTTCCTGAATGGCCATCGATGAGCTTAGTCAACTAATCATCTACCCATAAACAATGTACCTGGTGCACGATGACCTAAAGATACTCTTGACGAAGAAACAATAGACCCACAGAAGCTAGATCTGACATTTACCCCCAATCCAACCAAGTCATAATCTCAGAGGCAAGTAGTTGGAGTGGGAATTGCAGGAGGGAAACCATATGGCAAAGTAACTGGATTGTACAACAAGCATCGAAAGTACTCAGAACAATGGAATCCATGGCATCCATTTCGGACAGCACACCACTTGCCACTGGTTGAATCATTTAGCCATCAAATGAAAACATGGATAGATCAACATCTGAGGCATGGACTGGGCAACTTCATGATCAAATACTTTCAATCAGTAGATGCTCTATGAAAGCCCCTCTCCAGACTCTATTTCGGGTTCGGCAATCATAGTTGGATTGAATATCATTTTCATATCTTCGGAAAATTATACTACGGGTATACTTGCAAATGTATACAGTTCATTTTGGTTCGTCTCCCATTGCAGGTGCACTCCAATTGTGAACTGGTGTGCCATGCAGACTCCGAAAGTCACTGAATATACAACGAGACAACCACTGGTCACTGGTAGTGGGATATGCAAGATCAGCTTGCTGCCAGTGTGACAATTGTGCCAGTCATATGTGCATTCCACAAAACCCTCTTGACCAATTTTTCGGGCGACCAGCATACCTGGCCACTGTATCTGACAATTGGTAATATTTGAAAAGATATCAGCTGCACACCTACAAAGCGCGCCTGGATTCTCTTTGGGCAGATCCCATGTCAGCCGGAAGAAGCCAAAAATACTGACGAGGCATGGTATTCCACGGTTGGAACTGTGCTATTCCCACTTAGAAATCATGACATAACTGGCCCTGGCTTGAAATGGAATTGTGCTGATGGATTCCAGAGACAATTTTATTCTCTTTTGGCTGCCTGGGTTGGGAATTATCCAGAACAAGTTATGATTGCTTAAGTCTCATATGGCTCATGCCTGATGTGTGAAATTCCTAACAGTGCGCCCATGGGGCATTCACCTTTTTGACTACTTGACAACTCAAGAGATCCACATGTTTGTTTGGAGTTTCTGGCCGAATCTAATATTGATGTTCTACACACTCTTGGTGTTCATCTAATCCGCAACCAGTTCTGGCAATACTCCCTTTACAATGTCTATCAGCTTTGGCAGACTGATGAATTGCATCAGCTGCTCCTAGGTTTAGGTCAAGACTTATTGCACTGGCTGCTCAAATTCCAGAAAGCTAGAAATGTCAAGGATCAATTTGACAATTGATTCACATCAGTACCACCATATCCAGGCCTCGAGCGCTTTTCTAAACAATTCGATTGGTTGAAAAGTGGCTCCTGCCAGGCCGAAGATATCCGGGGCATAATTAGATCACTGGCAGCGAATCGTGCTCCAATTGCTGACTGCTCAAAGAATGACCGGAAAAATGCAGTGGAGACAGCATTTGTTGAAATGGAAATGGGCGCAGTCCAGGCATTATGTGAATTCTCTCTACATGTCAGTCAACAAAACCACTCTGATCTATCCCTCACAGCACTAGACGATGCACTAAAGCAATTTTACAAAAAGAAGGTTGCGTTTTGAGAGCAGAAAGTGTCGAAGTCTGCAAAGGTCAAAGTGGATGAACGGTTGGCAAGACAATCACATCAGTTATGAGTACAAAAGATTCTTGGAATCTGTGCTGCGATGGAGGTTAATGAGTATGGGGCTGGAAAAGTTACTGCATCAAAACGAAGGCATTTTCATGTGCGCCTGAATAGAATCCAACTAGTGGCAACCATGTGGTCAGATGCTGATCAGCAGAGGGCAATTGAGCAATTGGAGCACCAAATCCATAAAGTGACCCCAGCAAAATGCAAGCTTTTCAACAAATTATTCCAACATCATCAGCGACAATCAATTGGACAAAGCCGGGACTAACGCAACCGGTCCCAGAAGCACATTTGCCAGAAAACCTGCAAAAATGAAGACTACTGCACAAGAAGAGGTTTATGGGGCAGTAAAATGACCGCCAACAAGGGTGTGGAATTCCAGGGTTGTCTATCCTATGCTGAGACTGAAGCCACCACCTGGAGTATCGCTTATACAGACTGCATTGCAAATCAGCTACAGCGAGACATTTATGGTATCACTTCAAAAGACCAGATTCAGTTCAAGAAGAAATTCTCCATCCCCTGAGTGGAGTTTGAAGCTTGGTGGCCTGACTCGGAATTCAGGAGCTCCGGAAAACAATCGAACAGAGTTTAATACCGTTCAGTGATCCAAAAATGCATTCTCTGAGCAATAGATCAGAGTGAAATTGGTGAATGGGTTCCGGCGATAATTTCACGGTGAATATTGCTTAATGAATACATATCGCCAATGCAAAAGAGGCATATCGATCAACCACCAAAGTAAATTACAATGGACAGATGCCCAAGCCCAACGACCGGTGCACTGGTCTCGAGTATGTAGAGAAGATACTGTCATATCTTGCCCTTCAAGGCTGGTACAATATTCACTCTGCAAAAGATCCCAATCTACTATCAGCTGCCGATAAACGGTGAAATCCACCCAGAGCCCATGATTCATGCCTCCAGCATTGCCAGGAAGAGCCATTTATTCGCCCCATCTCAGAACGGGTACATCATTTGAAAGAAACTCATGTCTGCGGAGTGTGTACAAGTATCAACTTAACCTCACTCAGAGATGCATCAGTAGATTTCGGAATTCCCAACTTTGGACAGCTATTTCATACACAAATTGAAGGGGACTGGGGACACAAAGTTAGTGGACTGGTGCTTGGATACAATCAGAATGTACTCAAAGACAGTATATTTATTAAACTTCAGAATGGGCTGATATACTACTGTCAACCATTTCACTGCCCTACATCTGTGGAGCGTCTAGGACTTGATTGCAAGGTAAAATATAGCAATGCCAACCAAGGGATCATGCTTCAATCTCATAATATCTGGGTCCAATATACGGACAGTTACCTAGATAACACCTTCCAAGGCCAAGTTCTGTCTCTTCATGTATTTTACTTTAGCTGGACACCACCCAATCAGATCTTCCAATTTCAGGAGTGTCTGCCCGGCAGAAAAACGATATTGACCTTTCCTAAGAGGTGCAAGAAAACTCAACAATGGATATTACATCCTCAACATTAACAATATGCAGTGGTGATTCCAACAAACTACAAAGATCTGCATGGTTGGGCTGATTGTGTTGACAGGATCATCCGGGTAGTTAAACGGACTGATAAGATTCATATTGTACCTGTCGGAGCATATGTTGGACCTGTATATTCGGTGCGACAGATTTCTGCATCAGATAGAATCGATAGCATACGGCTTTTGAATAATCATGTGGATTCAGATACCTACTGAACTGTGTATTAAATTTACATGCCTGGATCAAGGTGTGCAGAAGGAACATAGTTAATTGAATTGTACTATTTGATATAAATATTATAATAATCACTTCTGGAGAGTATGGCTCCAGGTTCGAGGTACACTGGAACTGTCTTGGAGATGCGACCAATACTCCCAATTGCTCCGAAATTTGGACATCCTAATAGTTTGATTCGGAAGCATGTTGAAGACAACTATACACGCTTCAAGATATTCTTGTATTCGGTTTTATAACATCCCAAGCATTAAGGAGCACTGGTGAAGTAACCTCGTAGCACCTGGGACTGCATTGCTCTGCATTTCGCCTATCTGGGAGCATCGGGAAGGATCGGTGTAGCTGTTCGGAGTTGCGGAGTTGTTCGGTTATGACATCCAAACCATCTTACATTTTGCTCATGTTAGCATAGACAGGAGAAGACTGCGATGGATTGAAACCCACCAATGATTCATCAAAGTCCAATGGACAGATACCTTGCTTACCACAATGGAATGGCAAAGAATCCGGAGACAAGTTAGAGGCATAAAGGAACAGGTGCACCCTCTTCAGAACCGGCGCCACCAGCGCCTGGAACGCCACCTGAGCCCGGCACAGCACCTCTGCCCGGAATGCCACCTGCACCCTGAATGTCACCTGCACCCTGACTGCCACCTGTGCTCTGACTACCACCTGTGCCATATGGTGGCAATGAGGGAGCTGAAAGTTACAAAATTGAGATGGTACCACTCGGATATGAGTATATACCTCCTCCTCCTCCTCCCAACACCCAATTTGTCAATCTCAATGCATATGCCAAAGATTGGATGCGCGATGAACATTTTGATCCAGATCTTGAGGCGGATGAAGGAACATCCACTGGTTAGTACACACACTGCTGTGTGGTAATGCAGCTAACATCCATTTTGCAGATGACTGCAGTCTATTGAGCGAACCTGCAAGAATTGACAAGCAGTAATAGATAGACAAACAATTGTTGGGTGTATTGTTATCTACAATGAGCGGAAACTTTAAATTATATTTTGAAGAATATATTTCTATGTATCATACAAGAACCATGTGGTGATATAGGAGAAAGAACATCAACACGATGGAATGGCTGCCAAAACACCATTCATGATATACTACGGGAAAATGAGTAGTTACATATTGCGAATGTACCCATGTCCAAATGAGAATCAATGTAGTATACACAATTTTGGGTCTTGTAAGTCAGTTAATTTAAATGTAACTTAGTCATTGTTATACATAATCAAAGTGGTGGCTCTCTGTAATGGTAAAAGAACTAGTAACACACTCTCTGCCCCATCTTGAGAATAAGTGTAAACAGTGTTTCAATAATTCATGGTCTTGTCTCTCAGGTTATCCATATGGCGCTTGATCGAAGATATCTGTAAAAAACGCATTGGCCGCTTTTATCAGCTGATAAGCAAGAAATCTTCCCATGACAGCCTCCTGGACAATGACAATTTATTGCATTTTCACTGCTGCAACTCTGTTTCCACGAACATTGTAGACTGCAAAAGAGTGCACAACTGCATCTCTAGACCATAATGGCCACATTGAGCTTTGATTTACCATGAGGCAAGACCGAAAATCATTGACACGCTGGTTATGGTCTTTTCAACATGGGGCACAGAGCATCTCGCTTTCCCGTTTGCCTTTAAAGGAGGACAAAACTTTGGGTATGTCTAACAACAATCAAATCACTCTTGAATTACCAGACTTACATGATCAAAAATTGTTGATGTTACATTGACACTTAGTTTGAGGAGATAGTAGCGATGTTGTTGGTAGCATTTCTGCCCATTCAGCGGGCCAATACTTTCATTATACATCCCAGTAACCAACTCTCCGAATCACAACCTGACATACAAAACCAAAAGTCATTACAGTTGAGTTGAGGCTCATTTTCAGAATTGGGCAGGGAGCATATCGCTTTTTCTTTTGCATAGACCGGCGGCCTATACGACATTTATGCCTGTCAGCAACCAATCGCAACTCAGATTAAGTATAATACACGGCCAACCAGTGTTGACTCTCATTTTCAGATTAGGGCCAGGAGTGTGTCGCATTCACTTTGGCTTATAAATGTGTCCTATACCTCTTTTATGAATGTTTGCATCAAATTGCCTCTCAGATTACCCAAGATGCAGAACCAAACATTTTTGAGCCTCCATTGACTCTCATTTTCAGGATGGGGCAGGGAGTGTGTCTGTCTTGATTTTGATCATAAAGGTGATCAATATGTCAAAATGTGACAATAACATACCAAAGTCACTATTTTGCGATTCATAGCAGGATATCTAAATGCAACCCATAATGGGACAAGCTGACACCTCAAACCACAGTTTGGAACTGATTATGCTAGCCAAACCCGGCCAAACCCGCTGGTCTAGGGGAACAGGTACTGATTTCCCCCACCAAGTAGTAGTGGGGAAGGATTCTAGACAGATCTGGAACCTGACTGAACTGTTTTTGTGGTCCTAACCAGAATCGCTGGCTGATTATCCAGACCAATTGGTAACACTAGATCTAAATACGACAGAATTGATGATGCAGTTTATTTGTCCAACGAATAATTTCTTTGAAAATTTCCTGTGATTTAGCTGTTCAATATTTCTTTCAGTATCTTTTGTCCGCTAGATATACCTGTTTTCACAGAACTTTGTATTGAACATTGTTAGATGCTATAATTGCCACCATAGTTATATCAGATCTAAAGTTATACAAATCCCCAGACATCTTCCCTTCTTTCTATATACATATACTTTCAACTAGGTGTGTTAAAGTACAACCGAAATTCCTCACCAGAAATTTGAAGTAATGACATGCACATAACATCTTAAAGCAAGATGAATCAATTTCTAAAAGGATTGTTTTATACAGTAGGCATATACTGAAAATGCGTAGGAAATTATATAATAACAGAGTGGAGAAACAAATTCAATATTGTCAAGAGGTATTTATGGAATTGGTTTTGTTGTATGCTTTAACTGTAGCACAGATCAAATGTATGTATGTATTTACATTTATAATCACTAAGAAATCTCAATAATACTTACCAATAATTCAAATACAACTAATATTCTTCCCCAATTGTATACATGAATTTCAAAACGAACTTCTTTAATTTGCTGAATTTCATATCAATGCAACTAGGAAATATAGCATGTCTGAGAAATTTTCTGTAATATCTCTAGTAGAATATACAATAATATATTCCTAATTGAAAATAATATTCTCATGTAATGGGTTTGAACATGTACTGATATAAACAGTACTGAATATGACTAACCAAATATATGTATTTAACGTTTTCACACTTTGGCAAGAAGACATAGAGTTGGTGAAAATTATGTAAAATGTTCATTAATAGTAATGATTCATCCCTTATTATACTCATTGAATTGTAATTACCCAACCTTTGGTTAATAATCTACTCTTCAGCAAGCTCACTATATAATACTATCTGAATAGTTATTTCCAGCAACTAATTATATTGATTTCTGCGCAATATTTCAACAGTATTCTCTCCTAATATATTCACTGGCTGTTAGATACAAGTCTGTTTAATATTTTATTTTCAATCTCAGTTAGTAAAGTATAATCAAATGTAGTTTTAAGTAGTAATTTTTTGCATCATATTAGGCATATTTTGCTTTTTAGAAATTATAAATCTTACATCAATCATTATTTGTACTTTATTAACATACAACAATAAAGCAAAACAATTGAATTTGCAAGGAACAATACATTTTCATGTAGATTACCCCTACTTTTAACTTTGAACAATAGATACTTTCAGAAGTCTAATTTTATTACAAGAACAGAATATACAAGACTATAACTATTTAGAGTAAAAGACTGGAGGGATGTTTAATTCAAAATACTGATAATAATAAGTCTACCCTGGGAATCTAGTTCATTATATTGCTTGAATTCGTAGTACTGCAGATTTAAATAGGAAATACTGGGAGTTTTGCTAGGAGTCTCTAATACCTTGAAATCAGCAGATTAATATACATACTATATAGTCTTCTAGCAAAAGTATTGCTATATTCAAGGTACATATATTCCAATATTTTCTTTATATTTAAACATTTCGGTGAAATTGAACAAGTCACATTACTTTGGGTTGGGAGTTATTACATTTTGAACTGGTACAGTGGGTCATAGTATACCCCATTTGCTCAAGGAGATTGAACTACTTCGAATAGTGACTGCAGTTAGTTTGAATTACAGAAATGAATTCAACACTACCTGAAATCTATCTACAATGGACATTTCTACAATTAGAAATAGTTTTAGAAAGCCATTACATATTTATATAGAGTATATATCCAGATGGAGTAGAGAAACTGTATACAGTGCACAGAGTTATGACAATTCGAAATTGAATTAAGATTGAAAACAGTGGCACGGGAGATTAGATTTTGACTTTAAACAAAAATAAAACTCTGTCATGGTGTAATGTTTGATGCGAATTGAATGCATTCCAGGTACCACAATCAGGAAGACAAATACCCATGATGATTACACGGTAGCTTATGTACATGTATTTTGGAAATAACTGCGATCACCTACTATATAATATAAATAAACATTTCTTTTAGGTCTACTGTATTCCCTCTAATTAGAGTATGACCGAGTGTAGATACACCACCCCCACGTCAGGGCGAGCCGGATAGATGGTGGAACCCCCATCTAGTGTTAGCAACAGTTGCATTTTTGGACTGTTTCTCTTATAGTGGTTCCAAGAAAACCCAGAACCAGCGGGTTCGGTTCCGGTTTTTGCCAAACGGTTCCCTCACTTAAGTCCACCAATATTGATCAGATAATTCAGTGCTTGGTATGTGAAATATGCAGCTTTTCATGGCACATCTTTTGGTGATCTCCAATGTTCCTTATATTTAAAACTCAGTAAGCAGCTTTGAATATAGAGTCATTTTTGGCCCTAAAACGATGTTTTTGCGCGACTGCTTGCTGAGTATTGAAGATATTAGAAATTGGACACCACCAAAAGATGCGCCATGCAAAGCTGCATATTTCACATACCAAGCTCTAAATCGTCTGATTAATATTGGTGGACTTAATTGGACAGTTCGCTTAAACAATCATCGACTTTTTATGTGGTAAGGCTGTTGCCACACAGACATATAAAACCGGCCGGTTCCAAATATGGAACTATTGCTAACACTACTCCCATCTGGTACTCCACAGTACTTATTGTAGCAGTGAATCAAGCTGCGATATTTCGTGTTTTCAAATCATTTTAATGAATGTAGTTGTTAGATTATTATTGTACAGTATACAGATACATTTGATCAAATCTGCATCGAGATTGTTCACATGTGTATAAAGGCTACGTTCTTCAGACAGTATTGATGGAAAAGAGAAGTCAGAGTATAACTACCAAGACAAATTGGCAAAGGTACTGATAAATGGTTATTAATATCTTTGCTGGTAACTGAATTTGGGTCAACAGATTGGTCCACTGTCAAATCACATATCCCTCAAATTGAATCTGGCGAGATATTCCTAGTATCAATAAGCATACTCTGCATCTGGTGATATTCATCAAAATCATTCTGTCTGGGTGTGAAATACAAATTCATATTGCTGTTGTCACACTTTTTGCTGGTTTTCATTTCTTGTCCACTACCATCTTCATATCTTTCCCACCTGCAAAGGCAAAAATGTAGTCGACTTTCCATCCAAATTGGGCAATGCATTCTGGGAAGATTTTGGCACAGGGGACAGAGGGTAAGTTGGGTAACTGGTCTGAAAAGAAGTGGGGGCAAGAAAGGCTGTAAAGTCTGAGCCGCACAAGTGATCTTGAGTACAGCCAGAACACAAAAGGAACTGTTCATTATGATGAATATCGAGGATGAAAATGGTTATACACAATGACAATACAGACATTGAAGACCTGCACAGTACTCCCTAGCATTGCTGGATAATACTGAATGATTATTTGACTATGGATAAGGGCAGTTCTAGAACTAGGGAAATATGTAGATCTCAAATGAGTCTAAATATGAACGATATAATACTGAACAGTCGGTTTGGTACTTGTCAGCTATATCCACACTGACTTTGTGCTGGTTGTCGATATCAACAATGACTGGTATATTAAGTTCTTTGTGACATTTTCCAGAAAGCATTGTGGAACATATTCAACTTTCATTTATACTGTAATTGTCTGGATACTGTTTCAATCTCAGGAACATTGAATTCTAAGAAGTAAGAGGGTGGATGGTAGACACCATTATAACTGGGAAACTATCCATCAAGAGCAGCATAGCCATCGTATCAATAACAGCCGAACTTTGAATACGGCAGCAGATGTGAACATGGCTAGTTGTATTCGACTAGGTGAATGCAATGGGCAAATAGTTCCACCCTTTCTAAAGAGGGACAATTGGATGTAAAGAATCAAATATGGGGAAGTAAGAATGATATACCAAATTATCAGTGAGGCATTCAAATGATTGCTTATACTGCTTGGCTCTGTACATAGCAGCAATCAACCTGACTGGCTGCATATTATCTTCAGCTGAGAAGTCATAATCACTGTCAACATTGAGCCAGTCTTGAATAGCTTGAGTGGTATTTAAACAAACGTTAGATAGATATCAAAGTTGCTCCTGTACCACAGGAGGTGTTGGTGGTATCAAAGAGGTAAGCATGTAGTCAGTGTGACTGTCTATAATGCAGTGTTTGACACTTTGAAGTTATACATTTTTAGATCAGATTGATGGAGATAAGGGTATAAGTGGTGGGGATAGGTAGGGGACATTAATGTTCTAAGATCTGAGGGCTTTTTGATACATGGTTGTGGTAGCGTTGTAAATTGGAAGTTGGAAGGTAGTTGCCATAGGGCTAAAAGATAATGCTCTGATAATCTCCAAAGTACTGTCATATATATGAAACTCAGCATCCCAGAATTTGTTACAATGCCACAAGTATTCATAAATCAAAAGCTTATACTTGTTTGCTTTCAATGAATAATACTATAGAGGAGAGTTCAAGTGGATGGCTGTACTGTTGTAGGGGACATGGTATAGTACAAATGAAAGTAGGCCTATTCACAAGCCTGCTACTGGCAAAGGGATAAAAAAAGTATCAGAATTGGATAGTGATTCATCTGATGCCAACAATCACCATCTGTTTGGGGTTCATCTTTAGCACAGCAAGTAGTGGGTAGTGAATTGGATAGTAAGTATATTGAAACTACAGTCATGGTACTCCCTGTATAACATTGATGTATGACAACTTGCATTTGGCTAGTAAAGTGATCAATTGAGGGATTACACTTAGGTAACATGTCGATTAATTAAAGACTTTGTTCATCATTGCTAGCGGATCAAAATATGGTGATACAAATATGTATCTATACCTGGGATGTTAGTTGAAACCATCAGCTATGCCCACAATTATCTGCCACACCTACTATACCACTGGAGTGGGATAATACACTTCTAAATGTCAATTAATCAGAGTTATATATGCAGCTAATGTCATGCAGTGTGAAAGTAATTAGAATACTGCAGCCCAGTCTCCGCAAGAGTGGTAACACAATCTATCCACCTTCTGGTAATTGAACAATTGACAACGTAGCATGAAGTTTCACAAGTATTGATGCATTTGGTGGCAGAGAGAACACCTAGAGTAAACTTAGTTATTGAGTTGAGCTAGTATGCATTAGAACATCATAATCCATATTGATGGAGTCTCAGTTGGTCTCCAATTAAGTCTCTGATGCAATTGCCATTATATCTAATTAAGAGGTAAGGCATTAATATAATTCAAACAAAGTACAATTAGCATATATCTCCACAGATATTCCAATGACTGAACAAACAAAATAGAAGATGTGCGAGTTTATGGTATGATGTGTGATTGTTGTATATATGATATCTTACTGAGGATAACCCTAGTGAACAGAGCAACTCAGTAAAAACACTTATGTATCAATATAAGATCTATATATGATGTATGGCTATGTTGAGAAGGAAATTTCAGCAATAGGAGATTACGTCCGAGATAAGCATTCAAACAAACATTATGTCATAGAGGGAATATCCAAAACAAGTTTATCCCCAGGACTTGACAATAAACGGATTATATTGTTCCATCACTGACCAGGACAAGCTGTAGCTGCAATCCACAGTTAGAATATTAGCAGTGAAAAACACCTTATAATATTATTAAAAATTCTACATCAATTGCTTTGTTCATTCTCACACCTGTATCATATGACTCCCCTATTACCAAGCATTAACTTCTATGTATATCATCCAAAAACCAGTATTGGAGATTGCATTCAGTCATACTATTGCTGTATTCATGGAGATTGATATTCATTACAAACACCTGGGTAGGATGTTCAATACATAATGGGTATTGTGCAGCTGGTCAAGTGTAGGATACAATTATAAGTTGTATAATTATATTGAGATGGATCTATTACTGCAAGTGTAGTTGAAAGAAAGTGTTTACAAAAGTGACCTCCCTTCCAATTGTTACAAGTACTATTTTGCTCTTGTAATTATTGAAAAGATATTGAGTTATTGGAAACATTAGGAGAGAAAGAGAAGACAAGTTGTGAAAAGTGACTGTACTTAGATTGATAACTATTCTATTAGTAATTGGGATCTCAGCAGCCCAGTAACAGTATAATATCGTAGGTACCACATTGTACAATAAAGTATAAGAAGTGCAATGAAAGGTATTCTAGTTATATGGAATATATTAAATAATGTAGTAATCAATATTCTGCAAGAATTTGCTGTTGCACTGAGTGTTTGATTGAAACCAATGTACAAACAAACATCATTACAAACTGAACTAAATCTTGCCAATTTGCTTGGTTTATCATTTCAAATTTCACACATACACAGATGGTCAAGCCCTTCTCAGGTTAGAATCAGTTTGAAAACTTCACTTTGCAGAAGCTAGCAGTGAGTATGTGCTATGCAACAGTCACATTAAATCTATGATAGTGATTAGGAATTACATTTCGCTACCAATCACGTACATGTTGAGGAACAATAAACAATTGCAGTTATCCAGAGCAGGCTAATCAATAGTGGCTGGGAACAGCAACAAAGTGGGTCAGAAGTAGAGAATGTGCAGGGACGTATGTTACCAACACCATCCTGAGGTGTAGTGTCATTGTTCTAGGCTAACAGAGAGAGTCAGTACAAGTACAAAAAATAAACAATTGGATACAGATGCGGAAGAAACCGGATGAGGTGAATACAGATTATGGAGAGGTGAATATGAGAGATTGCTGGAATTGTATAGTACGATAGTAGCTACCCAGGTTGGCTCAACTGGTGGTGCATATTATGGAGAATTTCAACCAAGAGGAAGGATTACTCTCAAACAGATTCATGCTAGTCAAGAGTGACAGTGGAATTCCCAAGCCATTATATTCAATGAAGCTGGCCACAGTCCAGGAGACATGACAAAAGCAAGGGAGGAAAGAAACATTCAACAAGTTGTGCCGAAGGAATTAGAAATGGGCATCAATATCTTGCTGAAACAAGCTAACAAATATTGGTGAGGAAGCAGGACAGGTGGCTTAGAGGCTATACAACTAAATCATCAATATCTTCAAGAAATATTACAATAATACATTGCAATTGTATGTTGTCAGTCGTACAATAAACAAGCTTCAACTGGATCTTGGTGTATCGCTAAGTACTCTACAAAGTTTTACTATAAAGTAGAGCTGAGTACACCACACTGTAAAGTTTTACAATAAAGTAGAGCTGTTTAAACCACACTGTAAAGTTCCAGAAATATAAGGAGACCTAATAACCCATGCAAGAGCAAGGGATAATACTCAGTTCAAAGTAGAGAAAGTTAATACTGCACTAATGACAACAATGAGACAATGCCAATATTCACAAAGTACCTTGCATTGATGAGCATTAGTAACTGTAGACCAATGTATGGTTTATACAAGAGGAAGCTAGTTGTTTCATTTCGATTACATACTCGACTTCGCCACATTTCATTGAGAAAGTAGTCAAAAACATGTAGCAGGTGAATTAGATTGCCATTATGGCACAGTTAGAGAAAGAGACTGATCAAATGACAGAAATAACCAAAATAACAAAATTTCCTCAATTAACTAAAATAACCAAAAGATCCAATATATCCAAATAACCAAACAAATAGCAATGAAGAAACTGTGGAAGGCTGTGGAGGTGGTCAATGGCCTAAACCCCCATAGCCAGCAGGAGGACCATCCAAACCTCAACTGTTAGACCATAGATGTAGTGAAGGTATATTCAAAATGGCAAGATATGCTGAGAAGATTTAGTAACTACAACAGAGTTGACTACTAAGCATTGCTCCATAGTCAGGATTTAGTGAGATACTAAACATGACTTTGAGTTATTGGTGATTGAAATGCAGACAGAGAGTGTATATCAACTGAAGATATTCCCAGGAGGATAAAAAGATCATTATCTGGGTTGGAATAGTATATGTTGATGTGGCATACTAAATGTGAAAAATAGAGGCTCGTGGGGAAACAGCTGAGGTTATGTACTAGAGCCATGGAACTGCAGAACACCCTGTTATTGAATATGATAGTCCATAATGAGGTGTATGCAACACTTGAAGTGGGATGGGATGATGCAGACAATGGGGATATGTTTACAGAGATTGAAATGCGGAACCATTTGGCCCTAATATTGGTGGCACTAATAATGAAGGTGATTCCTAAAAGATACATTGTAAAGATTTTTGAGTAGATGTATATAGTGCACTTGATCAGAAACACACATGCAGAATTTCAGCATACTGTAACTTAAGTAGGAAGAACTTCTGAAAAATGAGAAGAATTCTAGAAGTATGTGGAAATCAGAAGACCAGTAACAGTACTAATTATGAACACATATGAACAATAATCAAATTTTATCCTATGAAGTAAGTTTGAGTGGTTTGAATCAAGATAGCAATTCAATCTACAGAATGCCAAATTATTGAGGAATGGGAATTTTCAAACTGAAGTCAAATCCATTGCCTATCACACAAATGAAATTGATAAATTGGAGTTATCTATGAAGAAAGTGGGCAAGTGAATAGCATAGAAGTGTCTAGCCAGCAGATAGAAAAGCAGGACATAGAATAATACAGTGTTTTTGATTGAAGATATTGGATACAGATAGAGTGCCTGGTCCAAAATCTGAAGAATACTGAAAAACAAAGATACAAGCATATGAGTTTGATTATGCTGAAAGTTATTTGAACTCATTTAAAAGTGAAGGAAAGCAGCTCAGGGATTCTGCTGAGAAACAAAGTAATGGTATCTAAAAGCGGATTTCTGAGTTGACTGAGGAACTGCATGAAAATGAAGACAAAGAAGGTTGTTGGATAGAATAGCAGTTCGATGGGAACTATATTGATTATAGTTTCTGTATATGGAGAGTATGAGAATGCAATATATATAACTTTTTCTCTAAGGAAAACTGAGTGGTTGAAACTGCTGGTCAGTAAGAAAATACAACTACCACTCTATTTCAACATTCCATTCCAGTATAATACTCCAATATATGAATGTACTATTGCCACACTATTGTTAAAGGACAGTAATGTCAATACTCAAAGATTCAGTTGATCTTCTTTGGCACCACACTGTAAAATCAATTACATGTTGAAATTATGTCTCTTACATGGGATCTATGAAACATTTCACAATCTGGGAATCTGCTCTAAAGTTAGTAGAGCAAAGTCCAATCTAAAAGTTTGCGACTAACTACAAGGAAAAACAATTTCCTATTAGATGAACACTGGATTATGGAAGTCTGTCCTTTACCATTTCCCAAGTTGCTGTTGAAGTATACAGAACTCTGATGGAACAACAGTAAGTATGAGATGGAGCACTAATCCTGGGGGAACTGGAATTAGACATTGATAGATTACATACAGTCTCTTATGGAGTATTATTTGTAACAACAGATGTCACCCCCAGGAAGGCCATTTGGTTGAGGTAATGGTAACCTCAAATTATTGCAATGGATTAAGTCCTATCTTGTTTCTCCAACTGAACTAAGTGGAAGGTACATCAAGTGGCATTTTACATTCCCCTCATAGCGAAAATACCGGTGAAGTTGTTTGCTAACTATGTGCCCAACATAGTGTTGACTATAATGACCGAGTACCACTCAGACCAGACAACCACAACACCGCTACACAACAGTTCAATAACATCCATATCGAAATGTTTATAGAGTAACTTTCTTCAGTAGTGACTTGTATTTACAGATGCTAATCATGGAAAGTTACTGCCATTGAAATGTTTCCACAATTGAATTCAATTCAATGACCCAGAAGAACAAGTCTGAATGGACTTACTATGTTAACTATTCCAGAAAGAGGAGATAATCCTCCTCAAAGATATCCTCAATTATGAAAATTTGATATGACCTTTGTAACTTCATGTAGGGAGTCCAATCCTGTTTGAACAAAAACAACATGAGCAATTATTATGATTGTGTATTGGCTAATGAAATCTCAACAGTCATACTGCAAAAGGTATGACTTCTTGGCCAACAACAGATGAATTGCAATATCAAATTACAGAAACAGATTGGATTTCAAAAATCACTCTGTAACCAGGTTTCCATCACATTGAAATGTAGTTTCATAATAAATTTCAAATGGCAATTCAATTGGTAAGCAATACAAAGATGCATATTGATGAAGAATTGTGAAGCAATGCCATCCTCAATATTGAAGACACCATAATTGCGACAGAAGAAATCAAAGAGAATCATTTTTGGCAACTGGGCAAGGATATCCACATATTGTTATAGTATAATATGCATCTAGAAATTGACCAATGTGGATATGATTGTAATAATGCAACTTTCTCTTGATCATTGTACATTGAAAGTCGCTATGAATGGATTCTGAAAAACCTAAGGATGTGTCTTATTAGCCTAGCCAAATCAACCAAATGCATGTTCAACAACTACTGGATTTGTGGAAATTCAATAGAAGGATTATTACGCAGTGTCATGACATAGTTTCACTAATATCAGATCTATTATATGGACATGGATTGGGTTGCAAAATTGCAGATATATAGTACGCAGCTGGTCTGAAAACAAAGATATTTTCTACCTCTGGAAATCTTTAAATAGTATAATGTGTTGGATCAGATTGACTGGCCACAGTCAACAATGATACATTTACTTTACACTAGGAGGAATCATTTTTCAGGAATCAAAATATGGCAAGTTATTTGGATGCACCTTTGTTGAGACTTTGCTATCAGCACCTTAATGTGTCTTTGATGTACACAATTAAAAGATATCAGTAATTGCTTTCCCACATATCAAATTGTGACATATTGTTCAATAAACCAAATATATAGTTACCATGGATTCTGAGCTTCAGTGTGAATTACAATTCGCACACACAGCATCCTAAACTGTTGACAGGAATGATGCGTGGAAATACTCAAAGAACAAATTGATTCACATAATTTAGAAATCGAGATTCTCAATTAATATTGAACGTATATCGTCTAGGTATCCAGCGTAATCCTCTCAATGGAAGATTCCGTAGTAATACAGGTGACACTGCTATTGGAACTGGAACAATAGCTAGAAATGATAATGATCATAATACAGAATCCTGCTGTTCTTGGTGTACAGATTGTGGTGATGGAAGAAGCAATACATCTTCCAGGCCAACCATAGAATTTGCAGAATAATGTTATGCAAGATACTGAACATAAGGTACTTTACCAAGCACCAGTTAAGCTGAAAACAATTGATGAAACTGACCAATAAATGAGAAGTAATTTTCTTGCCCACAGCTGATATGTATATCAAATGAAATAGGTTGAAGGATTACGAAATCGAGGTATGAAATAAAGGTGGTTGGATATCTCAGAATTGCTTGGATACTTGAGTTTGTAGTGACAAATTTTTAATGGCCAAAAATAGCAGAAATTGTCAAAGTTAGTGTAACCACTGTGATATTTGGTATATATTGAAGGCACTATGTCATGCAAAGCATGAGCTACTGCATCTACTCACATTGCCAATTAAGCCCTGGACACATATTGCAAATTATTTCATTGCTAATTTTTCAGAGTCATAGGGAGGTATTAATATAATGGAAGAGTAGACTGGTTTATAAATAAGGTAAATTTTATTCCAATTAGAAACAGCCACTCCCCTATGGTGGCAAGGGCATATTATACCAATATTGGGAACTATGTCAGCATTCTAGAAGGTGTGGCAGTTGACAGACATGGAACATTAACATAACTATATGTTGCCAATTGGTATAACTTTGTTAGAACTAACCAACCTGTGAGCACGCGTCGAACCCACAATTGGGGTAGCAGACAGAATGACTGAACTGAGTGTATGAAGCCTATTGTGTTGAAATGACAGAGTTAGAAGGCAGAGAGCCCATCATTAGCACTGTGCTGCACCACTCAGCACATGCAAACAGAATATGTAAGATAGAGCTGTTGTGGCCTGACGAGAGTAGAAAGAGGGTGACATGATATATTACTACACCAGCAAAATGTAAAATGGTTTGGAAGTTACAACTGAACAACTCAGCAACTTTGAACAGCCATGCTGATCCTATCAGATACTCTCAGATGTTCCCAGATAGGCTGAGTGCAAAGCAATGTCGGCTCAGGTGCTCCGAGACTATTTCACCAGTGCTCCTGTATGTTCCAGAAGTTGTGAATTAGAATACAAGAATATCCTGAAGAGGGTATAGTTGTCTTCAAAATGTTGCAAAATAAAACTATTAGAATGTGCAAATTTGGGAGCTGTTGGGAGCATTGGGGGTATTGGCCGTGTTTCCAAGACTATTCTGATGCATCTTGAACCGGGAGCCATACTCTATGGGAGTGATTATTATGATGTTTGATTAAAATAGTACAATTCAATTGACCATCACCTTTCTGCACATCTTGATTAAGGTACTATAACGTAATATATAGTCTGGTTGGTATCTAAATTACCATGAATCTTTACAAGCCATATGGTATTGAGTCTGTCTGATGCAGCATTCTCTCACATCAAATGTGCCAACCCAATTCTTGCTCCAACAGGTGCAATATGCATTATATCTATCTGTTTGATATTCCGAATGAAGCTCTGAACACAATCAGCCCAATTATGCAGATCTTTGTACTATGTTGGAATCACCACTGCCTATTCTTGAGCTTGAGAATATAATATCCATTGCTCAGTCTTCTTGCACCCCGTCAAATAGGTTGATATCGTTTTTCTGATGGGCAGGCATTCCTGAAATTGATGAATCTGATGCGGTGGAGTCCAGCTAATGAATAATACAAACCATGAAGGAGTACGGTTTTGGAAGGTGTTATTGAGGTCACATTCCATATATTGGACCCAGATGGTATGTGATTGAGGCATGATTTATCAGTTTGCATCGGTATATTCTACCTTGCAATACGTCCCACATGCTTAACAGATGTAGGGCAGTGAAATGGTTGTTGGTAGTATGACAGCCTATTCTCAAGTTTGATAATTATTCCGTAATTGAGTACATTCTGATCATATCCGAGCATGAGTTCACTAACTTCTTGTCCCCAGTCCTGTTCAATTTGTGTACAGAATAGCTGTCCAAAGTTGGGAATTCTGCCATGTTCTGATCCATCTTGAAGTGAGGTTGATTTGATATGTCTGCACACTTTGCAGATATGAGATTCTCTAAAATGTTGTTTCAGTGGTGATATGGGGCAGAAAACTCGCTGGTCCTGACACTGCTAGAGACATAAATGTTAGGGTCTGCAGGTATTGTGCCTTTTGTGGCCAACAGATAGTTGGTTGAAAACTTTTGCAGAGTCAATATCATACCAGCCTTGCAGGGCATGACAGTACAATTTCTCTTGCATACAGTCAAGATAGGCAGACCTGTCATTGTGCTTAACCATGTGTCAAATGTAATTGACTTTGTCAGTAGATTAACATGCCTCTTTCACATCGCCAATAAGTAGCTGTTCAGAAATATCTGTTGTGAAATTGTTGACAGAACCCATTCGTCTAATTGACTGTAAAATGTGGGTCATGAGATGCATCTTTGGATATCTGAAATGGAGTGCATTCTGTTTGATGGTATGCCAGAGCTTCTGATCATCAATTGGTTTCCACTGAATTCAACTTTGATCAAGAGGAGGGAGAGTTCCTTTTCAAACTGTATCTGGTTGTTTAAAGTGATACCATGAATCCCACTCTGTAGCTGATGCGGAGCACAGTCCAGATCTGCAATACTGCAGGTGGTGGCTACAGTCTTAGGATCAGATTCCTGGATCTCAAATTCCTCTTGCTTGTCAGCCGACAGAGTTACCGCCGCACAAACCTATTCTTCTGCAGCAGTCTTCATTCAAGACAGTATTCAGGCGAATGTGCTTCAGGGACCAGTTGCTTTAGTCCCACCTTCTTGCAATAGTTGTCGCACAAGATGCTGGTACAATTAAACGAAAACCTTGCATTTCACTGGCTTAATCTGATAAATTTTGCACTCCAATCGCTCTATTGCCCTCTGTCAATCAGCATCTGACCATTTGATTGCTACTGGTTAAGCTCCATTCAGGTGGACCTGAAATTGCCGTCATTTTGTTGAAGTAACCTTCTCAGCCTCATACACCTAAACTTCCATTGCAGTACAGATTTTGTGCATCTTTTAGTCTTTCAACTGATGGGATTCTCTTGCCAACTTTTCATCCACTTTGGCCATCGCCAACGTCAACATTTTCTGTTGTTGAAAGCCACTCTTCTTCTTATAAAACTGCTTTAGTTGATCAAAGCATGCTGTGAGGGATAGATCAGAGTGGTTTTTTCGGCTAACAAATAGAGAGAATTCACATGATGCATGCACGGCTCCCAGTACCATTTTAGCATAGGCTGTTTGTGCCAGAGTTGTCTTGTCATCCATGGAGCAATTAAAAATTGGAGCGCAATGTACTCTCAGTGTTCTAATGATACCCCGGACCTGTTTTCGCTACCAGGAGCAGTATATTATCCAATGGAATGGTTCACCAAAGTGCTGGTGGCCCAGATATTGTAGTACTGATGTGAATCAATTATCAAATTGATCCGTCACATTGCTAGCTTTCAGGTATTTGAGCAGCCAGTGCAATAAGTCTTTAACCAAACTGAGAAGCAGCCAATGCAATGCATCAGGGTGACAAAGCTGATAGACATGGCAGAGAGGGATTGCCAGAACTGGTCGCTGATTGGATGAACACAGAGAGTGTGCAGAGCATCAAAAGTAGTTTCCTGCCAAAGAGCTGAGTAAACATGTTGATCTCTTGAGTTATCGAGTAGTCAAACTGGTGAATGCCCCATCAGCCCACATTTAGGAATTATAGTGATTGGGCATGAGCCATATGAGACTTCAGCAACCATGACTAGTTCTGAATGATCCCCGACCCAGGCAGCAAACGACGATATCATTGTCTCTGGAATGCATTAGCACAATTCCATTTCAAGTCAGGACCAGTAATGTCAACATTGCGGAGTGCGGATAGCACAGTTCGAACTGCGGTATTTCATGCCTGGCAGAATTTTTGGCACCTTTGGAGCAACATGAGATCAGCCACTCAAGTATCGAAACATGCTGTTTGGCTGTGTGGCAGATATCATTTCAAATAGTACCGATGCTGGGATCCCACTGCGAGGCATGTGGATTATCCGAACAATTGGCCATGTAAGTCGTGTTGGATGCTCAAATGACTGGCAGAATTGTCGCTCTTGCAGGTAGCTGATCTGGGATATTCCACCGCCAATCGCCAGTGTGAAAGTCACTGTATATTTCATAACATTCCAACTCAGCAAGACACACAAAGTCAACATTGAGGTGTGTCTGAATTGGGAGATGTGCCCAAAAGAACTGAATATATTGCAAAATATCCCGGTAGTATGATTAGTGTTAGCAATGAGTCAGAGTGTCGACCATATATATGGTTCAGATCAGTTCCAGAACTGTCGCAAAACACCAAGCACTGCTTTCTGGAGGGCCACATCTCGACCTGGACACGTGAAGGCGTGGTTTGTGCCAGGATTGGCTAGATCCTTTGGATACTATCTCCGGTTCCCGTTTTCAGGTGTTTCTATATCAGGTTGAATTCTGATATTCTAATGATATGTGCAAAATATTAAACTTGATACATCGCTGTCTGTGTTTGTTGTATTGGCTGTCTTGATAATGAATATGAACAGAGACACACTCCCTGCTACATCCTGAACTTGAGTGTCAATGGAGAGTGAACAATTTTTCTTTTCGCATCAGGAGTATGATTACAGCTACAGCACAGCCCCATTGACAGTTATGGCTGTTGTTAAGCCTCAAATGGATCAGTTTGCACCTGCTTCTGCACTGACAACAGTTGGAGAGCTGATGGAGATACTTGATATCATCAGCACAAAATCCCAAATGCCGCAACGCATCTCACAAATTGAAAGTGGTCATATGAGGTTAGGTTGCAGGAAACCATAGCCTTGAATATGTATATCGTCTCTCCCACCCAACACAGTGCCCAATTTGTTACCCATTAATTAATCGAAGCCTGTTGAACCCGTAAGCTTTTAGCCCTGCATATTGCCTCCACAGCCAATTGCCATACAGGAATTGGATTCAGATGAACAAATTGTAATGGCTCATTTTTCATCGATACAGTAGATGAGCAAATTGCAATGATTGAAGACATATCTCCATGAAAAGTAATTCGTGTACCTATTTTGTTTTGTGTCAGCATTTGTTTGATTTCAGTGACCAATGTGTGAGACATCATAATCTATCAGTGTATGTGCACGGGTCATACAGGCCATATGAACATTCCAGACTCCAAACTGAGTTTGTTGAGGATTGATCTGGGAGATATCCACCTGCCTCGCATGACTAAGCGAGAATGCGCAATGTAAATTAGAGACAAAATGTAGTAACAAAATTTGACTCAGTAATGTCATTCAAGTCATAGAAGGAGCGGTCAATGCATAACACAAATCTGTATGAATTACCACCATCATGTTTCCTTTGTCCATACATTCACCTGTATCACCCTCCGCTCAGACATGGTGCACATGATCAAGATTATGAAAATTGCATATGGTAGGTCATGGAAATCGAGGAGAAGGAACTGGACAAGGAAAAGTGAGGAAGTTGGGCTATATTAATGAAAAATTAGTGTATGGATCTGTCTGCAGTAAATTACCGGCTGAATGCGCTGGAATGTGAAAGTGCTACCTCATCTATTGCTCAGAGAACATGTGTAGCAGTGGAACACAAACTGAGAGGCCACGAATCTTTTGGATGCAACTGAGTATTCATTCAAATGATACATTGGCTGTCAATAATAACTATATGATTATGAGTATAAAATTATGGACAATACAACAACAGTTAAAACCTGTTTAAAGTGAGCGTCAATGGAGTGACAACAATTTTAGGTCTTTAAGTAAGGTAATTGGAAACTGATTTGCTCACTGTTATGTATAACCCATGTAGTAGCAGCCCTTATAGGCCAAACGGAAATCGACACAGTCACTGTCCCATTTTGAAAATGAGCCCAAATTGGGCATCAATGATTTTAGTAATTGTATTTTCTATAATCAAAGGGCTATGCTATGACATTTACCAGAAATCGAAGTATAGGCCGCCTTTATAGGCAATATGGTTATTGTCGATGTCGCTATCACCTAATAGTGAGCCTCAACAGAGCTTCCACAATGTTGGGTTGTGCATCTTGTATAATTGAAAGACTGTACTTGCGCATTTACCAAAACTTGAAGTATTGGAAGCCTTTATGGGCAATATGTTAAGTTTCAACGTCGCTACGCCTAGAAATGAGTGTGAACAGTGAGTCAAAAGAGCTTCAACACAGCGTCGACAATTTACGGTGTTGCTTCTGTTAGGATCCGAGGGCTATGCTACCGCATTTAATCTAATCGAAGTATTGCAGGCCTGGTTGGGCAATATGGGTAGAGTTGATGTCGCTACACCAAAAATGTGCGTCAATTGAGCCCCAACAATGTTGGGTGTTGCTTCATGTATAATCAAAGGGCTGTGCTATGGTGTTTACCCATAATCGAAGCATTGCTTGTCTTTATGGGCAATATGTTAAGTGTTGATGTTGCTACACCTGAAAATGAGCGTCAACAGAGCGTCAACACAGCATCAACAGAGCATCAACAGAGCATCAACAAAGCACCAACAAATTTCATTATTGCTTCTTTAATAATCCACAGGCTATGGTACTGCATTTATCCATAATCGAAGTATTGCCTGCCTTCATGGGCAATATGGATAGAATTGATGTCACTACACCTACAGTGAGCATCCGCAGGGCGCCAACAGAGCGTCAACGATCTTCATTGTTGCATCTTGTATCATCCATGGGCTGTACTACAGTATTTACCCACAATCGAAGTATTAGCCCTCTAGATGGTTAATATGGTTAGTATCGAAGTTGCAAGCACCCAAAACTGAGAGTCAGAAGAGTGTCAATAATTTTTGGTAAGGTCAGTGAGGTAATTCGGAAGGGATATACTTGCTGATATGCATAACCAACATATTCTCCAGCTTTACCAACAGATGAGAAAGGGACACAGTGACTGCCCCATTCTAAAAATGAGTGTCAATGGAGCATCAATGAGTTTTTGTCTTGTACATAAGGTAATTGGGAAGTGATTTGCTCACTGTTATCCATAACCAACTTATGGGCAGCCTTGATAGCCAGAAGAGCAAGCGACATGGTCACTACCACATTCTGAAAATGAGTGTCAACCGAATCTCACCCAGGCCTTGAGATAGTGTGGTAATGCATGTTCGGTAATCAAAGCATCATACGGATATTTGAACTCATAATAGCACTATTGACCTTCCCAATCGTCAAAAATACAAAATATTAAAGGAAAAACACCAATTCAAATATTATCAATATCGCAATCAGGAAAACAGGCAAAATGGGATTCCTAGTTGTTGAATGATCGATTTTGTTCAAGTTCTATTATCAAATAGTCTTAGCAAGAGCATTATATGTGTCAACAGATGAACCCGCTGGACAACCCGCGGCCAACCAGCCCAATTCAAACAAATGGGGAGATTTGACATGGACCCGGACCCAATGCGATGGTCCAGAACCGTGGCTAACACTAAGTATAATGTTCCAAAGATAGCCGACTGATCTTGAATCCAACTTTGATCGCCAATTCTAAAATTGAGTTCAGACAGGTGCTTTCGCAGAGTATCTGTTCGTTGAAACGATTTTATTTTGCAGTTATCCAGTCCACGCCTTACATGCCAAGATATCCATATTTTGGTATGGTGACTATATGATTCAACCTGTTGCAAGTTGTGTGCTGACCAAAATAAATACCATGGATTACATTGTTCTGAGTACTTGCAATTCTTGTTGTACAATCCAGTTGCTTTGCCATATGCTGTCCCCCCTGTATTTTCCATTCCAACTACCAGCCTATGAACTGTTGTCTATTGGATCAGAGGGTACGTGTCAGATCAGGCTTCAGGCAGTCTGTAGTTGGTTCGTTGGCAGTATTATCAGGTGGTGGTGCACCAGGTACATTGCCTATTGGTAGATGATTAGTTGACTAGCTCATCAATGGCAATTGAGTACCCTGACTGAAGTCAAATTGAGATGGCCCGGGTCGATCCCATCCTGCGGGTATTGAAATCCAGTCCAGTAATATCCCATTATTTATTGATATTGGGTGGTAGTGTTGATAGTGAGCCTTGAGTTTCTTCTTGTTGAAAAATTTCTTTTTACAGATATTACACATAACATGTTTCCAGCGAGCGTTGAACATATTCGAGACATCGAGACAGAACACGGATTTGGATGCATCTCGATGATGCCTGTCGGGGTAATTAAATGCCTCAGGGACACTGCATTGAAGTGAGCTGTAACTCAAGATCGCGTATCACACTCACAGCCGCATTGCACCGTACCACATATGGTGGAGAGATAACATTCAATCTCCTTATGATCTGTTTCATTCATAAGCCAGGATATGTACTTGTCATCCCTCCGAATAATAACGCACCTCAACTGATAAAAATTATCTGCAGAGGAGACACGGTTTCTTTAGTTATCACTGCACTCAACACAATGGGCGTCACAACTATGTCATGTTGATATTGTGAGTTATAATCCTGCATTTAAGCTTCTGAGCAGCTGATAATACAGGTAGCTCGTCTTTGTTCAATGAATAGGTAAGTTATCAATCTTGCTGTATGCCCCCACAATGATCATTGAGAACTGATAGGCTTTCAGGGTGGTTGCTTCAGTAATGATCCTTGACTGGAGGGTGGATCCTGAAAATATCAATGATGTTTGGAGAAGGCACTGATTGGAAAGCATCACTTTTGCTGTTTGATTCACAGGCAATCTAATACATGAGGTTTCATGGTGGTACATGCCCAACATACATGTAATATCCCTAGTCGTGCTAATCTTCATACTGGGTACAGATCTTGTAGGGTTCCTGGAGACTACATATTATATCCCTTGTATGACCAATAAAGTGATGGAAGTGTATGAAGGGGGGCATCAATCGAATATCCAAGTATGTGAATTCAAGCATAGTATAAAGGAGCACGGGATGTGTCCGATTAAGGTTTCCATTTCTCAACCTAGTTGTGGTGATGAATAAGAGGTGCAGTGAAATATGAGAGTTCGTGACAACAGAATGTGAGATACGAAGCCCTGCATTCCGCAGAATGTGAGTGCTACCAGCAATATACTCAACTATACTCTGACTCATTCTACATCACATCATGCATCGATAGTACTTTACTACATTCATTGTTCATAGAGTATGTTACTGGAAAGATTTCCACCAATGACTAGTACTCGACATGGACCCGAACACCCTGCCAGCGCTCCAGGTTTCAGCTCCAATCATGGCTTCGTTCGGTTCCAGACTAGTTGAAACCCTTGACCCGCATACTAGTTGCAGCCCATACCCGGACCCATACCCATCAGCCTGCACGGTTTACTGTGTGTGGCCAGCCCCGGCGGTGGTGATGTTCAGTTTTGCTTTTGGGGTTTCAGTACTTATCGTCGCATACAGACATGCTGGTGTCAATCCCAAAATAGTGACATTGGTACGTTGCTGCTTGTTTTTGATCCATTGGCTGCCTTAATAGTCAAAAGGAAAAGAGACACGCTCACTACCACATCCTGAAAATGAGCATCAATGGAGCGTCAACGATTGGTGGTTGTGTACCTTGGACAAACTGGGGGGCCACATGTTGCACACAGTTATAAACAAAGTATAGCCTGCCTGTATTGGGAAAAGAGAATGCGAAAGGCTCTCTAGGCCATGTTGAATATAAACGTCAATGGAGCATCAACAATTTTTAGTCCTGCATCTTTGGTACTATGAGTGGCACTTGATCAAAAGCACCCAGAATCAAGGATATGGCAGCCTGTATCGGCAGATAGATACGGGATATTCCAGGCACATCCTCTTGGACAGTAACAATGTATTTCATTTTCAGAGCTACCGGTAAGTATTCCTGGGCCTTTTAGCGTACAAAAAGACTGAAAATGATGTATATAGGCAATAACTGCCACATCACACTGTGATTAACAATGATGCAAGGCCAACAATCATTGACGCTCAGTAGAAGCTTATTTTCAAGATGGGGCAGGGAGCATTTCGCTTTCTGTTTTTCCTATGAAGGCTGTCAATACTTCATATTTGACGGTGTGCAATCTGTCACCCCCAAGATTACCCAAGGTACACGACCAACCATCATTGACACTCATGTTATGGGTGGGGCAGAATGGGTATTGGAATCTGGTCTACCTAGAAAGGTGGCCGATAATACCTTTATGAATGTCTACAACCAATTGGTGGTCTAATACCCAGGACGCAAGACTAAAAATTGTTGACACTGCGTTGATGCTCTGTTGACGCTATGTTGACACTCTGTTGACGCTCTGTTGACGCTCTGTTGACGCTCTGTTGACGCTCTGTTGACGCTCTGTTGACGCTCTGTTGACGCTCTGTTGACTCTCTGTTGACGCTCTGTTGACGCTCAGTTCACGCTCATCATCATGATGAAGTAGGGAGCATGTCACTATAATTTGTTTCCATAGAGGTGACCAATGCTTTGATTCTGTGTAAGTACGACCAAATTAATTTTGAATTGCCGGACTTACATGACCTGAAATTGTTGACGCTCCATTGACCCTCATTTTGCCATGGGTGTACCCACATTGTGCAATCATTTGATCTGGCATAGTCTATCATTCTCATTGTCTTGGAAACATTTCTAGCATTTTTATTGACTTTCTTTTTGATCACTACATTGTTCTTGAATAATCTATATAAATATATCCTTTAAAATAAACTTTACAGTGTCTGCTAATTGTACATAATAGTAATCTCCAAAATTCCATTCCTGTTAATCAATACTCATCATTACTTGCAGGTTCACTTAATAGGCAGCTCTTGTCTTCAAAATGAATATTAGCTGAATTACCTCACTGCAGATAGTGTATTAACAATTGGATATTCCATCAGTGGTCAGCTTATCAGGATTAAAATTCGTCTTGTGCTGCCTATTCCGGCCATTTGCATCAAGAGTAAAACAATCAGCACAGGGAAGACAAGAATGTGAATACACATATCCGGCTGGCAAATTGTCAGTTACAGAACATTCAGCGCCTTGATTGTTACCGGGTGGGGCGGGTGGTGTTCCGGGCTGTGGTGGCATCGGCTCTGGAGTTGGCTGTCACCGTCAGTTGGGTGGAGGTGCATCTGGTACTTTGAATCTCCAGCATATCTGCTGAGTTCTTGTGGTGCCATTGTCAAGGAAGGTATCCGGCCAAGTGGATTTGATGAAGCATCGCCGGGTGTCTTTCTATCACAGCCTTCACCATATTATGCCCAGCAGAGTCAACACCCTGCTTCTTCTCTTCTCGGACTTCGGCATGAGGTTTCTTCATCAGATATTTTATTTCCCTTATTGTCGCCTATGAAAGACCTCCTTTGGCCATTTTGGCCATATTCAAGGCCAGGTGCATCTCGGACTGTTCCAGCTGTACCCAATGTCCATGCCTCGCCATAGTAGCAGACATGTTGAAAACGTACAAGAAACGAGGTGTGGCTTCTAAAGGGGAGATTTAGCTATTACCTCAACCATATACGATTCCGTATCCTCCGCTAATGTGATTAGAGCCTGGTTCGTCTATTCAGGGGGATGCTTATCAGCACACTCATCAGCGAAATACCCAGAGATGACAGCATCATTATGATGCATTCCGCGGACTCTGCGGACATATGTATTGGTGAGCCATGGAGGTTTCCCATTACGGGCAGTGATAAATTATGTTGAGCTGATTGGAAGTACGGATATCACTATGCCAAGGACTATGATGTAACTTGCCTCATTTGTAGTTAGCACCATTAGTCATCGATTGACCTTATGTTGTTGCGACATGTCTCCTTACACGATACAATAGACACACCTTCGCATACGCCCGCGCACACTCGACTATTCGAGCACACGCCACCGTACAACAGGTAATGAGCCCTTGTGTTTAAAAAGGGCACCGACGATCAGCACATCCATTTTCGTTTGTCGAGTGCAGGTCAACATCGTCACGGAGAAGCGTCTCCACAAGCTAAGTAATTACCCCGCACCCCGCCGTATTTCTGACGGCGGCTGCTCGACATCACCTACACAGTGTGAGAGACTACGATAGCTGACGATTGCGATACAAGATATAATATCTCGTTACAGGATGAGTTCGACTACGATCACCAACACCAAGTTCAATGGCAGGAACAATGCACAATAGGCAACCGAGATGGCCCTACTTCTCAAGCAGAAGCAAGTGTATGGTATCATCAAAGGATACGACGACAAGCAGGAAGAGCCAGCAGCAAACGCGACCGCTACAGAGCAGGCCGCTTTCAAAGACTGGATGAATCGCCATGGTGTTGCCAGATTGACTACCCTACTCGGCATGGAGCCGAGGATACAAGCGGAATGTATGGTCATCGATGATGCGAAGACGCTTTGGGAAAAGCTAGCATCAGCCTACAAGTCAAAGCTAAAGCTCAACATCTTCGAGATTAGGGAAGACCTTTGGACATCAAGCTACAGGACTGCGGAGATGTCGACAACTACGCATCGCATTTCGATCGGAAAGTCAAGGATTACAATCTCTGCGCAGTGCCAACGACCAATGACACCGACGCTGCCGACACTGATGCGAATGCAAAGACAATCACCAAGATGAGTGAGCAGGAACCCATCTTCTACCTCCTTCGCGGAATCCCAAGGAACGACGAGTGGAAATTCTTCCTGGAGCTCATGATGGACAAAAACGCCACGATGACCGCCACCCCCGAGGAGATCGTCACCAAGCTCGTCAAAAAGAAAGCTGCAATCAAGAGAGAGAATGGGCTCGCTCCAGAAACTCTGCTCTTTGCAAGGAAGGGTGGCAGAGGTGGTGGTAATGGCGGTAAAGCTGGTAGAGGCGGCAAAAGTCCAAGGAGGGATAAGAGAGATGATAACAGAGATAATAAGGGAGACAAAGAGAAGAATTTGCGGAAGTGCTTTCATTGCCAGCGGCGAGGGCACACCACCGAGAACTGCTTGAGCAAGCAGCTCGGCGATCCTCCCAAGGCTGCCAATACTGCAGCAAAAGCATCGACTGAGACTACTTCGATCGAGAAATATTGGATGGTGGCCAGCTCAAGTGCTTCATCCAGTGATTGGTTTATCGATTGTGGAAGCACGACTCACATCTCCGGCCATCGATCAATGTTCATCACCTACACTGAATATCCTCCGAATATGAAGAAGGTGAAGGGATACAATGGGGTCACATCGTTTGCATCCGGATATGGAAGTCTTAGGTTGACTTGCCAGCTGCCAGATGAAAAGACGGAAACGATCATACTCCAAGAAGTGGTGCATTTGCCGGGGTCGTTCAATCTCATCTCACAATCTCAGATCATGGACAAGGAGGTCAAAGTTGAACCGGTGAATCACTACGGTGTCAACCTCTACAATCGCCATTGCAAGTTGATTGCCACTGCACCTCAGGTCGATGGGCTATTCGTTCTGGATCGCGTTCTGGATCGAGCTCCGGAATCGACCGAATACACCGATATCGACGACAGCTGCCTGCTGGCACTTCAGACGACTGGGCATGCATCTCGGCATAATGCAGAGAAGCGGATGTTCTGGCACCACCGCCTGGCACACGTTGGTCTAAAGGCTTTGAAAATCTTGCCGTAGGTCGTTTCCGACGCTCCGAAGATGACCGGGAAGTGCGATTGCGAGAGCTGCATCAAGTGCAAATTAGCTCAAAAGCCCTTTACTCTCACGAGCTCCCGTGCCACTGAGCCTCTGTAGCTCGTGTACTCGGACATATGCGGTCCCCTGCAAATAGCCATTGGAGGAGGTCGATATATGCTGCTCTTCATCGACGACGCCACGAGGCACATGGATGAGTACGTATTGAAGCACAAGTCAGAAGCCCTTGAGAAATTCAAAGAATAGAAGGCTCTTAGAGAAAAGGAGTCGGGCAAGCAAGTGAAGCGATTTCGTACAGATGGAGGCGGTGAGTACACCTCCAAGAAATTCGCAGAATACCTATAATCAGAGGGCATACTAAAGGAAACGACTACGCCCTACACTCCTCAGTCTAATGGAGTCGTCGAACGGGCGAACCACACGATCATGGAACGTGTACGGTGCATGCTGGACGATGCCGGACTTTCAACGAAGTACTGGGCCTTTGCAGTCTCAGTGGCAGTCTATCTCAAGAACCGCACTCCGACGTGATCTGTAGTCGGCAAGACTCCGTACGAGGCCTGGTATGGGAGGAAGCCATCTTTGAAGCATCTCCGTGTGTTCGGATGATTGGCTTTCGTCCACGTTCTGAAAGAGAAACACAAGAAGCGGGATTACAGAGCCACTCCCGGCATATTCGTTGGGTACAGTATATCGACTAAGCAGTACTTCGTATACGATTCATTGGCCAAGACGCTTCACCGCTCCAGAGATGTGCTATCCAGAGAAGGAAAGTGGTATACAGCACCGAATGCTGCAGACGAAGTGATCTTGAATGAGTGCTTCTACAGAGATGTCATCGAGGAACCCAGACCCAAACCCACAGAGAAGCAACCATCTGAACGTCAAACGGAGGAGTCATTGGATGACGAATCACCTCCGAAGCCGAAGAAGAAGTCACGAGAATTGGCAGGCCTTGAGACGTCACTCGGAGATGCATGGAAGCCGCTGGCCGAAGGCAGTCGCCGGAACCGCTCTGGGGAGGATACGAGGGCAGAGTCTGCACAATTGGCTCTCGAAGATGAGGAATTCGAGGATATAATTCGCATCTATGCCGCAGCTGCGATCTCCGACAATCATGAAGATGGCATCGACGATCCAAAGTCTTAGAAAGCAGCAACCGAGTCTCCGCTCACCGACAAATGGGATACGGCGATGAAAGAAGAGTTAGATGCAATTTGTCAGCATCAGGTCTTTGGAGATTTTGTGGAGCATCTGGAAGGGAGAAAGGCTTTGCCAAGTCATTCGGTATACAAGATCAGGCGCAATGGAGCAGGCAATGTGCAGCGGTTCAAGGCCAGGCTAGTCTGTGGAGGAAATCACCAGATCGAAGGCATCGACTACCAGGCTACGTATGCACCAACTGCTCGCTTGGGCCACGTTCGGCTGGCACTTGCCATCGCCGCCAAGTACAATCTCGAGATTCATCAAATGGACGTCTGTACGGCTTTCTTGGCAGTCGACTCGGAAGAAGAGATCTATATGCACCCACCGCAGGGATATTTTTGTTTGGTCCAAACAGGGAGATTAACAAATACTTCGCGGAAGATGGTACTCTGCTTGAGAAAGTCTCATTATGGCCTAAAGCAGTCCTCGCACGTGTGGTACGGCACTTTTAAGGACTTCGTGATCTCGATTCGATTCGTGGCATCACATGTCGACGGAGAACTGTTCGTGCTCCATGATAAGGATCAAGGCATAGTCGTTGCCGCAGTCGTTCTGTACGTCGATGATCTCCTCATCATTGCTAACGAGGCCTTGATTGGGCAGATCAAGGACCAGATGAAGAAGAGGTTCCGGATGAATGATCTCGGGAGTGTCTCCTTCTATCTCGGCATGAACATAGAACGCAATCGGGAGCATCACACAATCGACATCCATCAGCACAGCTACATTCGGACGATCTTGGCGAAGTTCAGAATGGACGAGTCCACACCAGTTGCCACGCCAATGGCCATGAAGCTTCACAAGAGAAAGCCCAACGAAGAAGCCTGCGATCCGACCATATACCAATCGATGATCGGAAGCCTCATGTACGTGATGACCGCCACTCTGCCCGAGATCGCATATGCCATCGGAGTCCTCAGCCGGTACAATCACGACCCGAGCAATGAACATATGGTAGCTCTCAAGCGCGTGTTTCGGTACCTCAACGGCACGAAGGACTGGCGTCTGCATTTCGGAGGAGCACTCGAAGGAGAATGCGCACTTAGATGTTATGCCGATTCGGACTATGCTGGATGCCCGGATGACTATAAATCGACAAGTGGACTTGTCATCACCTTCGGAGGAGCGGCCGACTGGTGATCGAGAAAATAGAAGTCGACTGCCCAGTCCACGACTGATGCTGAATACTATTCCTTTGGAGTTGGCTGCATGAGACTCACACAGATCTCACATCTCTTAAACGAGCTCGGCATCCCGACTATCCCTCACGTGTTCTCCGATTCACAGTCACTGATCGCGAGCATCAAGAACAGAATCTACCGCAGAACTGCAGTCGCACACATTGCAACCAAGTACTATCTTGCTGCAGATATGGCTAGAGATGGAGAGATCAACTTGAGTTACGTACCGACTGCTGAGATGCTCGCCGACTGCTTCACAAAGCCACTGCTGAAGCCCGCCTTCTTGAAGCAGTGTGCTGCAATGGGAATGATCGGAATTGGACTCAGAAATGGCCCCAGGAATGGCCTCGGGATTGCAATCGGGAATGGAATTGGAAATGGTCTCGGGAATGGTCACGGAAATGGTATCGGAATTGGACATGGAAATAGCATCGGGAAAGGCGTCAGAAAGCAAATTGATTGTTTGCGCACGTTTGTTTCGAGGAGATCCACGTTGTTTGATTGGCTCCTCTTCTGCTTTGTTTACTGTTTTTTGTTTGAAATGGACGTAACAGCCGTCCTGGAGGAGTGTTGAGCTGATTGGAAGTACGGATATCACTATGCCAAGGACTATGATGTAACTTGCCTTTGTTGTAGTTAGCACCATAAGTCATCAATCGACCTTATGTTGATGCGACATGTCTCGTTACATGATACAATAGACCCACCTTCGCATACGCCCGCCCACACTCGACTATTCGAGCACACACCACTGTACAACAAATTACTCTCGTAGCTCTCTACGTGTACCTGCTATACATTATATGGTAAATTGAGAGCCGTTTACCACGATTTGGATACATTCACATCCTACTACATTCTGCTTTGTATTTTTGCAGCTTCCAGTCTAATGGACTATTTTTAACTGTGCATCCTTGGTCACATTTTTGGTGGCGGCATTGGCAGAATTGTGGTGGACTTACTGGTGGCAGCATTCTTGCTGTGTGCTAGCCAGTGACATTTTGGATGAAGAGCCCATCAAATGGCTCGATTCAGAACCATTATCCCCTGGCTGAGGTATTTGTATTGCCATGATTTTGTAGTGTGGAATAGGGGAGGCAGATGATAATGAAAAGAAGCGGGATGTCCTGAGGAATATGTAGTCATCTTCAAGTCAGAATAGAATGAGTAGCAGCAAACTTGTTCCTTAAACTTAAGATGAATCTTGCTGAGTATGGGTGCAAGTTGCAGGGGTCTTCGACTGTCCTGCGATTTACAATGTTTCAGTCCGATGTTGATTGCTATGTATAGCAATAAGTTGTGGTCTACAACAGCCAAAATGGCATCGTTGTCAGTTATAAACAGGACATTCTTCAAGGGAAAGGATGTCATCTGATGTATATCGCAAATAATCCCCGGAATCGGAAATGAAACTGATGCTACCAGTGAAGTCATGTTGTACGCTTGGCCTAAGTATTCCCATTTCATCAAGAGTCAAAAGGAAGATTTTGCTTTGTTCAAGTTGATTAAGGATACCAATCTTGACATAAAAGACACAGTATGCCTCCATATTGTCCATATCCTGCAATATTCAACATCTCGCCCAGCAACAAAGTCAACACAAACTACATTGCTCAATACTCTGAAATACAACTTTTTGCAACTTCCGGCTGTCAAATATTGCCATTCGATGAAGCGGTCCACACAACAACATCATGAAGCGAATGAACACAAGAGCGGCTTGAATGAGGAACGAGTCCGAGCTCTTGGGGCATTGCACAGCTTGTGATTCAAAAATAAGCTTGTGGCCAAGAAATGACTAGAAACTCACTTCATTAGCAATGATCACAAAGAAAAATGAATTGAGGATCATGTTGTGAGAGGAACCGCTGGGGCGAGAAAGTCAGTTAAAGTGGCAGAGCCAGCAATTCAGCAGGAGCCAGAAGATATGAGGAAAGATGAAAGTGCGGGATTGACGTCTGGCGAGTCCCAAAAGAGGTGTCAGGAGCCGACAGTTACTATCCAAGACAGTCTGAGCAATCTCACAAGTTCCGACTCTGGGGAAGATGGGGATGATGGGGATGATCAAGAGAGAGAGCAGTGCCAGCTGAGGGAATATGGCGAACCCGGCTGGGTGTTGGGTACATTGTTCAAAATAGTCCTGCAGCGCATGGAGTGGTTTCGGCACAAGCAGATGAAGCTTGATGAATTCACACAACCAGGATGGGAGGATGCAGCCGACTGCTTCAGTAGAAGGGATAAGATGTACAGCAGGTCCAAATTGCTGGTTCCATCAGTCACAAAAGCACAAACGCATGATGATGCTGCCACACCTGCACTGACATCATTTAGAGAGCTTATGGAGTGTCTTGATATTGTCCCCGGAGTATTGCAAATGCCAGAAGGGACTTCTTGACCAGGAAGTAGTCATATAAGGTTAGGTTCTGGGAAGTCGCAGTCGAACCTGGGTGTCAGTGGACTTTCCTCTGCTGCGGAGCCTGATTCGTCACGCATTCATAATCCAAAGCCTGTCGGACTGGTTCTCTTCAAACCCTGCACATAGCCATCGTGGGTATTCATGATAAGCAAATCGGATTCGAATGAAGACATGGTGACGGCTCCTGTGTCATTGTACAATGAGAGTGGCACATTGGGATGTTTCACATCATATTTCTGCGCAATGCAATTTGTGTACAGATTTTGCTACATGTCAGCTTTTTCCTGATTTCAGTAACCAGATTGTAAGACATGATTATTTGTCTGTGCATGTGCAAGGGTCGAACGCACCATGCGAAAGTTCTAGAATCCAAACCATGTTGTAAGCTGGCAAATAAGCTTGATTTCTGTTTGCCAATTACTGTTAAGTATGAAAGCAAAAGCTATATTAGTGATATAATATACTAACAAAATGTAATTGAGTGATGTCATACCAGTCATTCAAAGAGTGGTCAGTGCCCAATACGAATCTGTCAGTACGACAATCATCATCCTGTATTCATACATGCATCCAACTGCATTATGCTCCACACAGAGCTGGTGCACAAGGTTGCGATATTTGAAATTGGTTATGGTGAGTCATGGAAATCGAGGTGAAGGAGCAGGAAGAGAAACAGTGAGGAAGTCGAGCTATAATAACCAAAACCTACTTCAATTATCTACATGCTGTTAATTGACGGCCGAAAACGCAGGAATTGTGATAGGGTCATATTATCTGTCACTCAGATAACATGGATAGAGGTTGATTAGACATTAAGACACCACAAAGTTTCTGGATGCAAATTATATAGTTAGAAATGAGATATTGGATGTCAATCATGAGTATGCGATTCATTGGATACAATTATAGAGTATACGAAGGCTGTTTTGATGTGATTAACGTGAGTGTCTACAGACCATCAATGATTTTTAGTCTTACAAATTTACCAATCCAAGGGCTGCATTGTTATCTTCTTCCAAAGTAAATGTTATTGTCGGCATTATCACAAAATAGACAAATGACATGTTTGTTGCCCCATACTAAAAATGAGGGTTACCAGAGTGTGAATAATTTTTTGTATTACACATTTGACAATCGAAGGGCTGCAATGTCACATTCTTCCAAAGTTACTATATTGGTTGGCACTATAGCTAACCGGGCAAATGACATAGTCCTTGCCTTATCCTACAAATGACCATCCCCGGGGTGACAACAGTGTTTGCCCATGCATTGTGGAAAACCTGAGGGCTGTGAGGTGAAATTTACTCATAATTGAACTATCAGCCGCCTTTCTAGGCCAAAAAAGTTTCGACAACGTTGCTAGTATGTCCGAAAAATGAGTGTCAATGGAGTGTCAACCACGTTGGGCCATACAGTTTGGAAAACCCAAGGGCTGTGTGGCGACATTACACCATAATTGAAGTATCGGCCATGTTTCTAGGCTAAACAGCTTACGACAACAGTGCGACAATGTCATAACACGGAGTACAAACGGAGTATCAATGGTGTGTCATCGGAGCATCGATGAATTTTGGTCATGCAACATGCATAATGAAGGGCTTTGCATTGATATTAACCTATAATGAAAGAATTGACCGCCTTTCTGCGCAAAAATGCCAGTAACAATTCCATTACCGCATCCTAAACATAAGCATCAGTGGAGTGGTAACAGCTTATCTGTGGCTCATTAAGCATCACAGCAACGAAATGCCTTGCATCGTGCCTAAATAGAGTTGTTCACAGTCAGTCTTGTCAATATAACCCCAGATATATTTTCACAACTCTGCATGGAATGTCTTACAGGTCCTACTTTTGTGTTGTGTATAGCTCAAGAGTCAATATTCAAGCACCAGCATACTACTTAACAACAATGTAACTTTTGTCAGTCTCTCAACTGGAATTACACAGCTTTCAAAATACTACAACAATGTCAGATTGCCAAGCTATAAATACCTCATTTTGGGAGGTTATGATATCTTCGGAAAATGAACGTATCTGTATGCATGATTTGAGTGACCGTACTTTACAAATCATGTTTGATGCTTTGAGGCCTTCAATCAGTGTAAGTTCGAAGTATTCTGTTGCTTGGAAGAATTCTAGACAGGCATCTTTGTAGTGATTCAATCTGCACTGCAGAATCTAGAAGACCAGCAGCCCTGTCATTATCAGTATAGTCTGTCATCAAGTTCTTCGCCATCCAGCAGAACATAGGACCAGCTCCATGGGGAAACACTTGATAGTCAAAGCGCACATTCTAAAGTTCAACGAATTAACAGAGTCCGCAGTCTCTGAATTGACAAGTACAACCGTAGATACAACCACGTTGGCGATATAACAGAGACAGGCAGTTGAGGAGTTACAATAGTAAGTTCCCAAACAAAATTCATATTGGAAAGTTAGATTTCACCTATATTAACACAATGAACAAACAGAATGCTGTAAATCCGCAGCAAAGGACTATCTAACTGCTGAATTTCACCAACTAACCTGAAATCACTATCGCATGTTAGGATGTATTTCGGCTGACATTCAATGGAGCACAATAACACAACTTGAGCTACGATGGACAATTAAAACATGAAGCCATGGACTTCTGCTGCTATCAGCAAGCACTCTTCGCAACATTTCTGGAAGCAAATACTCACACACAGTGGACGCAATTAAGAAGCAATTGCCATCAAGTAATAAAGTTAGCTTAGCTATAGCCAGGTAGACATCAACTAACAAATTCGCAATAACATCGGTCATAGCTTACTATATGCAACAAACATGACCATAGCAAGATGTACAACCCGCATTTGACCAGGTTAATAGCCTGTTTGTTCCCTATTCAAAATGCTAATTCAGAATAATAGATCAAGGGTCAACATACATAAGTCCGGCCAGCGATACATCTGGGAGGAGGTTCTGGATCATTTCGAGCTTACAGATGGCCGTTTACTAAGAATTACGACTGATAGTGCTTCTTTACATTGCACCATCACTTGGGAACTACAATCAAGGTGTGAGGCCCCCGGACTCGGGTCACCTCCAGTGAGGAACGACATACTGTACATGGTGCAGGTCATTGAGATTGCATTGGGTGGGTGCATGAACAGTGTTGCGGGAAAAGGCTGCAGCAAGTCTTTCGAAGCCCATCTGCGCAATCAGCATTTTGGAGAAAATAAATGCACACACATTGCGAAGCATCAAGGAGAGTGAAAAGAGGGCAAGGCTAGAATCAACAAGGTGTCAGCTCAGAGACCAGGTTTAGTAAAGATAATTCAGACACTAACTATTTCAAGACATTTTGAAAGACCTGAAACTGACCTTCATATAGCAGAGGATGCTTGCTGTATTGATTACACTGACACCTGGTCATCAAAATGAGTTCATTGAGTGTCAAAAAGCCACAGTACGATTTACAGTCCAACCTGCTATGGATGTGAACACATGGTGGAATTTGACAGTGGAGTTGCTTGAGTGAACCTACCGATTATGAGAATTCACGCTCGAGTGGCTCCATAATCCAAAACACAGCGATTACTCGTCACCCATCACAACACAGAATGCATAGACTATTGTCAAGTACATAATGGAAGGTATAATGCCATTCTGATACTGGACAGGTTGATGTCGACATGGCATACAGTTACTCTGCATCACATTATCACTGTCTACAATGACATGTTAGATCATATAGATGGTGTTGTGCGAGTATTGCCTTGGAAGAAGACACAATAGAAGGAAGACTTATACTTCGCTGTGAGATTTGCGCAACAGAGGCTGTCCCAATAATCTGCTGAAGTCACGCCAATGACTGGCCTCTATCTTGTTAACGTACATATTCTCGATTCTTTCTGCAAGTTGAACTCATTTCGCATGTGGGACAAGCCAATGGATATTAATCCTGAGGATGAGACATCCTATACTACAAGTGTTAGCAACGGCTCCAGGCAACCAGCCAGCGGTCTGGGTTTGAACCGGAAAAACCATTCGGTTCGGTTCCAGTCCCGTCCAACAATCTGAACTGCTCTGTGTTAGTTGGTTTGATACCTTGACCGGTCATAAACCCACGGTTGTTTGGCCGGGTTTATCATATAGCAGAGCCTCATTTTCCCGAACACAGAACTTTGCCTCCAATTATGTCTTTCAGTTGCGATCGTATCACAATATGATATATACATAAAAAATGCAGTTTTAGATGCTCTTTCACCTCCCATTCTCTAATTTGCAATCCGATCACTTTCCATTGAGTTGCTTTGGAATAACACCGAAGAGTAGGCTTGTTTCGAAGTGACTCAATGAATAGTGATCAGATTGCCAATTGGAGAATGGGAGGTGAAAGAGCATTTAAAACTGCATCGTTTACATATATATCATATTGTGATACGATCTCAACTCAAATACTGAATTGGACTCCAAGTTCTGAGTTTCCAAAAATGTGGAACCGGACAAGTAATCGTGGGTTCGGTGCGGTTCGGTTTTTTAAAGGGGTAAAACCTGTTGCAATGGTTCCAGATCAGTTCCAACCCGGACCCAGAACTGAACCGCCAATTTGGAACTGTTGCTAATACTATATACTACCTATTGATAGAACCCCTTACTGAAGTATGTCAGGAACAAATACTGTGTCAAATATTGATGAATGTCTGTCATTCAACCGAAATATATTCCGCACAGCATTCTCTTTCTTTCTGGAAAGGCTTCTGGATTCAGTAACTCGTCTGTTGGTCCATATAATTTGTCCACCAATAATGAAGAATACTTAACACTTAACAATATGGCTGAGATGGGGTCCCGATGAAGCGATCGCACAGCACGCTTATTAACTGCCACAAGCCACTATTTGATTTCACTGCCTGAATGACCAAAGAACTGGGGGCAAGTTAATCCATATGTTGATGATTACCACTCCAACCTCATGGAGATTAGTAGCGCATTTTAGTTTCCTGATATCACTGACTGCTGGTGCCAGCAAGAGGAAACCACTCAATGTACACCAATTACTCCACTGTGGCAAGCGACATAATCTGTAATATACTACATGGTGTCTGAGTGGAGGCTAGTTTTTCCCTTGGGGAGAATGTAATTGGCTGGTGAAAGTTTAAAACCACTGGCGAGACGCTTCAGGAAAATGTTGTAGTTTGGCAGTTTGCTGGACCCAATAACGGTATATTGGTGGGTGATTGTGCAGTACTGGATTCCATGGAAACTGAAAATGAGTTGCATATGAAGAAACAGGCGGAGGAAAGAATATTGCACAGAATGGCCAAGGTCCACGACTGTTTGGAGATGTGGCAGGGCAGCCAAAACCTACGTGCAACACAGAAAGAATTTCATACTCAAAACAGGCAAATGACTACGGTATGATACATTTCAGATACCAATGGGATCATTTAAGCATTCTGGTGCAACTTTCAAAATGAGGGTACAGCTGCAATGAAATTGTCAGAAAGATCACCTTTGCCACTAGCATTGTCTGCAAAGGACCTCCCTGGAGGACGAACTCAACTCTTAAATATCCACCAACTCAGAAGAATCGACCGTCATCCAGGTGAAAGGAATGAGGATAGTGCCCCTGGAAGTATTTCCAACACTGAAAATTGGCTCAACTGGAATGGCGATTTGGATAATCCAAATGAGAGCGAAGACAACTACGAGGCAGACGATGAATTCGATACAGAGCTTGGCTATACCATCAAGGCTTCAAACTGCCCAGAGCACCACATTGTAAGGGCCACACCAAATGTTCCGGAATTGATTCAGCCAACATGTAGGTCAATGTAACAGGCTGAAATGGGGTTGATGACTGTTACTGTATTGCAAACAAGGAGGATTAAAACACACAAGAAAAAGAAGGACAGAATGGGTTAATATGCTTTCACCATGTTCTATATGTTGCTTGACTGAGAAATTCACTTAGAGATATATTATGGGAGAATAGTAAGCAGTCACATGGGAATAATACTTCATAAACAAAAGTGTAGCTGGCAAAATGTAATATTCAGTCAGATATATCAATTTTGGTAGAATCAGACAGGCCCGTGCAAGAATATTACTGAGCTCGGCATTGCCAAAGGGCTGATTCTCAATTAGTCAAAGAGGCAATGAATAAGTCAAAATGATCATTTATATACTTATCGATGGCAACAAATATTGGCTATACAATACATTACAATGAGCGTCAATAGAGTATCAACGATTTTTGGATTTGTGAGCAAGGTAATCGTATAGTCATTCAATAGCTGTGTAGCACAGCCTTTGGATAGCCTGCCTTTATTGCAACAACCGCATGCAACATGGTGATGGCCCCATTCTGAGAATGAGGCTTATCCGAGTGGAAACAATTTTTTGCTTTGCATCTTGAGTTATCTAAGTGTTGATTTGTGGCAATAATTTGCATACGATGTATTTGTGGCCTTTCAGGCGAAGCAATCCCGAGTTGTTCATTAACCCATCACAAAAAGGAGTCTCAATGGAGCGTTAATGGTTTTTTGTCTTCTACGTCAGGTCATTATAAAGCAATCCGGTAGCGGCTAGGCATAATGGATGTAATGGCAGTCTTTATAGGCCAAAGAGAAGGCGACAAGGCCATTGCCCAATTCTGACAATGAGCACCAACTGAGTATCAATGATTTTTGCCTTTGCCTCTTGGGTAATCTATGTGGTGAATGGTTGCAGCTATCTCTAAATGAGGTATTAGCTGCCTTTAACAACAAAGCAATAGCAGAATACTCCCTGCTGCAACCTCAAAATGAGTGTCAATGGAGCCTCCACAATTTTTGGTCTTCCACCTTTGGTACTCTAAGTGTAGCTTAATAGCAATGATTCATAAATCATGGGATGGCGGCCTTTTCGACTTACACAGCCCACAAGATCTTCGTTACCCCATAGTGAAAATCAGCATCAATTGATTGTCAACAATATTTTGTCTTGTATATTGGGTACTCAAGGCATCGTACAGATATTTGTGATCATAACAGAACTATTGACTACTTAAGTACTCCACAATATAAAACACAAAAGGAAAAACATTGATTCCAAAATGACCATTGTCACACCCTGTAATGTGATCAAAGAGGTACCGCTGTATGCTAATTATGCGATTCTAATCAAATACAATTATCAATCAGCAAAAGGACAAGCATTACATGAATCTACAGTCATACCCACAGGATTACCAGATGACAACTTGCCCAATTCAAACACGTTGGGAGATGACCATGGAAACATACCAGAGTCAATAGAGCTGGTGTATTGATGACCTTGACCTTGTGTTGGGATATGACCAGTTGTGACCCGGTCTCCGACCTGTAACAGTGGTCTGGAACCATTGCTAACATGACCGATAACATCCAATATGGTGGCACTGGATGGCCAGTTTGGCCTGCAACAATACTATGAGAACAATTCCGGATCCTCCAATAATGGTTCACGAACAGCCGCAGGCACAGGCAATCGATCTGGAAACATGGCAATCAATATCATCTCCCACATGGGAATAGTTACCCTCCTTCTCAGCAGCCATTTCCTGGTGCTCGGTAGATTTATCACAATTCTCCATTCCATGTGACAAACACCAGTTCGCAACCAACCACCAGCGTTAGCCTACCATTTCCAAGTTTTCGGCGAGAGTGTCAAGGATATGACTTCCACCAGGGTGGTTATGGCGTGGCTCAAATGTTCCCCCTGCAGCAGTTCCCAGGGTAAGGGCCATCATGTCCAGGTGTATTGAAAATGCGTCCACAACTGCCAGAATACAATCCAGTCAATTGGCCAACATCTTCCAGCTCTACTCTTCCACCTGGACCTACTTCCAGTGCGCCAGGGGGACCCCCCATGAACTTTCCAATAAAAAGATTCCTGCAATTGGCAGAACCCCAGACAACAGATATCCCAAAGATTGTGGAAATGCCCCCATTGCGAGAGATTTTCAACCATGATGAAGATACAGATGATGAGAGGGACAATTTGACGAACTTAGGCAATGCAGAGGATAAACCCCCTGTCAGCATGAGGTAAATTGAATTCTCCATGAAGCAATTTGCCAAAAGGATTGTGTAGGGCAACTACAGTGCATTCAATGAGTGGAAGAACATATGGGTCCCTAGGTTACTGGAGACGCAGGATCCGAGCGTCATCTACAGGCAAAATTGTTTGACAAACTGTTGAGATGGACCCCTTCACTTGGCGACAGTGGTTCCAGATTGTTTGGAGACGATTGATGACTGCGTGGCGTTGGATAATTTCGATAATGCTTGATGCATTTGTTGGCTGTGGGTGGAGATATGTTTGAACAAATGAGCCAGCAACATTCGGAAGGCAAGAAGATGTGCAGGCGAGTCACACAGCGACCGGTGACTGATTTGGCAGAGCTGTTGGGGAAAAGGGCAAGAGCTAACGTCGCAGAGATGCAAAATACAGCATTTATAAGTGTGCTTCGCCGAGTGTTAAATGGCAATGATATTGTTCTATCTGCCACTCACTCCAAGCCTACTATACTGATGCGAGGTACTGGGAGGAGCAGCTTCATTTCATCGACACAAATGGACGCCCGAGGGAGCCAGACATTCTAACATCAATGTTAAAGTGCAGTTTGGGTCAGGACAAATTGGACAAAGAGTATATGGGATTATCTGTACCCAGGCAAATGATTATCAACCCCATATATGGCCAGATTTTGTACAACTGTTGCCTTTGAAACGCTGTGATGTTGAAACTTGGAAAGAATCTGAGAATACTTTCAGTAGAACAGAAGTGTACTACTGGAAAGGAGATTGCCGAGCATGCAATAAGACAAGTGAACGTAACCTCTGCTAGCCATATTAATGTTTGATGTGTGCAACTGGTAATCATTATACATAGACTTGGAAATATTCTGACAAGGGTGGAAGAATGGAGGGAGAGGAGGATTGTGGGCCAGACAATGATAATTGTATTAATGTAAGTTTTGATTTAAAAAATAGAATTGATTGTATTCCATCCATATATATATTTGTTCCAATGGTTGCTTGTCTTTGAAACTCCTAATGAAGTGATGAATTTCAGAAGAGCTGGACTCTGAACCCATCTGCCCAGCTTGCATCAGAGCAACTAAAGAGATCATTGAGGACAAAAAGTCAGACGACACCAGTGAAAGGGAGGTTTGTAAGCAAGTGGAGGACGATGAGATGGTCCTCGATCTAGAAAATACCATCTCAGTATTCAATACTATTCTCAATACAATCAAGAACAAATGAAAACACAAGTGCCTTGTGAGGCAGTCAGGCTGCTGAACGCCTGTCCAACTCGCCAAGCAACAGATAACCATGTTTCACCTGACAAGTATTCAATTACCGGCCTGCCCAGAACCAAATTCCTGGCGCCCTAGGTTTATGCCTTATGGTTCATTGTGAGGAGGTGGGTTTGGGATTCTGACATGCCAGGAGCACTGGTGGTGGATGAAATGGGTCTTGGCAAGACTATTACTTCAGAGGCAGTGGCAATGACATGCAAACTGATGACTGGGAAGGTTGTAATGCTGTTGCCGTAGTCAATTGTGCGGGGGAATACCTTCGAAGAGCGGGTGAATGTGGCACAGAATGACACTGCTGGGAGTCTCTGTGAAGAACGGGAGTGGTATCTGTTACAGAGGCATCATTCAGTGCCCTGCCGCCCCATGGAGATGCAGCAAACAGTTCCTCTGGGGTATCCAGTGCTTACATCAGCGCATGAACCGATCCTGGTGATGACAATACCCCGAGTTGCAGAGACATTCAAGCATGTCATCATCAAGATGACACATTGACCCAATTTCAAACTCATTGATTTGTTGCATGCGGATGATGCAAATCTTATCAACGAGGGTCAGAGTACCAGGATTGACGAACTCAAACACTGAAATAATATCCACCTTGGGTTGTATGATACGTTAACATCAAGAGCAAAATGATTATGCAACGGCCTACTATCCTAGTGTGCATGGAGATTTGGTATATTTGATGGGTTCCATTGGTTGAAGAAAGAAACCAGTGTGGGCTGGCATATTGTGATGAAAGCGTGAGTTGGATTAAAACTTGAATTCACAGCTATGCCAGCATTCCATTCAGTCTATGACAGGTGTTATCACATGACGTGGCTGTTTTCAGGTGCACTTGAAGATGCAGAGGATGATACTGTGATGGAAATGCATGGTGCAGATCCATTGTACTCAGTAGTGAAGAGTTTGATGGACGCTATCCTGACTGAAGCGAAAGAAGCTCAACAGAATGCAGCCCACCCGATGATACAGATTGCAAAGCATTGAACAGTAAGGAGGTGGTGGGAATCGAAACTTGCCAACAGAAAGGCACTCGGTCAGATTCCGATGGAAACTGCTTATCTCATTGATCTGTAGTCGAATGAGGACAAGCAAGTACAACAGAAGGTCCAGGTGGAAAGAGACACTTCCCGTGTTGCTTCAGGAGCATGGAGGGTTCATACTGGGTAGTTAGCAAGTTTCTAGTTCGTGTTGGGAGATATGGAGGATCACAATGTTTCTGGACGGTGGTACAAGGAATCACTACTCGATACCTGGGTGGATTCTCCGAGGTTCTGATTGCTGTGAGAGATATTTCTGCCAATTCTTGTCAATGGATGTGTGGATTATCCTGAACCTGATGGAAATGATATATCAAGAGAGATGCTCTTTCTGGAACAAGAGAGACCTGAAAATGATATCTCCAGTACATATCCTCGACACAAAGCAGTGCTATTTTGTCCTCTCTCCAGCAATGTTGGTCATTTGAAGTGGTGGCTAACCAAGTATTTTGCAGATCATGTCGATATATTACACAAGTATGCAGAAATGGGTAATGATGAACACACAGTAATGCAGCTCAAATCCCAGGATTCACAAAATGTATCAATATTTGTAGGAACACCCAAAGTGGGCAGAACCAGCCTAAATCTTACAGCTGCAATCCATGCAATAATGACTAACAAGTTCCGGGTATTGAACGAGCAGTGGCAGGCCTTTGTATTGCTTGTCCAGTTGCGCCTAAACAGAGAACCACATACATGCGTACTGAATACGGGGCCTGCTGGCTATGGTTACGATGTGACTGATCTCCATCAACATGCTACAGTCGTTCAAATGAGAGACTTGCAACACTTGATGAGTCAACTGTACACCACACTGTCGATGATTTACCCAATTTTGACGTTTTGTAAAGATCATATGAAACGGCAGCCTGGGAATAAAGATACGTTGCTGTCAGATGATCCATCATCTTGGATTGTTCAGAATGCTTTATCCAGGTATGCCTCTTTTGATATTCAACCAACGTGATCTTCTTGACTGATACAAATAGTCAATAAGGTCATCTTTAACGCATACTATGTGGCATAAATGAATCCTGTCTCTCTGTCATTTTACAGTAAATAAATGTTCTGATGTTGGAGTTGTTGTGTCTTTAATCAGAAATTGCTGGAGTGAGATTTCATTGCTGTTCTAGATTATTACCATTAATGACTAATAAGAGATGAAGTCAATTGGTAAGCTAAAATACAAGTTCCTGGGCTGGCGTATCTGAGGATAAATGGCATGAGTTGAACTTTGAGAATGATGCAGTGAAACGCTACGAATTATTGGGCAGTAGTGAATTTGAGGTGCACCGAACACTGGAGCATAAGTACGCATTTCAAATTCACAAGAACGAATTGGCGCAATCCAACCCCTTTCAAATGGGTCGGAGAATCCTGGACTGATGTCTTGAGTGTTGTTTAGGTTGATTGTGAACTACCGATTTGGCAATTCGATTGGGCAATAATGTCAGTCAATGTGATATTGAATAGCGGTGTCACAGTATGAGACACCAGCTCGGACAGCTCTGGCAAACCCACAGTTATTGCTCGCATATGATTGAACTTTATGTGCACCGGAGAATCATCAGCATATGTTTTGAGTTGCAATATTACAGATTCAGCATCACATATTTGCAAATCCAATTTGGCATGGAGACAGTCTAGGCAATATTATGAACTTTGTCAGAATAGGAGACACAGGTTACTTTTTCGTCCCGGTACTGCACCATTTGCTTGCATATGATCAAAGTTCAGCTGCATCCAAGAGTCCTGGGCACATATCATTATAACCATCACTGCTTAATTGCCTAATGCAGTCGACAATCCAGACAGTCTACACAATATTGAGTTCTTGTGTCAGATTTTATGACTCCAGCTGACATGTTTGTGGCATAGCTGCAGCTTGTGCAGGAATAGTATAGTAGTTCAGGCACACCTATTATCCGCGTCCCAGAGTCTCTTGGGACTGTGACCTGGCTTGGGTATTCATGGCATAGCTTTAGGCCTCACTGCTAGGTATATCCTAGCGTATGATTGAAGTTCAGACACAACTGCGCTCTGCAATCCATTTCACAATGACGTTCTTGGATTTGTCTGAAGACAACTTTGACTAGCTGCAACTCATTATAGATGAAGTATGCCAGCCGAGGCACATCTCAACTGTGACAATAAGCCTCCGAAGTATATGCATACCAGTCCATAGTACACTTGGTATGTTAGTTTGCTTCATTCTCATCATGTTTTCTTCGGCTTTGAATCAGTGGACACAGTTCACACAGAATGTCATCACATGACACCTTACATTTAGATACAGGTGGCTGATTCCGCACGGCCTCAGATAATATATCAATCTATGATTGTTCAGGATGCGAAGGCCGCCGCTATAGTGCCTTGAGTTTTTAGCTCAGTGTCAACTGTCCATTGAAGGAAGGTAGCCCTATACATCTAAACCATATATGTATAGAGCTGGCCAATTATTAACCTCACCTAACTCGATATTTCCTAAGTATTATGTTTCGACCTCTGCTTCCAATTGACAGAATAGCTTATGCAACATGGAGCTCTGTCAAAAGAGCGGCAACTTGAGATCAAGATTCTCAAAATACAGATTCTGCTCATCAACTCTACCTGATGGCCAGCAACTCCTGCTTACCCATGTACCGCACTTACTCAAAGAGGGCTAAGATCTCGATGCTTTCAATCCAGATGTAACTTGATTCAGACTAAATGTATGTTTGGTCCAGCAAACCTCATGTCTGATAATAGATGATGGGAACCAATGTCCATTATGAGAGAAGTTCAAAGAGAGAGAATTCTGAGAGCTCTAGTGGAGCCAAGACAACTTCAAAGATTGCAATTCACTGTCAGTGTAAGACCAGTCTGCAAACCCCGGCCAATGAAGATTAGCATTTCACATTAATCTTCGGTGCACAGCAATTCCCCGGAACTCCCTGTATGCAATGATTATTCCTCTGCCCACTGGGAGATGACGTCTCACTATGCATTCATACCATTTTAGCATTTAGCTTTCAACCCCAACATTTGTTTATGTTTATATTGTAGTAGTGAGACTCATCATGAATCTGTGACTTAATGGTAAGCAACATACCAGACATTAGATACAAAATCAGAATGCGAGTGAGTATTTATGACTCAGTTGTTAGCACTCTTGGCATCGACGAGTGCTTGAAAGCATACGATTACCCCTGAATCATCCATCCTACCTTACTGTTCTTTCTCTACTCCTGTAGCGCTACACAGGTATCTCTTCTTCATATACCAAATTCTCACCTGCATCCATTGACTGCAACATTGTTTAGAAGGATTGTCTGTGGACACAGCCCAGATGGACACATGAAAGGGAAGTTATACTTATGATATTGCCTCATTGACTGGTAACTTAGCTGCACCGTCCAGATTCAATAGGCAATGGTGACTATATGTATATCCTGCTGGCCGATATACCGCATTCAGCGATTCATATTTCTCCCAGATCGAAAACACAATCAGTATGATTGCTCACAACTCAGCTGTCACTCATCGAGGTCTGTGCCATGTAGTCAGTGCAAATAGTCGATGTTTCACGCACAATTACTACGTTTGAAGGACACTTATGCAGGGTCACACAGTTACATTCATGTTCTCCAAGCCCCATTTGGCAAGCACCACAGGTTAGTTTATGTCACGAGTTTTCTTCCAACGCATCTGGTTCTTTTCTACCTCTGTTGGCTTTAGCCAACCTCCAATTCTTTCATCCATACCGATTTTGGCTGATAAGAGTTGCTATCATTCAGCATTAGGAATCCATTCATTGCAGCACACCGGACAATATCCTGAATCGCACTACCAGACTATCGTTATGAATATAAATGTTTCGGAGTGAAGTCATCTCTCCTGAAGCATTCAAGGTGTACCTCAAATTGCTTCCTCCTGGACTGTGTGCCTCAAATTGCTTCCTCCAGAGCTCTATGCTACTTCTTGCTCCATTATTCCCGTTATTCTGTTGCACTTAGTCCTATATTTACTGCTTTTACATTACTGCTTCGCACAATTTCCAACTGTCTATCATCATTACACCAAAAGAAACCTACGCCCAGCCAGGTGAGGAATCACTATTCACAGAAGAATCAAGATGCACACCTTGAGGGAACACTTACATTCAAGAAAGCAGCCAATATTCATTACCCATCAAATGTTTGCTTCCAATTCTCCACCATCATGCATCATATTGCAGATGGCTTATGTTCTGGGTATTATTAATGAAGATGTGTGACAATACCAATCAGGAGATCAATAATGAAAAATATGAGGACACCGGAGTGACCACCTCATCATTTTACATTGAAGAAGACGATTTAGATCACTAGTAGAAGATCCTACTGCGTGGGTAGGTAAGCCAGGACAAGGCACTACCAATTACAGGGTTCCATTGCCAAAAAAAAAAGAAGCTGTGCCGATACTGTTATTCTATGCTCTCTACTTCCAAATTCCAGAGAACCACCTGGGTCAAATGCACCACCACTGCTGAAAAGGCAAAAGTCAGCCCTCCACCACAGATTATCTAAGTCTGACCATACATCATCCGCCAAGGCGATACTGCAACCCATGTGTAGTGGAGACCACAATGCTCCACAACTTATGGCCAGTGCAGATCAGAATGTTCCCCAACACCAAAAGGCTACTTGTGCGGTAGCGACATGGGTCATTGAGGCAATTGAATTGACGAAGACTCCGTCGCCAATATTATCTGATGACAAATACTTGATAATTAAAGAAGCTCGGCTACTTGCCATTGATGCTCACAATCATCAGTGGGCATTAGCATGTGCTCCTGAAGGTACACCATTGGTGTGTCGATTGCCCAGTGGTCCATCAATCAAAATAGATTCACAAACACGAGAAGCTGCAAGTCTTGAATTCTGTTTAACACTCCTTAATCAGATTTACGATATTGACAAAAACCCGAAATAAACCTAGTTGACTGTTAAGATAATTACCATTTGAGGACGGTTGGCAGATGGGGCATGACAAACTGTTGCCTGTAGTTACCAGCTGGATTTGCATTCTGATACTGAGCTTCCAATCTAGCTGAAGGAGCTCTTGTTTGCAACAACTATCTCTGCAAGGTTGTCGTTGATAACAAATAAGGATTCATGCGAATGGAAGTGCCTGATCTCATTTACCATCAATTTTTCTTCACTGCCAATAACTTCGGGCGCCAACCGAAGACATCCCAGTATTTCTGATCTCTTGCTGCGCAAATGTTAGCACTGGCAGCCACAACTATTCATTGTGCCCTGTCTGAGTATATCAGCCGAAAGAAGGCCACAGTCATGATTTCTGAAGATGAATATCGAGGTACATTTTGCCCATCCCCTGTGATAAATTCAACTGCGGAAGCCACTGCACTCATCAATCACACATTAGTGGGCTGCATCAAACCACCATCCCCACTCTAGGGCACAACTGTGCCATGCTCTGTGCTTCTCAATGCCTGTCAGCACTTCTCAGCCTAGATTCACTCTCTTCAATTTCATTCTGCAGTCAATTCATCCTCTCTCAGTGCTCCTCCGCTGGGATAGTTCTTCCTTAATCCCCTCTAACCTAATTGGCAGTCCTCTATTTCATTCTGAACTCCTGAGCCTGGGATGGGTGCACAACAATTCCCAGCTGTATTCCTCGGCTGGGAGAGCAACTCTCGATTCCCATCGGTCCTCCTCTGCCTTAATTGGTGCATTTCAATTTCATGTGGCACTGCTGATCCCCCCTCCCGATTTGGCGCTATTCAATCCCATTCGGCACTCCACAGCTAAGATATGGCACTCTTCATTTTCATTCCGCCCTCCTCCAACACCTTTGATGCACTCCTCTTTCCCACACAGCATTTCGCATATGGCGCTCCTCTTTTCCACACAGCACTTCCCATCTGGCGCTACTCTTTTCCACACAGCACTTCCCATCTGGCACTCTTCTTTTCCTGGTAGTTGTTCCCCTTTTTCATCTGAATATATCATATTACCGTTCAGACCCCCATATAGATTCGCAGCTAGCTAACATTCCCGTTACATTTCGGTTAGATATTACAAATCAAGCTAACTGACCTTTGAGTCGAATTTTTGCCACTTGGCAGGTATGAATAATCAACAAATTTAAGGAACACCTCCACCTTCTTTGCGCCGTTGATGAATTGTATATTCCTGCTTCTGTTGGCCCAGATGTGATGGGAGAAGTAGTGGATGACATTGACACCATGTGTGATTAATATCATTTGACTGCTTAGTCAGGTTATTATTCCGGTGAACCTGCATTGATATTTGAATTACTTGCCATTTTGTTTGGTTCCATAATGTAGCGAGGCAATAGATACAATGTTGAAGAAGATGGTAGCTTGTATGATTCCAAAGTGATAATAAACAATTATCAATGATTCTAAATCGGCATTGAGGGAAATTGATTGCTGGAGGGCATTTGGAGCATCTCAGACACTGCCTGCAGTCCTCCGAATGAATATCTACAATATCTTTGACATCTCTCAAAGTTCCTTTGTGATTTCCACATTGGTTTGGCGATGCTCCCAGGGGCACCCAAAGATCTCTCTGGTACTCCGACGTGTTCCCAAACTGATCACAATCACTCCCACGGTACTTCTGTACCAGTCATTAGACATCCCAGTTACTCCTGTACATGACCACTGATATCACTGTTACTCCGAAGGCTGGCCGGAATGCCCTCCTAGGGTCTGACACACTCCTGAGACTGACTCTTCCAAGTATATACTCCACATACTCGCAGACGCTCCTGGAGGCTTCCAGTGACCAAAAAACATTCTGCTGATGTACCCAGCCATGAGAATCGATGATATCTTGGAAGGAGGAAGTGAGACCACCAGCTGGGAAAGATGGAGTGTGTATTCTCTGTATGATAATAAAATGATCCATCTACCCCACTGTCTCCCAAATATAAACTCCCTGTTGCTCAGTCCATCTCCATTTCCCATGTATATCTGTACACCCCATTACCCATTCTATCTCTGTCATCTCTGTATTTCTGCATACCCCTCATCGCTCAGTCCTCTGGCAAGCTGAGTGGCAGGTTTGGTGAGAAGTGCATTTTCCCACTGAAGTATCCGCAATACTACTACAACTAGGTTCAGAGTGTTTGTCCTATGATAATCCAAACAGCTGAGTATGCTTAGAACAATATACTGCATATTGTGACAAAACTCATAGCATTCGATTGTAATTATGGCTATCAATGGTGACGTAATTGACTGAGAGATGTACAGCTAAGAAATTCCATGTCAGATATATACCGACTTTCTATGACTGGAGTTGCCAATTCAGTTTCAGATTAATTGGAATTAGTTAGAATATCCATGGTGAAATACTGTCACAAGACCAGAAAGTCAAAAAAGCAACTTGATAGGGGAAAATTGGTTACTGTCAAGCAAAAGTTTTTCCGTGAAAATTTTCTTTCCATAAAGTCAAAAGATATAATGTGCCCGCTCCCTAAGGTGGAATAAGTCAGATACCACAAATAATGTTGCTAATCGAAGTTCACAGAGTATTGGATTATACATTTGATTTTGAATATCAGCTTATTGGAATAAGGTGAAGGAATGAATCCAGTAACGGAGGTAACTCCAACTGAATTAGCCAATGAAAGCTGAATATTAGATGAAATAACTACTAGAAGCTACGATGCCAAAAATATAGAAATGTTTACTAGTTTGGTTCAGTGGTTAGGATAGACACATGCTCACAATATACAGAAGATAAATCAAAATGTCAAAGATACTGCTGATAGATCATTCAAAATTAATTATGATGCGAATTCAATGATGGAATGGCGTACAACATATTGACAATAACTTTCAGCAATAAATAATTTTTTACAATTATACTTTGGAGGTATGATATTTTGCTATCTGAGTGGGTTTTTTCTGTTTGTTTCCATGTTCAAATGGAGCTACTGTTTGGTAACCAGTTCTAGAAAGGGAGATACTGTTAGGGGTTTTCGCTTAACAGTGATAATAGCATATACCAGATTGAATGGAAAATATATTGCAACTATGATCAAGGTACTTGATGTATATTACCAATTGGTGAGATGAATGAATTTGCCAGGCAAGTAAGGTTTAGCATGATTAAATTTGAGCCACATGTCTGGCGATTGGTATTAGCCTGCATGGCTGCTAGTAGATTCAAATCTATGTATATAGTTTTGTTGAAATCACTGGAATGTTAGTTAAGAACATGACAGGTACACATAGAAATCAACAGCACCTGCGAATCTAAACTTGTGGGGTAATACACACTCAAGGTGCAATTTTGTAGAGTTACTCGTACAGCAGATGTCATGCAATATACAAAATACTGGATTCCTCGAGTATAGTCATATTAGAAGTGGTAATATACTCTGTAGCCACTGAGTTATCAAATAGGTGCAACATTGGCTTGCATTGTCTCTGAGATCAGGTACATTGGCTGAAGAAAAGTAGTCTGAAGTACACCTAGTAATTGAGTTCAGCTAGTATGCATTGCAACAATATAATCTACATTGACAGAGTATCAGTTTGTCAGCAATTCAATCTCTTCTGCAATTGGTAATATATCTAATCAAAACATATGGCATTGATACAATCGCAATCAAAAACTGTTACATCATTTGTTATCACATATTCCAAATGTTTTGCCAATACAATAAATGTTGTCAAAGTTTAAGTTATGATCTGTGAATATGGTACATTTGATATCTTGCAGAGGACAGCCGTAGTCAGAATAGTAACTTCTTACAGATAATCCTGCATCCACATGATTACCAGATGGGAAGCATAGGTACATCAATGATGGATTTTCAGAACCAGATCATTGAAGCCGAGTTAAGCTATCAAGCAAACTTGGGATCAGAGTGGCAAAATCACATGGAGTCACATTTTCAGAACTGGACTACAAAGAGATTCCATTCTTTCAGCAATGAGATTGACAAGCTATAGCAGCTATCCACTGTCAGAACATTAGCAGCAAAAAATACATTATAATATTATTAATAATTCAACTACAGTTGCTTCATTCACTGTCACACTCATTCCTACCAACATACTAATCCATAAGAATCAACTGTTTTGTCTGCCAATTGAAATGAAGTATCAAAGATGGCACACAGTTGAACTGTTCTGATATTCTTGGGGAGATATCATCAATATAGAATTCTTGGTAGCATCTCCCTCACCTATTAGATATAACACCAGATATATAATGCCGAAATTGAATATGACTGGGATTATAATCTGGAGATGAATCCATTACATCCAAAGTAGGCAGACTATGATGCTTGCTGGCATGATCTGGTTTCTGACTATTATAATGGTTTGTGTACTCTTTACATGATTAACAATGGGTGAAGTCCTGAGTATGATGAGGATACAACCAGAAAACACATTGGGATATACCGCTGACTGTAGATTGATAAATATTGATTAAATATTTGGATATATGTATCACTGTAATATCAAATATGATTATAGTATGCTTGAAAATACTTATGCCTTGAAGATATTAAATGAATCTAAACAATAGTATCTGAAATTAAGAGAAGTTAAAGTTGCAATGATCAAACTATAATTATATTTCAAGGTACATAGTGTCAATTTCTTTTTTGTGAAATTATACAATATTCAAATCAAAGCCAACAAATCAATTACATTAATTGTACTACTGAAAGGGTCTGAAAGAAATTGTATAGCAGCCATCTCACAAAGTTATATATGAGGTATAAGAATCTGACCTAGTAGTAATGAAATAATCAATACGTATGATTAATTATCTGCATCTATATAATCGTAAAATCGCAATAGAGTCTATATAAGACTGTGAATTCATATACAGCCCCACACAAGACTGTATAAGAAGAGATGGTGGTACATATGGATATGGTCATATAGTAGTAAAAGAAGCAAGTAAGATTATTGCAGGCAATTGCAGAGAGATTGTAAGTTATCAATAGCTGGTGGCAGTTATCTGCCCCTGGACATGTCTCTTGCCATTTGGAAAGAACTACTCATAACTGCAACTACTTAGTCTCTCCCTCTCAAACAGGCCACCGGGGCTGCCTCATACCTCAACAAGTCCAAGACAACAATAACACCACATGTATGCACCACTGTTAAATGTAGTAAGTCCCAAAACTGATCAGTACCCTGTATTCAGTGGTATGGTGGATTCCGCACATGGGGAAATTCCACCGCCAGTGGTCGGTGGCAATAACCTATGTGAATACCATTTGTACATGGCTGAGATGTATCAGATAGTGCAAGGAAAGAAAGAAAGCCACATTGAATCACATTCAATGCAACTCCTCCAAGTACAATCACCATCAAGGCTTCCTCAGATGCTCTTGGTAAAACTCATCCAAAACATCCTGCTCATTCCTGCGATTCCCCACAGATTCCCGGCTAGTATGTGGCAAACCATCACTTGCCCTCTGTACATGATAATGGAGCTTCCAGTCAACTCTCTGAGAGTTAGAAATACAAAATACTTCCGTTCTGTCAGAGTAGTGAACAATCCTCATCCACGTTCCAGACTGTATCTGGGAAACTGTAGGAGGGGTATAATGGTTGAGGAAACAGTTATAGAGGATATTGTGTTTCTGGATAATATGCAGATGGGCTAGTGTTTAAGGTTTCTGATTGATGACCATACTTAGTGTGTGCCAACCTGTGCTTGTTTAATCTACCATCTTCTCTGGTCTTGTAGTCTGGATATACTAACTTGAAAGCCACATCCTATCTCCAATACCAAATACAACTTGATTTCATCTCGTGAAATTGGTCTGATGAGTGGTAGCTGTCTGAAAGTTCTTACAGAGAGTTTGTTGAGTCTGTGTGAAGCCGGGCTGAAAGATGTCCGGTGGGATCTCAGATATCATGCTCGATAGTTGCTTCAAGGAGTCAGTCTGTATTCCAGCGTTGTGGTGGAAGTTTGCCCAGAATGAAGCCATCTAGGTAGATGGCTGGATAATGTGAATGTTAGCAAATTTGGTTAGTGGTAAATGTTCAACTTGATTGTACTGCTCACAGATGCACATAGCACGGAGATACTGTTCCAACTGCTGGTTTTCAGACTGTGTCTGCCTTACTCTCTGTTAATGGCAGTATTTGGAAAGCCAATTGTCAGTTCATAACTGAAATCATAATGGGGTCCAGAATTGCCACGTGGACAGGGCGCTGCAGTCTGTAGCTTTGTTGATGTAGCTCCCGTATTTGGTTGCTCAATAAAGTGTCAAGTAAATGGCAGGGAGTGAATATCCCTCCAGCGAAGTTTGTAGATTGCCTTTTTGGGCTGTCCTCCCATGATAATGAGAAACCCATAACAGTCCAATGTAATTGACTGTCATGAGACAGTGATGAAGCCTGTCCTGATGGGTTCCCATGAATGTGGTGCTGTCTGAAGGGGCATGTTGATCCTGTACCTGGCATGCCAAGGTGTATTTAATTCAGTCGGAGAGTATGGAGCTGGAGACAGTCGTACATAGGTGCAACTCCATGACCAGCCAGTAGAAATTCCTTGATGGCAGCTCAACAGTCCAATGAGGTTAAAAATTACCAGACTCAGATACGTCATGAAAATGAGTTATCACTATTCTGTGTTGAGAGTGAATAGCAGGAACTCTCATTGTCCCTTCTCATATTGGGGCAACCATAACCACACTCCATTGGATTCCTGCGTGAGTGGTGACGGTGCAATCAGGGATTGGGTTCTCTGGATTCGGCACAGAGACATTCACAGTGACATTGTCTGAACACTGGACTCCAATGCTCAGTTGCATGCGATTATCCTAAGATTCCAGTAAGATTGTTGCCAATACAAGTGCAACAGGCCCTTCGTAGCCACTTCTGCTGACAAACCCACTGCATGAGCCATTGCAATTGTTCATGCTACCTTACTGGTACTCAATGACAATGTGCTGGAACGATATAGTTTTTGACCACCTGGCAAGTCTTCTGGCATCCAGTTAGGATGCTGGGCAGTATTTGACATAAGCAACAAAATGAGACATTGTAATCAGCGCGCTGAGGGTAGTGTTAGTAATGATTCCGGACAGTCACTTTGGGTCAGGGTCCAGGTCAGAACTGAACCATTGACAAATTTGCCATCCGGGTTGTTAAAAGACCTGCACTATTAATGCGGCCATGATTCGATGGAAATTTCCGAACCCATCTGAATTGGAAAGGTTGTCAGCGGGTCGCACAGGGGGTTCATCTGTAGATCTATACAATGTTCGTGTTTTTGCAGTTGAATAATTGTATATTATTACAAGGAGGTATTCGACAGCCAATAATCTCTTTTTGCATGTTGTCCAATCGGCAACATTGATTATTTTGGAATACGTGTTTTTTCTGTCATATGTTGTATTTTTGGCTATAAAGGCAGTCAATAGTTCTGTTATGAGCTCATTTATCCGCGCAAAGCCTTGATTACCCAATATGCAAAACCAAATATTGATAATGCTCTGTTGATGCTCAGTTTCATGATGGGGTACCGTATATGTCATGCACTGTTTCAAATGAAAAGGCTGTTACAACATCGTCTATAAATTATTACCACATTGCAACACTTAAATCAGCCAAGATCCAACACAAAAAATCGTTGACACTCCATTAACACTCATTTTCAGGATGGAATAGGCACCGTGTCAGTATTCTTTTTAACTTGGAAGGCAGCCAATACCTCGTTTATAAATGGCAGTAACCAATTGCCACTTACGTTACACAAGATACACAGTCAAAAATTGTTGACGCTCTGTTGACGCTCATTTTCAGAATGGGGCAGTGACCATGTTGTATACACTTTTGCCAAGGAAGGCTGCCAGTACGTTGGTTATGGATAGCAGCGACCAGGTTACTTTACAATTACCGTACTTACAAGAATCAAAATTGTTGACGCTCCATTGACGCTCAATGTCAGGATGGGGCAGGGAGCCTGATGTAGTTATGTTTGACTCTGAAGGCAGCCAATACCTCGTTTATGAATCGCTGCAAGCAATCGCCACTTAGGTTACTCTTGATGAACAGGAAAAAGTGATTGATGCTACGTTGACGGTCATTTTCAGAATTGGGCAGTGACCGTGTCGTTTACTCTTTCGCCAAGAAAGGCTACCAGTATGCTGATTATAGAAAGCACCGACTACGTCACCTTTTAATTACCGTACTTAGAAGACTAACAATCATTGAATCTCCGTTGATACGCATTTTAATGTGCTGTCTAGTCAAGATCTGGTGTCATTAATAATTACATTCATAAATATTTGAACTTAGTGGTTGCCTTTCAGCCTGATCAGAACTTGGCTCTATGTCAAAGCCGAGCCCAGTAATATTGCAGCACTGGTCGCTCTCATCCAGTTAAAATTTGTATATTTTGCCAAATAATGCATATTGCCCACTATATCTTTGTTTATTAACCAATATTCTCATGCGACTGCTGAATATTCTTTCAGAATATATCTCTAAATGTAATTCTCGGTCAAATTACATAATGACCTTGGTGATAATACATTGACATATTCCGTCCTAATATTTCATGATCCCCTTATTCCTCCTCATTTCCATCATATTGACCGTTATCAACGTCTTTTCAACCTTCTTCTTTGACCGTTGTATAGGCTGAATTAATCCAGGAACATTGGGTGGAGCACTCACATTCAGGTCCTCCGGGGTCTCTGAATCTTCACTGCTGTTGTCCAGTTCCATATCTGATTCATTGTCTGCCTCCCAGTCGTCTTCCCTGTCGTTTGGATTATCCAAGTCCCCATTCCATTTAAGCCAATTTCTGGCGTCTGGAATGCTTTCAGGTGAACTAATCTCATCACTTTCTGCAGGATGGCGGTTGATTCTTTTGATTCGGCGGACATTCAATACTTGAGTTCATCCTCCAGGGTGATTTTTTGCAGACAAAGATAGTAGCACAGGAGATGTTTCCTAAAATTGAAATGCTGCGGCACCATCATGTTGAAAGTTTAACCAGGATGCTTTGAGGATCTCTTCAGAATCCGAAATGTATTCTACGGCTGTCATATGTTTATTTTGAGCTCGTGATTCCCTCTGTGTAGCTCATAGGTTTTGGCTACCCTGCCACATCTTCACAAAATCGTGGACCTTGGCCATTTGGTGCAACCTCTTTACTCTACCTCTCTCAACATCTTCATGTCGTTATCAGCATTGGTTGTATCCAATACTAGGTCATCGCCAGGCAGTAATCTGTTATTCGCTCGAGCGAACTTCATTACTATGACTTTTTCGCGAACCGTCTCAGCTGTGATTTTTCACTGCCTCAGTCTGATCACCTCTCGCCCAAGGGAAAAACTGGCCTCCACTTTGACACCGTGAGGTATAATACAGAATATATAGCATGCCGCATTGGAGAGATTGGCGTACTTTGAGTGCATTTCTTCTTGCTGCCGCCACCAGTCGGTGATATCCAGTAACCAAAATGTACTACTAATCTCCATTGGTTTGGAGTGGTAATTATTAAGATTTGAATTAATTTGCCCCTAGTTCTGTGGTAATTGAGAAGGTGAATTCAAATGGAGCCTTGCGGCAGTCAATCAGCGTGCTGCATGATTGCTTCGTTCGGGTGTCATTTTGGCCACATTGTTTGCCATTAGGTATACTTTATCATTCCTGGACATATCATAGGGATCAGAAGAATATTGACCTAATCTAGAAGCCATGGCAGAGGAGACGAGATTGTTGTATGTTATGTGTTTGGGTTTAGTGACTGGCAAACATCTATGTTTAGCACAGTATTTGTTCTCCACATACGAAGGAAAGGCCTCTTGGTATTGGGTTGTATAAGAAGTCTCGTCTCCAGGATTAATATCCATTCCCTTGTCCCACTTCCTAGACAATCGCAACTTCCAGAACGGATCACGGATATGTTCTGAAATGAGAAGTATACCAGTTGTTCGAGTCACTTCACTAAAATATTTGGTCAGCTTCTGCCCCCGAAACTTCATGGCAAAGTATAAGTCTTCCTTCCATTGTGTCTTCTTCTTGCTGAAAACTTGCATCACGCCATCCATATAATCGATGATGTCATTGTAGACAGTGACAACGTGATGCAGAGTAACAGTATGCCTTGTTGACATCCACAGGTCCAGGACTAGAATGGCCATAAAACTTTCATGTCATACTTAACAATGGTCCAGTCACCCTGTGTTGTGAAGAGTAGCCGGTGATTGCTGAGTTTTGGATGCTTAAGCCACTCCCGGGTGAATTCTCATAATCAATAGGCTTGCTCAATCAACTCCAGTGTGGAATTCCACCGTGTATTCACATCCATGATTGGTTGGACTGCATTTCATACTTTCGCTTTTTGACAGTCAAAGAACTTGTTTCGATGACCAGGCGTCAGCATAATCAATACCGCAAGCGATCTCTGCTATATGAAGGTCAGTTTCAGCACTTTCAAAATATGTTGAAATACGTACTTTCTCAATTATTTTTGCTAAACCTGGTCTCATGGCCAACACCTTGTTGATTCTAGCATTGCCCTCTTTTCAAAGTCTTTGACTCTTCCCAATGTCTGTGCTTTCATTCTCTCCAAATTGCTAATCGCGTTCATGGGCTTCCCAAGACTTGGTGCGGCCTTTTACACCCAGACTGCTCATGAATGCACCCAAAGGAAGCTGAATGACATGCGCCATGCATGGTATGTCTATTCTCAATGTGGGCCACTCGACTCCAGAGGCCTCAACGGGAGTTTGTAATTCGTGAGTCATCGAGTAATTTGAGAAACCGTTATCAGTTGTAATACGAAGGAAACAGCCACCACTCAGCTCGAAACAATCAAGAATTTCGTTCCAATGTCTGGTTAGCCGTGATCCTGTATGTTGACTCGTGACCTGTAATCCTTGATGAGCTTTCGAAATAGGAAAAGACTGAGCGATCAGCCTCATTGAATGCCTGTAGTATATCTCGCAATGCCCAATTTTGATCCACATAATATGCAATAACCGACATTATTGCTGATTTGTTCATTGATGTCTATCCGTCTAATGCTATACTAACTTTGTTCCTTGACAGCAATTGCTTCTTATTGCATCCACAATCAGTGGGTATTCCATCTGGCAAATATTGCACTGGGTGCTGGCTGATTGTAACACCAACTCGCTTCGTAATGCATTGTCTGGATGTTCTAGCTCCAGATGTGATATCGCATTCCGTGGAATATGAGCCGACACAAATCCTAACATGAGGTAGCGATTCCAGGTGTCTTGGTGAAATTCGGCAGTTTGAAAGTCCTTTGCTGCCAGTTTAGACCGTTTTGTCTGTCAATTCAGTACGTATACTTTAAACCTGAATGGTAAATTTGAATTTCATTTGCAAACTTACAATCGGAATACGTCGAGTTTCTTCTCTCGAGAGTATGGCCAAATATGTTTCATCGACCGTTGAACTAGCGAATTCGGTTACTTCTGACACTGTTAATTTGTTTAACATTGCAATGTGCGATTTTGCCAGCCAGTTTTTGCCCATTGAGCTGGGCCCATGTTCTGATGGATGGTGAAGAACTTGATGACAAACAATACATATGATGCCAGGGCTGCCGGTCTCCTCAATTCCGCAGTGTAAATAGAATCGCCATGAAGGCGCATGTCTAGAGTTATTCCTAGCAATACGCCGCTTCGAGCCTACATTCATTGAAGCCCACCAAGCATGGAACATGATTTGTAAAGTAAGGTCACTTAAATCACAAATAAAGAGACGTCCATTGTTTGATGATATCACAACCTCTAGCAATGAGGTATTTAGAGATTTTGTATATGACATTGTGGTAAGAAATTGGACTCTGGGTAATTCGATCTGAGTAACTGTCAAAGGATACGTTATAGTCAGGTAGAATGCTGGTTCTTAAAGATTGACTTTAGAGCTACAAGCAAGAAAAAAGTCAGACCAGGGAGAGATCGCATGCATATTTGTGAAGTTGAATACAAGGATATACAAAGACAAGGTAGTTGCGATATCATCATTGGCATTTTTGCTCATAATGGCAGCTGATAATACGATTATGTGTCAATGCAATTGCATTGCTGTCCAATGATGCAAGATGCAAGCACACAAATTGTTGATGCTCCGTTGACGTTCATTTTTAGGAGGTAGTAGTGATATGGTCACTAGCAGGATTCCCTATAAAGGCAGGCAATATTATGATTATGGGTGTATGCCATTGCACAGGCCTTGAACTATCCAGCATGCAAAAAGAAAAATCGTTGACAATGATTTTTAGGAGGTGGTAGCAATATCGTCGCTGGCCTTTGTGCCTATGAAGGCGGCCAATACTGTTATTATGGGTCAGTGCTGTCGCAAAGCCCTGTGATTATCCAAGATGCATGACCAGAAATAGGTGATGCTCCGTTGACGCTCATTTCTTGGCTAGGGCAACGAGCATGTAACTTGACTTTGTACATCCACAGCCGGCCAGTAACTCCTCTTTGAATCAATGTGTCAATGCAACCCTTTGATCGCCGAAAAGATGAAACTAAAATCGTTGACGCTCCGTTGACGCTCCGTTGACGCTCCATTGATGCTTCTCTCAGAGACATACTAACAGTCATTTGATGTGCAATCATTTTGCCGACCATTCATAGCGTCATTATTGACAGCCAATAGGCCATTTCTCGGAATAATCATCTGTATCCAAAAGCATCAAGGCCTTTCGGTTTCTGAGGCACCACTATTTAGGTCATCAGTCGAATGAATGACATAGCTCTGTTGCGTTTCAGTGCTTTCAGCCGGTATGTTACGGCATACACATCCATCAACTAATTTTAGAAATATACAGCCCGACTTCCTGACCATACTTTTTCCAGCTTATTTTCCTTGATTTCCATGATGTAACATAAGCAATTTTCAAAATCTCGACCATGTGCAGCGGGTCGGAGCAGAGCGTTATGCAGTGAGCAGCATGAATTAATACAGCATGACAGCTGCCATTCATCCAGATTCTGACTGCACACTAACGGCTTGTCCTATGACTGATACGATATCACTGAATTAAATTTTGTTTGTAAATTTTATCTCCATTTTAGGTTTTGCTTTGGAATATAACCGTAACAGGCAAGTCGATATCAAGTTTGCTGGCTGTCTATCAACCAGATTTGGAGTCTAGAACTTTCTCATGGCCCATACAACCCTTGCACACACTGTGATGAAATATCATGTCTCACAATTTGGTCACTGAAATCAAGTCAAAGCTGACACTTAGCAAAGTATGTACACAAATTGCTTTTACAAGAGATAGGTGTTCAATATTAACAATTTGGCTATGTATACATGTGGCGACGCAGGAGCCATCACCATATCTTCGTCCGTATCCAATTTCTATATGGTAATTAACTAAGTATGCTACTTGCAGGGGTAAAAGCTTATGGGTTTAATAGGCTTCGCATCCTGAATCTGTATCGAATTGGGCACCACTTCTGACAAACAAACCGGTATGAATATGTGTGACTGTGGTTTCTGCGAACCCAGCCTCCATTGAGTACATCCTGGTGGAGAAGTCACTGGTGCCATTTGCGATTGTCTGCGGAAGATATCGAGAGTCTGCATATGCTCTCCAAATCTTGGCGGGGATGGAGTGGCTCCAGTTGTGTCCATTTGGGGATTGACAACTGCCGGAACCTTCAATTCAGCAGTCCCATACTTCACATCTTTTTCACCGAAGTAGTTGGCAGCGTCCCCCAATCCCAGTTGGGTCAATCTGTCAAGTGTCATCTGCTTCTGCCGAAAACTCTCCATGCGGTGCTGTACTGTTTTGGACATTGGGCCTATCACCCAGCCAGGTACATTATCATCACTCAGCTTGCTGAGCTCTGTATCTTTTTCCTCAGATTCCTCCTCTTCCCCATCCTGCATATCGTCGGAACATGCAAGATGGCTCAGACTCTCTCCAATCGCGTGCAACATGTCTTCAAACATTGTTTCAGGCTTTCTGGTGGTCGCCCCCACATTTTCAGCAGTAGTCATATCTTTCAGCGCATGCAAAATCCCTGCCGCTGCGTCTTGAACTCGCTTTCTTGCCACAGCGGTTTCTCTCTCCACATAATCTTCAATCTATTTCTCCATCTCTTCATTGCTTAAAAACTGCATTTCGTGTCATTTCTCTGCCAAAAGCTTCTTTTCAGATTGTAAGCTGCGCATTGCTGCCAGCACTTGGACCTTTTCTACCTCCAAGCAGCTCTTGCCTTCATTAGCTTGATGACATCAATGTGTGGACTGCTTTGTTGATTTGACATATTTGTCTGCCGCAAGTGGAGAAAAGTTATTTTTCATAACATTGACTGTTGTATTGTGTGTTGACCTTGTTGTTAGGCGAGATGTTGGATGTTGCAAGATATGGACAACATGAAGGCAAGAGGAGTCTTTTATGTCAAGGTTCGTACGTGTGATTAACTCGAACAAACCAGAATCTGCATTTTGACTGTCATTTCATTCGGAATAGTAATGATATCCGTACATCATGACTAGATGGTTAGTGTGTGTTGCATGTGTAATCCCGGTGATGTGTTGAGACCAATATCAACAGACAACCATTCTGTCAAAGAATTTCCTTTTCATATCTATCAAACATGAGATATCAGCTGCTGTTCACTTCAAAGTATCCCTTCAAAGAAACAAACAAACACCATCGGACCGACTTACTGCAAATCGTGGGACCGTTGGAATCACCCGCAACTTTCAGTTATACACTGCAATACATCTTGAGTAGAGAGTGCAAGTTGACTGTCATTCAATCCCTTGTGACTTGTAGCTTACTATATATTCCTCAGGACTTTGCACTTTTTGTTATTATCTTCCTCACCATTTCCACAACACCAAGTCATTGCTCCACACACCCCGCAGCCTGTTGTGATTGAATTCAAATCGAGCCGAACGACGAGCGCTTCACTGAATGCGCCCCTGGCAGAGACCCAGCAGCAATGCAGAAACCAGTGAGTACAACGCGACGCTGCAATTGCAGCCACCAAAAATATAACCCATGATGCACATTTAAAAAATAAACGTGAAACTGGACGCTGCAATAATATGCAGCAGCATGCGATCGGATGTGAGTAGCTCCATATCGATGTTGCAGGTGGTCAACTAACAATATAATGTACAGCTGGTGTACGTACAGATCACCGTGACCAATATCTCACTGCCCGCAATGGCAAACCTCCTTGGTCTAAGAAGGCATTCATTCGCAAAGTCCGCGGAATCGAAGATCATGATGTCGTCCGCTCAGGGACATTTGCGTATGCTTTTCTTGCTAATGGTCCCCAGGTGTGCACTACACTGGATTTAAAGACGTTAGAGGAGGCTACAGAGTCATATAGGGTTGAGGTAATAGCGATATCATCCTTTTAGAAGCAGCAACTAATTTCTTGTAGGTTTTCAACATGCCTGCTACTATGGGGAGGCATCGAGGTCGGGCACAGCTAGAACAGTTCTACACGTGCCTTGTCTTGAATATGCCCAAAATGGTTAAAGGAGAGTTTTCGCGTGCGGCAATAGAGCAAACAAAACAACTAATTTAGTAACCTCGCGCCAAAGTCCAAGAAGAGAAGAAGGGTGCAGTTGAGTTTCCTCCGCATCGAAAGGTGAAGGCTGCGATAGAAAGACACCCCCCAATTGTTTATAAAAATCATATGGCCAGCTGCCTTCCATGCCAAAATGGCACAGCGAAGAATCTGCAAACATGCTGGAGGCACACAGTATCTGGAGCAACCTCCACCAGAACCGGTGGCATCTCCGCCCAGAACGCCTTCTTCGCCACCAGGTAATACTGACGGAAATCAAAGTTATCAAATAGGAGGTATGCCATCCAGGTGTGGGTATATATATTCTCCGCTTCCAAACACTCAATTTTTCAATCATAATGCATATGCCAAGGATAGCAAGCACGATAAAGATTTTATTCCAGATTTACTGAATACACTATCTGCTGGGTGGAAATACTGATGACATTGATTTTGAAGACGAGAGCATCCTTTTGAGTTAATCTGAGAGTGAAGATGAGCATTGATTGAAAGGAACAGGATTGTTGAGTATTATTATTATCTACAATTAGTGGACACTTTAAAGTATATTTTAAAGGATATATTTATATGCACAATTAAAGAACAATGTAGTGATAAAGGAAAACATACATCAATAGAATAGAACGACTGCCAAATCACAGTCATTGATGATCTATGCGCAAGAGAATGGTTCCACAATGCAGATACGCCTGTGGCAAAATGAGTGTCAACAGAGCCGCAACGATTCTTTGTCCAGTAAGTCAGGTTATTAAAATGTTAATTAGTCATTGTTACCTATAATCATTGTACTGGCCACCTTTTTAGGCAAAAGAGAATGCTACACTTTCTCTGCCCCATCTTGACAATGAGTGTCAACAGAGCGACAATGATTTTTGGTTTTGAATCTTGGGAAATCTTGGTCGTAAATGATCGTAGACATCTATATACCAGGATTTGGCAGCCTTTATAGGCTGACAAGCAAGAGGTGGTCCCGCGACAGCCTCCTGGATAATCACAATATAATACATTTTCAATGCTGCAACTCAGTGATTCTGAACATTTTAGCTGATAAAACCGGTCAAAACTCCATATATAGACATTAGTGACCATCTTGCGCTTTGATTAACCATCATTCAAGGCCAAAAATCGTTGATGTTCCATTGACGCTCATTTTCAACATTGGGCAGGGAGCGTGTCGTTGTCTGTTTGTCCTTTAAAGGCGGCCAATACCTCGCTTATGCAAAACAAAGAACAAATCACTTTTCTATTACCTTGTATACAAGAATAGAAATCGTTGACACTCCGGTGACACTCATTTTCAGAATGGGGCAGGGTGCATGTCACTTTCTCGTTTGCTTTGAAATATGGCCAATACCTCATTTATGATCGTTGGAATCCAATGGCCACCTGGATTACTCATGATCCAAGACCAAAACTCATTGATGCGCCATTGCCTATCATGTTCAGGATGGGGCAGAGAGCGCTTCTCACTTGTTCTGAGTTATAAAGCCGGCCAATTCTTTCTAAAAGGACAATGGCGTACCAATAATAATATTTTGTGATTAGCAGTAGGATATCTAAATGCGACCATAAATTGAAAATCCCCAAACACCGCACCAGAGATTGGAACGAACGGGTCTACCCAAACCTGGGAAACCCTGCGGGTTAACGGGTAGTGGTCCAGGTTTGGGCCGCCAAGACGCAGCAGGTCGAGTTTATAGTCACTTCTGGAACCAAACCAAACCAGTCTTGCAGTCCGAACCCGGACCGCTGGTGGTTTACCCGGATCTGTTGCAAACAGTACCTGAAGGTAATGCTTCCACTGCTTTAGTATTTCCATGATGGCCAATTACTTCTTACCATAAAAGTCAGTTCGGGTGTGCTGGAGAGCACACGTGGAAGAAGAAACTTACTTGGGTGACAATTTTGACCACTCCTTATCCCCTGGGAATACCTGCCATTGAGCAATCACTCAAACTCATTTGCAGAATGATTAGTGTGGCCAAATAAGAATGCTGGAAGATGATGGCCTCTGGGAAGGTCTTTTTCAGTTTTGGAATCTGAACTTGGCTTTCTATGGCAATACCTGTTGGATTGAGCCTGCTGATTTCTCGCAGTAAGATGTCTGTGATTTCTTCAGTAACATTGGATGTGAAAAGGTCACTATGGATCCGCAAAATGTAATATCGTTTGGAATGTTAGGGGTTCTCCCTTAACAGGAATAATGATACATAACAGATTGAAGAAAGTACATGTCGTAGGGTAACCTGTGGGATGCAAAACACCTAATTTCAAATACGATGTTATGTTTGTCAGTCAAGTGGTCTTTAGCGGGATTACACTTGAGTCACTTGTCGATCAAGCAGTGAGGATATGTTCCTACTGTCGGATTCAAATATGATGATATAGTTATGTTGCCAGCTCTGGAAGTGAGAAACCTTCTTAGATGCGCATGACTCTTGGCCACGATTACTATAACTAGCTAGCGGGACAACACATACTTAAGGTGGAATTATGCAGAATTAGGTGTTCAGCAGACGTTATTGCAATATGTGAGTACGAGGGATCTGCAGCTCATGCGCTAAGCGGTGAGAACAACTGTGGCACTCCCCGGTTTACGGATGGTCAAAACCTAAGCATGCAGTGTCTGAGGTATTAATGACATTGGCTGAAGATAAGAGGCCTGAAGCAAACCGGATCATTGAGTTGGTACCGTATGCATTGCAACGTTATAGTGACGTGTCATAATCTACGTTGGCAGAGTATCAGTTGGTCGCTGATTAAATCTCTGGGGCAATGCCGAATAGCCAAAGTAATGGTGAGGCGTTTAATAGCGAAGAGTTATTAAAAACATATTGCGATAAAGCATCAAGAAGACAACTCATAGTTAAATTGCGATTACGCAGACATACATGATAGTCGTTGATGTTCCAACTACTGAACAAATCGGAAGCAAGATATCAAAGTTGAAGTTATGATCTGATACGTGTCTGACGTAATTTAATATAATGGATGGCCTGATTTTAATCAGGAGCATAACGCTTCTAAACCACATTATATGAACACGATAACCTAAGGGAAGCGTGGCATCTATTACCGGGCGCATTCGGAAAGAATGTAAGTAGCGATCACAATAGAGCAATTACGAGCAACAGAATCATGGCATGGAAGTACGGGCACTCAAAGAGAGGAGACCCTCGAACATGACTATAAAAGAGATCACATTGTCCCCACAATGAAGAGAACAAGCTCTAGCAGCGAACAGTCAGAAACCTACCAGCGATAGAAGACCTTTATTTATTATTGAGTTTTTATGATACCTATTATTATATAAAATCTATTAGCTTTTTTGTAGCGGCAGCACCGCACCTTTAATAAGTATTCATACGAATGACTATAACCTTTGAGAACGATTCCGACGTCATTGTTTACGCTCTCAAGAAAATTATATCTTACGCTAGAAATACTCAGTACTTATTTGTGGCAAATTGTATCTGGTGGATAGCCGGAATTATAGGATTAGACGACGGCCTAAGAATACATATCCATAACCTTACATCACGGGAAAGGATACTACGAGGAGTATCCTCAACCCCTCGAGATATAGCTAGGAATATTAGACTTGATTTAGATAAGCAAGCATTATCCTCTTCAGCTAATTACGTTAGCGATCCTTCAAGGAGAACTTGGAAGGGACGAGTCAACCCTTTACCTAAATCAAAAAAGCAACTTAAAAAGGCTAGGCAAGCGGAAGCCAGACGAATCGTACTACAAGCGAAATCAAATATTAGGCTTGCCAATATACGCGAGAAGATTATTAGTAATCTCAGACAGAAAGGATCTACGGCTGTACTAGTACCTATACTTGGTACCTAAGTATCCCCGTAACATGGAAGTTATAACTCAACAACTCAGCTATTCTGTACAGCCACAGCGATCCTTCCAAAAGCTCCCAGATGTTCCCGAACAGGCTGAATGCAAAACGATGTATTTCTCAGGTGCTCTGAGCCATACTTTGAGGTGCTCCTCAACGCACCTGAAGTTGTGGAACAGAATTCAAGAATATTCTTCAGAGTATGAAGTCATCTTCAGAATGCAATAAAAATATGCCTTTAAGTTGGTAAAATTTCGGAGCTGCTGGGACAATGACACTCATTGCCAAGACCATTCCGGTGCACCGGGAGCCAGACTATCCAGGAGAGATAATATATAATGTCTATATCGAATAGTGTAATTCGATAAACTATCTCACAGATGCACACCTGAATCAGGTATCCTAATCTAATTCATATACAGTCCAGTATGTATCTAAATCAACATGATTGTGTACAAGCCATATGCTATCGATGCCGCCCAATGCAGCATTCGTCCACACCAAATGTGCCAGTCTAACTATTGCTCCAATCGGTACAATATGCATCTTCTTTGACTTTTTGACAACCCAGATGCACCTGTCAACTTAATCAGCCCAACTATGTAGAACTTTGAACTTTGATGGAATCACCACCGAGTATTCTTGAGCTTGAGGACATAATACCCATTGCTGAGTCCTTTTGTAGCTCTTAGAAAACATTGATATTGCTTTGCCCGCTGGCAGGAGCTCCTGAAATTGGAGGATCTGATTCAGTGGAGTCCAGCTGAAGTATAAGAAAGAAAAAGAAGGAATTTGTCCTTGGAAGGTGTTATCAGGGCCATTATCTTCACTTTGCGAATACTGGACCCAGATGTTATGAGCTTCAGGCATGATCCCTTGGTTGGCATTGGTATATTCTACCTTGCAATCAAGTCCCAGACGCTAAACAGAAGTACGGTTGTAAAATGGTTAATGGTAGTACAAAGCCCATTCTGGAGTTGATTTAATATTCTGTCGATGGGTATATTCTGATCATATCCGAGCACGAGTCGACAATCTTCAGGTACCCAGTCCTCTTCAATTTGAGTGCGGAATAGCTGTCCAAAGTTGGGAATTTTGAAATCTTCTGCTGCACCTCTGAGTGAAGTTAATTTGATACTTCTGCACACTCCGCGGACATGCGTTTCTCTGAAATGATATACCTGCTGTGATCCAGGGCAGATGAAGGGCTCATCCTGAATTGTTTAAAGACATAACAAATGGGCTCTGCATGTACTTTGCCTTTTATCGGTAGCAGACATTAAGTTGAAAACTTTTGCAGAGTCAACATCGTACCAGCCTTCAAGTGCACAATATGACGGTGTTTGCACGACATAGTCAAGACTGGTACACCGGTCATTACGCTTAAGGATCTGTCGAATGCAATTGACTTTGTTGCTAGATAGATATTCTTCTTTCATGTGGGCGATATGTAGCCATTCAGAAATATGATTGGTGAAATTGTCACTAGAACCCATTCGGCGAATTGACTCTGATATATGGCTCACAAGATGCATCATTTGATATCCAAAAAGGATTACGTGCTGTTCAATGGTTTTCCGGAGCGCCTGAATGCCGATTGTCTCCTACCAAGCTTCAAACTCAATCATGCGGATGGAGAATTCCTTGTTGAACCGCCTCTGTTCATTCAAGGTGATGCCATAAATCTCTCTCTTCAGCTGGATAGTGATGCAATCTGTATCAGCCAAGCTCAAGGTCATGGCTTCTGTGCCAGCATCGGAATAGTGGATCTCAAATTGCAGTTGCTTGTCGGCATTCATGTTTGCTGCCCCGTAAGCTTTGTCTTCGGCTGCAGTTGTCTTTAGTATATGTTGTTTGGCGAATATGCTTCTGGAACCAGTTGCCTTGGTTCCGACATCCTACAATAGTTTTCACTCATGATATTGGAATAATGTATTGAAAAGCTTGTATTTAGCAGGTGTCACTTGATGGATTTCACGCTCCAATCGCTCAATTGCCTTCTGACAATCAGCATCTGAACACCTGGTTGCCGCTTGCCGGGCTCTATTCAGGCGCAAACGAAATTGCATGTGTTTTGTTGAGGAAACCATTTCAGCCCCATACACAAGGGCCTCAATCGCAGCACGAATTTTATCAATCTTTGTTTGTGTAACTGATCTGATTCCGTTGCGAACAGATCATCTACTTAGGTCTTTGCAGACTTCGACATTTTCTGTTTACAAAAAAGTTCTTTCTTCTGGTACAATCGCTTGAGTGCATCGTCTAGTGCTTTGAGGGATAGATCAGACTGAGTTTGTTGGCTAACAAGTCGAGAGAATTCACATAATACCCAGACTGCTCCTATTACGATTTCATTGGAGGCTGTTTCCACCGCAGTTTTCCTGTCATCCTTGGAGCAGACAAGAATTGGAGCGCAATTCACAGCCAGTGTTCTGATTATTGCACGGATCTCTTTACCTTGCCAGGTGCTGCTTTTTAAAGAATCGAATGGTTTAGAGAAGTGCTGCAGGCTGGGATATCGTGGCACCGATGTGAATCGATTGTCAAATTGATCCTTGACCTGTCTCGCTTTCAGTTATTTGAGCAGCCTGTGCAACAAGTCTTTAACTAAACCCAGGAGCAGCTGATGCAATTCATCAGGCTGCCAAAGCCGATAGATATTGCAGAGTGGGAATTGCCAGAACTGGTTGCGGATTGGATGGACACCTAGAGTGTGCAGAGCATCGTTATTGTTGTCCTCCAGCAGTGCTGAGTGAATATACTGGTCTCTTCAGTTACCGAGTGGTCGAAAGGTGAAATGCCGCATCGGCGCACCTGTAGGAATTTCGCGCAGCGGGCATGAGCCATATGAGACTTGAGTAACCATGACTTGTTCCTGATAATCTCCGACCCAGGCAGCCAACAGCGGGTAACATTGTTGCAAACATCTATCAGCACAATCCCATTTCAAACCGGGGCCAGCGATGTCAAGATGCCTAAGTTGAGACAGCACAGTTCCAACCGTGGAATGCGATGCTGGGTCTATGTTTTTAGCACCTTTCGGGCGACATCAGATCAGGCCGACGAGGATAGAGGTGCGCTTGGTAGGTTTACGGGGGACATCTGTTCAAATATTAGGTATCATGAGATAGTGCAGCCAGGTATGCCGATTGCCCGAAAAATTCGTCAAGTGAGTTTTGTCGGATGCACAAACGACTGGCACAATTGTTGTCGCAGCAGGAAGTTGATCTTAGGTTCCCACCGCCAATCGCACGTGTTCATCTTGCTGTTGATTCGACGACCCTCAGAGTCTGCAAGGCACAGCGGTTCGATATCAAGGGGTGCCTGTAAAGGAAGATATACTAGGAGGAACTGGATACAGTTAAAAATATCCCTGTAGTATAATGTTCCAAAGATATGTGAGTCATCTTCAATCCAACTATCATCGCCAAGCACAAAATCCAGTTCAGAGAGGAGTTTTCGCATGGCATCTGCAGATTGAAAGGATTCGATTTTGCAGTTGTCAAGTCCACGCCTGAGATGTTGATCTGTCAAGATTTTTGTTTGCTGGCTAAACGATTGAGCCTGCTGGAAGTCGTGTGTTGACCGAATTGGATGCCATGGATTCCATTATTCTGAGTACTTTCAATGCTTGTTGTACAATCCAGTTGCTTTGCCATATGCTTTCCCCCCCGCATTTTGCACTCCAACTACCTGCCTATAAGCCTTTGTCGTTGTTAGATCAGGAGTACAGGTGAGAGCAGGCTACTGAGGATTTATTGGTTCTTCATTGGGAGTATCTTCAGGTGGTGGTGCACCTGGTAGGTTGTCTATGAGGAGATCATTAATTGACAGCTTGTCGATGGCCATTCAGAGGCACCTACTGTAGTCAAACCATGATTGCTCAGGGTGAGGGAAGCCTGCAGATGGTAGAATTCCATTTGGTAATAGCCCTCTATTCATCGATATTTGGTGATATTGTTGATAGTAAGCTTCCAGTCAGTTCTCGTTGCATAATTTCTTTTTGCAGATGAAGCATTTAACATGTTTCCGAGGAGTGTTGACCATATTTGAGAAATGCTCTGTGTTATGACTAATCTCGATGATGCTTTAGGGGGTATGGTTTGTTGCTGGATATCAGCCTCAAGGATATTTGTTTGAAAGCGAGCTAACTCTAACTCAGGTTAGCGTATCGCTTTCAAAGCCACATCACACCCCACCAAATGTAGAGGAGGGGTAAAACAAAGTTACCCTGTGATCAGTTTTCTCTACAAACTAGGATAATATCAATCAAATCCCACACAATAATGCTGCACATTATCTACTCAAAATTGTTAGCAATGAAATCCTCTTATGTCATCACTGCGATCAAATTTTAATACTATTCATCAGGTGCTACTACGATTGGCCGTATCATAAACTATGCCATTGCAGCATTGTGCAGGATATGTCTACGCTCGAGCCTCAAGCAGTGGATAACGTCAGCTTAATTCAATGAACAGGTAAGTTTCCTAGCTGGCTGTATGCCCACACAATGATCATCGAGAACTGATAGGCTGGTAGGATGTTTTCTTCAGTCACGATCCTTGACCGGTGGGTGGATCCTGAGGAGACAACAGGGTTGACAAAGGGAGCTCAAAAGAATGCAATCACTGTTGCTGCTCGATTAAGAAGGCCTCATATTGAATAAAGTGCAGGTCGTACACACTCATTGTGAGTGTAAAATGCCTAGTCGTGCTAACCTTCCAACCGGATGTAGTTCTTGTTGGGTTCCTGGAGATATCATGTCATATCCCATCTATGACCTTTATAGTCATGAACTGAACAAAGTTAAGCTTCTATCCAGGATCCTACTATACCAATTGGAGCATATAACAAAGAAAGATGGGAAGTGTGTGATTATGATTTCTTTTTCTCAGCCGGGTTTCATGGGATCAAAGACAAAGTGAAACACCACATTTCGTGACAACTGAGGTGGATATATGAGGCCTTCATTCCCCCAATGATTACAGCTACGTTCAATATTCTCAACTATACTCCGCTTTATTCGAAATCACCAATTCATTTGATGATTAGATTACAACCATCATTTGTTCACATACGATGTCGACGAATGGATCTCCACTGAAGGCAACCAATAAGGCTCCAACCAGTTGGCTGTTTGGCTCACAACAACGCCCAGATGACAATGTGGGAGCATCAGATAATAATGCCGGAAATACACAAAGCAAAGACACTCAATTCGGGCAACCCGCGAATCAATTTCAATCACCACCACCACCAGGGTATAGTTACCCCCCTTCGCAGCCACCATTTCCAGGCGTTCCACAGTTCTCCCACCAGGCTCCATTCAACATGGGAACAAGTTCACAACTTAGCTCTAGTGTGACCCAAGGATACCCGAGTTATGGGCCATCGTGGCAAGCATATGATTTCCCCCAAGGAGGATATGGTGGACCTCAAATGTTCCCCCCTCAGCAATTCACAGGACATGGGCCATCATCTCCAGGCACACCTCGAGTGCCTCCAGCACCGCCTCGAAACAATCCAGTCATTCGGCTGACCTCTTCCACTTCCACTGCTCCAGGACAATTTCCTGGCGCACCTTGTAGACCAACCATTAGCCTCCCAATGAAATGATTTCAGACAGCTGGGAAACCGCAGAGGACAGATATTGGCGCAATTGCCGATTTCCCCCTTTGGCAGATATTTCCTGTGATGAATACGATGCAGATAATGAGAGCGACGATTCGTTGGACTTGGGCAGGGCCAAAGAAAAGCCCCAATCATCTTGAAGCAAACAGAATTCTCCTTGAAGCAATTTCCCAAAAGGATGGGACAGCCCAACTTTAGTACCATCAACAAGTGGAAGAAAGTATGGGTGGCTGAGTTTCATGAGAAGAAGCATCAGTCCAGTATCCGCGGACAGAACCGTGTTAAATGGCTGCGAGATGGACCCGTGCACTGTGAGATGGAGGTTGCAGAGTTTTTGGAGACTTTCGAGACGTGGCTGCATTTGGAAAATTTTGATTATGTCGAACGGATTTGGCGACAGTGTGATGAGATGTTTTCGAAGGAATGTCCAAGTGAGAATCACGAGGCGAGGAAGAAGGGAACGTGAGGCAACAAGCAACCGGCGACAGATTTGGATGAGTGGGCGAGCAAAAAAACAAGATGTGACCTCCCAGAGTTGCCGACTACAACCTTCATGGTTGTGATTCATCCAGTGCCGAATGGCAACAATGAACAGACATGCAGCAATCAATTCCAAGCTTGTTACACAGATGTGAGGCACTGGGACGAGCTGATTGATTTGAACCAACCAAATTGTAGCCCGAAAGCACCATACTGTCTGACTGCAACATACAAATGCAACCTCTCGCAGGAAGAATTGGAAGAAGAGTATAAGGGATTATACGCAGAGGGGCAAATGATGAATGACCGTCTATATCGTCAGATTTCATACAACAGTTCCTTTTCAAATGCCTTCAAGTTTAAACTGCGACAAGATGTGAAACTATTTTTGGTGGAAATGAAGGTAGCTACAGGGAAGAAATTTGCGGAGCACGTAATTAGACCGGTGAAGGTAATCCCCACTAGCCTTGTTCAGGGTAGTTATGCCCCACTGCAAATCCATATACTTGGACTTCAGAGGGAGCCGATGAAAATGAAAGAGTGGTGGATGAGGCGGCAGGTGGGAAAGAGACTGATAGTAGTATTAATGTAAGTTCTGATTGAGTGAATAGAATTGATTATATTCCACATACTTGTTGAGTCCAAATGCTTGTCTGTGAAATACCTAACATCGCGGTGAATTTCAGGAGTGCCGCAGTATGAGCCCTCCAGCCGAACTTACCTCAGAGCAACTCAAAGAGATCATTGATGCCGAAAAGAAGTCCGGCCATCATGGAAGTGAGGTTCAGGCACAAGTGGATTGCAAGGAGGACATCGATCCAGAAGGTACCAGTTCAGTATTGAATACTGTTCTCAACACAATCAACAACAAATTTGAATACGAGTGTCTTCAGGAGGCGGTTGGGCTGCTCAATGCTCATCCGATTCTTCAATCAACAGAGGACAGTGTTCCAGGCGACAAGTATTCAATTCGAGGCCTGCCCGGAACGAAGTTTCTGGCGCACCAGGTTTGTGCGATTTCGTTCATTGTGAGGAGGTGGGTTTGGGATGCTGATATGCCAGGAGCACTGGTGGCAGATGAAATGGGACTTGGAAAGACTTTCACCTCGGTGGCAACAGGAATGATTTGTGCGCAGCTGACTGAGAACGATGTAATGGGGTTACCGCTGTCGATTTTGTGCAATAATACCCTTGCAGACTAGGTGAATATTATACAGAACGACTTTCCTGGAATAATCGGTGAAGAACGGGAATGGTATCCACTGCGGAGACATAATTCAGTGCCCTGCCACCTAATAGAGATCCAGAAAACACAACCGCAGGGGCATCCAGCGCTCATATCTGGCCTTGATCCAACCCTGGTGGTGACAATGCCCGGAGTCGCAGAGACGTTCAAGAGTGTCATTGATGCGATGATATTTGCAACAGATTTCGAACTGATCCACTTGTTCTACGCGGAACATACAAATCTCACTCATGAGGATCTGAACAACAATCTTGACCACCCAGAAAACCGATGAAATATCCACCTTGTGTCATATGATACCTTAACATCTAGAGTGAAACCATCAAGCAATGGCCAACTCTCACACTGTTCATGGAGTTTTGAGATATTTGATGAGTCTGATTGGTATAAGACGAAACATAGTGTCAGCTGGCAAATTGCGATAAATGCAAGAATTGGATTCAAACTACAAGTCACTGCAATGCCTGGTTTCCATTCACTCTATGACTGTTGTTTTCAGACGATGTGGCTGTTTTCAGATGTGCCTGAAGATCCAGAGGATGATACAGTGATGGAAAAGCATTGTGCCAGAGTACTGTATTCCGCTGTGAAGAGTTTGATGCAAGCTATCCGAACTGAAGATGAACACGCTCAATAGGATGCGGCACACCGGATGATCCAAATTGTAAAGCCCTGGACGATCAGGAGGTGGTCAGAATCAAAACTTGTGAATGGGTAACCACTTGGTCAGATACCGAAGGAGAATGCTCACCTTGTTGATCTCGAATGGGGCGAAGAAGAGCAAGCAAAACTGATCACCCTTGTGGACAGATACACTTCCTGGGGTGCTTCAGTAGCGTGAGGGTTCATTGATGGCGGCTGGCATGATGCTTATTAGTATTGGGCGACAGCGAGGATCGGAATAACATTTCTGGACAATGGTACAATGAATGGCCACTCGACACTTGGGTGGATTCTCTAATTTTCTGATTGCTGAGAGACACATTTCTGCCAATGCTTGTCAAGGAACCTGCGGAGTATCCCGAGCCTGACGAGGATGAAGCATCAAATGAGGCGCTCCTGCATTAGCCTGAAAGTAATAAAAGCACCTTGCCTCATGCACCTCCTCCTCAAAAGGCCATGCTATTTTGTCCGCTGCCAGGCCAAGTTCATCATTTGAAGTGGTGGCTCACAAAGGTTTTTGCGGATCATTTGGATATTTTCTACATGTATGCAGAAATGGGCAATGATGAACGCACAGAAATGCAGCCGAAATTCCAAGATTCGCCAAATTCTTCTGTGTTCGTAACTACACCCAAAGTGGGTGAGACAGGCCTAAATCTCACAGCACCAAGCTATGCAGTAATAACTCAGAAGTTCTCGGTACTGAATGAGCAGCGCCAGGCATTTGAATGGGTGGTCCGACTGGGGTGAAACAGAGTTCCACACATCTGGCTATTGAACACTTGACCTGGTGGCTATGATAGCGGAGCGAGTGATTGTCACCAGCTCTCTGGAGTGGAACAAATCAAAGTCCTACATGGCCTGATGAGCCGACTGAACATCATGACATCGATGATATACTGGATTCTGGAGTGTAACGAAAACCTTACGAAGTAGCTTATGTAGCAAGGAGATGTTGTGCAGTCAGATGGTGAGGATGAACAATAATTATCTTGGCAGTATAATCAAGATACGCCTCATCAAACATTCTACCAACACAATCTCACCAACTGATGCAAGATAGGCAAATGGTATGGAGAATAAGACGCTTGTGAAGAGTATTGGTTGCAGCTCAATTCCATTTCGTGTTAGTTGATTATAGTGATGAATATGGAATAAAGTCAATAATCAACAAATATCTGGTAAACGGTAATATAGCCTAATTTGGATGCTCCAATATGTGATGAAGAGCTGGTGCGCTGGTTGAATGGTCGACTAGTTCAAATTCTGTGGTGTCGAAAAATTTTCTATCTGTCAATTTGATGAAACTGCAGTCACATATCATCTTCATCGTATATTGTCCGTGTGGAATTGTGATACGAATTCTGCGAATGGCATTCCACTTATCAGGTGTGCCTGATCCTCCATGTGTGATTCAAATTATTTGTTTCTTATCTAATGCAGCAACACCAGACACTAGGATTGCGACAGAATTCGGGATATTCACTGAATCTATAATGCGGAATATTTTACAGTCAATTGCACATCAGAATCACTATCAACATTTCGACTCTCCTGAGACAGATCCATCACAGTATATCTCTAACCATCCAGGGATAGAAAGACTGTCTAAGCAATATCGAGTTGATGTATCGTATTTTACAATACAGCTTACGTATTTCAATCTTACCCGAAGAATACCATTGAGTATGCGTTCGCTCAGTAATGAAATTCAGGCACACCTCAAATCCACTCTCCAGTCGAGTGTGATGGTCTCAGATTTGACACCACACGCATATTCTATTCAACAGCTGATTGTGCCATGCAAGCACTCATTATTCACATATAATCCCACTCCAGGCACACCTCTGAACCATGAATACCCACATTGCATTACCTTTGAATCTGTGGCTGCCAGCACACACAGTATCATCTGTCAGACACTAAACTTTTAGGTGCAGGTGTGGTTCTTCCCACTCGAACCCAGCTGAATATCAGAATATATGCTTCATCAGTATGTGAATTCCACCGCTTAAATGCCGTAACTGTCATGCTCTGTGTCAACCTATCTTTTGGAGGAAGGTGTCCACCACACGCCTACTGTAGATACACTGCCCTGGCCGATAAGTCACCACACTTGACTGAATTTGGACTAAGAAGTGTGTTCAGACCTTACATTTCCAATATCTTAAAATAGCGTCTGTCGTTCGGGCTCCATAATTATGCTGCAGCTTGAGAGAGTGAACTTCAAAAGACAGCTTCTGCTCAGTGATTCTACAGATGACCGGCAACTCCCGATCACTTGTATACCACACTTCCTCCAATAGGCTCAAATTCACCACTGTTCTAATGCAGACTTAACTACATTTTGACTAACTTGTATATTTGGGCCTTCAAATATCCGTATCTTAAAATAGATTGTGTGAACTGATTTCCATCAAGAGTTCTCGAAGAGAGAGAATCTGTATGCCAGTCTCTGCTCTGCGGCCCAATTGGTGACCGGCAAGCTCCCGGCCACCAGGTATCTCGAATGCCTGATCTTCATGACAAATCATAAACAGACCATATCTGATTTCCACCAACATGCAATCCCAAGTGTGGATGAAGGACATATAGTGATGAAAGCTCGATTAAAGGAAAGGCAGTTTCTGAGAGTCCAAGTAACTGTGAAAATAAGGTGAGCCTGCAATCGCAGCCATTAGATTGTATTCTGCGTGCCAATTCAATGCTAGCGGCACCTCAATTGGCAGGAACTGCATGCTGTTATTCGTCTTTCCACTGTCAGATGAAGCCTCATGATGCATTCATATTGTTCTTATGCACTGCTTTGAATGCCAATAATTATATTAAGTCAAAATTGTAACATTGAGACTCATAATGTTTATGATAAAATGATGCGGTAATTACATAATAGTATGCGCAACATCTTAATGTGAGTGACTATTTATGACCTATTTGCTACCAATCTTGGCATTGACAAGCACTGTAATCGATTAGATTACCCTTAAGTCTTCATTGTTACTTTACCATTCTTTCTCTCTGTTGAATCTGTCCTTTGTAAATCCAAATTCTCCGTCCTCTCTAACACCGACTACATACATATTGTGACTTCAGCAGACTCAGAACGCTGAGAGTGAAGTTCTCCACCTGATATTGCCTAATCGACAGCTAACCTTCCAGCAGAATCCTACAAGAAAAGAATATCATCAAGATAGAGTGTCTATCTGACTGGTATACTGCATTCGGAGATTCATATTTATCCACTATCAGCAACATACCCAGTTGGTACAATTGTAACTTCAACTGATGCCACTCACCAAGATTCCAACTCTATCCTCCGTCCAGGTCCTGCAAGATTCATCAACACACCGACAATTCTGTGCCACGCGGTCACCTCTCATATGTTCACACTAGAGGCATAATGAACTACCTTCGGCGGAGTTATATTCAAGGGCGATCATAATCAACACAGTTCTCAGTATTCCACCTATGTCCGGCCCTGAGAGTTAGTTAGTGATTCAACCATGTTAATATCTCGAGTTCTTCAGGTGTGTTGAGATCTTCAGGTGCATCTGGTTCAAATTCTAGGTATCTTGGTTCAATTCAACCTCCTATTCTTGCATCCATAGCGTATTTGGATACGAATGCTAACATTGGGGAATTGGGGGCATGAAGAATCCGTCTAATGTGGTGCACCTGATGCTTTCTAAATCACAACACAGAACTAGCTTTGAGAATATATATATGAACCGCAGACACTGTCATCCGGACTGTTTCCAGGTACGCCTTGAAATGCATCCTCCATGGCCGAGCGTCAATGTGTCCAGGCATGCCTCGAATTGCATCCTCGTCGACTGTGTGTCACATTGTTGCCCTATTTTCCCCTCATTCTATTAAACTTCGTACTATATTTACACATATATGATTCTGTCTACATTCTGCAACGTTACTTCATCAACATGGAACCTATGGCTAGCCATGGGAGGAATCACTATTCACAGAAGATTCAAGAAGCACCCCCTGAGCGAGCACTTGCATCTGTATTCAAGGAGACAGCCAATGTTCATTGCCGATCAAATGTTTCAATTCCAACCTTTGTGTATAGTGTTAGAGATAGCTAATATCCGCGCTATAATTCATATGACGCAGGTTGATGACGATACTGATCGGGAAGAGATCAGTAATGACGACGGGGAAGACGTTCGAGAGTTCACCTTGTCATTCGATATCGAAGAAGACGATTTGGACAACCAGCAAGAGGTCCTACATCTAGACCAGGGTGGCCGTGATAGGATAATACGAACTACAAGAGTTCCACTGCCAAAGAAATGGAACTGTGCCGATACTGTCATTGCCCGCACTTCACTGCCAAATCTGCGACATCCAGCCAGGGCCATGGCACTACCCTTGCTCAAACTCCAAAAGTCAACCATCAACATATTACGTGAGTCTGACATTGTACCGGCCCAGGCGCTCCCGCTTCCCAAGGCTGGTGGAGACCATAGTGTTCCTCAACCAAAGGCCGGTGGAGATCGCAAAGTTCCTCAATATCCAAACGCTACCTTTGAGGTAGCAGGATGGTTCAAGAAGGCAATCGTATTCACAAAGACTGACCAGACAATCATTTCCGATGAGCAGTACTCGATGGTTGACGAAGATTGGCCACTAGCAATTGAAGCCCAGGATCAACAGCAGGCATTAGCAGGTCCTCCTATATGTACACCATCTGTGTGTCAATTGGCCAGTGGTCCATCTGTTAAAATCAATCCGCAAACCCAAGAGGCCATAAGTGTTTACTCTGTTTTCTGCTCCTCAATTGAACTTGTGATGATACTAATCCCCAAAAATTTATATACTTAAAACTAAAGATGAGTACCATTCCAGAGCGTTTTGCAGATGGAGCTCGTTGAATTATTGTCAGAAGTTACCAGTCGGATTTAGGATCAGTGACTGCGCTTCGGATCCAGGTTGAGGAACTCCTGTTTCATGATGCTTATTCCTCGAAGGTCATCGATGTTAAGAAGTCCTGGTTCATGCGGATGGAAGTGCTTGACTTAATCTACCATCAGTTTGTCTTCACTGCCAATAGCTTGGGGTGACAACCGACCACATCGCTGTGCTTTCAACCACTTACACCGCAGACATTAGCCCTTCTGGCCGCAACTATTCATTGTGCGCTGTCGGAGTATGCCACTGGAAAGAAGGTTGCTGTTATGTTTTCTCAAGATGAATATTGAGGTAAATTTTGCCCTTCCACGGTGATGGATTGTATTACTGCAGAAACCACTGCACTCATCAATAAGACATGGTTGGCTGCTTCATACGCCCCCCCATGGTTCTCCTCCGGCATAATAGGCGCTCCTCAACCCCATCGCCGCTTCTCAGTCTAGATTGGCGCTTCGATATTTCATGCAGCGCTCCATACTGCATTTCTGTCGGCGCTCCTCCTCCAGGTCAGCTCTCCCCCTCTAGAATGGGCGCTCCTCAATCCCTTCCTCAACCTCGATCAGGAGCGCCTCTATTTCATTCCAGATTCTTTACCTCGCTCCCGTTCCGCGATGCTCACCATAGATGGGTTGCTCCGCTGGATAGGCGCTCCTTGGCTTGCATTTGCGCCCCCCAATTTCATTCTGCACTCCTCCATCACCATCATCACTCCCATTGCCCACCCTGCGCTCCACATCAGGCACTCCTCCTTTCCTGGTGGCACACCTCTTTTCCCTGTGAATTCATCATATTGCCATTCAATCACCAGTTTGATTCACCGCGAGCTAACTTCTCAATTCCAACTGTTTAGATTTCACCAATCGAGCCAAACGACATTCGAATTCAATTTCTCCCACTCGCCAGGCCAGAATCATTCAGAAATACAAGGAGTGCCTCCTGCTTGTTTGCACCGTTGATGAATTGTGTGTTTCTGCAATTGTCGGCCCTGATGAGATGGGAGATTTAGCGGATGATGTTGAGACTATGTTCGATTAATATCATTCAATCGCGTTGCCGGGCTATTGATTCTGGTTTACCCGCTTTCATTTTTGAATCACTCGTCATTTTCTTTGGTTATCCTTAATTTAGCGATGCAGACAGTAGAATGTTGAATGAGATACTAGGTACTATAGTATGATTTAGAAGTTGATAATGAACAATAATCTATGCATCATACGTGGAGGGTATTCTTATTGCTCGTGTACATCCAGAGAATCTCAGATACCGCCTGCAGTCCTTCGAATGAATATCCCTAAGAATCCAGGCATCTCTCAGAGTTAGTATGGGATTCCCGCATTGGTTGGGCGACAGTCCCAGTTGCTCCCAAACTTATCACAACCACTCCCAGGGTGCTCCTGTACCAGTCATCAGAGATCCCAGTGACTCCAAAAGCCGGCCGGAATGCCCTCCTCGGGTCTTTTTCTCTCCTGAGATTGATGCTTCTGACTTTACAGTCCGCCTCCTCTCACACACTCCTGGAGGCTCCCAGTGACTAAAATACATTTTGCTGATGTGGCATATTTCCAGATGAACTTTCAGTAGACGTACTCGATTCCAAGAAGCACTTGATCATCATTAGCTAACTGAGGGATTTGGAAATACTTTAATATGTTGATTCGGTCTGATTCCATGTGGACTCCGTTGGATGTGATATCCAACTGCAAGAAGCTTATTTATTAACCTTGGACTCGACAGCTCTTGGCTTTACTCTCGCAACCCAATTGCTGCTGTTCCTGCAGCAATTGGCACACATGCATATCATGATTCCTCTGTATTGCCAACCTGATGAGTACATAGTTGAAATCATTTACTATAATGTCATTAATGCATCACTCCTGGGAATGATTGATGTATGACTGATGTGTAGCTGGCATGTTAGTTGAACTGAGTTACATAATCTGGCATCTGAAATGGCTACAGTATAATACAAATTCCCTTTTGTTCTTGTCCAATTGCTTGATCTGGATGTTGCTATCAGCATGATAGAGAACTACCTGTATAAATAGACCAGCCTAGCATTCATGGTTAACCATTTCTGAGACTTACTGATGTGTAATACAGATACTTCACTGTTTCCTTGTTAAGCGCATGATAGTCAATACAGAGTCTTAGTCATTCAAGCTTTGTCCTAGCACATGGAATGGATGCTGTCAATGGCAATAATAACCACTGAGTATATTTGTTGGCTTGATTTGCATTACTGAAAGCTTCAAACATCATCAACTCAAACTCCAAGGGATTATAACTCTACTCAATTCACAACTTGCCAGAAGGCTACCAATAATGTGCCTGGATGATTGCCTGATGTGGTAGTTGTGAATCCACCTTGGTTTTGCTGATAGCCTCCATGAAATCTCTGTTTATGGCCTTGATAAGTCCTACATCATCTGTAGGCAGCATCATTGACATTGTCACAGCTCCATAGGCAAACATTAGTTCTGCTTAGTACTGCATATAGAGTGTTAGAGGAATATCGAGCAGGGCAGATGTAAAGTTGTTCACCTAGGGAAGAGCCAAGCCCTGCCATCCAGCTCTCCCCTCCTGTCTCTGCTAGCCAGTAGCATTCATTCAAGGTTCCCATGTCACTGCACTTCTGCTGCACAAACAGCCACAGCTCTCTGATTGCCAATCAAGTACCTGGGGCCAAACTCAGTTCCATCTGGTGATGTCTTCCACAATTGCTTCCAACAGCCCTGTACCATCACCCACTTCAAGAAGGAATGGCATGACTACTTTTCCTCTGTCCAGTGGATCATCAAATGCAGAATGCAACAGTACATTAATATTTGGCATACTGTGACCTTTATTGTAACATGCCTCCTATGTAGCCATTGATCCTACCATTACTTGTAAGATTATCTTGATGCTCAACCTAGCCCACTGCGACAACTTGCGCTTCCCCTGTGGCTTCCAGAGCATATTGTTGCCCATGATACCAATCGACATCAGGGCCCCTGGACTTGCAGAAATCCAATTTCACAGTATTGTTGTAAGGCTGCATGTATATAACTAGCACCTTGGATTCCTAAGCTGGTGTTATGTGGTCCATATACTGAACTGTGTACACTGAGCATCCACTTTCACATGTACCAGCCATTGCATGGCCATTGAGGTCCAGAGTCATGATGAAGGCTGCATTGTCTGGTAAACCGAATTGTGTTCGCAGTCTCATTACCATACAGATGAATGTTATGGTGCAATCAATAACAGTTCAGATATGACGCATTTCGCAACATCCACATCATATAAATACCTCATGAATAATATGAAACATATCTGGTCTGGATTGAAAGCATTAGTTCTGACATAAAATATGAGCTATATGGCTTTGAACACAACCTATAACGTGAGAGCAATCTGATGCATCTGTATAATATCCATTGTTGGCATCAACATCTGTGTTGGCAACCTCCCCACACTGACATCAGCCATATCAAACTGATCACATCAGACTACATGCAATCAGAAGCATATGAGTGTTTTGGTTACGCTTGTTGAATAATGAGAGTTAGTTGACTTGGTGTCCTCCTTTTATGCTCAGACACGTGTTCTATGTCTGCCACTCTGGTCTGTATTTTTCTCAGAAGGTCATAGGGCGAAGATCAATCTTGGGATTGGGGAATTCTCACTGCAATCATTAGTTGGTGAAAAGTTGGACCCCAATGACTTCAATTTAAATGCAAGGTTCTGGCAGCAGGCCTGACAATTGTCCCCTCTGACCTGATTTGCCATGATTGTTTACCCTAAATTGGCCAGGATTACTACTGGTGATGTATGTCGACTCAGAGAAAGATGACTTATAGCTTGGGAGAGCACCTTAGCAGCATGAGTCTGTATGCTGTGTGTGCTGCTGTTGGTTTGCTGCTGTGGTGGCTGCATACTTTCAAGATATGAAACCTCCAAGGCAACAGCCATATTGAACAAGTTGTCCAATGTGTCATATATGCCACTGAGTGGAGCTGTCAGGCAAATGATTATCTTGGGAGAATTGTTGAGGCCTGCTATAGAAATACCGTGGAGAACATCTTTGTACTTGTAACACTTTCGTCCAGTCTGGCTCCAATCAGCCTTGGCATACTCTGCACAGACGCAGACCGATTCTTGTAGAAGTTGTTTGGATTCCTTTATCAGCCTGATCACTGCCATGTAACATCAATCCTCATCTCTATATACCTTCACCCTTTTCTGTCAGAGGAAGTTGATATCTTGATGGCATGTGTTTGGTTCAACAGGGAAGTTGCCTCTGCATGTGAAATGGTCAGTGATCTCTGTCTGTTTGTGTGCCGGATGTTGGTAATAGCACTGGCCAATGAAAAGTGAAATCTCATATTTGACATGATAGGGTCAATTGTATTCGAATTGGCAGCTCTGTGAGTTCATTACTCATAGTTGAGCATCCCAAAATCAGTCTAGCTCTTTTGAACTCCCACAGAACTGAACATGGTCGACCATTCTGCTAATATTTAGTTTCAGACATGCAAGACTTCATTTGGTGTGTTTGGTGTTATAAATCACCCATTGATTGTATTTCGCACCAAATCAGTACCACTTGCCCAACATTAACCCTTTCCAGTTTCTCTCAGTCTTCACACTAGGCTTGATATCCAAATGGTATTACCAGCATCAATCGGTTTTGGGTTGCCACAAGTTGATGGTTCTAGTTAGTATTTTGTAAATCACAATCACCAACAGCATCACAGTTCTAGAACTATTGCAATTCTGGACCACAAATTTCATTGTTGCAGTCAATATGAATGTCATCATTGAGGTTAACTGTAGCGTCAGTACGAAGGTCATTACCAAGGTCATCATCGAAGTTATCAACATCATTATACCATATTTTCGTGAAACATATTGGTGAAGTGGGTTCTGCTGTTGATGCTGCAGCCTTGACAATCTCATAACTCTCATGTATCCCAGTTATACACAATTGCTTTCAGCCAGATTTGATAGAATGTATGGTATTTGGTAAAACACATTATATTTGTTGCAATGAATCAACACAAGTAAATTGCAAGTTACGGTCAGTGAAAGGTTTCGAATTGATTCGCACCAATAATACTGAGAGGTGGTGGACTTGGAACTGGTATAATACAAGGATGCATCAAAAGACATGGTTCTACCCACTGATCAGGTATCAAAGTAGAGTTGTAGGTAGGCAGGATTATTGCTGGTGATCTAAAACAGATTTTGAATTGGCTATATTACATTGCAGTTATTCAGCCCTGGACACATCTCATGCTATTGGCAAGAACCCAATCATGAGTGCAGTTTGAGCCCGTTTAATATATCCTACCAAGGATAGTAGGGTACATACCATGCTGCAACTGGATTATGGAAACTGCACACAAAATCATAGACTGAGTAGAGTGTGATACAATGTTAATTAGAGTATTGAAAGAATTGTGTGTAGAATTTTGGGACATTGAATAATTGGACAAATAATAATGACAAGTATATAATTGAAGATAGAGTGTATACTGAATACAAATATTGATGTACATTGTGGTGAGTTATAGGGAGAGTTGCCCATGTGCACTATGCAGAGACAATTTCCAGTTTAAGAGCAGATTTTGAGACAATTCTCCTCATAACAACAGTTTTATCTATAGGCACCCAATCTGTATTAAGAGCTCAATTTTTGCCAAAATCCATTTAAACCCTAATTATGTACACTTATAATTGTTGCAGGCTATTCCCAACCAGTCATTGTTGAATTGCCAGCTAGTAGTAGGTTGGGAGCAGTTGGCAATTACCAAACAAGCCAGAAATGTCAAAATTATAATTTAGAGGATATTATACTATGAGCACATGCAGAAGAATACAAAGAGGTATGTGAAACAGACCAGAGAGAGGGATAATCATTTGGCAATCTACCTCTGGCATGAAAGTTTATTTCATAATTTGTTTATTGCTGATATATAGATTGGCAAAACACAGATTCATCGCTAGCAGTAAGTAGGAATATATGTGAAATATCAGACTAGAATCCTATATTGGTCAAATTTTACAATTGACTGAACCCTGGTGGAGGTCTTCAGGTATACTGGAATCAACTGGCAAATTCTGTGAGAGATTGCACAAGAAACTGGATATGCAGATGGCAAAGTTGGAATAATATTAAATAACTGCAGATCAGTCTGGGTTAAAAACATATTCTCTGAGAATGCTGCATGTACACATGAAAATCATAGTTATAAATCATCATGAATTGTTTGTCTAATGTATTTATTCTCTTTGTATGTCCATCTATACATCTATATATCTATGTATCTATATATCCATGTATCAATATCTCTTTATTTCTATACAGGTTTGTATGTATATATCTGTTCATCTTCATCGAGTATATCAAGACTAGCTGCAAGCAGTTATGGTGTACAATTAGATATACTATGGGAGATGGTGATCAAGTGAGTTTTGGGATGTATTTGAGACAATGATGGACCGAAATTAGAGCTGAACATGACAGCGTGATGGAAGTATCTTAGTGTTGCAACATGAGTTCATTATTGTAAAAACTTAGAGATGTTCAGGAAATCTAGGATTGGACCAACACGAAGATAGAAATTAAGTAAACTTGAGAAATTCAGTTGGTAAATTGCAATCGAGAGTTTGGAGATCCCTGTTCTGGGTGACATGGAGTGAACTTTGAGATAGACTTGGAAGCAATAATCAAGTGAGTTTGGAGATATACTTGGTGGGTACAATCAAGTTACAGTGAAGATGCATTTGGAATGTTTAATTTGGTGACCTGGGGGGGGATACTTGGAGGTAATCAATCTGGGGACGGGTGATTAGAAGGAGTGGCAGGAGTGGAAACTCTATACAATGGATATGTGGCAATTACACAAACAATATGAAAGTAAACACTGCATTTGGGTTTATAGAAAGCTGTCTAGGGTTGTTGATCAGGAGGGAGATACAATGGATGCTAAGTCTCTATTCAGAGGTAAACATAGAGTCAGCAGAATGAACTGTGGCAAGTTTGATGCTGTATACAGTTGATCGTTAGTTGATACAGTGGTTAGTGTTGACTTGTGCATTGAGTATGTTCCAGATGATAGTTACCACTGTAATTGAATTACTCTGATAATAGTAGAGCTGTCTATGTAATGCGATAGATGGGGAATGGAGATGGGAAGAATATGCACAGTGTGGAAAATAAGGGTGTCACCTACCAGGTCAAATTTAGAATATATCTTATGTGTACTCATACTAGCTGGATGTTTGGGTGTTTTTAGCAGATTATGTATTGCAAATTGTCTGCTGTATACAGCATTCTCTCAGGTCCCAGTTATACATAATTATATTCCCTATCCACTCACATTTCAATCTGGCAGCTTGCTCTGCCTTGGATACAATTCTTTTGTCACCTGAAAACATAATGCTGAATTATCCCATACTTTCTCCACTTGTAATATATATATGATGACAACCAGTACTACATCTACTCAAGATTGAATATCATTGACTTACAGCTATTTTCACATCTCCCATTTCTGTGTATGCCATGTACTACTTGAATCTCTCCATAATTCCACAATTATAGGTAAACTAATTAATTTCCAATTGCATTTCCCAATTGATTGACCACTATGAGATTAACTACCTTACAGTACACCTCGAAATTTACTTTATTACTGCCATCAAGTACCTATCTAACTTTACTAGATTATATCATTTCAGTGTATCACTAAACTGACTCGATTTTAGCATTTAGGTTTGTAATTTACGGACTACAATGTACACTACAAATCTTGCACTGTAATCACATCGAACTCTCCATAATGATGGAATTCAAGTACATTGTGCTGAAACCACTCAGCACGAAGCCACAGAACCTATTACCAATACTGCGCTGAATCTCTTGTGGTAGTCTATGAGTGCTTCTGACAGCCAGCAGTTGTGCCTCAGTTGCAGATGAGGATGATGAAAGAGGTCCAATACAGACACATGCCAGCCTCACTGTATTCCTTGTGTATATATCTTGAGTGTTTCTACATTTCTCTTCTCTGTACTATAGATAACATGTAGCATTTTTCTCCCAACTTCTATAACATAACAAGTTATAATTCTGGTGGCAATTACTCTCTTGATCTCTACGATTAATTCCAACCTCTTTTTTGTCAAATTTATTTCAATGGCATTATCTCCCCACAATCTTTGTTGGAACCGTACTTGTATGAATTACTTCACCTGGGCAATGAATGTGAATATAGTCTGTATAACAGATGACTAAAGGCTGATCCTCTGCGAAGAATATCAACAATGTGACATATCAGCCATATTGTTCAAAAGTGGGATCCAGATGTACGAACAGCCACAGCCAATATATACCTCTGTTGGCATCAAGCAGTTGGGCAACTTGTGAAGAGTCTCAAAATCCAGTGGATCTGTAGAAGAAGGTACAGAATCTTTATGAATACAAGCGATATACCTCATACTTCTGTATTTGGAAAAAGTTCAATGAATTGTAGCTTGCTGACTATACTAAATCTGATAAAGACAGTGTAATGTCACTTCACATTAATGCGCATCGATCTCTCAGCCAGCTGCTGCACAGTACCGGAGAAAACATTGACAATGACCCAGAGTACCATGTCTCACTGATTGGTCTTAGCACTTTCTATAACTCCTTTGTTATCGCAACTATACAAACTATTCATTAGAGTGACAATTACAACCAGAACTATATTGATCTGTATCATCTTATATATCAACTGTTACACAAAGATCAACAATAAAAGGCAGTTAGACTCAGAGTAACAGAGCCTGTGAATGTTGGCAGTTCCAAAACTGGAATGGAACTCTATTCTGATTGATAGTGATCTTGGTTTCAATGTCTTAGTCTTAGTATGTGCACTCCCAATTTTACAATCATCATCCAATCTGCAAACACTGTGAAAGAAACTGCCACAAGCAAGGTTCGTGCCATGATGATCCCCCAGAAACCATGACAGAATTCAGATACACTCAGCATGCAATACTCACTGATGCCTCTACTGCATTGAAATGTGCTGAAATAACACCTGGAGAATGAAATCTATTTTGACATCTGTGTTTGAACTATTCTCGTCATGTCCTTGTATCTGTTTGTCTGTCAATCAGTCAGTCAGTTGCTCTGTCTGTCTGTCAGTTTGTTAGTCAGTCAGTCAGTCAGTCAGTCAGTCAGTCAGTTAGTCAGTCAGTCAGTCAGTTAGTTAGTCTCTCAGTCAGTCTTTCAGTCTGTCAGTCTGTATTAGTCTGTCTGTCTATCTGTCTCTGTCTGTCAAACAGTCTGTCGACTGTGTGTCTCTGTCTGTCCAACTGTCTGTTCACTGTTGTCCATTGTCCATTGTCCATTGCCTGTGGTCAAGTCACCAACCTGATATTGTAGCCTCATCTGTTTGCTTCTCCATAGTGAATACATTAGTCTGGGGGAAGAAATTGTTACTGTCCAGCATTAACTTGATTTGGCATTGCCCGCTTTGTACTCTTTTTGTCTCTCTTGTGATGCCAGGCATTGGGTAGGCTTCTGTGGAGTTTCCCACATTATGGCAATCAGCCGGCTGGATGGCTCGTTCATCTGTGGCTGCATATTTGGTTTGTTGTTTGGGGTATTTAGTTATCAAGTTCTTGCTTCTGTTGTTTGATTGTCATGGAGCATGGCAAGAGGGCAATGTACTCCAGATGTACATGATATTACAGCTCAGATACACAGCCAGGTCTGCAAGGGCTGATACCTTCTGAGTTTATATTGTATATTTCTCCTTCTCTCATCTCTGTAACATTGAATGCATGAACACCAATCTGCCCAACTCGGACATTATAACAGACTCGAGCGGCATGGATAGTATTAGCAACGGGTCCAAATTCCTGGGTCAGTTCCGGGTCCGGTTCCAACCCGGAACCGGACCATTGCAACGGGTTTCCACCCAAAACCCGCTCTTCAAAAGTCAACATTTCCTGCTCCAATTGAGTATTGGAGTTCTGATCGTATCGTGACATAATCTTTACGTGAAATATGCAGTTCGATGCCCTCTTTGATCTCCCATTCTCCGATTTGCAATCGGACCAATTGTCGTGGAGTCACGATGGAAACCCGGTCATTTCGGCGTGATTTTCGGCTCAATTTCAAAGCGACTCAATAAATATAGATCCGATCGCAAATCTGAGAATGGGAGATGAAATAGGGCATCAATCTGCACATTTCACGTATAGATCATGTTGCGATATGATCAGAATTCAAATACTTAATTGGGGCCAAAGTTGTAGGAACCGTAAAATGGAACCACAGTCCGGTTCCAACCCGTCCCCGAACCCAGTGGGTATCCCTGTTCTCTGGGTAACAACCCGGACTGGACCATCTGGTCCGGTTCCAAACCTGGACCGCAGCCGGGTAATCCGGAACCGTTGCTAACACTAAACATGGAGAGGGAGTTTGTAGATTTGATTAGCTACTCGACCAGAAGAAACTACTCAAATTGGGTTGATCTATGAAAACTCAGCAATTGTGGTAGGTCCAATAGCTGGGAATGATAGCATGTATATCTTGTTGTATGGTAAGATAATGTCTATCTACACAGTGGTGTGCCAAAAATATACTTAATATAGCTCAGCCCATCTCTGTTATCTCCATATTTCTGTATACCAATTACTAACATATCCGCGGCAAAATGAGTGGTAGTGCAGGCGAGATAAGGATCTTCCCATCACAACTCCTCCCTGGCCCTTTGTACAATACACACCTAATAGCTTCCATCTCATATAAGTTTATACCCAAACCCGAAAGAACATACAAATAACATCAACCCACATAAATTCAAAGCAAAAATGCAACTCCAAAGAAAGAAAATATATCTACAGGCAAAACATAAACTGAAAAGAAAACCATATTGACTCTAACTTTGTACACACCCAGCTGATTCTGCCACTCTTCGTATCTGCATTTCTGTACCCATCCCCTTGTGCAAATGGCTGGATGATGTCAATATGAGCGACAAATCGGATAAGCATGCATGGAATGCATACATGGCAGTGGTAATTTGACACTGGAGAGTATAAATATCTCAAGATATTCATTTACTGCTTGTTGGAAGATGGGTACAGCTTTGTTCCCCAGATGTCTGTGAAGGTGGGCATACATTCTTGTGTCATCGTCCAACATTCACACACTGTCATCGTTGCCACCAAATTCATCATGAGAGCAGATCGCTGAATATTTCTTTGTAGAATTATTGTCAAACTTGCTACTTTCAATACTGGTAGTGGACAGCTGGTTATGCAATTGATTACCCAGTTGGTTGTAATATGTTGGTTACTCTGAGGGCATATGTGAATTATTTTTAGTTGTAGTTGGGATGATGGTACCAGCCTCATATTCCATGGAGATTGGCACGTTGGTACCAAACAATTCCTCAGCCACAGTTGGTGGGATCATACCAGTGTCCTATTTGGCTGGAGTGCTGGCTATATCCCCAGACCCATCCTCAGCCATATCCGTCGAATGCTCTCCAATGTTACCCACAGCCTTCTTATTTCCAATGCTTGTTTCCTTAGTTGGTGGGGATGGTGGTGAAATAATCTCCATTTAAATAGGGAATAGAGGTATTGTCAGTAACCCATGGATGGGAGGAGGAACTGACAGTGAGAGGGTATAAAGTCGACAGTGTAATTGATGGCATCCATACTAAGGCGATGACTACCTGACTTTCCAATCCCCAGTACCATTTCCGGCCTGTAGCTTTTTTGTTGATATCTTCATCCAGATGAGAGTAGCCAATTTCTAACAAATTTTTATTCTTCTGCATGTCTGTGGATGAATACCACTTCTTGACTTTTGCCATCCGGAGTAGCTTGGTGAGGTGGTTGAAGTTTTTACAATGGAGGCATTGGTTCACTAACTTGGGATCCCTGGATTCATCTCAGTTTATTATGGTCAATTCTTTTGACTTCTTACTCCCACCAACATCCACCAGAAGTACTGGTGTTACAGAATTGTACTATCAGAGATCTTCCAACTGCTTAGTTATATGTACATTCCTCTTCTGAGTGAATGGGCACTAATTAGTCATCTCTTATACCCTGCCGGAGCAATTGAGGGCCTTTGGGTAGTTGTTATACTGCTTGTATTTCAAAGACTTCCAACATAGAGTATTATCCACAAGGATTGATAGCCATGCGACCTGAGCATTGGCAGCATGAGAAATGACACCCAAGAGAAGATTGATCTTGAGTATGAAGTCAGCTTGGCATAAGAGGTTGAGCTCCTGAGTAACAACCACCACAGCAATCTGTAATAATCCAACCGCGCTATTCAAGAACAAGCAATGATGTTGTGGAGACATACAAATGAAATATACTTGGGCAATCAGGAATCACTGAGTGACCAGATCGAGGCAGAAGTGGTGCAAAACACCCCTCCTGGTATATAATGAACTACCTCTTCTCACATACTTCCAGAAACACAGCCATTGTACTCTACCATTCAACTCACTGCACACACAGACAACTGTACCCAATATTGCAATCTCCAATATAATTGACAATTAACAACCAGCATAACCATTAAATCTGACATCCAGACTGTGGCACTACTGAGCAACTCCATGGATGTCAAAGTGCACTTAGCCACTAACACTACTGCAATATACTCTGACAGTACTAGAGCTACCCCCACTGCAGCCACTACCTCTACAGCCTCCACTACCGCAGCCACTACCACACTCACCACCACTACTACAGCTGAAAGCACTGCGATTACTACTTATGCCACCTCCTGTGATATCTAGTCAATCACCAGTTATTCTTCTGCAGTATCCCATTCACTGGAGAGAGCATTTCAACTCAGCAGGGACTTGTTTACATCAGTGTTTCGATTGGTGCTCTGCTCTCACATATTGTACAGCGCTTCTTTTATCTACTAGATCTTCATGCTCCACTGCGGTCTCCATCTATACCATCCATGATACTACCCAGTCTTTTGACATTATTGAATACCGTGTTTGTTGTGGGTGATTTTTCTGACCTGCTACTGCCTCACTATTGAATGGATTGAATTGGTCCATTTGCTTGTCTTGCATGGTGTCAGGTATACAAAGTACTTGACTACCATGTATGATTTGGTTGTGACATATCATCTTCATTAGTTGACTGCCAACTATACTGCAAGTGAGCTCCAGTTCTACATCAGCCAGTCTATGAGTTTACATGGTTTGGTCATTTGTTGTAATCCCATAGAGTCCTTACTACCAAATGTTCAGTTTGGCAGTGTGGGACAACTCCATCTTTGTTTTATGCATGAGAGCAAAGTGTTGAATTTGTGGTCTGCCGCTTAGAGGTTGGCTGCTTGATTGAACTCATGTTTGTTGTTATCTCTCAAGCCCTGCAGATTTTGTCTGGCAGCATCAATATCTTCTTGCCAGCAATCCAGCTGCGCCACTTCAGCTACTATTTGTAAAGCTGTGGTGTTAGTTTTTGAGGCTGGTTGGCAGTATTCCATGTCAAGTTATCAACCTCCATTGAGAGGGCCACGTCATAACCAAACACATTGTGGATGGGCCAATGGGCAGTGGACGATTTGAAGTTAGTTCTGTCGGCCCAAATCCCCACTAGGTGGGATCCAATGAATATTGTCTTAGGTTTCTCTGAGCAGGCCATATGTTAGGATAGTACATATACCAGGTATCTGTTTTCTCATTTGCTTGCTCCATTTCTGGCGGCATGGGTTGGAACAGTAGTACTGGTTTGGATGTTGAAAGATATAAGTACCAGGTTGGTCCATTTCTGGATGACTACCTGTGTATCGAACACCACATTTTGTGGGATTTGGAACCAACAAATTACCTTCTCATGAAAGTTGTTGGCTGCCTTCTGCAATATACACTTCTTCAATATTTCTTTCTTCACCCACTGGCTGCGATATTTGCTGCCTATCATCATTGGCTGGTATCCATCCTCTTTTTGGGCAGGTACAAATTGTTAATTCTCACTCAGTACAACTGGTGTCCAACTAATAGGCTCATGAGGGGTTTATCAAATACCAGTGGCAATTATTCCTCCCACTCTGGCCATGGTAACACCCAGGCTTTGACTGTGTTGTTTATTTCAGGCCACTTGTACCGCTCAACTACCATTTAAATCAATACTTCCCACACACAACTGCTGCTGAGTTCATAACCAGCTTCCATTGGTTTTCTTCTCTTCTCCGTCCTCACCAACACCTTTGCCGCCACATCAGCAAAATGTGAAATTGTTTAGAAGTTATAACTGCCCAACTCTGCAACTCAGAACATCTACACTTATCATTCTTGATGGTGCCAGATACTTCCAGATGGGCTAAATGCACAGCAATGTGCACCCAGGTGCTTCGAGACTACTTCACTGGTACTCCTCAATGCTCAGGATGTTGTTGAACAGAATCTGAGAGTATTTATAACAGTGTATGGTGGCATTAAAAATGCGACAAAATTAAAACTGTAATCATGTGCACAGTCCGAAGCTGTTGGGACTTCTGGCCGCATCCCCAAGACAGTTCTGGTGCACTTCACAACTGGAGCCACACTCTCCAACCTTCTTCTTGCACAACTACCAGGCGCCTCATTACTGATTAGTTTTGAGACATGATTTAGAACTCGTGGTGAGGAAAGTTTACAACATGGGGCGTTGCTTTTGCATCACACACCCTTTTACCACTCAGACTTCATGCATCTCGCAGCAAACTGAGTAGTTCTCAGGTTGTCCCAACTGTGCAACCATCCAGCACGGCTACCAACACGCCTAGTAGTGGAAAAAGCACACGCAACTGATGTCATAGGATAGAGAATACATCATCTTTGGCATTGCAATGCTTTTAGCTCTGCCCAAGGGGCATTTCCACCGGGAAGCTGAAGATATACACAATCCATGGTTCGAAGAATTGTGCCAAGATCAAGTGCAATACGATGATAACCGCGCCAAGAAGCCATAAACACCCTTCAAGCGGATTAAATAGGCCTTCAGACATTGGTGTAACAGTGAATATCAATGCTGAGTTAAATCAGAAGGTAGTTAACTCCATAATTGAATGCTTTTCAAGGGATTTCGTCACCAAGTATTATCAGGGTTTAGAGTCCAGCGGAGTCTACACTGCACCTCCCTGTTTTGTCGAAACCCTCCCTGGTCGCTCAAATAGGACTCTACCTCGTGTGCTGTTGCATATGCATGCACAGGCAATTCATCCTGCATTGTTAACGTCGACAATCTATATCAGACTATGCCTTTCCAAAACCCTCACCATGATACGACTATGGTCCTATGAAATGTTCGAAGTCTTGTTAATCATCAGAATCCATAAAAGCGTTGGCGTTTGGGGAATTCTCAACATCCGCATGCTAGGAGACACGTTTCTATACCGGCTGGCGAGAGCGATTCATCTCAAGGAGGGGGTTCAGTCCCCTATACAATCCAAGCTCAGAACACAACCCCCTCATCTTCGCTAAACAATTCTCGCGTTGCACATGTGACTCAACTCGTGACTTTCACCCCATCCGCTGCACAGTGACAGTCAATGAATACTCCAACCGCCACACCGGGTACAAGCAGTTGTAGCACACCAGCACCTGGAGGAACCTCAACGTGTCGCATTGTATCCAGCCCCGCATCCGGCATTGCTATCACTCCCACTCCTCTTAGCGGTGTTCAAAACCTGCCTACCCCTATTCCTAATCCAGAAGCCCGCGCGATCATTACAAATCCACTCTGAGCGCGAGCTACCGAACAGAATCAGAGGCAGAGGCAGTGGCAATTTCAACCGCAGGCAATGTCTACACCTCAATCAATGGTCTCCGGTAGTTGCAGCATCCATCGGTTTGGTCATTCAGACATGACACATCTTGTGTTTGCAACGGGCAGACTTTTGGAGCTCTACATGGGAAACAGTCAGCCGTTTATGAGTGCAAGCGTCTTTGAGACAGTAAGGTATGCAATGTGACGCGTTTTGAAAGAATTAGCTGAAGTCCCACACTCGCAGATACTAGAGACGTACTGGAACACCACTATGCTGCCAAACAACATTTGGTCCATAGCATTTGAGCCACGCACAAAGGAGATCTTGAAAGAGGTATGCTGAAGCAACGGCCCAGGTTGGATATTATATGGTCAAACCAGTACTGGGTTCCAGCACAAGTCGATATCGTTAAATCTCATTTCATTCAATCAGCAATGGACAACATAGCAGAGCTGTATGAGTTCCACCACTTTGAATCCGCCGTGGAGCATTTCGAATTTATTGATTCCCTTCTGGCAGACAATTGGTATCTTTTTCCTGCGGCAAAGCGTGTGGATGGTGGTGTATGCGGCCCAAATCCAATGCAGAGACAGTCGAAAGCTGCTAGCAAATGGCCAACGTCCACTTTACTTCATAGCGGAAGCAATCCTGCGGTGTATCTACACTAAGTTTTATCATCGGGCAAATACACGCGGTAAGTATGTTACTGGATTTTATAATTCCATGATTAATGACATGGACGGTCATATACCCTTACCACTAATCATATTTACCTGTACTGCGTTGCACCATGCACTCCTGGAGTGGCAAAAGAACACAGGTGTTCATCCGAAAGCTTCCAAGTGAAAGCTGAAAGTGGACAGATCTGATCGCTCGAACTGCTTCAATTCCAAGAATGAAAGTGGTAAGAACGCATCCTGCTGCGCTGCAACGGGTCGCAAGTTGGTAACCTTGGCAGGCGTTGCAGACACATATATGTTCTTGATGAATACCTGTAACACACTACCGGAGAGCTACTAACAGAGGGTGTATAAAAACACTCTTGCAACTGTCAAGTGTCAGATCCAACAGGCAGGGAACCCAACACCTGCCGTGGTCATCGGTGGGGAAGCAGCACATATTGGCAATGCTATTCTTTTTGACTATTTGACCTCCGAAGTGGCGCTTGAGGATCCTGAGATAGGAAGCACTGACCCAAACATCCGGATAGACAAAATTGCATGGATCACAAACTCCCTTTTGGGATGCCAGGGGGCAGCGGGAATTACGAAGATGCAGGTGACGAAAGCGACAAGCTCAATGCCATCCAAACCGCCAGCCGGCAACGATGGCCCGTGACTGAACTCGACAGGTTTGACCTGGAAACCAGCGATGTGGACGGGTATGAGGGTGAGGATGGCGACAATGAGTATTCGGATACAGATGAGGAGGAATAAGTATCGCAAGCCGATGATGGAATAACGCACAATGTGGAGGACTTGGAGCATAGTAGGTTTGACCGGCGAACCAGTGATGTCGACGGGTCTGAGTGTGAGGATAGCTACGATGCAGATATGGATGAGGAGGATGCAGCATTGCAAGCTGATGATGGATCAATGCAGAATGTGGAAGACTGAGGGCATAGTACTAGAGAGTGTGAAGATTGGAAAGTATATTTCAGACATGTAAAATACGATAATGGCGAAGCAAATGCCATGGCATGGGATGTATCTGAAGCGATGACTGTATTGCAATAAGTGACAAAATCTCAAAGCTAAACATAAATGACAGTGCGGCATGTGGCTATCGGCCGAACCAAGGCATATACATCGCCAGACGTTGTGTAAGCTGCTACAGCATAACTGCAGCCCCTGTGAAGAGTGTAATACATGTGTCGTTCTGATGGTGCCGATAGATCACCGCATTCTGGGTGCAAACTATAGGAGGAATATAAGCAATGTGACACGTCACCTTGGCGACGGAAAGCATGTAATTCTCCGTCAGATAGTACGAGGTTCGGTCAGAGCCGTCAGAGCCGTCCGGAACACCCAGGTATTTATGACAGAAAGTAGGGTTATCACTGATGCAGCCACTCCGGGAGCCCTTACCAGTGCTTCTAAGTACTTCCAGATGATACCAGGCCCCCCTGGAGCTTTGCAAAGTGCTCTCAGACTATGTGAGAGCATTCCAAGGTGCTCCTGAAAGCACCTGCCATTATATGGGCGCATTCAGGATGCTACAAGATTTGACTATTCACATAGTCAACTTTCCGAGACGCTGAAACCTCTGCGCACATCTGCAGGAGACTTGGATAGGATCTGACACCTCTGTGCAGGACTGCCAAAGACTTTAAGAGAAGCTGTGATCTCTGCGCAAGCTCTGCAGAAGACTGTTGTTGTTGTGTATTTATACTGTGTTTGCTTTTACAACATTATTCTATGACCTTACACTCCCTCTAGCTCTGGGCGTACTGGCTTGATGGTAGAGCGCCCCCCCCCCACTACCCATCATCCCACTCTGCAGGAGACTTGGTGCCATACTCTCCAACCAGTGGCTTATATGGTTCTGCAAACACAAGGGACTTTCTTTAGCATATTCGTTTTTGTTACAGTCACAAGATTTGCTACATTATAATATGGTATGTATTAGCTCAGTGTCGCTATATATATACATACAGAGATATCGGGAATACTGAGATGAACTCAGTGACAGGGAGTATATATTGGGGAGACCACGAGCTAGATATATATCATCTCATTATATGAAATTCACACAGTATCTTTCGCTGCTCTTCGTCTCATGCACTCATGCCAAGCCTTCAGAGATCCACGCAATTTGTGTGGTTTCTCATGCAGTCTTCCCAAGCATGCATAGATCCACACAATGTGTGTAAGGAATCATGACTGGCTACTAATTCGTATCCTCTCACCGTCTGCCTACACTCCTCCAGGCAGAACTTAACTTCCTCAATAATTCCTTCTGGATGTCATGCAAGGTGCGGCGGAGTGTTGATGATACTCTGACTTGCTTCTAGCTCCACAGTGGCACCACACCATGATGGAGCAAACTCAGAGACATACTCAAAGACTGTGATAGAGTGAGTATGATAGTGACTTCGAGGTCGTAATTGAGCGTAGTTCGAGGTCCATATGGAGGCCATAATCATGTGAGAGCTGCACTCCGAGTTCATGATCAAGGAAGTGTAGAGCTGCACTTGGAGGGAGTAATCGGGCGACCTTGGAGGCCATAATCATGCGAGTTGGAAGACCCACATCGATGCTGAGCTCGAGTGAACTAAGAGATGCACTCCGAAATGATGATTCAGCGAGTATGGAGAATTATTTGGAGGCCATGATCGTGCGAACATGGAGGCCAACATCGAGCGAGGTTCAAAATATGCAGTTGGAGATGATGATATTGCACACATCGAGGCATTGATCAAACAAGTTTGAAGGTACACTTGGCGACCTTGATGAAGGGAGATTGGAGATGCACTTGGAGGACATGATCGAGCGAGATTGAAAGAGTACTTCGAGGAATAGAATCTGGATTTGGTAGTTAGGAAGGGAGGTCAACGGGAGCTGAAACATTATTTATTGATTAACTCGTAATTGTGGGAATATTGGGAATTGAATCCAACATGATCAGCCAAGAGATGAGAGACTGGCTGGAAGTGGCCGAGAGTCGATCATGGAATAATGCAGTATGTGGTGTATGCAGTTCCAATGTTATGCTGTACTCGGTGTTTGCTGTACTTGGTGTATGCTGTACTTGGTAATTGCTGTACTGGGTATATGCTGTACTTGGTGTATGCTGTGCTCGGTAGATTCTGTACTGGGTGTATGCTGTACTGGGTGTATGCTGTACTTGGTGTATGCTGTACTCGGTGTATACTGCACTCGGTGCATGCTGTACCCGGTGTTTGCTGTACTCAGTGTAAACACTTGATCATGCCATGGTGAGATAGAGTGGGATAACTTTACTTCATGTTCTAAGGGGATGGTAGAGTTGAGGACGAGAAAGAGAGAAATGACAAGAGATTGCGCAAATCATCTAGTGAAATTGAAACTTAAGAGAATTTCGTGTGGGAGTCAATTTACCATTCCGGATAAGGCAGGAATGAATCCCGATCTGGTGGGTAATAACACTGATACAAGGTCTTCTAAACTTAATCGGGGTTGTTAAACCCCAGATTTCCCATATTGGCTTATATCCTCCATATTGTTCGCATCTTCATCCCCCATCACTCTTTCTCGTCTACAACTCAACCATCATCACAAGTACACAAACCTATGTTATGCATCTCTATATCTGCATGCCATGATCATGAGTTGACACCGAGTACTACATACACCTAGTACTGCATACACCAAGTACAGTATATTGTGACAACAGGATATACCGAGTTAGTGTTAGCAATGGTTCTGGACCATCACTTCGGGTCCGGGACCAGGTCCAAACAGAACTGTTGCCAAATTGGCAGTCTGGGTCGTCAATAAACCTGAGCCATCAACTCGGATACCGTTTGATGATACATTCGCAACCCATCTGAATTGAGCTGGTTGTCAGCGGATCGCCTGGTGGGTCCTTCTATAGATACATATAAAGCTTTTGTATTTGCAGTATGTTAATAGTATCGTATCAGAATCGTGTTTTCAACAACCCACAATGCGCTATTGCATGTTGTGCAGTTTGCAATATCGATTCATTTGGTATCTGTGATTTACCTTTGATATATTGTATTTTTACCTATCAAGGCAGTCAATAATACTGTTATGCGCTTGAAAATCATCGCAATGCCTTGCTTACCAAATATGCATCACCTGAAACTGTTGACGTTCCGTTGACGCGGATTTTCAGGATTTGGCAAGGAGCATGTTCATATTGGTTTTGCATTGAAAGCCTACCAATATTGCATAAGTGGATGTCTGCAATCAATCGGAATATAAATTACCCAGGATGCAAAGTCAATAATCATTGACGTTCTGTTCACACTCATTGTAAGAAATGGGCGGTGACCGTTTTGCTGTCACTTTCGCCAATCAAAGCTACCAATGCGTCAGGTATGAATAACAGTGAACAAATCCCTGGTGGATTACGATACTTACAAGACCACAAATCGTTAACATTCTGTTGATGCTCATTGTAATGCATTCTCCATTCAACATCTGCTGCCATCGATAATTGTTTTCATGATGATTTGACCTTTTTGGTGGCCTCTCTGTCATATTGAAACTCGGCCCTGTCGCAAACCTGAGTGCAGTAACATTGTTGCCCTGTTCACTCTCACACGACTAAAAATTATATGTCTTGCCAAAAGATTCATTGCACCTGCTATACATCTGTTCATCAAGCGTTATTTGCAAGCAACTGCTCGCCATTCGCCCATAATTTATCTCTAACTGAAACTCTCAGTTAAGCTACATACAGAACTAGGGAACCATTGACACATTTTGTCTGATGTTTTCCTCACTCCTTCATTCCTCCCTGTTTCTATTACATTGTCCGTCACCAACACCTTTCTGGCCTGTCTGTTTGACTTCCGTGTTGGGCAAACCACTCCGGGAACATTTTGCGTAGCTTTCACATCCTGCAGCTCTGCGCATTCTGGATCGACAATGCCATTTTTTTGCTATATATCAGTTTCATTGTTTACAGCTCAATCTTCTTCGCTGTCATTTGCGTTATCCAATTCGGAATTCCAGTTTGGCCAATGATCAGTGTCCGAAATGCTTTGAGGTATGCCATCCTCATCACTTTCAACTGGATGACGGTTAATTTTTCGGAATCGACGGACATTTAATATTTGAGTTCGTTCTCCAGGGAGGTCCTTTGCAGACAACGCTGGTGGCAACGGTGATCTTTCTGACAATATAAATGCAGCCGCACCAGCATGTTGAAAGAGTGACCAGGATGCTTTGACGATCTTTTCTGTGACCGGAATAGATCCTACAGCTGTCAGCTGCTTGTTTTCAATGTGAGATTTCTCTGTGTAGCATGGAAGTTTGGGCAGGCCTGCCACATCTCCAAAACGTTGTGGACGTTGGCCATGCTGTGCAATTTCATTTCCTCCCCATCTTTTTTCATTGCAGAGTAGTTTTCAGTGTTCATTGCATCCGATACTGGGTTATAACCTATGAAAATTCCGTTATTGGCTGAAGTAAACTGTGTTACACTGACTTTTTTACGCTGGGTGTCGCCTGTGGGTTTTGACTGCCTTCAGTACATAACATCTAGCTGTAGGGAAAAACTGGCCTCCACTCTGACACCTTGAGGTAACATACAAAATATGTCACATGCCACATTGGAGAGATCAGCATACTTTGTGTGCGTTTCATCTTGTTGGCAACACCAGTCAGTTATGTTCGGTACGTAAAATGTTCTGCTAATCTCCATTGGGTCGGAGTGGTAATCAATGAGATTTGGACTAATGTGCCCCAAGTTTTTCGGTGCTTCAGGCGGCGAATTCAAATCTAGCTGGGGGTGCGGTCAATATGAGTGCTGTGCGATCACTTTGTCCGGGTGTCGTCACAAGCTACATTGTTAGGCATTAAGTATTCTTCATCATCGCTGGACAAATCATACGGATCAAATGATGATGTACAGAATCCTGAAGCTGTTGAGGAGAGGAAGAAATTGCTGCTCGGTATGTGGTCGAGAGTACTGACTGGGACCCGTTTATTTTTGGCAGAGTATGTATTCTCCACATACTTTAGAACGGCCTCTTGGTATTGGGTAGCATAGAATGTCTTCTCCTCACAATTAATATCCATTCCCTTGTCTGACTTTCTAAACGGTCATACCTTCCAGAAAAGATTCAGGATCTGTGCAGAAATGAGACCCATAGCTGTCGTTGGAGTCACTTCAGTATTGTATTTGGACAGCTTCTGTGGTGCTAACATCACAGCGAAGAACAAGTCTTTCTTCTATTGGGTCTGCTTCTGAGGCAAAGCTTGCCTAACGCCATCCATATGATTGAACATGTGATGGTAGACTGTGACAACGCGATGCAAAGTGATTGTATGCCTCTTCGACATCCACAGGGTCTAATCTTGCCATGGCCTCAATACTTTCACGACATACTTCACTGTGGTCCATTCATCTTGTGTTGTGAAGAGTGGCCAGCAATCACTGTATTTTGGATTTTGGAGCCACTCGGGTGTGAATTCCTGTAATTGGTAGGTGTACTCGAGCAATTCTAGTAACGAGTTCCAATGAGTCTTCCCATCCATTATCGGAAGAACCGCGATGCAGACTTTGGCTTTTGGACAGTCAATGGAATTATTTTCAACGACCATGTGTCAGCGTAATCAGTACAGCAAGCATTCTCTGGAATATGAAGGTCAGTTTCAGGACTTTCGAAATGTCTTGAAATACGTACTTTCTCAATTATCTTTGCTAAACCTGGTCTCATGGCTGCCATCTTATTGATTCTAGCCTTGCCCTCTTTTGGAAGTCATTGACTCTTCCCAATGTGCATGCTTTTATTTTTTCAAATTGCTGATCGTGCTCATGGGCTTCCGAAGACTTGCTGCTGCCTTTAACTCCAAGGTTGCTCATGAATGCACCTAAAGGCAGTTGTATGACATGCGCCATGCATGGTATGTGGTTCCTCAATGCAGGCCACTCGATTCCAGAGGCCTGAAGTGTTGATTACAGCTTGCGGGTCATCGCGCAATTTGAGGAAGCATTATCAGTCATAATACCAAGCAAACAGCAGTCGGTAAGCTTAAAACGACCAAGCACGTTATTCAAATGTACGGCTAACCTTGTTCCAGTATGTTGGCCCTTGACCTCTCATTGTCAATTAGCTTTCCAAACCGGAAATGAATAGACAATCAATGTCATCAAAAGTGAGTTCAACTTCAAACAATACTCAATTTCAATCAATACAGTAACCAATGACCAACGGTATGAATATTTTCTTTGTTGATTTCCATCCGTCCAAAGTAAAGCTAACTTTACTTCGTAACCGCAATTCCTTCTTAATTGGATCAACAGTCAGCGTAGATTCCCTCTGGCAATGTTGCTAAGGGTCATAGAGGACGGCAGCACTAAGTCACTGCTTAATGCTTCATATGACTGTTATAGCTCGAAATTTCATATAGAGTTCCATGCAATCTGAGCGGAAACAAATCCTAACGTGAGTTTGCGATTCCTTGTGTCTTGGTGAAATTTGGATGTTTTAAAGTTCTCAGCAGCCAGCCTGAAGCCATTTGTTTGTGATTTTGGTCAATATGGATTAACTTGGATGTCAAATATGATTTTCCTCTGCGAACTTACTAATGTCATTCCTCGACTTCCTTGCCTCTTCACAATGGCCAAATCTGTTTCATCGACCGTTCAACTGGTCAATTCACTAACCTTTGCCTCTGGTAATTTGTTTTACTATGCGATGTGAGCTTTTACCAGCAAGCGTTTCCCCATTGAGCTGGTCCCATATTATGATGGATGGCAAAGAAGTTGATGACAAACAATACATTTGATTCCAGGGCTGCCGGTCTGCTCAATGCAGCAGTGCTAATGAAATGGCCATGAAGACGCATGTCAAGAATTGTTCCAAGCAATAGGACGTTTCGAGCCTACATTCATTGAAGCCCACCAATCATCTAAGATGATTTGTAAAGTAAGGTCGCTGAGATCACAAATAATGTCACGTTCATTCTATGAAGAGATCATAACCTCTAGCAATGAGATGTTCAAAGAATATGAATCCGACATGGCGGTAGGAAATAGACAGCTGGGTAATTCGACTGGAGAGACTGCCAGAAGTCAAGTTACAGTACAGCAGACTGCGGGTTCTTCAATATTGACTCAAAAGCTACATGCACAAAAATCGGATCTGTGAGACATTGCATGCATATTTGTGAAGTTGTATACATGGACAGATTGAAAAGACTGACCACGTAAAACTCAATGTGGAAACAGCACAATGCAGTTCATTGTTGTGCGGCGCATGGAGCATCCACAAAAATTGTTGACGCTCGGTGGGCGCTCAATTGTTGGAGGCAAACGGGATATTGTCACTACTATTGTTGCCAATACAGGTTGCCCATAGGTGCAGTGTGGGTTAACTGAGTTCCATTGCCGTGAGATTATCCTAGATGAAAGATCAAAAATCATTGATACTCCATTGATGCTCCATTGATACTCTGTTGATGCTTCGTTGACGCTCCATTGACGCTGTGTTGACACTCCATTGACGCTGCATTGACCCTCAGTTGCCGCTGTGTTGCCGCTCCATTGTCGCTCTGTTGACGCTCTGTTGACACTCTGTTGATGCTCTGTTGACGCTCTGTTGACGCTCTGTTGACGCTCTGTTGATGCTCTGTTGACGCTCTGTTGACACTCTTTTGATGCTCCTTTGACGCTCTGTTGACGCTCTGTTGACACTCTTTTGACGCTCCTTTGACACTCTGTTGACGCTCTGTTGACGCTCTGTTGATGCTCTGTTGACACTCTTTTGATGCTCCATTGACGCTCTGTTGACGCTCTGTTGACGCTCTGTTGAAGCTCTGTTGACGCTCTCCTGACGCTCTGTTGATGCTCTGTTGATGCTCTGTTGACACAGTGTTGACGCTTTTTTGACGCTCCTTTGACGCTCCTTTGACGCTCCTTTGACGCTCCTTTGATGAACTTTTGACGCTCCTTTGACGCTCCTTTGATGCTCCATTGATTATCCGTTGACGCTCCTTTGATCCTCAGTTTAGGACATAGTTATGATATTGTTGTAAGCATTGTTGCGTAGCAAGGAGGCCGATTCTCCGATCATAGATAAATGTGGTCGCACAGCCCCTTCATTTCCCAAGATGCAAGGTATACATCGTTGACGCTCCGTTGATAATCACTTTCAGGGCATAGTGACAATTTCGTCGAATGCAGTTTTGCCTAGAAATGCGGTGGATGGTTGGATTATGGTTTAATGGCGATGTACAGACCTTGCATTTCCCAAGATGCAAGGCCAGAAGTTGTTGACGCTGTGTTGACACTCACTGTTTAGACATTGTAGCGATTTTGTCGCAAGGATTTTGGCCTAGAAAGGCAGCCGATAGTTCGGTTACGAGTTAATGTCACCGCACAGTCCTCTGGATCTTCCATGATGCAATGCCAAAAATTGTTGATACTCCGTTAATGCACATTTTTAGGATGTGGCAACCAGTGTGTCATTTCCCTTTTTCGCTATAACGCCAACCAATACACTCACTTTCGATGAATGTGACAATGCAGCCCTCTGATGGCCAAATGTGTAAGACTAGAACTCGTTGATGCTCTGTTGGCGCTCACATTAATCTCATCGAACTGACCTTCGTACACTCAACAATTGTAAGTAATCAATCGTATACACATTATCGACATCCAATATTGCGTTTGTATATAATATCGTTTGCATTGGGGAGCTTTGTCCCCTCTCAATTTCTGATCAACAACTATCCACGCTATCGGAGTTAGAGATGACGTTGCCCTATCACATTCCTGCGCTTTCGGCCGGCAATTTACGGCAAGCGGATCATTTAACTAGTTTTTGGTAAACACAGCTCGAATTTCTCACCTTTTCTCATCCAGCTCCTTCTGCTTGATTGCCATGATGTACCACAACCAATTTTAAATATCTCAACCATGTGCACGTGGTCTGTGGGGAGGGTTATGCAGTTAGATACATGGATACATGCAGCATGATGGTTGTTGTTCAGACAGATTCGTCATGAGCACTGACCGCTCTTTCTATGACACATATGACATCACTCAATTTAATATTGTAAGAATATTTAGTCACTAACCTAGCTTTTGCTTTGTCACATAACGGTAATGTGCAGATAGAAATCAAACATGTTGGCCCTCTTACTGCCTGATTAGGATTGTAGAACTTTCACATGATGCGTTCGACCCTTGCACATGTACTGACGAATTATCATGTCTCAAAATTTGGTCACTGAAATCAAGAAAAAGCTGACAGATAGCAAAATTGGAAAACAAATTGCTTTTCACTGAGATATGATATCAAGAATTACAGTTTGCCTATCTATTCCGTCGCAGATGCAGGGGCGTTCATCATGTTTTCGTCCGAATCCAAGCACTATATGGTGATTAGATAGCGGCTATATGCAAGGGCAAAAGCTGACAGGTTCAACAGGCTACGCTTTCAGCAAAGATGACGAATTGGGCTGAACAGCAGGCTGTAGACCGGTTATACTTGTGTTCGACTGCGGATTCGCCGAACCTAGCCTAATATGACTTCTTCCTGGTCGAGATGTACATTGTGGCATTTGTGATAATGCGTGGATAATGTTGAGACATTCCATGAACTCTGCAAATGTTGTTGGTGAAGGTGCGACAGCTGCATCATCTGTTTGCGGTTGAACGAGTGCCGGAACGCTCAATTCAGATATGTTGGTCTTCGTATCTTTCTCACGGATGAAGTCGGCTGCATCCTCCCATCCCGATTGTGTCAATTCGTCAAGCTTGATCTGCTTCTGCGGAAACCTCTTGATGCGCTGCTGAACTGTTTTGCCGAATGAGCCCATCACCCCGCTGGGTTCGTAATCTTTGCTCAGGTTGCCCTGCTCTGTCTCTTCATCATCCTCATATTCTCCATATTCCCCATCGTCAGAACTTGCAAGATCGCTGAGACTGTCTCCGATAGCAACCATCATCTCCTGAAAAGTCTTTTCTGGCTCTCTGTTTGTCAATCCCGCATTTTCAGCATTCTTCATATCTTTCTGCTCTTGCTGAACCGCTGCCTCTGTGTCTTCAACTCGGTTTCTTGCCCCAGCAGTTTCTCTCTCAACATAATCCTCAATTCATTCCTCTTTCTCTTCATTGTTTAAGAAGTGCATTTCTTGTCGTTTCTCTGCCACAAGTTGCGCAATGTCTCAAGGGCTCTGGCTCTCTCTCCCTCCAAGCCGCTTTTGCCTATATTTACTTGATGACATCGTTGGGTGGACCGCTTTGTCGATTTGCTGTATTTGCCACCCGGAAGTGACAAAAAGTTGTTTTTCGCATCATTGACCATTGAAATTTGCATTGACTTCGTTGTTTGCTGAGATGTTGGATGTTGCAACATATGGACAATATGGAGGCAAGCTGCGTCTTTTATGTCAAGGTTGGTATGTTTACTGATCTTGAACAAAGCAAAATCTCCCTTTTGACAGTCAATAAAGCGGGAATAGTTAGGCTAACCATACAACATTACTTGATTGTTAGCGTCAGTTTCATGTATTATCCCAGGGATTATGTAAGACAAACATCAGCAGCCATCGTTTCCCTCGAACAATTTTCTATTTATCGCTGACAATCATGCAATTTTGGCTGTTGTACATCACAATATATCTCTGTTGATAAACAAACAACTTTGGACAGACTTATTGCACTTCCCGGGGCCGTGGGAAACCCCTGCAACTTGCAGCTATATGCAGCAGGATTTATTTCGAGTATAATGAACATGTTGGCTGCTACTTATTCAATTCTGACATGAGGCTAACAATATACTCCTCTGGACTTCCCGCTTCTCTTCATTATCATCTTCCTCTCCTATTCCACACCAGGAAATCATGGATATACAACCACCTCAGCCAGGTGTGAGCGAATCCAAATCCAACCGATTCGCAGGCGCTTCACCAGATACCTCCCTCTTCGGCACACAGCAAGAATACAGACACCTGTCAGTTCAACGTGACACTGCCAAAGCAGCCACCAATGATATCATCCAGAATGTACAATTGAAAATCGTCCGTAAGACTGGAAGCAGCATGCATAAAATGCAGCATGCAGTTGGATGTGAGTATCTCCATACCGTGCTAAATGGCCATCTTTGAACTGTATAACATACAGAGGGTGACAGTAGAGAGCTATTTGACCAATTTATTGCTGCCCGTAACAGGAAACCTCCATGGTCAACGCAGGCATTTATCCGCACAGTCTGTAAAATTGAATATCATGATGTTGTCAGCTCAGGGATATTAGCTGATGAATATCGTGCTAAGCCTTCCCGTGAGTGGACAAAACACGCAGTAATGACCTTAGAGGAGGCAACGGAAGTGTATATGGTTGAGGTAATAGTCTAATCTCACTCTTACAAGCAGCAACTAATTTCTTGTAGGTATGCAACATGTCTGCTACGATGGCAAGGCAAGAAGCCCAGGTACATCTGGAACAATCTGACATGCGCCTGGCCTTGAATATGGCCAAAATGGCCAAAGGAGGGATTTTGTGCGCCGCAATAGAGGAAACTCATTATCTAATCAAGAAACCTTGCGCCAAGGTCTGAGCAGAGAAGTAGCGGGGTGTTGAGTTTGCTAGACATAAAGAGGTGAAGGCTACGATAAAAAGACACCCAGCTATGCTTCGTCATAACCACGTCGCTGGATGCCTTCCTAGCCACAATAGCACCGCAAATAATCTGCAGACATGCTGGAGACACAAAGAAACAAGTGTACCTCCGGCTAACCAACGCACACAGCCGTCTCCAGAGCCGATGGCACCTCTGCACGGAACACCACCCGCCCCAACTGGTAACTCTTCAGGCGCACAATCTTTCCAAATCGCTAATTTGGCGGCCGGATATACGTATTCGCATACATTTCTTCGCTGTGCGGAATCTTCTACTCTAGATGTATCTGCCCACAATAGCTAGTACGATACAGAGTCTGTTCCAGATATGCTGACTGATGAAGAAACATCCACTGGTTAGTACACTATCAGCTGTGTGGTAATGCAGCTAACATTCATTTTGAAGAGCAGAGCAGCCTATTCAACAAATGTGGCTGTGATGACTAGCATCGATCGAATGGCACGGCATTTTGTACATTCCTATTCTTCTGAATTAGCGGATACTGTAAAGTATATTTTAAAGGATATATTTATATGTATTACTACAGAACAAAGTAGAGATCAAGAAGAAAGAAAAGGATAACGCGAGAAAGTCTGCCAAATCAACGTGAATGATGGACTACGCAAAATCGAATGATTGGATATTGTTAATACACCGCTGACAAAACGAGCGTCAACGGAGTATCAACGATTCTTGGTCTTGTATCTTGTGTATTCTAGAGGGGCTACAGGTTGCAAATTGTCATAAACGAAGTATTGGCTGCCTATTTTGGCAAAAGAGAAAGTGAAATTCTCCCTGCCCCATCATGAAAATGAGCCTCAACAGAGTGTTCACGATTGTTGGCCTTCCATCATGGTCAACCACAGCGCAATGTGGTCGTTATGGTCTATATATATCATTTTGACTGTTTTGGTACCCTAAAAGGCTAACGAATACATAGTGGAACCTTTGTTGATGTAATGAGTCGTTACAGTCCTGGAGGATGTGGCGAGAATATCCTGTACATATCTGCCTATACATGCTGTCATATCGTTGTTTATGGATGCTTGTGCTCAAGCGTGACTCATATTAGCGAACATTCAAGTCCCAAAATTGGTGACGCTCGGTTGATGCTCATTCTCAAGATGGGGTAGGGAGTGTTTCGCTTTCTCTTTTTGCTATACAGGTGGCCTATACTTTGTTTATGACTGTATTTAACCAATTACCCCCCCCAGATCACCCAGGATACACGACCAACAATTGTTGATGCTCAGTTCACACTCATTTTCAGAATGTGGTAGGGCTTATGTATTTATTCATTTTGATCATTAAGGCGGCCAATTCATCAAAAATGAACCGAGATGTACCAATGTCAATATTCTACGATCAACAGTACGATATCTGAATGTGACAATAAATGTTAAACCCGAAACGCAGGGCCAGAGATTCGAACAGACGGGTTTAGCCAAACCTGGGGAATCCCGCGCATTGAATTGTACAGGTCCGGGTTTGGCCTGCCAAGAGTCAGCGGATTGGGTTTTTGACTTTGTCTGGCACCAAACCAATCAGTTTTTGCGTTCCAAACCCGCACCAGTTCCTAACACTACACCCAGTACAGTATACACCTAGTACAGCATACATCGAGTACCGCATACACCTAGTACAGCATACACCCAGTACAGTATACACCCAGTACAGCATTCACCCATTACAGCATACACTCAGTACAGTATACACTCAGTACCGCATACACTGAGTACAGCATACACCGTGTACAGCACACACCTAGTATAGCATACAGCTAGTACCGCATACACTAAGTAAAGCATACACCTCGTACAGCATACACCTCGTACAGCATCCACACCAGATTGGTTGTCTTCTCTTCATTCTCATCATTAGAAGTTGACGACAGAATGTAACTTCAGCTTCCGGCATGTGTCCCGACACGATCGACCACCTTCAACCAGCTCTCCATGAGCGCTTGAAGGTAAACCCACCTCGGTACATTCCCACCGATGCGAGTTAATGATCTTATGAATAGAGTCTCAGCACCAGATGCGCCAACCATCAACCGCTTCCAAGTCCTCATCATATCTCACTTGGTCACTTCCTCCAAGTGGATATCCAAACCTGGTCGATCAAGGCCTTCAGCTGTATCTCCAAAACACGCTTGATTATGGCTTCCAAGTTTGCACAATCCAGGCCTCGCCGTGCATCTCCAAGCTCAGTCTATCACGGTCTCCAAAATCTCTTGCTCATGGCCTTCAGATGCATCTCTAAGCTCATACGATTAGGGCGTCCAAGTTCGCACGATCCTGGCTTCAACATGCATATCTTCAATCTCTCTCCATCATGGCCTCCAAGTTTGTATCCAAACTAGCTTGATCACAGCAGCGAAGATTGCACGATCAAGGCATCCAAGTGCATCTCCATACTCACTCGATCACAGCCTCTGAGTCTATCTCTGAGTTCACTTGATCGTTATTTTCAGGCACACATCAAATTGCTGTCAAGCACCGCCAATAGCCAGTCCAGATATAACGTGTGTTGATGGGTAGCTATGTGGATACATCGATGAGAATACAAACTGAATATATGAGTTTTAAAAATCATTGAATGATCTGTAGTAGCTATGATTTCTCGGCACACCAGCTGCATTCCCAAAGAAGATGATGTTATTCCAAGACAGCTCTTAAATGATTTCAGGTGGTCCCAGACATGTCGCTGGCGCTTCTATAGACTCCTAGGCGAGACATCGGCGCACCTGGGTGCTCCCCAGATTGTCACCAGATCTTCTACAGCCTTCTAGTATTCTTTCGAGTGCTTCCAGGTGCACCTGAAGGCCACTGTAACAGTTCAGTACACTCTGGAATTCGACCACCCTGGGATTCTGGTCCGACAACTTCCAGAGACTCCCAGAGACTCCCAGAGACTCCCAGAGACTCCCAGAGACTCCCAGAGACTCCCAGAGACTCCGAGAGATAAAAATACATTTTGCTGATGCAGATACATCACAAAACTTGCTTGATTTAAGTCTCCATGTTCGCACAATCATGGCCGAGAAGTGCATCTCCAAATACACTTGATAATGGCCTACAAGTATGCACAATCATGGGTTCCAAGTGCATATCTTGAACCTCACTTGATCATGGCCTCGGAGTGTATTGCAATGTTCACACCATTCCAGCTTCCGAACTAACTGAGTTATTGCTTCCAAGTCCAAATGATTATGGCCTCCCAAGCGCATCTCTAAACTCGCTTAATCACAGCTTCCAGCTTCACGTGATCAGGGCCACCAAGAGCAGCTCCAAACTAGCTCAATCATGGCCTCCAAGTAACTCTCCTAGTTTGCTGGATCTCAGAGTTACCCCTGGTTCCAAATCCATGGTTTGGTTTCAGGTCTGGGTTGGAACCAAACAGAAACCATTGGAATGGGTTTACCCCACCAAAAGACCGATACGCACAGAACATGCTGTTTTTTGGCTAGTTCCCCATTTGCATTGATTCAGAACTTTGGCACCAATTAAGTATATGAGTTCTGATCGTATCACAATATTATATATACATAAATTGTACAGGGTTGGATGCTCTTTCACCTCCTGCTATCCATTGTGCCATCCAATCAACATTCATTCAGTTATTGGGAAAAACACCAACTTCTTTTGCATTATTTCACAGCGACTCAACGAATATGGATTGGATTGGACATTGCAGTATGGAAGGCGAAAGAGCAAACAACACTGTATACTGTACATACATATCCTATTGTGATATGATCAGACCTCAAATAATGAATTGTAGCCAAATGTCTGATTTCGCAAAAATGAAGCTCTGAGGTATGCAAAACTAGGCCCAAAAACCACAGTTATAGTTACCATTCAGGTGTGCGACAGCATGACGGCGGGCAGTGCAGTTCCTTGGCGGATCCAGGACTGAACCATTGCTGACACTACTCGATCATCAGCTTCAGGTGCACCGTCAATTTCTCTCAGGCACCACCTGCAGCCAGTCCTGATATACCATGAGTAGATAGAGAGCTATATGGATACATAGATACATATATACATAAATACATTGATACATTGATACATAGATATATAGATACATAGATACATAGACGAGAATATAAACCACATCCAGGAGTTTCAAAAATAATTGAATGATATGTACTAGTTATGAATTCCAGGCGCATCTGCAGTAATCCGAAAGAAGATGTTGCTTTTTCTAGACTGCTCTACAATGATTTGAGGTGCTCCCAGACTTGTTTCTGGCATTCCCAGTTGATCCCAGGCTTGTCGCGAACGCTCCCAGGTGCTTCTGGATGCACTGAATGTTGTTTTCCGCTTGCCGAGGTGTTCCCAAACCTATTACAATCACTGCCATGGGACTGTTGTATCCATCATCAGAGATCCCAGGTACTGTGAAGCCCGCCAGGCATGCCATTCTAGGGTCTGATTCTCTCCTGAAATTGACACATTAAGTTTACACTCCACATCCTTTCAGATACTTCTAGAGGCATCCAGTGACTGAAATATATTTTATTGATGTACTCCATCACATTCTCTATACTCCACTTTTCCACACCGCACTCCCCATCTGGCATTCTGCTTCTCCTGGTAGTTGTTCCCCTTTTTTATTTGAATATATCATCTTGCTTTCAAACCCCCAATTTGATTTACAGGTAGCTAACATCTCAATACCCCTTTGTGAGATATTTTACATTGTGCCAAAGGACATAGGAATTCAATATCACCCAGTTTACAGATTCAAATTTTCAGCAAACACGACAAGCTCATCTAACTTCTTTGTGCCATTGATGAATTGTGTATTTCTGCTTTAATTGGCCCTGATGGGATGGAACACATCTTGAATGAGATTGACATGATGTTCAATTGATATTATTTGGTTGAGGCGTTGGGTTTTTGTTTCTGTGTGTCTATGTTAAAGTTTTGAATCACTTGCCATTTACTTTGGTTCCAAAATACAGCGAGGCAAAGGATAGAATGTTGAAGAAAATGATTGTTTATTTGGGCTTGGGTAAAACATGATAACAAACAATAATTGATGCATTATCTTTGCCATGGAGGGTAGATCCAGTGCTCCTGTACATCTCGAAAGTCTCAGACATCACCTACAGTCCTCTTGATCATTTTCCCTTGGTACCCAGATACTTCATTGAGTGTATTTGGGATTCTGGTATTTGTTTGGTAACACTCCCAGATGCACGCTAAATACTCTCTGGCACTCAAACATGGTCTCACACTTATCACCATCACTCTCACAGTACTCCTGTACATGTTTTTCAAACATTCAAGTTACTCTGAAGGCTGGCCAGATTACCCTCCTATTGTTCAATTCTCTTCTACCATTGATCCTTCTAAGTTTGCACACCATATCATCATACATGCTCCTGACAGTTCCCTGTGACTAAGATTCAGTGTGCTGATGAAGATAGTGCCAGGTATGATCACCCCAGCACCCACAAAGAAAGTAGCCTGTATGATTCAACCAACTTCACTGTAGAAGAATGCCAGTATCATCCTGCCAACTGGAACATTGATCGCAATGACCCTTGGGGATCCTACACATTCTGAGCAGAAGGTACTCCAGACACATACTGGCCTGCCACTGCCAGACACACAACTGGCAGGTCTGACAGGGATACTGAGCATGAAGAATACCTGAGCTGTGTTTCCGAATGGTTTCACCTCATCCCAGGCAGCAAGACAATATTGCCCAATGAGGTAAAGATATTGACACACAATGTGGGAAACCTAGGAATCGACACCACACCCATCTTCCAACAAGTAGTAAACGAACACCCTCGGCTGATTACAGACTCATGGGAACATAACACACCGGCCAAATACTGAATGTGTGAGGCAATCATACAATTCGATATTTGGTTTAGCAACATCTCATGCCTGGTATCCAGTCAACAAAAAAGAAGCTCAAATGATGAAGGTGGCAGGAGCGGATTGGAGTGCAAGAAGTGAGAGTTCTTATGATTTTCCTTTGGGGTTAGATTTTGCCTTTGGGTTTATGGTTTGCCATTGGTTTATAGTTTTCCTTTGGGTCTACATCTTTCCTTGGGGTTTATGTTTTGTATATATTCTTTTGGATTTAGATATGTAGTTATATGAAAGAGGAGAAATATATTGCACAAAAAGGGCTTGGGAGAAGTTGTGGTGGGAAAATCCATTTCTCACCACCACTACCAGTCAGTTGAGTAAAGGGATGCTGTCAGGGGGGGTATGGAGACAACTGGATAACAGAGATATATTAAGGGATGGGAAGTGAACTGAGGTGCAGGCATAATGGTAATTACCTGAGTGATAATGAAAGGCCATACAGAGTTACAGGGGTGACAGAGATAGAATGGACGATAGGTTGTATATATTTGGGAAACTCCAAGGTAGATAGAGATTATTGCAACATATCATCTAACTGAATACAACCTCTATCATTCCTTTCTGTATGTTCTGCACACTTATGCTGAGCATTCACTGACCCAAACAATCCATATGGTTCCTCCCAGTCAGGTAGTCTGTTATATCTTCTCATCCTCTGCTAATATTCACCATGTCTGAACTGCATTTTCTCAGAAATTCCTGTTGGATGCTGTGAGAGGTCAGGTGAAGTGTCGATCATGGGCACACTGCCTGCTGGCTTAGTCATTTAGCCATAACAGACCTGGGAGTCTCTCAATATTCTGTCCGAGCCAGAGTTGTACTCACCCCTCTGCCTGTATTAGTTGTTCTTCTGGTAATTCATTGCGAAGAGACCTCTGGACAACTGGAAGCCACATACATAATTTGAATTGCCAAAGCCAAAGATTCACTCGACATGAAAATTGTTGATATGATAAAGATCTTCAGCATGTAGCCCTGACTGATGAGCAAGGTGAATCAGCACAGATGCAGAAGCTACTATGCTGCCAGTGTGTATGTCATCCAAAGTGACCATCCACATCTGCACCCAGCAATGAGTTTCCCATCTGATAATGCACCCACATAAGCCACTTGCTACCAACTAGAACCAAATTTCCAATAGGGATCCGCTGCAAAGAATGAAACCCTGTATCCATTGTGATGACCTAGAATACATCTGCATGCTCTGTCCCAATGTATGCTCTGTTCAGGAGCAGAGTCTTGTCTATCCCAACAAATGTGGAAAACTACCATTTGCACCAAGAGGAAGAAATAAAGAGCAGACATCAGGATATCGACTGGAGAGTAGAATTCTATCAAAGTGAGAGTACCCCCGGGATGAAGCTCCACAAGGGCAGTAGTCTGCAGCATTAACCACCATGAGATCAAAAGAGCTATTTCAGTAACAGCATGATGCAAGATGCTAGAAGGGTTATAGGGCCAGGCCCGAAGTGACTACCAGTTGCTTGTGAATCATTCAACAGCTGTTCCTTGTTGATGGGTAATACTCTGTTGAGTGCGCAGATATGTAAGAAAGTGAGGAACAATGTAATGGAGACTAGATTAGAGAATTGAGCAATGTGGATGAAGACAAAAAGAGTAGGAATGTCAATGCAGAGCAGAAGCGGAGTGGAATAGCAAAGCTGTGGAGGAGAGAGATGTGTATTTAGATGTGGAAGACAGAGAATATAAGTCATCAGTTCAACCTACATGAAGAGAATATGTCTAGGTGTATGACAGAAAAAACAAAACAGATAAGGTAACCAGTGGTCATGGCAGGCCAGCATGTAATGAAGGTGTTCTGGAGGTTGCAATGAGTGCTAATCACCAGGAAAACCAAACTATCAACAGACCAGTAGCATTCAGCAAGGTACTGGCCCAGGTCAAAACCATGCAAAACAAGACATCAAACACCACATGGGCTGTGACAGTGTCTAGAAAGAATGTACTGGCCCTCAATATTGAAAACTGCAAACTCTTTGGCTGCAGCACACTTGATAACACTATCCTAGCCAGTCAGGAGAGAGAATCTGGAAATTGACCATTTGACTGCTACTAAAGGCTGACACAGTCTCAATTCCCAATAACAAACAAGTTCCTATGATAACCCCAGCTGACCAAATGAAAATGGGAACTACTCATAGTTCTGACTTCCTCAGGTGGAAAGATCCAGTTGGATACACCCAATTCTCACATGGCAGGGCCTCTCAAATGATTTCTAGAATGATTTATTGCCATAAGCTTCCCATGATAAGGCATACAGGATCTGAGATCCACATGATCGGTGAAGAAGTCACCTGAGAACTGATTGTTGGGTTGATATATGCTGACTGAAAGATGATCACTGCTGATGGCAATCAATGTGATATAACAAAAGTGGCTGAATCCATGGCAGTCAACATTTATTATATCATTCCCGTATCGATATTGAGTGCAAAATCCGCGTCCGTACAGGTTACATTGAACCGAGCTTTGGAATCATCCACCTGAAAGTATGAGCCCAGCTTCGCTGAAGGCAATTACTAGATTGCCCTCTCTGTCATCGATGGATTACAACATGTAACATTTTGTATGACCTCACCAGGAGACAAAAGAGTCAGATTCACCAGTGGCTGGGGACACACACATTTCTAGTTAACATTAGGCTGAGTAAGAAAAATGGGGTGTAGCACTGTGAAAGCACAGGATTACAGTTGCCTTGACAATGCAAAAGTCAAGGTTACAAAGAGTCAATACTGAGAGGAACAGGCAGATGGGCTTGCTGGAGTTCAAAATTGTCTTTGCAACATGACTACAATCTTGATAAGGTAATTCCCAATACGGATTGCGCTAAGGCCACCATTTCTGAAAATAGATCTGCCTGGAAATCGAGTATAGTAAAATTTGTTGGGTTCTACTGTGGAGAGACATGATAGTTACTGCAAGCATCACAGGTTGACATGGTGTGGAATTGGCTATGGTGCAAGTACCATACCAATTGCAGGGCATTCATCGGAATATGAACAAACTATCATATATGGATTCCTACGAATGCAATACACACCGGCTGCCTGCTCTGAATTGTGTAGAAGGATGTCATGTTTCAGTACGACAATTAGGCAATGAAAGAAGTGCCAATCTTAAAGCAATCTCTCCCCAATACTTCTGTATTGGACTTCTTAGACATGAGTGATGGCACTGTCTAAACAGTCCCGGGAGTTGATAATTGCTTGAAAGGGTGGAAGGCGATCCGAAAACAATATGTTGCCATTGCAACCAGCACCTCTGTTCCAATGTACTTGTCGATGTGAAACAACCTGAGAAGAAATATGATGCTGGAAAGTGGGAGAGATGCAGACTTATGAATGTACTTAAGAAGTTTCACAACTACATATATGGGGTCAGATTTCATGTGGAGAAAGATGGTAACACATCAGTGCATCAACTATACTTAACCCATAAAGCCCTGCTGGGAGTACAAGTCATCCACAAGGTTGCATCGATATTACTGTTTCCTTTTAGTTTGAACTACTTTCCAGTTAGAATATGTGGAGATACTGATGGTGTGTCGCAATAGCAGGGAGTGGATCATGAGTACAAGCCAGTAGAGGAAGATGATTTAGATGACACAATTGAAGCAGGATTACTAGAAATGCAGGTGAAACAAGGACCGGAAAGACAGAGGAGGAAACGAGAATAGAAATCATTGGTTAGATTAAGACTGGCAGAGAAATATAATGGATAATGAATTGAAATAGGCAAATATCTGGGAATTCTGAAGCAGCTGAAATGTAACACTCCAGAGAAAATGAAGTAATTTCAGCTGGCAGCCATGAAAGACCATGTTTCAGATAGAGCAAACTATTGAAGGTAAAAAACATATAAACTACCAACAAAGGTGTTGCTATGCAGAGACGAGATTGACAGTGATGGAAGATGTGTATTAACTCAGTGAGCACCATGGAAGGGAAGGAACATTACAAAACGTAGTTGATTGGGATTGGAGGACTCAAATGTATATCAACATCAAAGACTGTGTAAAGCTGCGAGAGATGTTCAACCAGAGTGAACCGTGACTCTATGATTAACCACCAAAAGCCTACCTGTATTTTACCAATGGCATCTAGTATGAATGGACATTTCATATATGTCCAAAATGGATGTTGCCCATCAAGCACATGTCCTCACTGGGGAATATGTCCGCAGCATGGGGGTGGTACAACAAATAAACCACGGTATATCAGTAAAAGTCGCGGACTGCTTTTACAAGTAGATAATTTGTTTGATCAAAATCCTTGAATGTATGGTAGTGGATGGAGAATCAGAGAACAAGAAATAGACCATCCTCTCTGCTAAGTGATATATTATCTGAAAATTGCACTAACCCTGTACCATACAGCTGCAAATAATGTAATCCAGAGTGGATACAGACTGATTCCAGATTCAGTCTCCAACCAAGTGGCCTGCTCTCATGGACTGAAAAAGAATTGTATTAATCACCAACTGGAAATACTTTCGGCCAACAGAATCGCTTTGAAATATACAAGCAGATATTATCGGATCCACCTTATATTTAGCCTTAACGTGGAACATCTAATAGAGCTGGTGATTTCAACTTGGAATAATTCCACTCGGACTTGATTAGTCCATGATACAACATGACTGGTATGAGCCGGAGTGAGTCAGCTGGAATGATTGCAAGATGAGATGGATACTGTCATACAAACCTGCAGGAGTCGAGAGATGCCATGTTAGCAAAACAAATTTCCGTCTGGGTGGAATGACCCTGTCAGAGTGGACGCGCTCCTTCAGAGCCATCAGAGACAACCAGCAGGGGATAACTCTGCACTTGCCATCGACACCACACATCACGTTGCATATCGCTCTCCTATCGCAGTGTGCATGATTCTTCTCGCTCTGTCAATCTCCTATAATAAACAAACATGGGGCATTGTGGCCAACTGTGGCCACAGATTGGAATGGATTCATTGGGTACACACTTGCATCGGGATTGCAATGTGATGGGTGACACTGTGCAAATTCCTCCTCACATTCCTTCTGCCTGCACACAAAAAGTAATTCACTCTTTAGGAATTACACACATCACTCCATGTCGCCAGATCAATGTGGCTGTTGAAAATCCATCGCTTGTTTGGTCCGTCTCCAGTCTTACTACTAGTAGCTATCTCTGGAAGTACATGCACGCAGCCGACAATGTTTCCCACTCTGAAAACTAACAAAGGAAATGCTCCAGGTGCTGTTTTCACTGGAAAATATTTCGAGACGGGATACAAGTTACCCGAGTTGACAGGGATTTTGGTGGGCGCCAGAGCTAACCCGTACTCAATCAAAGCTTCAGCCTCGTTTAAGAGATGGATTTTGAATAGTCATTGCAGTTGCCAGGGGAGATACCAATTCAGTGCGCCATAACACCTCCCCGGGCATTGCTTAACTCACACCCAGTCATTCGATCAATCCACTGCATGCCAGCTCTGGCTTCCGGTGCCTCGACCCATCTGAGATATGCGTTCATCTTCTAAACCCTCCAGTTGAACCTTAATACCATGGCAAATACCAAGCTCCATTGTGTGGAGTTGTTCTCCCAATATATACATCTTGTTCTGACTCTTATATATGATAAACTTCAGCATGCCGCAATATATTGCCACACAGTGCATTGCGTCTTGCGCATGTCCGAGTAATGCTCTGAAGTCTTTGATCATACTGTCAGGATGCTTTCCACCATGGCTGTTCTGGGGTCCCATGAATTTGGGCGTCAAATATGACTAGGAGCTCAGGGGGGCGGCCAGATCGGCACCGGAACAGAGGAGTTTGCAAGCATCAGCGCTGTTCACCTGACACTGAGTGTGGGCTTGGAGATTGAGCTCCCTGATTTTCAAGCAGAGAATACAATGCTGAAAGGCGATTACTTGATGTAGGTAGTTGAGATTGTGATTGGAGGCATTCCAACCATCCTTGATGTTTGCGTTATGTCCTTGTTTATGTCATTGGGCAGAATGCTGTTGTTCGGCTCCATATCGAAGAATCTGTTCGACTCAATCAGACATCAAGCTGATCATCAGTAAGTTAAAGTCGGCATCTGACTCCTTGGAAACATGTATCTCATAGCTAATATAATCCCCCCAGGCATTCATTTCGCGCCGCTTCTTAGACGGGGTCCAAGTTTCAACACTTGATTCCTCGTCCACCTTTCGCATCTTTACAAGGTCTGTTCTCAGGGTATTGGCTTCGGCCTTCGTCATTTTGGCAGCTGGCCGGAGTGAGAAAACATCTTTGAATATGTGACCAAGACGCGAGGCATCTTCCACGTAGCTTAATGTTGCATCATGGTGTGATGCGTATCAAGCATACATACAGAATTCTAGCAATGCCCATGTGCACTGAATTGAATGATTGAAAATGGAATGCTGAGCGTGGTATCCACCTCCTAGAGACTGGCTTACTACTCCAAGCAGGTACCAGCTCACGTCATTCATCTCCTTTCCATTCCATTGAAAAACTTCCTCATTTGACTGATTTTTTGGTGTGAGGTCGTGGTAAGCAGGAATGGATAACCAGATTGCATCATACTGGTGGAGCTGTTCATGCGTCTTCAACAAGTGGATAATCCACTTCTTAAGCTGTTGAAGCATGCCAATCTGCATTTTATGAAGGAGGTTGGCCTATTGGAGGTCCCTCACGAGACCGGGAATATGTTGAAACAAGTTGAATCCTCGGTGCATATAGTGCATTGAGAGTTCAGCATTGGCTTCCTGGGTGTTAGCATTGCTGTGCATTCTATATAGGTTGTGATCCCGCCAGGGGTGTTAGTTGGCAGGAGGGACATGATCTCCATGTTTATGGTTTGGACACTCGCACCATAAACAGACATGCCGCTAAAGATGATGTAGGTTGCTATACTCAGGCCAATCTGCAAGTGATGCTGCTTAAACCGGTTTACAATGCCTGAAGTTGCCTCCTGCACACAGAACATTGTATTACCCGCTCTCAGCGCTGGGATCTTGTTTACAGGTGACAGGTTTGAGTACCCACTGGATTACCTCGTTCAGCACCTCTCGGTTTGTTTACCGCTTCTCATCCAGCTGCTTCTGTGGAATATTGTGGTTCTTGATTGGAATCGGCAGGAGAGCGAACATTATGACACTGTGCGTTGATGGCATCTGGCGGATCTTCGGTAATAGCTTGCCAATTGTCATATATACACACTACTCTTTCATGTCCCCAGCAAAGTTCGAGAGATGTGTTCCATCAGACATCAAGATCAAGGGAACCAGTGTATCCCCCACACTGAGTGTTGACTTAAAGTCAACTAGCATGTTAAAGTCCTCAAGTATCTCTCCTTACCTGAGTCTACTACAACCAGTCTGCAGTGTGCATTTTGGTATAGAGGCGTTTTGGTGGAGTATCACTGTTAACGCAATGTTGAGGGGTGTAAATGATATGCTTGCTGTAGGCTGGCCACCGCATCGCTCATCTCATACTTTTGATGATTTCTCGACTCCAATATTTGAGAGGGCATTCGTGATTGTCATGACATCTCATATTCTTCAGAGTGTGTAGTTTCCACTCCCCGAAAGCCTGATCATCTGGCATGCTACCCACTACCTTGTAGACGCCATTCCCGTTTATGAAGCTTGGGTAATCCACTTCAGTGTATTCTTCCTTCACCTGGTTGTAATAGCACATCTGCATGCCCTTCTTCTTGATCGCATACTGAATATATTTGAACTCTTCACATGTCGCAAACGGGTAGTAGGGATTGTTTTGTATGTTCATCTCAAGGCAACCCTGAGTGTCATATTCCCATAGCTCAGCAGTATAATCGCTCAGCAGAGCGCTGGCGCTAGAGTATGTTTCCATACATGGCAGAAGAGGTGGCGGGGATTGAAACTCCGGGTCTGCGATGTGTTCAACATGCTCGAGGTACAGAAATGCATCCAAGTCTTCGACTTGATTGTCGTTAGTGTTCAATTCATGACGCTGAGCATGTTCAACCAATCAGAGTGCACTCAAAATAGTCAGATTCTTCTGGTGTGCAACTTGAAGGTGTTCAGGATGGTGGAATTTGGTATCGTAAAGTCGCCCGCACTCTGAGGTGAAATTCTTTCAGCAAGAACATTCGGGGCAACTGAAAGGGGTCTTCTCTGGCATTGTCGAAGACATGTGAGGTGTGGAGTATACGCTGTAGACAAGGACGAAAGTTGCTGCTTGGCCTGAGCAGCATGGTATGAATATAAGCTCACAATAATTTCAGCCAATTTGAGAAATTTATTGACTCTCAACACCATCACAAGGAGGTTCCTTACATGCCAGGAGTTGCAAAAACACTGCATGCATGATGTCCCATAATACTATGGATATAATACAACTAATACAAACCCCATACATAAAATCAACCATGAGCGATCCAAAATCTGTGTGACACGAGTAATAATCAATGCTCAAGATGAATAGATTAGAACAAAAGATACAAACAAGACAAGAATCCGACCATAACCCAAACGTAACAACTATCGTCTCCTCAGGAACACAAGGACTGGTTCACTCCTCGATTACTGGGCCATCTGGGAGCGGGACATTGGGCAGAGGGACATTGAGCAAAGGGACATTGAGGAGACTGTTGCAACCTGCCAATTTGAAGAGCAGCAGCTGATCCACATCCACACCCGAGGTGTTTCCGGCTGCCTCAGCTTCTGACAGAGTTGGCACTGCCGGGCGAGATTTTTGCAGTGTCACAAGCCACAAACACTCCAGCCCACTGAGTGGATGGCTCTCCATAGTTCATGGTCATGGGGGACGCTGCAGGGTTTGTGGCAGTGGGGCAGGCCCGGGAGGTTGTGGCTGTGAGGTATACTCGCGCGACTTCTGGCCTTGCTCAGGTCGCACAATTGGCTGATCATCTTCCATCGTATCTTCATCGTCAGCCGATGTATGTCGCATCTCTCCCTAGCCAATCATCTGAGGTTCTTTGCCATCATCCTCATCCTCATCCTCCTCCTCCTCATCCTTATCATGCTTCTCCTCCCCATTTTTATTTTCCTCCTTTTCATCTTTTGCCTCTTCATCTTCCTCCTCTTCCTCTTCCTCCTCTTCATCGTCAGCATCCCATTCCATATTCACATCACTGTCCAACTCAATACCATCTGGTGCATCCACATCATCATCCATGCGCATATTCAGATCAGAATTGTGATCTGAGTCATATTTGCCGTCCAACTCCGCAGAAGAGTCAGAATCATCATCTGAGGGAATTGACACTGCGGGCAATGCTTCCGCCTTTAACTATACCTGCTCTAGTAAGCCCTCCGTGTCTGAGTCTGCCTTATACATTTCCTATGGCAAATGCAAAGCAGTGGCACAAGAGATATCGTCTCCCCCTGTGGTTTGTTTAACATTACCTTTCGCATTACTGTTTCCCTTGCCCTTCCCCTTGACTTCCTCCGTTGCATTCCCCTTTCTCTTTCTTTACCCCTCCCCCTTCCCCTTCCCTTTCCCCATCCCAATCTTTGTTCTCTTCCCTTTTCCGGTCCCGGCCTCACCGCCCTCAGTGTTCTCCTCACCCTCACCATTGTCATTGTCATTGCAATCGGCAGGATGGCTTCTTCCACCACTTGGCCCTCCGGAATCCACCAAGTTTTCATCATCATCATCCTCGTCGATTATGTCATCCCTATTCGATGGTCCAATGGCAAGTACGTCACCTGGCTTGTACTGCCAGCAGTTTCGCAGCTCAATCATTTCCCCAATATCATCGCTACTATATCAAGAGTAACATTCGCCGGTGCATCTAACGGTCTCCAAGCTTGTTGTCTGTGGATTGGAGCGATTGAATTGATTTCTGAAGTCATGGGGGTTGTGCCACCTCAAACTGTGCATTTGGTCACGGGTTTGATTATACATTAGTCCCAAAGATGAGCGGAAGGATGCCCATCACTTCCGAAAAGGGGAACGCCTGCTCCAGTGGTGCGGCCATATTGTCTGGAATTGTGATATGTGGCAAGTTCTAACTGGATCAAGATAGATTATATAATAAAAGAGGAACCATGCGCACTCGTCCTTGACACCGCAAACAGTGTATATCCGTATGAGTGAACAAATATGTTCGGCAATGAATCCCTGTATATGGTCCTGAGCTGATGATAGGCATCAATTTATAACTGCTCTTGGTATTGTTGCCCTAGTAGTTGCCTTCCCCTTTCCTTTGCGGCTGCCCCTTAGTGCCATCGCTGTGAGTTGAAAATGAACCTAAATCAGAGGCATTAGCATTATGATACAGTTGCACGTAGCGAGATAATGCACAGAGGGAACGTACAAAGTTGGGTAGGCTATCGGTTGTATTTTGGAAAGAGAGGCGTGGTTTTGGGCTAGTTGCGCGATGTCGAGATAGTTCAGGATGCTTGCAATGTGTTTGATCCAGGAAGAAATGAGAATGGAGGTGTAAGCTGGAAGAAGGAATATATATACTCAAATTCCTGCGATTGTTTGGTTCAACTTGTTTTGTCAGTTAATGATCACAAAATGTCCTAGCCTTCAGCTTGCACAACCAGTAGGCACTTCATGATTGAGAAGGCTTGAGACGAGCCTTGGTACTCACAGAGAGGAACGTTTATGATGCCAGGTGTCACTTTTGCATCACACACAACTTGTCGCACTCTCACCACGTGCATCTCACAGCAAACTAAGTAGTTCTCCGGTTGTCCCTACTGTGTACCCATCTAACACGCCTACCAACATGCCTAGCGGTGGAACAAGTACACGCAATTGATGTCAGAGGATAGAGAATATGTCATTGTTCGCTTTGTAATGCTTGTAGCTCTTCAACAGGGGGATTTCCACCGGGCAGCTGAAGATATACTTAATCGATGGTTAGATGTATTGTGTCAAGAACAAGTGCAATACATTGATAAACGCACCAAGAAGGCACAAACACCCTTTAAGCGGTGCAAATAGACCATCAGACGTTGCTGTAACAGTGAATATAAATGCTTAGTTTAATCTGAGAGCAGTTAACCAGAAAATTGAAAGCTCTTGAAGGGATCTCATCTCTGAGTATTGTCAGGGTTTAAAATCCAGCGCAGGCTACAATCCCCCTCACATTTTCGTCGAATCCCTCTCTGGTCGCTCAAATAGGAGTCTACCTCGCGAGCCATTGCTGCTGCCTGCAGAGGAAAATGTTCCAACATTCTGATTGTCGAGTATCTATATCGGAGTGTGCCAACCCAGTGCCATTATATCGACACGACACCGGTTGTATGAAATAATTAATGTCTCGCTAATCGTCAAAATCAACAAAAGCGTGGGCAATGAGGAAATTCTCAACTACCCCATTCTAAGAGACATGTTTCCGTACCAGCAGGTGAGAGGGCTTCCTCTCAAGGAGGTAGGTACATAGCCTCTACAATCCAAGTTCAGAACTGCATGACCTCATCTTCACTGAACAATCCTCATGGTACAGATAACACTCAACTCGTGATTTCCACCCCGTCCACTAAATTGCGACGGTCGATTTATACTCCAACTGCCACACTGGCTACAAGCAGTCGTAGCACACCAGCAGCCCGATCAACCTCACAGACAGACTCATCACATCGCCGTGTGTTCAGATCCGCATTCAGCATTGCTAGCACTCCAACTCCTCTAAGCTATCTTGAACACCTACCTACCGCCTTCCCTAATTCAGAAGCCGGTACAATCATAACAAATCCACTGAGAAGGAGAGGTACAGACAGGAATCAGAGATAGAGGTAATGGACATTGCAACTGCAGACGGTGTCTACAGCTCGATCAGTGGTTCCCAGCAGTCACAGTATCCATTGAATTGTCCACTGAGATATGGTGCGTTTTGTATTTGCAATGGGCAGACTGCTGGAGATCAACATCTGGAACAGACGGCTGTTTATCAGTGCAAGCGACTTGAAGATGGTAAGTTATGCAACATGATGCATTGTGAAAGCGTTTGCTGATGCCCTACACTGGCAGATAATAGAGATGTACTGGAACACCGCTATGCAGCAAAACAACAGTTGGTCTATAGCGTTTGAGGTGCGCACAAAGGAGATCTTGAAAGAGGTATGCTGATGCAATGGCCCATGTTGAATATTACATGCTCAAACTGGTACCGGGTTCCAGCACAAGTCGATAAGGTAAAATCCCATTTTACAAAATCCGCAATGCACAAGGTAGCTGAGCGTTGTGATCTCCACCACTTTGAATCCGATGCAGAGCATTTGGAATTCACCGATTCTCTTCTGGCAGACAGTAAGTATCTCTTTCCTGTATCAGAGCATGTGGAAGGTGGTGTACGCAGTTCAAATCCAATGCAGAGAGAGTCAAAATTTGCTAACGAATGGCCAGCTTCCACTTTACTTCTTGGCGGAAGCAATCCAGCAGTTTATCTACACCAAATTTTATCATCGGGCGAATAAGCACAGTAAGTCTGCTGATCAATTTTATAATTCCATAATTGACCACAAGGATGGTCATATACTCTTGCCACTGATCATGTTTACCTGCACCGTATAGCACCATGCCCTCCTGGAGTCACAAAAGAACACAGGTGTTGATCCGAAAGATTCCATGCCAAAGCTGAATGTGGACAGATCTGATTGCTAGAACTACTTCAACCACAAGAATGACAGTGGTAAGAACGGGTCCTGCTGTGCTGCAACAGGTCGCAAGTTGTTAACCTCACCTGGCATTGCACACACATATACATCCTTAATGAATACCTGCAACACCCTACCCGAGAACAACCAATAGAGAGTGCATAAAAGTATTCTTGCTTCAGTCAAATGTCAGATCCAATAGGTGGAGAAGCCAATGTCTGCAATGGTCTTCAGCACGGAAGCAGCGCATGTTGACAATGCTATTCTTCTTCACGATTTGCCCTCCAAAGTGGCGCTTGAAGCGCCTGAGATTGGCAGCGGTGACCCAAACCTCCCCATAGGCAACAATTGAATGGATAATGAACTACATCTCGGGATGCAATGGGGTAGCGGGGATAATGAAGATGAAGTCGATGAAATCGACTAGCTCCATGCCATCCCAACCACCAGCCGGTGACCATGGGCCCTGACTGAACTTGGGAGGTTTGACCTTGCAACCTGTGATGTCAACAGGTAGGACGGTGAGGATGGCGACGATGTGGATGCGGATAAGGAGAAAGTAGCATCGCAAGCCAATAATGAATCAACGCAGAATGTGGAAGACTGAGTGCACAGTAGGTTCAACCTGGGAACTAGTTATGTCGATGGGTATGAGGGTGAGGATGGCGATGATGCGGATGCGCATGAGGATGAAGAAACATCGGAAACTGATGATGGATCAATGCAGAATGTCGAGCACCGAGGGTATAGTACTAGAGAGGGTGAAAATTGGACAGTATATTTCAGACCTGTACAATACAATAATGGTGAAGCAAATGCAACAGCAAGCATTATGTCCAAAGTGAAGACTGTATTGTAATAAATGAAAACATCTCAAACATAAACATATTTGAGGAGACTGCAGCATCCGATATATAGCAATAGCGGAGAGGGAAAATGTGGCACAAGGCTGGAGAAAGGCATAAATATTGCCACTTGTGGGGTAAATGGCTACAGCATAACTGAAGCCCCTGCGAAGAGTGTAACATCCTTATTGTTCTGATCATGCCTATATGTCACCACATTCCAGGCGTATAGTAAAAGAGGAAAGTTTGCAATGCAACCTGTCGACTGGGCAACGGAAAGCATGTAATTCTCCATCTGAGGTTCTGAGGTTCTGTCAGAGCTGTCAGAGCCGTCCCGAACACCAGGGTGTCTTTGATGGAAACTAGGGTTGTTCCTAATGCAACGGATGCTACTTCGACCAAGCGCCCAACCACCATGCTAAAGACATCCGAATTGGCGATGTTGCTCACATGTGTCTAAATTCATTCAACCAGGCTTGCAGTATCAATCTTGATGTTCGGTGGCAAACACCTTACCACATCATAGAAATTGTGCAAAGCCTGGGGACTTATTACTTGGTGGAGCTAGATGGAGCTTAAATCATAAATTGAGTTGATAGTTGTCAACTCACGAAGTTCTTCCCTTACACCGGTGGCTTACGACATGCTTTACACATTAGTCCACCTATCACCTCACTGGTGGTAGCAACAGATCCGGATAACCTTCCTGCGGTCCGTATTTGGACCGCACAAATGGGTCAGTTTGGTTCCAGGCCAATCCAACAACTGAACCCACTGACTCACGGCGGGCCAAACCCGGACACATACCCACCAACCTCCAGGTTTCCAGGGTTTGGCTAGACAGGACAGTAGCATGCTTCGGTTCTGCGTGTTGGGTTTCTCTATGTATCATTGCATTCAGATATCTTCTGTTAATCGCAAAATATTGACATTGGTTAGTCACTGTTTGATTTTGATCTATCAGCCGCCTCAATGATCAACAGAAACAAAGACATGCACACTACCGCATCCTGAAAATTACGGTCAATGGAGCGTCAACCATTGTTGGTAACGTATCTTGGGTAATTTGAGGGGCAGCAGGTTGCACACATTAATTAACAAAGTATTGGCCATCTTGATAGAAAAACGAGAAAGCAAAATGCTTCCTTCCCCATCTGGAAAATCAGTGCCAAAGGCGAGTCAACGATTTCTGGTCTTACATCTTTGGTAATATGAGTGGCACTCTGTCACAAGTATCCATAGACCAGGATATAACAGCCGTTTAGGCAAATATGTATGGCATATCCCCATCACATCTTCTGGGACAGTAACAACTTATTTCATTTCCGGAGCTACCACAAAGTGTTCTTGAGCCTTTCAATGTACAAAAACATTCATCATAATGTATCTAGACAATAACGGCCATATCGCGCTGTAATGAGCCATGATGCAAGGGAACCAATCATTGATGCTCCGTTGACACTCATTATCAAGATGGGGCAGAGAGCATGTCGCATCCTCCTTTCCTATGAAGGCAGTCAATAATTCGTTTCCGATTGTCTGGAACCTTTCACCCCCCAGATTACCCACGATACACGACCAACAATTATTGACGCTCATTGTCATAATAGGGCAGGGAGGGCATCGCAATTTGAATTTTCTTTAATTGCAGCCAGAAACTTCTTTATAACTGACCACAACCCGTCAGCAGTCTGATTGCCCAGGACGCAACATCAAAAATGGTTAATGCTCTATTGACGCTCAACATAATGTATTGTATTGTCAATATCTTCTGCCATTGGTAATTGTATATATATTTATTTTGACTTATTGGTTGCATTTCTGTCGGATTGAGACTCTGCCCATTGGCAAAGCTGAGCCCAGTAATAATCATGCACAGGCCTCTCTCATTCTACCAAAATTGATATATCTAACTGAATATTGCATTTCGCCAGCTATACTTTTCTTTATGAACAATTATCCTCATGCGACTGCTCACAATTCTCCTGTAATATTTCTCTAAGTGAATTTCTTGGTCAAGCAACATATAGAACCTGGTGAAAACATATTGACCCAATCTGTCCTCCATTTCAATGTTTTCCTTATTCCTCCATGTTTCCATTGCACTGACAGTCATCAACCACTTTCGGCCTGTTTTATTATCCTCTGAATTGGCCAAATCAATTCACGAATATTTGGTGCGGCACTTACAACCCAGTGCTCTCGGCTTTCCAATGCCTTGATACCAGTGTCCAGCTCAACATCAGATTCATTGTCTGGCTCACAGTCATCTTTGTTCTCATTTGGATATTCCCAATCGCCATTTCAGTTATGCCAATTTTCAGTATTGGACATGCTTTCTGGTGCGCCATCTTCATCACTTTTGGTTGGCTGTCGGTCAATTCTTCTGATTCGGCAAATATTGATCACAATAGTTTATCCTCCAGGGAGGTTATTTGCAGACAAAGCTGGTGGCAAAGGTGATCTTTCTGACAATTTAAATGCAGCTGCACCATCAGTTTGAACAGTTCACCAGGAAATGTTCATGATCTTGTCAGTATCTGAAATGAATCCTATGGCTGTCATTTGTTTGTTGTAAGCATGAGATTCCTTCTGTGTAGCAAGTAGGTTTTGGCTGCCCTACCACCTTTTTACAAAGTCGTGGACCTTGGCCATTCTGTCCAATGTTCTTTCCTCTGCTTCTTTCTTCAATTCCAAGTCGTTTTCAGTTTCCAAGGTATCCAGTTCAGTGCAATCGCCCTGCAGAATTCCGTGATTGGCTCGAGCACACTGCCTTTCTATGACATTTGCCCGAAGTGTCTTGCCAGTGGATATTGACTGTCTCCGGCCAATAAAGTCTCACCAAAGTGAGCAACTGGCCTCCATTCAGACACCATGTGGTATAATAGAGAATATGTCATGTGCCACATTTGAGAGATTGGTGTACTATGAGTGGATTCCTTCTTGCTGGTGCCACCAGTCAGTGATATCCGGTAACCGAAATGTACTGCAAAAATCCATTGGGTCAGAGTGCGAATCTTCGAGATTTGGATTAACTTGTGTCTAGTTGTTCGGTGATTGAGGGGGTGAATTCAAATACAGCGTTGCGGCTCTCAATATATGTGCTGCATGATCGCTTCGTCCTGGTGTCATTTCAGCCATGCTTTTAGGTGTCAAGTAATCTTCATTATTGCTGGATGTATCATATGGATTAAAAGATGATTGGCCAACTCCAGCCGCCTTTGCAAAGGGGACGATATTGCTTTGTGGAACATCTTCAAGTTTCATGATGGGTATTCATTGATGTTTGGCATAGTATTCGTTTTCCACATACTTCAGAAAGGCCTTCTAGTATTGGGTAGTAGAAGAAGTCTCATCCTGATGATTATTATCCATCGCCTTGTTCCATTTCCAAGTGATCTCAATGTCCAGAAAGAATCAAGAGTATATGCTAAAATGAGAAGCAGACCGGTTGTCGGAGTGACTTCAGCTTAATAATTGGACAACTTCTTGCATGCAACCTTGAAAGTGAAGTCTCGGTTTTCCTTCCATTGTGTTTTCATTTCAACCAAAGCTCACATAACACCATCCATCTGATTGAATATGTTATTGTAGACAGTGATGACGTGATGCAGAGTAACTGTATGCCTTTTAAACTTCCACAGGGTCCAGTGTCGGAATGGCCTTAAAACTTCCATGACGTACTTGATGATAGTCCATTCATTCTATGTTGTGCAGGGTGGCCGGTAATCGCAGTATTTTGGGTTCTTGAGCTGCTTGCTGGTGAATTCTCATAATCTGTAGACTTGCTCAAGCAACGCCAGTGTCAAATTCCACCATGTTTTCACATTCATCATAGATCGTACAGCAATTCTAACTTTGGCTTTTTGACAGTCGATGAACTAGTTTCGGTGACCAGGTGTCAGCATAATCAATACTGCTCACATTCTCTGCTATATGAAGGTCAGATTCAGATCATTCAAAATGTCTTGAAATATGTACTTTCTCAACTATCTTTGCTAAACCTGGTCACATAGCTAACACCATGTTGAATATAGCATTGCCCTCTTTTTGCAGTCTTTGACTCTTCCCAATGACTGCAGTTCATTCTCTCCAAATTGCTGATTGCGCTCATGGGCTTCCCATGACTTGGTACGACCTGCTACCCCATGATTTGTCATGAACACACCCAATGTAAGTTGAAGGACGTGCGCCATACGTGGTATGTGATTTCTGATTGTAGGCCACCTGAGTCCAGAGGCATCGAGAGTTGATTGTAGTTCCCGAGTCATCGAGTAATTTAAAGAAGCATTATCATGCCTAAATCCTAGTAAACGGCTGTCGGTAAGCTGGAAAAAATCAAGAACTTCCTTCAACTATATGGCTAGGCTTGCACTTAATTAGCATTGCAAATAGGAAAAGAACAGGTTATCAACCTTGTCAAATGCGAGGTGTTCTTGTGGTAATGTCCAATTTGGATCCATATAGTAAGCTATAACCAATGTCATTGCCAATTTGTTTGTTAATGTCCACCCATCTAAAGCTAAGCAAGCTTTATTTTTTGACAGCAATTGCTTCTTAACTGCATCCACCGTCAGTGAGTATTCCCTCCAGCAAATGTTGCTAAGGGAGCTGGCAAATTGAAGCACCAGATCGCCGCATAATGCATTAAATGACCGTCATAGCTCAAGGTTCGATATAGCATTCCATGGAATGTAAACCAAAATAAATCCTAACATGAGATAGTGATTCCAGGTATCATGGTGAAATTCGGCAGTTATGAAGTCTCTCGCTGCCAGTTTAGAGCATTGTGTCAGTCAGTTGGGTTAATATAGGTAAGATCTAACTGTCGGATATGAATTCCTTTTGCAAACTTACTATTGTAAATCCACAACTACCTTGTCTGTTCAATATGGTCAAAGCGGTTTCATTAACAGTTGTACTCGTCAATTCAGAAACTTCTGACTCTGTTAAATCCTTTAATTTTGCAATCTACACTTTTGCCATTAAGTGTTTACCCATGGAGCTGGCCCCATGTTCTGATGGATGGCAAAGAACTTGATGTCCAACAATGCATATGATGCCAGGGCTGCCGGCCTCCTCAATTCCACAGTACAAATAGAATCCCCATGAATGCGCATGTCTAGAATTATTCCAACCAATAAGACTCTGTAAGCGCACATTTACCAAAGTCCACCAAGCATCGAACATGATTTGTAAAGTAAGGTTGCTGAAATCGCGAACAAAGACATGTTTATTTTTGGTAGATATCAATACCTTTAGCAATAAGAAATTTATAGATTGGGAATCCAACATGGTTGTAGGAATTTGGCAGCTGTGTAATTCCTGTTGAAAGACTGTCAAAAGGTACTTTATTGTTGAGTAGAACGCTGGTGCTTAAATATTGACTCTTGTACTACACACAAGGCAAAAGTAAGACCTGTGAGACATTGCATACATAGTTGTGAATCTGTATACAGGGTCATACTGACAAGACTGACTATTAAAAACTCAATTTGTGACCGATGCATGGCATTTCGTTTCTGGGAATCTTACAGAGCCCCACACAACCTGTTGCCGCTCCGCTGCCACATATTTTAAGAATATCGTAGTGATGTTATCACAAGGCTTTTTGCCAACAAAGGCAGCCAATATTTCGGTTATGGGTTAATGTCACCACACAGCCCTTTGAGTATCCAAGATGTAAGGCCAGAAATCATTGACGCTCTGTTGACACTCAGTTTTGGTATATGATAGCAGTAGTGTTGCAAAGATTTTTGCAATGAAAGGCAGCCAATTGTTCGATTAGAGGTTTATGTCAATTCACAGCTGTTGGATTATGCATGTTGCATAACCAATAATCGTTGAAGCTCCATTGACGCTCAGTTTAAAGACATAGATGCAATTCTATTGCAAGCATTTTCGCAATGTAAGGCGGCCGATAGTTCAATTGTGGGTTAATATTGCCACATAGCCCTTGGACTTTCCAAGATGCAACGCCAAAAATCATTGACGCTCCATTGACACTCATTTTTTGGATGGGGCAACAAGCATGTCATTTGACGTTGTTGCTATAACGCCAACCAATACATTTATATTGGAAGGAGGTGACAATGCAGCCCTTTGATTGTCGACTGTATAAGACTAAAAAGCATTGACGCTACATTTACTCTCATTTTTCAGATGAGGCAACATGTGTGTCATGTGCGTTTTCAAGTATAACACTTACCAAAACAATTACTTTGGAGGGATGTGACAATGGAGGCCATTGATTGTTCAATGTCTGAGATGGAAAATTGTTGATGCTGCGTTGACACTGACATTAATCACATCGAAATAGCCTTCGTACACTCAATCATTATATACATTGAATTGCATACACATTGTTGACATCCAATACTGCATTTCTAAGTAATATCATAGCCATCTAAAACCTTTGTGGCCTCTCAATTGCTGATCAACCTCTATCCACATTATCTGAGTGGGAGATGATGTGGCCCTATCATATTCCTGCGCTTTTGGCTGGCAATTCATGGCATGTAGATTAATACACTAGTCATTGACTAATATAGCTCAACATCCGCAACTTTTCTCAACCAGCTCCTTCTCGTCGATTTCCATGACGTAACATCAGCAATTTGAAATATCTCAACCATGTGCACCTGGTCTGTGCCGAGAGTTATGCAGTTGCATGCATGGATGAATTCACCATGACGTTCGTCATTAAGACTGATCCGTATTGTGCACTGATTACTACTTCTATTACTTGTATGACATCAGTTACTTAAATTTTGTTAGTATGTTTTGTCACCAATATAGCATTTATCTTCTCACTTAACAGTAATTGGCACACTGAAATCGAGCTCATTTGCAATCTTACAAACCGACTTTGATTCTAGAACTTTCGCATGGTGAGTTCGACACTTGCACATGCACAGACAAATTATCATGGCTTACGATTTGTTCACTGAAATCAAAACACAGCTGACAAGAACCAAGATAGGTACACAAATTTGTTTTCGCCGAAATCCGTTTTCGAAATTACAATTTAACTATCTATTCCTCCGCTGATGCAGGAGCCATCACCATGGCTTCATCCAAATCCAAAATCTGTATGGTGATTAACTGGGAAGGCTATACGCAGAGGTAAACACTTATGGGTTCAACAGTAGTGTTAACAATGGTTTCATTGTCGGACAGTTCCTAATATAGCAGTTTCAAGAAAACCCAGACCCTACCGGGTCAGTCTGGGTTTGTGCCAAACGATTCCCTCAATTGAGTCCTTGAGTATTTATGCGATAATTCAGTGTTTGGTATATGAAATATGGAGCTTCAGATGGTGCATCTGTTGGTGGTCTCCGATTTTTGATATCTTCAAAACTCAGCAAGCTGCATTGAAATTATTGTAATTTTTCGCCGAAAAATGAGGTTTTTGGGCTACTGCTTGCTGGGATTTGAAGATATCAAAAATCGGAGACTTCCAAATAATGCGCCGGGCTGAGCTGCATATTTTACATACCAAACACTAAATTCTCTAATCAATATTTGTGGCTTCAAAGGGATGGTTCGTGTAAAAATCATCGATTTTTGATGGGGTAAGGCCATTGCCATGCAAACCTATTAGACCGGCCGGGTCCAACACTGGAACCATTCCTCACACTATTCAACAGGCTTCCAGTTCTGAATAGGCGATCAATTGGGCCACATGGCGGACCCAAGACCGGCTACATTTGAGTTCGACTGAGGCTTCCCAGCACCCAGCCTAATATGACAACTTTCTGGTCAAGAAGTCCCTTGCGCTATTTGCAATAATCCTGGGACAATATCCAGACACTCCATCAGCTTTCCAAATGTTGTGGGTGCATGTGTAGCTGCATTATCATTCGGTTGTGGCTTGATGACTGCCAGAACCCTCAATTCGGTTGTACCCTACTTCTTATCTCTTTCATGGAAGTAGTCGGCTACGTCCCCCCATCCGGGTTGTGTCAATCGTGAAGCTTTGTCTGCTTCTCCAGAAATCTCTCCCTGCGCTACTGTACTATTTTGGCGATGGTGCCCATTACCCAGCCAGGTTCGTCATCTTCGCTCAGATTGCACTGCTCTGTCTCTTCATCCTCAACTTCCCCATCCTCCCCATCGTCAGAACTTGCAAGTTCACTCAGACTGTCTCTGATGGCAACCATCATCTCCTGAAATGTCTTTTCGGGCCCTCTGGCTGTGAATCCCGCATTTTCAGCTGTCCTAGTATCTTCGTGCTCCTGTTTAATTGCTGCCTCTGCATCGTCAACTTGGTTGCTTGCCCCTACTGTTTCTCTCTCAACATAATCCTCAATCCATTTCCCATTCTCTTCATGGCTTACAATGTGCATTTCTGGTGATTTCTTGGCCGCAAGCTTTCTTTGGAATCGCAAGCTGTGCAACACCCCAAGGGCTCGGACTCGTTCTTCATCCAAGCCGCTCTTGTCATCATTAGCTTAATAATGTCGTCATGCAGACCGTGTTGTCCAATTGCCGTACTCACCAGCAGGATATGGCGAAATGTTCATTTTCAGGGCATTCACCATTGCAGTTTGTGTTGATTTGGTTGTTGGGCGAGATGTTTGATGTTGCAAGATATACACCATATGGAGGCCACCTGCATCATTTATGTGAAGCTTGGTACGTTTAATCATCTTGAATGAATCAAAATCTGCCTTTTGACAGTCAATCAATTGGGAATGGTTAGGCTAACCATACAACATGAGAGGATTTTTAGCTTCAGTTACATCTAATATCCCGGTGATTTTGTGAGACAAATATCATCAGTCATCCTTTCCCTCGAAGAATGTCCTATCTATATCTGACAATCAAGAGATTTCAACTGTCCTACACCTCAATTTACCACAGTAAACAAACAAACAACATCAGACCGACCTATTGCAAATAGTGGGACTGTGGGAAACCCCTGCAACTTGGATCCCTACGCAGCAGGATTCATCTTGAGTATGATGTACCAGTTGACTACTCTGTATTCTATTCTGACATGAAGCCAACTATGTATTCATCAGGAGTTCCCACTTCTTTTCATTATCATCTTTCTCTCCTATTCCATACCACCATATCATGGCTACACAAACAGATCAGCCAGGTAACAGCTAATCTAAATCGAGCCGATCAACTAGCGCTTCATCCAATACATTACTCATTTGCACACAGCATGAATAGAGACACCTGTTACTCCACCGCGACACTGTCAATGCAACCACCCAAGATATAACCCAGGATGCACATATAAAAATAGTCCGTCAGACCAGAAGCAGAAAGGACAGGGAGCAGCACACAATTGGATGTAAGTATATCCATATCATGGGAAACGGCCGTCAACTAACCCTATAACCGATAGCTGGTGTGTTTAGAGAGCTATGTGACCAATTGATCGCTGCCTGTAATGGGAAATCTCAATGCTCAACCAAGGCGTTTGTCCGTGCAGTCCACAAAATCAAATATCATGATGTTCTCAGCTCTGGGATTGTTGCAGACAAATTTCATGATAGGCATCCCTGGGATTGGACGAAACTGACTTCAATCTTCTTGTAGGAGGCTGTGGAAGGGTGTATGGTTGAGGTACTTTCAGAATCTTATTGTTAGATACTGAAACAAATTTCTTGTAGATTTTCATCATGTCGGCTACTATGGCAAGCCAAGGAGCTTGGGTACAGCTGGAACAGTCTGACATGTGTCTGGTATTGAATAGGCCAAAATGGCCAAAGAAGGGTTTTTCTGCGCTGCAGTAGAGTAAAAGCAATAACTGAACAAGAAATCTCGCACTGAAGTCCGAATAGAGAAGAAGTGGGGAGTTGAGTTTTCTGGGCATAAAAGGGTGAAGGCTGCAATAGAAAGACACCTGGAAATGCATTGTCAAAGCCACCCAGACAGATGCCTTCCTCGCCAAAATGGCACCACAACATCAGGAAAATGTATTGTAGGCACTGGAAGCCTCCAGGAGTCCCTGACAGGATGTGGAGTGTACACTTAGATGCGTCAATTTCAGGAGAGTATCAGACCCTAGAAGGGTATTCCTGCCGGTGTTCACAGTAACTGGGAGCGCCGGCGACAAGCCTCACAGTGCTGACGACAAGCCTGGGAGCACCAGGGAGACCCGGCGACAAACCAGAGAGCGCTAGCAACATGTCTGGGAGCACCTCGAATCACAATAGAGCAGTCTGGGAAAAACAACATCTGCTTTGGGAATGCTGCTGGTGCGCCTGCAAATCTTAGCTACTATTGATCGCTCAACAATTGTTAAAACTCATGTATTCAGTTTGTGTTGTCATCTATGTATCTATGTATCTATATAGCTGCCCATCTAAACATGGTATACCTGGACTAGCTGCAGACGGTGCTTGAGAGCAATTTGAGGTGCGCCTGGAAATGACGATCAAGTGATCTCAGAGATACACTACAAGGGCGTGATCGAGCGAGTTGGGAGATGCACTTGGAGGCGGTAATTGAGCGTATTTGAAGATACACTTGCAGGCCGTGATCAAGTGAACTTAGAGCTGCACTCCGAGATCATGATTGAGCGAGTTTAGAGATACAAATGGAGGCCATAATCGAGCGAGTTTGGAGGCCATAATCAAGTGACTTTGTAGGCCGGAAATCCAGTGAGATTGGAGATACACTTGGAGGCTGTGATCGAGCGAGTTTGTAGATGCAGTTGGAGGCAGGGATCGTGTGATCTTCAAGGCCATGATCATGCGAGTTTGGAGATGCGCTTGGAGGACGTGATCGTGTGAACTTGGAGGCCGTTATCGAGCAAGTTTGGACTAGTACTTAGAGGCGGTCGATGGACGGCATGCCTGGTGCTGAGACTCTATTCATCAATTAGTAAACTCTCAACAGTGGAATTGTGACAAGGTGGCTTGACCTTTGAGCACTCATGGAGAGCTGGCTGATGGCGGTCAATTGTGTAGGAAGGCATGCCGGAAGCTGACGCTACATTCAGGGGTCAACTGGTAATCAATACAATGAATGGAAGACAATCAATCTTGCATGGATGCTGTACTTTGGTATATGCTGTACTTTGGTGTATGCTGTACTTTGGTGTATGCTGTACTTTGGTGTATGCTGTACTTTGGTGTATGCTGTACTTTGGTGTATGCTGTACTCAGTGTATGCTGTACTCAGTGTCTGCTTGTACTTGGCATATGCTGTATTCAGTGCCAACTCAGGATCATCACATGGAGAAATTGAGAGGGATAACTTAACTTTGTGTTCTGCAATGATGATAGAGTGGTGGACGAGAAAGAGAGAAATGGGGGACAAAGATGAGACCGATATGGACGATATGAGCGGATATGAGAAATCAGGGGTATGGCATGTCTGATTGGGTTTGGGAGACCTCTTATAGGTGTTATTACATGCCGGATTGGGACTCGTACCTGCTGTATCGGCGATGGTTAATTGACTCGCACATGATATTCTCTTAAGTCCCCATTCCTCAGGACAATTTCCCCCACCTCCTCTCATCTCTATCGTTCTTGTCCTCAACTCTACCATCACCTAAGAATACCAAATTAAGTCATCCCTCTCTATTTCTCCATGCCATAATCAAGAGTTAACACTGAGTACAGCATACACTGCATACCGCATCATCCCATGATCGACTGTCTCCCGCTCCCACCCAGTCTCTCATTTCTTGGCTGACCATGTTGTACTCAATTCTCTACATTCCCACAATTATGAGATAACCAATGAATAAAGTCTCAGCTCCCGTCGCGCCTCCCTCCTGAACTACCGCCGCCAGATTGACTGCCTCCTAGTACTCCTCCGATCTCGATCAATCACAGCCTCCATGTGCATCTCCAAACTCACTCAATCACGGCCTCCAAGTGCATCTCCAAACTCGCTCGATTACAGCGTCTAAGTACATCTTCAAGGAGCCTTGGCGGGTGTACGGAAATACACGGGTAACAGAGCTGGATGGAGTGATGTGGAGTAGATAGACATCATCCCATTTCCATCTCATCTTATCATACAATGAAAATACACACTCTATCTTTCCCAACTTTTGGTCTCACTCACTCTCTCCGGGATGCCATCATTCACGCAATTGCATGGATCATGAATGCCGGGTAGTATCATATCTTCTCACCCAATTCCTATGCTGCTCCAACCAGAACTGCTCTTCCTCATGAATTCCATTTGGATGTCGCGAGAGGTGCAGTAGACTGTCCATGCTGGGCTCTGTACCTTCTAGCTCTATCGTATCGCCAAAATGTCCTCCAAGTAGTGCATGTCTAAGTTCTCTCAATGGGCATATCGAGGTGCTCCTCCGATTATACTTGACTACCATCTGCGGCCAGATTGACCATATGTATAGATATACAGAGACTTATATAATGCATATCATATTATGATGTAGCGAATCTTGTGTCTGTACAAAGGCGAATATGATAAGACGAAATGCCTTGTGGTTGTGCAAGAACAAATACAGCACCAAGTCCCCTCAAGTGCAGTGGTCTCAGCTGCTCTAGAAGTCTCCTGCAGAGCTGCGCAGCGGTCTCGGCTGCTCATGCAGTCTCCTGCAGATCTGCGCAGAGGTCTCAGGAGCTCTACAATTTGACGATCCTATAAGTCAAAGCTCGTAGCATCCTGAATGCACCTCCATAACTGCAGGTGCTTTCAGGAGTACCTGACAATGGTCTTGCAGAGTCTGAGAGCACATTGCTTAGCTCCAGGGGGGTTTGGGAGCATCTAGAAGTCCTTAAAAGCACTAGTGAGGTCGCCTGGAGAGTCTGGGAGGATTGTGTGTTGCTTCCGGACTGATTTACATTTTGGTGATGAATTATCCACACAGATGGCAGAGGCGCAAAGGAACAGATGCACCTCTACCCGACCAACGCAGGTAGCCAACTACAGAGCCGAATCCACCTCTGCCCACAACACCAACTGCGCCACCCAGTAACCATGATTGAGCTCAATGTGACGAAATCGTCAATTTGCTGGCCAGATATGTGGATTCACATATTGCTCTTCCCTGCACTGAAATATTGACACTTGATGCAAATGCCCAGGATACCCAGTAAAATCCAGATTTGCATCCAGGTATGCTGACTGATGAAGGAACATCCACTGGTTAGAACACCATCTAATGTATGGTAATATAGCTAAGATCCGTTTTGAAAACAAGAGCAGCCAATTGAGTGAACCTGCAAGTGATCGCGAGCATTGATCGAAAGAAACAGGATATTGAAGTGTATTATTATCTACAATTAGTGGACACTGTAAAGACAATTTTAAAGGATATATTTATATGTATTATTATGAAACAATGTAGTGATCAAGGAGAAAGTAAATGAAAATGCTAGAAAGGCTGCCAAAGTAATCTGAATGCTAGACTAAACAAAATCCAATGATTGCATATTGTGGATACCCCCATGGACAAATGCATGTCAATGGAGCGTCAACAATTTTACCTCATGTTAGTCTGGTGATTAAGAATTGATTTGATCCTGATTATACATGATCAAAGTACTGGCTGCCGTTATAGGCAAAAATTATTGTGATACCCTCCCAACCTCATCTCAAAATGAGCGTCAATGGAGCGTTAATAATTTTATGTCTGGTAAGCAAGGTAATTGAATAGTGGTTTAATCGCTGTGTAGCACAACCGAGGTATTGGCTGCCCTCATAGGCAAAACAGCAATCAACACGGTCACTGCCCTATTCTAAACATGAGTGTCACGCGAGCATCAACAATTTTTGGTCGTGTCAGGAAGGTAATTGTATAGTGATTTAATCACTGTGTACTATCACCGAGGTATTGGTTGCCTGTATAAGCAAAACAGCATGCGACATGGTTACTGTCCCATTCTGATATTTAGTAACAACCTAGCATCAATGAATTTGGGCTTTGCATCTTGAGTTATTGAAGTGGTAATTTGTGCTAGTAATTCATATATGATGTATTGCCAGCCTTCTGTGACAAAACAATGCGTGAGATGTTTGTTACCGTATCGTGAAAATGAGCATCAACAGATCGACAATGATTCTCAGTCTTCTAAGTAATTTCATTACATAGTGATCTGGTAGTGGTTTCTCATAATGGATATAATTGCTGCCTGTATTGGCCAACAAGCCAGCAATATGGTCATTGCACCATTCTGACAATAAGTGTCCACTGAGGGTCAACAATTTTTGGCTTTGCATCTTCGGTTATCTAAGTGGCAATTGGTTGCAGATATCCATAACTGCGGGATTAGCCGCCTGTAGTGTCAAATGTAGCAGCGGCATGCTGCCTGTCCCATTCTGAAAATGACTGTCAACAGAGCCTCAATGATTTTTGGTCTTACATCTTTGGCAATCTAAGTGTAGCTGTATAGCAAGAATTTATATATGATGTGATAATGGCGTTTTCAACTGAAAAAGTGCACGACAACTTTTTTACCCTATCTTGAAAATGAGTATCGATGGTAAGGCAACAATTTTTGGTCATGTATATTGTGTAATCAAGGCATCGCGCAGATATCTGTGATCATTACAAAATTGCTGACCATCTTAGTACTCCTAAATGCGAAACACAATACGAAAAACATTAATTCCAAAATAACCGATGTCACAACCTGCAAAGTGATCTAAGCAGTATTCCTGGATGCTAATGAAGCAATTTTGATGAAATACAATTTTCAAACAGCAAAACAAGAGCATTATATGAATCTACAGACAGACCTGCTGGGCAACCTGCTGACAATCAGCCTAAATCAGACAGGTTGGGAAATAACCATCGAACTATACCCGAATTGCCATTTCATGTGTGCTTGACAACCCGCACCCAGAACCGAAGCAGCTATCCAGAACTGTAGCTAACACTGCAGCTCACAACAGGAGTCATTGGAAGAATTCGACAAATTTGAAATGGGGTCTGTGTAGTGTTAGCAACAGTTCCAAATTCCTGGGTCAGTTCTGGGTCTGGTTCCAATTCGGAACCAAACTATTGCAATGGATCTTACCACCCTAAAACCTGGACCGTTGCACTTGGGCCGGTTTTACCACCCAAAAACTGGCATTTCAACATCACAAGTTTGGCTCCAATTCAGTATGTGAGTTCTAATAGTATTATGACACGATCAATACGTAAATTGTGCAGTTTTATGCGCTCTCTCACCTACCGCTTTCAGATTTGCGATCCAACCAATATTGGTTCAGTTGTGATTGAAAGCCCGCGAATTTCGCTTGAAATTTGGCGTTATTTCACAGCAATTCTACGATTATTGGTCGGTTCGCAAATCTGAAAGTGGGAGGTGAAAGAGCGCACAAAACTACACAATCTACGTATTGACCATCTCACAATACGATCAGAACTCACGTACAGAATTGGAGCCAAAGGTGTAGGAACTGCATAGTTGAAACTGCGGTCCACTTCGAACCAGGCCAAAAACCCACTGTTCTATGTCCGGTCCGGATAACAACCCCACCAAGACCGAGCGGGTCGTGTTCCTTTGCGGTTTCTAACCTGGACCAGGGTCTTGGTTCCAGTTCCAGCCTGAACCGAAGCCGGGTAACCCTGAACTGTTGCTAAGACTAGGTCTGTGGAATGCTAGATAAATATGGGACAGAGATGGTTGTTCTTCATTAGGTGGAAAGACTGGGAGAAAGTGTCATGGGTATGGGCAGAGGATCTGACAGGGTATATGGAGTGGATAAATGGAATGCAGTACATCCAGTCCTGGCAAACCCCTGATCATGAAACTGATTGGAACTTTGGGGGGGAGTAGGGATTATGGGTGGTTGGCGGGAGATCAATTCCATAAATAATAACAAAATGAGTGGGAGAATATCAAATCTGCACAATTGAGTGGATTTGTAAGATCAAGTGGATAGCAATATTTCTTTTGGGGGAGTTGTAGTAACATTTCAGCTAAAATTACTACCGTTCTCCCCTATCCCTCTTGTAACCACAAGATATGTAAGCTGACAACTAAAGTAGATGTGGGCAGAACTCTCACCACTTAGAGTAGGACCAATAAGTGAAACATGATCAACAAGAGTGTTATGAAGGGGAAGTCGAAGTGAAAGAAGGAATGAAGGTGTGCAGAGACACTAACAGAGAATACTTGAGAGATTGCAAGTTACACGGAGACCTGAAAAAGAAGCAATTGGTACAATATACCCCTCCAGGTAGAGAACGAGATTCCCCCTGGTACATTTCTATGGAAAGTCAGCCACAGTACTGGATCATCCATCTATCTCTAGACACTGCAGTCTACGTCCAATATAGTCATCTCGACAATAACCAACACCAAACAACAAACACAATCTATTCATTAGTCAACGACATGACAGCACCACCTGTCGACAGTATGGAATTGCATGATTCCCTGAGTGCTACCACTACTCATATCAACCTCAACTTTAACACCATTGTAGTCATCACAAGTACAGAAATCACCGCTACCATAGCAACCACAACTGCAGCCATCACCACTGCCATCACTTTAAGTGCCTCCTTCTCTGATAGCTCTACTATTGCTAGCTACCTCTTTTCTGTATTGCTTTTGTCATACACACTATCACACCTCAGCAGGCTTTTCATCCCAAATACTTGTAGTCGATTGCTGCCAATAGCATTGGAGATTGTGACTCTGGACCACTCCACCCACAGCCAAGCGAATTCCATCCCGGTGATCAATAATCTCTTTGGTGACTTTACCAATGCTGGCAATACCCAGGTCGCGTTGCAGTTGAACATGGCAGAGAGAAATCTTGACAGGAGGATGTTGAAATCCAAATCCCACCAGGACTTCCTTCAGGCTCTTGATAATTCCAGCAGGGTAAGAGATAGGAATACACAGCACCACACTGCCTGACAGAGGAAGACACAAGCAACAAAGCAGCTTGGAGACATTCACAAACACAGTCTGAAAATCCAGAAAATCATAAGCAATGACAGTGAAAGTGATCAATTGCTGTGATTAACTATAATTGATAGCCCAATATCCACAGATTCTAAGTTAGTGAAGCCATATCTCCATCATGTATATGTCACTCACCTTACCAAGCTACACTGGAAAATAAAAGCCAACAAGTAGCATACTCCCAGAGACTTCCTGGTAGCTAAAAAGTAGTTAGATAATGGCTATCCTCAACTGGAAGAAGAAATCAACTATGAAGCTCTGGGTCTGAGCTGGTACTAGAAGTAAGTAATGCCACATGGTTACTACCCAGGTAATGATAACTGCAATTACACCAATCAACTTCATAACGTCATACCATCAGTACCACCTGCTGACTATGGGATATGTATATCACCTCTAGTATCCCTGGATTGGAGCAGGATGCATCAACCACCAACCCCATTAACCAACGAAACAGGAATGGAAATTGGAAACAATGGTTGTAACTTTCAAAGAGCAATTGATCAATAGGGTCGAGGATGTATCTGGGGATGGATCCAGCACTTCCATTGAGAAAGAGGCCAGTACAATCTATGCTACATCCCACCAAGAGAGAGGCTGGTGAGATTCAGACAACTAACATTAAGACAATAGCCAACATCATTTCACCGACTCCTGTCAGAAACAAATTGTACAAAATCCTGCCTCCTCCCACCTTCAAAGAGGCTGGTGAGAATCCGTCAACTCTGAAACAATATATTGTCTATATAAGTCTACTGACTCCTCCCAAGTCTAAGAAGCAGGGTACCCCACTCGCTGACTGGCCTGATGGTTTGTGCTGCAATGATAGCAGTTCCGATGACATTACCAAGAATGAAGAATGTATGATCTGTTTCCCAAGGTGGCTTCATATCAATGCCAATCAGAAGCAAATCATGGATAATGCGATGAAGAGATTTGCACAGCACCTGTGAATGATGGAGAGCAAAGCCATATCATCATCCAACATGCAGTAAACAATGACCCTGTCTATTATACTGTGGCTGTGTATGTGATTTGTGAGGTGGTAGTTCAATTTGTTACTCAGCTTGACAACATCTTGAAAGTTGCAAGAAATCAATACAAAATAAACGTTGATATGGCGGCTGGCAGGAGAAAGCGGATGCATATACAGCGACAATTCACATGTGTTCTTTCCCTCAGGTGTTCAGTTTTCCTTAAGGTTTATCGTTGTTCAGTGGGTTACTGTTGCGCTTTTGAATTTATTATATTATTAAGTTTTGTCGGGCTTCGGTATACAGTTGTATTGGAAGAAGCAACAGCAGTGTGCTTTGCACAGATTGCCTGGGACATGTTGTGGCAGGAATCTCTGCCATTTCTCACTACTACTGCCACTTAGTTTAGCAGGGGGAAGCTGCCAGAGGGTGTACCAAGATGCAGGAAAAACTGAGACAGACTGTGTGACGGGAAAGATTGATTTGGACAGCCCCTGAGTAGATATACAACGTCCAATTATATACCTAATTACACACTCTATCTTTCCGAACAGATGGTCTCACTTCCTCCATGTGAGATTTCATCAATCAGTCCAATATGCATAGTTCCTCACAGCCAGATGCAATGTAATTTCTTCTCACCCACTTCCAACGCTCCTCAAACCAGAACTACTACTTCTCACCAATTCCCTTTGGATCCCTGAGTGGTGTGGCATAGTATCAATGTTAAGCAATTTACCTTTCAGCTCTCCCATTTCACCACACTGCTTCTAGGCAGTCTTTCAACTTTCAAATCATTTCTCTTGGCAGATAATCTTGTACTGTACTCTGTTCATTTGCACAATAATGAGTTAACCAATGAATAGTATCTCAGCTCTCATTATACCTTCCAAGGAACCACCTCCAGATTGATCATCTTGAAACGGACGCTGTCTAGGTCGACCACTTCCAAACACTACCGAAATGTCGCTCGATTGTGGCATCCAAGTTCATCTACCAATTTATTTGATCCCTATCTCCAAGTTTGCAAAATCATGGCATCCAAGTGCATCTCCAAATTGGCTCAATCATGGCTTTCATAATTCAATGATTGTAGTCTCTAAGTGCATCTCCAAACTTGCTTGATGATAGTTTCCAACTGTGTCGCCAAACTTGCTCCAACTCAATATGCAAGTTCACACGGTCATGGCCTCTAAGTGAGTTGACACACTTGCTTGCTCGAAACCTCTTACTGTATTTCTAAACTCACTCCATTATGGCGGCCATACTTGCTAGGTCACAGTCTTCTAGTGCATCAACAAACTTTTTCAATCATAGACTCCAAGTTTGGAAAATCATGTCCTCCAAGTACATCTGCAACCTGGCTTAATCATGGTTTCCAAGTGCATCTGAAAACTTACTTGTTACAGTCTCCATGTTTATATTGTCATTGCCTCCAAGTCTATGGTTGGACACACTTGGTCCTGACCCCTGTGTGCACCTCCAACTTGCACAATCATGTCCTCCCAGTTCATATGATCATGGCCTCCAATTGTGTCTCCATACTAGCACAATTATGTCCTCCAAGTCTATCTCCAAACTAGCCAGAACAGAACTTGCATGTGTATCTCTAAGTTCAGTCTATCGCAACCTCCCAGTGTATCTGTGAGTTCACGCAGACATGGCCTCCATCCAAGTGAACCTCCCCACTTGCTCGATCATTGCCATTATGACCATCTGAATATTCTCTCAATTGTAGTCACCAGGTGCTTCTGCAATGTCAATCAAGTACTGTTTGCAGCCAGATTGACTATAAGTATATATATAGATAGATGTAAATCGATAATGTATGACATGTGATTATACAGCAAATCTTCTTGTGATTGTAACAAAGATGGATATGATTCATGAAATGGCATGTTGTTTTGGAACCCTGAAACGCAGTGCTGTGAGAATATGTCACCAAGTTTAAAGTTTCACACAGAGTTGCGTAGAGGTTTTATCTACTACTCACAATGTTTCCCCCAGCCATGCGCAGAAGGTCCAAGCTGCATACAAAGTCTCCCTCTGACACATGCTGATGTCCCAGCTGGTCCAATATGGTAACATCATATAAGTTAAATATCATTGCATTTTGAATGCCCCTCACTTACTGTGGGTGCTTTCCAATCCACCAGAGAATGGTCTTGCAGAATGCAGGAGTAAGTTGTTTGGCTCCAAGTGGTGTCTCAAAGCATCTAGAATTAGTCAGAAGTACCTGTGGTGTTGACTAATGTGTCTGGGTGGTTTGCCTGTTGCTTCTGGACCATTTGACATTGTACTAATGGTAATACCAATATCTCTTCAATCTGACCCATCTATTGCAATCACCAACCTGTATTTCCAACCTCAGAGGGGTTAGAAAGCATTTGTAATGATTTGGAAGGATTAGTGAAATTACATAGCATATTCAGCCCACTTGCATTTTGCTTTTGGACTATTTGATGTATCCCTAATACAGTACTTGTATATTCTAGTGTGTCTTTAAAATTAGCCGATCTCCATCTGAAAGTCTGGTATATACTATTTCACAATTTACCACTAGGTTATTTTGTTTCAATCTTCAAGCTACCAGCACTATTTTCAAGTACACCTGTATATTCACTTTATCTTGGCTACCAAGAGTATTTGTAAGATTGATTTATCTTTATTCTCTACTCTATTCAATTAGAATCCCCAAATAAAGTCCATACCTGTCTATAAGATCTTTGGCAACTTTATCAAGTAGTTATGTTCATGAAAACATCTTTGCATAATAAAGAACCATCTTCTTATATTTCAATACAAACATCGAAGTTTGCATAGCAGTCTATTTCATTGAGTCTATATATGTACAGAGATGATATTACAACATAGTCAGTACATTATATGATAGCAATTATTATTCTGATAGTAAAATGCAAAAATTTATAAATGATCGATCTCCTAACAAAATTTGACTTGGTTATAGTTTCTAAACACTACTGGAGAAGAGAGTATCATATGTACAGAATTTTGGGAAATCTACACAACAATCTGAGTGGTTGAAAATTTGACTATTCCATTATGTAAAATTTGTGATATTCTAAATTAACCATCTCAACTTCAAATGCCATTACATGTACTATACAGTATTATTACTGTACTATTAAGCACTTAAATTTGCGATAGAAGCGTCAGAAAGCATCTTAGAACTTTTGAAAGTACCAATCAGGATGGCTGAAATGACATTCATATCAGACTCAAACTATTGGATTATTTTATATTTTATTGAAGTATATTGTAGCAATATTTCTAAAACAATACTCTCTAGGTAATAAACTTTGAAGATGTTATCATGAACATTCAAACTAGTATGATGCTATCTACCTTATGTATACATGGCTATTACCATCAACAAGATATTCGAGAAACAGTGTGTAATCATTGATATATATATTTCAATGTGGGGTTTAAGATATTCTGGCTAGCATTGCTAGAAATATCTGATACCACCTCTTGCTAAATATACAATCTTATAGCTGCTACTGCTATATTGTTGGCATGTTTGAGATTTTTGAATATATTGACAATGTATTGAATATATTACTGACTGTAGAAATTGATGAATTTTTCTATCTTGATGAATTAAAAATAATAAATATATCTGCAATGAATTCAAACTCTAAAGCTCCCTGGAGTCATCTAGAATACCAAAAACCCTAACCATACTTCGCATCTATGGCTGACGATGACTGATGAAGGATAAAGGGTGAAAGGTCCAGTGTTATGTGCTAGTAGTGGTATTTGCGCTAAAAGTTGTCCAATTGCTCGTTAGCGCCCAAATGAGGCGATTTTGACGCTAGCGTGTTGAACCCTGCACTACCCTGCAAAAACCTTAGTTTCTGCCCAGACGTGTACCACACAACGACTTGCCTCCTCATTATTTTAATTGGGCAATGCCTATCAAGGAGGATAGAAATCTCAGGTTCTATTAAAGCATCATCGTAAGCTCTGTATGCTCACTGCCGGCCAAGATTCCAAATGCACGACTAAAAAGTGGAAACCTGGGGGTTGCAGAAAGCCTCTGATGCGGTTTGCATATCCTTAGAAAAAGCTTGTATTGACATTTAGCACAGTTGTTAACAACCTCCACTCACAGCAAAATTTATTTCCAGAATTGGAGCGTACAATCTTCGTCAGCAGCCGCCTATGACCGTTGACCTTTCGGCAGTTTGTTGTCCCTATCAATCCGACAATTTTTACACAGCGTGGTTACAGTGAGGCTTTACTCCATTATAACATAAGAAGCTGTATTCTGAGTACTGGACAGTTATCGGACACGACTGAAATCTCGCTTCATATCTCATCTGTCCATCAACGTTGAACATTGTCTTGGGTACACGCACTCACATCTGTACTCACTGCGAAAGCACTATGGCTGGCATTCACCGGCTGCCAGAGAATGGAAGATCAGAGCGACATCCTTCGAGCTTGATGTACAGCTCCCATGCTCACCATAGGCAGACCTCAATTGTCAATGGGATACAGCATTGTTCCCACTCTTGTTCCGGATCATATGTCAACTCCCCTGCAACCTCGCCACTGTCCCCACCACCTGAAATGCATGCGACGATTGGCTTCCAAGACGTGGTCCAGATTGTACCTTCCCAACTGCTGAATATCGCCAGTGTCAGCAACGGTGACCGAGCGCAAATACATCTTCCCCAAATTCCATCTTCTCCTGTCACAGCTCCTCCAATTTCGTCGGCGATTGGCAGACATGTGGGCACCTCTAATGCGGGACTTAATGTGGGACTCAATGCAGAACTGGATCGACCAGGACTGTTTCCGCAGCACAGTGCGCCAGTGGTTAAACAACTTCCACGGTGGCATCACCATTCTCACTCTCATCAACATCACCACTTAAAAGGCCGTGAGGAAGAGTCGAAGTCGCCCGCCGAGTATGCTCTCCACATTTTGTTTACGCAATTTGTGCGTCTGGCAGAACGAAAGGTGAACAGTTGTCTCCCACCTAAGCATCCCCTGGACAAAGAGCCAGATATAGAAAGTATATGCGGGCCAGGCGTGGACCCGGCGTTTGACAAACTTATTGGTTCGTTAGGATATATCGCTCGTCATAAACCCAAACCGGTGATTGATAGTCTCATGATTTGGCGGAAAAGCAAGAGTGATGCAGCAGCATTCACACGGCAAGAACCAATAGCGCATGGTCGCTACATGCTATCCAGGAGGAATACAGAGCCAAATGGACCTATAGATGGCAACCCCGGAACAAAAGAGGGCTCTGTGGTGGCCGATCGACGAACTACAGTTGCGATATACATTCTTTGTCGGGTTTTGATTGAAGTTATTGGGCAGACTACTCTGGATCGCGTTACGGAAGATATGGCGAGGCTCGAGGACATCATTTTTAGTCAGTTGCGGTCCGCGGATCCCGATGTTCTATCATGTTCACCACTTAGGCTGGCGAACTGGACACTCTTTAGCCAGCTTCTAGGTGTTATGAGTGGGATTGATTTTGAACGTGTAACGGACCGCTTTTTCGTTGATTTAGAGGAAAGTGACACCGCCGGAGTATCGAGGGACGAAGCTAGGATAGCGTTGGTGGTGCGGGGGATGAGTTATCTCAAATTAAAGGTGACCATCTTCCTAGAGTCAGTAGGACGTAATGCTTACGGTTATGTAGTTTTATCCGGAAAACCTCCTTGAAGAGTCCGCAGATTTTATGGTTTCATTAGCCAAGTTTTTCGCAAAGTCTCCTGGCTGGACCGTCAAATCTGCATATTGCGAGATCTTCAGCAAACTTCTTCTTCCAGTAGCTGCTTCCGCTACGACGGAACTTAACCACCCAACTTGGCAAGAATTTGTACAGCTCTTGCGTCCCAAGCTGAACGAAATGATGCTCAAGCCGCGATTTTGGCATACTGCTTTTCCAGTCATGGGCACATTATTATGTGCCAGCCCATACGAAATCTTCACACAATGTTGGATGCCCCTTGTGGAAAGTAATTTACCGAGGTTACGGGACAGGGACAGGTCCATGAGAGTTCCGATTGTACAGACACTGGCCCGTTTGGTGTGGACATATCTTTTCCGATGTTCCGAGAGTCTTGGTGTGGTGACCAAGAGGCTAGGGGATGTCATATTGATTCTGTTGAGGAAGGAAAAGAAGGAAAAATCTTTGGTTACAGCGGAACAGCAGGTTGTTGAACCATGCATTCAGCTTATCCGCTTCATTGGCTTCAAGCACCAAGATCTCTGTTTCAGAACTGTTATTTTCCCGCTACTAAACGTGGATCTGCTATCTGGGAGCCATTCATTGAAACTTCAGGACTTATCGCCAGAGGGGATGATGGTTGGAATTCGGGCGTTTTTGGCAATAATGGCGGATCTGGAGAAAGGCGAGATTGGCCAACCGCCATTTCCAGTGACGTTTGCCTCGAGTCCATGTGAAAAGACACCCCCTACATCTACATGGCTGGCAAAGATCGAAGCGGATAACAAGGATGAACTGAAAATAAATATCGATCGCCGGTCCCAGGCGGTAGCTATTAACAAGCTGGGAGAGACGGCTAGAGAATACTACGATCGATTTTGCGAAATTTTGGGTAAGATTATTGTCCTTTGTGACAGCAATTTTGGAGGGCAGGTGGTGTTGGATGAAAGATTGTCCGCACCTAGAACGCCGCAAGAACCTAAGTTTTTGTTTGGGAACAAGGACGATACAGTTTCGGGTACAGAGCAAAGTAGATGTTTTTATGACTTGCTGCGCGTTGCTATCGAGGCGCTTCCGCGTTGTCTGCCACCCAATATTCCGTTCCATAAGGTGGTTAGTTTGTTGTGCAAAGGAACGGCACATATCGATCCGAATGTTGCACTGGCCTCCTCAAATGCTTTAAAAAGCATAGCAAGGCAGTATAACTCCCAACAGGTCATTATTGGGTTTGCAAGATTCATCTTTGCGTTTGACGAACGATATTCTACTATATCCGATGGAGGGATGCTCGGAAATGCACATATCGAAAACACCTTGAAGCTGTATATCGAGCTTTTAACCATTTGGTTGGATACCGTCAAGCAGAAAGTCAAGCGCTCCCACCATGCTACCGCAACGGCTACGAAGGACAGAAACTCATTATTAGACCCCGGACTAGGGAATCAGACTGAGGATCTTGAATATTCAAGTGTACAGGCTTATGTGGAGGAGATCGAGTCCAATGGTCTATTTTTCCTGTGCTCTCAGTCTCGGGTGGTTAGAATGTTCGCAATCATGGTCCTTCGGCTTATTACAGAGTTCGATGCCGTGCTCTTCGATGTGGATCCAAATGAGTTGAGACCACTAGGGCATTCGTGGCAATCGAGTATGCCTCCCAGTGAGATGTGCCCGAGGGTAATTCATATTTTGGAGGCAGATTCCCTGAACGTCATGAACCTGAACGATGAAAACCTGCCAATTGCCGAAAGAAGTAGATTGCAACGGGAATTGAAAGGATCAAAATCAAAGGATGCGTTAGTACACCTGGCAATCAGCGATAACCACTACGACGCCAGCTTGTGGTTCCGCATATTCCCCAGTCTGATTCGAGTTTGCATAGAACGGTGCCTCACCACAGTTGTCCTGTGTCGGGATCTAGTGTGTGGAAGGTTAATACAAATGCATCAAGCAATATGCGCAGCAGCTCAATCGCCCGCAATTTCCTCCTCGGGTGCGTTGGAAATTGTTCGGCCAGTTATGCGAACATTACCTTCTACGAGTCCTGATGTTATGATCGAACAATGGAAGTTGTACCTCATCGTTGCATGCGTAGCATTAACCTCTACTGATGGAGAGCGGACGACACCTCGACCTCTCACACCACAGCACAACCGAAAGCCATCAAAAAATCAGACTCCACTTGCTCCGGTCCATCTAGACCGCATTACTTCTGCCAGAGCAGTTTTCCAAATGGTGATTCCGTTGTTGGGTGTGGACAATCAAATGATTCGGGAGGCAGTAGTATCTGGGCTTGGAAATATTAACATCAACCTGTATAAAACCTTAATCGAAAGCTTACAACCCGCAGTTTTGAAATGGGGAATCGATGATAAACGAGGGCGCGGACTTAATACACCCAGAAGAAATCGTAGACAGGATAGACTTCGTGCAGAGGTAACGCATGTGTTTCAATTCACGTCTCATTTCTTACAAAAAGAGGATATTTTTAGGGATACTTGGATATTAAGGCATATGGTTGCATTCATAAAAGATATGAAGACGTTCCTTAATGATCATGAAGTTCAGAATGACTGGGAACATCAGAAACTTCGGCGGTACTTCTGTGGGCTCACCGAGGAGCTTTATGAAGGTATCAAGAGGACCGATAAGCCAGAACTATGGCTTCCGTTTGAGGGGAGGCTATCTATATTTATTTTGATGCAGGACTGGTGTGGCCATGGTCCAAACTGGCAGGTGGTTAAGGAGAGAGAGGATAGGATGCGAAGATCTCTGATGAACCTGCAACGAGGCATCTCAGATCCAGGGACTCTAACAGCCGCGATGGAAATTGAGAAGAGGAATCTGAAGATAGCTGCATTGAGTGCCATGGCTTCTCTATGTGTAAGTACTTAAGTATGCTTTGTGTTCTATTATCATGTCAGACTGACACCTTTAGGCTGGTCCGGTAATCGAGGAAGTCGATGCCGGAAGCAATGCGATACTATCTTTTAACGTAGATGGACTTTTTAGATGGATACAATCCATATTTGCAACTCCTAGTGATCGGACCCATCGAATTGGACGCCGTGCGTTGAAGAATGTTCTTTTGCACAATCAAAAGACTAACCTACTCAAAGATGCAATCCGCCTTTGTTACGTCTATGAATCCTCCGCCAAGTCAACACAGAGCTACTTCTCTGTGATTTGCGAAGTGATGCGAGAGGTTCCACATTATTTGGATGGCATTTGGAAGATCATGACCCTTTGCCTTTTCAAATTGGGAGATGTAAATGCGGATATTCGACTTCAAGCTGCAAAACTGCTCAGAAGCACTGAGGAGGGGGAATTCGGAATCTCAAGGGTACGAGATTTTGAAGTGTCGATATCCGACAAGACTGTCGCTGTGTATAAACGAGCACAATTCCAACTCTCGAAGACGCTTTCTATATATTACGGCGAACTGGCAGTGTTCGTCTTTTCTGAGCTGACAATGTTCTTCAATCTGACGGAAGGCAAAGCGCAGCGGGATATCCTTCATGCGTTGTTGCCCTGGATTCAACAGATCGATCTCACCTTGGAGCCCAACAACGAGCTCACACCTTCTTCATATATGGTCCTTGCCAATCTTTTTCAGATAACTGTAAAATTTAGCAGCAAAATCCATAGTGAGATTCAAGCTGTCTGGCAATCACTTGCAACTGCACCATACCTGGGTAATGTTCAGGTTATACTTGACTTCATCGTCAACCAGAGTCTGGAACGGCGTGAACAAAGCTTTGTTGAGTATGGAAAGCAAATCATTGTTTTCTTGTCAGAAACACCGGCTGGCACGAAATTAGTAGACGCTCTCACAGTTTACTTACAGCCTAAGCTTATGACAATCGCCATGCGGGAGACTTCGCTAATACCAGACGGTTCCATGTTTCCATATGTTGCTGACCTAAAAGAGAGTGTCCCGGACGGCGGCAAGCAAACCGGGTTCTCTTATGGCCACCTTGCGATGATATTGATGGTGGATTTATTGGTTGGGCCGGTTCCAGAGATGGCAGAAAAGCTGACACTTCTGTTGCAAGTCGTGTTTGTGTTGTGGGACCATTACGTGCCTTTGGTTCAAGAACAAGCGAAGGAAATGCTGATCCATCTAATACATGAACTGGTAATCCCGGTATTGAACGAAAATGAGCAGCACGAAAAGCGACATATAACCCTGGAATTCATCGAGACGGTGCGACAAAGGGACGCTAAGACTTGTTGGAGTTATGATGAGGTTTCATCTACAGAAGAGGCTGGACTGAGAGTACCCGAGTCCATGGAACATATGATCTCTTTGGTGCTGGAGATGTTTTCGGGATTTCGTGAGCTCAAAGCTGAGTGGGGCAAAATTGCGCTTAATTGGGCCACAACCTGCCCAGTAAGGCATCTTGCTTGTAGGTCGTTCCAAGTGTTTCGGTGTCTTCTTACGTCTATCGACCATGTTATATTGGCAGATATGTTGGCACGTTTATCGAATACCATCGCAGACGATGTAACAGATATTCGCATGTTTGCCATGGAAATCCTTATTACACTAAACGCAATCGTTTCGGAAATGGACGAGGAGTACTTGATGCAATATCCACAACTTTTCTGGGCAACAGTGGCTTGTTTGAATACCATCCATGAGGCCGAGTTTATGGAGGTTCTGAACATTTTGGAACTATTGCTAGATAAGATGGATCTTTGTGACCCCGAGAAGGTTGGCATTATTCTAGCCGCGTACCCGCCAAAATGGGTGGGCAAGTTTGAGGGCTTGCAGTCTTTGATTGACAAGGGGTTACGAAGCTCGGTATGTTTAGAGCGGACGTTAAGGGTTTTGAACAAACTGAATTACATTCCTACCAATGAGCTTGTGGGTGGGGAGACTCGACTACTTTTTGCTATCTTGGCAAATCTTCCAAGGTTCTCGCAAGAGATGGAGGAAGGTCCGCCAAAAGAAGCCGTTGTATCATGCGCTGAACGACTCCAGTCTCTCTCAGACGAGCAGGGGTCGAAGTCGTTGGCCAGGGTTATGGGGTTATACTCGGGACAACGATTCAGGTCACGAAAGGACTTTGTTCAACAAACTGTCAATGCGTTGCGCGAAACCTTCCCGACATACGAGGCCCAAGCTCTTATTTTCCTTGTTGGCTTGCTTTCAAACAAGCTGAAATGGATGAAGCTCAAGACTATGGAGGTTCTCACCGTTATCGTCCCATTCATTGACATGCGAAAGCCCGCGTTTGCCGGAGTCGGCGCAGACCTCATATCACCGCTACTGCGCCTTCTGCAAACTGACTATGTTGAGCAGGCCCTCGAAGTCCTTGACAAGATGCTCACCATCTCAGGTGGACCCATGGACCGGCACGTAATGCGTATGAGCATGGGAAACCGAACCATCCGCAAGGAATATGAGAAAACGCAAACCCTCTTTGGCATACCGGACGAAAGCGGGTGGGCGATACCTATGCCTGCAATCTACGCTGGAATGACAAGAGACAACGTTCATGCTGTCTTTTATACTTGCCAGGACGTTATCTCTGCAGAAGAGTCCGGCACCAACGCTCCCTTAACCGCCGATGTTCAGTTTCATATGGAAGACTACTCTTATACCTCGCTTCCGGATCGCACTGTAACCATGTTATCCGAAGACGGCCGCGGTGAAGGCGGGTTTAGCGATACTGTGTTGCGGCTTGGAGACCTTGATGATTTTTTTGGGGGGCATGAGACAGCTGTGCAAATGGATACGGATGGGGAGACAGCACCGCAGCTGTATGATACACGTGTGTACGCAATCTTAAACCGATCACTTGCTCGTACTCCGAGTGTTACAAGCTTCCAAGCAAGCTTTGCGGACTCGACGCTTACCTCGGCACCAATTGCCAAGGGTGATGATGCTAATAATCCTGCGGTAATGACACCTACTGCATTCACTGTTCCACCACCATTGCAGGGATGTATGGATAAAGGGTACACTCCACTTAAATCCTCTCCATCAGAGAAGACGTTGGATTAACAACGGTATCTTGCAGGCTGTGACACCGGTGTCTGATGTAGATAATAATCTGCCAAGAATGTCGACAAAGGGAAGTCCCGGGAGTACTGTGAATCACACTGGGTGGTAGTAGTGGTTTTTGCTGGATTGGTTCGAAGGATGGTAGAGGAAAACATGAGGGAACGAAGACAAAGGATACAGAAATGGTAAGACAAATGGTACTGGCCTTGTGGGGAGGAGCTGTTGACATGGATTTTGGCGATAACTCCTTCCGTACACATCTCTCCCTGTCCAAGGTCTTCTCACCCGAACTCTCATACTTCACTTTACCTGACAGTTCAATCAGGTCTGAAGAGAAGTAGAATATTATAGACCGATGTGAACATTGCAGTGAAGTCTTTTAACTTCCAGTTATATAGAGTAATATAAAGTATTCATACACTGCGAAAAATGACCATGTACGATGCGCAGCCCATAGAGAAACTATTCGGATGGATTTTCCATAGGAAATTTGACGCGTGGCATTATGAAGTCCTATGGACCTACACGCAAACTAGATAACTGATACCAATATATACTATCATAGCGCTAGATACTGTGCCCCATTCTCACTGGCGGGTGAGCTTGAACTTACATTCCCAAATGTACTCGACTTCATGCTCCTATGTGTACTTGTACTCAACTCCGTGCTCTGGAGTGTACTCGATTCCGTGCCTTTTTTTTTTGTATTCATATTGTATTCACCCCAAAGGAGCGCCCAGTGTCGTTACCTAACCGGCCATCCACGAGTGGGCATGACATATAAGTACAAGTACTTTTTTCCCCCTCTCGCCTGATGCGTTGTCCCAGTTACTCTGGGCGCAAAGTTGCACCTTCCAGACCGCTAACGTACAACTTACATTAATAAACGCGAGTCTTGGCAAACAGAAACGGCGAATTAAGTCAACAACGACGAGAGTAATCGGAAAGCGGACAGCGGCAATCGATTTCTAACGTCGAATTGACCCTTCAACGAGACTCCCAGCACATCTGGACCGTTGGAGGAGAGTGGGCACTTCAGCAAAAAAGTCGCAAAAAGTCTTGGCGAAGATCAGAAAACAGAAACGACAAAAGAACTCAGCAACCACGATAGTGAGTGTCATACAGACACTGGCATTCGATTTCCAGCATTGAACTGACCCCAGAATGACACTTCTTGTACCTCTGGATGATTGAAGAAAGTGGAATGTGAATGTGATCGATGTAATGCAATGACCAGCAAACCAGCCACAATGGCGACCCAAGAGGGTGAGAGCCTTATCAGAGAAATAATCAGAAAACCCCCAATTAAGAGTAATATGGACATAGTAGAAGCAGGAGAGGTAGTAGCCCCGCTGGCACAATGTCAGGAAAGACTATATGCATTTTCTTCGTGGCTGCAAGTGAGCAGTGAGAGCAGAACAAGAATCGGAATAGATTGAAAAGTGAGACTTCAGAGTCAGTGAGTAGAGTTAGCAACGGGTCAGGGTAACCTGCCAGCGGTCCGGGATTCGAGTGCAAAACGAAGAGACTATCACGCTCTACCACATCCTGACAATGAGCGTCAACAGAGCCTCAATGATTGTTGGTCGTGTATCTTGGGTAATCTAGAGGGCAAAAGGTTAAATAAGATCATAAACTAAGTATTGGGCGCCTATATTGGAAGAAGAGAAAGCGAAACGCTCCCTACCCTATCCTAAAATTGATCCTGAATGGAGTGTTAACGATTTTTGGTCTTGTGTCTTGGGTAATATGAGTGGCGCTTGATCAGAAGCATTCATACACAAGGAGATGGCAGCCTTTATAGGCAGCTATGTACAGCATATTCCTGCCACATCCTCTGGGACAGTAATAACTCATTTCATTTACTGAGCTACCACTAAGTATTCGTGAGCCTTTTAGCATACTAAAATAGTCAAATCCATGTATATAGACCATAACAGCCACATCGCACTGTGCTTCACCATGATGGCAGGCCAACAATCGTTGACACTATGTTGACATTCATTTTCATGATGGGGCAGGGAGCATTTGACTTTCTCTTTTGCCTATAAGGGCAGCCAATACTTCGTTTATGACTATTTGCAACAAGTTGCCCCCCAGATATCCCAAGATACATGACCAAGAATCGTTAATGCTCTGTTGACGCTCCATTGACACTCATTTTGCCATGGGTGTATCCACAATATGCAATCATTTGATTTGGCGTAGTCCATCATTCACATTGATTTGGCAGCCTTTGTAGGGTTTTCATTTTCTTTCTTCTTGATCACTACATTGTACTTTAATAATACATATAAATATATCCTTCAAAATATACTTTGCAGTATCCATTAATTATTGATAATAATAATCTCCAAAATCTCGTGCCTTTCAATCAATGCTCGTCATCACTTGCAGTTTCGCTCAATAGGCTGCTCTGGTCTTCAAAATGGATGTCAGCTGCATTACCACAGTAGATAGTATACTAACCAGTCGATGTTCCTTCATCAGTCAGCATATCTGGATCACAATCTGTATCGTACTGGCTATCCTGCGCAGATTTATCGAAAGTAAAATATTCAGCACAGGGAAGGGAAGTATGTCAATATTTTCCATATCCGGCCGGCAAATTGATGCTTTGGGAAAGTTGAACTTGAGAAGAGTTACTGGTTTGGGCAGGTGGTGTTCCGGGCAGAGGTTGCTTCGGCTTTGGAGTCGTCCGTCTGCATCGGTTGGGCGGAGGTGCACCTGTTCCTTTGCGTCTGCAGCATTGTTGTGAATTCTTTGCAGTGCCATGTGCCAAGGAAGGTATCCAGCCGTGTGGTTTTGACGAAGCATAGCTGGGTGTCTTTCTATCGCAACCTTCACCATTTTATGCCCAGGAAATTGAACACCCTACATTGTCTCTTCTTGGACCATGGTGTGAGGTTTGTTGATCGATTTTGAGTTTCCTCTAATGCGGTACATGAAAACTCTCCTTTGGCCATTTTGGCCATATTGAAGGCCAGGTGCATGTCGGACTGTTCCAGCTGTGCCCAACCTCCTTGCCTTGCCATAGTAGCAGACATGTTGAAAACCTACAAGAGATCAGTTGGTGCTTCTAACAATGACATTCGGCTATCACCTCAATTATATACGCTTCAGTAGCCTGCTCTGAGGTCATTAAAGCCTGTTTCGTCCACTAACAGGGATGCTTTTTACGAAATTTATATGCGAGTATCCGAAGGCTGGCAACATCATGATGTTCTATTTCGCCAACTTTGCAGACAAATGCCTTGGTTGACCATGAAGGTTACCTGTTACGGACAAGGATATATTGGTCACATTGCTGTATATGGACATCCGCAATACGTTATACTGTTAATTGACGGCCGTTTACAATGGTATAAATATACTTAGACCCTACTGTAAGCTGCTTCTTGTGTGTGCTGCGTTCAGTCTTACGGACGATTTTTCAATGTGCATCCGGGGTCCAATATCTGGTGGCTGTATTGGCAGCATCAGGGTGGACTAACTGGTGTCTTCATTCTTCCTGTGTGCCAATAAATGACCTATTTGATAAAGTAACTGCTAATCGGCTTGAGTTGGATCCGCTCTCACCTGGCTGAGTTGGTTGTGTATCCATGATTTGCTGGTGTGGAATAGGAGAGAAAGATGATCACGAAAAGAAGTGGGAATTTCTGAGGAATATATAGTTAGCCTCATGTCAGAACTGAATAAGTAGCAGCCAACATGTTTGTTATACTGAAGATGAATCCTGCTGAGTATAGCTGCAAGTTGCAGGGGTTTCCCACAGCCCCGAAATGTGCAATAAGTCGGTCTGATGTTGTTTGTTTGTAAAGAGTGATATATTGTGGTGCACGACAGCTGAAATCGCATGATAGTCTGATATAAATAGGACATTGTTCATGGGAAAGGATGTCTGCTGATGTTTGTCTCAAATAATCCCTGGGATAATACATGAAACTGACACCAACAATCAAGTCATGTTATACAGTTAGCCTAACTATTCCGAATTTATTGACAGTTAAGTAGGAGATTTTGCTTTGTTCAAGATGAGTAAACGTGCCAACCTTGACATAAAAGATGCAGCTTGCTTCCATATTGTCCATATCTTGCAACATCCAACATCTTGCACAACAACAAAGTCAACGCAAACAACAATGGTCAATGCTTCAAAAAAGAACTTTTCGCCACTACCAGTGGGCAAATACGGCAAATCGATAAAGCGTTCCACCTAATGATGTCATCAAGTGAATGAATGGCAGAGTGGGTTGGAAGCAGAAAGAGAGCGAGCCCTTGGGGCATTGCGCAGCTTTTGATCCACAAAGAAGCTTGCAGCCGAGAAACGACAAGAAACTCACATTTTAAGTAATGAAGAGAAAGAGAAATGGATTGAGGATCATGTTGAGAGAGAAACCGCTGGGGCAAGAAAGTGAGTAGAAGATGCAGAGGTAGCCATTCAGCAAGAGGAGGAAGATATGAAGAAAGCTGGAAACACAGGATTGATGTACAGAGAGCCCGAAAAAACTTTTCAAGAGATGATGGTTGCTATCAGAGACAGTCTGAGTGATCTTGTAAGTTCCGACGATGGGGATGATGGGGAAGATTAGGATGATGAAGAGACAGCGCAGGGCAAGCAGAGCAATGATGACGCACCCGGCTGGGTGATGGGTACAATCACCAAAACGGTACAGCAGCGCAAGGAACGGTGTCGGCAGAAGCAGATAAAGCTTGTCGAATTGACACATCCGGGATGTGGTGGATGCAGCCGACCTCTTCCGTGAACGAGATATGACATCCGGCACATCTGAATGGAGGGTTCCGGCAGTCGTTCACTCACAAACTGATGATGACACTGCAGCATCTGCACCGACAACATTTAGAGAGCTTTTGGAGTGTCTTTACATTGTCCCTGGAATATCTCAAATGCCTCAAGGGACTTCACAACCAGGAAGTAGTCATATTTGGCTAGGTTCGGTGAAGCTGCAGTGAAACACAAGTATGCCAGGTCGTTCACCTGCCACGGATACCGATTGGTCTTCGTTGCTGAAAGGGAAGCCTGATGAAGCTGTAAGCTTTTACCCTGGCATAAAGCCTCCATAGTTATCACCATATGGATTTGGGATTTGGATGACGACATAGTAATGGCTCCAACTTCAATGGAGGAATAGATAGGCAAACTACAATTTTTGATGTCATATCTCAGTGAAAAGTAACTTATTCATCAATTTTGCTGCTTGTCAGCTTTTTCTTGATTTCAGTAATCAAATTGTGAGATATGATAATTGGTCTGTGCATGTGCAAGGGTTGAACGCACCATGTGAAAGTTCTAGAATCCAAATCAGGTGGGAAGACGGCCAACACGTTTGATTTCTATCTGCCAGTTACTGTTCAGTGACAAAGTAAAAGCTATCTTGCTGACGAAATATACTAACACAATTTAAGTGAATAATGTCATGTGTCATAGAAAGAGCGGTCAGTACTTGTTACGAATTCGTCTGAATGACAACTGTCAAGCTGCATTTATCCATGTATCCAACTGCATAACTCTCCGCACAGACCTCGTACACATAGTTGAAATATGTAAAATTGCTTATGGTATGTCATGGGAATTGAGCAGAAGGAGCTGGATGAAGAAAGGTAAGGAAGTCGAGCTATATTTACCAAAAACTAGTGAAATGATATACATGCCGTAAAGTCCCAGCCGAAAGCGCAGGAATGTGATAGGGCTAGGTCATCTCTCACTCAGATAGCATGGATAGCGGTTGATCAGCAATTGGGAGGTAACAAAGCTCCTGGATACAAATGATAATACATACAAATGCAGTATTGGATGCCAATACTGTGTATACGATTGGTTGCATACAATTATTGAGTGTACAAAGGCTATTTCAATGTGATTAATGTGAGCGCCAATAGTGTGTCAACAATTTTTAGCGTTAGACATTCGGCAATCAAACAGCTGCATTGTCATATTCTTCCAAACTGAATCTATGAGTCAGTGTTATAACAAAAACGGGATATGACAGGCTCGTTGCCACATATTAAAAATGTGTGTCAACCGATTGTCGTCGATTTTTAGCATTGCATCACGGAAAATCTAAAGGGCTGCACAGCGACATCAACTCCTAATCGAAGTATCAGCCACCTTTCTACGCAAAAATGATTGTGACAAGAGAGCTACTATGTCCTGAAAAGGAGAGTCAATGGAGCATCAACCACCTTAGGCCTTACATGATGGAAAATCCAAGGGTGGTGCGGCAACATCAAGCCATCATTGAACTATCGGCTGCCTCTCGAGGCAAAAATGCATTCGATGACATTCTCACTATGCTCTAAAAATGAGCATCAATGGAGCATCAACAATTTTAGACCTTGCATTTTGGAAAATCAAGGGGCTGTGCAACCACAGCTATTTATAATCAAACCCTCAGCTGCCTTTCCAGGCAAATATACTTACGACAACATCGTAACTATGTCCTAAAATGAGCATCAACAGAGCATCAACAGAGTGTCCATACAGCATCAATGCAGTGTTAACGATTTTTGATCTTGCATTTTGGAAAATCTAACCGCAATGGAACATAGTTGACCCACAATGAACCTATTGGCAGCGGTTATTGGCAAAAATGCTAGTGCTGAGATCGCGTCCGCATCCTACAATTGAGTGCCCATGGAATGTGCACAATTTTTGTGAATGCTCAGTACACTACACAGCAATGAACTGTATTGGGCTGTTTCCAAATTGAGTTTTACAGTCAGTCTTTCCAATATGTCCATGTATAAAAATTCACAAATAGGCATGCAGTGTCTCACAGATTTGATTTTTTTGCTTGTAGATCTAGAATCAATATTGGAGAACCTGCAGTCTGCTTTGGTATAACATTACTTTCAGCAGTCTCTTGAGTTGTATTACCCAGCTTTCGAATTCCTACTGCCATCTCGGATTCAAAATAGTTGAACACCTCAATGCTAGATGCTGTTATCTCTTCCAAAAATGAACTTGTCTTTATTCGTGATTTGAGCAACCTTTCTTTACAAATCATCTCTGATGCTTGGTCGGCTTCAACGAATGTAGGCTTGAAGCATTTGAGTGCTTGGAACAATTCAAGACATGAGTCTTCATGGCGATTCTATTTGCAATGCGGAATTGAGGAGACTGGTAGCGCTGGAATCATATGTATCATTTGTCATTAAGTTCTTTGCCATCCATCAGAACATGGGACCAGCTCAATGAGGAAACACTTACTGGCAAAAGCTCACATTCCAAACTTAAACGAATTAAAAGAGTTAGAGATTACCGAATTGACTAGTTCAACAGTCGATGAAATAGCTTTGGACATCCCGAAGAGGCACGGAAGTTGATGAATTACACTACGAAGGGCACAGAGAAAAACCATCTTTGACATCCCGATTAGTCCATATGGACCGAATTACCAGACAAAACGCTCCAAACTGGCAGCTGAGGACTTTGAATCATCCGAATTTCACCAAGACATATCGAATCGCTACCTCATGTTACAATTTGTTTCTGCTCATATTCCGTGGAACACTATAACAAATCTTGATCTACGACGGTCAAATCATGCATTACCAAGTGACGTAGTGCTGCCATACAGTACGACCCTTAGCAACATGTGTCGGAGGGAATATGCACTAGCCGTGGATTCAATTAAGAAGCAACTGCTGTCACGAAATAAGGTTACTTTAGCTTTGGACGGATGGACATCAACAAATAAACTAGCAATAACGTCAGTCATTGATTTCAATATGGATCCAAATTGGGGATTGCGTGAAGTACAACTCACTTTTGATGAGGTTGATCGCGTATTTGTTTCTGTTTTTAAAAGCTAATGAATGATGAAAGGTCAAAGGCCAACATACTCGGAGAAGGATTGCCATACATTTGAAGGACATGCTTGTTTGTTTGGAGCTAACCAACAGCTGTGTGCTTCGAATTACGATTGAAAATACTTCCTCAAATTGCTCGATGATACACGAGCTGCAATCAACATTTGAGGCCTCCGGAATCGAGCGGTCTGCATTGAGGAACTGCATACCATGCATCGCGCACAATATACATTTGGCTATGGGTGCCTTCATATGCAGTCTCGGTGTAAAAAGCCACACGAAGTCTTGGAAAGCCCATGAGCGCAATCAGCAATTTGAAGAATGAAAGCATAGATATTGGGAAGGTTCAAAGACTTCGGAAAGAGGGCAATGGTAGAATCAATAAGGTGTTGGCAATGAGGCCAGGTTTCGCAAAGATAATAGAGAAAGTACGTATTTCAAGATATTTTAAAAGTTCTGAAACTGACCTTCATATAGCAGAGAATGCTTGGTGTATCGATTACGCTGACACCCGGTCGTCGAAATGAATTCATTGACTGCCACAAAGCCAAAGTCCGGACCATGATACTACCAATTATGGATGTGACGACACGTTTGAACTCAACACTGGAGTTGCTCTAGCAGATCTACAGATTACGGGAATTCACTGGCAAGTGTCTCCAAAACCCAAAATACAGTGATTACCGGCCACTCTTTACAACACACGATAAATGGATTATTGTGCAGTACGTTATGGAAGTAATGAGGCCATTTCAAATTTAGACCCTGTGGATGTCGAAGAGACATGTAGTTACATTTCATCACTTTATCACACTCTACAATGACATGTTCGATCATATGGATGATGTTATGCGAGTGTTGGCTAAGAAGAAGACTCAATGGAAGGAAGACTTGTTCTTCCCTGTGAAGTTAGCTCGACAGAAGCTGTCCAAAAATTACTCTGTAGTGACTCCAATGGCAGGTATGCTTGTCATTGCTGCACATAGCCTCGATCCTTTCAGGACGTTGCAATCGTTTAAGATGTGGGACAAGGGTAGAGATATTAATGCTGAGGATGAGACATCCTATACTACCAAATACCAAGAGGCCTTTCGGAAGTATGTGGAGAATGAATACTATTCCAAACATCGACTTGTGCTGGTCAATAAAATCGAAAGCAAACCGAGCCGCAATCTCGTCCCCTCCACTACCGCTTCATGATTCTCTCAATGAAGCTTTGTTTCATATGATTTGTCCAGTGATGATGATGAATACTTAACGCCTAACAATGTGGCTAAAACGACACCCAGACGAAGCGATCGCATTGGATGCTTATTGACCGCCACCAGGCTCTATTTGTATTCACCACAAGGAGCACTACAGAACTGGGGGCAAATTTATCCAAATCTCGATCATTACTACTCTGACCCAATGGAGATTAGCAGTACATTTTGGATACCGGACATAACCGACTGGTGGCGCCAACAAGAGGAAACGCACTCAAAGTACGCCGATCGCTTCAATGTGGCATGCGAGATATTCTTTGTCATACCACATGGTGTCATAGTAGAGGCCAGTTCTTCCCTCGGGTGAGATGTTATTGGCTGGAGGCAGACAAAAACCCCAGGTGAGACCCTTAACAATAAAGTCGTGATAAGGCAGTTTGCTCGAGCCAATAACTGGATTTTGGCATGCGATAACCCAGTATTGAATATGATGAACACAGCAAACAACTTGCAAATGACGAAAGAGGTGGAGGAAAGGAAATTGCCCTGAATCGCCAAGATACATGACTTTTTGGAGATGTGGCATGGCAGCCAACATCTACATGCTACACAGAAGCAATCTCACGCTCAAACATGCAGATGACAGCCGTGGGATACACTTCGGTTTTGGAAGAGATCGTCAAAGCATCCTGGTCACTCTTTCAACCTGATGGTGTGGCTGCATTTAAATTGTCACAAAGATCACCTTTGCCACCAGCTTTGACTGCAAAGGACCTCCCTGGAGGACGAACTCAAATATTAAATGTCCGCTGAACCAGAAGAATCAAGCATCATCTGGTAGACTGTGATGAGGATATTGCACCTGAATGCATTTCGGACAGCGGAAATTGGCTAAACTGGAATGGCCACCTGGATATTGTAAATAACAGCGAAGACAATTGCGCAGCAGACGACGAATCTGATATATAGCAAAACAATGACATCAAGGATCTGGAATGCCAAGAGCAGCAGGATGTGAGTGTTGTGCCTAGTGTTTCCGGATTGGTTTGGCGAGCACGGAAGTCAAAGAGACAGGCTAAAAAGGTACGGGGTACGGTCAATGCAATAGAAACGAGAAGGAATAAGAGAGTGACAAAAATGTAGAACAGAATGCGTTAATGGTTCACCAGCCTCTTGATATAGCTTGACCGAGAGTTTCAGTTAGAAATATATTATGGGTGAATAGTAAGCAGTAACTTCTGAATATCGGTTGACAAACAGATATCTAGCAGGTGCAATGAATGTTTTGGCAAGATATATTTTTTTCTGTCATGTGAGAGTGAACAGTGCAAGAATGCTACTGCGCTCGGCTTTGCCACAGAGTCGAGTTTCAATCTGACAGAAAGGCTACCAATCAGTTCAAATCATAATGAAAACAATTATCGATGGCCGCAGATATTTATGAAACAATACAATCAAATGAGCGAATCCGGAGTGTCAACAATTTGTAGTCTTGTAAGTAGAGCAATTCACCAGTGATCTGGTTGCGGTTATTCATAACCGATGTATTGGCAGCTTTTATAGACAAAAGTGACTGCAACACGGTCACCATTTCATTCTTAGAATGAGCGTCAACGGTGCATCAATGATTTTTAGCTTTGCATCTTAGCCAATGTATGTTCCAATTGGTTGCAGACATCCATTTATGAGATATTGGCAGCCGTTAGAGTCAAAAACAACAACAACAAGCTCCCTGCCGAATGCTGAAAATGAGCGTCAAAGCAGCATTAACAGTTTTAGATCGTGCATATTTGTTAATCAAGGCATCAAGCGGATCTTCGCGCGCATAACAGTATTATTGACTGGTTTGATAGGCAAAAATACAATATAAGAAAGGTAAAACACAGATTCTATATTAATCGATATTGCAAACTGCAAAACATGCAAAAGCTCATTATTAGTTGTTGAAAACAGGATTTTGATTACATAGTATTAACAACCTGCAACAACAAGAGCCTTATCTGAATTTATGGATTGACCTGCTGGGCGACCCGCAGACAACCTGTCCAATTCAGACGGGTTGGGAGTTTTCCATGGAACTCGACCCAAGTGGATGGTTTGAGTTGATTGCCGATCTGAACCACCAATCGGGGAACGGTTTGGTTTGGACCTGGACCTGGACCCGAAGTGATGGTCCAGAACCATGGCCAATGCTATTAGTGAGCAGACCGGCCGACCGCAGGAGTCGAGTGGAGGGATCAATGGAACAGCAGGTATGGGAGGTGGCGCAGCTGCACCAAATTATCGACCGAATGGCCAGAATGCTTATAGCACATATGGCCTGTCAAGCGATCCAATGGCTCAGCATGAAAGAATGACTGGAGGGTAGGGAGACGAAGTTGAATAGTTGCCACAAAGACAACATAAAAAGGGGGATGGGCATTACAGACATGACCATGATGGTGCTGGCACAAACCAGAGTAGGTGAAGCAGCACAGGCCCAGAAAGTGAGGAGGAAAGAGAGCAATGTGACTGCAAGACAGAACAGCGGAGGCGTAGGGGCCTCACTGCATGCAGGTGGAATGCAGGATGGAGATCCAGAGAAGTACCAGTGGCAGCAGCAACCAAAACCCAAACCCAAACTGCCACTCAAACAGAAGCTTAAATGGCAACACGAATCCAAACCTAAGCAACAACCCACTCCTGCCAGAAGGTGTGAGACAGTTTCACGCTGAACACAGAGTGAGATGGGGCCAGTCAGCCAAGGCTCCGCACCAATGACTAGATGGTCGTGCATGGCAGAACCATGCCCAATATTGAGGATAGAGGACGGTGAATCACAGTCTGAAAAGATTGACCGGGAAATTACATCGGCAGTCAATCAAGCACTTTTCCACCAGAAGACCCCCGGCCATATTCAGATCGTCCACGTGAAAAGAAACGCGATGGGTACATTTACAGCGATTACCCACCAAAACACAATGGCGGTGATGGCGCTGGTACAACACATCATTATCATAACTGCAGCCCATGCAGTCGACAACAGAGACATCGCTGTTGAAGAACACCATACTTCAGAAAGGCTGAAAGTTTATACAATGCCACTCATAAGGTACATGGGCAAAGCCACAGAGGGCTGGCAAAAGGTGGGGAACAACATCCATGCTGAGAATGAAGGAGTGGTGATCCCCATCCAAGTGCAATGGCTGGCAAACCCTGACAGAATCAGGGAGAGGAGATATAGTGGGGAGAACTCAGCATTGTCAGTTGTCTTTGTAGTGAAGGGGAATAAGGTGGCGCGCAAAATGGTCTGAGAAGGCATCAAGGTGGCGGGAGAGTTGTACCCAGTCAAACTGATCACAAATGTAGGCCCGGACAGCACATGTGAGCATTGCCGTGGATGAGGCCACATAGAGAGGATGTGCAGCGGCATATCAGTATGCAACTACAGCTCAGGGCCAGACTGCAGCAGCACTCACAAGTGCAACATTGTGGGGCACATGGCGAAGCAGGGCTCTCTCCGCTTTGACACAAAAGTAATGCCCCAATCGCAAAGGTAACCAGATTGCACTCAACATTAGGTGTGCAAAGATTCCAAAAGCCACTAGAGAGGCAAGGGAGAGGAGAAGAAGTGAACCAGCAGGATGGACCACGCAGACTATGGGACCACCTTTTGGAATACACAGGACAGCGCCCCGCCTGAGGGCTGCAGCACACACAGAACGAGAAAGATGCGGGAGCAAAGAGGATATGGTGGATGCAGATGAAGGGGGAGTGGAGGCAGAGGTAGAGGATATCACAATTGCCAAGAGCAGGACGCCAACAACAACAGCAATGCCTGCACAATCAGCCAAATGAACTGCAATGGCAGCGGGAACTCGCATTGAACCTGAAAATTGATCGGGAGCGTCTGTCCACAATGTTTAGAGCAATCCAAATGAACTGTGCCAGGTAATATGTATGGACTCTGGCTATGCTTGAGACGGGGGTGTAGCAGTAAGCAGATAGTCTGTGCCTGCACGAACCACTAACAGAAAGTGCAGAAATCGGAATCAGCCACCTGGCATATGATTATTGAATGGCAAACAGGGTGTTGATGGCGCTATGGAAGGGAAGTGGTCTAATAGTAAATGAAGGAACAGACTTGACCAAGAACACAGGCTACGATATAATTGTTGTCAATATCAAAAGGAAGGGAGAGAAAACGATAATGATCATAAACATTGACAATTAGACTGCAAGGGAGAAAGATAAGAGACCAGTGAGGAAACTGAACTGGCAAAAGATCCTCAGGCAGGGGAGCAATAGCATGGTGCTCATGGGAGCCAATAACACCCACAGCCAATGCTGGGACCCGACTTGCACAGAACAGAGGGAAGCTACATACTGGAAATTTGTTATACACAAACACAAGCTGGTAATAGGATATGATGTCCACCCCACTCACAGCTGGATGCAGAATGAGAGTAAGGGCAAATCAATCATTGCCCTGATCTTGGCCAACTGATTTTTTCGAAAATGCATAACTTTAGATGGAAGTAAAGGAATTGCTAGTGTTAGCAAGAGGTCTGGGTAACCCGCAAGCAGTTCAGGTTGGGACCGGAAAAAGATTTTGGTTAGGTTCCATACCCGTCTAACAACGTAATCCGCTGTCTCTTGGCAGTCCAAACCCTGTCCTGTACCCGTCAACTCGCCAGTTTCGACTACTGAGGCTAGACCCGTCGGGTGAAATCTCCGGATCTGCTTTTCAGGTTGTTCTATTTATGGTCGCACTCAGTTATCCTACTGTTGATCACACAATAGTAATGATTGTATGTCATTGCATTTTTTGGATGTCCTGGCAGCCTTGATGATCAAAAAATGGAGACACGCTGTTCGCCACATCCTGGAAATGAGCATAAACGGAGTGTCAATAATTTGTGGCTACGCATGATGGGCAATCTGAGAGGCGATTGGTTGCAAACAGGCAAAAATGAGGTATTGGCCACCTTTGTAGCCAAAACAGAAGCTACACGCTTCCTGCCCCATCTTGAAAATGAATGTCAATGGAGCGTTAATGATTTAAGGTCTCGCATTGCAAGTAACCCAAGCGGCGCTCAATCACAGACCTCTATTAAGGATGAGTTGGCAGCCTCGCTGAGCAGATACGCAAGCAACATTCCCGCAATAGCGTCCTGGAAAGTAACAACTTATTTCATTTAAAATGCCGCAATGAGGAGTTGATGAGCATTTTAGCCTAGAAGAGGGGTCAAAATATCGTATACGAACAATAACCAACGTATCACGCTTTAATTACCTCTCATGAATGGTAACAAATCGTCGACGCTCCATTGACGCTCATTTCCATGATGGGGCAGGGAGTGTGTTAGTATCTCGTTGTTCTACACAGGAGGCCAATACTATGATTACGTATAGTAACGACCAAATCGCTCTTGAAATACCTGACTTACAAGACCAAGTTTCGATGACGCTATGTTGACGCTCATTATCAAAATGGGGCAGGGAGTGTGTCGCTTTCTCTTTTGCCTATATAGCCAGCCAATATCTCATTAATGAATGGCCGCAACCAATCGCCCCTCAGATTACCCATGATGCAAGATTAAGAATTGTTGACGCAGCATCGACGCTCATTTTGCCCTGGACGTATCCACCATACGTTATCATTTATTTTGGCATAGTATAGTATTATTGGTGTTTTAGTAGCCTTTGTACCATCTTCATATACTTTCTCATTCATTAATGGATTGTTCTTTAATAATACATATAAATATATCCTTTAAAATAGACTTTAAAGTGTCTGCTAATTGTAGATAATAATACACTCAACAATCCCATTGGATTCCATCATTGCTCATCTTGACTGTCCAGTTCTCTCAATTGGCTCCTGTTCTCTGCAAAATGGATGTCAGCTGCATTACCCCACAGCAGATAGTCTGCTAACCAGTGGATGGGCCATTACGAGTCACCCTATCTGGATTGAAATTGTTATTGCGCTTGCGATCCTCGGTATATTCATCATGATTGAGAAATTGAGCCTAGGGATGAGTAGTATGTATCTACAGATAACCGGGTGGCACACCTTGGAGTTTAGAAGCATGAGCTCCCACATTGTCACAGGGTGGGAGAGATGGTGTTCCAGGTGGACGGGGCATCAGGTCTGGTGTTGACTGTCTGATTCGGTCTGGTGGAGGTGCACCTGTGCCTTGGCGCCTCCAGTGTGTCTTGGGATTAAGTGCTGTGCCATTTTGGCGAGGAAGGCAGCCGTCTGTTTGATTTTCCTGAAGCATAGCTGGGTGTCTCACCATCACAGCCTTTACATTATGATGCCAACCAAACTCAAATCACCGCTTCATCTCTTCATGAACTTCGTCTGAAAGTGTTTTGATTAGGTGTTGCGTTTCCTCTATTGTGGCGTGCGAAAACCCTCCTTTGGCCATTTTGGCCATATTCAAAGCAAGGTGCATGTCAGACTGTTTTAGCTGTACCCGACCTCCTTGCCTTGCCATAGTTGCAGACAAATTAAAAACATACAAGAAATAAATTGCTGCATCTACATATGAGATTCGGCTATTACCTCTACTATATACGCTTCCGTAGTAACCTCTAAGGTGGTTACAGCCTGTTTTGTCCACCTTGAGGGCCACTCATCACTGAATTCATCTGTGAAAATCCAACCGCAGACAACATCATTATGTTTAATTTTGCAGACTGTGCGGACCAATGCCTACATCCACCATGGAGGTCTCCCATTAGATACGTCAATTAATTGGTCATGCAGCTCTCAACGTTCACCAGCTTTATATTATATTATCAGTTGACGGCCGTCTACTTCGATACCGATTTACTGACATCCGATTATGTGCTGATTTGTATTCTTGCTGCTTTCCGTTTTACGGACCATTTTCAACTGTGCATTCAGGGTCATATTTTCTGTGGCTGCATTTGCAGCATCGCAGTGAACTAAGTGGTGTCTGCGTTGTCATTGTGTCTCAGCGGGTGATGTATTGGAAAATGTGCCCATCGTTCTGCTCGATTCCGATCCACTAGTATCTTGTTGCGCTTTTTCCTGATCCATGATTTGCTTGGGTCGATGTGAAGAGAAAGATGATAACAAAAAGAAGTGGGAAGTCCTTAGGAAGATGATAATCAAAAGAAGTGGGAAGTCCTGAGCAATATATAGTAAGCCTCACATCAAAATAGACTGAGTTACAGCCATCTTGCACGTTCTACGGAAGATGAATTCTGCAGCGCATAGCTCTAGGTGACACGGCTTTCAAACTGTCCTGCGATTTGCATCAAGTCAGGCCGATGTGCTGTGTTTGTTTACTGGGATAAATCTAGGTGAACTACCGCCAAAATCTTGTGTTTGTGAGATGTATACAGCACATTGTTTGACGGACGGAACATCTGCAGTTGTATGTCTCCAGCAATCCCCGGAATCTTACATGGAATAGACGCTAAACATCATGTAATGATAGACGGTTAGCACTGCTATTCCCAATGTAGTGACTGTCAAAATGCAGATTTTGCTTTCTTCAAGTTGATTTAGCGTATGAACCTCAACATAAAGATGCAGCTTGCCTCCATGTGGTCCATATCTTGCAATATCCAACATCTCACCCATCAAAATTGACAATACACAATACAATAGTCAATGCTCCGAAATAGAAGCTTTTGCCACTACCGGCTGGCAAATATGTCAAATCGACAAAGCGCTCCTCAGAACAATGTCATTATGCATATGAAGGCAAGAGCGGCATGGAGGCAGATAGGGTCCGAGCCCTGGGAGCATTGCACAGCTAGTGATACAAAAAGAAGCTTGCGGGAGGGAAATGACGTGAAATGCACTTCTGAAGCAACAAAGAGGAAGAGACATGGATTGAGGATCATGTGGATAGAGAGACCGCTGTGGCAAGAAAGCTAGTTGACAATGCAGAGACAGCAATTGAGCAGGAGCAAGAAGATATTCGACATGCTGAAAACGCGGGATTGACAACCACAAAGGCTGCAACAACAGTGAGGCGATGTTGAATGCCATCAGTGATAGTCTAAGTGACCTTGCAAGTTCCGGAAATGGCGAGGATGGGGCAGCTGAGGATGTTGATGAAGAACATCCTCAGCCTGGTAAGTTGAGCAAAGATGATGAACCCACCTTGGTGATGGCCACAAAATCCAAAATGATACAGCATTGGATGGTGTGTTTTCGGCAGAAGCAGATGAAGCAAGACAAATTGATGCTACCAGGCTGGGGGGGCCCAGCCTACTACTTCCGTGCGAGATATTAAAAGTATGGGACGACGGAATTGAAGGTTACCGCTGTTGTTCAACCACATATTGCTGATGGTGCAGCCTCATCTGGACCTATGAAAATTGGTGAGCCTATGGAGACTCTTTGTAGCATCCCCGGAAAATCACAAATACTGCATATGGCTTGTCAACCAGGAAGTAGTCATATGAGGCTACGTTCCGGGAAACCACAGAGATGCAAATGTGTTTTGTCACTCAGGTTCGACGCAGCGGCCGATTTGTCACCGACTGCGAAATCTAAATCTGTTGAACCCATAATCTCTTACCCCTGCAAATAGTATCCCAAGCTAAGTACCATATAGAAATTGGCTTCCGACGAAGAAATGGTGCCGGCTCCTGTGTCGCCAGAGGAGTGAATAGATAATTTGCTATTGTTGATGATGTATCTTTCAGAAAGTAATTCGTATACCAATATTGCTCCATATCAGGATTTACTTGACATCAGTATCCAAATTGTGAGACATGATAATTCGTCTATGCATTTGCAAGGGGCGGATAAGCCATGCCGATATTCTAGATTCCAAATCACATTGACTGACTACCACTGAACGTGATATCGTCCTACTGGTTACAGTTAAGTCAGAAAAGTAAAACTCAAATAGACTCGAAACTGACTAACAAAATAAAATTCAATGATGTCATACGAGTCATAGATGGAGCGGTTAAAGCACAACACGAGCCTGGAATGAATGAAGACCGTCATGCTGCATTCGATCACATATCCCACTGCAGAACTCTTTGCACTGACCTGGTACGCATGGTCCACATTTTGAACATTCTTGCTGGTAGGTCATGGAAATCGCAGAGAATGAGCCAGATCAGGAAAGGTGTGGAAGTTGGACTATATATCCAAAAACTAGGTTGTGGATGTACGTGCGATTAATTGCTGGCTGAAAGCGCTGTAACGTGATAGGCCGATGTAATTTATCACTCAGATGAAATTTGCAGTGGCGGATCAGCAATTGAGAGGCATTAAAGCTTTTGTATGCAAATGTTTGTACATAGAAACGATTTATTGGATGTCAATAAAGACTATATGCATTTGAGCATTCAATTGTTGAGTCTCCTGTGACAATTAGTATGTCATTAAGGTAAGTGTCAACAGAGGGTCAACGGAGCTTCAACGATTTTTGGTCTTACATTATCAGGTGCCAAAGTGCTGCATAGTTATCTCTTTCCGAAATGATTCTATTGGCCATTTTAATAGGTAAAAACGAAAGTTACACGCTGGTTGCGCCACCCTGGAAATCAGCGTCAATGATGTGTTAACGGTTTTTGGTCTTGTGTGTCTGATAATCAAAATAAGATTTGGTCTCTGTAACACATGGTTGGTGCATTGGCCACCTTTACAGCCAAAAATGCTAGTGACAACATTGCTACTATCTTCTAAAATCGGGCGTCAATTGTGCATCAACAATATGTGTTCTTGCATCTTCGATAATCGAACTTTTGTGTGACAACATTCATGTATCTTCGATGTGTTAGCCGCCTTTAAGGGCAAAAATGATAGTGACAATATAGCTACCACCTTCTAACAATAAGCGTCAATGGAGCATCAATGATTTCAGGTCTCACATCTTGGATAATAAATGGGCAATGCAACCACACCAACCCAGAATCATTGTATCGGCCATCTTGATCGGAAAAACTGCTACAGATGATACTGCTACCACCTCCTGAAAATCATCATCAACGGGGTGTCAACAATTCTTGGTCTTGCATCTTGCATAATCTGAGGGCTATGGAATGGCATTGACCCACAATCCACCTATTGGCTGCATTTATGGGCAAAACTGCTAGTGATGATGTCACATCTGCCTACTACAATTGTGCACCCATGCAGCATGAACAATTTCGGTGAAGGCTCAGTAAGCTACACAGCACTGCAATGCATTGTGTTGTTCCTAGATTGAGTTTTCTGCGGTCAGTCTTTTCAATATGTCCTTGTATTCAACTTCACAAGTCTGCATGCCACGCTTTACAGATATGACTTTGTTTTTGCTTGTAGCTCTGGAGTCAATATTTATTAACCCCCATTCTGCTTTACCAGAACTTATCTTTTTGCAGTCTCTCAATGTGTATTACACAGCTTCCTAATTCTTACTGCGATGTTGGATACAAAATCTTTAAATACCTCCTTGCTACAGGTTATGATATCTTCCAAAGATGAACGTATCTTTATTCGTGATTTGAGCAATCTTACTTTACAAATCATGTTTGATGATTGGTTGGCTTCCATGAATGTAGGCTGGAAATGGTCCATTGGTTGGCATAATTCTAAACATGCGCCTTTGTGGCAATTATATGTGCACTGCGGAATTGAGGGGACTGGCAGCCATGGAATCATATGTATCATTTGTCATCAAGTTCTTTGCCATCCATCAGATCATTGGACCAGCTCAATGGGGAAGCACTTGCTGGCAAAATCTCATATCACAAAGTTAAACTAATTAACTGAGTCGGAACTTACCAAACTGGGTAGTTCGAAGGTCCACAAAACAAAGTTCGCTATCCAGAAGAAGCAGGGAAGCAGAGGAATTACAATTGTAAGTTTGCAGAGGAAATTCGAGTTAAACATTCAGGTTTGATCCACACTGACTGAATTGACAGGCAAAACACACCAAACTGGCAGCTAAGGACTTTGAAACATCCGAATTTCACCACAATAGGTGGAACTGCTACCTCGTATTAGGATTTGTTTCAGCTCGTATTCCATGAAATGCTATATCCAATCTGGAGCTATGACAGGGAGATAATGCATTACGAAGTGACCTGGTGCTGCTGTCTGCCTCAACCTGTAGCAACATTTGCAGGAGGGAATCCACACTGAGCATGGATGCAATTGTGAAGCAATTGCTGTCACCAAATAAAGTTAGTTTAGCTTTGGACAGATGGACATCAACAAACAAATTAGCCATAACATTGCTCATTGCTTACTGTATGGATTGAAATTGGGTGTAGCGAGAAGTACAACTCACTGTCAATGAGGTTGGTCGCCTATTCTTTTCCGTGTTCGAAAGCGAATTAAGGATGATAAGTGAAGGGCCAACATACTCGAGCAAGGCTGGCTGTGCGTGTGAAGGAAGTTCAGGATCATTTTGATGGTGGCACCCACCAGAGGAGATGCACTCAAAGTACACCGATTTCTCCAACGTGGCATGCGACATATGCTGCATCATAGCACATGTCGTCAGAGTCGAGGCCAGTTTTTCCCTTGGGCGAGACTGTATGGGCTGGAGGCAGTCAAAACCCACAGGTGAGACCCTTCGCAAAAAGGTCATGCTAGGGCAGTTTGCTTGCACCAATAATGGGATTTTGGCAGGCAATAACCCAGCATTCGATACTACAAACACAGAAAACGACTTGGAAATAAAGACAGAGCCAGAAGAAAGAACATGGCCCAGAATGGCCAAGGTCCATGACTTTTTGGAGATGTGGCAGGGCAGCCAGAATCTTCATGCTACACAGAAGGAATCTCGCAGTCAAAACAAGCAGATGGCAACCGTGGGATACATTTCAGACTCAGAAGAGATCATCAAAGCATCCTGGTCACTCTTTCAACATGATGGTACAGCTGCATTTAAATTGTCAGAAAGATCTCCTTTGCAACCAGCTTTGTCTGCAAAGAACCTGCCTGGAGGCCTCACTCAAATATTAAGTGTCCACCGAATCAGAAGAATCGACCATCATCCAGTTGAAAGCGATGAAGGCAGTGCACCTGAATGCATTTCGGACACAGAAAATTGGCTTTACTGGAATGGCAACTTGGATATTCCAAATCACCGCGACGACGATTGGGAGGCAGACATTGAATTTGATATAGTTCCTGACAATTGTAGTGAGGATCCGGAAAGCCGAGAGCAGCAAGATGTGTGTGACACAACAAATGTTGCCGCATTGATTCTGCCAACACAGCGGTCAAGAAGACATGCTGAAAAGGTATTGATGGTAGTCATTGCAATCGAGACGAGGAGGAATAAGGGATTCAAGATAATGTTGGACACAATGCGTTAATGTTTCACCAGCTTCTTTATGTAGCTTGACTGAGAGTTTCGGTAACAGATAAATTATGGGCGAATGGTGAGCAGTGGCTTGTGAATATCGGTTGATAAATAGATGTATAGCAGGTGCAATGTATGTTTTGGCAAGATATACAAATTTTACAAGTATGAGAGCGAACAGTTCAAGAATGTTACACATTCTAGCTTTTGAACAGGGCCAAGTCTCAATCTGTCAGAATCACAACCAATCACATCAAATTATTATGAAAACAATTATCGATGGCGGAGGGTTGACTTTTGGTGTTTGAGTAGTGGTGGTATCATCGCCCCAGCTAGATTTCGCAAAGATCAAAGCGCAGGGTGTGCAATATCAGTATCAGTGTGGCTCAATTTCTTTCATAGTCGAACCTTTGTAGTTTGTAACTACTTGTCCAGTCGCACCTGGCCTTGATGCAGGACCTTGTACTGGTGATCAAAATTGTCTTCATTGATGTTGGATGATACGGTGCACTCTCCAGGGTCTTCAATTTGATCATGACTGATCTCCTGATTGGTATCATGATTGAATTTCAATACTGGAATTGGGGGCAGCAGTGATCTGTAACACAATGTACAATAAACAATGGAAGATAATTGCAACGCAAACATTTGATAGACAACGAAGATTGGCTCCATTCTTGAATGCCAGTGCTTTTTTAAGGTGTGCTTCTTGATTCTTCTGTGAATAGTGATTCCTCACCTGCCTGAGCATAGGTTCCATTTGTGGTAATGAAAATACAAAGCTGGGGAATATGGGAGAGAATTTATAAGCAGTAAAAATAAAATTAAGTGCAAAAGAATAACAGCAAAAATTGAGCAAGAAGTTGCACATAGTCGAGGAGGATGCAATTCAAGGCACACCATGTAGGGTTCAGGAGAGATGACTGCAATGGTTCATATATATACCAAAGATGGTAGTTCAGTGTTACAATAGAGGATGTTGTCAGGTAAACCGGAATAGATGGATTCCTTGTCAGGTGTACCAGAAAAGATAGATTCCTAAGGCAAAATGTTAGCAACTCCTATCACCAAAATTCTCTATGGATGCAAGAAATGAATGTTGGCTGAAGCGAATGCACATAAAATAGAGACAGACGCACCGGATCATAACTCGCGACACTGACGTAGCCTTGGTGCTGGCCAAATGGAGCACCGAGAACCTGAATGAAAACATGTGCCCCAGCATATGACTCTCTAAATGTACTAATTATGCGTAAATATTTGAGCATTTAATGTACCTGCATGGCATGGAAATGGTACATTATTTAGAATCTGCAGGACTCGATAGATTTGGGATCTTGAGAGTAACGGCTGAGTTGTAAGGGTTCATACTGAGTTTGTTATCGATCTAGGAGAAATATGACTCTCCGTATGTGGTATATCCACCTAAAGGACACACCAATTTCCACCATATTCTGATGTGTTTGGATACTGCAGCTAAATCAGCAATCCATTAGGCAATATTGTAAGCATAACTTCCCTATCATGCTTTTATCTGGGCCATGTCTGCAGAACAACCTACACCACAATGTTGTAGTTAATGGTGGAGCGAGATAATATGGTACAACAAGGAGAGATACAGGTGCAGAGAAAGAATAGTAAGATACAATAGATCATTCAGGGGTACTCATTCGATTCCAGCACTTAGCGATGCCATGCTTGGTAATAAATGGTTTATGAATACGCACTCACATTCTCATTTTGCGCCTAATATCTAGTAAGTTTCACCCTGTTAAATCACATATTCATTGTGAGTTTCACTGCTACAATGTTGACTTCAATTAATGTTGGAGTTGAAAGCTATATGTTACAATGGTAAGCATATGGTGAGCCTCACCGCTACAATGTTAACTACAAGTAATGCTGGGGTTGGAGGCTATTTGCTACAATGGTATCAATGCGTAGTAAGAGATCATTTCACACCGAGGAGAGGAATGATAATTTCATGCATACAGTTCTAGAAGTTGAGGTGCACCGAAGTGTAAATGGTTATGCTTTGATTCAATCACTGGGGATTGGAACGTATTCTAACTTTGACAGTTAACTACACTCTTCGAAGCTCTCCGCTCTCAATGTGTACTTTAAGGAATCTCTCTCTTCGAACTTCACTCTTGATGGAAATCAGTTCACATCATCTATCTTCTAATACCAGCTTTGGCGGCCCAAACATACAAGTTCATCACAATCGAATTAGGTTGGCATTCAAAGTATTGAAGACTAAGGCCTCATTGTGTAAGTACGGTACATGGGTGAGCAGGAGTTGCTGGCCAACTTACAGAGTCACTGATCAGAATCTGTCTTTTGAGATTCTCGCTCTGAAGCTCCAGCTCTTTTGACAGAGCTTGCAGCAGCAGAAGCAATTTTAGGATTTCGAAGCATAGATCCAAGTATACTGCTTAGTCAATATCAAGTTCAGTGGGGTTACAAATTGGCCAGATCCCTGAATTTATGGTTTAGTTGTACAGGGCGATCTTCCTCCAATGGACAAGTTGACACACAGCTGAGAGTTCAACACAATTTTGCGGCAGCCTTCATGTACCAATCAAGCAGAGATTGATATATCAGCAGCGGTGGTGCAGGATGAGCCGCCTGTGCCTAAATGTGATGGGTCTTGGTAGATGATGATATGTTTGCAAAGAGTCCACTGATTCAAAATCAAAGGAAACATGATGAGAATGAAGGATTATATACAATATAATGTGCTCTACAGACTGAGTTACATATGCTTTGGTGGCATCTTCATCACTCCCGAGGCATGCCCTGGCTGGGATTATGCATCCATAATTTGTCACAGGTTGTCCGAGTTGGCTTCATACACATCCAAAAACCTCATTATGGACTGGATGGTAGATCTTAGTTGTGCCAGAACTTCAATCAGAGGACAGGGAATACCCGGCAGCAAAAGGTGCAGCGTAGCATTAATTACCTGAGCTGTGTCTTAGTATCTGACACTCTGCGATGTGCATCTGAGTGTTCCCGAAATATAATGATACACAAGCACAAGCTGCAACATGGCTACGGATTGGTGGGCCAATGTCTTACATTCTGAAAGATGAAATCAATATCGCCGAGACTGACTTAATTGCCCCAGGGATCAGCAATTATGCAGTGATCACTCATATGGATATGTACTCAAGCCTTGCTGTTGTTCCTGAACTTTGATCCAATTCCAGCAAATGCTGCAGCTTTGCCATGAATAAGCAAGCTAAATCTCCCATTGTAACCGAAGTACTCAATATCTCCTAGAGTGTCTTAGTGTCCAATGCGATTCGCAAATGTGCTGGGCTAGAGGTTTCATAACGCAACTCAAGCCGTATACTGAGAATTCTCTGGCGCACCTGAAGTTCTATCATATGCGAGCAACTGTTGCGGCATTTCAACTAAACTGCTAGCCAGTGTCTCACATTCTGATACGGCAACCCAATTTCGCGTCGCCTGACATTATTTCCAGACGGGATTGGTAAATCTGCAGTGCTTGATCTGTGGCCACGAGACTCATGACAGGACCTGAGGATTCCCCGGTGTACGTGAAACAGGTTGCATAATGGGTTTTTCATTGTTTTGCCTACAAAATGCGTACACCGCCTGAGGCTACCGTAGAACTACGAATTAGCAATGGGCAAATGATTTTGAAGCCGTTTGCTGCATCATGCTCAACATTCAACTAATGCCATTTAACATGAGATAGGCCAGCCGGGAATGTGTAATGTAGCTGATCAACTGACTTTATCTCATACTTGTTATTATTAAGCATTAAGTACACCAATGAAATCCCTCTCTAACTCAATGAAATCCCCCTCAAACGATTCCACCATCAGATCATGGATTGGATTCGAAAATGTCAGAGAGAAAGAATTTATCTATGCAGTATAGTGTGCCTTACAAATGATCTTTTTGACTATTTGTATCAGTATAGATTATGTTGGGTGAGTGTCAAAAGAGGCATACCTTGATGAATCATCCTAACAATGCAAGATGATGGTTCATCAGACTGCAACATGTCACTATTCTCTGTAAGCTGCTTCATATGGTACTTATGGGCCGCTAGAATCAGTTGAATCATCATCATCATGATTATCGGTTAACTTATCAATCCATGCAGGAGTCTCATTTGGGCAACTCCAAAGTGGAGATGGAGAATACTTTCACAGTTATCATAGCCACCAGGAACCATATACAGTAACCATGTGTGTGGTACTCTGTTTTGCCCTAGTCAGACAATTCATGTAAATGTCTGCTGCTGTTGTGTCATTTCCCAGAACTTTTTAGTTATTATGGCATGGTATGCTGGTGTAGAATGTAGGCCTCTTCTGCCCACTTTGGGTGTAGTCACGAATACAGAGGGATTTTGTGAATCCAGGTATTTGAGCTGCAGTTCTGTGCGTTCATCATTGCCCATTTCTGCATACATGTGGAATATATCCACAAGATCCACAAAATTCTTGGTTAGCCACCACTTCAAATGGCAAACTTCGCCAGAAAGAGGACAAAATAGTGCCGCCTGTTTTGGAGGAGGTGCATGTGGGAGTGCATTTTCATTTCTGAATGGTTCTGGAAGGAGCACCTGTTTTGATTTGTTGTCCTGGTCAGGTTCTGGATACTCTGCAGGTTCGTTGACAAGCATTGGCAGCAATGTCTCTCTCCGCCAGTGGAACATTGGAGAATCCACCCAACTATCAAGAGGCCATTCATTGTACCATTGTCCAGGAACGTCATTGCAATCCTACGTGTCTCCCAGCACTGACGAGAACCTTGCTAGCCTCAATCATTGTACCCTCCATGCTCCTGACATACCCCATGAAGGGTATCTATCAACACAAGTCGTCGGTTTTTGCATGCTTGTCCTCAGTCCACTCGGAATCACTGATGTATGCATCATCCATCGCAATCTGAAAGAGTTGTTTTCCATTGTCTAGTTTTGATTCGGACTACCACCTTACCACCCTATGCTTTGCAATCTGCATCATGCGCTGCGCCACATCGTGTTGAGCTTCTTCATCTCCGGTCTGGATAGCATGTGTCAAACTCTTCGCAGAGGAATGCAATGCCTTAGCACCATGCTTTTGCATCAGAGCATTATCCTCTGGATCATCACCCGAATCTGAAAACAGCCACATCGTCTGATAATTCTAGTTATAGAGTGAAAGGAATTCTGGTGTAGCAGTGACTTGAACTTAGAATCCAATTTTCGCATTCATTGCAATTTGCCAGCCCAGAATGGTGTTAGTCATGTTCTGATGGGACTCATCAAAAATCCTATAACTCCATCCACAGTAGGAGAGTTTGCTGTTGCTTGATGTTTTGCTCTGGCTGTGCAGGTATTATATGACACAAGATGGATATTCATTCTGTTTTCCGGCCCGTCAATACTGGTTTTCAGATCCTTTTGGGTGAGATTTGCATTTTCAGCATGGAACAAGTTGGCCAAAGTGAAATTGGTTCCAGGTGTCATCTTATCGATCACAGTCATAAAGGTATCTACTACTCCAGGTATCGTAACCATCAGGATTGGTTCAAGGGCTGGTACAAGTGCTGGATTCCGGTTCGGTAGAGTTGACTGTATCTCCCACAGGCTGAGGGGCACCGCATTCAATCTCTGGAGTACATACTACTCCCATTCTTTACCGACAATACCGGGAAAGTTGAAGTTCACCAAAATCACCCCCTCTTCCAGTCTATTCCCCCATAAAATGGACAGTGGCAACCCCATTACAACTTTCTAAGTCACCAATTTGCAAATCATTGCTGCTGCAATCAAGGTGAAAGTCTTTCCAATACCCATTTTATCCACCACCAGTGCTCCTGGCATATCAGCATTACAAAACCACCTCCTTCACGATATACCATAATGCCCAAACTTGGTTCTCCAGAAAGTTAGTTGGAGGCAGGCCTGGAATTGATTACTTGTGGCCTGGAACATAATCATCAGTTGATTGACAAATAGGATCGGCATTCAGCAGCCTTACTATTTCATCAAGACACTAATGTCCAAATTCATTGTTGATTGTACTGAGAACAGTATTCCATACTGAGCTGGTGTTTGATGGATTGAGAAGCTTATCACCATTCTCCACCTGCTCCCGAACCTCCCCTGCCTTATTGTTTCTATTCTTTTCGTCCTCAATGATCTCTTTCAGTTGCTTAGATATTAGCTGGCCAGATGGGCTCATATTCCAGTGCGCATAAAATTCATCACAATGTTAGGGATTTCACAGACAAGCAATCATTGGAATGAATATATATGGATGCAATACAATCAATTTTATTCTTTCAATCAGAACTTACATTAATACAAGTATCATTCTCTTGGCCACCATCCTCCACTCCCTCCTCTTCTCCCTTTCTTCCACCCTCTTCTGAACCATCCAAAGTATATGTATAATGGTTAGGAGTTGCGCACATCTAACCTTAACACAGCTAGCAGTGATTACCTTCCCTGGTATAATTATGTGCTCGGTAATCACCTTCCATGTAGCTCTCTCCATTTCAATGAAATGTATTTTCGGATTCTGTTCAAGTTTCAACATGAAAGCATTTGAAAGATAACAGTTGTACGAAATCTTGTGATATATTGGGTCCATTATCTTTTGCCTGTTTATATATAATCCCATATACTCTTAATCCACTTTGTCCTGCTCCAAGATGCACTTCAACATTGATGTTAGAATGTATTCCTCTTTTGGGCCTATATTTTTGTGGATGAATTCAATCAACTCCCCTTAGTGCCTCACAACTGTATACTAGAATTGGAGTTGTTTGGGGCCTAGAACCATATCGTTGCCCTTCGACACCCAGGGGATCAAAGCCATGAATGTTTCCTTGGTCAACTCAGAGAGTTTGCTTCTTGCCATTTTGGTCATATGCTTGCCCAAATCCATCACCTGTTGCTTGTTGCCTCAGCTTCCTTTTCTCCTCACCACCTGAGTTTTTCTTCTATATTGATTCAAAAAACTCGCAACCCACTGCCGGCGAATCCACTGAGCATTATCAAAATCATTCAATGGCAGCCAGTTCAGGAATGTCTTCAATAATTCTGCAACCACCATTTCCCAGTGCAGGGGTCCATCTCGAACCTGATACCAACAGTTCTGCCCCTGGATACTGGGCCAATTCTTTTCCTCCAGAAACCAATCCACCCATACTATCTTCCACTTGTTGAATGCACCATTGTTGGCCTGCCTCATGCTTTTGGCAAATTGTGTCAAGGAGAATTTGGTTTGCTTCAGACTGGTTGGCAGTTTGGTGTCTGCACTGCCAATATCTGACAAATCGATGCTCTCATCATCTGCATCTTGATTGTCATAGGGCATCTCCGGCAATCGAGGCAAGTCTCCAATCCTTGCATTATCTGGTCTCTGCTGTTCCACCGCTGGCTGGAAGGGTTTCTCTGGGAGGCTAATTGATGGTCTTTTAGGTGTGATAGAAGGAGGATGAGGTGGAGGATTAGAGCTGAAGGGTATTGGTCAACTGACTGGATGGTTTACCGGCGGTCCTGCAGACACTCTTGGTGCACCTGGAGATGACGCTCCCTGTCCTGGAATCTCCCGAGGGAGGAAAATTTGAGACCCACTATAACCACCTTTGTAGTGGTCTTATCCATGCCACTGTGGACCATAACATGGACATCTATACCTTGTACTGGTGGTTGGTGGCGAACTGTGTGTCCTGTTGAATGGAGAGTGCTGATAAAACTGAGGAGCACCTGGAAATGGTTGGTGTGAAGTTGGGTTACCATACCCATGCAGCAAATGACATTGAGTGGTGTCATTGACAAATTGACTGAGCGTGCCAGTGGCAGTTCGTGAACTATTTTCTGATGATTCTGAATTGTCTCAATGGTGTTGTTGGATGTAAAATGGCCTACCCAGATGGGCCATGTTCACTGGCTTCAGTGGAGACCCGTTCATGGACATCTTCTGCGATAATCAATGGTGGTACACTATTATTGATGTGAGAAGTGATATAGAGTAAGTTGGAGCATGGTTGTGTATGTTGATGGTAGCAGTAACCTTCGGCTGAATGAAGGGCTTCTTCTATTCCATTCTATTGTCACAACCTGTGGTGTTTCACTCTAACTGTGATTCATGAAACTAAACCAGCTGAGAGAAAGAAATCTTAATTATGCACATCCAGCCTTGCTTTGCTATATGCTCCAATCCGTATACTACAATACTGGATAGGTGCTCACCTTTGCACTCTTCCATGACTTCAAAGGTCATAGATGGGATATGACATGATATCTCCAAGAAGCCAACAAGAACTATATCCTATATAAAGGTTAGCACAACTAGGAACATTACACATACATTGTGTGTGTATGACCTTGCAACCTCCTTCAATTAGATGGCTATCAGTTGAGCAGTAACAGTGCTTGCTTCCTATTGAGCTCCATGTCTGAACAACATTGTTCTCCTGAGGATCAACGCTCCAGTCAAGCATCATTACTGACGCAACCATCTTGTCAGTTTTCGATGATCATTGTGTGGGCCTACTGCTACCTAGGAGCTCACATCGTCATTGAATTAAAACTATCTACCATTAATATCAGCTACTCGCAGGCTTGAGTGTAGGTATAAACACACACTACAGCAATGACATAGTATGCTATAATACCCATCGTGGCGATTTCATTCATGACAACAGAAACCTGCTCTTCTCTGCTGATGGGGTTACAGCAGACGATACGCAGAATTGTTGTGCGGGATACAATACATATATCCTCGTTTATGACGAACGTTGTTTGTAAGGTGACTGTATCTCACCTTGCATCTGGCGGGGTACAATGTGGCTGTGATAGACTAAATTGAGTTAGCTCGCTTTCAAACTCATATTGCGGAGGCTATAAATCACCCCCTGATGCACCATCGAGATTCGTCTGAATATATGTTCATGGGCCAATCTTCGAATATAGTCAATACTTGCCGGAACCATGGTCAGTGCTTCATCTGCAAAGATAACATTGAATGAGAACCTACATGAGATTCATTGTCATTAATATCACCCACTATCGATGAATAAAGAGCAATTTCTTGATGGAATATTACCGCATGCAGGCTGCTATCAACTCAAGCCAGCATGGTTTTACTTCAGTCGGTGCACCTGAATTGCCATTGATGAGCAAGATGCCTAATCATCAAACCACAGACGATGTACCCAGTGTGCCACCACCTGCAAATACTTCTGACAAAGAAACTATAGACCCCCAGAAGCGTGATCTGACATGTACCCCTGACTCAACAAAGACGAAGGCTCATAGGCAGGTAGTTGGAGTTGATAATGTGGAATGGAAAGCATATGGCAAAGCAACTGGATTGTACAACAAGCATCACTAGTACTCAGATTAATGGAATCCATGGCATCCAATTCAGTCAGAACACAACTGTCAACTGACTCAATCATTTAACCAGCAAATGAAGACGTAGATAGATCAACCTTTGTGTTGTGGACTGGACAACCTCCAAATTGAATCATTTCAATCACTAGATACCCTGTGAAACCTCCTCTCTGCACTCAATTCAAAGCTTGGTGATGATGTTTGGAATGAAGATTGTTCACATATCTTTGGAATATTATACTACAGGGATATTTTCTAATGTATACACTTCCTTGAAACGCATCACCCATTCCAGGTGCACCTTGATTTTGAACCAGTGCACCTGGCAGTCTCGGAAAATTGCTCAATTTAGATTGAGATGAACATGGGCGATTGGTGGTGGGATACGCAAGAGCAGCTTCCTGCCAGAGTAACAATTGTGCCTGCCATTTGTGCATCTGAGATGACTCACTTGACTGATTTGTCGGGCGATCAGTATGCCTGGCCGTAGTATCTCATGATGGCTAATATTCGAAACAATATCTGCTGTGCACCTACAAAGGACGTCTGGATCCTCGTTGGGCTGATCTCCAGTCCGCTGAGAGGTGCCAAAAATACTGACGAAGTATGGCATTCAGCGGTTGACACGGTGCTATCCGCACTCCAAAATCTTGACATAACTGGTCTTGGCTTGATATGGAATTGTGCCGCCAGATTCCAGAGAAAATGTTAACTTGTTTTTCCGGCCTAGGTTGGGAATTATCCCAAAGAAGTCATGATTGCTGATGTTTCAAGTGGCTGATGCCCTAGGTATGAAATTCCTAACGGTGCGCAGATGGGACATTCCACTTTTTGACCACTCGACAACCTAAGTGATCAGAATGTGTCCATGGAGATTCTGGACAAGACTAATATCGAAGTTCTGCACACTCTTGGTGTTCATCCAATCCAAAACCTGTTCTGGCAATACCCTCACTGCAATACCTAATGCCTTTGGCAGCCTGATGAATTGCATGAGCAGCTCTTGGGTTTAGTTCAAGATGTATTCCACAGGCTGCTCAAATACCTGTAAGGTCGAAATATAAAGTGTGAATTTGACAATCAATTCAAATTGGTACCACAATATCCAGGTCTCTAGCGCTTGTGTAAACCATTCAATTCGCTGAAATGCAGCTGCTTGCAGAGAGGAGAGATCCGGGGCATGATTAGAACACAGGGGGTCAATTGAGCTGCAATTGTTCAATGTTCAAAGAATGACAGAAAAATTGCAGCGGAAATAGCCTCTGATGAAATGGTAATGGGAGTATTGTGGGCATTATGCAATTTCTCTCCACTTGGTAGCCAACAAAATAACTCTGATCTATCCCTCACAGCACTAGATGATGCGCTGAAGAGATTGAACAAGAAGAAGGGTGCTTGTCTAGAACGGAAAATGTAGAAATCTGCGAAAGTCCAAGTGGATGAACAGTTGGCAGGAGAATTCCATCAGTTACATGAACAACAGATTCATAGAATGCATGCTGCAATAGAAGTTGAGGTGTACAGTGCGGAAACGGTTATAACGGTAAAACGAACGCAATTGCAAGCCCACCGGGATGGAGCTGTACAAGCAGCAACCACAAGGTTGGATGGTGATCGGTAGAGTGTAAAAAACCAATTGGAGCGCGAAATCCATAAAGTGACACCAGTCAAACGCAAGCTTTTTGATAAATCATTGCAACATCAAATGCGACAATGATAGCAGGGAGTTGGAACTAAAGCAACCAGACTCTAAAGCACATTAGATGCGAAACTTGCTCAGGTGAAAACTGCTGCATGAGAAGATGTTTATGGAGCAGCAAACATGATCACCAACAAGCGTGTTAATTTTCAGGTCCATCAATCCGACGCTGAGACTGAAGCCACCATCTGACATATCGCTGATACAGACCGGGTTGTGAATCAGCTGGAGAGTGAGATTTATGGTATCGCATCGAATGAGCAGATACAGTTCACGAAGGAATTGTCCATCCACTTGATAGAATATGAACCTTGGTGGCAGGCAATTGGCATTCAGGAGCTGCAGAAAACCATTGAAAAGCGTATAATACATTTTGAATATCCAAAGGTGCATCTTGTCAGCCAATATCAGAGTCAATTTGGCGAACGGGTTCTTGTACCAAATTCACCTGGTATATTTCTGAACGGCTACATATCGGCAATGTGAAAGAGGCATACCAGTCTATATACAAAGTGAACAACATTCGACAGATGGTAAAGCACAGTGACCAGTATACTGGTCCTGAGAATATGGTGGGGACACTATCTTATCTTGCTCATCAAGGCTGCTGCGATATTGACCATGCAAAAGTTTTCAACCTACTGTCCACTACCAATAAACGACAAATTACTCGCCGAACCTATTCTTTACGGACCTAGCATTATCAGGAAGAGCCATTTATCTGTCCCGCGTCAGAACAGGTACAGTTTTTGAGAGTAACCCATGTCCGAGATGTGTGGGGAAGTATCAAAGAATCCTCCCTCATTGATGCATTAGACGATTTCAGAATCGGCAACTTTGGTCAGCATTTCGATGCATAAATTGTTGAGAACTGGTGATACCAAGTCTGTGGACTGGTGCTCGGATATGATCAGAATGTTCTCATAGGCAGTATATTTATTAAACTTCAGTATGAGCTGTTGTAGTACTATCAACCATTTCACTGCCCTATATCTGTTCAGCATCTGGGACTTGATTCCAAGGTGGAATATATCAATGCCAGCCAAGGGATCATGCCTGAATCTCATTATATCTGGGTCCATTATACGGTTTGTGACCTCGATAACACCTTCCAAGACCATCATCCTTCTTTGTCTGTATTATACTTTATCTGAACTCCACCAAATCAGATTCTCAAATTTTAGAAATGCCTGTCGACTGGAAAAATGATATCGACCTTTTCTGAGAGGTGCATGAAGACTCAAAAATGGATATAACATCCTCAAGCTCAAGGATTTGCAGTGGTGATTCCAACAAAGTACAATAATCCGTATGGTTGGGCTGATTGTGTTGAAGGGTATATCTGGATTGTCAAATAGCCTGATAAGATGTATATTGTAACTGTCAGAGCAATTCTTGGACCACCACATTTGGTGCTACAGAATGCTACATCAGATAGACTCCATACCATATGGCTTGTAGATCATCATGTGGATTTGGATACCTACTTAACTGGATATTAAGTTAAAATGTCTAAATCTAGGTGTGCAGGAGAAAGATTGTTATTCAAATTGAGCCATTTGACATAAACATTATCAAAATCACTCTCAGTGAACATGCCTCCAAGTTCGAGGTGCACTGGAAACGCCTTGGAGATGTGGCCAATACCCCCAATACTCCCAATAGCTCCAAAATTTGCACATTCTAATAGTTTGATTTTGTGGCATTTTGAAGGCAACTCTATACTCCTCAGGACATTCTTGTTTTCTGTTCCACAACTTCTGGAGGATTGAGGAGCACCAAGGAAATAGTCTTGAAGCATCTGAGAACACATCGAATTGCATTAAGCATATCTGGGAGCACCTGGAAGCATCAGGAAGGAACCCTGTGGCTGTTCAGTGTTGCTAAGTTGATCAGTTATAAGTTCTGAACGATTTTGTATTTTGCTGATGGAATGCTACATCAAACCGAAGGCTATGGCGGTTATATCATCACATGGATAGTGCAAAGAGTTAACCACATTGGAAGGTGGGCAATGCTAGCATGATCAGGGTGTCGGCCATGGGACCAGATTTAGCAATAATAATTGAGCAAGTACATATTTGAAGACATTTTGATAATCTTGAAACTGATATTCATATAGCAGCAGATGCTTACTGTATTGACTACACTGACACTGGGTCATCAGAACATGTTCATTGACTGTCAAACTGCCAAAGTATGAATCGCACCACCACCACCAATTATAAATGTAAAAACATGGTAGAATTTGACAGTGGAGTTGTTTGAGTGAACCTACCAATGGTAGGAATTCGCCCACCAGTGGGTAAAGGATCGAAAAGTTAGTGATCACCGGCCACTCTTTACAACGTATCATGAAGGGACCTTCATTAAGTATGTCATTTAAGATTTATGGTCCTTCTCATAGTCGATCCTGGTGATGTTGAAAAGGCATCAGTTGACTCTGAATCCCACTTGCACCTAGTAGAATCACATATTCGATCATATTGATGGTATTTTGTGAGCTTTAGCCAAGAAGAAGACTCAATGAAAGGAAGACTTATTCATCACCATGAAGTTTGCATGTCAGAAGCTTGCCAGATATTATGCTAAAGTGACTTCAATGACCGGTATGGTACTCATTTCAGCACATATCCTCGATCCTTTCCAGAAGTTGTCATTGTTTATAATGTGGGTCATGTGAATGGATTTGAATCCAGAGGATAAGACTTCTTATACTACCCAACATCAAGAGGCATTTTTAATGTATGTGGAGAATCTAGACTGTACCAAACATAGATGATTGTCCATCATTGAATACAAAATCATACCAACCAACATTCTATTCCCCTCCACAATAGCTTCTGCATCTGGTCAATCTTCATTTGTTCCCTATGATTGGTCCAGCAATAATAAAGAATACATAAAGCCTCAAAACGTAGCTGAAATCACAACCAGCCAATGTGATTGTGCAGTACACTTAGCGATAGCCGGAAGGCTGCATCTCTATTCACCACATCGGTCACCCAATAACTGGGGGCAACTGAAGCAGAATCTGAATGATTACCACTCCGATCCGATGTTGATTAGCAGTACAGTTTGGATTCCAGATATCACCAAGTGGCGGCCCATACAAGAGGAAACCCACTCAAAGCATGCTGATGTCGCAAATGTGGCACGCGATATATTGTGTATCATGTCCCATGATGTCAGAGTGGTGTCCTGTTTTTCCATTGGATGATAAGTAATCGGCTGGAGGCAGTAATCAACCACACTCAAGTCACTTGACATAAAAGTTGTAGTAAAGTAGTTTACACAAGCTGATAACAACATATTGGTAGGTGATTACCCCGCATTGGATTCCATCAAAACCCAATACCACTTGGAACTGACAGCAGATGCAGAGACACAAATATTGCCTACAATGGCCAAGTTCCATAATGTTTTAGCGATGTGGCAGAGCAGCCAAAACCTATGTGCTACACAGAAGAAATGTTACTCCCATAACAATCACAGCCATATGATACATCTCACACACTGAAGATATTTTCGGAGTATCCTGGACACAATCTCACCATGATGGAGCGGCAGTATTCAAACTGTCGGAAATATCACCTTTGCCAACAGCATTCTGTGAAAAGTACCTTCCTGGACGACACACTCAAGTAGTCAATGTTTACTGAAAATCGAGAATCAACCATCATCCAGCAGATAGTGATGAGGATAGTACACCTGAAAGTATTTCCAACACCAAAAATCAGCTCAACTGCAATGGTGGCTTGGATAATCCAAATGGGAGCAAAGATGACTGGGAGGCAGCTGATAAATCTGATGTAGAGCTAGAAACTGGCATCCAGGGTCTGGGCAGCCCAGAGAAGTGTTGAGCTGATTGCGAGTACGGATATCACTGTGCCAAGGACTATGATGTAACTTACATCATTTGTAGTTAGCACCATTAGTTAGTGATCAAACATATGTCGATGGGACATGTCTTATTATACGATACAATAGACACACCTTCGCATACGCCCTCACACACTCGATTACTCGAGCACACACCACCGTACACCAGGTCATGAGCCCTTGCGTTTAAATGGAAACCGACAATTGATACTTCCACTTGTGTTTGTCCAGTGGAGGTCAACATCATCACGGAGAAGCGTCTCCATATACTAAGCAATTGCACTGGATTCCGCTGTGTTTTTTTCGACGCCGGCTGCAGGATTTTTCCCACAGAGTCCGTGGACTACGGTCACTGACAATTGTGATACCAGATGGGTTTGATGACGATCACAATCACCAAGTTCACTGGCACGAACTATGTACAGTGTGCAACAAAGATGGCCCTTCTTCTCGAGCGGAAGTGAGTGTATGGTATCATCAAAGCGTATAATGACAAGCCAGAAAAGCCAGCAGCGAATGTCACCGCTACAGAGAAGGCCGCTTTCAAAGAATGCATGAATCGCCATGGCGATGCCAGATCAACTATCCTTCTTGGCATGGAAACGAGGATACAAGCGGAATATACGGTCGTCGACGATGCAAAGACACGTTGGGAAATGCCTGCATCAGCCTACAAGTCAAAGCTGAAGCTCAACATCATCAATATTAGGGAAGACCTTGGGAGTATCAAGCTACACCACTGCTGAGATGTCGACAACTACACATCGAGGATGGATTGGAATGTCAAGGATTACAATCTCCGCACTGGGCCATCAAACAATGGCACTGATGCCGATACAGTCTCTGCAAAGATTATCGCCAAGGTGAGAGAGTAGGAACACATCATCAACCTCCTTCGCTGAATCCCAAGGAACAACGAGTGGAAAGTCTTCCTGGAGCTCATCATGGACAAAGCTGCCACAATGACCGCCATGCCTGATGAGATCATCACCACGGTTGTCGAAAAGGAAACTGTAATCAAGAGACAGAAAGGGCTCACTCCAGACGCTCTGCTCTTTGCAATGAAAGATTGCAAAAACAGCAGAGGCGGGACAGTCGGCAAAGGTCCAAAAAGGGATAAGAGAGATGATAAGAGAGATAATCAGCAAGATAGGAAAGAAAAGAATCCGCAGAAGTGCTTTCATTGCCAGTGGCAAGGGCATATCACCGACAACAGCTTGGGCAAGCAATGCAACGATCCACCACAGGCTGCCGACGGTGCAGCAACAGCATCGACAGAAACTACTTCAACTCTCACCACTTCGATCGAGAGCTATTGGATGGTGGCCAGCCGAATTGCTTCATCCAGTAATTGGTGCATTAGTTGCGGATATATGACTCGCATGTCGGGCCGTCGATCAATGTTCATCACCTACACTGAATATTCTCTGAATACAAAGCAGGTGAAGGGATACAATGGGGTCACATTGTTTGCATCCGGAGATGGAAGTGATTGGTTAATTTATCAACTACTCAATTGAAAGACGGAAACAATCATACTCCAAGCAGTGGTTCATTTGCCAGGGTCATTTAATCTCAACTCACAGTCACCCATCATGGACAAGGATGTCTATGTTGAACCGGTGAATCACTATGGTCTCAACCCCTACAATCCCCATTGCAAGTTGATTGCGACTGCACATTAGGTCAATGGGCTACCGAATCGACCGAATGCATCGACATCGACTACCGCTGCCTGCTGGCACTAAAGTAGACTGGGCATGCATCTCAGTATGATGCAGAGAAGTGGATGTTATGGCACCGCCGCTTGGCACTCAGCGGCCTGAAAGCTTTCGAGATTTTGCCAAAGGTCAGTGCTGATACTCCGTGAATGACCGGGAAGTGCGATTGCGAGAGTTGCATCAAGTGCAAGTTACTTAGTAAGCCATTAACCCCCACGACTTCCCGCAATACTGATTCACTGCAGCCAGTGCACTCTGACATATGCAGTCCTTTGGAAACAGCGATCTAAGGAGGTCGATATTTGCAGATCGTTATCAACTATGCCAGAAGGCATACGGATGAGTACATATTGAAGTACAAGTCGGAAGCCCTTGAGAAATTCAATGAATGGAAGGCGCTTAGAGAAAGGGAGTCGGGCAAGCAAGTTAAGCGTTTTCTTACTGATGGAGGCAGTCAGTATACCGCAAAGAAATTCGTGGAATACCTGAAATCAGAGGGCATACTACAGGAAACCACTTTGCCCTATACTCCTCAGTCTGATGGAGTTGTCGATGGGGCAAACCTCACAATCATGGAGCGCATACAATGCATGTTGGACAATACCGGGGTTTTGCAGAAGTTCAGGGGAGATGCAGGCTCAGTAGCAGTCTATCTCAAGAACCACACTCCGACGCGAGCAGTAGTGGGCAGAACTCAATACGAAGCCTGGCATGCATCCGGAAAGATGCCATCCTTGAATCGTCTCTGTGTGTTTAAATTATTGGCTTTTGTGCACATTCTAGAAGAGAAATGAGAGAAGCTGGATTACAGAGCCACTACTGGCATATTTGTTGGGTATAGCATATCGACTAAGCAGTACTTCATATATGAGCCATTTGCCAGGACGCTATACCGCTTCAGAGATGTGGTATTCAGAGAAAGGAAGCATTACACAGCACTGAATGCTGCAGATGAAGTGATCTTGAACAAGCACTTCTATAGAGATGTCATCGAGGAACCCAAACTTACACCAACCAAGAAGGAATCTGAAACTTCGCAGCCAACTGGCGATGGAAATTCCTAAAGTCAAATGAAGGAGCCATTGCGTGATGATTCACCTCCGGATCCTCCAAATCCAAAGAAGATGTCGCGAGAATTGGCTGGCATTGAGACATGGCTTGAAGATGAATGGAAGCTACCGGCCGAAGGTAATCGCCGAAACTGCGCTTGGAAGAACACGTTGGCAGAGTCTGCAGAATTGGCTCTCGAAGATGAGGAATTCGTAGAGATGATTCCCATCTACACTGCACCGGCGATCTCCAATAATGGCGATCACGAGGACGGGATCCACAATCCAAAATCTTGCAAATCAGCAACTGAGTCTCCGCTCGCCGAGAACTTGGATACGGCCATGGAAGAAGAGTTAGATGCAATTGGTCTGCATCAAGTCTTTGGAGATTTGATGGAGCTTCCGGAAGGGAGAATTATTTAGCCAAGTCATTGGGAATATAAAATCAAGCGCGATGGAGCAGACAATGTGCAGCGGTTCAAGGCCAGGCTAGTGTGTGTGAGGGAAACCACCACATCGAAGTCATCAACTACCAGGCCACGTATATACTGACTGCTCACTTTGACCACATGAGGCTGGCATTCCTCATTGCCGCAAGGTACGCACTTGCTATCTGTCACATGTTCGTATACACGGGTTTCTTGGGGGTTCACTTGGAGGAAGAGATCTATATGCATCCACCGCAGGGATACTTTCATTTGCTCCAGAATGGGAGCTGTTACAACCACTCAAAATCAAAAACTTCCCGGAAGATGGTACCCCGCATGAGAAAGTCTATTTATGGCGTGAAACAGTCTTCGCACTTTTTGTATGGCACTTTTAAGGACTTCATGATCTCCATTGTGTTTGTGGCATCACGTGTCGATGGAGGACTGTTTGTACTTGAGAATTAAGGCACAGATGTCATCCCAGTCGTTCTGTTGGTCTATCATCTCCTTATCATTGCTAACGGGCTGCATTGGGCAGTTGATGGATCAGAGGAAGAAGATGTTCCGGATGCATGATGTCCGGAGTGTCTCCTCCTATCTCGTCATGAACCTCGAAATCAATCGAGAGCATCCCATGATGGACATCCAGTAGCACAGCTACATTTGGAAAATCTTGGTGAAGTTCAGAATGGACGAGTGCAGACCAGTTACCACACCAATGACAATGAAGCTTTGCAAAAGGAAGATCGATGAAGATGCGTGCAATCCGACCATAGATCAATCAATCATTAGAAGCCTTATGTATGCGATGACTGCCATTTGGCCCGATATCGCATAATCCATCACACTTCTCAGCCCATGGAATCACGACACGAGCAACGAGCATATGTTAACTCTGAAGTGCGTGTTTCAGAAACTCAACAGCACGAAGGACTGGCGACTGCATTTCGGAGGAGCACTCGGAAGAGCACTTAGCGAAAGTACACTTGGAGCACAAAGACATGGCTCACCGAGATGTAACGTCCATTCGGATCATGCGGGATGCCCAGCTGACTGTAATTCCACAAGTGGACTGATGATCATCTTCAGAGGAGAGGTCGACTAGAGATCGAGACAGTAGAAGTCGACTACCCAGTCCATGACCGATGCCAAATGCTACGCCTTTGCAGTGGGCTGCATGAGACTCACCCAGCTCTCGCACCTCTTGAACGAGTTCTGCATCGCACCTATCCCTCATGTGTTCTCCGATTCACAGTTACCAATCGTAAGGATCAACAATAGAATCTACGGCAGAGTTGCAGTTGCACACATGGTGACCAAGTACTATCTTGCCGCAGATTTGTCAAGGGATGGAGAGTTCGACTTGCACTAAGTACCAAATGCTGAGATGCTTGCTGACTGCTTTACAAAGCCACTACCAGGGCCCGCCTTCTTGAAGCAGTGTGCAGCGATGGGAATGATCGGAACTGGCGTTGAGAATGGGCTTAGTATGCTCGGAAATGACCGCAGGAGTGGTATATGAACTCGATATGGTAGCGGTAATGCCATCGGGAAGTACATTGATTGGGCACGTTTGTGTCAATGATATCCACGATGTTTAATTTGCTCGACCAAGTCATTGTAGAGTACGTTGTCACGTGGCTTTGGGTTAGGGCTGGCAGCCACTGTATACACTATGTATGATCTTAGACTTAGACTCAATGAATCAATCGTCTCAACATGTTCGTCACAAAATGTAATGAGCCAGGGCACGACCATGATCCGGATACCATCTCTGACAACTATCAAGCGATAACAGTCGAATCGTGAACATTCATATGAGCGAGGCCGAAAGGTCCTGGATGGGTTGCGAACAAAACTGGGGTCAAGACACCCTACGGAATCAGTACGCCGATTCCACGATGTACAGGACTGAGAAGCCTCCTCCTGAGGAAATCTCACTCAACCGCTTATGGGACTGCAATAGCTGCGATGCCCACGAGTGCATTAATGGCTGTGATGGCCGCTGTGATGAGTTCTACAGGTACACGAGATTACTGCAACCAAACGATACGTCGACAGGACACGTTTGGGACGAGCATGGAGAGCAGTTTGGCAGTAGCTTTGGTCAACATCGTGTCAACACCCTCGAAGGAGATCATGTCAACACCCTCGGAGGACATCGTGTCAACACTATCAGATGACATTGGATCCACACCCTTGGATAAGCTCGGATCAGCACCCTCAGAGGAGTTCAGTTTAACATCAGCATAATCAGGATGAGTTCGGGTAAACATTGGCATCATCAGGATGTGTTCGAAGCGATTTCGTAACAGGTCAACCGGTGGCCAGTCAAGCAGATCGACATACAGTATGGTATTTGGATAGTCTATTAGAAGTGGGCGGGCATTGGACCGCGGATAATTGAGAAATGTTGTCGGACACAGACCAATCTCCGGGGGAGCGCAGCAGTTGGTCCGCCAGAGGAATGTCCTGAGTATGTGATTCGCGACAGACTTGAGAGACTAGCAGTGGCAATTGTGGCCATGAATTCACGAAGTCTGTGGACTCCTCTACTGTGAGTACGAGGAAGATTTGTTAGGAGCTGCTCAATGTGTACCTTCACCCAAAACCTTCAATGACGACGACCCCTCGTCCACACGGGAGGCTGTGTATGGGGATCCACTTTCTACGGAAATGAGTTTCCTAGAGCAAACAGAGACGGAAGTGTGACCATCACAGAAGCATCTTCATTTCGAATTGCAGCTATGGAGCAGGGTCTTCAATTTCGATACCAACACCGATACCAACACCAACACTGACACATACTGGCCTAAATGTGCATCCACCACTGAAGAACCGGCTATGAGCCCTTGCATTTGAAAGGGAAATGACAATCAACAATTCCACTTCATTTGTCCAGTGGAAGTCAACATTGTCACAGAGAAGAGTCTCCAATTTCGATATTGAGAATCTGCCACTGTACAACAGCGTATGTGCACTTGCATCGAAAATGAAATGCCGATCAACAATTCCACTTGGTTTGACAACCGGAAGTTAACATCACCACAGAGCAGCGTCTTCAATTTTGACACGCCACCATACAACAGGTTATGCCAATTTTGCCACTACACAGACACATATTGGACTACCCGGGCTTCCGGCACCGTGCAACATGTTATTTGCACTTGAGCTTAACAGGGAAATGATGATCTTACACTTTGTTTGTCGAGTGGAAGTCAACAACACCATGGAGAAGCGTCTCCAATTTCGACACTGACAGAATAACCCCTGATTGGCACAGAGTGGCTGCAAATAGGAATTGACAACGCTCCAGCTGGTTGGAGCAGTACCTTCAATACAGTATACGGCAAGTACTGCAGGTGTGTTTATATGTTCCACCACGACACCAATCACGATACAACAGGACTGTGTGTCACCATCGGAGGAGAGGTTGACTGGAAGTCATGACAGTTGAAGTCTACAGCACAATTGACTAGCGAGTTAAGGAATAGGCCCATGATTGACACCTTTAATGGCATGAGCGGTCGTTTGGGAGGAGCTCATGGTATGGAATGGTTTGGCATTTGTCTTCTTGCTTCTGTCTTCTGTTTGTTTTCTGTCTGATTTTCAATGGCTTAGTGTATGACTGATGTGATAATGCCCTTGAGGAGTGTTAGACCGAGTCTTTGTAGAGTAGGTCATCACGTGGCTTTGGGCTAGGGCTGGCAGCCACTAAATAGGCTACGTGTCATCATAGAATTAGACTCCATTAATCAATTGTCTTGACAGGATTATCAGAACATAATTGGCTCCTCTTCTTCTGTATTTTCTGTTTTGTTTGAAGCAGACAGGATAGAGGTCCTGGAGGAGTGTCAAGCTGATTCGGAGTCCGGATATTACTTTGCCAACAACTATCATCCAACTTGCCTCTGTTGTAGTTACCACCCTTAGTCATCGATGGACCACATGTTAATGCGACATGTCTTGTTGAACGATACTATAGACACACCTTTGCATACGCCTGTACACACTTGACTAATCAAGCACACGCCACCATACAACATAAACCGGAATGTGAGTGCCGCCTTACATGATACCTGATTAATTTGACCAACACAGATGTCAAAGGCAAAGAATGAACAGGGGTTGATGATGGTCACTGCAGTGGAAACATGGACGCATACAGAAAACAAGCTAAAGTCTGACAGAATGGGTCAATATGTTTTCACCAGGTTCTATATATTGCTTGACTGAGAGTGACACTTAGAGAAATATTATGGTAGAATAGTGAGTAGTCGCATGTAAATATTAGTTGATAAACACAATTTCAGCAGATGAAACAAATCATTCCGAAAAATATATGAATATTAATAGAAAGAGAGCGATCTGGAAAAGAATAGTACTGCGCTCTGCTTTGCCATTGGATCGAGTCTCAATGAGGCAGGTAGGCAAACAAGTAGTTGAGATAGTCATGTATACAGTTATTGATGGGAGTGGACTGTTACGGGGATACTTAGATACCAAGTATAGGTACTAGTACAGTCGTAGATCCTATTTCTGTCTGAGATTACTACTAATCTTCTCGCATATATTGGAAAGCCTAGTATTTTGATTTCGCTTGTAGTTGGATTCGTCTGGCTTCCGCTTGCCTAGCCATTTTAAGTTGCTTTTTCGATTGACGTTTCCCTTGTAGTAGGATTCGTCTGGCTTCCTCTTGCCTAGCCTTTTTAAGTTGCTCTTTCGATTGAGGTAAAGGGTTGACTCGTCCCTTCCTAGTTCTCCTCAAAGGATCCATAACGTAATTAGCTGAAGAGGATAATGTTTGCTTATCCAAATCAAGGCTAATATTCCTAGCTATATCTTGAGGGGTTGAGGATACTCCTCGTATTGTCCTTTCCCGTAATGTAAGGTTATCGATATGTATTCTTAGGTCGTCGTCCAATCCTATAATTCCGGCTATCCACCAGACACAATTTGCCACAAATAAGTATTGAATATTTCTAGCAAAGGATATAATTTTCTCGAGAGCGTAAACAATGACGTCGGAATCCTTCTCAAAGGTGATAGGCATTCATATGAATACTTATCGAAGGTGCGGGGCTGCCGCTACAAAAAGCTAATAGATTTTGTATAATAATAATAGGTATCATAAAAACTCAATAATAAATAAAGGTCTTCTTTCGCTGGTAGGTTTCTGACTGTTCGCTGCTAGGGCTTGTTCTTTCAAATTGCCTGGACAATCGTGATCTCTTTATAGTCTTGTTCGAGGGACAGTATTCTTATCGCCAATACTTCCATGCTATGAGTCAGCTTATCGTATAATTGCAATGTTATCGTTGCGTCGTACATTCTACTGAACGCGCCCAATAATTGATTGCCACGTTTCCCTCAGGTTACCGTGTTCATATAATGTGGTTTTGAAGCATTACCCTCCTGATTAATATCAGGCCATCCATCATATTAAATTATATCAAATGATGTCTCAGATCATAACTTCAACTTGGACATATTGCTTTCCCATTTGTTTCAGTAGTTGGAACATTAACGACTGACACGTAACTCTGCGTAATCGCAATTTAACTGAGTTTGATCTTCTTAATGCTTTCAATTGCAATATTCTCTGCCTCACCATAATTGGCTATTCAGCATTGCATCATAGATTTAATCAGCGACCAACTGATACTATGCCAACGTAGATTTTGACACGTCATAATATGACGTTGCGATGCATACAGCCTCTAATCAAAAAGACCGGTTCGCTTCAGGCCTCTTGTCTTCAGCCAATGCCAATAATCCCTCAGACACTGCATGCTTAGGCCTCGACCTTCCGTAGACCGGGGAGTGCCGCAAGTAATCTCACCGCTTTTGCGAGTGAGTTGCAGATCCCTCGTGATAGCATATTGCATAACGTCTGCTGTGCATGTAATTCTGCCTATTCGCAATTTAACTATGCATTGCCCTGCTAGATAAGATATAGTAATCGTGGCCAAGAGTTATACGCATCTAAGAAGGTTTCTCACTTCCAGAGCAGGCAGCATAACTTCATCATCATATTTGAATCTGATTGTGTGAACGTATCGTCACTGCTTGATCGAAAAGTGACTCAAGTGTAATCCCGCTAATGATCACTTGACAGACAAACATGACATCGTATTTGAAGGTAGGTGTTTTGCATCCCTTAGGTTACCCTAAAACATGTACCTTCTTTGATCTGTCATGTATCTTTATCACTGTTAGAGGAGAACCCCTAACATGGACTTTGACTAGATAATGCATCCAAATGATCGTCAACAGAGCATCAACGTTTGTGATCTTGTAAATATGTTAATTGAAAAGTTATTTGGTTGCTGTTATGGATAATCACCAGATTGGCGGCCCAAATAGGCAACAGAGCAAGCAACATTGTCACTGGCCTATTCTGAAACTGGAAGTCAACAGAGCATCAATGATATTTGGCCTTCTAAGTGTGGTAATTGACAATTGACTTGGTCGCTATAATGCTTAATCAATGGATTCACATTCGTCATACCCTGAGGAGACAGGGATATGTTCGCTGCCCCATTCTGAAACTGAGTGTCAACTGAGTACCAACAATTTTTGGTTTTGTTACTAATGTAACTCACCATTAGTTTGGTCACTGTTATGCCTAACCAACGTATTGGCAGCCTTGATAGGAACAGGAGAAAGTGTCATGGTCACTGCATTATTTTGAAACAGAGTGTCACCACAGCATCAACGATTTTTGGTCTTACAAGTATGCTAATTGACAATTGATGTGGTCGCTGTGATGCATAACCAACATATTGGGAGCCTGTATGGCCAAAAGTGAGTCAGCCACGGTCACTGCCCCATTCTGAAAATGAACGCCAATGGAACATCAATGAAGTTTGCCTTTATATCTTGAGTAATCGAAGTGGCGGATGATTGTAGGCATCCCGAAAAGAGGTAGTGGCTGCCTTTAGAGTCAATACCAAAAGCGATACACTGCCTGCCCCATTCTGCAAATGAGCATCAATGGAGTGGTAACAATTCTTGGTGTTGCACCTTGCATAATCTAAGTGTCACTTTGTGGCAGTAATTCATATATGCAGTTCATGGCTGCCAATTCAACCACCACAGTGCATGATATCATCTTTACCTCATTCTGAAAGTGAGTGCCACCAGAGCACCAATGATTTCAGGTCTTGCATAATAGGTAATCAAGGCATCCCACAGATATTGGATCTCATACTGTAACTAATGACCACCGTCATAAGCAAGGATACAAAATATCACAGATGAACATGGATTCGAAAATAACCGAGATTACACTGCACAACATGCAAAAGGTCATTCCTGGCTGTTGAATATGTGCTCTGATATGATACGGTTGTCAAACAGCACAACCATTAGCATTCCATGAATCTGTAGCTGGACCCAGAGGACATCTCACTGACAACCCGCTCAATTCGGACTTGTTGGGAGATTTCCCTCTGACCAAAACTGCATTACTGGTTCACATGTTGTGGTGGCCAGCACCACCAATCTGGAAGCAGTTCGGCTCCGACCTGAACCTGGACCAGAAGCAACAATCAGGAACTGATGCTACCACTATCCAGCTGCAAAACCTTACACACCATATATAAATATGCCATCAGGGGCAGCTGCGCCCACTGAGCAGCCATGCACAAAGGCACCCACCATGTCAATGACTGTACTCACCTCATTTACAGTATTGTTGACGATTACCAGAACCGGATTGCTGACCACAAATCCACAGGATATGTTGTCGAAAGAATAGGCCTCTACTGACATATCCTGCAATCCTATTCTCCAGCCCAGGAATCCGACAGGAGGAGGTGGACCCCGGTGAAACTCAGATGGATGAGGAAATTCCAGGCTATATGGTATATCCGGTTGCAGGGAGGACCTTCGGTGAAAAACCCTATGCAAATGAGTCTCCCAATCTCATCAACGATCAGTTGAAACCCATGGATTCGATTGAAGATTTGAAACAGGTTATCAGATTCTTCGAGGAGTACTATACCAACTGTCAAATTGACCACTACTTCAACGAAGGCAGACGCAAGTGTCACAACCACCTTCCCCACACCTTCTGATGGAAGATGCACAATCAAACCTATGCGATGAATACATGGCTGCTGGAATGCAGAGAAACCTTGACCCCAAGACCAAACAGCCAGAGATAATTGTAGTTTCGAGATCAGGTAGATTGTGCACACTATCTCCTTCACAGTAGCATATACACAGACCGCATGGTCTATTGCCCATCCGGGACAGTAGATATAGAGAGTGATCGAGTGCATTCCAAGACTAATTCGGAAGACTTGTGGTGGGTGACTCAGTATTGACCTCCTCCAAAGCAACAATTTTTATGTCTATCTGATGATGGATCGTGTTAGCAAAGATTCCAACCTGCTAGAACGGTCCCGGGTTAGGGTGGAAACAGTAACCGAACCGTTACAATGGGGTTTAACACACCAGAACCCGGAACTTTGCAATTTGGCCGGTTTTATGACCAAAAACCCGGCATTTCGACATCACAAGATTGGCTACAATTCAGTGTTTGAGTTCTAATTGTATCATGACATGATCAGTATGTAGAATGTGCAGTTCTAGCCGCTCGTTCACTTGCCGATTTCAAATTTATGATCCGACCAATATTGGTAGAGTCGCTATCAAAAACCCGCGAATTTCGCTCTAGAGTTGCTCTTATTTTATAGCCACTAAATGAATTGCAGTCAGATCACAAATCTGAAAGCAGGAGGTGAAAGCGCGGCTACAACTGCACAATATACGTACTAATAATGTCACGATACAATCAGAACCCAAATTCTCATTTGCAGCAAAAGTTGTCGGAAGGGTGAAGGATGAACGATGGTCCGGTACCAACTCTGCCAAACAACCGGGGGTTTATGTCCGGTCCAGATTGCTTGGTGGTTCATGTCCCGGACCAGGGCCTCCTGGTCAGTTGCAACCCAGACTGTAGCCAGGTAACGCTAAACGGTTGCTAACAGTAATGATTGAATGAGACACTGCTTACAGACTTCCATGGTGAGAACGTAGCCAGGCCGAACTGACTGAACACAGGGAATATCCATTCCTCTGTAAGAAACAAATACATCTACCTTCCGCAGATTGTGTTTGTATCCTCCTGGTGTTGCCCAACTTCCAATGGAATTCCACATTCAATGATATAGCCTGACGAGATATATACCAGCAGGGGATGTATTGTGATGAAGCTGTCGAGACGATTGATTGATTGAATTTAAGTCTAAGATGACATGTAGCCTACATAGTAGCTGCCAGCCCTACCCCACAGCAGCGTTAAAATGTACTGTACAAAGACTCGGTCTAATACTCTTTCCGGGTGTTGTTATGTGCGTCACACACTGAGGAAAAAGACAGACAGAAAACAAACAGAAGAAAGAAGACAGAAGATAGAAGCCAAACCATGCCATGCCCTGAACTCCTCCCAAACGACCATCCTCCCGCACATGCTTTCTATGCTCAGTAGTCAATTACGCTGTCAGCTTCAACTGTCTTGACTTCCAGTCAACTGCTCCTCTGAAGGTGACACACAGCCCTGTTGAATCGTGATCAGTATTGTGTTGGAAATTATTTATCAATCTGCAGTACTTGTGGTGTACTGAATCGAAGGAATTGCTCCAACCAGCTGGGGCGTCGTTGATTCCTGTATATAGCCTATCGGTCCCAATCATGGGTTGTGCTGTCAATGTTGAAGTCCTAAAGGCTTCTCTGGTGTAATGTTGACTTCTGCTTGACAAACGAGATGGAAGTGTCCATTGTCGTTTCTGTTCTATACAGAAGGGGTCATAGCCAGTTGTACAGTGGTAGATGCTCACGGAGTCGACTATGTGTTAGAGTCGTGTCGAAATTTGGATAACCTGGTGTACGGCGGCGCGTCGAAATTGGAGACACATCTCTGTGGGAATGATAACTTCCGCTTGACAAACGAAGTAGCAGTATTAATCATCATTTCCAGCTACACCCAAGTGGTCATAAGCTGTTGGACGGTGGCGGATGCTAGATATTGGAATTGGAGACACTTCTCCCTGGCAACGTTGACTTCCGCTTCACACACGACATTGATGTGTTGATGGTCATATCCCTCTGAAATGCAAGGGCTCAGAGCTAGTTGTTCAGTGCCGGATGCTCGTTTAGTTGAGAATGTATCAGTGTCAGTGTCAGTGTTAATGTGAATATTAAAGAAGCTGCTCCATAGCTGCAAATTGAATTGGACGCTCTTCTGAATACATCACTCTTCCTCGGCTAGCCCTAGGAAACTCATTCCCGTAGATCATGGATCCCCATACACAGACTTCAGGGTGGAGGACTGGGGTTGTCGTCATTGTATCTTTAGGGTGAAGGCACACTCTTTATAGCTGACAAAGCTTCCTCGTCCTCACGGTAGAGCAGTCCACAGACTTCATGGATTCATGGCCGCAATTGCCACTGCCGGTCTCTCGGATTGCACAAATCACATATCCAGCCCATAGTACCGGATCAACTGCAGCCCTCCCCGCGGGTGTCGTGTGTCTGCTGCCATCTCTGAAGTATCTGCAGTCCATTACCCGTCCAATTCTTATAGACTATCCAAATACCATACTGAATGTCAATCTGCTAGGCTGGCCACCAGTTGACTTGTTAACAAATCGAGTCGAACACATTCTGATGTTGATGTCAACCTGAACTCCTCCCAGGGTGTTGACAAGATGTTGACCCGAACTCATCCTGCACTCCCGCCAAACTGCCCAGCGTACTCATCCCGAACGTGTTCTGTAGACGTGTCGTTCGGTTGCTGTCATGTCGTATACCTGTAGAACTCATCACCAGGGCCACCGCAGCCATCGCAGGCCTCTACACGGTTGACTGTGAGATAACGTCGAGAGGAGGCATGGTTTGTACCTTCAAATTGTCGTCCTGAGTCAGTAGGGTGTCCTGATTGCGGATGTATTTGCAACAGATCTGGAACTGTGCCGCCTCGCTCAGATGAGTGTTCGTGATTCCTCTGGTATCACTTAACAGTTGATGAAAATGGTATCTGGATCGTGGTCATGCCCAGGCTTATAACCTGTTGTGAAGACACTTTTGAGAGGATTGATTGATTGAGTCTAAGTCCAAGATGACATGTAGTCTATATACTACCTGCCAGCCCTAACCCACAGCCGCGTGATGATGTACTCGATAAAGACTCGGTCTCACAGAATGTGTGATATCACCATTATAGTGCTACAGACTGTCACATGATGTCCTGAGGGAAGAGGCATCAGATCCAGTGCCCTGTGGCGCTGTGTCGAAGGCACAATGTAGCTTTACAGCCAAATTCTTCTGTATTTGCTAGTGGATCACATGGAGCATTTCAGCAATTTGGGCGCCAAGTACAATGCGTGCCCTGAGGGTGAAACTTCGATGGGCCATCTGGGGTCGCCGATTCTTCTGCCATGCTTGGTATTCCCCAGTGAAAGTCCACAGGCATCCAGCTGAAATATCAGGAGTAGCAGAATGGCAAAACTGCTAGTGACCATAGGGCTATAAAGACCACTGAGAACTGGGGGGAGTCCGTCAGTATGAGTCAGGTCCTGCCTGTCTTTTGGGATGTGCCACATGTATAAGTGTACGACCTCCACCAGCATGATTTCCTCCATAACCTATACATCAGATGATTCAATAACCTGATGACCTGGATGGAAGGCCGTCTACAATGCCATTGGAAACCCATGGTGTTTGCTGGGATCTCGGCTGGGATCTCTTCATGGCTAACTTTGTATCACTGTGGAGAAGCCTCAGGGCCAATATAATAGTTGAGTGGTAAAGTGAGACAAAATCTCGGTCAAATGAGGTACCCAACATTCGCAGCAGCATCGCACGACCCACCGTCCCATCACCAAGCACGCTCCGAGACAGCAATTTCCTGCATTCGGGCACTGGTCTACTGGTGTCTAATGATACCATCCCGAACACCCACAGCCAACACTCTCAATTATCTAGAGAACAATTTTCTGGAATTCCATGCAACTAAGAACATTACTACCACCTCCTGGACGTCAAAGGCCGCAGTCTGCATCGCCCATTCATGCAGGAAGGACCTGAAGATGCAACTGAAGGCAAAAGATGCTTGCCAGAGGAAGAAAAGGCCTAACGCGGACAAGCTCTTTCCTACACCCAAATGGAACACGTACAGGGATAGTTCAAAAACTGCCAGCAGGAAGTCTACGATTGACCAGTACAGGAACATACAAGCTTCAGCTTTGTCAACATTCACCTCATGCTGCAGCATGAACACTCAGTTTAGCACGTGAAACACTTAGTCAATGACAGCACTGAAATGCAACAGTTCCGCCATCGACAGATGTTTACAGGCACAAATTGGCAGTCAGATCTCAATATTCCTCACCACTGCCTGATTCCCAATGACTGTTCATGCTTCGATGTCTGCCTGATGCAGTGCCCTCACCTCTGGCAGATGGCTAAGGAAGGCCAGTGGACCCCGAATATCCAAGAGGCACTTCACTTATATAGACCAAAGAATGGAATTGTTTGCAACAAATCCAACCATGACCAAGTGCCAATACCAGAGAGTTTCCCTCTTAGCTTCCATGAGCCTGAGGGAGATATCCAACCCTGTGGGCTCTGATCCCCAAGACAAAATTACTTCATTGTCAAATTTGATCATTTTCCGATGTATAACTGTCCACCTGGAGAATACAAATATCGATACAATTCAAACAACCTTAATATATACACCACCAATAGAAGGGGCATCGGCAGGATGCAAGCGATCAAATTCAACTTACTCGATGTTCCGGTGGCCAGCTACCAGCCCTTTGGCAGTTTTGATTCCACTGCCAATTAGTTGCACTGAATATAAGACCAATCATTTCCCAATGCTGAGTCTTGGAACGACTCTGTGTGGTTTGGTGCAGATGAACCACCAGGAGGTGATGTAGATGACCTGCAACCGGCACAACTTGTGTGGAGTCTACCACTACAGGTTGCTCCATGGATGAGGTGCCTTGTTCATTTGCGGGAGCAAGATCTTGAAACCCCAGGCATTTGTCTTCTGTCCAATGGACTGCTTAGAGTCTCGGACATTGCTTTCTGTCAGAACCAGGACCACCATGGTGTTGTCAATATCAAGTGCATATGGGCAGCCATGCACCACAGTGGCATCCCCGGTACTAGATACTACTATGTCAAACATAGTATCAACCAAGTCCTGTTCAATGATGTCTGGGCCAAACTAACTGAACCTCAAGGCGACATTGTGACAGATGAATACACTTCAAGGGCCCAGATATACTGCAGGTACCGAATTGCCAATATCGACCAGGTGGAAGAGAACGAAGTTGGAGATGAAGAGGATAATGAGGAGGAGGACAACGATGATCAGCGGGAGAAGGTTTTGTTTCCACATGACGTCTGGTGACTGATTGCTCCAATCCTCGGGTGTTTCATGACCCAATCTGCATAAATCCTGCTAGAGATCACTGGCCTCCCACTCACCCTCTATCCATAGCTCGATATGTAGAAAGTAGTTGACTGGAGGCAGCAGTCCTGGCTCTCCTACAATTCATATCTTGATATGTAGAACATTCTTCCTCAGAGGCATTAGTCCTGGCTCTCCAGCAATCCATCGCTTGATATGTAGAAATTACTTTACCAGAGGCAGCATTCCTGTAGCTTTCTCACGTTCCATAGCATTACATATCAAGAAACCTCGCCCCAGATATCAAGCCTCTGGCTCTCCTGGGTTGTACCGAATCGAGTAAAGTTTCCAGTCACCATGTACAATTGATATGATACTGTCGGCGTCTATATGCATCACCACAAGAATTCGTAGTGCCTCATGTCAAATATGGTCCGGATGAGTAGCCCATATGCAAAGTCTCTAGGAGTTACGCATCACGTATGGTAATTGTTCCTGGTGTATGCCATTCTGTAACAGTCATCGGCTGTAACTCGGTTTTGCTCTCCTTCCAGTAATCATTGTAATCTCCATGTACTGTCCATTAGTAGTGGTATCCATCTCTGGTAGATCTTGTTCATCATTGCTAGATTGTTATCTTGACTATCTCTCATAATGCCAGTCAGTAGGCTTTTAATCTGCAAAATGTATTATTGTCATTGGAATTCTTTGGGAGTGTCTGGAAGTAGTTGGACCTGAATCCCATGGTGGTAAAATCCCAGAGTGTACTGGCCAAATGCAACTTTCTTTAGATGTACCTGATAGCACAGGCAGAAATCATGCATCAACATAGAAGGTATTGATGCAACTAGAATACCACCTAGGAGCGCCAATGACAAGCCTAGAAGGGGCTACGAGATGCCAGAGAGCACAAACAACAACCCTGCAAGCAACAACAACCAGTCTGGACTGCCAATGTCAGTACTGGGAGTGCCAATGACAATCGTTGCGTTACCTGGGTATGCTGGTGACAAGCCTAGAAGCTCCTTGAATCAATGCAGAGCAGCCTGAAAAAAACAACATCGTCCCTGGAAATGCTGCTGGTGTGCTGCGAAATCATAGCTACCACTTATCATGAAATGATTTTTTAAACTCAGGTATTCAGTGTGTTTTTTTATTTATATATCTATGTAACTATGAATCTGTAGAACTACCCATCTACACATGGGATATACGGACTAGCTGCAGGCGGTGCTTGAAAGCAGTTTGAGGTGTGCCGGAAGGTAATCATTGAATGAAATCAGAGATACACTCTCAGGCCATGACTGAGTGGATTTGGAAATGCACATGGAGAGGAAAGTATACTGTTTACTAGGAGGTAGTAACTGAACAAGATTGGAGATACACTAGAAGGCTGTAAGAGAATGAACATGAAGATGGGCTCTGAGGCTGTGATCAGAACCGGTTGGAGATGCATGGGGATGGGTCATGATCATGCAAACATGGAGTTGTTACAGAGCTGAGTTCGGATATACCCTCAGAGGCTAAAATCAAGTGAACATTGTGATGCATTCCAACGCCATAATTGAGCTAGTCTGGAGACACACAATGTGCTAACCATCAAGCGAAATGTGGAGGAGTACATGGAGGCTGTCGATGGAAGGCGAGCTTAAAACCGACACTCTATTCATCAGTTAGTTGACTTGGAACTGTCGGCATTTGACAAGGTGACTTTACAATTGAGCCATTATGGAATGATGTCTGGTGGCAGTCAATTTTGTAAGGAGGGATGCTGGAAGCTGAAGCAACATTGAGGTGTTAACTTGGAATAGTGGTACTGAAGAGGGAACTGAGAATCCTGGGTGGATGGTATATGACTGAGTATATGCTGTTCTCGGCATTAACTTATATTCATGGCCTTTAGAGATTGTGAGGGATCACTTAACTGTGTGGTCTATGCAGATGGTAGTGTTGTGGACAACAAACAGTGATGGGGGAGGATGGTGGGAATACCATGGAGGATACAAGCAGATAAGACAAATCCAGGGCATGGCTGGCCTAATTGGGGTTTGAAGAGGACGTATCAGCTGAATTGCCTTTTGGATCAGGCATTGTATCTGCCATATTGGAAATTGTCAATTTACTTGCATGCAACATTCTCTGAAGTTCCAGTGTCTTATAATGATTTCCGAGCTTTTCTCAGCACCCTCCCTCCCATCTTCCACTCTACCACCATCTGATAACCTGATGTTGAATTGTCCCACTCCATCTTTTCATGCTGAGATGCAGAGTCAACACTGAGTACGGTACTCACTGTGTACTGCACACACTAAGTAATACATGTGCAAAGAACTGCACACTGCGAGTACAGCATCATCCCAAGATCAAATGTCTCCCATGCCCTGCCAGCCTCTCACCCCTCATCTCTTGGTAGAGATTATTGTACCCAATTATATAAATTCCCAAAAGTAGAAAAGTAGAAGTGAACCGATGAATTGAGTCTCGGCACCTGTCGAGACTCCCACCATATCTACTGCCTCCAGATCGACCCCTTCCAGATTGACTGCCACCAGATTGACTGCTTCCTGATTGACCACCTAAACATCAAATGCCTGCAGATCAACTGCCTGCAAATCAACCACCACCAGATCCACTGTCTTCAGTTAGACGGTTTCCAGAATAACTGTCTACAAGACATTCTCTGATTCCAATCCAGAATTGCCTCCAAGTACATCCACACAGTCTCTTGATCCTGGCCGCCAATTGCATCTCAAATTCTGCTTCATTATGGCGTCAAAGCACATCTCTCAGGTCACACAATCCTGGTCTGGTGTATTGATAAACATCGCCTGCCATCTGAAGGTTCTTTATGTGATAGAGCTATTCTGGCTTCAATGGTGCAGACAGAGTGCAGGAGGATACGAAGAGGTACCCATCCATGAGGAACCATAATGATTGCTTGGAACTATGAATGATTTGAAATAGTGTGCGAGGAACCACCCAAATTGCATCGATTAATGAATGCTCAGCTGGAGTGTGTGGGACCAGAAGCTCTGATAGTTGGACTGTGTATTTTGTACAATGAGATAATGGCTACAAACTCTCTGTTGCTTAATCCATGTCCATTATTGCTGTAACACTATTCGACACCGCACCCCTCTGTCATTTAGTCTGTTTCCGGTATAGCTTTATCTGGGTATGTACGATGCTGGCTTCCCCCTATCATACTCTATGATGATGGTGGTGAATAACAAATTTTCTCGCCACATTGGCCACCAAGTAAATCTCTAGGTGCTCTCGATTGGCGTCTCTTGATGCTCTTCTGATTACACCTGAGTCCTGTCTGCAGCCAGATTGACCATATAGATATATAAACATATACTTGGATATTAACTACATGCCACATAATGATATAGGAAGTTATATAACTGTCACAAAGACCAATATAACTCATAACATACCTTGTGGTTATGCATGCCTGGGAATGACTCCTATGTGAATATGGCACCGAGTGTCTCACAGATCTACCCAGTCGTCTGAGCAGCTCAACAATTGACTACCCAATAAGTCAAATATCGGAGCATCCTGGATGCACAACCATCACTACCGGTGATGCCAAGAGCACCTCAGAATGCTCGTGCAGAGTCTGAGTGCACTTTGCTTAATTCCAGGGTGGCCTGGAAGCATCCTGAAATACTTAGTAGCACACTTGAGGTATATTGGAGCATCTGGGTGGTTGGTGTGTGACTTCTAAACCAATTGTCGTAGTGCGGATGTTGAATACACTTGATGAATATATTTCATCTTGTTTAGTACCATATCTATAAACCAGTTGGAATGGATCGGACTGGTGTGACTATCAATATCGACTCTGTATATGGAGGTACAGCTGTAATCCATTGCATGATGTGTGTACTTAATGTTCCAATTCACAGGATGTGCTTGATGGCTGGCCTTCGGGTTCAGTTGTTGTATCAACTGTCGGTGTGGGTGACCCACATCCATGATGTGCCCAAAGTGACGTTTTCTGAGTCCACTAGTGGATTCCTCTTGAGGTGATTTCACTGCCGCTAGCCATCTCAATTGATAGAGATGTCTGACAGTTCATCATTCCTTCATGTTATGGACAATACAAGCCGTGGTAGACGGTGCAATTCTGGAACACTTGTCCCCCTCTTTGAAAATGATAGCTCTGATGAGAACAAATCTCATACAGCTTAGTAGAGAACATCCATTGAAGGTGCGTAATTTGGAAGTTGATTTCTATTCATCAATTACAAATGGAGTTATAAAGCTTCAGTTCGCCGAGTCTTCATCAGTATCTTCATTGTGATTGTAATCCCAGTCCTGTAACCTGTAACAAAGTTGTCACTGTATTCTCGTCAATATCACTAATAACACATTCTGCTTTGTATGCAGCATTAGAATCTCTGCCATTCAGCACTCTGTATGCTGTTAGCACTCATATGTACAGTTGTACTAGGTAAAGTACCGCTGCTAGTTTGTATAACTCCATTGCTGCACTCTATTGCGAGTCTTGTAGATTGTTGTCAATGTTTAGTATATTTAGTAGCGTAGATTCCCATATAACCCCATTTATATGGCAATAGTCAAGAAGACTTATTGTCATCCATCTCCAATGATGAAGGCATGTTGGCATTTGAAAGTCCAATCCTCATGATTTCAATAATAGCTCTCTTTCTTGATTCTGTAGTTTTCTGCAGGACAGTTTTCTCTCATCACTGGCACATTATCTCTTTTGTGAGCTTCCAATTGTACTGAATTGGTTTCCAGCACTTCGGGCGGTGATAAGGATCACTGGATGAAACTATTGCGTAAGATGGTTTCAATGCAGGCTGTAAATAGTTTCAGTTTAAATTCGGATAGGTTGTCGAGCTGCCCATATTGTAAGTTGCAGCCAAGCTCCAGGTGAATTGAGTATTCAACTGGTTGGTACTCTGGCAGTACTTAGGAATAGTACACGCTGAAGATGTCCATAGTGCACGATGGGGAGATGTGATGTGCACTCCATCATCAGCGAATTCAATCACTGTATCGCACTATTATGACATCCTGTACCCTATATTGACACTATCAGTCTGGCAAGATTGAAACACAGTAGAGATCTGAGGGGTCCGGATCGCAGTGGTCCCCCAGACTAGGTCCAAGTCCCGTTGTCCGGGTACTCCCATTGTGTCCTGGCATACTTCTAGCCATCATCTGAGGCACCTCCACATACCTGCTTCGGCTGTAACTGTCCCCGCTGCTCCCTGCCCACCCACTCTTCATTGATAACAGAGCATCGCACCTAGGTTTCCACAGGAATCATCATACGGTGGTATTGACACTCTCAGCAGCGTACTGTCATCGTCAATTGGTAGCGCTACGGTTGTAAAAATCTCATCAGTCACCAGTAGGTAACTGAATGTATTGACCCCAAGCACAGAATGTGTACGGCCTGGGGTGGTTCACAAGCACCATCTGCCGCACATCCATCTCCCAGGGGTTGCACAGTGATGGCACGTTCCTGGCTGGAATTCCCAACAGGCATCTGCAAATCTATCAACAGGCCTTTAAACAAGTCAATTTGGCGATTCCTGCAGTGAAACTAAGCGGCATCAGCAAAACCAATGTCCGTTCAGGAAGAATGGCACTGTCAGAGTGGACACGCTATGTCATTCCAGTTTGAGACAGACCAGGGGCGGCCAACTCCATGCCAGGCATCAATACCTTGCATCGCGTTGACTATCACCCTCCGATTGCAGTTTCACTATTACGTATTGCTCTGTTGGTGTTCTACTTGAAACGAACACTTCGGCATTGTGGCCAACTGTGAACATATCACAGAATGGATTTGTGGTGTTGGCGTTTGGGTCATGTTTGCAATGCGATGGGTGATGTTGGGAAACTCTCTTCTCGCGTTACTGCTACATGCTCGCAATAACCGATTCTCTCTTTACTTATTATATACATCATTCCAAGTCCCCAGTTCCATGTGGCGAGTGACAATACCTCGCTCCTTCCATCTGTCTCCTCTGTTACTACTGGTAGCTATCGTTTGAAATCTGTGCGTGCAGCCGACGATGTTTCCGATGCTGAAGCATTGCAAACCAATGACTACAAGTGGTTTTCTAACTTGTACAAATTTCGAGATGGTATTCAATTTTCCCAAATTGTCAGGTATTGTTCTGAGTGTCAGGGCTAACAAGTGCTCGACGAAAACTCCATCCACGTTCAGAAGCTTGATTTTAAACAGTTGTTGCTGTTGCCATGGGAGACTGCCAATCAGCGCACCATGAAGCCTCCCGGGGAGGTGCTTGACCCACACCCAGTCATTCCATCAATCCCCTCCGCACCAGCTCTGGCTTCCTGTGCATCGACACACCTGAGATATCTGTTCAACTTCTAAACTCTCAACTGGAATCTTAACAAACAGGTGAATAGAGAGCTTCATTGCGTGCAGTTGTTCATCCGATATATCTGTCTTGTTACAATTCTTATATTTGATTAATGCCCATGTGCCAGTGTATAGTGGCATGTTGTGTATTGAGTCTTGCATATTGTTGAGTAATACTCAAAAGTCATTGATCAGAGTGTCAGGATGCTTGCCATCATGGCGGTTTTGAGTTCACATGAATTCGGGCTTCACATTTGACTTCGAGCTCAGGTTGGCAGCAAGATCAGCAATAGAAGGGACGATTTCGCTGGCCTGAGCACCATTCTCTTGAAGCTGAGCGAGGGCTTGGAGATGGAGCTCTCTGATTTTGAAGCAGAGAATGTGACGCTGAAAGGGGAGTACTTGTGGCAGGTAGCTGAGATTGTGATTGGACGTGTTCCAATTGTCGTTGAGGTTTGTTTTATGCCCATGTTTATGACTCCCGGGAGAATACTGTTGCAAGGCTGCATATCACCGAATCTGTTGGACCCAACAAGACATCACGTGGACCCTGGGAACGTTGAAGTCCGTATTGAACACTTTGCAAACATCTATTTCATGGGTGATATAATCCCGCCAGACATTTCGTTGGGCCGAGTCTTGGTGGGTATCCAACTTTCACCATTTGTTTTCTCGTGTACCTTTCGCTTCTTCACAAGTTCAGTCCTCAGGGCATTGGTATTGGGTTTGTCCTTTTTGCCAGCTCGTCTGCCTTCGCAAACATCTTTGAAGTTGTAACAAAGATGCATGGCATTCTCCATGTGGCTCATTGTTGCATCATTGTGAGATTTATATTGAGCATACATATAGAATAGATAGGTTAGGCAGCGCTGTGCTATATCGATGTGGTGCTATTTACAACTGCGCATGGGGTGTAAATCAGAAGCCGAAATTTTGAAGTTTTGCCAACAGAAAAGGTCATGCTATTCCAATGTCACCTGTCAAGTTGTTTCCATACTGCTCATCACCAACTGTCATGATGCAAGATCAGGACCATTAATCAGCAGTAATACGGATCCGTCTGATTGCAGTTCTTGTTGCACATAACTGCCAACAGCGGGGTTGCATGAGCACAAAAGATGATGAACTTGATCGCGCACTTCACCACCTGCACATCTACCATAAGCCCACTATTTTCTACATTCACTGGCACCAGTGGACAATCCAGAACCCCGGGGAACACTTCTTTCATGATGATCAAGACTTTATCGAGTATCAAAGTTAGTAATCCCTGGCAATTCCCCGCAGGACCCCACAGGACCCCGCTGCTAGTAGAAGTATTGTAAGTCTGAGCTTTACTTATGAGGTTCCTCATTAACGTTCAGCAAGGTACAGCTGCGAAAAATTCTTTTTGTTCTGGATCTTGGGAGCATAGAATGGACTGCAAGAAACTGACCATCTCCAGAATTCGCACTTTGCCTTCTACTACACCGCTTGTCCGCAACAGGGTTCTAGTTCAAAGATAGAATAAAAATCTTTGGCTACTCACGAAGCTATCTGTCACTGGTGTTTAATGATACCCTGCTACATTTGGGTCGGCTCTTTAAGATGCTACTCCACTGGGATGAGAGTAGATTGACCAGAGCGAAAATTCAAGAATATGCACAGGCTGTGGAAGCAGTTGCTGGTGGACATGGTGTGTGGGGTGATATTGATGGCACAATGCGACCCTTTTGCCGTCCTGGGGACAATCAACAAGACTACTACAGTGGTCATAAGAAGCATCATGGATTTCAGTTCCAGTGTACTATGACACCCAATGGGTTGATGACTGGTCTCCATGGACCTTATATGGGACCTACCGGGGATTGGGTGAGGTGGACTGACTCAGATCTTGAATCAAAGCTGCGGGAACAACTTGGGGATGAAGAAGTGGTCGCATGATACTACCTAAAAGGGGATTTAGCCTACTGGCCTGCGTTTGGCATCATGGGACCATATCGTCCTCAAGGAACTGGTATAGAACTTTCCCGAGCTGAGCAAGCAGCAAATGTAACTATGTCAAGTGTTCACATTGTAGTAGAGTGGGGCTTTGGTCTCAATGCGAACTATTGGGGTATGTATAATTATAAACGGGGTTCAAAGATAGGCTCGTCTCCAGTTGCATTATATTATACAATCTCTACACTGTTTACGAACTTTCACACCTGTCTTCATGTGTGGAATCTTGTATCAGATAAGTTTGATTTGGAACCTGCGATATTGGAGGAGTATGTGAATAGTATTCTGTAATTGAAATCTCTTGAGTGTACTTCAAACTGGGCTAGATGGCTAGTGCGGCTGCATCAAGGACAATGAAAGATCTGGTTTACAGGAATCTTCATCGGTAGAGAGCTGTTGCCCTTCAACCTTGGTATTTGTCCCTCGTACCTTCTTCCATACCTCTCGTACCTCTTTCTTAGTAGTAAGTATCTCGTTCTCCAGTTTTACCATGTGCACCCCGTTATCTGTTGCAGACCCTGAGACTGCCAGTGATGCAGCCTCACCCTGCGGTACTTTCCTGTTCATCAGATATTCCGCAAGATTCTTCACAACACTGGTTATGTCTTGTTGCTTGGTCATATAGATCTTATAAATATTCTCCTTGCGGTCTTTAAGCTTTTGCTTTTGATCCCTATGCTGTTGCGCTTCCTGTCCCTTCGTCATTGGTACAGATTCACCCTGCCATGACCCCGTCCACCCAGTATCCTCATCATCAGTCACATTACCCAGGGCAGCAGCAGCTTCCACAAAGATCCGCTTTTTTGACTGAGACAGTAATATGTTCTCTTGATCCATCTCAGTCTTGCATGCTTAAACATCCTTCACTGAGGTAGCTGCTGCCCATACACTGTCCTTTCTGGCATCTGCCCGCTTCAAGCAGGTACACCACAAAGGCAAAGCCTGATGCATATCAGCATCGGCATGCGCATTTCCGGAGCTTTTTCATCCTTTCGAGGTCATTATTATTACTGTCTGCCATTCTGAGGCATCGGAGTTTCCATACCAAGTTCATTTCCATATCATATTTCTTAAGCAATGCAGTAACAACTGTCCTAGCATTTGCCATGTTTGTTCCCTTTATCTTTTTGAATTGTACTGTTCACTTAAGCCAGTATTCCTCCTTTGGCCCTAGATACTTCTCTCCACGTGCGACATACAAGCGGACCAGTTGCTGCTTTTCACCATCTGTGAGCCTCGCTCCTGTCTCTGCTACAGCAACTGAAGGTAGTGCACCTGGCGGTGCTGTGAGTATTCCTTGGAACGGTACAATTTCAGATAGTACAGTGGCGGACACCCATGGTTCTGGCTATGGTGAACAGAGTATGGGGTCCACTCCTGGTGTGCCACTAACACTCGGAGCTAGATTTACTACAAGCTGAGCAGGGTGAACCAGCAGGTAAAATACTGGGGGACTCTATCCCGCTTGTGTTGATTGAGTCGCAGTACACATAGTGTAGTGAAGTGAAAATTTCGATATTTCTGTGCGGTCAGTTTTTGAGATCGCAGCTATCTTTTCCTGATTGTTAGCTTCCATTTGATACTAGTCACAAGTTGTTTGTAGTTGATTTCACCAAGAGAGAGTAATTTGCGTGGTGGTTGTTAAGAGGGATACTGGGGGTGCAGGTTTGCAACTTCTACCTACATCACCAATGCTCAGGAGCTGGATATACACAGCTTTCTCACTCTAATCTAAGGTAGCAGCATGTTGTGGAGTTAAGAACAATAACAAATCACTGTGGTATATAGCACAAAAATTCTGAATGCCGTGCAAAAATCATCACATCAACAACTGCACTAGCTTCATCCCTACAGCAACTGGCATTGTTGCTGTCGCTACACCACAGAAATAACATGATATAATTTTGCAATTCCTCTGTAATCGTAACAATGCCGATGTGCACTGAATTACATGATTTAATATGGGATGCTAAGCAGGGCTTCTGCATCTGAGAGTCTGGTTTACAACTCCAAGTAGCTACCGGCTCATTTCCTTCATCTCGATCCCATTCCAAAGAGATCATTCCTCATAGACCATACGTTTTGGTGTCAGGTTGTGGTAAGCAGGCATGGAAAACCGGATTGCATTGTACCTGTCAAGCAATTCGTATGTCTTCATGATTTGGAAAATCGGCTCCTAGATTTGTTCAAGTATGCGGAACTGCCGTGTACGGAGGAGGTTGGGCTTCGAGAGGTTCCTCACAATGCAGTGGCTATGTCGAAATACGTTGAATGCACTGTGCACATGGCGCAACGAGAGTTTGGCGTCTACTGTCTTGATATTGACAATGCTGAGCATTGAATATTCGTAGTGATCCTGCTGGGCGTGTTGCTAGTCAGGAGGGACATAATATCCAAGTTCCCACTTTGGTCACGCGCCAAAAACAGACGTGGTGGTCAAGATATTCTCGGTCGCTATGCTCAGGGCTAGCTGCAAGCCATAGTGGTAATACCAGGTTACAATGCGTGAAATTGCCATCTGTACAGAGATCGTTGTAATTCCCGCTCTTGGCGCCATGATTTTGTTTAAAAGTGGGAGGCTGGAGTACCTGCTGAAGTACCTCATTCAGAAACCTCTTGGTTTGTTTGGTACTGCTTATCCAGCCACTTCTCAGGAAGATTTTGGTTGTTGATACAAATTGGCAGGAGAGCGACCATTACAACAATCTGTGTTGAGAGCATCTCTTACATCTTCGAAGATAGATTGCAAATTGTCATATATACGGGCAACTCTGACTTGTGACCAGCAAAATTCGAGAAATGTATTCCATCGGCTATGGAGACTAGGGGAAGCAATGTATCCCCCACTTTGACTGTTGACTGAACATCAATTATTACATTATTATCCTGGAGTATATCTCCGTACCTGTGTCTTCCACAGCCAGTAGGCAGTTGGCATTTCAGTATAGAGGTGTTTCGGTTGTGTATCGCTGTTCCAGCAATGCTGCAGGGTGAAAATGATGTGCTTGACATAGGCTGGCTGCAGCCTGAACTATCTCATTTTGTTGATGATGTCTCGACTGAAGTAGATGGTAGCGCATAGGTGATTGTCATTCCATCTTATATGATCGAGAGTGAGCAGTTTCCACTCCCCACGAGCCTGACCATCCCGCATAATAACCCCAAGTTTCTGGACGTAATTCCTCTATTTCAAGCTTGGGAATCGCAGAGCAGTGTGTTCTATCTTTCAGCACGTTGTCATAGTTTGTCTTCATGCCCTTCTTCTTGATCCCACACTTGATATATTTGTACTGTTCAGGAGTCACAATCAGGTGGTTGAGATTGTATGTAGGCTCATCTGAAGGCAAGCCTAAGCATAGCAGTCCCATGGCTCAGCAATGTAATCACTCAGGGGAGGGCTGGCATCATGGTAGGTGTGGGTCTGCTGAAGACAAAGTGGAGGTGGTTGAGACTCTGAGCATGCGACTTTTTCAATGTATTGGAGGTAGAGTAAGTTGTCTAAGTCTTCAGCTAAATCATTGTTAGCATTGAATTCGTCATACTGAGCAGGTTCAACGTGTCAGAGCACCCTCCAAATAGTCAGATTATTCCCGTGTGCAACTCGATAGTCTTCATGATGGTGTAATTTGATATGGTTTTGTCGCCAGCTGTCTGACGTGAACTTCTTTGGGCATGAAAACCAGGGGCAATGGAAAGGGGTCATTTCTGGCATTGTCGATGACACGCAAGGAGTGGAGTATACACTGTAGAAAGGGATGAAAGTTGGTGCTGGGCCTGAGCAGCCTGGTGTGGGCGTAAGCTCACAATACTTTCAGCTAACTTGAGAGATTCATTGTGCCTCAGCAGCATCCCAAGAAGGTTCCTTACGCATCAGGAGCTGCAAAAATGCTGCTTACATGATGTTCGATGATACTATAAAGCAAATGATACTAACACAAAACCTGTAAATAATAGAAACCTTGAGCAATCCAAAAACCTCACGATCTGTGTAATATTCAATGCCTGATATTACTCGATTTGATGAACCACAATGAACAAGACAAAAACCCGACTGTAACCGGAACACAACCTATTCCCCTCATCTGCAGCATCAGGACTTCTTTACTCCTCACCAACTAAGCTATCCGGGTGTGGCTCAGAGAGTAGGATATTGGGGAGAGAGATATTGGGGAGACTGTTGCCACCTACCAAGTAACCAAGCAGCTGTTGATCCACATCCACATCCGAGGTGTATCCGCCTGCCTCAGTATCGCGCAGAGTTGGCACTGCCAGGCATGGTTTTTACCACACCACCACACCTACATCCTCCATCCCACAGATGGCATGAGTCTCCGGATTGTGTCGTCGTGGGCAAGTCTACGTGTTCAGTGGGAACGGGGCAGGCGGCGGAGGTTGTAGGCATGGGGTATGATCACGCATCTCCTGCCGTTCCTCGAGTATCATGTTTCGCTAATCGTCAACCAACGTCTCTACATCTTCAGCTGAAGTATTAACGATGTCTCCCTGGCCAATCGACCAATGTTCTTTGGCGTCATCCTTATTCTCATCCTTCTCCTCATCCTCATCCTCCTCCACCTCATCATTCTTGTCTTCATCTTCCTCCTCTTCATTGTGACCGTTTCTTTCCATATCCGCATTACCATCTTAATCAAAACCCTATGGTGAATCCACATCATCATCCATGCGCATATCCACATCACTATTAGATTCTGAGGCACATTCACTGTCCAACTCCTTTGTTGAGACGGTATCATCATCTGATGCAATTTTCACAGCAGCAGTGCTTCCAGCTCAATACATGCCCACTCCACATAACACTTCATGCCGGAGGATGCCTCATACATTATCTTGAGCAACTGCAAAACAATGGGATGGAACATCTCATCTCCCCCTCGCATTGGTTCAACAATAACTTACCTTTTTCCGTTCCCCTTTCCGTTCCCATTCCCTTGCTCCATTGTCTTCCGCTCTCCCTTTTCTATCCCCTTCCCATTCTCAGTTGCCTTCCCACACCCCTTCCCATTCATTCTTCCCTTCCAATACCGGTTTTGTTTTCTACCACCCTGCGTTTCCTCCTCGTACTCGCCGTCGTCATTGTACTGGCCTGTGCCACGACATCACCTTCCACTGCTCGGTGCACCGCCATATGGCCAGTTCTCTTCATCATCATTCTCGTCACTTATTTCATCCCAATTCAGTGGTCAAATCTGCAGGAAGTAGCCTGGCTGGTACTTCTATCACCATGGCGGTTCAATCTTGCCCTGAGGCTATCGCTACTGTATGACGAAAAATGCTCACTGGCAAGTTTAATCTGCCCCGAGCTTTTTCTCTGCTGATTGGAGAGATCAACTCGATCCCTGCAAGCATGGAGGTTATCCCACCTATAATTGTTCATTTGGTCGCCGGTTTTGTCAATGATTTGCCTCAAATAGGAGCGGAATGCTTCCCACCACTCCCGAACTGGGAAACACCTGCTCCAGTGGTACATCCATATCAGTGAGAATTGAGAAAAGTGGCGAGTCGTGACTGGATCGAGCAAGATTATGTCATAAAAGTGATCCCATGCCTGCTCATACTTGACGCCCAAACATTGTATATTGGTATGAGTGCACAAATGTATTCCGAAACGAAACCCTTCATATGGACCTGATTCAACATCACATGTCAATTTGTAACTGATGTTAGCATTTTTGCCCTAGCCGTTGTCTTCACCTTTCGTTTGTGGCTACCTGTTGGTGCCATCACTGTCAGTTGATAATGAATCTACATCTGAGGCGTTAGTATTATGATACAGTGGCATGTAGGGGAAGGACGCTCTGAGGGAACATACAGAGTTATGAAGGTTATAGGGTGTGTTGTGGAACATGAGGCGTTCTATTGAACAAGTCACATGATGTCGAGATAGTTCAAGATGCTGGCAGTATATTACACATTGAAGGAGAAGAGAATGGAGGTGTTGGCAGAGTGAAGGGATATATATACTTGAGTTCCTGCGATTTCTTGGTCTAACTTGAGAGATATGAGAATTATGATTCATATGTGGGTTTTATTAGTTAAACAATTCAAAACGGCCCAGCCTTCATCTTGCACAACCACATGGCACCTCATGAATAAGCTCTTTCAAGAGGACAGTTAGTACTAGGGGTGGGTAAAGTGTTTCGATGCCGGCTGTTACTTAGTCGTCAATTGACACACTTACCACTCAGACCTCGTGTATCTCGAAGCAAACTGAGTAGTTCTCAGGTTGTCCTGATTGTGCAACCATCCAACAACGCTACCAATACGCCTAGAGGTGGAAACAGCAGATGTAACTGATGTTATAGGATAGAGAATGCAGTATTGTTCCCTTTGTGATGCTTGTAGCTCTGCGACTGGGGAATGTCCACTGGGAATCTGAAGATAGACACAATGGATGGTTCAAAGTATTGTTGCAACAAGCTGGGCAATAATATGATTGTCGCCCAAAGAAGGCACAAACACAGGTATAGCGGTGCAAATAGACATTCAGTCATTGCTGTAACAGTGAATATCAATGCTGCGTTTAATCTGAGATGATTCTGATGGCAGTTAACCCCATAATTGAATGTTTTTCAAGGGATCTTGTTGCCAAGTAATATCATAATTTAGAGTATAACACAGTCTACACTGCGCCTCCCTTGTCTTTTGAATCCCTGCCTGGTTGCCTGAATAGAAGTCCACCTTGCTTTCTATGGCATCGGCATGTAGCAGAAATTAATCCTATATTTTCACAACAAACATCTATATCAGACTATGCCTTCCCTAAGCCCTCACTCTAACACTCCTCCAGTGGTAAAACATGTTCTAAGTTTTGCCAATTGTCAGAAACATCAGATGTGTAGGCCTTAAGTGTATTCTCAACACCCCTCTGTCAAGTGATGCGTTTCTGTGATGGCTGGCGTAAGGGAGTTCTCGAAAGAAGGGTGTTCCGTAGCCTCTGCAATCCAAGGTTGGACCTCCACCACTTCATCTTTGCTGAGCAGTTCTTGCATTGCAGATATCACATAACATGTAACTTCCACCCTGTGCACTACACAGCCATAGTTAATATATACTCCAACCGCCACGCCATGTACAAGTTGCAGTTGAACATCAGCAGCCAGAGGAACCTTGGGGAAGGACTTAACGCATCGCATGTTATCCAGCCCTGCATCCGGCGTTGCTAAATCACCCATATCTCTCAGTAGTCTGGACATCCCGCTTACCCCCATCCCAAATCCGGAAGCCAACACAATCATTACAAGTCCACTGCGAACTGGAGATTGGGAGAGGAATCAGAGAGAGAGGCAGTGCCAAATACAACCGCAGGCAGTGCCTACACTTCAATCAGTTGTCTCTGGAAGTTGAAGCATCTATCGATTATATCACTCGAACAATACCCAACTTGTATTTGCAACGGGCAGTCTCCTTGAGCTGTAGATGTGGGACTGACAGCCTTGAATGGGTCGGGACGGATTTGGGTGCGATCATCACGTGGGTTGGTTTAGGGTCAAGAGCTGGGGATCCGTATGCACTTCAGTTCTTGTGTACGTGTCAATTAGACTTAGAGAGTCATTGAGTTTAGGTCAATAAAGAGATTCAGCACAGCAGTCACGACACAACAGGTTATGAGCCCGGGCACTTTGCTGAATTGACAAACTTGACTCGGATTTATATTTCAAATTGTGGCATCATTGACATGGTCTCGGAGGAGTACAGACAGACTTGACACCTGTATGGACGACAAGATGGCCGAATCAACAGTGATCACAATTTAGAAGTTTGATGGTACGGACTACAAGAGCTGGAGTTTAGAAATCGCAATACTCTTGCAGCAGAAGCAGGTTCTCGGCATCGTCAATGGTACAGAAGAAGCACGAGATGCGAAGAACTGGACAGAGTTTAACCCATGGAAGAAGCAACATGGAATTGCACGGTCGACTATTCTTCTCGCGATGGAGAGGTCATTGCAGCAGCACTATGGCAATCAGAAAGATGCAAAGGGAGTGTAAGGAACCGTTCGAAAGAGGACTACCACTAGAAGGTGACGCCAAATGTTTGGGCTTTGCGAGATAAGATGTCAGCTGTGGGATTGAGCCATTGTGAGAATGTACAGGAGTACTCATCGAAGATTCAAAGTTATGTGAATGACTTCAATCTTTGTGCTGACAGCAATAGCTCAAGTACTGGTAGTAGTACAATGTTGAAGAGTGAGCACACCTATTACCTGATGAAGGGTATACCGAAGGATGATCATTGGAGGTTTTTCACCCAGTTGATGTATGATATGATCGACACCTTGGCCGACAAACCGGAGGAGGTTGTTACGAAGATGAAAGCCCATGAACCCCAATTGCAGAAGGAAGACGATTCAGACGTGGCAGTCATGCTCTCAAACTTGCGGACAAAGAACTGGAAACGGAAATCGAAGCAGACTCGGAAGTCCTGGAAGTACCGTGATAGTGGCAGTCAGAGCGATGGTAGCAGTTCAGACAATGAGAAGCATGCAAGTCGCAGCACCAATTGGAGGGATACTCAGGAATGCTATAGATGCCATAAGGTGGGGCACATTGCACGGTATTGTCCAAGCACTGCACCGGTGGAGTGCAGAGTACTCACAGAGGCTGCGGCAGCGACGACAACGACATCAATTGGAAACTATTGGATGACAGTTAAGAGCGGAGAAAGCCCATCGAAAGAGAGCTGGTACTTGGATTGTGCCACCACCTCTCACATTTGCGCAGATCGGCAAGTGTTCGTACGGTACACGCAGTGTGCTCAAAGAGATGAGCGGGAAAATCCCGGCTTTGCTGGAAGGGTCGCAGGCGAGGCCATCAGATATGGTGACGTACAATTGAGGCTTCGGCTGCCTGGATATCGCCGAAATCATGAGGTGGATGTGAGAAACGTCTGGCATATTGAGGGAGCACACAACTCACTGTCATAATTGCCGCCTATAGATCGGGGACAACGGATTGTCCCAGTCAATGGCTACAGAATCGAGATACACGACATATCGCCGGCAGAGGACAGTGCTCAAGGTCAAGGTCGAGGTTGAGGTCGACGAAATCTTGTGGGCGTGGCATGCCAGATTGGAGGGTTATTCCGGCTGGATGTGAAGGTTGCAGGAATGAGGCATCAAGCGAGAGGATAATTGTTTCAGAGGAGCTTCAGCCAAGCTCTGTGTTTGCTTTCTTTAGAGTTTAGCACTTATGGTCATGATACTGCCCTGGAGGAGTGTGGGGACGGATTTGAGTGCGGTCATCACGTGGGTTGGTTTAGGGTCGAGAGCGGTGGAGCCGCATGCACTTTAGTTCTTGTGTACGTGTCAATTAGACTTAGAGAGTCAGTGAGTTTAGGTCAATAGAGATATTCTGCACAGCGGTCACGACACAACAGAATGAATGTAATCAACCTGGTGATGGAATGTTATGCAATGCAACGTATTCCAAAAGCATTAGCTGAAGCCCCACACTCGCAGATAATAGAGAAGTACTGCTACACTGCTATGCATCAAATCATAATTTGGTCCATAGCCTTTGTGCTATGCACAAAGGAAATCTTGAAAGAGATATGCTGAACCAACATCCCGCGTTGGATATTTCATGCACAAACCGGTACCAGGTTCAAGCACACCTCGATATGGCTAAATTGTAGTTGATTCAATCCGCTGGGGACACCATTGCAGTGCCTTATAATATCCACTTCATTGAATCTGATGCAGAGTGCTTGGAATTGAATGACTCCCTTTCGGCTGACAAAAAGTATCTTTTCCAGTAGCAGAGTGTGTGCAAGGCGGTAATCGCAGTCCATATCTAAGGGAGAGAGGTTCGAATGCTTTAAACGAATGGCCATCGTCCACTTCACTTGCTGGCTGAATTAATCACATGGTTTATCAAAATCAAGTTTGGTCATTGGGTGAATATCTGCGGTAAGTATGGTGATGGATTCTATGATTCCATAATTGACGACATGGATGATCATATACCCTCACCACTGTTCATGAAATCCTGCACCACGTTATGCCATGCTCTCGTGCAGTGGCAAAGGAACAATGCTGTTCATCAGAAAGCTTCCAAGTCAAACTTGGAAGCTGAGAGATGTAATCGCTCGAACTAATTTAACTACATGAAAGATGGTGGTAAGAATGCATTTTGCTGTGATGCAATGGGTCATATGTTGTTAACCGCCCCTGGTGTTACAGCCCTGTGTACATTCTTGAGGAATACCTGGAACTCCCAATCGGAGTGCTACCAACTGAAGGTGTATAACATCACTCTTGCAACAGTCAGGTATGATATCCAACCGGCAGAGAACCGAACACTTGCCATTGTCATCAGCATCGAAGCAGCCCAGGTTCATATTGCGATTGATCATGACTATTGGACCTCCAAAGTGGCGCTTGAGGAGCCTGAGTTCAGAAGCACTTACCAATACCTCCTGAGACACAATAATTGCACGGGTAACAAACAGCATTGTCAGATGCTAGAGAGCAGCCGGAATCGGGAAGATTCAGATGAGGAAGGGGAAAAGCACGATGTGTTACCCACTACCGACTGGCGATGCCAGGCCTCGACTCGACTCAAGGAGTGTGCCCTGGGAACCAGTGCTGTCGACGGGAATGAGGTTGAGAATGGCAACAATGTGCATTCTGATGAGGAGGAAGAAGCATCGCAAGCCAATGATGGATCAACACAGAATGTGGATGACTGAGTTTATTGTACTACAGAGTGTAAAGATGGGACACTATATTTCACACATGTAAAAGATGGTAATGATAAAGCGAACTCAACAGCAAGCAATGTATCCGAAGTGAAGACTGTATTATAATCAGTGACAACATCTCAAAGTGAAACATATATGGGGAGAGTGTGGCATCCGATATATAGCAATGGCAGAGGGGTAAAATGAGGCCCTTGGCCGGAGAAATGTATACACATTGACAAGCGTTGTGTCAATGGCTGGAACATTTCTGTACCTCTTATGAACAGTGGAACCCACGTGTTGTTCTGATGGTGCATATTCATTACCTCATTCTGCACACAAAGTAAAGGAGGTAAGTATGCAACATGACCCTTCACCTGGGTGACAGTAAATGTGCAATGGTCAGTCAGAGAGTATTATGTTCCGTCTGCGCTGTCAGAGCTGTCTGGAACACCCATGTGTTTCAGACGGAAGCTTGGGTTGTTGCTGATGGATGCCATGTATGTAATCTTCAGCTTTCAGAGATACAATGAGGACATCCTGTTTGTCAACTGGTATCTACCGTTCAATATACACACACCGGACTGACTTTGGTCAACAATCGTTCACCAACATCATACACTGCTCTCAAGACTGAACGAGGTGATGATTGCTCGTTTCGATAGCCTCCAAAGTTGCCCACAGGGGAGAATGACCATATGTAACCCATAATTCATACAGAAGCTGTTGTTGGACAGGTGATTAATACCATGATTGATTTCTGGCAAAGTGAAGTTCTATGGACTTGGGTGTGGACTCCGACAGTATTATGTCAACTGTACATACTGAGATGAACTTTTGCTAGATTCCATGAGACACGGGAGAGCAAGAAGGCTGATGTCTCGGGCCAGTCGATCCATGCACATAATGCAATGACACTTCGGGGATCAGAGGAATGATCACTCTGGGCGAGAATGCTCTACCGATCGAGCTATGGATCATGGGAGAGCCAGTATTGATATCTCTATTGCAATACTTTCTACATATCAAGCTATGGATCACGGGAGAGCCAGCACTGATACATCTGGTCCATAATCATCTACCTGTTGAGCAATCGATCATAGGTGAATTGTCGGCCTGTTACCATTGGGATGATGTATTCTAAACAACTCACTAAACACCGAATGGTCGGGGTTATAGGGAACCTCATGCACTATTGAGATGGTACAATCGCTGACTTTTCGTTGTCGTTCTCCTCTTTATCCTCCTCCTTCTCTTCCTTTTCATCCTATTCTTCCTCATTAACAACACTGGCATTTTGTTTCCTGTAGTATTCCTCTAGCCTAGCATTGTCATCAGCAGTCTGCATATCTCCTTCCGCTTCTGGTGGCTTGGACCCAAAACAATTTAACTGGAGTAAGTCAATAGTATTGTTAAAATTGTGGTTTCTGGTCCCAGGGATGGGAATCAGGTGTGCAGCTACCTATACCTACTTCTTTCTAACAACGATCAGGTCAACCTAGTTCTGAAAGAATACTTTGCTGCCAATTTAAGCAGCACATTGGAAGGCAGACTAATGCCAAGGTTTTCCGGGATGAGCTTCCATGATAGAACAACACATCTCTTCCATTGGCCATTCTGTAGCCATTGACATCTCACAAGTTGTACTGGTCGTAAGTCCGCTAAATCACCATTTCGAGGCGCATCTACCCAGAATCCCACAATGTCATATCAAGGCTCAGCATTGTAAACTGATTGGTCATCCACGCAGCGTACCGTATTGGGAGGGGAATCACAAGCATAGAACAACTGGAAGTTCACCACTGGAAGGTTGAGTATATTCAAATGGGTGCTACACCTCCTGCCAATGCCCCTTCTATCGGTACTGTGTATACTAAGACTGAATTGATACTATCCATATAGGTATTGAACAAGTTGAAATTGGATCATTGGAAGCTGCTCATAGTCGATCAAGATGCTACATCACATCTGGAATAGTAACCAACCAACTTGAAGTTTTCGGTCAACCACACAAATACTGTATGGTAAATTCACTGTTATTGGCGGTCCTTCAGAGTTGCATTTGTTGACAATTGCTTGATCCATTGGTGAATGTTACTGAACCACCTCATGGGGTTGTGGGATTCTGTAGCCATTCTCATCTAGCTGCCGGAGGGTTAGGCACTGCATTTGCAGGATGTGTATGTCTGAGTAGTTGTTGAGAGTATGACATTCGTAACGAAAGTTGGAATTTGACATGTGATCCGGATCCATTCCCATTATTGGATAGTTTATATTCTGCATTTTTGTGCTGTTTTTGACGAAGTGTCCACCATGCTGAATAGCGTCCTCAGGTGCAGTATAATGGGATTGTTGATAATGTCCAAGCTGGTACATGCATGTACTGTTCAATTGTTGATATCCTGTGGGCTCTTTTGGTCCACTACCTGTCTGTGTTTCTTTTGGGCACAGAAAACAGAGTCTCCATGTTAGACCATTTCTTTATTCACGATGGTATGTTCTGTCTGCACTTGCATCTCTAGGTCCTTTACACGTGCTTGGACATTACTGTCTGTGGCGATTGATGTCTGGTAGGTGGTTAAAACGACCTTAGCTGCATGGAATTGCTGAAAATAGTCTGCAAGATAGTTGAGAGTCCCGGTTGTGTGTATTTGATATATCTCCCGAATCCTGCAGTTGACCAGGGACAGAAAGCAGGTCAATGTTCTCCAGCTGACTGCATGTTGATGGAAGAGCGGGTCATGCAATGCTGCTGCCAATACTGAGTAGATGATTCAACAGAAATTTCGCAACTCTTTACCATCCCACTCTGAAATCTATTGAAAGACTTTGCCAAAGTGATAGCAATTGGAGTCAGGAGGAATGCCAGCCCAGAACTGATTAAGTTCCATGACTTTCCAGTGGCATCGTAAGAAGCCTTCAATCCACGTCATCAGTTTATCGAACATTCTAACATACACAATTTGGAGAATATCCTGCTGGTGGTGGTCGTTGACTTCGACATATGGCAAATCACTATCATTTCATGGGACTGGCCTCGCACTGAAGGAATCAAGCCAGTCTTCAGTTATCTTGATAGTGTGAGGATTGCTAGTAGATTTTGCTTTCTGGTACTCCCGCAATTTTGGCTGGTGCACTGCTGACTCCCAGTGGTGGGATACCAAGTCCGGCGCAAGAAAAATTAACCGCAGTCTGTGGTTTTGAGTCAACACTTAGGGCAACTATTGTGCATAACACCTATAAGGTTGGCACACTCCATGTGATCCACAAACCAAGACATAAAAATTGCCCACCAACGCCACATTTTGCCATTGGAACAAGGCCACAGTGCGCTAGACTTGATGGCTCCTTCCTGGGTAACTTTTGTGACTGGCCCTAGTACTATCTTGGCGACATCCCATAGCACCTGCTGCTTGCAATCCCTGTGAGATCAGTCATCAGAGGCGGAAGTCCATCAAAATAAAGGCAGCATGAGGAGGACCGTCAGCACACAGTGTGCAAGATTGCTGCATCTGTTCCATATAGAGGAAAGCATATTCCCATTGATCAGCTAGATTGGCAAGGCGATTATGTCACCTGAACTGTCCGTGAGCTGCGTCTCGTCCATTCCACAGACCAGTACAACAATTGTTGGCACAGGGGAATTGATACAACATCTCCCTCCAGCAGTTGTCAAATTCATCTTGGAATACTCATGATCACCATTCGCATCTACAGTGTGGGTTCGTCTATACACCATGTTGCATTTATCCGGGCATAATCAAAGGAGATACCACACACATTCTACCAGGTTTCGCAAATAGAAAAACCTTCAACTGTTTGGTGTGGTGAGTGAAACTTGTCTCCATTTCAGCAGCTGGTTATCGGTCCCATAGATTTGATTGTATATAGTGTATCAGGAGGTATAAGAAAGGTGTTCAGGCCACTGCAATCCGCCTTTGTTAATGAGGGCATCAATTTGAATCATGGGATATGGGGCATCGACAAATCTAACGGTGCGTTTGAAGTCTTCGGTGTAACTTCCAGGTGGCCAAGGTCTATTTTTGACACTCTGCCAGTCAGTGTGATCACGATCATCACCGGAGGTCATCCAAACCATGGGATGCACCTGATATTCCCGAAACAGCTTGTCCATCAGAGGATCCATGTGCCCAGCCTTCTCCGTATCGCATGGCTGGGGCAGCGAAGTGGCTCAAAGGATGAGTTGGTAAAGGCCATTATGTTCACAAGCTGATTCCTTACCGATTGTGTTGAATACAGGGGTCAGGATACTGCCTTCAGGTTCGGGGGTATTAGTGGGACCTTCCAATGCAGTCTGTCTAGTATCACCCACGGTCTACAATTCCCGTTTATGTTCTGGCATTTTGGAAACCAGTGTTCCGCACCATTGGAAACCAGTGTCTCGATGCCAGAAACCCGGACCATTGCAGTTGGGGTTGTTTTACCACCAAAATTCCACTATATTAAGCTCACAACTTTGACTCCAATTAAGTATCTTTGTTATGATCATATTGTGACATGATCAATATGGAGATTGGGCAATGTTGGTCGCTCTTTCACCAACTGTGTGCAGATTTCCGATTTAATGATTATTCATTGACGTGCAATCGAAAACTGGCAAATAATGGATTAAATGTCACTTCAGTTCACAGTGATTCCACTTATCTTGGTCTGATCGCAAATCTGGCAGTGTGAGCTGATATCGCTGCTAGTGCTGGTCAATCTATGTATTGATCATGTTACAATACGATCAGAACGCAAAAACCTAATTGCTGGGAACATTCAGTAGAAGTTGGTGGCACCATAAATAAAACTGCAGTCCACATCATAACAAGCCACATACCCACAGGTTTATGTCCAGACCAGATAAAAACCTCGCTCTAGTTGCCCTGATCAGGTTGCTTTGCAGTTACTGACCCGGACCAGGGCCTCAGGTTATTTTACAACCTGGACTACACCTGGGTCACCCGGAATTGTAGCTAACACTAGATGTGTATGGTTATTGATATGGCATGTGGCTGTATCGATGGCTTGCCGGTGGCAGTGGCTGACCCTGATGGTCAAATCACCAATGGTGTTTAATGTTTCCCCGCCAGACAAACACCCTCCTCTAGGCCAATTATGGGTACTCAAGTGCATGTAGGGTGCATATCTGCGGTCTGTTTGCTGGTGGCATGGCTCGAGGTTTGCCAAATGTTAGGAGGGTGATTGCAGTTCATAGTATTAACTAACATGCCAAGTTGCCAGTTCCTGCAGAAAGATATCCCCAGAATAGATCAATGGCAGCGGGGTAAATGCAGGAACTATAAAATGAGAGCTGGCGATCTGTCAGAAGGTCAGAGTGTGCGTTGAATATTGGAATAATTGAACAAAGTAGAGCCACCTTGTCAATCATTTTATCCTTTCTTTATATAATGTTTGATGATGCATATACAGGTTGACAGTGCATGAAATGTTCGACACTGCATATCAAGTGTGACAATAGACTCAAGCCTGGTAGATTAGATACAACTAGCTGGCGTACAATGCCAATGGCTTGCCTTGGTTAGCAACCGATACCAACACCAAATCTCGGAGTTGGTGCACATGCACAGCAGACTGACAAGAGTGAGTTCTCAACCATCTCTGTGTATGTAGGATGTTGACAACCATCAACTGTCCCGAGTCTCAAAGATCACCAATGATATTTGGTCATCTACCTGACATGAGGAAACCAATAAATTGTTGCTTCTTACTATCCTGTTCTTCATAGATACCAGTTTCTGCCAGTTTCATTGCTCCACTGGCGATATAGTACTGGTTTAACATCCAATGTTAGGAAGTTTATAGGAAATTCTCCTTAATCGAGTTGACTATCCATAAGCCCTCTGTTATTCCTGATAGGTGGTATGCATAGAGATAGTTTCTAGCCATCGCCCCCGTTTCGTCCATCATTGTGTCGCTTTATACGGTCTACAATCGCACACCCGATGGCTGATTTTCAATGTCACTGATTTTACCACTTCCAGACTGATTTGCCACACAAACCTCAGTCCTCCAATCCTAACGCTATAGAAATCACAGTGTGGGGCTGAAAAAACTTGCCATTGAAGTATTGTCCCAACCCAAACAGGTGTTCCCAAGGTAGGCCACTCTCATATAGCTCATATGCAGTGGCGTTACTAAACAATAAACTCAATCAACAGGACATGAAGCACAGTCCTTGCCACCAGTCGAAGAAGCGCCACAAGATTGTAGTCACTGGCAGCCCTGCCAAGGGCAAGCAGAGGTTGGCCAAGGTCCAAACTGGTGACTCAGACTATGTCCAGATGCGGGATGCAATAAAGGCAATTTCAATCGGTCATGATAGCAAGAGCAACGAGGAGCACGAGCAGGAGTTGAAGCAGCAGCCAATGGACAAACACCTGGTGGTGAAGACAGACCAGAATGAGGGTGATAAGGAAGAGAACGATGTGGAGTTGAAGGATGATAATATGCCCCATATTAGCCAAGAGTCAGTGGATGGTTACCTACTAAGTGTTATTGGGCATCTAGTGGACTATACCTGACCACCATGAATGGATACCAGGTTCTGAGAAGCGGCGATCTGTATAACGTGCCGCTCGATGCTGCCAAACCCATTCTCTGAGTTGAAGATGGATTTTTGAACACCTCGGGACTATTCATTGAAGAAATAAGGTACTGCATCTGGACATGGTCAATTGTCGCCTATGCTGAGGTCACCAAACAGTTTCACATAGAGGTGATGGCGGCCCAGGACGCAATCTCACAACTGAGCACTCAACTCGGCGTGGGAGCTCACATGTACTGAAGAGTAGCTACATGCGAAGCGGTCAATGACATGGTCTTGCTAATGCATGCATAGTATCTTGTCTGGTTTGCAATGGAGACATTGTGGGTCGAGTACCTGGAATATGCAGCATGGCAACAGGCCAGTACAACCCTGAGTGTACAGATGATAATGATGATGACGATGGCAATGGAAATTTAATGCAAGGTTGCCCAGGCAGGTGGGCCGAAACCGGTTAAAGAAATGGACCTGTTCGGCCAGATCGATATAGCAAGGGCAACTACACACTGCCTGAGCAGGATGAGAGTAATGCACTGGAGAAGTTGCCCATGTGCTCTCGAAATGAGTCAGTGACAGAACAAGTAAGTGTTCTATCTGGAATCAAGGCAATGAAATAATCTTGACCATATAGACAACACCACAATGCACACTTCCACCCATGAATGTAGTATTGCCAGGCCTCAGAGTCTGGAGGCCATCTGCCAATGTGATGATATGATGGGGTACAGCACAGACGCATGCAGTGGACCGATTTGGCCTTCTGGGATGCCAGAATGTTGGAAGAACAAAGCAGAACAGTGTCTTCAGACTGCTGGATGGTGCTGGATGAGATTGTCATTGGACTTGCCTTAAGTGCCCCATTCTGTGGAATGTGGAAGCACAGAGCAAAACGAAGAAGTGGTAAAGGTATGGATGTTCAACACAGGGAGGATGCTGTCTGGTGGGCAGTGATGCACATGCTGGACAAATAGGCCATACAGAGCAAGTGGAAAAGAAAGAGAACCAATGACACCGCTGTATGAACCCCTAACAAACCACCAAGCTCTGTACCTCCTGGACAACCGGACCCTCTGGACAACCAGGACCGTTTCGACAGACGGACCCCTTGGAAGGTCACTCATCAAAGTGCAATTCCGCTGTTGATTCTCTTTCCATTGCCGACCAGTCAATATAGTCGATCCCACTTCCATGGTCAATGCAACTCCCACAGCTGCTACCACTCCCGGGGTTTGGGCTCACACCATTGCAAGTCATGCGGTTCACCCTCCTCCGCTTCGCCCTCTTGTGGATTTCCCTCCTCCTGTTTGCCCTCTACCTGTGGCACAAACCCTAGGTAGATTGTTTGGTGGTGAGTTTCAGGGTTTGGATGATCACAACCCACCAGCAGAATGTGTGGCACAAAGTTGGCAGATCAGGCACCACGAAGCAATTCATGTTGCCAACTGTATCAGATAATTTTATGATGACAAAGATACTATCCAGATTCTGGGTTTCCTGTGGTCTCTTGGGACTTACTAGGGGCCCATGTTGCAGAATGTGTTTCTATTGGGCCTGCTTGGTTTGAGGTACATTGACCTAATATATAAGTCTGATTGGCTTCCACAGTCATTTCTTTGGGAGAGAACGGTCTTTATTCAGGGGAATGGGGACATCCCAACCTGGCCAAAACTTAACTGCAACGAAGATATCCCAAATGCTGTCCTCATAGAGTTGCTGCTAGCTGCCCTCTGTGCCCATGGAGGTAGGCTTCTGGCCTCTGTTCAGTGGGTTCTGTGCTGACTGCAGTCAACACCATTACCCCTGTTTATGAACATCCTCTGGCTAGTGGTATAGACTGTAGGTTTTTGGCTTGCTTCATGTGTGTTTGCAATTTTTGTTATTGGATGCCATTCCCCAGACTGTGATTTGGTTTTCCGCCGGTCATGTAAAAAGGGTCACTGTTGATGTTATTTGGAAGATATTTCATGGGTTTTTGTTTTGTTTTCCTGCTGGTCATGTATTCTGGGGCTGCTTATATGTTATTTGGATGGTATTCAGTTGCCTGCATTGTTTCGTTTATTTGTCTATTGTTATTTGAATATTGCCACATTGATTTCCTTATTCGACCTTCTGTTCCAAATGGTGATTGACTTTATTCTGCCCAATATATCAAACTCTCTAGTTTTGATTAACTTGCAATATACTTGACTCTGAGCTGGAGAAATATTCTGTTCAACATACGTTGGTCTAGATTATTCATATTTCTGGCCACTTGGTTGCAATAAATAGTCGTAGTCTTTGCAATAACTTCAACACAATATATCACATGACAGCATATTAGCTATTATATCAGAAATTGGCTATGGAGATTATCAACATTCAGAATCAGCTCCAAGCAACCACCCATTCACTTTGAAAAATTTTAATGGTTGCAACTTTTACAGTAATTTCATTACTTTATATTGCATAGCAATTAATGCTAGCATTGAATATATGCTTTGAATCACAGCTATATACAGATTCCAACAACACTTGAAATGGTGCTACAAGAGTATTTGGCTAATTTTGGGCGTTTGCGAAGTATGCAAGAATTGAACTATCAACGACCTGTAAAATACAGAGACACAGTGTATCTCAGTAAACAGTATATCTTGGGAAACATTGTAATACATTTTTTTAAGGTTCAAGTTAAGTATACATAAAGGAATCTGATATCACAGATGCTTCAATTTGTAAAAGTCCAAAACAATTGGAAGGTAGTTAGAATAGAAATATTCAACTTCGAAATCCATTCATTGAGATTCTGAATAACACTATTCACCATGTTGAGTATTTGCAGACTGAGGAAAAGTAAGTACAACTGCAGACTATTGTGAAATAACGCACAGAGCAGGGGTCTTCCTAAATGGAGGCCTTCGTGGAGATGGTGATTATTATTATTCATTTGAGTTTTGAAAGAGTGTGAAACTTTGAACTCTGGTTTGAAAACAATGTAATGAATTTCCACTATCCACATAGCAGATTTTGTATTATCTGATGGCTGAGATATATATATCGCCTAATGCCTCTCAGTCAAGAAGTGTTGTATCCCAAAAATGTTCATGATGCAGACTTTCATAAGGTGTTCCATTACAATTGAGAAAGAAATAGATGTACAATCCTCTTTGCACTTCATATACAAGATACTGTACTGGGATATCCACTCTCTGACCATGTTTATGACTTGATATAGTGGCTAATGAAGTTGATTATAGATTATAAAGATACAATCTAGATGAATGGGAAAATTGGCAACCCTAATGGCACAAATTTGCTGCTCAAATATGATGAGTCATATCATGCCTCTGTGTTTGAATCTATAGTGGAAGTGGGCAATACTTGTTTCAATCATTCAACAACAACTGATATTGATACAATACAGGCGGTCTGATTGCCAAATCTGCCTTTCCAAAAATGTACATGTGCCATTCAGCTGTAACAAACCAGAGTACTACAAAATGTCTACTGAGTATAAAATCTGCTGGCTATGATAGTTGTGATTGTAATCACCAATGATACTCTTGAGCAGCCATAAAACGAATTCTTTGCGGTGTGATACAAGGACTGATCATTATAACTGGAATCATCAGCAATATTCTACAGCCTTATAAACACCTGTTGAAAATGGTAATGCAGATAACCGACATCATCCTATCTTATTGCGAGGATGATTCATATTCATAACTTTATGACTGTGCAAAATTTCTTGTATGGCTTTTGAAATATCCCTCCTATACAATCTCACCAAGTGATGCACAATTTGCAAATATAGTCAGTGATCGAACACTGCAGTGTATAAATACATTCTCACTCATTTACATATTAAAGTTAAACATTCAATGTGGTGGGAAATGATGTTTTGTAAAGTTATAATAGTTGGTATAACTACCCAGCTGCGGTTTTCAATGCTATTGACAAATAACAGAGGAAGTCAATTGAATAGCTATTATGTTGAAAACAGAAACAGAGGCCCATTTGGACAATGCTATCCATTCTATACTTGGAATACTTATCAAATTGTGGCGAGTCAATTCAAACTCAATGTACACACAACTATTGTCTGTATTAAACAGCAGGTGGTAATAAATTTATCTTGTTAGAAAGGTGGGAATATACCTTGACAGTAGATTTACTTCGAAGCACCAGAATCCTCTGATTTCATCATCATTGGCAATGGTGTAAATACGGACAATTGTTTTGTGACAGTTAATTGAATCATGCAGCAATGGTGTATTTATGATGTACCAGAAACCAAAGACCAAGTGGAAACTGTTATAATCAAAAAGTTATCATGGTTGACTTAACCTAAGTTAGGTGTACAGCTCAATCCCATATAGTTCTTAAATATTACCAAGACAAATTAATACCAGCAGATCCTCCTTGCAGTGGAAAATATACCCTCCAATCAAAATATGGAAATTATGTTTCTGAAATTGCAAGACAGTATACCTATTTCTGACATAACTGCATCTTCAATGTCAATGTATTATCAGGTTACAATAGAAGTACCGGAATATCTCCAATGTGCATTGCTGTCAGGATGTGTGTTTTCATATTAGGTGACACAGAAACAATTTCATTATTAAGGCTGTTTTGACTGGCTGAAATTTACAGTTGTTTGCGGTACAATTCCAGTGCCGATATAATCCAGCATCCTAAAAAAGGCCCTGATAAGCATATCCCCAGTGGGTAGTATATGTGAATATTTCTAGTTACATTGATTCTAGGATAATTGACTTTTACCATGAATACTGTGAATCAGCAACAGCAGTACAAATACATTGCAATCTATTAGATACCTCACATTTTCTTTGAAGTGGCTCAGCTTCCTTGGCCTCTGTTGATATCTCAACTAGTGGCTAATTTCAAATTGAAAACTTCAACTAAAGTACGACAAGTGTAATGCTGAATGTTATTATTGCATTGATGGAACGTTGCCACTGTCCACTGAAACATAAATTCAGAAGCCTGCCATATTGGTGACACTACTCCGCTGGCAATTTACAAAGTAGTATGTTGTAACAAATGCTGTCAGATTCTGAAATCACATCATAACTTGAATTCCATCAATAGTAATGCAACTTGAGTAAGGAAATCTTTAAAGACTGCTTCTATTCAGTAATTTTGTAGATAACTGACAACTTTCATTTGCCTTGTCTACTGTATGTTCTGAATATAGCTCTACTTTACATCTTGTCTAACACAGGCTGATTTGGATTCTATCCAAATTGTTTGATTCTACTTTCAAATACATAGAATATGTTGAAATAGATTATATAAGTCTACTTGCATCAAGTGACCTCAATGAGGGAGAAAATCGTCAGCCATCTGTACTCTACAGCTTACAAGGTGATACAGATCTCCCATGAATAATGTAGAGATGAATTTGAGTGCGGTCATCACATGGGTTGGTTTAGGGTTGAGAGCGGTGGAGCCACATGCAGTTCAGTTCTTGTGTACATGTCAATTAGACTTAGAGAGTCAGTGAGTTTTAGGTCAATAGAGAGATTCAGCACAGAGGACACAGGACACCGGACACCGTACAACAAATAACAGATTTTGAATTGTTAGTGATTGTGATGAATTGTGAATTGACTTATTTGTTTTCACCCAATGTTTATATGTTAAGATTTGTCGAAGACTATATTGTTATGGAGGCTAAACTCTAGAATAACAGCCTTAGAGTATGCAGGTAACGGTCAAAGTGAAGCTAGTCTGGCATTCCAGCCATTTTATTGAATCATTTATTCCGGTTCAATGCTTGAAGTATCTCGTTCTGTTCTAAGTACATGCTATCATTCATCTACCCATTCAGAGATAATGTCTTACTCTCTATTATACTTGTCTTTTATTCTGTTCCCAACCCAAAAATCAATAAAATACTAACTATATTACAGTGAAATATATAATCAGTAGTGGATTAAGTAATATGTGGTTAACTGGCTAAGAGATATAATATCAAATACAAGTGAGCATGGATGACTCATTCAGTGCAATATTGGAATTGCTAAGATCTACAATTATTTAGATTACTTCTCAATTTTCTTTGGACTATCATGTTCTTTCTCTATCTTATATTTCTCCTTTAGATATCTAAATTATCTTTCTGAAACAGTAACTATAATTTTGTTGTAATGGTATTTTATCAAGAAAATACAGATAAATGTATGACAGTGAATGTATCCTGATATTTAACTGTTATTGACCACTGCCATAGCTGCAGAACCATATAACTGTGCAATTTCATTACAATGGAGTATAATAAAGTTCGATCTTTAGAATTAACAACCGTTAAGTTTTAGCTATTCAAATTAAGCCAATTGTTTGTTAACCATAGGTATGAGTCTCCATATGGAGTGTACTTAATAGACTAAGCTTCTGTCTCTTGTTCTGGATTATAAAGGCGACCAATACATCAGAAAAGGACAATGACGTATCAAGTCCAATATTTTGCAATTAGCAGTAGGATATATGAGTGCGACGATGAACAGAAAAACCGGAAAACCACACCTGGGGATTGGAACCAATAGGTCTATCCAAACCCGGCAAAACCAGTGGGTTGACTGGTATCGGTCTGGGTTTGGCCCGCCAAGAAGCATCGGGTTGGATAACTGGACGGATCTGGAACCGATCTGACCTGTTTGTGGTGCCCGAACCCAGACTGCTGCCCAGTTAGTTGTATCCTTCGCGAACACTTAGCAATATTGAATATTGCATGCTGTGTGCAATAAGGTAAACTCTGGAATGCAGTTTCGAGTATGTGGAAACCACCATGATCTATCGTATCAAGTGTATATAGTCGCATGCATATAATACTAATCGAATATATATTTATGTCCCTTTGATGTTGTTGTGCGACATATTCAGTATGCTATGGATTACCATCTTAACTACCGCTCCTCTACAGATTACTAATCATACATGGACTTTTTTCCTGGTCATGATGAATAATATTCCCTCTAATGCATACTATAACTGCAGTTAATACAGAGTTGAATTACTTACTATAGCAGCTGTTGTATCACATTACCAGATAAGTTCATGTTTACTTTAGTAGCTTTTAAATACTTACATACTTCCTCTAAAACTACCTATACTATTACATCTACAGTTACTGTAGTTTACATACATTTCAATCTACAGCTATACAATTATCAACCTAGCTGTAAATGGATATTCATATTTATTATTTTGACACCATATTACATCATGAGTTTACATTTTTGATATGTAGCGTAGAAAGTATTTTTTTGTTATAAGTACTGAAGTAAACATTCAATAAGAATGTTAATAACATTAGTAGAATTCATTACAAACTGTGAAAGACTGTATAAGTGCATAATATCTACCAGATTAAGAATTTGAAAATAACAGACATTGGTTGCAGTATTCAAACTTCAAGTCCATATTGTAAGGCCATAGCATAATATCAATCACTTATAACTAATAGCATATACTATATACATTCTTCAAAGATATTAAAAGGTAAATTTTCATATAGAACAGTATAACAGTACTATACTGAACGATTCTTGGACCAGTGTCGAAATCTCACACAAATGGGAATAGTTGATTGATTCTTAGATATCCTCCTTTTGCGGTGCTGCAGATATTACATTCACCTGTTCATATAGACAGTAACTATATATTGCCATTTACTACCAACTTTTCTGCAATACTTAGTAAGCATAATTTATTCAATATTGTTTCTTACTGACTTCAACATAATATAAAACACCTCCGACAACACACCACACCACCTTTTAGTTCTGCCAAGACCGATTTTATCCAATCAAGTTTGACATCGCGAGAAAATTTTTGCTTCGGTTTTCAGTTGAACAAACTTCAACCGCTTAGAAGCTAGCCACGATGAGTCTCTTTGGAGCAAAGAAGAGTACCTTTCAGAAAGCAAAGGAAAGGCTCGATAAGAAAATGGCTGAGGAGTCCCGTTCCGACTCCGAGGCCCCTACCAGTGGTATGGGGGAAGTGCTCGATAGACATAACGCAATGACCGGACCTTTCGTTGATCCGGACGGAACTGCTACGACTTCCGAGATCGCTGGGGAAGGATGCGAAAATGATCAACAGCTGGTTGAGCAGCCTGAGGCGGTTACGCTGCCAAGGGATGTCTTCAATCAGGCAGTCGGAATTCACAACAGGGAGGCAAGGCAGAGCGGACACCCGAGCGAGGTTATCGAGCCGGTCTGGGGACCGGCGAAGCGCGATAAATATGGAGGAAACCTGGAGGTTCCGGGAACAGTTCATACGATTCCAAGTGACGATGGTTCCTCATTGTCACCACCACCAACTACGAGTTATGGAGGAAGTGATATTTCCTTTCCTCAGCGGACTCAATCTACCAATTATGAGGGGAGCATTTTAGCCATGCCACCCAGTGCGCTCCCTATGGACTATTTTTCGACTCCTAGGGCGGAAGCTGGAATTATTGCGCGAAGGTATATTCAGTCGGAGGAAAATGCCAGTCAATACGCGGAAAACGAAAATCAGGAGGGAATGAATGAGACCCAGAAAGTCCATACACCCATTCCGAGAATATTCGATATCAGCGATAGCAGCGATAACGAAGATGATACGATGACGGAGGTTGAGTGGAGGGATCAGGAGCCCTACATGACGCCAACAAAGAGGTGAAAAAAGCGCAATAAGGGGAAGGGAGTTAAGAGGCCAGTAATGCCCGAATGACCAATCCCGAATATGCCGCAGACCCCAAGCAGGAGAAAGTTGGAGGCTGATTGGGCCAAGCCTGCGGAGGCGGTGACCAATGAGGAAGGCGTAGCTAATCTGGAGGCTTTTATTAGTGAGTATCTTCGGAACACTAATGGGCTGAGGGATTTTATGGCTACCAATCAGTTGCATGATGAGCGATATGATGAATGATGCCTGAAGCAGGCGGATAATATGGCGGCAAGACAGAATCACACGGATACGGGGGTCACCTCCATTCGTAGGACGTCAGAGAAGATTCTGACCGAGGTTGGGTTGAGTAGGGAGTGTGACGAGGAGAGGGCGGATAAACTCGACCAGAGGTTGGAAAAGATAGAAAGAAAGGTGACGAAGTTAGCGCCAGTTAATATGGCCAAAACGATCGAGAATGCAATGAGTAATTGCATGGCAAAAATTGTGGACCAGTTGACCGATAGGATGGTTGAGAGGTTTGAGAATATGGCGGAAGAAAGGCGAACGAAGGACGAAATCCGAAGGGGGAAACAGATAGAAGCCACCCCGGAGGAGGAAGAGATGAGCGAGTTGGAATTTGAGCCCGGGGCGACCTTTTCAAGGGAGAAAAATGAGAAGGTTGAGAGAGCGATTCGGGCAGAAATGGAGGTGGATGAGCCAGCGCTGGAGCAATCCAAGCATGTGCCGGTGATTGCACCCGGAGGAGTTAGTCAAGAGTTTCCACGCCTGGAGGTGGGACAGGTTACGATCCTGAAGAAGAAGCCGGTGGTGCCAGCGGTGCCACAACAAAAGAGTAAGGAGGTGAAAAAACCGGAGGTAAAGGAGGTATCAAAGGGACCGAAGGCTGGGACTAAGAAGCCAGAGGTTAAGAAGCTGACCGAGAAGAAGCCGGAAGGAAAGAAACCGGAAGAAAAGAAGAAGGAGACGTGGGCGCAGAGAGCTGCAGCGCCGGCGCCACAGAAGAAAAATCCCGGACAAGCACAGCAGCAACAACAACGTCAGGGAGAAAATAAGAAGAAGGGGGAGGGCTTTACGGAGGTAAAAAGACAGCAGCAGAGAAAGGAGGAGATGAGGCCGGTCCCCCAAGGACAAAATTCGATGGAGAAGAGGAGGGTCATGTTTAAGAGGGATAACGGACTACCGCTTTCTCAGAAAAAGGATTTGGAGATTTCGTCGGAAGTGAATAGAGCACTTTTTGAGGCGAAGGTTCCGCATTTTGTGCGCATTCAAGGGGTTACAAAGAATACCCGAGGATGCTTATCGACGATTACGACCCCTGGAGCAACTGCTGAGATGCTGATCAAGTACAGGGAAATCGTGATCAAAGCAGCAGGAAAGGTGGACGCAGGTATTGTGGACATCGAAACGAATGAACTCTGGGAGAGAGTGAAGATGCATGGCATCAATTTCGACCGGTATTTGGGAAAGAAGACCGGAGGTGGACTGGAGAACTTGAGGCAAGAACTGCAGGCTGAGAACGAGGGGGTGGTGTTGCCCCTCGCTATTAGTTGGATTGGAGGACCGAAAGATGTGCAGAGGAAGTAGGCGGATGGAAAGAAAGCATCGACGGTTGTGTTTGCAGTCAAGGGGAGCAACATGGCTGAAAAAGTTTTGAAGGAAGGGTTGAGAGCGGCGGGAGTGAAGTATGACGTGGAGAAATTTATGACCGCCGGACCCGATTCCTTTTGTGGAGTCTGCAGCAGATGGGGACATGTTGAGGCAAAGTGTGGAGCTTTGAAGATGCCGGCTTGCATGTTGTGTGCGGGAGAGCATTTGACCAAGGACCATAAGTGCAATGTTGTAGGTTGCAAAGCTAATGCAGGACAGAACTGAAACCATACTGTCGACAAGTGCGTCAACTGTAAGGGGAACCATATCGCAAAGGCCAATGTTTGTGTCAAGAAACAGGAAGCCATTAAGACTGCGAGAGAAGAAAGGCGAACCTGGAAGGAAAGAGAAGGGGAATGCCGAAATGTGACAACGGATCAGCAGAAGAAGCCGGATTAAGTTGAGGATGGGGGACCGTCCACAGCAGAGGCCGAGAAGAAAGTTCCAGAGGAGGAACAGCCAGTAGAGGAGCCGGAGGTACAAGTTGTTTCGACACAAGCAACATCCGAGCCTAGCTCCAGCGCAGGGATCCCAGAAACCCCTATGAAGCTATGGTGAAGTGCATAATGCACAATTGCGGAAGAGGGTATGTGGCGACGATGATGGCATTGGAAAAAGGAATTGTTTGGGGGGCTGATGTGGTAATGTTGCAAGAGTTTTTTGAGAAGGAAGGATACCCCATCAGTCACCCAGGATATAGGTTGGTCAGAGGAGGAAGAACAATGACTGCGATAAGAAGAGACACACACCTGGAGTTTTCGGAAGTGGATAAGGGGGGGGAAGGGGACGTTCAGGTGTTTGATATAAGATACCCATCAGGGAGAAAAATGAGATTGGTGAATGTGTACGATCAGCAAAGACAAGAGGGGGGAGTGAGAAGTCAAGGCAGACCGGCACAATCAGCAAGATGGAGTGAGATTATGGAGCAGGATAAGATTCTCTTGGGAGGAGATTGGAATGCTCACAGTGATAGATGCGACCGGCAGTGCCCACCAAAAAGAGATGATCGTTTTCTCACCAATTTGATGGACGAGTACGATTTGATTGACGTTACGGATGGGGAAGAAACTCATACGTATACGAGAAATGGCGAGACTTTGGGATCGCTAATAGATTTCTTCATAACGAAAGCCTCAATGGCGGACAACTTGGAGATGGCTACAGATTTGGCAAGTACTTCGGATCATGCAATTGTGTGCGCCCACTTCAGATGGGATGAAGGGGAAGGAGCCAAAGTATCGAGAAAGGTTACGGGATGGGTTATCGATGGGCTCAAGTCGGAGGAGGAAAAAGAAAATTATGAAAAAGCACAAAACGAATGGAAGGACAAGAGCTCAAAGAGACCTGTTTTGACCGAAGAAAGCAGTGAAGAAGATTTACAAAAGGAAGCTGAGTGGATACAGCGGAATATTGCTAATCATCTTAATAGGTGCTGCAAAAAAGTTAAAGTTTGTGCGAGATCAAGGAGGTGGTGGAATGAGGAGATCGCAGAAAATAGAAGGATTTTGGGCTCGTTGAAGAGGGCCAGAGGAAGGGGGGAAGCGACGCAGGAACAAGTGAAAAAGCAGCGAAGCAATGTCCGACGAATAATCCGACAATCGAAAACAAAGATGTGGCAGGATTTTTTGTCCTCCGCAACGAAGGATCAGGTATGGCCGGCCTTGAGGTATACAAAACCGGGGGGCCAGCAAACGGTGAAGGCTTTGAAATCCAGGGATGGAGTGGTGGCGGAATCCTGGGAGGACAAGGCAGAGTTGATTAAAGAAGAAGCGTTCCCGAAACCTTTGAAGGGTGTGGAGAGAAAGGCCCAAGAAGAGGGAGGAGGAATGGGGAAGAAGATTACTGACGAGGACATCCGATTGGCTCTGTTCAATCAATCAGTGAAGAAGGCTCCCGGTCCGGACAGACTGGGGTTTAAGGCGATGAGGTTATTGTGGGAGTGGGATGCTCCGAGAATAATTGCAATTGTCAAAGTTACTTTTAGGTTAGGGATACACCCACGAGTTTGGAAGGAAGCGAAGGGGGTGGTTATACCGAAGCCAAATAAGCCAGATTACGGAGTAGCCAAGGCATATAGGGTGATTACGTTGTTGAATTGTCTGGGAAAAGTTGTTGAGAAGGTAGCGGCAAACGCAATAGCAGAGGAGTGTGAGCGAAGGCAGTTACTTCACGACAGGCAGTTTGGATGTAGAAAGTGAAGGTCAGCAATAGACGCGGTTGGAAGGTTGATGAAGAGAGTTGAAGAGGCGTGGGGGAGGGGGAATACCGCAGCAGTGCTGTTGATGGATGTTAAGGGAGCCTTTCCACACGTGGCAAAGGGGAACTTGATAAGAAGAATGGAAGAAATGGGGTTCGAAGCCGATCTGGTGAGATGGGTGGAGAATTTTATGGAAGGAAGAAAAGTGATTATGTCGATGGACGGAAGAGAAGGAGATATTATGGATGTGGAAACGGGAGTTCCACAGGGGTCGCCAGTATGGCCAGCTCTTTTCGTTATATACCTTTCGGGGTTATTCGGCGAAGTTGAAGAAAAAGAGAGAAAATGCGAGAGTGAGGGTATATCATTTGTCGATGATGTGGCATGGGTGGTAGAAGGGGCGGATGTGGGGGAATGCACACAGAGACTGGAGAGATGCACCGAAGGAGCAGAAATTTGGGCGAAGGAAAACGCCTGTCAGTTTGACATCGAAAAAACCGAAGCGATGTTGTTTACTCGCAAGAGGAGCAACAAAGAACCGAAGATGAAAGCTCGAGTAAGAGTGGGAAATCATGAGGTTCGATATAATAAGGAAGCGACAAGATGGTTGGGAGTGTGGCTGGATGATATGCTCACACTAAACGACCATACCAAAAGAACCCTGGCGAAGGCTAGGAAAGCACAGAACATGGTGAAATCTCTAATGGTTAAGAAGGGATTGAACCCGGGAAGTTGCCAAAGGATCCAAGTCGCGGCTGTTCAAGCGGTGATGCTGTATGGGAGTGAACTGTGGTGGCGAGGACAGAAAGATAGGGCTCAGGAGGTACAGAAAGTGTTGAATGAACAGGGCAGAAGGGTAACCGGATGCTTTAGGACGACACCTCAAGGAGCACTTATGAATGATGCAGGGTTGCGACCGGCAGAGCCTCATCTTAATCACCGTTTAAGGCGCTATAAAGTAAGGCGGATGATGATGCCCGATTGTAAGGGAGGAGGGCGAATGTTAGAAACGAGAGGAAGTGTTTGTCAGAGAGTGGAGGGGATTGATGAGTTGATCCCGGAGGAGTTTTGTGAACGGAGAATTTACGAAACGACAACACTACCGAAAGTTAGAAAGAGCCTGAAAGGCAAAGTGATTATACAGGAAGAAGAAGAGGCCAAGAGAGAAGCGGTTATGGAAAGGGAGGGCCTGGTTCTTTGGACTGATGGAGCGAGAAAAGAAGATGAGTGGACCGGATGTACTGTGGTATGGAAAAGAGAGAAGTGGGAGAAGAGGAGGATACATCTGGGTCGACAAAAAGAGGGATTTGATGCCGAAATGTATGCGATGTCGGAAGCAGTGAAAATTGCGAACGAGATAGCAGAAAAGGAAGGAGTGATGAGAGTAACGATTTTTACGGACTCCCAAGCGACTTTACGAAGAATACAATCGGACGAACCAGACCCAGAACAGGTGCTAGCATTACAAACGATGATATGGAAAAGCGAGTTGTTAAGAAAGAATACCCAGGTGGAATACCGGTGGGTACTCGCCCATAAGGGGGTCAAAGACAACGAAAAAGCGGACCAACAAGCAACGAAGGCGGCGTATAAGAGTCGAGGAAAAGTGACCGAGACACAAAACCCGCCGCCATATTTAAATTATGTTTCCTTCGCCCACATCAATCGGAGGTTGACCGAGTTGAAGTGGGAGGAAAGCAAGAAGAAAATACAAGAGATGGGGAGAAAGTCAAAGCACAGTTACCGGTATGATTTGGGAACAAGGGGAGATAACAGTGTGGTGATGGGATCTTGGAAGGCAATTGCAGCTAGGTTTTATCAACTTAAGACAGGACATGCTCTTTTGGGGAAATACTTACAACGTATTGGAAAAAGAAGAGATATGAAGGGCTGGTGGTGTGGGCATGAGTATCAAACGAGAGATCACCTGTTTAAATGGTGTAAAAGATGGAAACGAGAACAGAAGTGGCTTTGGGTTGATGGGCAAGAGGGGGAAAAAGGGTATGAGGGTATTCAAAAGGTGATGAAAAAGCCGAAGATTAGTTTGCCGATGTCTCTTGTTTTTGCGGAGGAAAAATGTTCGCGCGCACTGTTAGATTTTCTTTGTCATACAGATGTGGGCAGAATTAGCGGAGTGGTAGAGGAGGCGGAGAACTCAGATCACGAGGAGTCGAGTGATGGGGGGGTGTAAAAAGCTGATGTTGTTTTGTGTTTTGTGTGGCGGTTTCTTTTGTTTTTGGGGGGAGAGGAGTCGCGACTTTGCTTTTGCTTCTTTACGTTACGGAAGAAGTGGGGAGGAAATTTGTACGGGATATGCCATGGCCGCTAGCGGCCGAATGCAATATGATTACAAACAAAAAAAACAAACTTCAACATAATATTCACTGATATAATTTTCAATATTTCCACTTTTTATAGTCCTATCTAAAGAAATCCTATGAAAGACCAAATAATTCACCAATAAAAACAAATAAACTAACACAATAACAATTCCAAGCCAGGCAATCACTTTAACTATCTATATTGTTGATATCATCAATTATATAACATATTTCATCAGGAATAAAATGTAGATGTAGGAGTATTATCCAGTTTTAGGAGCATTTCAAAGAGCCTTTTGTATTTACACTAGATCTATACAGAACTAGAGAAACTAACCAAATTTCGATGTAATTCAGCTTGATATCTGCAATTTCATAGATGTGTACTTTAATAATAACTGTCTAGAAATCAAATGTGTTTGGCAGGTAATGTCATCAATTACTATAGAGCAAGAAACTACAGTCGGAATGAGAAATACAGATATACAGAATGCTGTATAGAAAGAGATACTCAGCAGGGGGTGAAACAGTAACAACTGAAAGGCAGATTACATCAACTATGAAATAATCATGGGATATGATTCCGGTATCCAAATTTGATCATGGGAGAGGATCTGGACTTTCAAAACACCCAAATTCTCAGTAGCACTGAATGGTGTTTTGCCAAGCTGGAATAGCTATTACGGCACAAGATAGATTATACTAATAGGAAACTTGATCAATCGCCAAAATCTAATTGATTTACTGGGGGGAATATGATAATGGATATTTTATCTTGTGTTCTCTCACTCTATCTCCTGCCTGACTCCCCCACTGCTTTACAGCTAGGGGAAACATATAGCCCAAGAATAGTTAAAATCTATCAATATATAGTTGAGTTTCTCTGTAAACCAGGATGCTCTATTTGGCTGCAAATTGGTACAGTCATAGTAGTATAGTATAATATTTTCCTTCTCCAACTATGACCCTCCTATTACCTTTTAATATGGGCCCACCTATTCTTTATTTCATTCCATGCTCTATAACACTAAGTAAATTCACCTTACATATATTTATTCCTTATTTGAATTGACAAGATACTGGGTGGTACAGTAAACAAAGAAGAGGGTGGGGAGATGCTACAAAGGGGTAGTTCTTAGCAGATTTCAGTATCAAACCAACTATACTATACAAGTTGTGTACATATTACAGCCCCACTATAGAGTTCAGAATGGGAAATGGAATTAAGAATTGGGAAATAACAATGGGTAGCTAATAGATGAGTATAAGGAGAATAGAGAGGAGAATAGCCTTCAGATAAATAGCAGAATGGAAATGTGATGGGTATTCCATGTAAAAATCATCCCATTTCATGCCAAGACTGATATCAAACTACAATCAGCTGGGTATTGTATAATAACTGGAGATTAGGTGATGCAATTCTGTATGTACATAATTATGCTGAGTAAATATTGCACTTTTACCATGCCCAACCAGAATATACTTTGAATTGGCTGAGAACAATTAGTAGCTGCAATTATCTCTGTGTGTTAGTAGAGTGAAATACAATATGTAATGTCTAATACCATATAGAGTATTATTGCTATTGATTTGGTAGTACATCCATAAATAAAGTAAATAATTTAATATCCCTGTACCAGTAACACGATTTGGGCCCATATACAGATCTGCTTTTACACTTATGTCACTTCAGTGCAATCTAGCCAAATCCCTGTAGCAGAAATCAATGTACTCAAAATATCATAAAATGTATACATTTCATTTCATTTGGATGTAAGACAATAAGCATCAATGCAGTCCTTACACTTCGTTGATAGTTTTATATTGTCTTTACTATCACCGCTATATCTGTTCCAGCTATTCATGAAACATTGTACTCTAGTTTTCATCCACAGTGGAAAATATATATCTAGTACCTTTTAGCAGATGGGAAAGAAGGGTGCGCCTGGTTATAAGCTTAGTAAGCAGTTAGAACAAGTTGAATTGTATTACAAGAGCCAGGCAAGAATCTGTTTGTAAAGTTGGGTCATGTAAGGAACTTTTATTTGTGAATTGAGATTTAGCCAGCAGATGGTTATATACAAAGGAGAAATGAAAGTCCAACTAGTTACTGGTACTTTTTTGGTTTGCTGAGTAATCTAAATAGATTATAAGAATATTGCAGAGGCTGTCTCCAGTATCCAGTGAAATGATATTAAGTATTAATTCAGAATACAAGCTGCGTATCACAACACATTCAGACTTGGTGAGCCATTTCATCAGCTACGCTGTACTGGTTGTAGGTATTAACAACAATCAATATATCAAGCCCTGTTTTGTATTCTCTAGAAAGATATGTAGAATGAGCTCCACCAGCACCAGTACTCTGATTGTCTGAAGGGTATGTTATACTTAGTCCCAGTAAATCCGAACGACTCAGAGGGCAAATTATAGACATCATGGTAACATTGATATTTTCTACCCATACCAAGATTGTAGTCCCAAAATTATCAGCCACACTGCCACATGGATGGGGTAATGTTCACCTTTTTCCGATTTTCCACTTCTTGAAAATTGTTTGAAACTGCTGCAAGCAATTATATGATTCTCCAATCTCCATTGGATTGGTACACTGCTCCGACAACCAAATTTCATGATTAAATGACAACGTCATCTGATCAACCATGCTGCTGCTAATATACAGACATATTTTCATCAGCAGCAGTAACTTTATTATGGATATTCTCTTGACTCAGCATGTCTGGCCAACGATTGCCGGATTCTGTTAGCAATTCTAGTACTACTCTTGTGAATTAGAAGACAAAGTAGGGATTCTGAAGCTCTCACTCTTATGATCGCTGTTATTAACATTAGACTTATTGTTATCCAGCTTCCATGCAAGCAACGAAATGCAGCACATTCTTCACATCCAATTCAATTCATAAAGGCAAGATTAGAATTCAAATGTTTGATACACAATAAAGTGTAACTGTCTTCCTGAATGTAAGTTTTGTTGTATGGTGGCGTGTGCTTGAGTAGTTGAGTGTGTGCGGGCGTATGCAACGGTGTGTCTATTGTATCGTGTAACGAAACATGTTGCATCGACATAAGGTCGATCGATGACTAATGGTGCTATCAACAAAAGAGGCAAGTTACATCATAGTCCGTGGCATAGTAATATCTGTACTTCCAATTAGCTCAACACTCCTCCAGGATGGCTAGCACGTCCGTTTCAAACAAAAAACAGTATACAAAACAGAAGAGGAGCCAATCAAACAACGTCGATCACCTTCAGATGAACATGCCCAATCAATTCACTTTCCGATGGCATTCCTGAGGCCATTTCAAATTCCAATCCCAATACCATTTCCATAATCATTTCCGAGACGAGGTCCAAGACCATTTCCGAAGCCATTTCCGAGTCCAATTCAGCTCATTCCCATTGTAGCACACTGCTTCAAGAAGGCGGGCTTCAGCAGTGGCTTTGTGAAGCAGTTGGTGAGCATCTCAGCAGTCAGTACGTAGCTCAAGTCGATCTCTCCATCACTAGCCATATCTGCAGCAATATAGCACTTGGTCGCAATGTGTGCAACTGCAGTTCCATGGAAGATTCTGTTCTTCATGCTTGCGATCAGTGACTGTGAATCGGAGAACACATGAGGAATTGTGGGGATGCCGAGCTCGTTCAAGAGATGCGAGATCTGTGTCAGTCTCATGCAGCCTACTCCAAAGACATAGTATTTCGCATTGGTCGTGGACTGGGCAGTAGACTTCTGCTTTCTCGATCTCCAGTCAACTGCTTCTCCGAAGGTGATGACCAGTCCACTTGTTGATTAATAGTCATCCGGGCATCCAGCGTAGTCCGAGTGGATATAACATCTAAGTGGGCCTTCTCCTTCCAGTGCTCCTCTGAGTACTCATCCGAAACCCAGTCGCCAGTTCTTCGTGCTGTTGAGGTACTGGAACACCTGCTTGAGAGCTACCATATCCTTGTTGCTCAGGTCGTGATTGTACCGGCTGAGTACTCCGATGCCATATTCAATATCGGCCCGAGTGGCGGTCATCGCGTACATAAGGCTTCCGATCATTGATTGGCATATGGTCAGATCGCAGGCTTCTTCGTCGGGCTTCCTCTTATAAAGCTTTATTGCCATTGGCGTGACAACTGGCCTGGACTTGTCCATTCTGAACTTCGCCAAGATCGTCCGAATATGGCTGTGCTGATGGATGTCAATTGTGTAATGCTCCCGATTGGGTTCGATGTTCATACTGAGATAGAAGGAGACACTCCCGAGATCATGCATCCGGAACCTCTTCTTCATGTGATCCTTGATCTGCCCAATCAACTCCTCATTAGCAATGATAAGGAGATCATCGACGTACAGAACGACTGGGGCAACTATTTCTTGATCCTTAGTATGGAGCAAAAACAGTCCTCCGTCGACGCGTGATGTCACGAACCCCATGGAGATCCCAAAGTGTTTGAATGTGCCGTACCAAATGTGCGATGACTGTTTCATGCCATGCAGATACTTTTTCAAGCGAAGTACCATCTTCCGTGAAGTCTTTGTTAATCTCCTTGTTTGGAGCAAATGAAAATATCCCTGCGGTGGGTGCATATGGATCTCTTCCTCCAAGCAACTCCCACGAAAGCCGTGCACACGTCCATTTGCTGAATCTCGAGATCGTGCTTGGCAGCGATCACGAGTGCCAGCCTAATGTGGCCCAGGCGAGCAGTCGGTGCATATGTAGCCTGGTAGTTGATGCCTTCGATTTGGTGATTTCCTCCACAGACTAGCCAGGCCTTGAACCGCTGCACATTGCCTGCTCCATCGCGCTTGATCTGGTATACCCAGTGACTTGGAAATGCCGTTCTCCATTCCTGAGGCTTTACGAAATCTCGCAAGACTTGATGCTGACCAATTGCATCGAGCTCTCCTTTCATCGCCGTATCCCATTTGTCGGCTAGCGGAGACTCGGTTGCTGCTTTGTAAGACTTTGGATCGTCGATGCCATCTTTATGATCGTCAGTGATCGCAGCTGCGGCGTAGATGGGAATCGTATCCTCGAATTCCTCATCTTCGAAAGCCAATTCTGCAGACTCTGCCAATGGCTCCTTTCCCGCACAGTTCCGGCCCCTACCTTCGGCCGGCGTCTTCCATGAATCTCCAAGTGACGTCTCAAGGCCAGCCAATTCTCGTGACTTCAATGTCTTTGGCTTCGGAGGCTCCGGAGGTGGATCTTCGTCCAATGACTCATCGGATTGACGTTCGGTTGGTTGCTTCTCTGTGGGTTTGGGTTTGGGTTCCTTGATCACATCCCTGTAGAAGTGCTTGTTTAAGATCGCGTTGTCTGCAGCATTTGGTGCTGTGTACCGCTTCCCTTCTCTGAATACCACATCTCAGGAGCGGTGAAGTGTCTTGGCGAATGGATTGTATACGAAGTACTTCTTAGTCGATATGCTGTACCCAATGAATCTGCCAGGAGTGGCTCTGTCATCCAGCTTCTTTCGTTTCTCTTTCAGAATGTGGACACAAGCCAAGCATCCGAACACACAGAGATGCTTCAATGATGGCTTCCTCCAATGCCAGGCATCGTACGGAGTCTTGCCGACTACTGATCGCATCGGAGTGCTGTTCTTGAAATAGACCGCCACGGAGACTGCAAAGGCCCAGTTCTTCTTCGAATGTCTAGCATCGTCCAGTATGCATCATACGCGCTCCATGATCACGCAGTTCGCCCATTCGACTACTCCATTAGACTGAGGAGTGTAGGGAGTAGTCGTTTTCTTTAAAATCCCTTCTGATTTTAGGTATTCTGCGAATTTCTTGGAGATATACTCACTGTCTCCATCAGTACGAAATAGCTTCACTTGCTTGCCTGACTCCTTTTCTCTAAGAGCCTTCCATTATTTGAATTTCTCTAGGGCTTCCGACTTGTACTTCAATATGTACTCATCTGTATGCCTCGTGGCATGGTTGATGAAGAGCAGCATATATTGACCTCCTCCGATGGCTGTTTCCAGGGGACTGCATAGGTCCGAGTGCACGAACTGCAGTGGCTCGGTGGCACGGGAAGTTGTGTTCGGAGTGAAGGGTTTTCTCGTCAATTTGCATTTGATGTAACTCTCGCAATTGCACTACCGGGTCATCTTCGGAGTGTCGGTGATCGTTCGCACAATCTCCAAGGCTTTTAGACTGACGTGTGCCAGGTGGCGGTGCCATAACATCCGCTTCTCTGCATCATGCCAAGATGCATGCCCACTTGTCTTAAGTGCCAGCAGGCAGCTGTCGTCGATATCAGTATATTCGGTCGATTCCGGAGATCGATCCAGAATGAATTGCCCATCGACCTGAGGTGCAGTGGCAATCAACCTGCCATGGCGATTGTTGAGGTTGACACCGTAGTGATTCACCGGTTCGACTTTGACGTCCTTGTCCATGATCTGAGATTGTGAGATGAGATTGAACGACTCCGGCAAATGCACTACTTCATGGAGTATGATCGTTTCCGTCTTGCCATCTGGTAGTGGACAAAACAACCTAACACTTTCATATCCGGATGCAAAACATGTGACCGCATCGTATCCCTTCACCTCCTTTGTATTCAGAGGATATTTGCTGTAGGTGTTGAACATTGATCGATGGCCGGAGATGTGAGTCATGCATTTGCAATCAATGAACCAATCACTGGCTGAAGCATTTGAGCTAGCAACCATCCAATAGTTCTCGATCGACGTGGTGAGAGTCGAAGTAGCCGATGCTTGGGCTGCTGTATCGGCAGTGTTTGGTGGATCGCTGCGTTTCTTGCTTAAGCCGTTTTTGGTGGTATGCCCTGGCCGCTGCCAATAAAAGCACTTCCGGAAATCCTTCTCTTTCCTATCATTCTTATTATCACTCTTATCCTCTCTCTTATCCCTGTTTGGACTTTTGCTGCCCCTACCGGTTTTATCGCAATTACCACCAGTACCACCTTTGCCACCCTTCTTTGCAAAGAGCAGAGTATCTGGAGCGAGCCCATTCTCTCTCTTGATTGCAGCTTTCATTTCGACGAGCTTGGTGACGATCTCATTGGGCATGGCGGTCATCTTTGCGTTTTTGTCCGTCATGAGCTCCATGGAGACTTTCCACTCGTCGTTCCTTGGGATTCCGCGAAGGAGGTAGATGATGTGCTCTTGCTCACTCATCTTGCCGATTGTCATTGCAGATTCCGTATCGGCATCAGTGTCAGTGGTCGATAGCCCAGGGCAGAGATTGTAATCCTTGACTTTCTGATCGATCCGTGATGCGTAGTTGTCGGCATCTCCGCAGTCGTGTAGCTTGATGCTCCAAAGGTCTTCTCGAATCTCGAAGATGTTGAATGTCAACTTTGACTTGTAGGCTAATGCTAGCTTTTCCCAAAGGGTCTTCGCATCGTCGATGACCATATATACATCTTGTATCCTCGGTTCCATGCCAAGCAGGATGGTCGATCTGGCAACACAATGGCGATTAATCCAGTCTTTGAAAGCGGCCTTCTCTGTAGCGGTCATGTTTGGTGCTGGCTCTTGCAGCTTGTCGTTGTATCCATTAATGATACCATACATTTCCTTCTGTTTGAGAAGTAGGGCCATCTCAGTTACCCATGGCGCATAGTTTATGCCATTGAACCTGGTGATGGTGATCGTAGTCGAACTCATCTTGAATCGCAATAGTCGGTCATGGTAGTCTCTCGGACTGTACGGGTGACGTCCAGAGGCCGCCATCAGAAGTACGGAGTGGTGCGGGGTAATTGCATAGCCTGTCGAAACGCTTCTGGCTGACGATCACTTCCACTCGAGAAACGAAAGTGGAAGTGTTGATCGTTGGTTTCCTTTTTGAACGCAAGGGCCCATAACCTGTTGTACGGTAGCGTGTGCTCGAGTAGTCGGCTGTGTGCAGGCATATGCGAAGGTGTGTCTATTGTATCGTGTAACGAGACACGTTGCATTGACATAAAGTCGATCGATGACTAATGGTGCTAACTACAAATGAGGCAAGTTACATCATAGTCACTGGCATTGTGATATCCGTACTTCCAATCAGCTCAACCAGTTTTGTTTCAAGTTGTGCTTGATTTATTTGAGCATAGTAATTTCTCACTTACCTGGCGGTGGGTTCCAAGTTAGTGAAAGAAGAATACAGTCATGCCATGAATCAAAAGTATATATATGAGTAAGTATCGAATTCAGCAAAATACAATAATGGTAAACAGTATAAAGAAGTAGTACTTGGTTAGTGAGAATGTAGTATGAGACCAATCAGAAACAGATTTAGCAGAGTCAATTTATGTTATCCATATCTGAATTGTGGACTCTAGCGTTACATTCTGATTTGCAAAGCGGCAGGTGTACTGGAAGAGAAGAAATCCTGATAATCATCAGCACAATGAAAAACAGTCCAGAACCTACATGCAAACCTTCCAGATACTCTGAGTTTCCTCACCAGCATATGAAAGTGATTCCAGATGCATTCAGACCCTCTGAACCTAGAGTAAACTGTACTACAATACTGCAAAAGCATACTCTGATGCCCCTGAATGAATTCCAAGTTATGGAAGTTATGTTTAGATTCAATACAACGTTCCTTATAGGATCATATATTGCTGGAGCAGCTGAACATGCTGCCCATATAAGCAAGAGAACTTGACAACAGCAAAGTCCTTTATACAGGTCAGCAGCTGATCTTAAATGGGGGAATGTATTTCCACTACAGCTGTTCTTACCATTCTTGGCTTCATAGCCACAATTTATTTCATCTATTATACTCGTCTCAGTTAGACAAGTGTTCTAGAATCACCAGATAATTTGCAACAGTATAATATGCAATGTAGGACGCATCTCAGCCTATATATACATCTATATTTAGTACATTAAGCAACACATGATACTGAAGTAAAATAGCAGGACCACCTGGAGATGGCGATGGATTTGACTGAGAGATGTACTTGGAAGTTGGAATTGGGTGAATAGGAAGGCATTGATGAAGTGAACTTAAAGATATACTTAGAGGTACGAATGAAGCAAATTTGAATTTTCACTTCAAGGCTATGATGAAGTGACTTCAGAAATACACGGCAAGGATAGTATCATGTAGATGCTGAGATTGCAACTTGAGTTCAAGATGGAGTAAACAGAACGATACACTACCAGACTATGATAATGTGAATAGTGTGCTACATCTAGGGTTAGTAATTGAGCTACTTCAGTGATGTACTGTTAACTTATTATTGAGCATGTACAAAGTTGCATGTATTGAATGTGATCGTGTGAACTTAAAAATCTTCGTTGAGACCTTCATTCAACAAGTTTGTAAATGCACTTTGTGTGCAGTTATCAGGTGAAATTGAAACTGTACAGACAGGTGGTTATGGTTATTTAGTAGATAGTTAATCAGGAGGGAGATATGACAGGAGCTGATACCCAATGCATTCATTAACACTTAGTTGTAGCAATGCAGAAAGTTCAACAATGTCTGCTGAGAGATGAGAAATGAGAGACTTGCTAGTAGTGGAAGACAGTCACTCTTGGGTTAATTCAATTTTTGTTTTTAAATCATATTTAGGGCAGAGAGAAATTATCAGGAATTGCTTAACTTGATGTTGTCAGGAAATTGTACAGCAGGAGAGGCCAAATATTAAGATAATGGATCAACATGAGACAAGATTGGGGATGTAACCATCATACATTGAAGATTCGGTGATGGTGGTATCTAGGCCAATATACATGGCTGATTCAACACACACAACTCTGATTTTGGTGGGTCAGAACCACCATATACTGTATTGTAAACCCAATCAGGTTTGTCATCCCCTAATATCCCATATCCCCTCATATCCTTCCTTATTATACCCATCATTATCCCAATTATTGCCTGTTTTAGTTAGAACTTTATCGCTTCAGGAGTACATAAAGATGAATTATTGCATTCTATATTCCCAAATCAAAATGTACTGTTACTGTCTGCGAACTGCATTCAGCAAGGATTGATTGTCTATTGCTTACAGTGTGTCTCTCATTATTCGTACTAAATTTTGCTAACTTGTATATATAGCAATCTGTCTACATACTGAACTGCGAAGTCATATGAAGTCATAGTCCCAAGATTGTGAATGAGGCAATCAAAAGCATTGTATTTTCTATTTCATTTCTCTTCCAATTGATTGTCATTCGATGCACCACCTCCATGAATACTACTCTTCTTTCTCCATCTATGCCTCCAAGTGGATTTCAGAATTCACCCAATAACAACCCCCAAACTGCATTTCAAAGTTTACTGAATGACATTATCAAAGTGCATCTCTAAGTTTTTTCTATCTTCCCCTCCAAGTCTCTGTTTATGTATTGCCCAATCCAGAAAATAAGAGTCAATGGCATGTCAATGATTGTTGGTCTTGTGTTTTCATTAATCTAAGTGGCAATTTGATACAAACGTTCATGAAGAAGGTATAGGCTACATGTGTAAGTTAAAGGGAAAGTGACACACTCCCTGTGCCATTCTGAAAATAAGCGTCAACAGAACGTGAACAATGTTTGGCCTTGTATCATGGTTACTCTATGTGGCAATTGGTTGCAGACATTTATAAATGACATGCAGGCTGCCTTAATAGGCAAAAGAGAAAGCGACAAGCTCCCTGCCCGATTCTGAAAATGAGTGCCAACAGTGTGTCAAGGATGTTTGGTCTTGTAAGTTAGGTAATTGATCAGAGACTAGGTTGTTGTAATGCATGCTGAAAGTATTGGCCGTCCGAATGTACAAAAGAGCTAGGTACAACCTCACTACTATCTCCTAACAATGAGCATCAATGCAGTGTCAATGATGATTGGACATGTTAGTCAGGTAATTCACAAGTCACTTGGTAATTGTAATACATCAGCACAGTACTGGTCACCTTCATAGGCTGAAGAGAAAGCGTTACACTGCCTGCCCAATCTTGAAAGTGAGCGTACATGGAGCATCAACAATTTTTGGCCTTGCATCCTGGTTGATCTTATTGTAATGTGGCCATGCAAGTCAATGTATGCAGTTGTGACCGGTAATATAGACTAAAACGAGCATTATCACTTATTTGCAGAATTGAAAATCACTCAAGTTGTGATCATTCAGGAGGCTGTCGCGGCAGTGTTGCTTGCCAATCCGACAATAGAGGCTGTCAACTCCTGGTTTATTAATGTCTGTAATCATTCACCACATAGATTACGCAAGATGCTAGACCCAACAATCAGTGTTACTTGGTTGATGTTTATTATCAAGATACGGTAGAGAGTCTGTATCTATCTCACGTGTCTGGAAAGGCAGTCAATACAATGATTATGTATAACAGTGATGAATTCACCATCTAATCAGCTTATTTACAGGACCAAAAGTCGTTGATATTCTGTTGATGCTTATTTTGTAATGGGCATATCCATAATGTCCAACCATTCACATTGGCATGGAATATCAGTAATGGTCATTTTGCAGCCATTCTATTCTCTTCACGTACGTTCTCTTTTATCACTACATTGTTCTTTAATAATGCAAATAAATATATGCTGGAAAATATACTATAAAGTGTCCCCTAATTGTAGATAATGATAATACTCAAAAATCCCATTCCCTTCTATCAATCCTTGTCTTCAGTAATGTTATTAATGAGTGCGGGTAACCAGCCAGGGGTTGGGGTTCAGACTGCTAACATGGTTTGGTTTGGTTCCAGACCTGTCCAAAAACGCAACCTGCTACTTCTTGGTTGTCCAAACTCATCGACGTACCCGTCAACCTGCCATCTTTGTCAGGTTCAGCTAGACCTGTCCGTTCCAATCCCCGGTTCTGGTTTTCAGGGTTTTCTATTCATGGCCGCATTCATATATCCTTCTGCTAATTGCAAAACATTAACTTACATACGTCATTGTTCTTTTCTAATCTACTGGCCATCATTATAATCGATATCAAGAGAAAAACACTTTCTTCCCCATCCTGACAATGAAAGTCAACAGCATGACAACGATTTTTGGTGTTGCATCTTGTGTAATCTGAGTGGCGATTGGATGCAGATGTTTATGAATGATGTAAAGCTTGCAATGATAAGCAAAACAGAATGCAACATGCTCCCTGCCCAATTCTGAAAATGAGCATCAATAGAGCATCAATTATATTTGGCCTTGCATTATGGTTGATCTGTGTGGCGATTGGTTTCAAACTTTCATCAATAACATATCGGCTGCTGGCACAGGCAAAAGAGGAAGCGATATGCTCCGTGCCCGATTTTGAACATGAGCGTCAATAGATTGTTAACAATTATTGGTAATGCAAGTCAGGTAATTGATCCAAGACTTGCTTGTTGTAATGCCTACTGAAAGTATTGGCCGCCATGATGGGCAAAAATGCCAGGTAAGATATCACTACTATCTGCCACAAATGTGCGTCAATGAAGTGTCAACAATTTTTGATCTTGTAAGTCAGGTAAATAAAGAATGATGTGGTCGTTGCTCTACATAAGTACTGTACTGGTCCCCTACATACTCCAAAAAGCAAGCGACATGCTCTCTGCCCAATCCTGAAACTGAGCATCAATGGAGGGTCAATGATTATTGGTTCTGAAAGTCAGGTAATTACATCGTGAATTAGTTGTTGTTAAATATGATTATTGTATTGGCTGCTATTCTGGAGAACAGAAAACTCTACATGCTTCCTGACCCATCATGACAATTACCATCGACGGGGCAACAATGATTATTGGTTGTATATCCTGGGTAATCAAAGTTGCGAATGAGTATAGACATCTATAATCTGGGAGTCAGTAGCCTGGATAGGCAGATACCCAAGTGATGTTCCCGTGATGGCCTGGTGGACAATTGCAACTGAATTCATTTTCAAATCTGCAACTAAGTAATCGTGAGAGTATTGGAGTATAAAAGCAGTCAAAACTTCATATATAGACATTAATAGCCACATCGTGTTTTGATTATCCGTGATGCAAGGCGAATAATAGATGATAATGAGTTGACACTCATTTTGCCACAGGTGTATCCGCAATATGGAACCTTTCACTCTGCCATAGAATATCTGTACTGGTCTTGTGGCAGCCGTTCAATTTATTTTATGTATGTTCTCCGGTATCACGATACTACTCTTCAATGATGCATATAAATATATTCTTTAAAATAGACTTCAAACTGTCCGCTAAGTGTAGATAATGATAATACTCAAAAATTCTATTTCCTTCAATTAATCCTTCCCTTTACTTGCTGGTTCGCTCGAAAGGCTCCTTTTGTCTGCAATATGGATATTAGCATGATTGCCACACAGCAAATAGTATAGTAACCAGTGGATGGTCCTTCATCAGTCAGCAAATCTGGAATGAAATCTTTATTCCGCTGATGATCCTTGGCATATGTATTACAATTGAGTTATTGAGTGGTGGGAAGTGGAGTATGTATATACTCATATTCTGGTCACGCACCTTCTATTTGGGAGCTTTGACTTCCCTCACTAGCAAGCAGGTGGTGCAGGTGGAGTTCTGGGCAGAGGTGGCGTCAGTTGTGGTGGATGTGCACCCGTTCCATTGCACCTCCAGCTTGTCTGTGGAATTCTTCCTGCGCTCTGTTGGCAAGGAAGGCAGCCGTCAATTTGATTTGCACTAACCATTGCTGGGTGTCTGTCTATTGCAGCCTTTACCTTGTTATGCATAGAAAATCCAACACCTCACTTCTTCCCTTCTCAGACTTTGGTGAGAGGTTTCTTCATTAGTTGTTGCGCTTCCACTTTGGCAGTGCACTGAAACCTTCCTTTGGGCCTTTTGGCCATTTTCATCGCAAGGCACATGTTAGACTGTTCTAGCTGTACCCAACCTCATTGCCTTGCCAAAGTAGCTGACATGTTGAATACCTACAACAAATTAGTTGCAGCTTCTAGAAGTGACATTAGGCTATTACCTCAACCATATATGACTCCGCAGCCTTCTCTGAAGTCTTTTAAACATATTTTGTCCTCTGCCGGTGATGTTTATCACGAAATTTGTACCCAAAAATCCCTGAACTTACAAAATCATGATGCTCAATTTTGGGGACACTGTGGATAAATGACTTGGGTGACCATGGCAGTTTGCCATTACGGGTAGCGATGAATTGGTCACATCGCTCTCTACATACACCAACTGTATGTCAAAAGATTAGTTAAGGGCCGTCTTGTTGGATTTGGAGTAACTCACATCGGATAGCATGCTGCTTATTCATTTTGCGGTGTCCATTATAACTTACCATTTTGACATGAGTATTGTGGGTCATATTTTCAGTGGCTGCAATGGCAGTGTTGTGGTGGACAAACTGGTGTCTGTGTTGCTGCTGTGTCTCAGCTGAAGATGCATGGGATGAAGCGCCAGTGATTTGGCTCGATTCAGATCCAATCACAGCTGTTTGAGATATTTGTGTCGCCAGGACTTGATGTTGTGGAATGGTGAGGAAGATGAAAATGAAAAGAAGTGGGAAGTCCTGAGCAATATATAGATAGGTAGAAGTCAAAAGGCAATGAGTGACAGCGAACTTCCATGTTCTATTTGGTAGAAATCCTGCAGCATATAGCTGCAGGTTACAGGCGATTTAAACAGTCCCGCAATGTGCTGTAAGCCGGTCCGTTGTTGTTTGTTTGTTTACAGGGATATATTGAGGTGAACAACAGCTGAAATCTGATATTTGATAGATATCAGAAGGAGATTCTTCGACAGAATGGACGACTGGTGATGTTTGTCTCCAGACATCCCTGGGACCTTACATGAATCAAATGCTAACCATAATGTGATGATATATGGCTAGGATGACTATTCCCAATGAAGTGACAGTCAAAATGCAGATTTGGCTTGTTCAAGTTGAATAAATCTACCAACCTTGACACAAAAGTTGCAGCTTGCCTTCATGTGGTCCGCATCTTGCAACATCCAACATCTCACCCTACAACAAGGTCAATACAAGACACAATTGTAAACGCTCTGAAAAAGGACTTTTCACCACTTCTGGTAGGCAAACACAGCAGATAGACCAAGTAATGCACCCAACACCATCATCAAGTAAATGTAGGCCAGAGTGGCTTGAAGGCAGAAAGGATCCGTGCATTGGGAGAGTTGAGTAGTTTACCATTCTAAAAGAGGCTCTCGGCAGAGAAAAGATGGGAGATGTACTTTTCCAGCCACCAAGAGAAAGAGAGACAGATTAATGATTATATGGATAGAGAGATCGCTGGGGCAAGAAAGCGAGATGGTGACGCTGAGACTGCGCTTATGCAAGAGCAAGGAGATATGAGAAATGCTGAAAATGTACAATCCACAACCAGCATGCCTGAAAACATATTGGAGGAGATGTTGAATACTGTCAGAGACAGTCTGAGCGATGTTGCAAGTTCTGATGACAAGGAGGCTGGGGAAGACGAGGAAAATGATAAAGAAGATACAGAGCTTGGCAAGGTGAGCGAAGATAATAAACCTGGCTGGGTCATGGGCACAATCTGTAAAATGGTACAGCAGAACATGGAGAGTTTTCGTCAGAAGCGGATTAGACGTGACAAACTGCCCCAACCAGAAAGGGGGGTCACGGCCGACTACATCCTTGAGAGAGATATGAAGGATGGAATGGCCAAATGGATGGTTCTGGCAGTTGTAAAGCCCCAAACAGACAAGACTGCAGTGACACCGTCACCGGCAACATTTGGAGAGCTTATTCATACTCTTGTTATCGTCTTAGGACAATCGCAGATGCCACAACGTATTCGAAATCCACTCAACTCCGGCCCCGAGTCCGCCCGATGGTGGAGTGGCCAATGTGGCCTTGTCAGTCTGTATATAAGGAGACCGCTAGAGTAGGGAGAACGATATCGCTTTTGGACTTTCTCACAGTTCCCGCTACCATTTTCAACAGGTTATGAGCCCAGACAGCACAGCGCTTGAGTTAGTCTAAGACTTTCACCCCCATTCCTTTCCAAGGCTACCTCACCGGTAGACAGTCTGTTCTGAGCTTCCCACCAGACTGGGAATGCTACATCTAAGTCACTTATCCAAGTGCACTTCTGGTTTATGTTCCAAGGTCCACTCCAGACCTTCTGTTTTGAGATTGTTTCAATCTCCTTTGCTCTGACCACTACAGGATCGAAGGTCTCAATCTCCAGTCTCTGACAATGAAGTACTTGCGGCATTTCTTCTCTCTTCTCCAAACTTCTTGTTCAGTTGGTAGCGGTGCTTCCAGCGGTGGTGCTCGTTGTGCAACCGCCGGTGATAGTGGTGCCGCCACTTAGATCACCCCTGGTCACTTACTGTGCTATGGTGAGTTCCGGCACAGAAATACTTCACGAAGAAAATTTCTTCTAGCTCCCCAGCCAGGTGTTCCGATCAACTGGTGTCCCGATCAACTGGTGTTCTGATCAACTGGCACTTGGCATCCCATTCAATTACATTCCGATCAGTCCTTTGACCGAAGGATTTCGTATATAAGGACCTCTTTCAACCCCCTTCTTGCTTCTCATCCAATTCATCATATCCAACTAATTGTCACTTATTCCCATTCCACATTGCTTCTTCTATCTCCCCTTCGCTTTTACTATCACATCCCTCTATTACATATTGCTCATGATTACTTCTGATCTCTCTGCTCTCGCTTCCATTGGCTTCAACAAGCCCCTCGGCTCTCAACCAGATTGTCGGAATTGGCTACTTGCTGCCACCGACATCTTTGTGGAGATTGATTGGCTTGCACTGATCGAAGGCAAGGAACGTCGACCTGCTGCCACCAAGGATGACACTGGATCGGCACCAACTTCCTCTACTCCATCTGCTTCCACCAGCTCCTTTCCCCTCATAGACTCCAAGCTGGTAGAGAGCCAGCAGATATGGGATACAAAAGCCACCAAGATCTGTGGACTTCTAGGACAAATGCTTGATACCAATCATCGAGAGATGTACTCTACTGAGCCTGATCCGGCGACTCTGAGGAAGATGCTGAATGAGCGGTACCAGGGGAAGGACAAGCAACGAATCTCATTCCTCAGGAGTGAACTTTCCAAGGTACAGTACCAGGGGGAAGATATGTCGGATTTTATCTCGATATTGCAGAAACTCCTCAACCAGCTTCCCAGTGCTGGGTGCACAGCCTATGAGGACAATGACAAGATCTTCCTCTTGCTCAACACTCTACCAATGGAGTACCACCCCTTCAGAACGAGCATCACAACGCTGAGTCTCTGACCTTCGACGAGGTATCATCCAGACTGATTCTGAATCATCAGAAGCTCGCTGGGGGGAAGGCAGCATCCAGGTGAGGAGGAGTTGCTTTCTGTACAGAGAATGGGAAGCCATCGAAGGTGGCACACAATCAGCGGCGGTGGAACCGCTCCAAGGACACTTGCAGCTACTGCCACTTCAAGGAACACTGGGCGAAGGACTGCAAGAAGAAGATTGCCAGGGAGGATCGAAGGGGCCAGGAGTCTGCCAACGCGAGGCAGGCTGTTGCTTGGCTGGCCCAGGTCAATGCACAGGATAATGCATACTGTTCTCCTCCCACTCTGGATCGATGGATTGTTGATAGCAGAGCCTCACACCATATGACCTCCCAGCAGGGTCACTTTATCACCTACTATCCTGAGTCAACCACAGTCACTCTGGCCAACAACAGCATTGTGAAGGCCGCAGGTAGGGGAGATATGGTGCTGCTCTTACCCTCTGGAGACATCACACTCAAAGATGTGCTCCATATTCTGTCACTTGGATTCAGCTCGCTTCTATCACTTCATCTGATCCACCAGTCTGTGTGCCAGATTGTATTCAACCTGCCAGGTTCAGGACCACCCAATGGAGATTTCGAGGCAGCTGATCATGTCATGCACATTTTGAATGGTCCTGATATCATAGCAACTGCGACACTGATTGGCCACTCATATGTGCTTCACACCAAGAGGAACCTGGTTGTCCATGCTGCTCTCGCCACAGCCACGGTGCCCATCAGATCATTGCCCATTCAGTATCCCTCGCGGAAATGTGCTGATTCACTGTTCCAATGGCATCTACGCCTTGGGCATATTGGATTCGAAGGAATCAAACAGCTGGCCAAGGACCCAGTCTCTTGCATCAAATTAAACTCCCCCGCCATTGAGGCATGTGCTGCATGTCCGCAGGGGAAGCAGACCCAACATCCATCATCCAAGCCTGCACAACGGGCCTCAAATACTCTCGATATAGTCCACTCTGATTGCTGTGGACCAATGACTTCTCAATCTTTTGGAGGAGTGAAGTATTATATCAGTTTCAGGGATGATGCGACATCTTGGACGGAATTGGAACCCATCAAGAAGAAAAGTGAGGCTTTTGGAAGCATCAAGAAGTACTTTGCACAATGTGAGGCCATGCATGGAGTCAAGATTAAGGCATTTCGTTCAGATAATGGTGGGGAGTTCAAATCTCATGCTTTCAAGGAATTTCTGGCCTCCACTGGATGCAAGCATGAGGTTTCTGCTGCCAATTCACAGGAGCAGAATGGAGTTGCAGAGAGGGTCAATAGGATGATTGTTGGGCGAGCAAAGGCAATGCTGTATGGGGCTCAACTTCCTCTCTTTCTCTGGGCTAATGCAGCGAGGACTGGTGTTTACATTATGAATCGAACTCCCACCAGGTCTCAAACTAAGACCCCTTATAAATTATGGACTGGGAAGCCTGCCCAATCGCTAGTCCATCTACAGCCCTTTGGATGCAAGATCTGGCAGCATGTTTCAACAGACCTTCGAAGAAAGTGGGAGCCCAATGCAATTAAAGGACATCTTGTGGGCTGTGAAGGCAGAAATCAGTGAAGGGTGTACTGCAATCATTCGATAATCATCACCAGGGATGTTGATTTTGTTCCTCCAGGGCCGGAGGCAGCACTATATCCACCTGTGGAAATCATCAATGAGGATGAAGAGGAGGACTCAGAAGTTGCGTTGAAGCCATCGAAGGCAGACTTACAGACAGATACACCACCACCACCAGCAGACAACACCAATCGAAGTCAGCACAATGAGGACACTCTTGATTCGATTATAGTCAAAGCTCCTGCTCCCAGGACAGCACTTGATGATGAAGCAACCAGAGACGTTGTAGGTCCATCGAAAGGACAGAGCTCACGAAAGAATGCTGACATATACAGTACCCCACGATTCCACGAGGACCAGTCACAAAGCCCTCAGCAAACTGGCAGCAACAATGGACATGCTGCAGTAGCACAGGCAGCTACATCCATCGAAGAGTCTCGAACTTGGGAAGAGGCTGTGGATTCCCCACAACGAAGTCAGTGGGAGCAGTCATGCCATGAGGAACTGGCATCGATTTTGAAGAATAAAGTATGGACTGTAGTGCATCGAAACCAAACAGAGCATCGGAATATAATCGGATGCAGATGGGTCTTTAAGATCAAGTATGGACAAAAAGGAGAGGTCCAGTGGTACAAGGCACGACTGGTAGCAGAGGGATATACACAGTCATATGGCATCGATTATCTGGAAACATTTTCCCCAGTGGTCAAGTTTCAGACACTTCGCCTTCTATTTGTTCTTACAGTATCAAAAGACTTTGAAATCCACCAGATGGATATTAAGACCGCATTCCTTGGGTGGGATCTGAGCGGCGATGAGCAGTCCATATACATGGAGCTGTCTCCAGGCATTTCGAGGGGGCCCCAGGAGGAAGTGGTCCTCCAACTTCACAAGACATTGTATGGCTTAAAACAGTCATCTCGTGTTCTCAACAAGGCATTACATGGATTCTTTACACTTCATGGTCTGCAGCGAGAGGGAAGCAGATCACTGTGTATACTTCAATGCCTCTCGAACTCTCTTCCTGATGGTCTATGTGGATGACCTTGTGTTGATTGGTGATTTGGAAAGTGTCCAGTCAATGAAGGAGAAGTTGAATATTCGTTTTGAGATGTCAGATCTTGGTCCCCTCCCCTACTTTTTAGGGATTGCAGTTACTCAAGATGAGAATGGACTTCATCTCTCACAGGAGTGGTATGCTGAGGACATTCTTTGATGATTTCAGTTCTCCTCCAGCCACCCTTGTAGTACTCCTCTCAGTCCAGATATGAAGCTCAGAAAGGAATCTCGAGCTCTTCTCTACCAACATGATGCTACTCTCTATCGAAGCATCATTCATTCAATCATGCACCTAATGCTGGCTACCAGGCCAGACCTCTCATATGCAGTGGGAGCAGTCTCTCAGTTTTCCAGTGCTCCCAATATCGATCACCTTGCAGCCCTCCATCACATCCTCAGGTATATTCGAGGATCTGCACACCTGCAACTGCACCTAATGAGGTGTTCTGCATTCGAAGTCATTCCCAAGGTCAGCTCCTCAACATCGACTGTAACCCACCCCCACTATCCAAAGATCCTATGGGATACAGAGATCACTGGCTACAGTGACAGTGACTGGGCTGGTTGTCTAGACTCGCGCCATAGCACTGGTGTTTAAATCTTTCTGGCTGGTCAATCGCCAGTCTCCTGATCAACCAAGAAACAGGCCACTGTAGCCTTGTCCTCCACCGAAGCTGAGTATATGGCACTCACTCATGCTACTAAAGAACCAATTTGGCTTCGTTTCCTCCTCAGTGAGATTCTGGATCGCCAGTAGAAGAAGCTCCCTTCCATCACAATCTTTGCAGACAACCAAGGATGCATCACACTTGTGCACAATCCCGAGTACCATGCTCGCACCAAGCATATTGATATTCAATATCATTTTGTTAGGGAAAAGGTTGAAGGAAGAGAAGTATCTCTGGAGTATACTCCCACTGGAGCTATGGTAGCAGACTGTCTTACATAGGCTCTGCCTAGGGAGAAATTTGTGCAGCACCGCGCCAGTATGGGCATCTATTAGTTTCAGCTGCAACTGTGTTTCTTGTCTTGTTTGTTTGTTGAGTTGTAGTTGATTTTACTCGTTGATGGCTGTTGACCGTGGGCAGTTGTCAATGAATTGACATTGAGCAGGGTTATGGTTGCAGGGTTCACTGCACGGACCTGGGGCTGTCAGTTTTTTGTTTTTTTTTGGAAGCATATGGCTTGATGCCGAGTCTGTCTCCTCTGACTTGTACTTAGTCTTGCTTTCTTATTTTCTTTGGTTCTCTTTACGTTTGCTCTCTTTATGTTTGACTTTTGTATGAGTGGGGTATTCACGGAGTGGGAGTATTGGAAATCCGCTCAACCCCGGGCCCGAGTCCACCCGATAGCGGAGCAGCCAATGTGGCCTTGTCATTCTGTATATAGAGAGGCCGCTAGATTAGAGAGAACAATATCGCATTTGGACTTTCTCACAGTGCCCGCTACCATTTTCAACACAAGGGACTTCTCGACTGGGATCAAGTATAATCAGACTGGGTTCCCAGAAACCACAGTCGGACAAAGGCATAGCATCTCTCTTTGCCGATGCTGTGGCCAATTAGTCACCAATGCAAGAGGCAGAGCCTGATCAACCTATAAGCTGATACATCTGCATATACGATTCCGCGCAAACTACCATACAGACATCGGATTGGGATAAAGACATGCTGATGGCTCACGTGTTACGCGAGGTATACACAGCGAAACAGTTAATATTGACAACCTATCTCAGGTCAAAGCAAATTGCGTACCTATTTTGCTATGTGTCAGCTGTTTCTAGATTGCAGTGACCAAATTTTGAGCTATGATAATTCGTCAGTGTGTGTGCAAGGGTCGTATGGGCCATGCGAAAGGTCTAGACTCCAAATCATGTTGATACACAACCAATGCAATGCATATTATCTTGCCTGTTACAGTTACACAAGAGAGCAAAACCTAAATTTCAAATGAAATATACAAATAAAATGTAAGTTATTGAAGTCATACGACTCATGGAAGGTGCAGTCAATGCACAACCTGAAGCCGAATGAATGACAGCCGTCATGCTTCATTAATCCATGCATCCAAGTGCATAACTCTCTGTTCTGACCTGCTGCACATGGTCGAGATTTTGAAAATTGCTTAGAGTATGTCATGGAAATTGAGGGGAAAGAGGTGGATAACAAATGGTGAGGAAGCCAGGCTATATATATCTAATACTAGTGGATGGATTGTAATGATGTAAATTGCCAGCTAGAAGCATTGCAATACGATAGACCAACGTCTTTCATTGTTCTGATGGAATGGATCGTGGTGGCTCAGAAATTAAGAGGTATTGAAGCTTTTGGATAGAGATGATTATACATAGAAACAATATATTGGCTGTCAATACTGACTGTATGGATTTTGCATATGATTGTTGAGCACCCAATGACTGTGGCTATGTTACTAAGGTGAACAGCAATGGAGTGTTAAAGATGTAGAGTCTGACCCATTCAGCAATCAAAGAGCTGCATGGTCACGTCCATCCAAAGAGGAAGTATTGACCGTCTTTATAGCTGAAGACGCAAGCGACACGCTCCTGGCCCTGTTCTAGAAATAAGCATCAATGGATGGTCAATGACTTTTCTTCTTGCATCTTTCACAATCACTGGGCAATGCAACGGCATTAATCCATAATCACAGTAATGACCACCTTTAGGGGTAAAAATGCTCGTGGGCATATTGCTATTACCTTCTAACAATGAGCATCAATGGTCTGCCGATGTTTTTGGGGTGTTACATCTTGGATATTCAAATAGCTACACAGTCGCACTATCCCATGATCAAAATATTGGCCATCATTATCGGCAAACATGTTAGTGATAATGTCGCTACTACCTTTTAAACATAAGCGTCAATGGAGAGTCAACGATTTTTGGTCATCCATCTTCGACAATGGAATGGCTTTGGAACGGCGTTAGTTCATAATCCCACTATTCACTGCGATTTTAGACTGAAACGGTGGGGACAATATGCCAACCACTATCAAAAAAGGAGCGACAACTAAGTGTGAACAGTTTTCGTGAGGCCTCAGCAAGCTGCACAGCAATGAACTGCACTGCGTAGTTCCTAAATGGTAATTTCAACAGTCAGTCTTCTCTGTATGTCCATGTATTGAACTTCACAAACATGCATACCATGTCTCAGAGGTCTGACTTTGTTCTTGCTTGTAGCCTTATAGTCAATATTATAGAACCAGCTTTTACTTTACAACACCGTAACTTTGGACATTGACTGAATGTGAATTACTCAGGTTTCAAAGTCTTACCACTATGTTGGAATGAAAATCTTTAAATACCCCCTTGCTAGTGGTTATGATATCTTCCGAAAATGAATGTGTCTTTATTTGTGATTTGAGCGACCTTACATTAAATATTGTCTTCGATGCTAGGAGAGCTGCTATGAATGTATGCTTGAAGCGTCCTATTGCTTGGAATAATTCTAGTTATACGTCTTTGCAGCAATTCTACTTCCACTGCGTCATTGAGCAGACGGGCAGCCCTGTCATCGTACATATCGTTTGCCTTGAAGGTCGTCGCCATCCGTCATAATATGGGACAAGCTCAATGGGGAAACACTTGCTGGCAACAGCACACATCACAAAGTTAAACAAAGTAACCGAGTTGGAAATTGCCAAATTGACAAGGTCTACAGCCGATTAAACAGATTAGGCCATCCTGATGAGAGAAGCAAGTCAAGGAATTGCAATTGTAAGTATGCAAAGGAAATCCATATTTGACATATAGGTTTGATTTATATTAACTGAATTGCCAGACAAAACGCTCCAACCTTGCCGCGAAGGACTTTGATACTGCCAGATTTCACCAAGACACCTCGAATCGCTACCTCATGCTAGAATGTCTGTCAGCCCATATTTGATGGAACAGTATGTGAAATCTCGAGATTGGATGGTTATACAATGTGTTATCCAGTGAGTCGGTGCCACCATCCAACAGTACACTGCGCAACATTTGCTGGAGGGATTACTCACTGACAGTGGATGCAATAAAGAAGCAATTGGCGTCAAGAAATAAAGTCGGTTTAACCTTAGACAGGTGGACATCAATGAACAAATTGGCCATCACCTCGGTCATTGCTTACTAGATGGAACCCAATTGGGCATTGTGAGTTATACAACTCACTTTTGATGAGGTTGGTAGCCAATTCATTTCCTACTTCGAAAGCTAATCAAGGATAATAGATCAATGGTCAACATACTGGAGCATGGCAACCTGTATGTCTGAAGGAAGTCCTTAATCGTTTTGAGCTTACCGATAGCCATTTACTTGCAATTTAAACTGATAACGCATTCTCAAATTACTTGATGACTCGCAAATCACAATCATCCCTTGAGGCCTCTGAAATCGAGTGGCTTGCATTGCGAAACCACACACCATGCATGGCACACATCATTCAGCATGGTCTAGGTACATTTCTGTACAGTCTGGGTGTGAAAGGTTGCATCAAGTCTTGCGAAGCCCATGAGCGTGTTCAGCAATTTCGGGAGAATGAAAACACAGAAATTGCGAAGTGTCAAAGACTTCGAAAAGAGTGCAATGCTTGAATCAACAAGGTGTCAGCCATGAAACCAGGTTTACCAATGATAATTGGGAAAGTACCAATTTCAACATATTTTGAATATCCTAAAACTAACCTTCATAAATCAGAGAGTATGTGCTGTATTGTTTGCACTGGCACCTGGTTGTCGAAACGAGTTCATTGACTGTCAAACAGGCAAAGTGTGGATCGCAGTACTACCAATTATGTATTTGAAGTCAAAGTCAAATTACACACTGGAGTTGCTTGAGTGGGCCAACCGATTAAGAGAATTCACCTGTGAGTGGCTCAACTATTGAACATACCGTGATTACTGGCCCTCTCTACACAACACAAGATAAATGGACCTTCGCCAAGCATGGCATGGATGTCTGAAGGACATTCCGGTATTGTACGCCGTGGATGTCTAAACAGCATACGTCAACTCTGCATCACAGTATCACTGTCTACAATAACATGTTCGATAATATGGATGGCAGTATGTGAGCTTCAGCTAAGAAGTAGTCTGAATGGAAGGAAGACTTATACTTTGACATGAAGTTGGCACACCAGCAGTTGCCCAAATATTATGCCACAGCAATTCCTATGACAGGTATGCGTTTCATTTCAACAGATATCCTTGATCCTTTCCGGAAGTTGTGATCTTTTACAATATGGGATAAAAGACTGGATATGAATCCTGAGGATGAGATTTCTGATATTACCCAATACCAGGAGGCATTTCAGAAGTATCTGGGGAACTAATGAAGAGCCGAACATCGGCGGTTGCCAGACATGAACCCCAACAGTGTACCAACCAACTATCTATTCTCTTCTGCAATTGATTTAATGATTGGTCATGTGGATTTTGATACGTATGATTTATCCAGCGATGATAAAGGTTACTTATTGCCCAAAATTGAGGCCGAAACAATGCCTGGACAAAGCGATTGCACGGTGTGCTCACTGTCAGCCGCTAGGCTTCATTTCAATTCACCACATGAATTATCACTGAATTGGGGGCAGATTAATCTGAATCATAATGATTACCATTCCAACCCTGTCAAGATTGGCCCTACATTTTGGATAACAATTATCACCGACTGGTGACTTCAACAAGAGGAAACGGACTCAAAGGACAGTGATTTCTCCAATGTGGCATGCAACGAATTCTCTATTATACCACATGGTGTCGGAGTGGAGCTTAGTTGTTCCCTTTGGCGTGATGAGATCGGGTGCTGGCAGTGAAGAACAACCCGTTAGACCCTTCGCAAAAGAGAGGTAGTAAGGGAGTTTCCTCGAACAAATACAGGGTTATATGCAGGCGATAACCCTGCATTGAATACAACTAATACTGAGAACAACTTGGCAATGAAGAGAGAGCTGGAGCAAAAGCAATTGCACAGAATGGGCAAGGTCCTCGACATTTCAGAGATGTGGTATGGCTGCCAAAACCTATATGCTATACAGAAGGAATCTCAGGCACAATACAAGCCATTAGCTGTTATGGGATACATTTCAGATACAGAAGTGATCATAAAAGCATCCCAGTCAAGCTGCCAACATGGCGGTGCAGCTGGATTTGAATTGTCGGAATGATCACCTTTGCCACCAGCTTAGCCTGCACAAGATCTGCCTGGAGGATCAACTCAAGTGTTGAATGTATGCTGAATGAAATGAATTCATTGCCATCCTCCCGAAAGTGAAGATGATAGTGCATCTTGATGTATTTCAGCTACCGAGAAATGGCTTGCCTGGAAAGAAGTCTTGGATAATCCAACTGACAGCGAAGATGACTGGGAGGCAGACAATGAATTCGACATGGAGCTGGACAATGGCGTCAAAGAATCAGAAACCCCAGATGAGTAGATGGTGGGTATTACACAGAATGTTCCCGGATTGATTCAGCCAACATGGAGGTCACAGAAATCTACTGGATTGGTGTTGATGACTGTCCATACAATGGAAACGTGGACGAATAAGAGGATTGAGACAGAGTACGACCGAATAGGTCGATGTATTTTCACCAGGTCTTTCATGTAGTTTGACGGAGACTTTGATGTCGAGAAATATAATGGGAGCATATTGAACAGTCACCAGTAAATATTGGTTAATAAACAGAAGTATAGCTGGTAAAATAAATCATTTGGCAAAATGTATATATATTAATAAGATGAGAGTGACCAGTACAAGAAAATTACTGGGCTCGGCTTTGCCAAAGGGCCGAGTCATGATCAGGCAGATTGGCAACCAATTATGTCAAGGAATCATGAATGTAATTATTGATAGCTACAGATGCTAAATGAATAATACACTAAAATGAGTGTCAATGGAGCATCAACAATTATTGGCTTTGTAACTACGGTAACTAAAATGTGATTTTGTCACTGCTGTGTATAACCGACCTATTGGCGGCAATTATTGGCAAAATAGTAACCAACATGGTCACCGCACCATTCTGAAAACAAGCGTCAACAGAGCATCAATGACTGTTGGCTTTGCATCTTGGGTAACCTAACTGGCGATTGGTTGCAGACATCTATAAATGTGGTATTGGCTGCCTTTGGATGCATAAACAGCAGTGACACACTCCATGCCGCATCCTGAAAATCAGTGTCAAAGGAGCTTTAAAAATATTGGTCACGCATCTTCGGTTATCTAACTGGCGATTGGTTGCCAACATTCATAAAGAAAATATTGGCTGCCTGTTGGGGCAAAAACAATAGCAACATGCTCCCTGCCCCATCCTGAAAATGAGCATCAATGGAGCGTCAACAAACTTTGGTCTTCCATCTTGGTTAATCTATCTGTCGCATAATGGCAGTATGTCATATACGATGTCTTCGTGGCCTTTTCATTGGAAACAGCACATAACATATGTGTATCCCCATCACGAAAATGAGCTTTCTGAGCGTTTACTTTATGGTCTTACAAATTGGGTTATCATGTCATTGTGTGGATACATGAGCTCAGAAAAGAACTATTGACCTCCTTTCTAGGCAACAATATAATATAAGAAAGGAAAAACAAGGATTCCAAAATAATCGATATTGCATACTACAAAATATGCAAAAAGATGTTGAAATACTAATTGCTAGAAGCTTAATTCAACTATCTAAGAGGGCCACAAGGCCATATATAGATGGTACGAGCACGTACATACTTATCTAAATGTAGACATGGCTGAACACCATCATCTCATATCAGAGCTAGTCCGTCAGACCGTATTCGAGCCAGCCCCGGCAGCCCGTATTCGAGCCAGCCCCATCAGTCCGTATGAGAGCCAGCCCCGGCAGCCCATATGAGAGCCAGCCCAGCCAGCCTGTATGAACTCAATTTATGCAACACTCCCCCCTGTTGTTACACTCTGTGGAGCAAGAAACAAACAAACAAACAAAGATGATGCACAACTTGTGATTCCCATAGTAGCCTCCTTAAAACCCTGCTTCGGAAGTGAGCAGGGAAAGAGTACTACCGTAGCCTAAGGATGGTCATTCATATAAACAAACAAGGCAATCCGTATTCCAAAAGACAAGTAAAACAACCTTAAACATTAAATTGACCTCGAGTTACCATAAACCCAATACTTTCGTGAACTTCGTATGCTTATCTTTGGTAAGTGTTTTCGTTAGTATATCTGCCACATTCTCGTCCATGTCTATGCAGGAGTAGATGACTATTCGGCGTTTGTGCAGATTTGGACTGTTGTGATAGCAAATGTCAATCTGCTTAGTTCGAGCTTTGATGATTCCCATGGTGATTAGAGTGAGAGCACCTTGATTGTTGCAGTTGATTGGCAGTGGTGGTGAGTCTTTCTGAGAACCGTGAATATTCTTTTGCAACTGGAGTAACCATTTCGCTTCTCTGGAGGCCTCCAAACAGGCGATGAATTCGGCCTCGAGAGTTGACATGGCACAAAGGCTTTGCTTCCGAGACTGCCACGAGACTTCTCCACTGCATGCAAGGAACACATGGCTTCCCTGGGATTTGCGGTCCGCGCTGTCATTGGCCCAATCGGAATCCGAGTACCCTACGAGACCATTGCCAATGTTGATGTCATTGCCGGTCAAGTGTAGTCGAAGATCAAACTAAAGAACTCTTTTTATAACGGCCATATGACTGGTGAATGGCCGCAAATTGTAACAAGAAAGTGCAGCGACTGCATACAAGATATCTGGCCGAGTTGCAAGTGCTGCGTACATTATGAATCCCACGACTGCTTGATAGTCTGTGATATCTTCCAGTTCCTTCTCCCCACGATCCTCAGCCAAGTCCAACTTTACATTGGGATCCATGGGCATCCAGACACCGTGACTTTGCTCCATGCCGAATCGTCTGATGATTGTGGTGATATTGGCTTTCTGACTGAGACTGATTCCAGTACCAATTTCATCGGGGTAGATCCTGATGCCGAGGAATTGGCGTGGCGGGCCGTGGTTCATGACCTTATATTTCTCCGAGAGTTTCGCCTTGACCTCAATCGCAGCTTTGGCGGCGGACTCCTGATATGACATTAAGATATCGTCCACATAGAGAAGTATCAGAATACAGTCACTGCGGAGATAGAGGTTGGGATCGGCTGAGGATCGTGTGAACCCAAAGAGAGTAGAAAAGCATTGATATCGTTGTGCCATAGCCGTGGAGCTTTTTCAAGGCTGTAGAGAGCTTTCCTGAGTCTGACAATGATCTTTGGTGCGTTGATGCCCTCTAGCCATCATTCAGGCAAAGTCATATAGATGTCATCATTGTCGATTTCGGGGTTTAGGAAAGCGGTAACTACATTCAACTGGTCCATATTCCACCTGTATCGCCCGATGAGCGAGATGAGATACCGAAACGTAGTTAGCTTTCCAACAGGAACATAAGTCTCACAGAAATCCGTCTGCTTGTATCCCTTTATGACTAGGCATGCTTTATACCGTGTGGACTCATTAGGGTTGGGTTTAGTCTTATAAACCCACTGAGAGACATTTGGCTTAACTTGCAGTTGCCGTACTTCCCGGGAGTTGAGGGCGGAGAAGGTGTTATTGAGCAGGATCGATGTGCTTTCTTCCTCCATGGCTCTTTTCCAGTGACCTCTTTGAGGGCTTTCCATAGCTTCTGTGGATGGGAATGGATCTTCTATGGATGCCGTTAATGCTTCTGTGGAGGCTTTACATTGGGTTCTTGTGAAACAACTCACTATTGGCGGAGCTGGAGATGCTGGCGGTAGTTGCCTTGATTTCTTGATTGCTGATGCCGAACGCAGGGCAGTCTGATACTCTCTGCCGAGGCGCCGCCTGTGGGCGATGTTTTCTGCATCTGCTACCGAACGCTGGGCAGTCTGATCATCATGTTGGAGGCGCCAGCTGTGGGCATTTTCTGCATCTGCTGCAAAACACTGGGCACTCTGATCCTCTCGGCGGAGGTGCCGGCTGTGGGCGTTTTCTGCTTCCGCATCAGGAGCTTCATGTATGTGAGATGTGGATCTCTTACCTATCCGCGTAGGTTACCTATCTTGCCCTCCGAGACGCTCATCTCCGGTATCTGATTCCTCGACATATTCGTCAGCTTCTGATAATTCAAATTTGTCGATTTGATTGCTTCCATGCAGACACGATATGTGTGAATTTATTTCTTTGTCGAAGACTACTTCTGATTGGGCTTTCACCTTTTGGAATTCGGGATCCAATATCCTCCACAATGTCTTTGAGTAGTGTTTGTAGCCTACCATCATGCAGGGTTTTGACCTTGGGCCAAACTTGCCCTGGCGGCGTTGAACTTCGGAAATGAGTCTGCTGGTGTAGCATCCAAATCGACGTAGATTGTGGAGTGAGGCCTGATGGGATATTTCATTGCCGTTAGCATCATGAGTCGGTTTGCGAAATCCATCCAGCTTCTCATATGGTGTTTTGTAAGGTGCTTGATAGCCATCATGGTCATTTTTTCTTTTCAAGCCTTCATTTGGTGATGTTTGATGGAGATAGACTGTGGTATTGACTGCTTCTCCCCAGAACTGAATGGGAGCCTGGGAGTCGATCATCATTGCCCGGGCTTTTTCGGTGATTGAACAGATCATTTGTTCCGCAACACCGTTCTTATGGTGGGCGTATGGAGGACTTGGCTCGTAAGTAGTACCATGGGCCGCGGGGACATTTTGGAAGGTTTCATTGTCGTATTCTCCCCAAACATTATCGCACTGGAATGACTCGATCTCGTATCCCATTGAGTCGACTCCAGTGGGAAATGACTGATAGGCAGAAGTGCAGTTCTCGGCTTTCTTATTTGGGAGCAGCCATGCGAATGTGTATCTCGTGTAGTCCTCGATGTACAGTATATAGTATCGATTGTCTCTGATGGTCGGTGTGGAGAAGGGTCCGCACACATCCGAATGTACAAATACAAAAGGTTTTGTAGTGCACTTGACTGGCACTCTAATGAACCTTTGCCTGTGCATGGCCTGGATGCAGACTGTGCACATTGAATCATCGTCTGTATATCCGCCAATCAGAGTTTTCATGGAGGTAGGATTTATATGAGCTAGTCGTCAGTGCCATAGTGTTGATTCTGAGATTGTCAGAGACTTTCAAGTGGACTTAGTTTTTGCTGCAGTAGGTGCTTTCGGGGGTGAGCTTTACCTCTTTCTCTTTCTGCAATTCTTGGTAGTCAATGACAGAAGTGCGGTCACACGTACTAAGATATATATGCCGTTGATTAGTTTTCCGACGAGGGTGGAGGATGATGGCGAAGTTATGGAGCATTTTCCATTCTAAAATATAGTTGTATGTCCGCCCAAATCCAATTGGTTGATCGATAGAAGGGAAAGTCGAAAAGTTGCAGTATGGAGGGCTTCGACTTGATAGCCCTGGACAATTTGACGAAACCAAAATGTGTGGCGGTGACTGAGTTGTTGTCTCTGAGTTCGATTACTATAGAAAGTGAGAGCTTTTTGAACGTTGAGAGGCCGCTGCGGTCATTGCACATGTGCTGTGACGCTCCGGAACCAGTGACCTAGTTTGGAGTGGTGCTGGCGGGGTCACAAGCGGTTAGTCAGAAGGGATTGTAGTCTCTGGTTGTAGCGAGAGCTGCTGTAGCAGTGGCTTGCTTCACTTTCCACCACTCATTTATATGTTTCTAGGAGATGCAATCGACTTTGACGTGGTGTGGGAGCGCACATTGGAAGCAAATGCGCTCATTGTTGTTTTCTTCCTCTTGACCGTGTTTTCGCTTTCTGCAGGCAGCTGTTGTTTGGCTGTCAATTTTGCAATAGGTGCACTTACTCTCGTAGCTATCTCCCCTTCCACCGCTTCCACCGCGCGCGCTGTGTCCACCGTGTCCCCCGCACCCGCGGCCACAGTTGACGCCACTTTGGGAAAATAGGGTGGCCCCCCTTGATGCAGCTCCAAGTTCCTTTATAGCGCCAGTTGTAGTTTCTTCTTCTAAGAGGTCATGCATGGCTTGTTCGGGTTTGGGCAAGGGTCTTCAATGGTTCAGGACCATTAATATCATCGCATACTGTGATGCCAATGATGTGAATAATTGCGTGCGGACATTGCGATCAGTGATTGCATCGTCTGTATGGTCTAGTTGTGTGTGGTACTTACTATGGTTGGTGAAGTATGCTTTAAGTGGTTCGTCCTCGTTGGGGTGGCAAGCACGGAACTGGCACAGGATGTGCTGTCTACCGATATAAGATCCGGCTGTGTCCAGGCTTGTTTCTAGTGTATTCCACATCTCTAGAGTGTTCCTCATTACCTTGACGATACGCCGTACTTCGGGGTAACAGGACATTCCGATTGTAGACGCAGCTTCTGCTTCCTTAGCCATCATATCATCACTCGTGTCATTGTGGATGAAATCAAGAGGCTGCGGTTCAGGATCATCGCTGCTGAGGATTACGTATCCTCTCATGGCTGACAGGATGAGTATCAAGTCGTCTTTCCATTCATCGTTGTTTGGGTGAGTGAGCTTAGGAATGTCGCCCGACTTCGTTCAGAGGAGGGCGGGTTCGGAGGAAGTTATCAAGGAAGACATCGTGAAATTGTAGAGATGGTGTTGAGGTTAAGGTTTCTTGAGATTTTGGGTTCTTGAGGTTTAGGGTTCTTTTTGTGATTGTGAGAATAGAAAGGTGTATGGTAGCGATAGCCGAGCTCATAACCTGTTGACATACTGATTGCTAGAAGCTTGATTCAAGTATCTAAGAGGGCCACAAGGCCATATATATATGGTACGAGCACATACGTACTTATCTACATGTAGAGACGGCTGAACTCCATCAGCCGGTATCAGAGCCAGCCCCATCAGCCCGTATGAAAACCAGCCCCATCAGCCTGTATGAAATCTATTTATGCAACAAAAGAGATCATTGGCAGTGGAATACGCGATTTTGATAACATACTTTCATCAAACTGTAAAAACAACACCCGAAAAATGTAGATTGGTCCAGAAGCCACAAGCAAACCTCCCAGACACTCCGGTAGCCCTCCCCAGTGCTTCTAAGTACTTTCAGACATTCCCAGGCCTGCCTAGAGCTTGCCATAGTGCCCTCAGACTCTGCAAGAGCATTCTCACATGCTCCTGAATGCACCTGCAGTTATGAAGGTGCATTCAGGATGGTTCGAGGATTTACTATAAGGATAGTCAAATGTTGGAGCGGCTGAGACCTCTGCACAGGTCTGTGGAAGACTTCGAGAGCAGCTGAGACTGTTGCACAGCTATGCAAGGGACTGGGTGCCATATTCTGACAGCAGTGGTTAATAGGGTTCCATAAGCACAAGGCATGTCATCGATCATATTTGTCTTTGTTACAGTCACAAGATTCGCTACTTGATAATATGGCATGCATTATTTCATTATCTCAACCTGTATTAATACGTTCATTCTGGCCAAAGATGGTAGTCGAGCAAAATCAGAGAAGCACCTAGAGACGCCCTTCGAGAGAACCTTGAGATGTTCCACTTGGAGGCCGTTGTGGTGAAACGACCGAGCTAGAGGGCAGGGAGTCTGCTATTAATATTCCGCCACGCCTCTTGCCACATCCAAACAGAATTTGTGAGAAAGAGCGGTTCCAGCTTCAGGAGCATACAAAGGTGAGAAGGTATGATACTACCTGTCCATGAGAATCCACGAAATCTCGGAATGAGTGAGTGAGTCCACAGGTTGGGAATGATAGAGGTCGTATACCCGTGGTATGGTAAGATGAGTTGAAAATGAGATCTGGTATATTGGCCCCTGGGTCACCGGAATAAATACTCCCCGTTGCTCAATCCACCTCCATTACCCCTCTATCTCTGGACACCCGCTGGTACTTCTTGAAGATGTACTTGGAGGCCATGATTGAGCGAGTTTGGAGATGCCCTTGAAGGCCAGGATCAAGTGAACTCAGAGATACTCGCCAAGGCCATAATCTAGCCAGTTTGGAGATGCACTTGGACTCCAAGATCGAGTGAACTCAGAGATGCACTTGGAGGCCAAGATCGAGTGAACTCAGAGATGCACTTGGAGGCTGTGATCAAGAGAGTTTGGAGATGCACTGGCAGGCTGTGATGGAGAGAAGTTGGAGATGCACTGGCAGGCTGTAATCAAACAAGTGTGGAGATACACTTTGTGGCCATGATCAAGTAAGTTTGGAGATGGAATTGGTGGCCAGGAGTGAGTGAACTCAGAGATGCACTGTGAGGCAGTCATCAAGCAAGTTTGGACCTGCACTTGCATGCTGAGATTGACTGAACTGAGAGATACACTCCGAGGCTGTGATTGAGCAAGTTTGGAGATACACTTGAAGGCTATCATCGAGCGAGATTGGAGCAGTAGTTGGAGGCGGTCAATTTGGAGGGAGGCACAATGGCAGCTGGGACTCTATTCATTGTTAACTTGAAATTGTGGGAATGTAGAGAGTTGAGTACCACAACATCTGCTGAGAGATGAGAAACTGCCTGGGAGCGGGAGACAGTCGATCTTGGATGATGCTGTACTTGGTGTATGCTGTACTTGGTGTATGCTGTACTTGGTGTATGCTGTACTTGGTGTATGCTGTACTCGGTGTTAACTCATGATCTTGGCACAGAGAGATTGAGAGGAATGATTCAACTTCGTCTTCTTTGGTGATGGTAGAGTTGAGCACAAGAAAGAGAGCGATCAGAGGAGATAGGGGAAATAACGGTGAGAAATTGGGACTTAAGAGAACTTCGTGTACGTGGCGATTTACATTCCCCAATACGGCAGATACAAGTCCCGATCCGGTGGGTAATAAAACCGATACAAGGTCTTCAAAACCCCATCCGGCATGTTGTACAATCAACTAAGCTATCTACATAGTGACATCATCAAGCGAATGAAGGCAACAGCAGCTTAAAAGCAGAATGGGTAAGTCCGTTGAGAGTATTGCACCACTTATGATCATAAATGAAGCTTTCAGCCGAGAAATAATGAGAAACACACTTTTTAAACAACAAAGAGAAAGAAGAATGCATCAAGGATTCTGTGAATAGAGAGGCCAGTGTGAAAAGAAAGAAAGTTGAATATGCTATGACAGCGATCATGCAAAAGCATGATAATATGTGAAACGCAGCAAAGGTACAATCGACAACCAGAAGATATAAAACAACATCTGAGTAAATATTGAATGCTATCAGAGACAGTCTGAGCAATCTTCGAATTTCCGACAATGAGGAGGATGGCGAAGAAGAGCAAGATGAGGAAGCAGATACAGAGTTTGGCAAGCTGAGCAAAGATGACAAATGTGGCTGGCTGATGGGCACAATCTCTTCAACAGTAAAGTACAGCAAGGGGAGTTTTTGTCATAAGCAGATGAGGCTTGACGAACAGATACAAAAGGAGTGCGTGGATTCGGCCGACGATATTCTGTAAAAGCGATATGAAGTACAGGACTGCCAATTTGATGGTTTTGGCAGTTGTAAAGCCTCAAACAGAGATGACTGGAGCCACACCATCACTGACAACATTTGGAGAGCCTGTGCAGACTCGTGACATCATCCTTCGACAATCACAAATGCTGCAAGTGACTTCTTGACCAGGATGTAGTCAAATGAGGCTTGCTTCAGAGAAACCACAGTCACACAATCGCAGAGAACCGCTATTGCCCTATGCAGTGCCTGGTTCGTCACCCATCAAGAATGGGAAACGTGTTGAACCTGAAAGCTTTTACCCCTGCATATAATGTCCCTAGCTAATTACCTTATAGAAATCAGATTCTGACAAAGACATGGTGACGGCTCCTGCATCACTGGAGGTATAGACAGCCAAGTAGTTAATTTTGACAATACATCTCTAGTAAAAGCAATTTGTGTATCTGTTTTGTTACCTGTCAGATGCTTCTGGATTTCAGTGAGCAAATTGTGAGACACAATGTTATGTCAGTAAGGGTGCAAGGGTTGTACAGGCCATGCGAAAATTGCAGACTCGAAATCAAGTTGATGGACAATCATCAAACTTGCTATTGTGTTGGCCATTATTGTTTAATGAGAAAGCAAAATCTAAATTTGAGTAGATACTTACTAACAAACTTTACTTCAGTAAGGTCATATAACTCTCAGTTCATGCCGTTGATGCCCTATTTGAACCCAGATGAATGACAACAGTGACGTTGCATTAATCCATCCATTGAACAGCATAACTCTCCGTTCAGATCTGCTGTACATGGTCGAGATTTTCAAACGTTCTCATCATGCATCATGCAAGTCAAGGAGAGTGCGCTGTATAAGGAATGGTGACAAAGTCAGGCTGTATATTTCTAAAACTAGTGGATCAATGTTAATGCCGTAAATTGCTGGCCAAAAGCACGGAAACAGGTTGGACCCAGGTCATTTATTGTTCCGCAGTGGTATTTTGTGGCGGCTCAGAAACTGAGAGGTCTCGAAGCTTTTGGATTCAAATGATTATCCCTAGAATGCACTTATTCGCTTTTAATGATGGCTGTATAGATTTTGCGTATAGTTGGTGAGTACCCAACGACTGTCAGCATGTCTCTATGGTGAGCATCAACAGAGTGTCAACAATTTATAGTCTTACCCATTCATCAATCAAAGGGCTACATAGTCACATCCATCCAAAGAGGAAGTATTGGCTATCTTTATATCTCAAAAGGCAAGCAACACACTCCTTGCCCTATCCTAGAAATGAGCATCAAACGAGCGTCAATGATTTTTGGGCGTGCATTTTGGACAATCACTACGACGTACAACCACATCTACTCGTAATCACAGTATTGGCCACCTTTATGGGCAATAATGGTACCGACAATATAAAAAGAACCTCTTGAAAAGAGTGTCAACAGACAGGCAACGATCTTTTGTCTCCCATCTTGGATAATAACAGGGCTATGCAAAGGTGTTAACGTATTCTCTAACTATTGGCTGCCTTCATCCACAGAAATCAAACTGATCAAGTCACAACTGCTATGTGAACTTGATTACCAACTGAGCGTCAACTGTTGTTGTCGGGTCTCAGTGCGCTGCACAGCAATGAACATTGCGGCATGGTTCCAAAATGGAGTTGATAACAATCAGTCTTCTCTATAGGTCATTGTATTGTACTTCACAACTATGCATGCCATGATTCACAGGTCTGACTGTTTTCTTGTTTGTAGCTCCAGTGTCAATATTTAAGAACAAGCATTTTACTTGACCATAACGTAACATTCGACCGCCACTCTAGTCAAATCACCCAGCTTTCAGATTCGTACTGTAATGTCAGATTCACAATCCTGAAATTTCTTCTGGCTCAAGGGTGTCATATCTTGCAAACATAAAAGTTGCTTTATTGGCAATTTGAGCAACCAAAGTTAGCAAATCATACTTGATGCTTGGTGGGCACCTACGAATGTAGGCTTGTAGTGTTCTATTGCTTCAAATAAGTCAAGACATGCGCCCTCATTCCAAATGTATTTACACTGTGCAATGGATGAGACCGGCAGCCCAGGGATTATATGTATCGTTTGTCATCAAGTTCTTCGCCATCCATCACAACATGGGACCAGACCAATGGGGATTTACTAGCTGGAAAAGCGCACATCGGAATGCTGAACAAATTATCAGAGTTGGACGGTACCAAATTAACAAGGTCAACAGTGAATGAAACAGCTTTTGCCATACTGAAGATACAAGGAAGTTGAGGAAATCCTATTGTAAGTTAGCAAAGGAAATTAATATTTCACATTTAGGTTTTATTTATATTGACTAAATTCTCAGACAAAAAGATCCAAATATGCAGCGAAGAACTTTGATACTGCTGAAAGTCGCAAAGATACCTAGAATCGCTACCTTTGGTTAGGATTTATTTTGGCAGATAATCCATGGAATGCTACTTCAAACCAAAAGTTACGATGGTCATATAATGAATTACATGGCGAGTTGGTGTCAATATCCACCAGCACTCTGAGGAACATTTGACAGAGGGAATATACACTGACAGTAGATGCAATTTTGAAGAAGTTGCCATCAAAAAATGAAGTTGGAATAGCTGTCGAAGGGTGGACATCAACGAACAAATTGGCCGTGACATTGGTCATTACTTACAATATGGATTGCGATTGGACATTATGAAATATACGACTTGCATTTGATGAGGTTGATAGCCTATTCTTTCCCTATTTTGAATAATAATTAAGAACCATAGGTCAATGGTGAACAAACTGGAGCACAGCCAGCTGTAAATTTAAAGGAAGTTATTGATCGTTTTGAGCTTCGGGAAGGTGGCTTACATGGAATTATAACTGATAATAATTCCTCAAATTGCTCAATGACCTGCGAATTGCAATTAACCTTTCAAGCCTCCGAAATCGAGTAGCCTGCATTGAGAAAGCACATACCATGTATGGCGCATGTCATTTAGCATGCGTGAGGTGTATTCATGATCAATGTGGGTGTGAAAGGACTCACCCCGTCTTGGGAAGCCCAAGAGCATGATCAGCATTTGGGAGAAAATAAAAGTACAAAGATTGGGAAGAGTCGAAGACTTCGAAATGATGGTAATGCTAGAATGAAAGAAATGTCAGCTATGAGACCAGGTTTAGCAAAGATAATTGAGAAAGTACGTATTTCAAGATACTTTGAAAGTCCTGAAACTGACCTTCATATCCAACACAGTGCTAGCAATATTGATTATGCTGACACCTAGTCATTGATACGAGTACTTGGACAGTCATATACCTAAACTGCCAATTGCAGTACTACGTATCATGGATGTGATGACACAGTGGATATGGACCCTGGAGTTGATCGAGCGGGCCTACTGATTACGAGAATTCACCCATTTGTAGCTCTTGACTCCAAAATAAAGGGATTACTGGCTACTCAACACAACCGAGGAGGAATTGACACTTCTCTTGTATCTCATGGAAGCTTTAAGGCCATTCCAGCACTGGAACGCTGTCGATGTCGAAAGGCATATGGTAACTCAGCATCACGTCACCACTGTTTACAGTGACACGTCTGATCATATGGATGGAATTATTGGAGCGATAGATAAGGAGATGGCTGATTTGAAGGAAGACCTATTCTTTGCAATGAAGTTTGTACACGAGAAGCTATTCAAACATTATCCAAAAGTTTCTGCTATGACCCTTATGTTTCTCATGCCCACATAAAACCTTACTCCTTGCCTGAAGTTGCTATCATTCCGGAAGTGGGTCAAGGGAATTGATACTTACCCTGAGGATGAGACTTCATATACTACCCAATTCCAGGAGGCATTTCTGCAGTATGTGGATATCGAGTACTACATCAAACCTCAATGCTTGCCTGTCAATGAACTCAATTGTATACCCATGGACAACATTTTCTGCTCCGAAATTGTTTCAAGATCCGGTCAATATTCTTATGATCCATATGATGTTTCCAGCGATGATGACAAATACTTAATGCCAAAAGATGTGGCTGAAATGACGCCCAGATGAAGTGATCACATAGTATGCTTACTGACAGCTGCAAGGCTCTATGTCAATTCACTACCTGAATTACCACAGAACTGGGGACAAACTAATCCGAATCTTAATGAGTACCACTCAGGCTCAATGGAGATTAGCAGTACATTTTCGATACCGGATATCACTGACTGGTGTTGTCAGCAAGGAGAAATGAGCTGAGAGCAAGCCAATTTCTGTGATGTTGTCTGCGATATATTCGCTTTCACACCACATGGTGTTGCAGTGGAGGCCATCATTTCCTTGGAGCAAGATGTGTTCGGCTGCAGGCAGTCAAAAGCCACAGGTGAGACCCTACGCAAAATAGTCGTAGTACAGCTGTTTTTTTAAGCCAATCACCTGTTATTGGCAGGCAATGACCCAGCATTGGATACTACAAATACTGATAATGACTTGAAAATGAAGAGAGTGGTGGAGCAAAAGAAATTGCACATCATGGCCAATGTCCATGACTTGTTAGGGATCTGGTAGGGCAGCCAAACACTACATGCTACACAGAAGGCAACTGGCACTGGAAACAAGAAAATAACTGCTGTGGGATATATTTCGGATCCTAAACAGATTGTCAAAACGTCCTCGTCAAACTTTTAACATGATGGTGTGGCTGCATTTCAATTGTCAGAAAGATCACCTGTGCCACCTGGGTTGTTTGCAAAGGACCTCCCTGGAGGGAGAACTCAAGTATTTAGTATCCGCTGGATCACTCAAATTGACCAGCATCCTGACAACAGTGATGGGGATAGTGCACTGGAAAGTATTTCGGATACCGACAATTGGCTTTACTGGAATGGGGACTTGTATAATCCAAATGACAGTGAAGATGACTGGGAGGCAGACCATGAATCCGACATAGAGCTAAACAATGGGTCAAGGATTTATAATTCTCGGCGCAGGGGAATGTAAGTGTTGCACCAAATGTTTCCAGATTGATTCGGCCAAGCTGGAGGTCAAATTAAAATGCTGATAAGGTGTTGGTGATGGTTAAGACATTGAAAATGAGGAGGAATAAGTGGATCAAGAATAAGTAAGAGACATTGCATCCATGTATTCTCACCAGGTTCTTTTTGTAGTTTGTCTGAAAATGTTATTTAAAGAAATATTATGCGAGAATATTGAGCAGTTGCCTGTGAATATTGGTTAATAAACTGAACCATAGTGGGCAGAATGAATTATTTGGCAAGATGTACAAATTATGATATGAGAGCAACCAGTGCAACAATGTTACTGGGCTTGGGTTTGCCAAAGGGCCATGTCTTGATCAGGCAGAAAGGCAACCAATAATCTCAAATAATTATGAATGCAATTATTGATAGCAGTAGATTTTGAAAGGACAATACATTAAAATAAGCGTCAATGGAGAATCATCAATTATTGGTCTTGTAAGTATGGTAATTGGAATGTGATCTGGTTGCTGCTATTTATAACCAACATGTTGGCAGCATTTAAAGGCAAAACAGTACACAACCTGGTCACTGCTCCATTCTTATAATGAGTGTTAACTGAGTGTCAATGATTATTGGCTTTGTAGCTTGGGTAATCTAAGTGGCAGTTCTTTGGAGCCATCTATAAATGAGGTATTGGCTACCATCAGAGGCAGATACTATAGCGACATGCTCCCTGCCCCATCCTGAAAATGAGTGTCAACAGTGTGTCAATGATGTTTGGCATTGCATCTTGGTAATGTAAGTGGCAGTCACCTGAAATCATCCATAAATGCGGAATTCGCCGCCTCTAAAGGTAAAAATTAAAGTAATATGTTCACTGCCCCATTCTGAATATCATCGTCAATGGAATATCAAGGATTTTGGATCTTGCATCTTCACTAATCTATCTGGTGATTGGTTGCGAACATGCATATATGAGATGTTGCCCACCTTTACGGACAAATATAATATGGAGATGCTCTCTGCCCCATCCAGAAAATGTGCATCAATGCAGCATCGAAGATTCTTGGTCTGGCATCTTTGCCGATCTGCATGTCACTTTGTGGCAGCAATTCATATCCTATGTCCTGGCAGTCTTTTCGTCCGAAACAGTGCAGCATGACATGTGCGTTAGCCCATCATGAAACTGAGTGTCAATTGAGCAGCAACAATTTTTGGTCTTGCATATTGGGTAATCCAGGCATTGCACAGATACAAGAGCTCATAACAGAACTATTGACCGCCTTTCTGACTAGAATTAGGACATTTAAATGGAGAAACACAGATTCCAAAGTACTTGATATTACACACTGTAAAAAATGCAATAAGAAATTACTGTCTGCTGAATATGCAATTTTGATAAGATACTATAATCAAACTGCCCCAACAAGAGCAATATATAAACCTACGAATGGACCTGCTGGGCAACCCTCTGACAACCCGCCCAAACTAGATGTGTTGGAAGATTTCTATTCAACTGTAATCAGATTGACTGTTAAGGTGTGCTGACAACCCAGACCGCCAACTTGGTAAGAGTTCAGTTACGACCCGGACTGAGACCAAAAGTGGCAGTCCGGAAATGTTTATAACTCTAACCGTGCTCCCATTCTTCTTGTTGTATACTTTCCAGTCAGCACTTCCGTGGCCCATATGTACTCACCATGTTCATTTCCAAGTGCTGCTCCCAGTACATTCTCACTCAAATTCCAAAGTATTTTCTCAAAAATACTCTCCATCACACTTGATGATACACTCCTAGCTAGGTTGATGGTAGTCTTATAAATTAGCTCGCAAGTTAATCTCAAGCACACTTCTGCATACACTCTCAAGTACTGTCTTCATTGCCCTGAATAATACAATTCCAGTCTGCTTGGCTCGACACTCCCAAGAACACTCTGATGAGGCAAGATACACCCCATTCGGTCTGACTTTATGCTTTCTTGTTTCCTGGTTGGTGCTCAATATAGAGAGTTGGTAGGTTGCATATTGGAGGTACGAGGAGGTATTGCTATGGAATGGTAGAGCTACAAGGCAAATAGCCTATTGGCAACTATCCACCCCACCCCTAGTGGCATCCAATGGACATTAATTGAACTAAGTGATTCCTCCCCAAGCAGTGGATGAAGAGGATCACAGGACATATTACAATACCCAGCTAAGAGGAACTACAAAGACTAACCGGATCTACATAGCCTTGAATGGTGTGTGTGAGGCTAAGACCTGGAAGAAATATAGCATGTATTTTTCATTGTATGGAATCATGATGTCTAACTACCCTGGGGTTTTCCATATATATATACTCCCTGTGGTCCAGTCCACTTCCAATATCCCTGTACTTCAATGTGCCCCTGCAGACTTTCAGTGCTATACTGAGCAGTGGTGGTGAGAAATGGAATTTCCCGCCACAACTCCTCCCTGGTCTTCTGTGCAAATCACATCTCTCCTCAGTTGTGACATTTTACCATTCAACAAAATCTAACATTACAAATGAATGACCGAAACTGATTGGAAAAACATGACTCCAAAAGAAAGCATGCAGAAATAGTAATACTATAAATCCAAAGGAAAAACATATAGGCTTTCACTCCTTGTACACCCAGTTTTTCCTACTATTCATCATATCTGCCATATTATTCTCATAGTCAAATGCAAAGTACACAATTTTGCCAAGCTGAGTATAGAATGGAAACATCACCTTACACATCACGAATATGGCTGTTACGATGTGTGCTCAGTCTACTATTTGCAGCGCAGGGTCCTGATCCACAGCTAGGTGGAAGATGGGTATGGCTTTGTTACTCACCGTTCGCTCATGGTTTGTCAATAGCCTTGTTATGTCATTTAACCTTCTCCTGTTGTCCAGGATGAAGCTCAACCAATCGAGGTAGCAGCATACATAATCTTCAGTCTCAATGTCATTATCAGACCTGGTACTCTCCCTGCTAGATGTGGCAGTCCAGTTAGCCATTTGGCCATCATTGTACAAGGAATGCGTAGCTTTGTTACAGGTGGTAAATTACTTAGTTTCAGCAAACGTCGGTGTGAGTGTACCAACCTTGGTTATGGCAGAAATTGGTCGAATCATTTTGGCCTCATTGTTGGCAGAAGTTGGCATGATTGTACTGGCCTCTTTTCGGCGGGAGCACTGGGTTCATCTGCAAACCAGTTCTCAGCCACATCCATGAAGCGGGTTCCAATGTTGCACAAAATCTTATCTATTTCAAATCCCATGTCTGTGGGTGGTGCAGTTGGCAGTTAAAGCATCTTGCTCTTACCAGGGGATTGAGATGATATTGGAATAGCATGGTTGACAGGGGGTACTGATGGTATGATCCTACAAAGTTGATCAGACATATTTGAATCACACATGACATGGGACTGCCTATGTGGCATTCATACATGCGGTACAATTCCAGGCCCATTTGTTCATTGTGAATTTCTTCTTCCTGCAAACGGTAACAATTTACTTGCTACCTTTAAGCTTCTTGGATGCCTTCAAATGTATACTGCTTGCTGGCATTTGTTATGTAGTGTAGCTTAGTGAGGTAGCTATCATATGCATGGTTGTGGTATCTGTTTACCATTCCAGGATCTCTGGCTATCTCGATGTCACTCACAATGATTTCCAGCTATTCCTCCCTTTCACTGAAACTACTGATAATTACCTACCCCTTCGAAAAATATATGTCAGCAGAGCGGCAACAGGTTTTGTGCGGCTCAGTATACCTCACAGCAACAAAATGCCTTGGGTCTTTCCTAAATGCTGTTCATAACGGTCAGTCTTGTCAGTATGATCCTTTTCACACCTATGCATGCGGTGTCTTGCAGGTCATACTTTTGTCTTGCATGTAGCTCAAGAGTCAATATTGAAGCACCAGTGTTCTACTCAAGAATAATGTCACTTTGGACTGTCCTTCAACTGGAATTACACAGTCTCCAACATCCTACAGCCATGTGGGATTCCCAATCTATAAATACCTCATTGCTTCAGGTTATGATATATTCCAAAAGGGAACAAATCTTTATTCCTAATTTGACCGACCTTACATTACAAATTATATTGGTCACTTGGTGTGCGTCAATGAATGTGGGCTTGAAGCGTCCTATCGCTTGGAATAATTCTAGAAATGAGACTTCATGGCGCTTCCATTTGCACTGCGGAATTGAGGAGACAGGCTGCCCTGACTGCATATATATCGTTTGTCATCAAGTTCTTTGCCAGCTATTGGAACATGGGACCAGCTCCATGGGGAAACACTTGATGGCAATAGCGCACATTGCAAAGTTAAATGAACTAACAGAGTTGGAAGTTTCTGAATTGACAAGTACAACGGTTGATGAAACAGCATTGGTCATACTGAAGAGACAATGTAGTAGTGGAATTACATTTGTAACATTGCAATACAAATTCATATTTGACAGTTTGATGTTACTTATAGTAACACAATTGACAGACACAATGCTCTTCACTGGCAGCAAAGGACTTCCTAACTTCCGAATTTCACCAAGATACCTGAAATCGCTACCTTATGTTAGTATTTGTTTCTGCTCACATTCCTTGGAACACTATATCAAACTTAGAGCTACATCAGTCATATAATGCATCACCCAGTGAGCTGGTGCTTCCATCTGCCAGCACTATTATCAACCTTTGCGGGAGGGAATCCTCACTGATAGTGGATGCAATTACGATGCAATTGCCATGAAGAAATAAAGTCAGCGTAGCTTTAGATGGGTGGACATCAATATACAAATAAGCGATAACCTTTGTCATTGCTTACTATATAGATCGAAATTGGGCTTTGCAAGAAGTACAACTCGCATTCCACAAGGTAGATAAGCTGTTCTCTTCCTTTATTGAATTCTAAGTAATATTACCAGGTCAAGGGTCAACATACTGGAGCAAGGGTTACCATACATTTAAAGGAGATTCTGGATCGTTTTGAGCATATCGACAGCTGTACTCCAGAAATTACGACAGATAATGCTTCTTCAAATGACTCGATGACTTGTGAACTGCGATCAACTGTTGATGCCTCTGGTATCGTGTGGCCTGCAATGAGAAACCATATACCATGCATGGCACATGCCATTCAGCTTGCGTTGGGTGCGGTCCTGAGCAGTCTCAGGGTCACAGGTCGCACCACATGGTGGGAAGCCCATGACAGCAATCAACAATTTGGAGAGAAAGAAAGCACAGACATTGGGATGAGTCAAACACTGCGAAAAGAGGGCAAGGCTAGAATCAACAAGGTGTCGGCTATGCGGCCGGGTTTGGCAAAGATAATTGAGAAAGTATGTATTTCATGACCTTGTGAACGACCTGATACTGACATTCATATCACAGAGATTGCTTGCTGTATTAATTTCAATGACACCTGGTCATTGGAACAAGTTCATTGACTGTCAAAAAGCCAATGTCCCACTCCCAGTACTACCTATTATGGATGTGAAAACACGGTGGAATTCGACACTGAAGTTGCTTCAGTGAGCCTACCAATTATGAGAATTCACCCGCAAGTGGCTTAAGAATCCCAAATTCAGTGATTACCAGGGACTCTCCACAACCCGGAGAGAATGGACCATCGTCAAGTATGCCATGGAAGTTGTGGAGCCATTCCAATACTGAATCCTGTGGATGTCGAAAAGGCATACTGTAATGCTGCATCATATCGTCACTGTCTACAATGACATGTTCGACCACATGGGTGGCGTTAGGCAAGCGTTGGCTAAATAGACAATCCAATGGAAGGAAGACCTATACTTCTCCGTGTAGGTTGCACGACAGAAGATGTTCAAACTGTATGGTGAGGTCACTCCAATGACCGGTCTGCTTCCCTTTTCAGCGCATATCCTTGATCCTTTCTGGAAGTAGTGATCATTTAGAAAGTGGGACAAGGCGATGAATATTAATCCTGAGGACGAGACATCTCATACTACCCAATACTAGAAGGCCTTTCTGAAGTTTGTGGAGAATGAATACTGCACCAAACACTGACAAATGTCCATCATTAAACCCGAAAAATTTTCAACACACCAAATTTTGTCTACTCTGCAAAGGCTTCTGGGTTTGGTCAATCGTCTTTTGATCCATATGATTTATCCATCCATTATGACAAATGCTTCATGCCTAAATGCGTGGCAGAAACAACACCCGGACAAAGCGATCGTGCATAACTCTAATTGACTACCACAAGGCCCTATTTGAATTCTCCGCCTGAATCACCAACAAACTGAGGGCAAGGTTATCCAAATGTCAACGATTACCACTTGGACCCCAAGGAGATTAGCAGTCCATTTTTGTTACCGGATATCACCGACTGGTGGCGCCAGCCAGATGAATCACCCTCAAAGTACGCGGATCTCTCCAATGCGGCTCGCAACATATTTGCTATCATACCAGATGGTGTTGGAGTGGAGGCCAGTTTTTCCCTTTGCCAAGACATTATTGGCTGGAGACAGTGCAAAACCACTGGCGAGACTCATCGGGCAAAAGTCATACTTAGGCAGTTTGCTCGAGCCAATGACAAAATATCAGCAGATTATTGTGCAGCATTCGATACTGCAGAAACTGAAAAGGACTTGGAAATGAAGAAACAGGCGGAGGAAAGACAATAGCCCAGAATGGCCAAGGTCCATGACTGTTTGGAGATGTGGAAGGGCAGCCAAAGTCTATGTGCAACACAGAAGGCATCTAGCACTCAAAACAAGCAAATGACTGCTGTGGGATACATTTCAGATACCGAAGAGATCATCAAAGCATCCTGGCCAAACTTTCAATATGATGGTACGGCTGCATTTTCATTGTAAGCAAGCTTACCTTTGCCACCAGCTTTGTCTGCAAAGGACCTCCCTGGAGGACGAACTCAAGTATTGAATGTGGGCCGAATCATAAGAATCATCTGTCATCCATCAAAAAGTGATGAGGATAGCACACCAGAGAGCATTTCCGACAGCAAAAATTGGCTTAATTGCAATGCTGATATGGATAATCCAAACGAGAACGAAGACAACTGTGAGGCAGATGAAGAATCCGACATAGAGCCAGGCAATGTCATCCAGGCTTCGGACACCCCAGAGTACTACATTGTGAGTGCTGGACCAAATGTTGCTGGATTGATTCGGCCAACACAGAGGTCAATGAAACAGGCTGGAAAAGCGTTGGTGACTGTCAGTGCAACAGAAAGAAGAAGGAATAAGGAAAACAAGAAAAAGTAGGACCAATTAGGTCAATGTGTTGTCACCAGAATCTGTATGTTGCTTGACCGAGAAATTGACTTAGCGTTATATTACGAGAGAATAGTGAGCAGTCGCATGAGAATATTTGGTCATAAAGAAAACTATCGCTGGCGAAATGGAATATTCAAAGAGATGTATTAATTTTGGTAGAAGGAGTGAGGCCGGTGCCAGAATATTTCTAGATTCAGCTTTGCTAATGGGCTAATTCTCAATTGGACAGAAAGGCAACAAATGAGTTCACATATATATTTCTACTAATATTAATGGCAGCAGAAATCAACAATGGAACACTTTAAAATGATCGTCAATGGAGGGTGAATGATTTGCAGTCTTGTGTTCTGTGTAGTCAGACTGCCCATAGATTGGAAAAAGTAATCAAGGAATTTCTGGCCGCCTTCATAGCCAAAACAGATTACAGAACCCTCTCCGCACCATCTGGAAAATGAGCATCAATGGAGTGGCAACCAGTCTTGGTCGTGTATCTTGGGTTATCTAGGTGGGAACTGGTTGCAGACAGTCATATACAAAGTATTAGCCACCTTTATAGGCAAAACAGATAGTGACATGCTCCCTGCACCATCTTAAAAATGAGCTTCAACGGCGCATCAACAATTATTGGCCTTGCATTATGGTCAATCACAGCGCGATGTGGACGTTATTGTCTATATACGTTGTTTTGACTGGCTTTGTATATTACAAGGCTCAAGAACATTTGGTGGTAGCTTGGTAAAGGAAATGAGTTGTTACTGTCCAGGAGGATACGGCGGAAATATCCCGTACATATTTCCATATAAAGGCTGCCATATTCCGCGTTATGGATCCTTGTGATCGAGTGCCACCAATATTACGGAAGAAGTATGAGCAAAATCGCTGATGCTCCATTGTCACTTATTTTCAACATGGGGTACGGAGCATGCAGCTTTCTCAATTGTCTAACAAGGTGTCCAATACTATGTATCTGATAACGTGTAACCTGTCGCCATCCAGATTACCCAAGATACACGACCAACAATCATTGACACTCTGTTGACGCTTATTTTCAGGATGTAGTAGGGCGCGTGGCTCTGTTCACTTTGATCATCATGGGGGCCAATACATCCAAACAGTCAGCTACATACTAATGTCAATATTTTGCTTGTGCCAGTAGTATATCTGAATGCAAATATAAATAGTAAAACCCAAAACCCACAACCGGAAATTGCAACCGACGGGTCAAGCCAATCCCTGCAAAACACGTGGGTTGTCGGGTACAGTTGTGGGTTCAGCCCGCCAAGAGGTGGCCAGTGAGGTTTTTGGATGGGTCTGGTATCGAACTGTCCGGCTTTTGCTGTCCAAACCTGTACCGCTGGCAGGATACCTGGACCCATTGCTAACACTATAATAGAGCATCAACGATTATTAGTCTTGCATCTTGGATTATCACAGGGCTCAGTAACTCCATTATTCCAAAATCACAGTATTGGCTGCCTTTATCAGCAATAATGCTCGAAATGATAGCACTACTGCCTACAAAAATTACGCCTCAGCGGAGTATCATCAGTTTTGTGGGGCTCAGTGAGGTACACAAGAACAAACTGCCTTTTATCATACCTAAATTGTGTTTTCAACATTCCATCTTCAGAATATGTCTTTGTATCAAACTTCCTATCTATGCCTGTGATGTCTTACTGGTCTGACTTGTTTCTTGCCTGTAGCTCTAGAGTCAATATTTAAGAATGTGCAGGCTACTAAAGAATAATGTAACTTTTGACAGTATTTCAACTCGAATTGCGAAGCCTTCACATTCCAACCAGCATGCCCGATTCACAATTTCAAAATACCTTGCTGCTTGAGGTTACATTGTTTTCCCACAATGACCATTTCTTTATTTGTGATCGCAGCGACCTTACTCTGCCCATCATGTTTGACCCATGGTGGGCTTGTATGAATGTGGACTTGAACGGTTGTATTGCTTAGCATAATTCAACAGTTATACCTTCATGGCATTTCTATTTGCACTGCAGAATTGACGCGACTGCCATCCTTGCCATCATAATTATTGGTTGTGATAAGGGTTTTTGCTATCCATTCGTACATGGAACACGATGAGTGGGGAAGCACTTACTGGTAAAACTGAACGTCGCCAGGATTAACAAATTAACTAAGTTAGAAGCTTCCGAATTGACCCAAACATTGGTTGACGAAACAGTTTTGGCCATACTGAACAGGGAAGGAAGTCCACCAAGTACAATAGTAATTTTGCATTGGAAATTCATATTTAACATTGATACCTTACATATATTGATACAGCTGACAGACACAATGCTCCAAACTGGCTGCAAAAGACTTTCTAAGTGCCGAATTTCACCAGGACACCTAGAATCACTATCTCACATTAGGATTTGTTTTAAATTATTACCCAGGGAATTCTATATCAAACCTAGAGCTATGATGGTAATATCATATACTACTCGCCAAGTTGGTTCTACCATCTGACAACACAGTTAGCAACATTTACCGGGGGGAATATTCACTGACACTGGATACAACTAGAGAGTGGTTGCCATGAAGAAATATTGTTCGCTTAGCTATAGACAGGTGGTTATCCACAAACATATCAGCCATAACATTGATCATTGCTTACCTTATGAATGCAAACTGTGCATGGAGAACAGTACAACTCGCTTTGTATGAGATTGATAGCCTATTCTTTCCAATTTCGAAAGCTAATTAAGAATACTAGTTCAATGGTCATTATACTGGATCAAGTCTAACCATACATTTCAAGGAAGTTTATGACAGTTTTGACCTTACCAACGGCAGTGTACTTGGAATTACAACAGATAACGTATCGTCAAATTACATAATGACTCAGAATCTACCATTAACCTTTGAGGCCTCTGGGATGGAGTGGCCTGCATTGAGAAACCACATACCATGTATGGCACACTTCATTCAGCTTGCTTTGGGTGAGTCCATGCGCAGTCACAGAGTAAAAGGCAACATCATGTCTTCGGAAGTCCAATAGTGCAATCAGCCCTTGCGAGAAAAATAAAGCACAGATGATGGTAAGAGTCAAAGACTGCAAAAAGAAGGTAATGCTGGAATCAACAAGCTGTGGACTATGAGACCAGATTTAGCAAAGGTAATTGAGAAAGTACGTATTTGTAGAAAGTTTGAATGACCTGTAACTGACCTTCAAATAACAGTGAATGCTTGATCTGCTGATTACGCCGACACCAGGTTGTCGATACGAGTTCATTCACTGTCGACAAGCCAAAGTACCAAATGAAGTACTACCTATGACGAATTTAAAGACATGGTGCAATTCGACAATGCAGTTGCTTGAGCGAGCCTACCAGTTACCAGAATTCACCAACATGTGGCTGAAATATCCAAAATACATTGATTACTGGGCACGCTTCCCAATACAGGGTGAATGGACTATTTTCAAATACATCACAGAAGTTTAGAAGCCTTTCCAATTTGGGACCCTGTGGATGTCGACACAGCTAATGATTACTAGGCACCATATTATTATAGTAGAAAGTAACGTTTTTGCTCATTTGGATGGTATCAGGTGAGCTGTCGCGCAGAAGATAGCTGAATGGACACAAAACTTATTGTTCCCTGTCAAGGTTGCGCGACAGAAGTTGGCATATAGCCATACTGCAGTTACTCCAATAACTGGTATGCCTCTCATTTTAGCACACATCCCTGATCCCTTCCAGAAGTTGCTATCATTCAAGATGGATCACAAGGGAGTGGATATTAATCATGAGGATGAAACATTTTATCCTGCCTGATAGCGAGAGGCATTTCTGAATTATGTGGTGAACATGTACTGTACTAAACATAGACGATTGTCCGTCATTGAACTTGAAAATGTTCTGAGCACCAGTCTTATCACTTGTGCAACGACTTCTGGATCTGGTCAATAATCTTCTGATCCATATGATTTGTCCAGTGGTGATGAAGCATAGCAACCACTGAAAAATGAGGCTGAAACAACACCCGGACAAAGCCATTGTACAGCACCATTATTGACAGCAGCAAGGCTCTATGTGAATGAACCACCCAATGCACCAATGCACTGGAGGCTAGTTGATCCAAATCTACATCATTACCACTCCAACCACATGGAAATTTGCGGTACATTGTGGTTTGCTGATGTCACCTCCTGGTGACACCAACATGAGGAAACACACTGAAAGTACCCTGATCTCTCCAATGTTGAGACACAACATATTCTCTATCATACCACATCGTGTCGGAGTGGAGGCCAGTGTTTCCCTTGGGCGAGATATCATCGGGTGGAGGCAGACAAAAACAACTGGTGAGACAGGTTGCAAACAAATCATAGTAAGCCACTTTGCATAAGCGAACAACACTATATTGGTAGGTGATTACACAATACTGGATAACATGGAAACTGAAAACAATGTGGCAATGGACAGAGAGGCAGAGGAACGAAAGTTGCACACAATGGCCAAGGTCCACAATTTATTGGAGATGTAGCAGTGGAGCCAAAACCTACATGCAATACAGACAGAACCTCACTCCCAAACCAAGCAAATCACAGCAATAGGATACATTTCTGATACTGAGGAGATCGTCCAATTATCCTGGGCTAAGTTGCCACATATTGCTGCAGCTGTGTTCAAATTGTAGGGAAGATGACCTTTGCCAACAGCATTGTCTGCAAAGGACCTCTCTGGAGGACGAACTCACTTATTAAACCCAAACAACAGAATTAACCTCCATCCAACAAATAGTGATGAAGAACAAGGACTTGAAAAGATTTCCAACATTCAAAATTGGCTTCACAGGAATTGTGACTTGGATAATCCAAATGAGGGCAAATACAACTGGCAGGCAGTGGTTAAATTTAAAGTAGAGGTAGGCAATGCTATGTACGATCCAGGAAGCCCCAAGCATTGGGTTCTTTGTACCATACAATATGTCCCCAGATCGATTCGGCGAACACCCAGATAAATGAAACACGCTCGCCAAGGCTTTATGACTGTCACTGCAATGGAAACATGAAGGAGTAACGGAAACATGAAAAAGGAGAACAGAATGGGTCAATACGTTTTCACCACATGCTTGATGTTGCTTGACTGAGAATTTCACTTGCAGAAATGTTATGGGAGAATAGTGTTCAGTCAAATGTCAATATTGGCTCAAAAAGGGAAATATAGCAGGCTAAGTGAATCATGTAGCGAGGTAGTTAAGTTTTAATAAAAGCACAGTGACCAGTGCAAAAATGTTCTGGGCTCGGATTTGCGAAACGTGTGAGTCTCAATTGGGTGGAAAGGCTTCCAAAATGTTTTCATCATTGTGAATACAAATAGCATCAGAAGCACATTTTGACTAAACAATGTATCATAATAAGCATTAACAGAGCGTCAACAATATTTTGTGTTGTAATCAAAATCATTGCAAAGTGAATTGGTTGCTACTATTTATATCTGACATCTTGGCAGCCTTGATAAGCAATAGAGCAAGTAAAACAGTCACTGCCGCTTTCTGAAACTGAGCATCAATTGAACATCAACAATATTGCGCTTCACATCTTCAGATTTCGAAGTGGTGATTTTTGTTAATAATTCATATATTATATATTGGCGCCATTTTTTAGGCAACACAGTACATGATATTCCTATGACCCCATCATGAAAATGGGGTTCAACAGAGTGTCAACGATTTGTAGTCTTTTATACCAGGTAATAATAATGTGATCTGATAGTGGTTATACATACTGGACATAATGCCAGCCTGTATAGGCAAAAGAGAAAATGACATTGTCACTGCTCCAGTCAGAAGATGAGTGTCAACGGAGTATCAATGATTTTTGGTTTAGCAGCTTGGGTTATCTAAGTGGCAGCTGGGTGCAGATATCTGTAAATGAGGTATTGGCCGCATTCTGACACAAAAATCAAGAGCGGTACGCTCCCTGCTGCATGCTGAAAATGAATGTCAACAGAGTCTCAACGATTGTTGCTCCTCCATTCTGGCTAATCTAAATGTCGCTATGTGGCAATCATTCATAGACCAAGTAATGGTGGCCTTTTCAGGCCAAACAGTGCAAGATATCATCGCTGCCCCATGATGAAATAGAGTATGAATGGAGTGACAACAGATTTTGATTTCCCATACTGGTGAATCAAGGCATCGTGAGGACTTTTGAGCTTCCAACAGAACGATTGATCACCTTAGTAATTGAAAATACAATAAACAACAGGTTAAATACAGATTTCGTAATAATTGGTAATGCAAACTGCAACACATTCAAAAGGTGATTACTGGATGTTGAATAACTTATTTTGTTGAAATACTATTCTCAAACAGCAAAGCCAAGAGCATTACACAAATCTACAGATTGATCCACAGGACAACCAGCTGCCAACCTGCCCAATTTAGGCAAGTTAGGAGATTGGCATCAAACCATATGCGGATTGACAGTTCGGTAGATTGATGACCCTGACTGCCAATGTTGGATTGCTTTAGGTCCGATCTGGACCCCGACCCGAAGCAACTGGCCGGATCAGTTGCTAACCCTAACAATGCGATATTGAATGTCAATGTCATTTGGCTTGAATTGTGACATCTAAATGGTTGGAATTGAGATGTTAGCTAGCTGTTACCAAAAATAGAGTTTGATAGACAATATGATAAATTCATAGGAAAGAGAGGTATACCAGCAGGATTGAATTGGTCGCTAATGGGGAGTGCAGGGTGACCAGGTCAAGCGCCGACACTGATGAAGGAGCACACAATCAGAGTGTGGGGGGCAAATCTAGGCCAAGGAACAATCGAAGGGAATTGGAGACATCCCATCCAGCTGACCGGCCGATTCATGCCAAGGAGTGCCTATAGCTGGTTGGGCAACATGGGAAAGAATTTGGAATAAACTAGATGCGCTCCTAATTGAGGTGGAGGTGGGACTGAGAAGATACTCTGCTTGCTTCAGCCTGTCGACATAACAGGGAGTACCGATTGTGACAGCAACAGTTCCAACGGTCAAGAACAGTTCCGAGTTAAGGTTTGAACCTGAACAAAACTGTTGCAATGGGGGAACCACTCCAAAACCCGGCCTGTTGCTTTTGGGACGATTTCCACCAGAGATCCCGACCCTTGCAAGCACGGATTGTTCGCTCTAACCAAGTATAGAGTTCTGATCGTATTCTGACATGATCTATACGTGAGTCGTGCAGTTTTAGCAGCTCATTAAACTGATAGTCTCCAACTCTGATTCTGAGTGATATTTGGTGAGTCACTGTCGATCACCTGCAATTTGGGCGCCAGTATGAGTGTTACTTTATTGCGACTCAATAAATGTTGATCTGATTGCACGTTGCAGAGCAGGGGGTGAAAGAGCTCCTAAAGCTGCATGTGTTACATAGACACCATGTTGTGATACAATAAGAACTCAAAAACATATCTGCGGCCAAAAATGTTGAAAGCGCAAGCTGACACTGCACACTGGTTCCAATCCGGTCAAAATTCACTGGTTTTCAGACCAGTCCAGGTAACAACCGGCGCCAGTCACCCAGTTCGGATTCTTGGAGTTTCCTAACCTAGACTTGGGTCTTGGTTGTGGTTCCAACCCACTCTTAAGCTGGGTAACCTTGATGTATTGCTACTCCAAGTTACCATATGCTAAATGAAATATGCACTATCCAATCCAGACTGAGGAGCACTGACAGTGATGTCGAACCATCTATCATAGGGGAGGAGCACCCAGTAGTGGATATAATAATGCCCTCCAATCAGTACTAATTGAAAGCTGTGGCTTTAGCACTTATACAATCAATCATCATGAAGAGAAAATATTCACTGTGATACTTATGTTGAGAAAACATCACAAGACGCTGTCTTGCGGTGCAATGTTCATTCTGTACACAAAATCTAGCAGCAGCCCCAAGCGCTGAGGTCAGCAGTGTGAGACGTTTGAAATACTGAGAGGTGGTTGGTTGTCACCCCAAGCTGTTAGTGGGAATGAAAAATTGGTGGTAAGTTGTATTACGCTCTTCCGTCTGAGTGAACCATGATATTTTATCACGATTTACCTTCGAGAAATAAGCATCACCATTCAGGAGTTTCCTACCATGGATTTGAAGCTTAGTCGGTGATGCTAAATTCCACTAACATCGGACAACTGTTCCAGAAATGCCATCAACCAGTCGTTCTCCAATAGTACTAATCTGCAGTTCGCACTCTGCATATGTTAAGGTTTACTTATTAACATATGTCGAATGGATGAGAAATCAACAGAATATACACATACTGCATCTCCAGATTGTGGATGCAATTTACAAGCTGGACCACTGGGCAATAGACACACAGATGGTTAACCCACAGGATCACCTCCTCATGTCAACTGATGATTCCATGCTTCAATAGTTAGTTTCCATACTTGGTCAAAATGAAGAACTTCTCATCGGAAATGATTGCCATACACACTTTGTGAACATATTTGTCTTCATGAACGGTTTTGCTACTGCAAATGTAGCCATCTGTTGAGGAACAATGTGATCCCCGCGGGACAGTCGTTGAGGAAGATTCTGTTGTCCACTACCATTGGGCAGCGGGAGCGCCTGGGCGGGTACATGGTCAGACTCGCAAATTATATTGAAGGTTAAAGTTTGATGTTTAAGCAATGGTGGTGTTATAGAACCTGTAGGATATCACTAACTTGAAAGTGAACTGCATGCAGGGACAGTAGTGGCATCACACGGTATCGATTGCAGTGAATCCCATGGTGTTTGTAATGATAAATCATGGCGCACCTGGTCGAAATGGAGGACCTGCTGTTGGTTATCCCAATAGTCTTTTTTAATATCTGATGATGAGGTGGACTATGAAGGTTCTTCGCATTTGTCATTACTGATCTCATGATCGGTATCGTCATCTTCGTGCTTCATAATCAGCAAAGTTCGGAGATTAGCAAACTCCCATGTGATGCTTAATGGCTTGGTTGTACATTCAAACATTTAAATGGCAATGAAACCTACCTACCTTCCTGCATACATGTACAAAAGATGTCTGACTGTGTGCTTCTTGACTACACTGTGATTACTGGTTCCTCACCTCGCTGGCAGTATGTTCCATGTTGATGAATTGAAGTTGGGAAATGCAGACACAAGTATAGAAGGGTGAATACAGTATGACGTACAACAGAATAACAGCAAAATAGAGCAACAAAGTAACACTCCAACAAGGAGGATGCAACTTGAGCCCTGTCTGGAAAACTTAATGGTAGGCCAACAATGAAGCAATTCCAGTAATGCCTGGAGAATGTCTAGAAGCTGTTTCTGCAGTTCGGATGAATATCATTGATATAAGTTCTGTGTTCGGATTTTGGAAGTGTCAGGTGCAACAGATTAGATGGATGCTACATGCCCCCTGATCCGAATGGTTGGCATTGTAAGTAAGTATGCAATTGATTTAAGAATCGGAAGTTGGGTTATGACAATACACCTACAATTGAACCAACTGCACCTGACAATCTTGATGCACCTGAAGAACCCAAGATATTAACATGGTTGTATCAGTAACTAACTCTCAGGGCTAGATACATACAGTATTGAGAAATAGATTGAACATCATTGCTTCTGCATATGACTCCACTGAGGGTAGTTCATTATGGCTCTAGTTCGAGCATATGAGAGGTGGCTGTATCGCACTCAAAACATGCTGTGTTGAAGAATCTGTTGAACTTGGACTGATGATATAGATATTGGAACCTTGGTGAGTGGCAATCGATGAAGTTAGGTGGGTTGAAATTGAGATTGTGACTAATAGTGGATACATAGGAATCTACACATGTAGTATCCCAATTGGAGGGATGCCCTAAGTTTATACTCATCCAGAGTTTTAGAAGTATGTAGCAAAGTTAGCGGTCAATTGGATAATATTGTTTGGAGATCATCACTTTCAGCGGTTATGGTCTGCCGAATTTGCAATATATATGTAGGCAGTATAGGAAGAAAGAATTTGAGTTTACAATGGTGGTATTTAACTTCGAAACAGAACAGTAAAGATACAATGAAATGTCAGGGGTGCTCTAATGGATTCCAGTTCTCATTAATAGCAAGATTGCTAGGCAATTGGTCACAAATCATCACTCAGTTTCTGACGTTGCACATAATATCCAGTAGACATGACATCATTTAGTGAGAGATTCATTATGTGTCTTGATCCTATACAGTTAACTTAACATAAATCTTAAGGTACATAGCAGTTCATTACACAATTGGATTACACTATGCGGCTTCAGATGCACAGCATGAAGACCAAGAATAGCACACCGGTTCCAGTGAATTGAGTTACAGCAAACACTGAAGTGACATGCAGGATTCAACACAATGTAATGACTGGGATTGTAGGCTCACCTGACTTTGACAGCTCCCTGCACTCTCAGAAGCTGCCTCTTTTTAATTCAAGCTTTCATCATGGTTTGTTTATCATGCACTGCAAGGATTGAAATTTGGCGGACATCAGATATCTTCTCTTTATAATTTGTTCGATCTTGTAGCAATTCAAGGTATGTGGTGGGCGGGAGCTTGCTAGTCACCAATTGACTCACTGAGCAGAGACAGGTATTCAGATTGCAACTCTTTGAACTCTCTTGATGGATATTTGTTTATACAATCTATTTTAGGATATAATTTTTTGGCTGCCCAAACATACAAGTTAGTCAAAATGTAGTTCATTCCGGGTTCAAAGGGTCGTGAATATAAGTCTGTTTAACGAACTGCAGTATACAGGTGACCAGAAGTTGCCAGTGGTCAGCACTGTCACTGAGGAGCAACTCTCTTTTGCGATTGTCTCTCTGAAGCTGCACCTCAATTATGGAATCTGAATGACTGAAGCTATTTCAGAATGTTGGAAATGTTGGTCCTAACATACTTCTTAGTCAGTATCCAGTTCAATGTAAATCCTCATAGCTAAGAGGTGTGCATATAGCGAAACTGTGTGGTGGATACGATTTTCCAAAGAATAGATAGATATAGAGAATGACAGTTATGGTATTTTAGCGGTGGCCATTACATACCAATCAAGCATATATTGAGATATTATTCGGGGCCAAGCAGAATCAGCTGCCCACACCTAACAGTTATGTAAATAAAGGATGCCATTCTGTGTTTACTAGCAGCCACAGATTGGAAGCATCCAGGATAGCAGAAAGTATACTTACGATGAAGCAAACTGGATAGAGCAAGGGTAATGGACAGTGGGTAGACTTGGTTTAAGGGCATGCCTGGTCTGGGATAATCGGATAATACTCATTGGAAGCTGGTCAAAATTGAAATTGTGAATAGAATATGGGTGGGGTGTGAAATATGAGACCATTGAACGCAACTGGAGAGTGGATCTCAGATGTGCTTGAACTTGAACACCGAGTGAGGAAATTGTGACAGCCATGTAGACAGGATGATTCTCAATCCGGTGACCCGTTCTCTGGAATACAATACCTCAACTAATTATTGTTTTGACAGCCTTTCGATTCTGGAATCATTGTAGATATACTAAGCTGCATCAATCCCATTACAGTTGAGAAGTGATTGCAATTCTCTGCTGCGATTGACTGTAAATTAGTCACCATTTTCAATTCAGTGACTGTCCTGAAATCTTTTGTGGCTGTAGTGTTCAGTGCCCCAGAAATATACAAGTACCAAGTACTTTGAATTATACTGCACATTCAGGTGTACATGAAAACTGCAATCCCGTTTGCAGGTTAACATATCAGATTTCAATATGCACCATATATGATCCAGATGATGAGGGCCTGCAGCTTCAAAATATGTATATTGAAACATATATATGGCACTGCAGAACTTGACTATATCAATGATATCCTGAAACATATTCCAATCTGTCTCAAATATTCAACTAGTGCACCTAAATATCATCACACATTAGATCATCCCAATGAGGCTATGTTTCAGTTTGGCAACCATCATTTTTTTACTGACTTTGTCCCATATTCATCACAATAATCTACTAATACAAAACAGAATGAAACTCAGACGATAATCCTACTGGACTCCTTACTGGCACCATACTCTGCACGCTAAAGTTAATGTATATTGCATCAGCTGTTGTGATTGTGTTGGTTGAATGATTAAAGAGGTGTACCACGTATTCACTGCCCTGATAATTATCATTCATCCTCACCACCTGACAGCAAAATATGTTGTTACTCAGTAGACTGGTTCGCATTGTCTGCATGGCTCTCCGGAGTCCATTATATTATTAAGATCATGATGTTTGGCCAGCTCATCGCACCATGTAGGACTTTCAATTTTGCCACTCCAGAGTGCTGGGGGAAATCACTCACTCTGTTAGTATAACCACTGGGTCCAGTATTCAATGGCCATTTGTTTGGAACTCCATTTTGCCCCAGCCAGGCAGCCTGTGCAAATGCCAGATACTACTCATTCAGCATGCAGAACTTCTGTATTATTAACGCATCATATGAGATTTAGACCTGGGCCACACACTTTGGGAGTTGTTATAAAGACATAGGAATTTGGTGAATCTTGGAATATGAGCTGCTTTTCTGTGAGCTCATTGCGAACTATCTCCACATACATGTTGAAAGTATCTACGTGATCTGCAACAACCTCTGCGAGCCACCAATTCGAGTATCTTACTTGGCCAGACTGCAGATGAATCTCTCCGGCTATTGTATATGACGTGCACCGGGCAAGGTGCTGTAATGGCTTTCGGATTTGTGGAGAAGCACCTCATTTGGTGCATGGCCTTATCCTGGTTTGAGATACTCCATGGCTGCATTGAGAAGGATTGGCAAATTTGTCTCTTTCAGCCATCAGAAAATTGAAGAGTCCACCAAACTATCAAGAGGCCATTCATAATGCCATCGTCCTGACGCATCATTGTGATCCTTGGAGTTTGCCTAACCAATTAACTTACATGCTAGCCACTATCTATGTACCCTCTATACGGCTAAAACACATTGTGAAGTATATCTTTCCACAAGGGTCTTTAGTTTAGCTAGGTCTTCCACAGTCTATTTGAGATCAATGAGGAGTGTACATGCCATCGGAATCCGAGCTAGTGGTTTCCACTTTGCGATGTTCAATTCCAAGTACCACCTGATTCTCCAGAGCTTTGTAATTAGGAACATCTGGTGTGCCATATTGTAATCAGATTCATGGATTGCATATACAGGACTAAACTGGAGATGAGCCTTGAATGGACAGAGATGGTGTGTTTTATTGCAGTGGATCATTATGGCTTGTATGGCCAGAGACAGTGAAATTTCATATGGCCAGAGAGAATTGTTTGCTTTGATTTGGGCTGGTAGTATTCAGTCATACTTACCCTGTCATGCATATTAGCCCTGTGGCCATCTTAGATCGGACACAATTATGGTTCGCTAGCATTACTATTTCAACAGGATATAATCCTTGCACTCACTATAATTTTTAATATGAATACTCTATTTATATCTCACAATCAAGAGCCCCAAAAACCCAAAACCACCCATAACCATCCCTGTTTGTTACAGTTGCAACAGCTACACATAAATGCACGAAACCACGACACCATCATCACCGTCACCATCAGCTTTAGACAGCTACAACATGTATAGTCACGATGTTGACTGAAACCTTCAAGAACGATTACCCACTGAACGTCTACGCTAACACTATTTCATACATACCGTTCCCAGCGATGAGCATCGATTAGTCAGATACCACCTCTGTAACACAGATAGCATACTTGAATCAATACCACGAACGTCAACACACTCACCTCTGCATTAGCAAGTACACTTGGCATTACACCAAAATGTGCCATCCTGATGGTATTCAGCGCGATGACAATAAAAGCACCTACCACGATTTCTTCACTCAGAATTACCAAGTTCTGTTGGAACTGGAAACAGAGAAAGCATTGGGAATCCTGTTCATCACGCACGGACATCTGCTCTCACTGCCGTGCTATAGCACACTTCTATGTACATCATCATGTACACTCAGAGCTACATTCTCACCTACAATCACCATATTCAGTGATCATGGAGAATCTTTGTCAAGTTAATTGTCATTGAGCTTGGAGATGACAACAAAGTAATATTAAGCCACTATAGACTTCTGAACAATTGGCAGAAGTATGAAGTCAATACTCACTACACCCATATGTTCCAGGTCTCTCTTCCCTCCATTGATCAAATCCACACAGCAAGGTACACTTCTATATTTGTATGTGATATGTAGTGTTTGGAACTAGTCCAAGTAACCTGCCAGTGGTCCAAGTTTGGATGGGAAAAACAGATCGCTTTGATCCAAGACCTGACCAAAAACCCGGTCTGCAATCGCTTTGTGGGCCAAACTTGTACACATACCCGTCAACCTTCAGTGTTTGCCAGCTTTGACAAGAGCCGCTGGTTACAATGTCCGGTTATGTGTTTCGGGTAATTATATCCATGGTCGCATTCAGATATTCTACTGATCATTGCAACATATTGGCATTGGTACAACATGACCGTGTTATGATGTAATGGTAGCTATTATAATCAAAACAATCAGAGACACACTTCATACCCCATCCTGGAAATCAGCATCAACAAAGCATCAATGATTTTTGTTTTGCATCTTGGGTAATCTGAGTGGCGATCAGTTGCAGACAGTCAGAAATGGAACATTGGACGCCATTATAGGAACAAGAGACAGCAACATGCTCGCTGCCCTATCCCAGAAATAAGGGTCTACGGAGTATCAAAGATGTTTCATCTTGCATCTTCCGAAGTGTAAGCTACACTTGATTGCAGATCTCCATAATCAAAGAGTTGGGATCCTGTATATGCAGATGAGCAACAGATATTTCCAAAACAGCCTCCTGGACGGTAACAATGTATTTTATTCACAATGCTGCAACGAAGCATTCATGAATGTTTTAGCCTACTAAATCTGTCAAAACATCGTGTATAAACAATGACAACCACATTACACATTGATCAAGCATGATGCAAGGCCACAAATCGTTGACGCACTGTTGACAATCATTTTAAAGGTGGGGCAGAGAGTGTGTCGCTTCCAGTTTTACATATAACAGCTGCCAAAACTATGATCACATATAACAGCTACTAAATCACATCTTAATTATCCGACTTACAAGACCAAAAATCATTGATGCTCCATTGACAGTCGATTGCAGAATGGTACAGAGAGCATGTCGTATTCGCTCTATCCTATAAAGGTAACCAATACTTCATTTATGACTGTCTGCAACCAAGCAACGCTCACACTGCCCTAGATGCATGACCAATAATCTTTGACACTCCATTGACGATCATTTTCAAGATTGTGCAGGTAGCGTGTCACTATCATTTAGCTTTCAATGGTTACCACCACTTACATTATGCATAATCAAGACCATATTATATTTCAATTTCCTGACTAACAGCACCTACAATCGTTGATGCACTGTTGACGCTCATTTAGGCATGGGCATATCCGCAATATGCAATTATTATTTTTGGCAAAATATATCATTCATGATGTTTTGGCAGCCCTTCCATCATCTACATGTGGTTTCTCCTTTATCACTACATTGTTCTTTAATGATACATTAAAATGTTTATTTTACAATATAATGTAAAGTGTCTCGTAATTGTGGATAATAATACATTCAAAAACCTGTTCCTTTCGATCAATGCTCCAGTACACTTTCAGGTTCGGTTGATAGGCTGCTATCATCTGTAAAATGAATGTTAGCTATATTACCACACAGCAGATAGTGTATTAACCAGTGGATGATCTTTCATCAGTCAGCAAGTCTGAATTACATTTGTCATTGTGCTTGGTATCCTTGTAATATGCATCAACGACGAAAGACTTGAGGGTATTCACGAGGAGCATGTGAATATGCATCTCTGGGTGGCACATTATCGATGTCAGAAGCTTCAGATCCCACAGTAATGTTGGGTGGGGCAGGTGGCAATCGAGGTGGTGATGGCAGTGCTTCTGGTGATGGCCATCTGCGTTCGTCTGATCAATGTGCACCAGTTCCTTTGCGCTTCCAGTGTGTCCGAAGATTCTGGGCTGTTCCATTTGGCAATGATGCCTACCATCCATGTGGTTCTTGTGAAGCATAGCCGGATCTCTTGCTATCACTGCCATCACTTTGTCATACCTTGGAAACTCAACTTCCAGCTTCCTCCCTTCGCAGAATTTGTTGCACGGTTTCTGGACATGGTATCCCATGTTCTCAATGATGGTGCACCAATAGAGTTTGTCGGGAATTTTCGCACGATTCCAGGAAAGGTGGATGTCCCACTGTTTGGGCTGTACCCCACCTCCATGTCATTCCATAGTAGTTGACATTTCGAAAACTTACAAATAATCAGTAGCAGCTTCTAAACATGACATTTCGCAACAACCTCAACCGTATTCGCTTCAGGAGCCTTTTCTGAGGTCATTGAGACCTGTTTTATCTCCCGTTGGGAATGGTTTGGACAAAAATCATCTGCAGAAATCCAAGACCTGACAACATCAGACTGTTCGAATTTGCAGGCTCTGCTGACAAATGCTGTGGTCGACCATGGAGGTTTCCAATTACGGGCAGCTTTTAATTGGTCATGTAGCTCACAATTTATACCCACTGTAAATTATAAGTTTAGTTGACAGCAATGTACCTCTTTATGGATATACCGACATCTATTCACGTGATGGTGTATGTTGTTGCTGCTACCATTGTTATGGACAATTTGTAAAAGGGTGTCCTGGGTTATACGGTTGGTGACTGCATTGGCAGTATCACGATCGACTGACTGGTGTCTGTGTTGTTGCTCTGTCCCAGCAAGTGAAAAATTGGATGAAGCACCTGTTGATCGGCTTGACTCAGATCCACTTTCACCCTGCTGAGGTGATTGTGTTGGCATGTTCGTTGGGGTTGACAAGGAGAGGAAGATGATGACAGAAAGAAGTGGAAGTCCTTAGGAATATGTAGTCAGTGTCAGGTCAAAATGGAATTAGTAACAGACATCTTCCACGTTCTACTCAGAACGAATACTGCTGCATATTGGTGCAGGTTGCCGGGGTTTCCAACCATTCCGTGATGTGCAGTAAGTCAGGCTGCTGTTGTTTGTGTTCATACAGGGATATATAGAGGTTTACGACAGCTGAAATCTCGTGTTTGTAAGATATCCAGCGGAAACTCTTCTATTGAATGGACATTGGGTAATGTTTGCCTCAAGACATCCTTGGAATCCTACATGGAACAGCCACTATAAATCAAGTCATGCTGTATGGATAGCATAACTATTCCCATTTCAGTCACAGTCAGAATGCAGATTTTGCTTTGTTCAAGTCTATCAAATGTACCTACCTTGACATAAAAGGCACAGTGTCCCTCCATATGGTTCATATCTTGCAACATCTAACATCTTGCCCAACAACAAAGTCTATACAAAATATCACAGACAATGCTCCTCAAAGAAACTTGTGGCCACTTGTGGCAAGCAAATACAGCCAATCAAAGAAGTATTCCACATGGTGATGTCATTAAGCTAATGAAGGCAACAGTTGCTTTGTGGCAGAAAGGATCCGAGCCCGAGGAACCTTATACAGCATGCGATATAAACACAAGCTGGAGGTTGGGCAATGGGTACAATATCCAAAGAGGAACTACACCGAATGGAGGGATTTCAGCACGACCGGAACAAGCTTGATGAATTGACACAACCGGCATAGAGGGACGTAGCGGACAATTTCCGTCACTGAGATATGATGTATGGGACGTCCAAATTCCATAATCCTGGATTCATAAAGCCACAAACTGATGATGTGCCAATCGCACCTGCACCAACACCATTTGGGGAGTGTACGGAGACCCTTGATACTGTCCGGGAGTATTCCAACTGACGCATTAGGCATCCCAAGGAGGACAATGTCATATGGAGCCGGTTTCTGGGCAACAACCACAAATACATCGCAACTCTCCCGCCTGTCCTGACGCCTAATTCGTCCTATCCTGAGAAAACAAAGTTTGTTCAACCTGTCAGCTTGTACCCCTGCATATTTTCTCCCTGGCTAATTACCATATAGCCATCAGATTTGGACAAAGTAATACTGATTGGTCATGCATCGCTGGTGAAATAGATACCCAAATAGCTATCTTTGTTGACATCTCTCTTGGAATAGCAAGTCTTGTACAATGTTGCATCAAGTCAACTTTTTCTTGACTTCAGTGATTAATTTGTGAGACATAACAATTCGTCAGTACATGTACAGGGGTCGTACTCACCATCTGAAAGCTTCAGACACTAAATAAGGTTGTTACACAAGGAAAGAACTTGATATAATGTTGTTTGTTACAGTGAAGTGAAAATATGAAAACTAAATTGGAGGCAAAATTTACTAACAATATTGATATCACTGATGTAATACGAGTGATAGAAGCAGTGGATAATGGCCAATGCAACGCAGGATAAATGATGACTGTCATACTGCATTCTTCCATGCATCCAACTGCATAACCCTCCACTCAGACCCGGTGCACAAGTTTGAGATATTCATTATTCCTTATGGCAGGTCATGGAAATCAAGGAGAAGGAGCTGGACATGTAACGGTGAAGAAGTTAGGCTATATTAATTAAAATCTTGTTAATGAATCTACATGCCATAAATTGCCAGTCCAAACCTCAGGAATATGATAGGGCAATGCCATCCATCGCTCAGAACACTTGGATAGTTGTTGACCAGATATTCAGTGGCAACTAAGCTTTTGGATGCAGATAATTATACATTGAGATGAGATATTGGTTGTCAATAATGACTATATGAATTTTTGAATCCAATGATTAAGCATAGAATGACTGTTAGGATGTGTGTAAGGTGAGCGTCAAAAGAGCATCCACAATTTTTAGTTTTCAGTATGTGACTGTAAAGGTGATAGAACAGATATGATATGATATCTCCAGGAATCAAACAAAAACAATATCAGATTGGAAGGTTAGCAAGGCTAGAGATTATATACCCAACATCTGTGAGGACAAGATCCAACTCCATTCAATATGTGGCCTGTGAGTCGAGCAGCATCAGTGATTGCTTCCTTTCCAGCTACTTGGGTTATACTTCATTGTCACCTCAGAATCTACCAACTAGGTAGGGAATGTTTCTTAAGATAACTTTCTACAAACCAATTAGTTCTTGATCATTATTGAGCAGGCATTTCGCCAGTCAGGACACTTACCAATTAATTATATGAAGTTGATGTATCTGCTGAATAAGGATCGAGCATACGTATTATCCGCACAATACAGCTATAATGTTGTATACGAAATAGCCCATTGTTGTAGCACCTAATGATTAGCAATAAACGTTGATCACAGTGATGACAACCAAAACATTCTCTGCTAACAATTGTCAGTAGCTAATGTGTAACAATATTGTACATAATTCAATAGATATTATCCAAGTTCATGAAGGAAACTGATAATGAAATGACTGTGTTTTACCCCATTCCTATATATGGTGGAGTGTGATGCACCTTGGAAAGAGATACACTAACCTGAGTTAGCTCACTTTCCAACATATACCACCAGCCTCAAGTCCAGCAACAACCTCTACCCATCCAAAAGCATCATCAGCATTCGTCAAAACACTGTGCAGTGTTCAAATATAGTCGATACCCTTTGGACACGAGTTAAATGCTTCATCTGCAACAAGGCATGAACACATGAGAACCGACTGGATGCTCACTAGTAACAATATCACTCAATATCCATGTATGAAAGGCTATTTCTCAATGGTATTCTACCACCTGCCAGTTGGGATTATCCATAGTGTTCATGGTTTGAATACAGTTGGTGCACCTGCGTGGCTATCAACAAGCTGTCAATGAATGATGTACTCATAGATGCTGTCACTGGTGCAATACCACCTGAATATACTCAGAACGAAGAACATATTGGCTCACAGCAGCATGCACCGACCGGCACGCCTGAACTAACCCAGACAACAGCTGATAGAGAGGTAGTTGGGGTGCAAAGTGCAGTGGATGTGAGGGTATGGCAACGGAACTAGTTTCGTCAACAAGTACGGAAAGTACTCAGCACAATGGAATCCATGCCATGCATTTCAGTCCACACTCAACATTCAAAAGGCTCAATTGATTAGCCTGCAAACAAAAACTTGTATAGAGCAACATGGATGTAGTGCACTGGAGAACTTCAAAACTGACTTGTTCCAATCTGCTGATGACTTGTAAAAGTTCCTCTCTATCCTGAATGTTAGGCCTGGCGATAACAGTCCAATTAAAGATGACTAACATATTTTCCGAACACAATACTGCAGTGATGATTTCACTTGTACACAGACCCTGCTAGCGGATCTGCCTGTTCAGCTACACCTCCATTAGACTCCAGTGTGCCTTGCAGATTCTGAGGTTACTGGAATCTGCAGCATAATTAACACGGGCGATTGGTAGTGCGATAGGCGGCCTCAACTACCTGCCAGACCAAGCACTGTGGAAGTTATTTCAGGTTCCTACCAGACCCACTTTACCAATTTGTCGGGTGCTCAGTGTGCCCAGCTGCTCAATGCCACATTTGGTAATGTTGGTAAAGACATTCGCCATGGACAGAACAAACTTGATAAGATTGTCATCAACTTTATTCCATGTCACCGATAAGACATGGAAAGTATTCAGGAAGTATGGCATTCTGCGGTTCCAACTCCGCTTTTCTTACATAGGCATTTTGGAGTCCCTGGTCCTGGCTTAGAATGGGATGGTGGAGATGGATACCAGCGACAATTTTGCACTCTGTTGGCTGTCTGAGTCAGCGATTATCAGGAACATGTCATGGTTGCTCAAGTCTCATCACATTCGTGCCCAATGGGTGAAATTCCTCAAGGTGCACCGCCTGGGCCTTTATGTTTTTGAACACTCAACGGCTCAAGAGTACACCATTTTTACTCATAGCTGCTGGAGGACACCAGTGTTGATGTTCTGCACACTCTAGGTGTCCACCCGTTCTGTAACCTGTTCTGGCAATACCATGTCTGGAATGTCTACCAGCTTTGGCAGTCTGATAAATTGCACCAGCTGTTCCTAGATTTTATTAAGGACTTTTTGATCAGGCTCCTCCAATATCTGAGAGCGAGTAGTGTTAGCAACAGTTCCAGTTTTGGACCCGGCCAGGTTTATAGGTCTCCATGGCAACAGCCTTACCTCATCAATAATGGACAATTTTTTAAGCGAACCATCACTTTAAGCCAACAAATATTGATCAGAGCATTTAGTGTTTGGTATGTAATATATGCTGCTCAGCACGGGGCATCTGTTGGCAGTCTCCAATTTTTGACATCCTTAAATTTCAGCAAGCGGTAGCCTAAAAACCTCGTTTTTTGGCGAAAAATTACTATAATTTCAAAGCAGTGTGCTGAGTTTTGAAGATATCAAAATCGGAGACTACCAAAAGATGCACCGTCTGAAGTTACGTACTTTGTATACCAAACCCTAAATTATAGGATGAATATTCAAGGACTTAATTGAGGGAACTGTTTCGCACAAACCCGAACTGAACTAGCCTTGACCAGGTTTTCTCGGAACAGCGATATTAGAAACGATCCGAAAACGCAACTGTTGCTAGCACTAACAGTGAGAAATGTCAAGTATCAAATGGAGAATTAATTCACATCAGGACCACGATATTCAGACCTCCAGTGCTGCTATAAACCATTTGGTTCATTGAAATGCAGCACCTGGCACGATACACATATTGGTGGAATGATCAGAAGAGTAGGTTTAAATTCAACTCCAATTCTTCCCTGCTCCAAAAATGATGGGAAAACTGGGGCAGAAAGAGTCTCTAATTAAGTGGAAATGGGAGCAGAGTGGGTATTATGTAAATTCTCTCTACTTGTCAGCCGACAATATCACTCAGATGTATCACTAACAGTACAAGACAATGCAATCGTGAAATTTTACGAGAAGAAGTGCATTTTTCAGGCTCAGAAAATGTCAAATCTTGTGAAAGCCAAAGTTGATGATCTGTTGGAAATGGAATCCCATTAGTTACATGAATAAAAGATTCATAACATGTAGGCTGCAATGGAGGTGCTGGTGTATAGGGATGAAAAGATTTGAATCACAAAATGTAGACAATTTCACTTGCACCTGAATGGAGCCCGACAAGCAGCAAAAACTTGGTGCAATGGAGATTATTAGGAGGCAATGAAGCAATCCGTGTATGGAATCCATCAAGTGAGACTTATGTAACGCAAGCATGTCGATAAATTGTTTGCACATCATAACTGATATCTGTTGCAGGAAGTCTGGACTAAGCCAAACGACAAACAGCAACGACTTCGTCGAATGTAGATTATCAGGATGCAATGGAACAATCAGTGTATGGAATCCATCGAGTGAGACTTGTCTAATGCAAGCATTTCAATAAAGTTTTTGCACATCATAACTGATATCTGTTGCAGGAAGTCTGGACTAAGCCAAATAGTCCCAGCAGCATATTCGCCAAAGACCTTGCGAGCATGGAAACTGCCACTGATGCCAAGGCTTATGGGGCAGCAAACATGACATCCAACAAGCAACCGCTAATCCCAATCTGTCTACCTGATGCTCTGACTGTTGCCATGACCTGGAGCTTGGCTCATATGGAGCATGTCACTGACCAGCTAGAGAGAGAGATTTGTGACATCACATTATTTGAACAGGTGCAGTTTAACATGAAGCTAAACATCCGCAATATCAGGTTTGAATCTTACTGGGAGACTATCAGAATTGTGGGGTTCTGGATACTGATTGCACACTGAGTAATACATTCCAGGTATCTAATGATGCATGTTCAGAGACATAAATCAGAGTCAATTTGGTGAACAGGTTCTGGTTTCAATCGTTCCCATTCTATTTCTAAATGACTTCATATCGCCAACACACAAGGGCGATATCAGTCTCGGAAAAATTTCAATTACATTCAACACATAGGTAAGCATAATTGCTTGTGTACTGGTGGTGAATATACAAACGAGACCCAGTGAAATGTTGCCCATTAGGGCTGGTACGATAATGACTTCGCAAGAGTACGCATCCTACTGTCTACACCGATTCACTGCAAACAACACACCGAGCTCATGCAAATTGTCCCCAGACAATTGATAACAACCCCATAGTCTGCTGTGCATCACTGGAGGTATAGCATGGTAGAGAATTGCATCTCTGCAGAGTGCAAATAATTATCGCTAACTCTCACTCAGAGATGCCTCTGAAGATTGCGGAATTCCACACTATGGAAAGTAAGTCCATGTACCCATTCAAGAGGACTCAGAACCAGATGTTCGTGGCCAGGTGCTCAGATATGCTTAGATTGTAGTCATGCACAGTTGAGTAATAATACGCCTGGATGGGAGGTTCTATTACCATCAACAATTTAACCGCTCCACTTTTTTTGAATGTCTGGGACTTGATTGCTTGGTACAATATATAAATGCCAACCACAGAAGCATGCCTGAAGTTCAAAATATCTGTGTCAGGTATCTGCAAAGCGAAGTGAAAACCATTAATAACACCTTTGATGGGCGAATGCCATCTTTTCCTGAATTCCACTTCAGCTGGACTGTGCCGAATCAGCTCCTCCAATTTTAGGAGCTCCTGCTAGCCAGGAACGCAATATTGACATTGTCTAAACGATGCCGAACGATTTAACAATGTGTATTGCGTCCTCATACTCAAGCATAGGTGGTGGTGATTCCGACAAGGTACAACGATACGCATGGTTGGGTGGATTGTGGTGATTGCTTTATCAGGGTAATCAAATATTTCAATAGAATACATATTATGCCCGTTGGAGCAATTTTCAAACAGGCACATTTGGTGAGGAACAATATAGCATTCAGAGGCATCAAATCTGTAGGGCAGACTCAGAGTGCAGTCATCGGGTGGTGTTAGGTTAGACTTGAGCGGCAGAGCCACATTCACTCTATGTGTGTACGTGACAATTAAATGAATAGGCAAGTCAATATCTGCATCACCAATTAGGAAGCAGAACCATAAATCGACGGACACTTCCCTGTGCGCCAGGATTGGTCCAACAGATAGCATCTGGCGTGGAAATTATCATGTGGAGTTAGATACCCTCTGGACAGTATGTTAATCAGATTAGCATGTCTGATTCAGGTGTAGAGCTGTGGAATAGTTTATCGAATGGTACCATTCGATATAGTTATCATACATTTGTACTCCAGGAGAGTCAGGCTCCAGGTGTACACCCATTGTCTTGGAGATGAGAGTCATAGTCCCAGCAGCTTCAAAATTGTACCAACTTCAAGAGTTGATTTTATAGCATTAAGAAGACTACTTCATACTCTTTGGACTATTCCTGAATTCTGCTCCATAGCTTCTGATACTTTGAGGACCACCCAAAAGTACTTTCAGACAATCTGAGAGCTTAGGGTTTTGCATTCAGCCTGTTCAGCAGCTTCTGGGAGCGTCTGAAAGAATCAATGTGGCTGAACAGAAAAGCTGAGTCATTGAGTGATGACTTACGAAAATTTTACATTTTGATAATGCACATACGGTCAATCTGGCAGCAGACCATACTCTAGCTAATTGAAGGAGCACCTGGAGATGCCAATTGTGACACTTCAGAAATGAAATTGGAGGAGGCCAATGGAGCCCATTTGGAGATGCTCCTGTAGGCCGTAATTGTCCAAACATTGGAGGCTATAATCAAGCGGGTTTGAAGATGCATGGTCAGGTGACGAGCCGGCCAACATGAAGGCCGTGATCGTGTGAATTTGGACATACACTTGCAGGCCATGATCAATGGAACTCAGAAATTGAAGACTGGAGGCTGCGAGTGAGAGGGTGTGGAGATGCAATGGGAGGCCAGAATGGAGTGAGCATAGAGATACCCGTGAAGGTGGTGATGTACAATATATCGACACACACTTTGTGGTGATACATCCCAAGTTGGAGGACAAATTCAAGTGAGTTTGGAGATACACTTGGAGTCCATAATTTACCCATTGTGGAGTTGCACCTGGCGGCCAGGATCACGTGTACACAGAGATGCACTGGGACATATGGATCGAGGGAGATTGGAGTTGCACTTGCCGGTGACAACTCAGCAAGATTGGAGATACACTTGGAGGCCATGATCGATTGAAATTGGAGGAGTACATGGATGTCATCGATCCGGAGGTAGTCGATCAGGAGTGAGGTGTGATGGGATCCGAGTTTCATCGTGTGGGCAACATCCTCTGTTTGTGTACCTATATAAAGCCGAATTGGGTGGACACGGTTCCAAACCTGCAACCGAGTGATCGCATTGGTGTAGGTGAATGCTACGGTGATCACTGGAGGTCTATCGCTCCAGGTGAGCGAACTATCTGAATGGACTATTACATGGCCCTGGACACATCATGTGTACCAGTTGGGAACCCTAACCACCTGCCAGTATACAGAGAGTATTGTCAGTCGTTCACTCAAAACTGTAGGAATGTAGAGGGTTGTGTACAACCAGATCAGCCAAGAGATAAGAGTTTGGCTGTGAGCGTGATTGAGCTGATCATAGAATGATGCAACTACGCCAAGCATTCAGTATGCACTATATACAGTACTCGGTGTATGCAGTCCTTGGTGAATGCAGAACTCGGTGTATGCTGTATTTGGAGTTCATGCCTGGTCATCGCATGGAGAGATATGGAGCAAATACTGAGGTTTGTATTCCAAGGTGATTGTGGAGTCGGGGACAAGAACGAGAGACATAAAAGTAGATGGGGGATATCATCAGGAGAACCTGGTACTTCAGTATACTTTGTGTCCTAAAAAATATAGCATTTCCATCACTTCAGGTACCACTGCTGATCTGGTGGGTAAAGACCCTAATACAATTCCTTTCTAACCAAATCAGGCAAGTCCTACATCAGATTTCTCATATCTGCTCGTATTTTTCATTTTGTGTCTATCTTGATCTTTTATTGCTGGTTTGTCCACTCCTCTACTATCATCGTACAATATGAAGTAAAGTCATCAATCTCGATTGCTGAAAACCTTGATTATAATTTTTAACTGTATACACCATACACCGAGTACGACATCCACCGAGTGTAGTATCCTTCCATGATTGTCTCTGTCCACTTTATACTCACAATTGAGAGTTGACCCCTGAATTTAGAGTTATTTTCCAGTGTCCTTCTCTGTCGCTTGACCGGTACTCAGAAGCTCTCAATGTGAGTTCAATGGTTCAGTCACCATATTACATTCCAACGGATATGAGATAGGAAATTATTGCATTGAGTCTCGGCACCCGGTGTTCCTTCTAGTGACTGCCTGCAAAATGGCTACCTCATAGTTTTCCTCCATTCTGGCTCAATCATTGCCTTCTAGTGCATGTCCATAGTCAGTCGATTATAGCCTATATTGGTATCCCAGAACTTGGTTGACTATGGCGTTCCAGTTCGCACAATCATAACCTCCAAGTGCAGCATATTACATGCTTGATCATGATACCCAATGTGCGTTGATGAGATCACTTGACCTTGGACTCCAAGTGCATCTCCAAATTCAGTCCCTCAAAGCCTCCAAGTAAATCTCCAAATTACTCAGTCATGGCATCCAAAAACATCCCCAACCTCGCTCGATCACAGCCTACAAAGTTCTATCATCATGACCCCCAACCAGTTCTCGAAACATTCTTCAGCAATGCTGTAATTTGCATTGCAATGGTTTACATGATTACAGGGTCAGAGAGTGTTGATGAGTGGCCGTAATCAACTTCTGCAGGTACACCTCGAATTCCTCTCAAGTATCGCCTGCGGCCATTCATGATATATGGTGTGAAAATCAATAGGTAAACAGATACAAAGATACATCAGTTAGAATACACATTGAATATGTCAGATGAGCAAATCATTGAATCATAACGATCAGCAACAAACTTAGTTTCGGTTCGAAAGACCTGGGTGTTCCTGACATCTCTGACGGCTCTGATGAAACTTCATACCCTCTGACAGAGAATCACATTGGATATTTACCCTGTGGAAGCTGTTATAACATGTCTTTTATTCCTGCAACATGTTGCGTTGAAAATTACAAGTGGATACTTGCTGTCCCGGTGTTGCACATCTTTCACTTTGCGTTCGGAATGTGGTGACCTATACGCACTGCTAGAATGACACATGTGTTATATTCTTCGCAGGGGCTGCAGTCATACTGTAGCCATTTACCCAAGGCCATGCGCTGTATATAACTATCTCCGGCCGAGTGATACCTTGTAACTCTCGCATATTGCTATTTATCAGATGCCGCACTCGCCCCATATATGTTTTCAACTTTGAGATGTTGTCACTTATTACAATACAGTCTGCACTGCGGCTACATCATTTGACGTTGCATTCCCTTCGCCATCATGGTATATTCCAAATCTGATGTATACTGTCCAATCTTCACACTCTCTAGTTCAATGCGATCAGTCTCTAGTACTATGCTCCCAGTCTTCCAAAATCTGCATTGATCGATCACTGGCTTGCGATACGGCTTCCCCCTTGTTCTGTGTTGCATCGTCGCCATCATCGCCCTTATACCCATCAACCTCACTGGTTCCCAGGACAAACCTCTCAAGTTCAATTGTGGCCCATCGTAGCCGGCTAGTGGTAGGGATGGCATGGCTCCCGTTGATTTCGTCACCTTCATCTTTATACTCCTTTCTGCGCCATGGCCTCCCGAAATGAAGTTCCACATCTGTACAATTATTAGGTATCGGGATTTCAGGGTCAGTGCTTCTGATCACAGGCTTCTCAAGCACCACTTCATAGGTCAGATAGTCAAGAATAATATCGCTGCCAACATGCCATTCTCCCATGCTATTGACCAAGGCAGGCTGTGAGTTCTCTGCCTGTTGGATCTGATGCTTGATTGTAGCAAGACTGATTTCATACATCCTCTGTTGGTAGCTCTCCGGTAGTGTACTGCAGGTATTCATCATGGATGTATACCTGTTATCAATGCCAGGTACTGTTAGCAACGGATCCAGTTTTGGACCCGGCCGGTTTTATAGGTCTGAGTGGCAATGGCCTTACCCCATCAAAAATCGACGATTTTTTAAGCGAACCATCACTTTAAGGTCACAAATATTGATCAGAGAGTTTAGTGTTTGGTATGTGAAATATGCAGCTCAGCGCGGCGCATCTTTTGGCCGGCTCCGATTTTCGATATCTTTAAATCTCAGCAAGCGGTAGCCCAAAAACCTCGTTTTTCGGCCAAAAATGACAATAATTTCAAAGCAGCTTGCTGAGTTTTGGTGATATCAAAAATCGGAGACTGCCAAAAGATGCACCGTCTAAAGCTCCATATGTCATGTACCAAACACTAAATTATCAGGTGAATATTGAAGGATTCACTTGAGGGAACTGTTTGGCACAAACTCGGACCGAACCCGCTGGGTCCGGGTATTCTCGGAACCACTATATTATAAACGGTCCGAAAATGGAACCGTTGCTAACACTAATGCCAGGCAAGGTGAACAAGTTGCAACCTGTTGCAGTGCCACAGGATGCTTTCTTACCACCATTGTTCTTGTAATTGAAGTACTTTCAGTAATCAGGTCTGGCCGATTTCTGCTTTGACTTGAAAGCTGTTGCAGGAACACCCATGTTCATGTGCCACTCCAGGAGAGCATGGCACAACACGGTGCAGGTAAACGAGCCCAGCGGCAAGGGTATCAGACCATCCTTGTCGTCAATCAAGGAATTATACAATCCATCAGAATACTTGCCACTGATGTTTGCCTGACGATAACATTAGATATAGATACACCCTGGGATTGCATATGCCATTAAGTAAAGTGGATACCGGCTATTTGTTAGCAGCTTTCAATATTGTTTGCCTGGGATTTGGGCCGCGTACATCACCTACCACACGTGCTGCTACAGAAACAAGTTACTTATTGTCTGCCAGAAGGGAGTAAATGAATTCCAAATGCTCTGCGTCGGATTCAAAGCAGTGGAAATCATAATGTACCTCTATGTGGTCCCCAGCTTATTGACTACAATGGGATATACCCTTGTGTACTTGTGCTCGAATCTGGTACCAGTTTGAATATGTAATATCCAACATGGGCCGTTGCTCCAGCATATCTCTTTCAAGATCTCCTTTGGGCCTGCCTCCAATGCAATGGACGAAATGTTGTTGTGCTGCATAGTGGTGTCCCAGAATTTCTCTATTATCTGCGAGTGTGGGGCTCCAGTTAATGCTTTTGCAAGGTGTTGCATTGCATAACATACCATCTCCAACCTGCTTACACTCATATACGGCCGTCTGTTCCTTTTGTACAGCAGCATGAGTGTGCGCATTGGATATACAAGATGTGTCATATCTGAGTAACCACATGGATGGATGCTGCTACTGCCAGAGACCACTGATTGAGGTGTAGACACCACCTGCAGTTGTATTTGTCCCTGCATCTGTATCTGATTCATGTCTGTAGCTCATGTTGGCAGTGGATTTGCAATGATTGAACGTGCTTCTTCATGTGGGGTGAGGGTCGGCAGGTTGACACAACCACTGGGAGGAGTGGTGGTGATAGCAAGCCTGGATGTGGGGCTGGATTCAAGGTGACACATTGAGACTATCTGTGAGGTTCCTCCGGTTGTTGGTGTGCTACTGCTGCTTGTTGCTGGCGAACTGATTGGAGTATATATTGACCATTGGTGTGTTGCGGACAGAGTGGAAGTCGCACATACAGTAATGTCTGCAATGCGAGAATTGCTCTGTGAGGACCAATGGGTGGAGTTCTGCCTATGGATTTGACAGGCTATGGAACTCCCTGCTTGAGAGGAATCCCTCTCACCCCCCGGTGGGGAAACTTGGCTCCTAGTTGGGGGAAGCTGAGAATACCCCTGAGGACTATGCTTGAAATACTTCCGAATATTTCATACAACTGGAGTCATCTCACGGTGAGGCCTTTGGGATGGCATGGTCTGATATAGATATTCAACATTAAGAAATGTTGGAAAGATTTGCTCTGCATGCATATGCAATGGCAGGTGAGGTAGGCTTCTATATGAGTGTCCAGGGATGGATTCAAGACGAATAGAAAATGCAGTTTGAATCACCCAAGACTCCAAATCATGATTACCCTCGACATTATGCTGGGACAAGATCCCTTGAATCGCATTCCTTGGTGGGGTTGACTCCCATCAGATCAACCTCAGATTATACTCAGCATTCATATTCACTGTTACAGCAACGTCTGAAGCTTCATTTGCACCTCTTGAAGGGTGTTTATACCTTCCTGGCATGATTATCATAGTACTGCACTCAGTCTTGGCACAATACTTCGAACTATCGATTATGTCTATCTGCAGCTTCCCATTCCATATACCCCTTTGCCAGACTTGAAAGCATCACACTGTGAGTAATGATGTATTGTCTATCCTATGACATCAGTTGTGTGTGCTTTTTCCATCGCTAGGCAAGTTGGTAGCCAGGTTGGATTGTTGGACAGTTAGGGCAACCTGAGAATTACTCAGGTTGTTCTAGAATGCACCAGGTCTGAGCGGTAAAAGTGGTGTGTGAAGAAAATGAAACGCCTGGTGACATATACTTTCGTCACTGCCAGTACTAAATCTCATCTTGAGGCTTATTGTTCATGAGGTGCCAGGCAGTTGTGCAATATGAACGCTGCACCATTTTGTGTTCGTTAACCAACAAAACTCAGTGCATGAGCCAATAATATCATTAACTTGAGTAAATATATCTCTTCTTCCTGCCTACACCTTTGTCTCTTTTCCAGCCTTAATAAACACACCATCTGCATCTTGGATTATCTTACCATCGTATGCCTTGCACCAAACAATGACTCTTGTTCCAAAACACACCCGATAACCTACACAACTTTGTATGTTTTCGCAAGGCTTTCATTGCTGCATGCAAATATATAATCTTGCTAACAGCTCAGATGTAGATTCATTTTGAATTCACTGCAATGGCACCAATGGGGAGCTACAAAGGAAAGGGGATGGCTAGGGCAAAGATGCCAACATTGTTTACAAATCGACACCTGTCAGTGGGTCGGGATCATATCAAGGGATTCATCCTGGGACACATTGGTGGGCTCATACCAATATACAATCTTTGAGGCATGAAGGATGAGATGGCATCAGATGTCCTTTATGTTATAATCGTTCTTGATCTAGTCACGACTCGCCACTTTTCTCAATTCCAGCTCATGTGGCAGCACCACAGCTGCTGGTGTTCACCATATCGCAAGTGGTGGGTTGTGTTCAGCGTATGTATAGGCCAATTATTTGACAAAACCCGCAACGAAATGAATAATTGGAGGTTGTTCAACCCCCGTGCTTGAGGGGATCAAGTTGGTCCCTGCATTCTGTGTACAACCAGCTTGGTGATGGTTCAATGTACTGGAATGGGTTTCTGTGTGTATTGTAGCAATGATCTCAGGGCAAAGATTGAGCAGCCAAGCCGCTTGCAGGACAAGCCAGGCAACTTTATGCCCGGTAGACCTCTGCATGAAATTGGGATCATCAATGAGGATGATAAAGATATGAATTAGGCTGATCGCAGAGAGCCAAGTGATGAAAGAAGCCCTCCTGGACATGGCAATGAAAATGACGACTATGAGGGTGTGGAGGACACCAAGGGCAGTGAGAAAGAAGCCACGGAAGAAAGATAAGCAAAGCTGCGCAGGGGAAACGGACGGCAACCGAGGATGGGATGGGGACACAGGAGGCACTGGGGGCAAAGAAAGGGAATGGGAAAGAGAACGGTAACCGGAATGGGAATGGGAATGGTTTAGTTAATGTAACCCCAGGGGGAGGTAGCTCGCCAAGCTGTGGAAAGGCTACAGGGAGGAAGGGGAATGGGACAGAGAGGGCCAGCTTGAGCAGGTATAGATAGAGCCGGACTCATAGCCCGCCTTGTCAATTTCCTCACATGATGAGGCCGACTCTACCAAGGAGTTGAACTGCTAATAAGACTCAAAACATAATTCTGATGTGGATCTGAACATGGAGAATGTTGTGGACGCACCCTTCAGCGTGGATATAGATGGTGGTGTGGATACAGAATGGGACAGTGACAATGAAGAAGAGGAAGATGAAGAGAAGGAAGCTGCAGAGCAGGAGCAGTGGCAGGAGGAGGAGCAGGAGGGGCAGCAGCAGCAGCAGCAGTAGCAGCAGCAGCAGGAGGAAGAGCATGAGCAGGAGCAGGAGCAGGAGCAAGAGCAGGAGCAGGATGAGGATGAGGGCAATGAAACTTCGATGACTGGCCAGGGAGATATTGTAAATACCTTGGCTGACGATGTCGGTACCATGGTTGACGATTAGCCAATCCTGCTATCTGAGGATAGCCAGTACATGGACACCCAAACACCAAGGCCGCAACCAGCAGCGCCTGCCGCAAGGTCACAAACCGCAGGACTTCCCGCATGACGACGAATTCCGGAGACTAATCCACTCAATACCCTCGATTTGTTGCAGTTGGTAATGCTGCAAAGCCTCGCCCGGTGATACCAACCCTGTGAGCAGCTGAGGAAGTTGGAAACACCTCACATGTGGATGTGGATCAGCACCTGCTCGGGGAATCAGCAGGTGGTAATAGTATCCCAAATTTTCCTCCGCCTGTTGTCCCTTTCCATGGGGCGTGCCCAGATGTCCAAGTAGGTAAGTACTGAACCAGTCATTGGGTCGCAGAGGACATAATGTTGGTTGTAACCAGGATAGGGTTAGGTTCTTGTCTTGTGAGTTTTCTTTCCTGTGATCTATTCATCTCAAGCACTGAGTAAGGCATGTGTGGAAGTGATTTGTTCAGTTCAGGTTGTCTCATTTTCAGGCTCGTTTGTGCTCGGGGTGGTGGGCTTGTTCATGTTCTTTGTTCTAATCATTTTATCTCAGGCATTCATTATTATATGCATCACCAGGTATTTGGTTTGCTTAGGGTTAATTTTTTATTTTATTCATAGTATTATGGGATATCACACCGGCAACATTTTTGCATTATCTAGCATGTATGGATTCTCCTTCTGATGGTGTTGAGGCTCAATGTTTGTCTCAAGTTAGCTCAAAGTATCGTGAGCTTACACCCACACCACACTGCTCAGACCCCACACCAACTTTCATCCCTTTCTGTAATGAATAGTCCACTCTTCAGGTGGCATCGACAATGCCAGAGAAGACCTCTTTCCGTATCGCTGAACTTTCATGCTGAAAGATATTCATCTCAGTCAGCCGGCGACTTCGACATATCAAATTACACCATCCTAAATACCTTCATATTGCACACCCGAAGAATCTGACTATTCGCTTCACATCCCAACCCATTTTACCTGTTCAGCATTGTGAATTTAATGGCAGCACCAAGTCATTTGAAGACTTGGATGTCTTTACCTACCTCGAACACCTAGAAAACAAAGCCGACTCGGAGTATCAACCACCTCCACCTCCACTGCGAGCGACGGAAATTCACCCTGGTGCCGGTGATCCACTGAGCAATAATATGGCTGAATAATGGAAATGCGAGAGTCGGGGTTTCCTTGGGAAGAACATTCAAAGCAATGCCTTGTACCTGTTTGCGACACATGAAGAGTAGAAATATATGCAGTGTGGGATAAAGAGGTACGGCATGATGACATACAATAATGACATGCTGCAGGAAGAACTCCCAGCTCTGCGTTCCCCAAGCTTCGATAATGGAGATGGCATCAAGAAGCTCATGGCTGGCATGCCAGATGATCAGGCACTCAGGGAGTGGAAACTACAAACTCTCAAGGATATCTGATGGAATGACAGTCACCAAAGTCCTATCACATACTGGAGTTAAGATATCACCAATAGAATTAAATCGTTGATGCGGCAGCAAGCCTGCTCTGTGCATCTGACTTATGCCCCTCAGAGTTGCTTTAACAGTGATATGCCACCGAAATGCCAAAACACCAAAATGTACTCTGTGGACTGGTGGTGGGAACCACACGTATGGAGAGGTAACAGAGGATAATGACATGCTAATCAACATTAAGTCAACACTCACAGTCGGGGATCCACTAGATCTCTTGATCTTCATGTGCAACGGAACACACCACTTGAATGTTGGAGGCAACAGAAAGGAGTTGCCTGTATTAATGACAACTGGTAATCTATCATCGAAGATCCACCAGATGCCCCCAATGAACACCATCGTAATATTCACACTCCTGTGGACTCCGATGATGAAATGCAATATTGTTCCAATGTGACTGGATGTGCAGCACCGAGCAAACCAAGAGGTGCTGAACGAGGTACTGCGGTGAGTACTTGAGCATCTCACCTTTTAACACAATCCCAGCACTGAGAGCGGGTATTACAACATTCCCTATGCAGATGGTGACTTGTGGCATTGCAAACCGGTTTTAGCAGCATGGCTTGCGGATTGCCCTGACTATAGTGGCCTACATCATGTTCAGTGGGGTGTCTGTTTTTGGTGTGAGAGTCCAAAGAACGAACTTGGAGATTATGTCACTTGTGACAATCAACACCCCTGGAGGGAACACAATCTATATAGCAAGCTCAACAATGTCAACTGTAAGGTAGCCAATGCTAAACTCTCATCACCCCCTCATCGCCAAGAAGTCAATGTGTTTCAACGTATTCTCTATATTGTGAGTGACATTCCAAATCCTGACCACCTGCATACATTTCACATTGGCATGCCTAACCACCTCCAGATGTGGATTTTCCACTTCATGAAGATGTACGAATGGGTGCACAAGTACAGTGCAATCTGTTTATCCGTGCCTGCTGACCACAACCTAACACCAAAAACTAAGTGATGTCAGAATGTTTATTAATGGAATGCGACGGAGATGAAGTACATGAGCCGGTATCTGCATGGAGTTGGAACCCAGATTCTTCAAGGTGGATGCCCTGCTCAGCACTCCATATTCAATCACTCAATTCAGTGCATATGGGCATTGTCAGAATTCCTTACATATGTTCAATGTAAATGACACAATAATGCAACATTGAACTTACTGGAAGATGTCTTGCATTGTTGTCACATCTTCAAAGATAATTTCCTACTTGGGTAATTCAGCAAAAGGAGAAGGCCAAGGGCAATGCCATGAGGACTGAACTCGTGAAGATGCGCAAGGTAGATGATGTAACGAATGATGCAACTTCCACCCTGTCCAAGAAATGGCACGAAATGAATTCTTGGCAGGATAATATCGGCCAGGGGATCGATGTTTCAAAGGAGTTTGATGCTGACTTTAACTTTCCAAAGATCCACTTCATGTCTCTTTGGGTTGAACAGATTCGTCGATACAGAGCTGTGCAACAGTATTCTGCCACAAAACATGAACAAGGGCATAAAGTGAACCTCAAGGCCGGTTGGAACACCTCCAGTCACAATCACAACCACCTGTCGGATGTAATCAACTTTCAGCATTGCATTCCCTGCTCAATATCCAAGCTCTCGCTCAGGATTCGTAGAACAGAACTACTTCCTGCAATGTCCTTCCATCCGGTGTTAATCTGGCTGCCCCTCTGAGCTCCCAGTTATATGTGAAGCCTGAATTTATGGGACCCAAAAACAGCCTTGAAGGAAAGCATCCTGACGCTATGATTAATCACTTCATGGTATTACTCGACAACATGCATGATGCCACACACCGTGTGACAATATACCATGGCCCAGAGGAGATTATCAAGGGTAAGACTTGTTCCAAGACGTATATATCATATGAACAACTTTATCGAATGCAGCTCGCTATTTACCATTGTAGTAAGGTTCAAGTTGACAGTGTAGAAGGTGAACGCTTATCTCAGATATGTCGATGCACAGGAAGCCATACCTGGCATGGACGCGAGCAATTGAACAACTGGGTGGGGCTAACGCACTGAGCTAGAAGGTGTTATGATGGGGTGAATGCTCATCTCAGTTCGCAACTGCAACGACTGTCTGAAATCAAGCTTCTGAACGAGGATGGTGCTTTCGTTGAGTACTGGTTAGCCCTGGCACTTACCACAATGCCTTGAAACTCTGGAAACTTGGATCCTGTCTCGAAATTGGTACAAGTGTGACAAGCACTGGCATGGTTTGCTATGCATGTTCTCAGCATGGGAAACATTGTCCGCTCCACACGCATATTTCTAGAGATTGTACCCAGCAGTAACACTGGAGCAAGATGAAACAAGTACTAGATTGCCAATAGCCACATGCATCGCGCGACTGGAAATGATGTGTTTAATTAGTCAAGAGAGAATTGCATTTTGCACGTAGGTAAAAGGAAGGCAAGGAGAGGTTTTTGCAGCGTGACCCATCACATTGGAATCATGATGCCAGTACATACTCAATGAACCCATTCCGACTTATGGTTACCGTTGGCCACACTGCCAGAGTGTTCATTTAAAATCGCAGACAGACAGAGCACCAAATAATGGTGAAGCTGCAATCTGAGTACACTATGCAATGCAACGCGTGTCATTGACTGAGTGCGCAATGTTAGCCGCCACCGGGATGTCTCTGACAGTTCTGATAGAGCACATCCGCTCTGACTGAGCCATTCTGTCTGGACGGAAATTTGATTTTGCTGATGGCTATTAGCTACAATTTCGAGGTGCCCCAGCTGCATTACCACAATGACGATGCTGTTCCCAGACTGCTCTTCAGCAATCCAGGGTGCTCCTAGGATTGACGCTGGTGGGTACAGGCTCGTTGCTAGTGTTCACAGTCTTTGTGCCAGAGTTCCCAATCTTATAGCTGCCACTCCCCATCTCGTCGACATTACTCCCAGGTGCTCCTCTACTTGTCAGCAGATTACCTCCGTCGTAACAGATTTGTTGCTAGTACTCCCAGGTGTGTCCGAAGGCCACTGCATCAGTGTAGTCAAGTCTTGGATTTGACCACCCTGTGATTCTGGTCTGATACCACCCAGTTACTCACAGAGACTGTCAGTGAGACAATTTATTTTGCTGATGATCCATAGTATCAGCTCCAATGTTGATGGCATTACTTCATATATCTGAACCTTTTTACTCAGTGCAAATACCTCCTAGGAATCTTTTCTGGATGAATCAACAGTTGTCCTCATTATACTCAATGGCAACACAACTACTCTGTCAATACCAAGCAGCAACAAAATAGCTTCATTGGAAGACCACACAATTGGCAACAACTCGAAGTTGCAGAGATGATTAGTCAAGACAAATAGATTATTTTCGCTCTGCCTTTTACTGTTATATACTGAGCAACCAAAAACACATACTCATAGATTCACCAATTATATATCTGTTGCCACAATAATCTGTACTTTTGGGGATCCAGGAAAGATCAGAACAGAGGAGTTGTGTGTAGTCACTTGGACTTGCCACATGGTTCTCCAGATTAGGTAATTTCTCGCAGACTATAAAGATCGCTGCTCTATAGCTACGTCAAATAATTGTTGGTTTCATCAATGGGTGAAATGATTGAATAACACAGCCAACTTAACATTCAAACTCAAGTCCCACCATCCCCGGAAATACTCCAAGTAGACAGCACCCGCTGCTCGAGAGAACAGTTTTCCAAACAGTTTCAACCTGCCAAATTCTCGCACATGCTCATGGATGTTGCAATATATATGGTGGTATCATTGATTACTTGTTGAATACTCTACTGAAAGGCTTGTTGAGAGATCACACCTGGAAATTGATCATCAGTTGTCTGGAAACTTTTTATAGTCAGGAACAGAATTTAAACCTCTGAGTTAAGCTATTCTCCATAATGGCTTGTATATCTGACATCTGCCAGTTCTTGGACAATCTTGAACAGGTGAAATATTGGCCATGTATCAAGTATGAGAATTGGATATAGAATTAGCTTCCAGTGCATGCATATATTCTTATAGGCTATTCCTATAACTGAAAGTTTATCAAATCTGTGACCAAGTTCCTATCAATTGGTAGCTAGCACACCCTTGCTGAAACAATGCTCAAATGCCTACCGTAGATACCAAGTAATATCATCAGTATTATCCTCACCATTCGGCCATACTGCATGATCGCCTGAATGAGCAACTCATGCAATATCCAATATGGACAACAAGTTTGCCACTACCACGGTCAAGTAAGTATTGGATGCCACTGATAAAAACCTCATTGAGGATAGTTACTTTTCATCCAAGAAGGTTAACCAGAAATCCAAAATGATATAATGCAAATACAGCCATTTTATATCACCTAAGTAGTCTGTATTCTACTGTATATCATGAAATCAAATCTTTTCATGCTGAAAGCAAATATTTGCAAAACGTTTCATGTTGGAAACACTTATGCATTCAACCAGTCGGAAAATGACCATGCATTATATATACCGGATAGGGAAGTTGATGTTGCATTGTGAATCTGCCGCATATTTGATGTGTCACACTATGATCATATGGGGTTCTATGAACATGCATGGTAACTAGAATATTGCTATACACTGGCCACTATGGGGGGTTAATATACTTCATCATGCTGGATAAAATTAAGCTGCTGAATGCACTCCATTGCATACTCCCAAGTACACTCTATAGTATACTCCTGATTTCAATTCATTCTATACTCCCTGCCTTCTTGACTTACACTACCAAGTAAGCTATCAAAATGCTCCCATGTAAACTCCCAAGCACACTCTCACATACTCTCCCAATTGCACCCAATGACACACTTCCAGCCTGCTTGACTGTGTGCTTCCAAGTAAGCTCTCAAGATGCACTCCAGCACACTCCCCAAATAGCCAACAAGACTGTCCAAGGACACTGCCAGTAGGCATCCAACTACACGTCCAAGAATGTTCTCATGGACACTCCTGAGCATGCTTTCATGGATACTTTTATTTTCACTTGGTGGCGCGCTTCAAGCCAACTTGACTGTATGCTCCCAAGTAAGTATTCTAGGCACTCACAAGAATACGCCCAAGCACACGCTCATGTAGACTGCCGATTGCCCTCGATGACACACTCCCAGCATACTTGGCTCCATACTTACAACTACACTCTCAAAAGGCAAGATACTTCCAATCATACATGACTGTATGATACTTCCAATCATAGATGACTGTATGCTCCCATGTTGGCTCCTGCATCCTCGGTACAGTGACTTTATGAGATCGAGACACCAGGTATAGACTGGCATAAAGTAGCTGGAGAGCGGCAAGTGGCAGGTGGCCGGTAGCAGGTAGCGGGAGTCTGATGTCTGGTGGCAGGTGACGGGTGGCAGGTGGTGGCATTTGATAGGCAAAACCATGCCATTGGTGGATATGATAGTCTAAACCATATTTCAAGCATGGCCACTGCGATGAGATGACATAATGGCTCACAGTTATTCTGTTGACATTCACAGCATTCGATACTGCAGGCATGGTAGACAATCATATCTTGGTGAGAGCAGAACACCAAGTCAGATAATCCAGCCGAATCAGCTGCCAGCATCCCATCACTCATGGGTCAATATCTACACACTGAATCAGCAGCTGATTGCAATGATCATGACAGTATTGTTGATAGTGAAGGTAATTGTAATGTTGATGGCGATGGTTATGGTAATGGGGATGGTGATGAACTGAAAGTACTTCACCAGAAAAAATAACCTTACTCAATTTTCAACTCACATACAAGCTGTTTCTGGGACAGTAATTAATTGCATATTTGAAGCGTGACTCTATGTTGTCCAATGTACGTATGTGTTGACTAAAGTAAAATGATATACAGGCGATTTTGTGCTCCGACTACTGTACCAAGTATTTGCAATGGATTTGGGGAACCGGCTGGCAGTCAGCGTTTGGATCGGAAAAACACTGCCGTTCCGTTCCAGACCCATCCACAAGCCTGCCCTATTGCTTCTTAGTGGGCCAGACTCAGACCCCTACCCATCACCTGGTGGGTATTGCCGGGTGTGCAAAGACCCATCCGTTACAATCTCCAGTTCTGCATTTTGGGGTTGTGTCCCTATGGTCGCATTCAAATACCCTACAGATAATTATAAAATAATGACATCCATACTGCATTATCTTTTTTGAATGTGTTGGCTGCCTTTATAACCAATGCCAAAAGAGACACTCTCCCTACCCCATCCTGAAAATGAGTGTCAATGGATCATCAAAGATTGTTGATCTTGCTTCTTGGGTACTCTAAGTGCCATTTGGTTGCCTACATTCATAAACGAAGTAATAGCCACCTTTAGTGGCACAACCAAAAGGGACTCGCTCCCTGCCCCATTCTGACAATCAGCGACAACTGAGCACCAACGATATATCGTGTTGTAAGTCAGGTAATTAATAACAGAATTACTCCATTTGATGCATAATGAAATCATTGGCCACTTTTAGGTGTAAAATCGCTAGTGTAGAGATCGCAACTATCTTCTAGATATGACCGTTTACTGAGTGTGAATGATATTTGGCCTTGCATCATGGTTAATTGAAGCGTGATGTGGCTGTTATTGCCTATATACGACATTTTGACCACTTTTGTTGGCTAAAACACTCAGGCGTACTTAGTTACAGCATTGGAACTGAAATGCGAGATTACTTTCCGGGAGGCTGTCGTGGGAATATCACTATCTTATTTGCTTATAAATAGTGCCAATGCCACGGTTTATAGATGTAAACGATCAAGTGCCACATACAATGCGCAAGATGCAAGACCAAAAGGCATTGACGCACAATCGATGCACATTTTCAAGATGGGGCAGGGAGCGTGCGGTGTTTTTTTGCATATAAAGACAATCACTACTATCATTATGTATAACCACAACCAAATCGCTTCTAGATTCCCTGACTTATAAGAACAACAATCCTTCATGCTCCTTTGACGCTCAATTTCAGCAAGGGGCAGGGAGTGTGTCGCTTTTGCTTTTGCCTATAAAGGCGGCCAATATATTTATTATGTATTACTACTCCCAAATCACTTCTTAAGTACATGACTTAGAAGACTGGAAATCCTTGACATTCCATTGACACTTACTTTTGGCAGATAGTACCAATGTTGTAGGTACGATATTGCCGATAATGGCGGCCAATAATATCAAGATGCTGCATAACAACAACATCTTGAATGAAATACCTAACTTACAAGTCCGAAAATCAATCGGCTCTGTTGATGCTCATTGTGCCATGGGTGTATCCTCAATATGCAATGATTTCAATTAACATTGGATAACCTTAATGTGGTTTTCGCAGCCTTTCAATCATCTTCATGGACTGTCGCCTTTATGATGAAATTGTTCTTTAATAATAGATATGCATATATTCTTTAAAATATACTTCAAAGTTTCCGTTAATTGGAGAAAATATTACACTCAACAATTCCATTGCTCTCGATGAATTCTGGACTTTACTTGCAGGTTCACTCAATGGGCTGCTGTGGTCTGCAAATTGTATGTTTGCTGCATTATCACACATCAGATAGTGTACTAACCTGTGGATGTTTCTTCATCAGTGAGCATATCCAGAAAATGATCTGTATCATGCTGGCTATCCTGGGCATATGGATTAAAACTGAAAACTTGGGTGCTGGGAAGAGGAGTATGTGAATACACATATGCAGGCAGCAATTTGTAAAGTTGGGATCTTTCACCTCCCACATTGACATGGAGTGGCACGGGTGACGTTCCGGCCAGAGGTGGTGTCCCTTATGGTATTGGCTGTCTGTGTTGGCCAGGTTGAGGTGAACCGGTACCTTTGCACCTGCGGGATGACTGCGGAATCGTTGTGGTGCCATTGTGGCATGGAATGCAGCAGTACATGTGGTTGTGATGAAGCATAGCTGGGTGTCTTTTATTCGCAGCCTTCCCCTCTCTATGTCTCGGAAACTCAACTCCCCGGTTCCGCTCTTCTTGTACTTCAGCGTGACGCTGTCTGATCAGGTGTTGCGTTTCCTTTATTGTGGCGCACAAAAACCCCCCTTTGGCCATGTTGGCTATTTCCAAGGCCAGGCGCATAACGGACTGTTCTAGCTGTACCCGACCTCCTTGCCTTTCCATAGTAGCAGACATGTTGAATACCAACCTCAAATTAGTTGTTTTCAAAAATGACATTTTGCAGTTACCTCAATTTTATATACTTCCGTAGCCTCCTGCAAGCAGTTTACTGCCTGTTTGGTCAACTTCCGCGGACATTGATGATGAATTTCGTCTGGAAACATCACCAGGCAGACAACATCATTCGATTTAATTTCGCGGATTCTTGGGACGAATGCCTGCATTGACATTTGAGGATTCCCATTCTGGGCTGCTATGAAGTACTTATATAGCTCCCTATGTATACCCGTGGTACCTTTCTTCGTTAGTGAGTTGACACATGACTACCTCAATATGTGTGGGGACGGATTTGAGTGCGGTCATCATGTGGGCTGGTTTTGGGTTGAGCGCGGCAGAGCCGCATGCACTTTAGTTCTTGTGTACGTGTCAATTAGACTTAGCGAGAGTCAGTGAGTTTTAGGTCAATAGAGAGATTCAGGACACAGGACACCGGACACCATACAACAGGTTATGAGCCCGGGCACTTCGCTGATTTGACTAACTCGACTCGAATCGCGGCATCATCGACACGGCCTCGGAGGAGTACAGACAGACTCGACGCATGTACGGACGACAAGATGGCCGAATCGACAGCGATCACGATTAAGCAGTTTGATGGTACGGACTACAAGAGCTGGAGTTTGGAAATCGAAATACTCTTGGAGCAGAAGCAGGTTCTCGGCATTGTTGACGGTACAGAGGAAGCACCGGACGCGAAGGACGGGACAGAGTTCACAGCATGGAAGAAGCAACATGGCATCGCACGGTCAACTATTCTCCTCGTGATGGAGAGGTCATTGCAGCAACAGTATGGCGTTCAGAAAGACGCAAAGGCGCTGTGGGATCAGTTGAAGGAGGACTACAAGTCGAAGGTGAAGCTCAATGTGTGGACTTTGCAATACGAAATGTCAGCTGTGAAGTTGAGGGATTGCGAGAATGTGCAGGAGTACGCATCGAAGATCCAGGGGCATGTGAATGACTTCAACCTCTGCGCCGACAGTTCGACTGGTAGCAGTATGATGCCAAAGAGCAAGCACAGCTACTATCTGATGCAGGGTATACCTAGGGATGATGATTGGAGGTTTTTCACCCAGTTGATGTACGACAAGATCGACACCTTGGCCGACAAACCGGAGGAGATTGTTACGAGGATGAAAGCCCACCAAACGCGATTACAGAAGGATGACGATTCGGAGGTGGCAGCCATGTTCTAAAAGTTGAGCACGAAGAGTGAGAAGCGGAATTCGAAGAACTCTCGGAAGTCCCGGAAGTCCCATGATAGCGATAGTGAGAGCAATGGTAGTTGTTCAGAGAGTGAGAAGCATCGCCGCAGGAATTGGAGGGATACTCAGGAATGCTACAGATGCCATAAGGTGGGGCACATTGCACAGTATTGTTCTAGCACTGCACAGGTGGAGAGTGCAGCACACACAGAGACTGCCGCAGCCGCAGCCGCAGCGACAACGACGACATCAATTGAGAACTATTGGATGACAGTCGCTGGCAGATCCCCTGAGAAGGAGGCCTGGTACTTGGATTGTGCCACAACTTCTCACATTTGCGGAGATTAGTGAAAGTTCGAACGGTACACGGAGTATACCAAGAGAGAAGAGCGGGAGATCGGCGATTTTCCTGGAAGAGTAGCAGGCAAGGCCATCGGATATGGAGATGTACGACTGAGACTTCGACTACCTGGAGGCCGCCACCGTATACATGAAGTAGTGGTGAGAAACGTCTTGCATGTGGAAGGAGCACACAACTCACTGTCACAATCACGGCTTATGGATCGGGGACTACGGATTGTCCCAGTCAATGGCTATGGAATCAAGATATTCGACAAATCGCCAACAGACAGTGCTCGAGGTCGAGGCCGAGGAAATTTTGTGGGCGTGTCACATCCGATTGGAGGCTTATTCTGGGTGGATGTGAAGTTTGCAGAAAAGAGGCATCGAGAGAGAGAATAATTGTTTTGGAGGAGCTCCAGGCACCGTTCATTGCTTCGGAGGAGCTCCATGCACGGTTGATTGTTTGGGAGGAATTCTGGGCTTGGTGTCGTTTGGGAGGAGCTTCAGGCAAAGCTCTATCTTCGTTTTCTTTGGAGTTTAGCACTACAGTCGTGATATCGCCCTGGCGGAGTGTGGGGACGGATTTGAGTGCGTTCATCACGTGGGCTGGTTTAGGGTTGAGCGCGGCGGAGCCGCATGCACTTTAGTTCTTGTGTACGTGTCAATTAGACTTAGCGAGAGTCAGTGAGTTTTAGGTCAATAGAGAGATTCAGGACACAGGACACCGGACACCGTACAACAATATGGATATACTCACATCTGATTGCATGCTGCATGTTTTGTTTGCTGCGTCGTGTTTTAAGGACAGTGTTAACATGTGCGCCCAGGGTCATAGTTGTCGTAGCTGCATTGGCAGCATTGCAGTGGAATAACTGGTTCCTGCATTGTTATTGTGTCCCATTGAGTGACGCATCAGAGGAAGTGTCTGTTGTTTCGCCTTATTTCGATCTGCACTTACCTAGCTGTGTGGTTTGGGTAGCCATGATTCGTTACTGTGGAATAGAAGAGCAAGATGCCAATAAAGAGATGTGGGAGGTTCTGAGGAATATTCAGTATGCTTCAAGTCAAGACGGAATGACTGACCGCTAACTCGCACATTCTACTCAAGATGAATCCTGCCGCATAAAGATGTTGGTTGAAGGGGTTTCAACTGGTCGTGCAATCATCAGGAAGTTGGTGGAATGTTTTGCGCATGTTTTCAGAGATATATTGACATGAAGGATAGCCGAGATCTCAGGTTTTTGAGATGCAACCAGGGAATGCTTTGACAGAAAGGATGTCTGGTGATGATTATCTCAAGAAATCCCTGGCATATTACCTGAAACTGATACTACAAACCAACTGATATTGTACTGTTAGCATAACTATTTTCAATTTAGTGCTGGTCAAAATGCAGATGTGGCTTTGTTTCTGTTGATCCAACTTACCATCCATGTCATAAAAGATGTTGCATGCCTCCATATCGTCCATATCTTACAACTACCAACATCTTACCCAACAACAACGTCAATGCACAATACAATGGTCAATACTGCGAAGGAGATCATTTCACTACGTCTCTTGGGCAGATTCCGCGAATCAACAAAATGCTTGACATGACAACATTATCAAGCGGATGAGCGCAAGAGCAGCTTTATAGCAGAAAGAGTCCGTGCGCTTGGAGTATTGCACAGCTTATGATCCCAAATTAAGCTTGCAGCTGAGAAAAGACAAGAAATGAACTTTTTGAGCAATGAAGACAATGAGCAATGGATTGTTGATATTGTGGAGAGGGAAACTGCTGTGGAAAGCAACCAAGTTGAAGATGCAGAGCCTGCAATGAATCAGGAGCAGGAAGATATCAGAAATGCTTAAAATGCGAGAGTGACATCCAGAAGGCCAGAAAAATCATTTGCAGAGATTTTGAATTCTATCAGAGAAAGTCTAAGTGATCTTGTGAGTTCCAGCGATGAAGATGACAGGGATGAAGAGGAAGATAATGAATGCTCAGAGCTCTGCAAGTGGAGTTGAGACAACGACCGCAGCTGGCCGATGGGCACTATCTCCACAATGGTTCAACACCGCATGGAGAGAGTTCGGCACAAGCTGATGAGACTTGACCACTTGACACAACTAGGATGGGGGGAAGTGGCCGACTACTTCTGTGAATGAGATGAGAAGTACAGGACTGCTGAATTAATGATTCGGGCAGTCATTACTCCCGAAAAGGAAAAACCTACAGCCGCACCAGTGGTGACAACAGTTGGAGACCATATGACGACTATTGGTCTTGTTTCTGGAATATTGCCAATGCCACAAGGGACTTCTTGACCAGGAAGTAGTCCTATGAGGCTTGGTTCTGGGGAACCACAGTGACACAAACACATAGCGTCTCTTCCGCTCAACAAGGAGCCCAATTTGTCACTAATTGAAAACTCAAAGCTTGTTGAACCCATAAGCTTTTACACCTTTAAATTTCTTCCCATACTAATTACAATATAGATTTCGCCATCAGATGAAGACATGGTGACGGCTCGCAAATCGCTAGAGGAATAGATAGGCAAAGTGCTATTTTTGATGACATATCTCTTGGAAATGCAATTCATTTAACTATTTTGTTATGTGTCACCTGTGCATCAATTTCAGTAACCAAAATGTGAGACATGACAATTCGTCTGGGTATGTGCAACAGTGGTACACGCCATTGGTTAGTTCCTGATGCCAAACTTGGTTGTTTTGCAACCACCAAGTTTCATATTGACTTACCTGTTACTGGGATGCGATAATGTAAACCCCCAATTTGAGACGAAATTTACTAACAATGTTTAATTCAGTGATGTCATGCCAGTCATTAATGGAGTGGTCAATGTGGAATACGAACCTACATGACTGGCCACCATCATGATGCATTCATCCATATGCCGAACAGCATAACTTACCACTCAGACCAGGTGCACATGGTGGTGCTGTTGAAAATGGCTTTTAGTAGGGCATGGAAGTCAAGGAGAAGGTGCTGGATCAGGAAAGGTGAGCAAGTCAGGCTATACAAATCAAAAAGTAGTAAATGAATCCACATGCAGCAAATTGCCGGCTGAATACGCTGCAATAGTACATGGCGAGCTCATTCAGTTCTCAGAAAACAAGTATTGTGGTGGATCAGAAATTGAGAGCCCACAAGGTATTTGGATGCAAATATGTATATAGAAAACGATCTATTAGTTATCCATAACAATAATATCAATTTTGAATCCCTTTATAGTCCATACAATCACTGTTAGAATGTGTTTATGGTGAGCATCAATGGAACATCAACGAGATTTAGTCTTTCACTCTCCGCAATCAACAAGCTGCATAGTCACATCTTTCCAAAAGAAATCTATTGGCTATGTTCAAACGCAACAAAGCAAGTTATATGCTTATTGCCCCATCCTCAAACTGCAGGTCAATGGACTGTCCATAACGTTTTGTTCTTTGTGTTGGATAATCCAATCGCCATGGAACGACATAAACTCAAAATAAATGGGAAGGCCACCACTCTATACAAAAATGCTAGATACAATGTCGCTACCACCTACAACTGAGTGTAAACTGGGCGTCAACAATTGTTGGACATGAATTGTAGATAATCAAATGGTCATGCAACCACATTAACACATACTCAATGTAAAGGCCACCTATCTCTTCGAAAATGTTGGAGACAATATAGCTACCACCTGAGAATGAGCGTCAATGTTGTTTCTACGAACCTATTGAGACGATTGAATGATTGAGTCTAAGTCTAGGATGACACGTAGTCTATAAAGTGGCTGCCAGCCGTAACACACAGCCACATGATGACGTATTCTACAAAGACTCGGTCTAACACTCTTCCCAGGCATTATCACGTCTGGCAAACAATAAGCTATTGAAGAAACAGACAGCAAAGAGAAAACTGATGACAGAAGCCAAACCATGCAGTACCCTGACCTCCGCCCAAACGACCATTCTCCCGCTGATACCATTGGAGGCATCAATTATCTGCCTATTCCTAAGCTCGGTTGTCGATTGTGCTGTCGGCTTCCACTGTCATGACTTCCAGTCGACTGCTTCTCCGAAGGTGACACACAGTCCTGTTTCATCGTGATTGCGGCTGCGACGTTGATGATTCCAGTATCCAGCATCTCGGCCCAATCATGGGTTGTGTGGTCGGTGTCGCAATGAAAGATACTTCGTCATGGTGATGTTGACTTTGTTAGACCGAGTCTTTGTAGAGTACGTCATCACTTCGCTGTGGGTTAGGGCTGGCAGCTAGTATATAGGCTATGTGTCATCTTAGACTTAGACTTAATCAATCAATCGTCTCGACAGGTTCATCACAACAAGTTATGAGCCCGGGCACGACCACGATCCGGATACCATTTTCGACAACTATCAAGCGGAGATAACAGTCGAATCGCGAACCTTCATACAAGCGAGGCCACAGGGTCCCGGATGCGTTGCGAACGCATCCGGGATCAAGACACACTACAGACTCAGGACAACGATTCCACGATGCAAAGAACTCAGATGCCTCCCCTCGACGAAATCTCACACTCAACCGCTTAGAGGCCTGCGATGGCCGCGATGGCTGCGATGGCCGCAGTGTTGAGTTCTACAGGTATACGAGAGTGCGGCAACCGAACGACACGTTGACAGGACACGTTGACAGGACACGTTGACAGGACACGTTCGGGACGAGTACGGAGAGCAGTTTGGCAGGAGTTTGGGCCAGCATCGTGTCAACACCCTCGGAGGACATCGTGTCAACACCCTCGGAGGAGTTCAGGTCAACACCCTCGGATGATTTCAGGTCAACATCGGCATCATCAGGATGAGTTCAGGTCAACATCGGCATCATCAGGATGAGTTCGGGTCAACCGGTGGCCAGCCAAGCAGATTGACATACTGTATGGTATTTGGATAGTCTATGAGAAGTGGGCGGGTAATGGACCGCGGATACTTGGGAAATGTCGGCAAACACACACGAAACCCCCGGGGAGCGCTGCGGTTGGTCTGCTACAGTGCGCTGGGTATGTGATTTGCGACAGCCTCGAGAGACCGGCGGTGGCAATTGGGCCATGAATCCACGAAGTCTGCGGACTCCTCTTCTGTGAGGACGAGGAAGCTTTGTTAGCTGTACAGTGTGTATTGTACCTTCACCCTAAACCTTCAATGACGACAACCCCTCCTCCACACGGGAGTCTGAGTACGGGGATCCAGGATCAACGGGAATGAGTTTCCTAGGGCTAGCCGAGGAAGAGTGACCTATGGAGAAGCGTCTCCAATTCAAATTGCAGCTATGGAGAAGCGTCTCCAATTTCGACACCTACACCGACACCGACACCGACACCGAGACACACTCGACTACGCGAGCATCCGCAACAGAACCGGCTATTATCAACACTTCCACTTCGTTTGTCGAGCGGAAGTTAACATCGCCACAGAGAAGCGTCTCCAATTTCGACGCGCCACTGTACAACCGGCTATGAGCCCTTGCGTTCAAAAGGGAAACGATGATCAAACTTCCACTTCGTTTGTCGAGTGGAAGTCAACATTGCCGTGGAGAAGTGTCTCCAATTTCGACACCGACAGCACAACCCATGATTGGGACCTAGAGGCTGTGTATGAGAATCAACAATGCTCCAGCTGGTTGGAGCAGTACCTTCGATATAGTTCTTCAATGCAATACCGATCATGATACAACAGGACTGTGTGTCACCTTCGGAGGAGCGGTTGACTGGAAGTCAAGGCAGTTGAAGCCGACAACACAATCGACTACCGAGTTTAGGCATAGGCCCATGATTGACGCCTCCATTGGCAAGAGCGGTCGTTTGGGAGGAGCTCAGGGCATGGCATGGTTTGGCTTCTGTCTTCTGTCTTCTGTTTGTTTTCTGTCTGTTTTGTTCAATGGCTTAGTGTTTGACGGACGTGATAATGCCCTGGAAGAGTGTTAGACCGAGTCTTTGTAGAGTACGTCATCACTTGGCTGTGGGTTAGGGCTGGTAGCTAGTATATAGGGTATGTGTCATCTTAGACTTAGACTCAATCAATCAATCGTCTCGACAGGTTCGTCACAACAGACTTGCACTGAACAAACGAAGTGGAAGTGTCGATCATCGTTTTCTTTTACACCCATGGGCTCATAGCCGGTTTTACAGTGGCCAATGCACCTGTAGTCCGGTATGTGTCTGTGTCAGTCAAGGTGTCGAAATTCGCATAACCTGTTGTACGTGGCATCTCGACATTGGAGATGTTTCTCCGTGGCGATGTAAACTTCCGCTCGACAAATGAAGTGCAAGAGTTGATCGTCCTTTGTTTTGAACTGCAAGTGCTCATAAGCGGTTGTACGGTGGCGGATGCTCCAGCAGTTGAGTATGTGTCGGTGTCAGTGTAAATGTTGAAATTGAAGAGTAATCTCTGGGGCGATGTAAACCTCCCCTCGACAAAGAAAGTGGCAGATCGTCGTCGATTGTTCGGGTGCCAATCCCCGTGTAGTCGAGGATGTGTAAGTGCTGTTGTCGGTGTCACTGTCGGAATTCGAGATTTTTCTGCATAGCTGCAATTCGCATTGGAGAAGCTTCTCTGAAGGTCGCGCTTATGTCTGAGCTAGGCCAAGGAAACTCATTCCGTTGGATCGTGGATCACAGTACGCAGCCTCCCGGGTGAAGGAGGGGTTGTAGTCATTGAAGGTTTAGGATCAAGGTACACACTGTACAGCTCCTAGTAGTGCTTTCTCGTCCTCACAGTGGAGGAGTCCACAGACTTCATCGATTCATGGCCACAATTGCCACTGCCGGTCTCTCACAACAGTCACAAATCACATACCCAGCATGTTCCACTGGCGGACCAACTAGAGCGCTCCCCGGGGGTTTTGTGTGTGTCTGCAGACATCTCCCAAGTTTCCACGGTGCAGTAACTACCCACTTCTCAGAGACTATCCAAAGACCATACTCTACATTGATCTGCTTTGCTGGCCACCAGTTGACCTATTACGCAATTGCTTCAAACACATCCTGATATTAACCCGAGCTCCTTCAATGGTGTTCACCTGAGCTCCTCTGAGCGTGTTGACCCGAACTCCTCACAGGGTGTTGAAATGATGTTGACCTGAACTCATCCTGCACTCCGGCCATACTGCTCTCTGTACTCATCCCTACCATGTCCTGTCGACATGTTGTTCAGTTGCCATGATCTTGTATACCTGTAGAACCCCACACCACGATCATTGCAGCTATTGCAGCCTTGCGGGTCTCTAAGCGGTTGAGTGAGATTTCGTTGAAAGTAGAGACCTGAGTTCGTTGCATTGTTGAACCGTCGTCCAGCGTTGGTAGGGTGTCCAGATCCCGGATGCATTCACAACACATCCAGGACCCGGTGGTCTCGCTCAGATGAAGGTTCAGGATTCAACCGTTATCATCACTTGATAGTTGTTCAAACTGATGTCTGTATCGTGGTTGCGCCTGGGATAATGACCTGTTCTAACGGACCTGTCAAGAAGATTGATTCATTGAGTCTATATCGAATATGACACGTAGCCAAGATAGTAGCTGCCGACCATAACCCACAGCCACATGATGATGTACTCTACTAAGACTCGGTCACACAAATGAAGTGGCAACAATTATTGGTCAAGCATCGTGGATAATTCATGGGCTGAGGAATGACATCAACCCTCAATGGAAGTATTGGCCATTATTAAATGCAACAACGCTGGTGACTGTATTGATACGACCTGCTATTGATGAGCATCAACGAAGCGTTAGCGTTTTTCGTTCATGCATTTTGGATAATCTAAGGGTTGTGTAACATTGTTATGTCATAATCTGAGTATTGGCTGCCTTTATGGGCAACAATACTAGATAGTATATCACTACAACCTTCTATCCATAAGTGTCAACCCACTGTCAACCATTTTTGGTCTTGCATCTTGAATAAACAAGTAACAATCCAACCGCATCAACCAAGAATGAGTGTATCGGTCATTTTTACGGGTAGAAATGCTACCTACAATATTACTACCACCTCCTGATCATGAGTGATAACGGAGCATGAATGATTGTTGGTTCAAGTAACATGGATACTCCAAGCGCTGTGCAATGGCACACACACATAATCAATATCTCAGCCATCTGCATCATCAAAAATGCTAATGGAGATATCTCTGCCACCGTCTAATGATGAGCACCAATGGAGCGTAATTGATTTTTATGTTTCCATCTTGGAACATCTCAGGGCTATGGAATGGTGTTAACCCACCATCAACCGATTTTTTGCCTTTATGGGCAAATATGCTGGTGATGATATCGCATCCACCTCCTACAATTGAGCACCTTCAGATTGCCAATGATTTTGTGGGGGCTCAGAAAGCTACACAGCAATGAACTGCATTGCGTTGTTCCTAAATTGAGTTTTACGCGGTTAGTCTCATTAACATGTCATTGTATACAACTTCTCAAATATACATGCAACGTCCCACAGATCTGACTGGTATTACTTATCGCTCGAGAGCAAATAATTAAAAACCCGCATTCTACTTAATAATAATGTGACTTTTGGCAGTGTCTCAAAATCGGATTCGCAACCTTTCAAATTCCTAGTGCGATGTCAGATTCAAAATCAATATATAAGTCATTCCTCGAAGTTATAATCTCGTCCGAAGATCAATGTGTCTTCATTCGTCATTTGCATGACCTTACGTTCCTGATCATCTTCAATGCTTGGTGGGCTTTAATGCATGTAGGCTCCAAAGTTTCTATTGGATGGAACAATTTTGGACCTGCCATCAGCAAAATGTAAAATGGTTTGGAAGCCATAACTGAACAACTCAGCAACTCTGAACAGCTACACTGATCCTTCCAGATGCTCCCAGATGCTCCCAGATGAGCTGAATGCAAAGCGATGTGCTCTCAGGTGCTTAGAGACTACTTTACTGGTGCTCCTGAATACTCCGGAAGTTGTGGAACACAATCCAAGAATATCCTGAAGCATGTATAGTTGTCTTCAAAATGCTTCCAAATCAAACTATTAGAAGGTGCAAATTTCGGAGCTATTGGGAGTATTGGCCACATCTCCGAGAATATTCCGGTGCACCTTGAACCTTGAGCCATACACTCCGGGAGTAATCATTATAATGGTTAAGTCAAATAGTACAATTCAATTAACTATCTTCTGCACAACTTGATTCAGGCATTGTAACTTTGATACACAGTCCAGTAGGTATCTAAATCCACATGAGTATTTACAAGCCATACGGTATCGATTCTATCTGATGCAGCAATATTCTCTCGCAAACAATGGGCAGGTCCAACAATTGCTCCGACAGGTACAATATGCATCCTATCACTATGTTTGACAACCCAGATGAACCGGTCAACACAATCAGCCCAACTATGCGGATCTTTGTACTTTGTTGGAATCACCACCGCATATTCTTGAAGTTGAGGACATAATATCCATTGTTGGGTCTTCTTGCACCTCTTAGAGAAGGTGCATATCGATTTTCCAGCAGGCAGGCGCTCCTGAAATTGGAGGATCTGACTCGGTGGAGTCCAGCTGAAGTATAATACAGGAAAAGAAGGAACTCGGCCTTCAAAGGTGTTATCGAGGTCACTGTCTGTATATTGGACCCAGATGTTATGAGATTCAGGCATGATCCATTGGTTGGCATCCGTATATTCTACCTTGCAATCAAGTGCCAGACGCTCAACAGATGTAGGGTAGTGAAATGTTTGATGGTAGTACAACAGCCCATGCTGAAGTTTAGTAAATACACTGTCTATGAGTAAATTCTGATCATATTCGAGCACCAGTCCACTAACTTCATGTCCCCAGTCGTCTTTAATATGTTTACGGAATAGCTGTTCAAAGTTGGGAATTCTGAAATCTACTGATGCATCGCTGAGAGAGGTTAATTTGATACTTCTGCAAACACCGCGGAGATGAGGTTCTCTCAAATGATGTACCTGTTCTGATACGGGGTGGAAAAATGGCTCTTTCTGACAATGGTGGAGGCGTAAAAGACGGGCTCGGCGTGTATTTTGCCATTTATCGGCAGCTGATAGTAGGTTGAAAACTGTCGCAGAGTCAATATCGTACCAGCCTTGAAAAACAAGATACGACAGTGTCTCCTCTATATAGTCAAGACTGGTACACCGGTCATTGTGCTTAAGCATCTGTTGAATGTAATTGACGTTGTTGGTTGATCGATATACCTCTTCACATTGCCAATATGTAGCCGTTCAGAAATATCAGTGGTGAAATTGTTGCCGGAATCCATTCGCCAAATTAACCCTCCTATATGGCTCACAAGATGCATCTTTGGATATCCAAAATGGATTACACGCTGTTCAATGGTTTTCCGGAGCTCCTAAACGCCGATTGCCTGCTACCAAGCATCAAACTCGAACAAGCGGATGGAGAATTGCTTCGTGAACTGCATCTGGTCCTTTGAAGTGATACCATGAATCTCTCTCTCGACATGATTCACAATGTAGTCCGTATCAGTGATACTCCAGGTGGTGGCTTCAATCTGAGCATCGGTTAGAGAGACCGGAAAATGGATATGCATGTCGGCGGTTATGTTTACCGTCCCGTAAGCCTCTTCTTCTGCAGCAGTCTTCATTTGAGCAACGTCTTTAGCAAATATGCTTCTGGGACCAGTTGCCTTAGTCCTGACTTCCTGCAATAGTAGTCGCTCATAATGTTGGAATAATTTATCCAAAAGCTTGCGTTTAGCAGGTGTCACCTGATGCATTTCGCGCTCCAATCGCTCAATTGCCCTCTGCCGATCAGCATCTGACCATAGGGTTGACGCTTGTCAGGCAATATTCAGGCGCACCTGGAGTCGTGTTCGTTTTGATGTAGTAACCTTTTCAGCCCCGTACAGCTGAACCTCCATTGCAGCACGGATTTTATGAATCTTTGTTCTCATAAATGATGGGATTCACTTCCCAATAGTTCATCCGCTTTGGCCTTTGTAGACTTCGACATGTTCTAATCTCGAAAGGCACCCTTCTTCGTGTAAAATCGCTTCAGTGCATCGTCTAGTGCTGTGAGGGATAGATTAGAGTGATTTTGTTGGCTGACAAGTAGAGAGAATTCACATAATGCCCGCACTGCTTCCATCACCATTTCATCAGAGGCTGTTTCCGCCGCAGTTTTCCCGGCATCCTGGGAGCAGTCAAGAATTGGAGCGCAATTCACTGCCAGTGTTCTGATCATGCCCCAGATTACTTTTCCCTGCCAGGAGCCGGTTTTCATCGAATCGAATGGTTCAGAGAAGCACTGCAGCACTGGATATTGTGGTTCTGATGTGAATCGATTGTCAAATAGTTTCTTGAGACTTCTAGCTTTCAGGTATTTGAGCAGCCAGTGCAATATGTCATGAACTAAACCCAGGAGCAGCTAATGTAATTTATCAGGCTGCCAATGGCGATAGACATTGCAGAGAGGGTATTGCCATAACTGCTTGCAGATTGGATGAACACTAAGAGTGTGCAGAACATTGATATTAGTTTCGTACGGAAGCTCCAAGTAAACATGCTGATCTCGTGGGTTATCAAGTGGTCAAAAAGTTGAATACCCCATCGGTGCACCTTTAGGAAATTCACACATCGGGCATGAGCCATATGAGACTGGAGCAATCATGTCTTGTTGCAGATAATCCCCGACCCAGGCAGCCAAAAGAGGATAACATTGTCTCTGCAATCCATCAGCAAAGTCCCATTTCAAGCCAGGGCTAGTGATGTCCAGATACTGGAGTGGGGACAGCACTGTTCAAACAGCAAAATGCCATGCCTCGTGAGTATTTTTGGCACCTTTCGGAGAACAGGGGATCAGCCGAAAAGAAATCCAGGTCCGCGTTGCAGGTGTACTGCGGATATCTTTTCGAATATTACCGATTGTGAGATACAGCGGCCAGGCATGATGATCGCCCAGAAAATTGGTCAGGTGGGTCTTGTCGGATGCACAAATGACTGGAACAATCGTAGCTCCAGCAGGATGATGATCTTGGGTATTCCACCACCAATCGCCTATGTTCATCTCGCTGTATAGTCTGCGACTTTCCGAGTCTGCAAGGCGCACAGGTTCAAAATCGAGGGGTACCTGAAATGTGAGATGTGCCAAATGGAACTGTATACATTTGAAAATATCCCAGTAGTATAATGTTCCAAAGATGTGCAAATGATCTTCAATCCAACTATCATTGCTGAGCCCAAAATCGAGTCTAGAGAGGAGCTTTCGTAGGGCATCTGCTGATTGAAACGATTCCATGTTGAAGTTGTCCAGTCCATGCCTCAGAAGTTGATCTGTCCACGTTTTCGTTTGCTAGCTATATGATTGAACCTGTTGAAAGTCGTGTGCTGACTGAAAAGGATGCCATGGATTCCATTGTTCTGAGTACTTGCGATGCTTGTTGTACAATCCAGTTGCTTTGCCATATGCTTTCCCCCCCGCGTATTCTAATAGAATAAGGTGCAAAAGTACGAATAGATTTGTTATAATCTAACGAAGAGTATTCGAAGCAATAGTATAATGAAAGTAACAAAGTAGAGAAGTGTTCGAAACAAGATCATATAATACTGAAGGAGGAAGTGTCGAGAAGATATTATTGTATTCTTATCGATATCAGAGCAATTCTGAAGAACTGTTCTCTATCCGGAGAAACAGTATCTATATATACATAAATAAAGGAGTGATTGTCCATAACCACCGTCGCGGAACACTATCCTGAAACAGTAACAAACAACTCTTCAACTGTACATAATTATAAATAAAAACTGTAAGAAAACCATTAGAACCATCTAGGCGCGTTCTAAAAGACAAGCGCTGATAAATCCCTTTCCAACGGAACAAAAAAGAAGATTCTAGACAAGTTCTAACTGGAACTTTCTAGACATCTAAAGATAACAGATAACGAAAGTATTAACACACCACATTATTCTTATTTACAAAGACCTTCCATATTAATGGAGAATAAAAGAAAAGGTACAAATATTAGTAAGAGAAATGTAGATACTGCCGTATTTTCAATACCCCTTCTCACTGTGATCCAAATATTTTTGAGCATAAGTGGTCGTTCACATATCTCGTCATTCCCTGTGTACATATATCTGCCAAATTTTCCTCCGAACGTACATGCATTACTGACACATTTCCTTTATCGATTTGTTCGCGAGTAAAGTGATATGCCACATCAATATGGTTTGATCGGTCGTTACGCTTTGGGTTGTATGCTACATCGATAGCGGCGTTGCTGTCGCAAAAGAGAGCTGTCGGAATATCTATTTTCAATAACTCCTGAGTTCCACGCTTCAACCAGAGATGATGTTTTGTCGTCATCGCAAGTGCCATATACTCAGCCTCACACGCTGAGGTGGCAACGGACCGTTGTTTTCGACATCTCCAGGAGATAGTAGCGTTTCCAAGTTGAATAATATATCCCGAAAAGCTTCGTCTTGTATTTAAACAATTGCCGTAAGATGCATCTGTATATGCAGTCATTTTGAGTTGATTATTCGAAGGATAAAAAAGGTGTCTATCCTTCATTGCTTGAAGATATCTAAGTACTCGTTTTGCTGTAGTAAGGTGTGTAATCGAGGGAGACGAGTTAAATTGAGAGAGGTGAGTGATCGTATACGCAAGGTCAGGTCTAGTTCCAGTAACTAAATACATCAATGATCCGATTATTTGTTGGTATGCAGTTGTATCGGTACACTGTTCATCAACTTCAATAGCCTTCAACCGATGGTTAGGGTCGATAGGTGTCAAAACAGGTTTACAATCTTGCATCGAAAAACAGTTCAGAATCTTATCGATGAATATCGTTTGGGACAGAGTGATCCCATTGTCGGTAAAGGTTATTTGGATTCCTAGAAGCCAATTGAGCTCACCCATATCGTTGACCTTGAACACAGTCCTCAATACGTCAATAGTTTGCTCTTTTAAATCTCCAGACGCTCCAAACAATGTAATATCGTCCACATATATAGCCAAAAACAGATTGCCTGATTCGTGGACGAGAACACAGGGATCCCAAGCAGTGATAACAAATCCGAAAGGTCCTAGGTATTCTACTAACCGGTAGTACCATTCCCTTGGAGATTGTTTCAATCCGTATATATACCTCTTTAATTTTGCCACCATTCCATCTATCCGGCTGCCTTCCGGTAGATCCATATATCCTTCTTCCTTTAATATCCCATATAGAAATGCAGTTTTGACGTCCAATTGCCTAGGTCGCCATCCTTTACATGCCAATATTGCCAATAAAAGTCGAGGAGAATCATAACGAACCACGGGGGCGAATATTTCATCGTAATCCTGGCCTAAGATTTGTGAGAATCCTTTGGCCACTAACTGTGCTTTATATCGTTCGACTTCTCCTTGAGCATTTTCTTTGGCTTTAAATACCCACCTACTCGCAACAATTTTCCTTCCAACTGGTTTTGGGATAACTTCCCAAACATCATTTTCCTTGAGTGACTTTAACTTGTCATCTATAGCCTTCTTCCAATCTGACCATTGTGGTGACACTTTGGCCTGTCGGTAAGACTTTGGTTCGTCTATTAGTAGTACACTCAAATTTGCCTATTGACTTCCTTCAAGTCCTTCCAAAGGTTGATTCTCTGGTGCAGGAGGTCGAGGAGGTGCATCGAGCATCATTGCATCATTACCGAACCCATAACGGTCCGGACGATTAACAACTCTTCCAGCACGGGTGACGACCCGACCAAATGGAATTGGTGGCGGCGTCATAGGCCGTGGAGGAGGAAGACCGACATGTCCCAATGGAAGTTGAGATGGTTGGTCCGGATTTTGATGTTCTTCTTCTTCAAAGAAGTGGTCGTCAGGAACTGCTGTATGTACTGAACCATCAAAACTTTGAATATCGTCTTCGACTGGTTGTTCGGGTAAGGTTTCACGATATGCCATATCGTTATCGTCATAAACCCAATAGGGAGCCCCAAGATACTCGTCTCTCTTACCAGCCCTAAAGTCTGCTAAAATACGTCGATCAATAGTCGGATGACCGTTGTCAAACATATTATTAACATCCTGAGGGTTTTCACGCATCCATTGTCTCCACAAATCATCTGTTCCTTTATCTTTATTAGTATAGATATAATCGAGGGATGTTTGAGATGATGGAGTTTGGTGCTGGTGAATCGATTTCTGTCTTTGGGGAGAAGCCCCTTCTATCTGAAGAGGGGGGAAAAAAATGTCTGCCGATACTATGTACTTTTTAGTATCGGATAGGAACACTTTATAATGATTAATGGTGTTGGTATAACCGGTGAAAATGGCTCTTTGTGCCCTCGGAGAGAGTTTTTTTCCGTCCTTTTGTTTCTGATAGGGAACATGGATATAACATTCTTGGCCGAAAGGTTGAAGATGCTGAATCGATGGCTTCGAGCCATGAAAAGCCTCATAAGGAGTTAGATCTTTTAGTGCCGAATGAGGTTGACGATTTTTTATATATACTGAGGTTAACACTGCCTTAGCCCATAACTTCTTATCATTGGTAACAGCACTTTCAAGCATAGCTCTAAGTGCTTCTCCTATAGTTCGATTAGGTCGTTCTGCTACTCCGTTTGACTCAGGAGAATAAGGAGGAGTATACTCATGTATAATTCCCTTTGACTCAAAAAACCCTTTCAAGTCCTTGGTAACATATTCCCCTCCATTATCCGTTCGAAATGCCTTCGGGAATTGGTGGTGTTGATGCTCCATTTCTGTAACAAAATCTTTGATAATTTTAGTAGTCTCTGATTTATGTTTCATAAATCGAACCCACGCAACCCTTGTAGCATCATCCATTAGAGTAATGTAATAAAGGGAATTACCATATGACGGAACCGGATAGGGTCCACTCAAGTCGGAATGAACAAAGTCCAATTTATCCCTATTTTTCCTTGACGTAGACGGTCAAGAATTCCGTGTCATTTTGCTTTTAACACAGGAGGGACAGATGAAGTCCTTAGATTTTGCTGGGATATCGGCGTCGGAATACAGCCTTAATGCTTTATCCATCGAGGAAGGTGGAAGGTTTCCGAGAGCCTGATGCCAGAAATCGTAAGTAATATGGGCCAAATGTGAAATCTCAGGAATTTTAAACAAATTTCCATCAAAAACAGCTTCAAACATAACTTTTGTTCCTTTATTAATTGAAATGAAATCCCCCTCCCCAAACTCTGTATATTCTTTAGTGTGTAGTTTTCTCCACGAAATCAGAGGATGTCCTAGCTTAGGAACATGTAAAACATCACAAACACGGAAAGAAGAAACCGATCCATCCCTAAGAACACATTCCATAATCACATCTCCCTTGCCTTTGATCTCCATACTTCCTTGTGAACTGGATTATACAAATCCGGAACACTTTGAATAATTAAGGAGACGTCCTGCATCAGGGGTCATGTGTGAGGTACAGGCCGTATCAAAGTAGAAGGATTTGGTTCTTACCTTAGTTTCCGTTGTAATGTTTGCCTCTTCATCTTTCTCCTTCTCCTTCTTCTCCTTGTTGAGTTTCTGCAGGCGGAAACATTCATTCCAGGTATGTCCTTTAGACTTTCCGGGATTATGTTTCTTGCACCAAGTGCAGGTTTTTGACTTTGGTGAGGAACAGTCAGATCCTTTTACTGGCTTCTTACCCTTCTTCTTATTACCTGAAGGTTAAGAAGTAAACAGGGCATTGTCGTCCTGGGAATCGGAGGTGTCGATATCCATCAGCCGTTGTTTAACATCGGCATACGACAAACTATCTTTTGTCGTCAGATTATCGATCACGTGTTTATGGTGTTTAACCAAAAAACTCATCAAAAAATCTCGTTTGGCTTTATCTTCGTTAAGAAAAACCGCAAAGGTTGTCCGATACGAGTCCGAAGACCCTTTCGAGAGTTTGGTGAGGTGGAGCCACTGGGACTCAAACTTGGATATAAATTCCGACAAGTTGTTGCCGGAGTACTGGGTAGGAAGGGAGAATAGATTCATTATTTGAGAAACTAGTGCATAAGCCGAATCTCTATAATATTCGGTGCAAAGCCAGGTCCACATCAGGTTCGGTTTCTCAAGCTCGACAATCTTCTCCAAGATGTCTTGTGAGACCACCTGTATGAATATGGTCGACGCGGTATGGCAAAGATGGTCGTAAGCATCGACCTGTGTTGCATCAGCTCCTTCAGCGGGGACCACACCATCAACTACCACTTCGTATGCCTTTATTCCCTTCCGGATTATAGTCATCGAGGCGCTCCAGATCCTATAATTCTCCTGTCCCGTAAGTTTGCCGATGCTATCGAGCTTAACATTTACGGGAGTCTTTTTATCTACTCGTGTAAAGAAGGAGAACGCATCTGCAGATGAGGAGCCTGCAGGAGCCATCTTTTTCTTTCCTTTATCGAGAGGGAGTGGTATATCGAAGAGTTGTTCTCGTATTTTTGGTGTGGTAGGTGATTGTTCGGGTAGGTCTTCGTATTTGATCGGTTTATCGAAAAGATTCATTGGTAGAATTGGATAATCGGGATTAGATTCCGTATCGCTCATCCGGGCTCATAACCTAATAGAATAAGGTGCGAAAGTACAAATAGATCTGTTAAAATCTAACGAAGAATATTCACAGCAATAGTATAGTAAAAGTAACAAAGTAGAGAAGTGTTCGAAACAAGATCATATAATACTGAAGGAGGAAGTGTCGAGAAGATATTATTCTATTCTTATTGATATCAGAGCAAGTCTGAACAACTGTTCTCTAACCGGAGAAACAGTATCTATATATACATAAATAAAGGAGTGATTGTCCATGACCATGGTCGCGGAACAATATCCTAAAACAGTAACAAAAAACTCTTCAACTGTACATAATTATAAATAAGAACCGTAAGGAAACCATTAGAACCATCTAGGCGTGTTCTAAAAGATAAGCGCTGATAAATCCCTTTCCAACGGAATACAAAAGAAGATTCTAGACAAGTTCTAACCGGAACTTTCAACACATCTAAAGATAACAGATAACGAAAGTATTAACACACCACATTATTCTTATTTACAAAGACCTTCCATATTTATGGAGATTAAAACAAAAGGTACAAATATTAGTAAGAGAAATGTAGATACTCCTGTATTTTCAATATATTCCACTCCAACTACCTGCCTATGAACCGTTGTCATTGTATGATCAAAGGTACAAGTCAGATGAGGATTCTGGGGGTCTATCGTTTCTTCGTCCGGAGTATCTTTAGGTGGTGGTGCACCAGGTACATTGTCTATGGGTAGATGAATTAGTTGACTAAACTCATCGATGGCCATTCAGGTGCACCGACTGAAGTCAAACCATGATGGCTCGGGTTGATCCCAGCATGCAGGTGGTATTATCCCATCAGGTAATAGCCTTTCATTCATGAATATTGGGCGATATTGTTGATAGTGTGCCCGGAGTCGGTTCTCGTCAAATCATTGCCATTTGCAGATGAAGCACTTGACATGTTTCCGGCAAGTGTTGACCATATTTGGGAAATGGCCACTGAACATGTAATCGGATGAATCTCAATGATGCTTCAGGGGGTGATATAGAGCCTCAGCGATATTGGTTTGAAACCAAGCTAACTCAGGCTATTGTAACACATTCACAGCCGCATCACACCCGGCCAAATGTGAGGGGGAGGTTTCTTTTGTTATCAGCACTATCACCACAATGGGGCCTTATACTATGTCATTGTGAGTTATGCCTACACTCGAGCCTCCCAGCAGCTGATAATGAAGGTAGATCGTCATAATACAATGAATAGGTGAGTTTCCTAGCTAGCTGGATATCCGGGCATCGATCATCAGAAACTGATAAGGCTAGTAGGATGTATGCTTTAGTAATAATCCTTGACTGGAGCGTGGATCATGAGGAGAACTAAGATGTATATGCAAAGAGTTTAATAGGAAGCAATCACTGTTGCTGCTCGACTCACAGGCCTTCTATTGAATGAGGTTGCATGATCGTACACGCACAACTTATGTGTAATATCCCTAGTCGTGCTAACCTTCATACTGGATATTGTTCTTGTTGGGTTCCTGGAGATATCATATCATATCCCATCTATAACCTGTAAAATTATCGATGCGTACAAAGGTGAGCACCTATCCAATATCCTAGTGTATCAATTCAAGCATATAACAAAGAAAGGCGGGATGGGTGTGATTAAGGTTTCTTTTCTCAAGACCCAGATTGGTTTCATGGATCAAAGGTGTAGTGAAACACCACAGATCGTGACAACAGAATAGGATATAAGAAGCCTCTCATTCCACCGAATGTCCCTGCTATCTGCAATATACTCAACCATACTCTGATTTATTCGATATCTCATCTCACATCTATAGTAGTTTACCACTATCTTTGTTCAACAGAGCATGTCGATGAAAGGATCTCCACTGAAGACAGTGAATATGATTCCACCTGATGGTCTATTTGGCTCGCAACAACGCGGTGACGACAATTCAGAATCACCGGATAAAAGTTCACAACATGCCACTTGCAAAGACAGTCAATTTGGGATACACACCAATCAATATCATCCGCAGCAAGGGTATGGTTACCCTCCTTCACGACAGCCATTCCAGGCGCTCCGCAGTTTTATCACCGGTCTCCATTCAACATGACACATAGTTTGCAACCTACCAGTAGCGCAAGCGATGAATATCAAAGTTATGGGCCACCGTGGCAAGGATGAAACCTGCACCAAGGTGGTCATGGTGGGTCTCAAATGTTCCCCCATCCGCAGTTCCCAGGGCAACGGCCGTCCTCTCCAGATGCACCGAGAGTGCCTCCAGGACCACCGGGAAATCATCCAGTCAATCAGCGAACATCTTCGAGCTTGACTCCTCCTCCACAACCTCCATCTGACGTACCTGGGAGACACCGCATTAGCCTCCCGACGAAAAGATTCCAGCTACCAGTGGAACCGCAGAAAACAGATGTCGCAGGGATTGCAGACTTGCCCCCATTGCCGGAGATGTCCTATGACGAATATAATGCAGCTGATGAGGTTGATGATTCGTCGGATTTGGGCGGTGCAGAAGGCAATCCCCCAATCAGCCTGAAGCAAACGGAGTTATCCTTGAAGCAATTTGCCAAAAGGATGGGGCAGCCCAACTTTAGTGCATTCAACAAGTGGAAGAAAGTATGGGTGGCGGGGTTTCTCAAGAAGAAGTATCGGCCCATTATCCGGGGGCATAACCGATTGAAACAAGATGGAGATGGACCCTTGCACAGGGAGACAGCGGTCGCAGATTTTTTGGCAACATTCAAAAGGTGGCTGCCAGTGGTAATTTTTGATAATGCTGAACAGAATCGCCAGCGATGGGTGGAGATGATCTTGAAGAAATGTGCAAGCGAAATTCGAGAGGCGAGAGAAAATGGAATGCGAGGCAATAAGTGACTGCGGACGGATTTGGGAGAGCGTGCGGGCAACAAGGTGACAAGTAACCTCCCAAAGTTGCCAAATACAACGTTCACGGTTATGATTCACTGGGTGTCGAATGGCAAGGATATGGTTCTAGCCCCCAAACAACTCCAAGCCTCGTATACAGATGTGAGGAACTGGGAGGAGTTGGTTGATTTCATCGACAAAAATGGCGGCCCGAAAGAGCCATTCATCCACTGATCAATGTTCAAGTGCACCTTGGAGCAGGACCAATTGGAAGAAGAGTATATGGGAATATACAAACATGAGCAAATGATCAATAACCCCACATATGGCCAGATTTCTCACAACTGTTGCCTTTCAAATGGTTTCAAGTTGAAACTTGGACATAATCTGAAGATATTTGTGGTAGAAATGATGAGAGCGACAGGGAAGTAGACTGCAGAGCACGTAATGAGGTCGACAAAGTCAATCCCGCTAGCCGTGTTAAGGCTAGACGTGAGCAACTGCTAATCATTATACATAGACTTTGGAAGGTTCTGAACAGGGTGGAAGAGAGGGAGAAGAGGAGGGAAAGGAGGATGGTGGGCAACAGAATGATACTTGTATTAATGTAAGTTCTGGTTGAAAGAATAGAATTGATTATATTCCTCCATATGTATTCGTTCAAATGGTTGCTGCTCTGTGAAATACCTAACATTGAGATGAATTTCAGGAGCCCTGGAATATGTGCTTATCTGCCAAGCTTAAATCCGATCAACTGAACGAGATCATTGAGGACGAAAAGAACACGGACAAAAGTGCAAGGAACGCTCAGGAGCAAGTGGAGGATGGTGTGGAGGTCCTCGATCCAGAAGACACAGGCTCAGTACCAAATACAGTTCTCAATACAATCAACAACGAATTTGAACACGAGTGTCTTGTGGAAGCAGTCAGGCTGCTGAATGCGCGTCCTATTCGCCAATCACCAGATGACTGTGTTCCAGGCTGCAAGTATTGAATTCCAGGCCTGCCCGGAACTAAGTTTCTGGCGCACCAGTTTTGGGCCCTCTGGTTTATCGTGAGGTGATGGGTTTGGAATGCTGATTTGCGAGGAGCACTGGTGGCGGATAAAATGGGTCTTGGAAAGACTTCCACCTGGGTTGCAGCAGCAATGCTTTGCAAATTGGTGACTGAGAAAGTTGTAATGGGGTTGCCACTGTCCACATTATGGGGGAATAACCTTGTTGAGTGGGTGATTTTGGCGCACAATGGTATTCCTGGTATTGTCGATGAAGAACGGGAGTCGTATCCACTCCAGAGATTGAATTCTGTTCCCTAATGCCTGTTAGAGATCCAGTCAACACCACCCCACGGGCTTCCAGCACTGATCTCAGCCCTTAAACTAATCCTGGTGGTAACGATGCCCGGAGTGGCTGAGACATTCAAAAGTGTTATCGACAAGATGACACCTGGAACCAATTTCAACCTATTCAACTTATTGTAGGCCGAAAATGCGAATCTCATCCACGAGGATCTGAACACCAGAATTGACGAGCCAGAAAGCCGATAGATTATCCACCTTGTGTTGTATGATACCTTAACATCCAGAGCTAAACCATCAAGTAATGGCCAACTCAGCTACTGTGAATGGAGTTTTGGGATTTTTGATGAGTCCCATTGGTATAAGACTAAAACAGTGTGGGCTGGCTAATTGCCATGAATGCCAAAATTGGATTCAAAATTCAAGTCACAGCCACACCGGGATTCCATTCACTCCATGACCAGTGTTTTCAGAGGATGTGGCTGCTTTCAGGTGCGCCATACGATCCAGAGGATGATACTGTGATCGAAAAGCATGGTGCCGAGGCATTGTATTCCGCTGTGAAGAGATTGATGCATGCTATCCAGACTAAAGACAAAGAAGCTCAACAGGATGCAGCGCACCAGATGATTCAGATTGCAAAGCCTTGGACGATCGGGCTGTGGTCAGAATTTGAACTGGCCAATGCAAAAGCACTCGTCCGGATACCAAAGGAGAATTCACACCTCATTGATCCCGAGTGGACTGAGGGAGGGCAAGCACATCTGATGACCCTGGTGGAGAGGTACACATTGCGGCGTGCTTCTGGAACATGGAGGGTTCATAGATGGCGGCTAGCATGTTTCTCGTTAGTGTTGAGAGACACTGAGAATCGCAACAATGTTTCTGGACAAGGCACAATGAATGGCCACTCGATACTTGGGTGGAATCTGGGATTTTCTGATGGCTGGGAGAGACATTTTTGCCAATCCTTGTCAACGAACCTGCAGAGTATCCCGAACCTGACAAAGATGACACCTCAAAAGAGACACTCCTTCCAGAAGAGAGAAACCAAAATGCACTGCCCAGTGCACCGCCTCCACAAAAGGCAGTGCTATTATGTCCTCTTCCTGGCCAAGTTCGTGATTTGAAGTAGTGGCTAAGGAAGTTTTTTGCCGATAATGTGGATATATTCTACATGTATGCCGAAATGGACAATGATGAACGCACAGAAATGCAGCTCCAATTCCAGGATTCACGGAATCCCTCTGTATTCATAACCACACCCAAAGTGGGCAGGACAGACCTACATCTTACAGCTGCAAATCATGCAGTAATAACTCAGAAATTTTGGGTATTGAATGAGCAGCGGCAGACATTTACACGAGTTGTCCAGCTAGGGCAAAACTGACTACCACACACATGGTTCACTGAATACAGGTCCTGGTGGCTACGATCACCACGCGAGTGATCTCCACAAACACTATGGAGTTGCACAAATGAGAGTCCTGCATGACTTGATGAGTCGACTGAATATCATGACGTCGATGATATTCCGGATTCTGGAGGCTCGTGAGGACCATACAAAGCGGCTGACAGAGAATGGAGACACGTTGCAGTCTGATGAACCATTAATCTTAGAGTGTTAGATGCTTCATCAAGTTATGCCTCTTTAGACATTCACGCAACCTAATCTTCTTAACTGATACAAATAGTCAAAAAGGTCGTTTCTAATGGACACTATACTGGAGAGATGAATCTTTCTCTCTGCAATGTTGAAGTTAATCAAAGTTCTGATGTCGGAATTGTTGTATCTTGAATTAGAAATGGCTAGAGTGGGAATTCATTAGCCTTCTTGTTTAGTATTGATGACCATATGAGATGATGTGAATTGATACAAGACATCAGAAGTTTTTCCGGCTGACCTATTGCATGATAAATGGCATGAGGCGAATTCTGAGAATGATGCAGTAAAGGGCTTCAATCAATCCTCAGTTGCAAATTTGAGTTGCACCGGAAGCCTGAAGCCACTTACATATTTCGAACTAAAATGCAAAATTCATCCACTTTCAGGTGTACCATAGTCTCTTCAGCAAATGTCATATGATTTGTTATTACAGATCAAGCACTGCATATCTGCCAACCACATTTACCAATAAGACAGTCTAGGTGATATTCAAGTACTTATGTCTGAGTATGAGACACGGCTCACTTATTTGTGGCAAAGCGGGAGCTTTTGCACCCATATGATCGAAGTTTAGGTGCACCGGAACTTCAAGCTTAGGCCAGCAAATGCTGTGGCTATGCCACGAAGATTCTAACACAGGTACTAAATATTGCGTAGACTGTCTTTATGACAAATTAGGTAGGCAAATATGCACTGATCTTGCACTGCTTATTTGCCAATCTCATTGGTCAATTAAAACAGACTGGGCGATATTATGTACCTGTGTTGGGATATTCGTACCATAGCCGCAGCATTTGCTGGCCTATGGTTGAAGTTCCGGTACACCGGAGAATCCTGGGCATATCTTTATGACTGATCTAGCACTGCTCATTTGCCAATATCATTTGTCAATTAACTCTGACTAGGCGATATTGAGTACCTGTGTCAGGATATTCATGGCATAGCCGCAGCATTTGCTGGCCAATGGTTAAAGTTGCGGTGCACCGGAGAATCCTGGGCATCTCTTTATGACAGATCCAGCACTGCGTATTCGCCAATCCCATTTGGCAATCAAAACAGACTAGGCGATATTGAGTACTTGGGTGAAAATATGAGACATACCCTCACTTATTCATTGCAAAGCTGCAGCTATTGCTGACATATCATTGAATTTCGGGCACACCTCTGATCAGCATCCCAGAGAGTCGGAAGCTGAGACATGGCTCGGGTATTCTTGGCTCAAATGCCGCTTTTGCTGCTGGGGTTTTCCTGGCCTATGATTGAAGATCATTCACATCTGAGATCTTCAATCCCGTCCAGAATAAGCTTCTTGGATATGTTTGAAGCCAACTTTGACAAGCTGCGAGTCATTATGGATGTTATCATTGCAGTCCAGGTACGCCTCAAGAGCGACAAATAAGCCACCAAAGCGCATGTCCTTGCAGTACATAGTGCACTTTGTATATTTTAGTTTGCTTCATTCTCATGATGTTTTCTTCGACTTTGAACTAGTGGACCCAGTGCACACAGATCTATCATGACACTTCACCTTTAGGTGCAGGCAGCTCATCCTGCTCCACGCCTGCTAAGATATGAACCTATGCTTGATCAGTATGTTGAAGGCTTCCGCTAACATGCCTTGAACTGTCAGCTCCGTGTCAACTGTCCGTTTGAGGAAGGTTGCCACTGCCCAACTAAACCATAAATGCACAAGCCCAGCCAATTAGTAACCCCATTTAACTCAATATGGACTAAGTAGTATGTTTGGACCAATGCTTCCACATCCTAGAATAGCTTCTGCAAGTTCAGGCTCTGTCAAAAGGGCTGTGGAAGCTTAAGAGCGAGAATCTCAAAAGACTGATTCTGCTTAGCGACTCTACAAGATGGCCGGCAACTGCCGCTCACCCATGTACCGCACTTACTCAAACAGTCCGAAGTTCTCAAATCTTTGAATCAAGACTTAACTGTATTCTGACTAAATGTATGTTTCGCCCCCCAAATCTGGTATCCGAAAATAGATTATGTGGACCAAATTCCATCGTGAGAAGCTCTGAGAGAGAGAATCTTGAAAGCTCGAGTTATGGGAAGACAGCTACAAAGAGTGCAATTAACTGTCAGAGTAAGCCAAGCCTGCAATCCTCAGCGATTGAATCCAAGCATAACCATTTGAACTTCGGTGCACCTCAATTCCCCGGAACTGCATGCTTGCAACCATCATTACTCTGCCGGCAGTGACATGACGTTTTACTATTCATTCATACCATTGTAGAATATAGCTTTCAACCCCAATATCTATTTTAAGTCAACATTGTAGTTGTGAGATTCATAATCAATGCGTGATTTAACGGTGTGCAATTTAACGGTGTGCAATTTAACGGTGTGCAATTTCATGGTGTGCAATTTAACGGTGTGCAATTTAACGGTGTGCAATTTACTAGATATTAGGTGCAACATTAGAATGTGAGTGAGAATTTATGACCCAATTGTTAGCAATCTTCGCATTGAAGAGTGCTTGAATCAATCAGATTACCCCTGAATCATCCATCGTGCATTACCATTCATTCTCTAGGCCTGTATCTCTCCTTTGTGTACCAAATTCTGTCCCTCTTCCATTAACTACTGCAACATTGTCGTGAAGGCTATTCTGCAGACACGGCCTAGATGAACACATGACAGGGAAGTTATGCTTATGATATTGCCTTCTCGACCGCTAACTTAGCTGCAGCATCTTAATACAATAGAATATTGTGAAAATACATGTGTCCTTCTGGCTGATATATGACATATGGGGATTTTCATTTCTCCTCGCTCGATAACAAACTCCAGTATGAACCCTTGCAACTCAGCCGTCACTCACAAGGTCCCTACCAAATCTATCCAGTTCTGCAGATTTTCAATACAGCACCAATCTTTATGCTATGCGGTCACCGCAAATGTTCAAACTTTCACGCATAATGACTACGTTCAGAGGAGTCATATGCAGGGGCTTATGTTTTCATTCAGGTTCTCATTGCTCAATTTATGGCCAGCACGAAGGGTGAGTTGATGTTGAGAGTTATCTTCTGGTGCGTCTGGTTCTATTCTCTATGTGCGTTGGCTTTACCCAACTTCCCATTGTTACATCCGTACAGAGTGTTGTTCATAGGAGTTGCTATCATTCGGCAGTAGGAATCCATCTATTCCAGTGCACCTGACAATATCCGAAATTGCAACACAGACTGCCGCTCTCGATATAAATATAAACCGTTGAACTCATCTCTCCAGAACCCTTTTAAGGCGCGCCTTGAATTGCATCCTCCTCGACTATGTGCAAATTCTTGCATCATTTATCCTGTTATTATATTGTACTTAATTTTATATTTCCTGCTTGTACACTCACTCCAACATTCTCCAACTTTAGATCTTCGTTACAGCAAATGGAACCTACGCCCTACCAGGTGAGGAATTACTACTCACAGAAGATTCAAGAAGCACACCTAGAGAGAGCACTCACTTTCAAGAAAGCAGCCAATCATCATTGTCCATCAAATGTTTGCTTTCCAATTATCTGCCTTTGGGTATCCTATTGCGGATGACTGATATCCCCAATTTCATCAACGAATTAGGATGACGAGACCAATCAGGAGATCAGTAATGATGACAGTGAGGACACCAGAGGGTCCACCTTATCATCCAACATCGAAGAAGACCATGTGGATTATCAACAGCAGGTCCTTCGTCTAGGTCAGGCGTGCCAGGACAAGTCATTACGCACTACAAGGGTTCCACGGCCAAAGAAACGGAGCTGTGCCGATACTTTCATTGCCTGCCCGCCGCTTCCAAATTCCCCAAATCTCCTTGCGGCAATGGCACCACCACTGCTCAAACACCAAATGTCATTCCTCCTCATCAAATTATCCAAGTCGGACCGTACACCATCTGCCCGGTCACTGGTGCTTCCCAACAAGTCTAGTGGATACCAGAATAGTCCACAACCGAAGGCCAGTAGTGATCAGAACATTCCCTAACACCAACAGGCTACTGTTGAGGTAGCGAAAAGGTTCTTAGAGGCAATCCTATTCACCACGACTTCTTGGCTAATATTATCCAATGACTAGTACTTGATGGTTGATGAAGCTTGAAAACTAGAGATTGAAGCCCAGGATCGTCAGCGGGTATTAGCAGTACACCTGTAGGTACACCATCTGTGTGTCAATTGCCCGGTGGTCCATCTCTCAAAATAGATCCGCAAACACGAAAAGTTGTAAGTTTTTAAATTCTGTTTAATGCTCCTCTATCAGACTTACAGATATTGACTACACCCGAAACTATGCATAGTTGAAACTGAAGATTAGTACCTTGTGAGAACAGTTGGCAGATGGGGCACCTAGAACTGTTGTCCGTAGTTATCGGTTGTATGTGGGCTCTGAGACTGAGCTTCGGATCAAGGTTAAGGAGCTCCTGTTTCATGATGCTTACCTCTCTTAGGTCGTCAATGATACGAAGTCATGGTTCACGCAAATGGAAGTTCTTGATCTGATTAACCACCAATTTTTCTTCACCGCCAATAGCTTGGGGCGCCAGCCAACAACATCACAGTATTTCCAACCTCTTGCTCCTCAGACTCTGGCGCTGGCAGCCTTGGCTATTCATTGTACGCTGTTGGAATACGCCAGCGGAAAGAAGGCGAGGGTTATGCTTTCACGAGATGAATATCGAGGTATATATGGCCTATCCCCTGTGATCAATTTTACTCTAGAAGCTACTACACAATCAATCACACATCAGCGGCCGCATCATACCCCTGCCCCTCCCCCCCCCCCCTGTGGCGCAACTCCACTAGAATAGGTGCTCATCAATCCTCCTCGGAGCTCCTCAACCTAGATTGAACCTCTTCTATTTCATTCCACAATCAATTTCTGCTCTTAGTGCTCCTCGATCCCTTTCCGCACACTAGACCCTCCTACACGTGCTCTTCAGCCTGGGATGGAAGCTCTTCAATTCCCACCGGTGCTCCTATAATGCATTCTACACTCCTTACTGCACCCCTTTTCGGCGCTCCTCCTCTGCTATAAGCACTCCTCAATCCCATCGGTGCTCTGCTGCCTGGATTGGCTCTCCTCTATTTCATTCCGCACTCCATAACCCACTATCTTTCGGCACCCCTCAATATCATTCCACGCTCCTTCACCCTCCTCTTTCGGCGCTCCACAATTTCATTCCACACTCCTTAACCCCTCCTCTTTCGCCGCTCCCCAGCTTAAACTGGACGCTCTTCTTTTTCATTCCACACTTCTCCAACACCTTTTGTGGTACTCCTCTTTTCCACACAACACTCCCCATCTGGCGCTCCTCTTTTCCCCTGGTAGTTGTTGCCATTTTTCATCCGAATGTATCATATTGCCTCTCATACCCCCATTTAGGTTCGCAGCTTGCGAACATCTCATTACACCTGTGTTAGATATCACAAATCGAGCCAAACGACATTGGAATTCCATTTCATCCACTCGCCAAGAACGAATAATCAGCAAATATACGCAGTGCCTCCAGCTTCTTTGCGCCTTTGATGAATTGTGTGTTCCTGCTTTCGTTGGCCATAATGAGATGGGAGATGGAGTGGATGACATCAACACCATGTTTGATTGATATTTTTTGATTGCTTAGTTCGGGTATTGTTTCAGTGTACCTGGGTTTATGTTTGAATATCTCATCTTTTTCTTTTGTTTCCTTAATGTAGTGAGGCACAAAATACAATAATGAAGATGATGACAGCTAGTATGATTCAGAAGTGATAATGAACAATAATCCAGGCATCATATTCACTGTTGAGGGAAGTCGATTGCTCATGTACATCCGAAGAGTCTCAGATAATGCCTGCAGTCCTCCGAATGAATATCCCTAAAAATCCAATCATCTCTCAGAGTGTGTTTGTGATTCCCGCGTTGGTTCGGCGACACTCGCACGTCAACTCAAAGTTCTCTCCAGTGCTCCGACGTGGTCCCAAACTTAGCACAATCACTCCCATCGTACTTCTGTATCAGTCATCAGAGATCCCAGTTACTCCTGTACCCATCGTCAGAGATCCTAGTTACTCTGAAGGCCTGCCAGAATACCCTCCTAGGGTCTAATACTATCCTGAAATTGACGCTTCTAAGTTTACACTCCACATCCTCTCAGACACTCCTGGAGTTTTCAAGAGACTAAAATACATTTTGCTGATGGCGGCTTAGTGGAGATTTCATTTGCACTGCGGAATTGAAGAGACTGGCATCCCTGGCATCACATGTATTGTTTGTCATCAAGTTCTTTGCCATCTATCAGGACATGGGACCAGCTCAATGGGGAAACACTTGCTGGGAAAAGCTTACATTTCAAAGTTCAACTAATTACCAGAGTCAGAAGATTCAGAATTAACCTGTTTGACAGTCAACAAAACAGATTTGGTCTTAATTAAGTGGCAAGGAAGGTGAGGAACAACAATTGTAAGTTCACAGAGAAATTTCATATTCAACATTCAGGTTGATTTATATTAACCGAGTTGAGAGATACAATGCTCCAAACTAGCTCATAAGGACTTTGAAACTTCCAAATGTCACCATAATACATGGAATTGCTACCTCATATTAGGAAATGTTTCAGCTAAAATTCCATGGATTACTGTGTCAAGTATCAACCTACGGAGGTCAGATACAGCCGAACGGTGTCTTTTACTGCTTCAATTCGCAACGACTCTTAGCAACATTTACCACGGGGAATACTCACTGAACATGGACACAATTAAGAAGCAACTCCCCTCACGAAATAAAGTTAGCTTGGCATTTGACAGATGGACAACAACAATCAAACTAGCCGTAACATTGGTCTATGCTAACTATATGGATCGATAATGGGCATTACGAGAAGTACAAATCGGTTTTGTTGATATTAATTGGGTATTCTTTTTCTTTTCAAAACTTGATTCAGGTATCAAATCAAGGGCTAACATACTGGAGCAAGGCTAGCATTATATTTGGAGATCGTTCTTAATTGTTTTGAGCTTACTGACAACCATTTGCTGGGGATTACAACTGATAATGATTCCTCAAATTACCTGATGTTTCGTGAGCTGCAATCAACCCTTGAGGCCTCCGGAATCAAGTGGCCTGCATTGAGGAACCACATCCGATTTATGGCGCACATTACACAGCTGGCTTTAGGTGCATTCATGAGCAGCCGAGGTGTAGAACGCCGCACGATGTCTTCGAAAGCCCCTGTGCGCGATCAGCAATTAGGAGAGAATGACATCATAGAGATTGGCAATAGCCAAAGATGTGGAAAGAGGGCAATGCTCGAATCCACATTGTGTTGGCAGTGAGACCAGGTTTAGCGAAGATAATTGAGCAAGTACATATCCCAAAAGATTTTGAAAGTTCTGAAACTGACTGTCATATCGCAGAGAATGCTTGCTGTAGTGATTACGGTGACACCTTGTCATCAAAAGAAGTTCATTTATTGTCAAAAAGCCAAAGTTTGCGTTGGGATACTACCTATTATGGATTTGAAGACAGGTTGGATATAAATACTGGAGTTGCTTGAGTGAGTCTACCGATTGCAAGAATTCACCCACGAGTGGCTCCAGAATTCAAAATACACTCATGACCAGCCACTCATCACAACCCAGGATGAATGGACCATTGTCAGGTATGGCATAGAAGTTCTGATGCCATTCCAATACTGGACCCTGCGGATGTGGAGGAGGCGTACAGTAGTCTGAGCAACTGGTCCAGATTCCTGGGTCGGTTGTGGTTCCGGTTCCACCCGAAACTGGACCATGGCAACGGGTCTTACCACATTAAAATCCGGGCCCATTGGAAATTGGCCGGTTTTACCACCAAAAACCCGGCATTTCAACATCACAACTTTGGGTTCAATTAAGTAATTGGGTTCTGATCGTATTGTTACATGATCAGTACGTAGATTGTGCAGTTCTACCCGCTCTTTCACCTCCTGATCTCAGATATGTGATGTGGCCAATATTCGTTGACTCGCTATCGAAACCCCGTGAATTTCGCATCAAATTTGCCCTTTTTTCCCACCCACTCAATGAATAACAGTCGGATAGTAAATCGGAAAGCGGGAGGTGAAAGAGCGGCCAGAACTGCACAATCTACGTACTGATCGTGTCACGATATGATGAGAACTCCAATACTGAATTGCAACCAAAGGTGTGGGAACTGTAAAGTTGGAACTTCCAACACGGCCGAAAAACCACGCGGATATGTCCGGTCCAAATAACAACCCCGCCAACACACAGTGGGTCGGGTTTTTGGCCAGGTCTGGAACCAAACCGAACCAAACGGCTGGGCAAAAACCGGACCGCTGGCAGGTTACCCGGACCCATTGCTAATACTAGCGTACGGTCACATTACATCATGGTATCACAGTCGACAATGAAATGTTTGATCATATGGATGGTATTGGGTGAGCTTTGGCTAAGAAGAGGACTCAACAGAATGAAGACATGTACTATGCCATAAAGTTGGCACTACAGAAGCCATCCAAATATTATGCTGAAGTGACTCCAACAAACGGTATGGATTTCATTTTGGCCCCTATACTCGATCCTTTCCGGAAGTTTCGATCATTTTGGAGCGGGAACAAGGGAATGGATGTTTATCCTGGGGACGAGACATCCTCGACTACCTATCACCAATAGGTCTTTCTCAAGTATGTGGAGAATGAATACTGAGCCAAACATCAACATGTGCCAGTCATAAAACCTGAAAGCGTACTATACCACAATCTCTTCCCCTCTTCAATTGCTTCAGTATGTGGCATATCGTCCTTCGATATATATGATATTCTCAGTGATGATGCCGAAAACTCACTGCCTAACAATGTAGCTCAAACAATACCCGGACAAAGCTATCGCGCAGCATGCTTAATGACCGCTGCCACGCTCCATTTGAATTTACTGCCAGAAGCACGAAAGTATGGGGCGCAAATTGATCCCAGTCTCAACGATTACCACGCCGACCCAATGCACATTAGCAGTTCCTTTGGGAGACCAGTCATCACCAACTGGCAGCGCCAACAAGAGGAAACGCAGTGAATGTATGTCGATCACCCTATTATGGCATGCAACATCTTCTCAATTGTACCACACACAGTTGGAGTGTAGCCCTGTTTCTGGTTTGTGCGAGATACTATCAGCTGGAGGTAGTCAACAACCACAGGTGAGACCGTTTGCGCCAAAGTCATTATCAGGCAGTGTGCTCGGGTCGGTAGTGCGTTATTAGCACCCGAGGACCCACCATTGGATACAACCAGCACAGAATACATCACCAAAATGAAGCGTAAGGCGGAGGAAACAACATTGCACAAAATTGCCAATATCCATAACATTTTGGAGATGTGGCAGGGCAGCCAAAACTTACATGCTACACTGAAGAAAGCTCACGCTCAAAATATGAACATGACTGCAGTTGGATACATTTCGGACCCAGAATGGATCGTCCAAACATCCTGGTCACACTACCACTATGATGGTGCGGCTGTATGTAAATTGTCAGAATGATCACCGTTTGCACCAGCTGTGCCTGCAAAGAACATCCGTGGAAGACAGCTTCAAATATTAAACGTCCTCCGACTATGAAAAATCTACTGTCATCCAATTAGAAGTAATGGGGATAGTCCATTGCAAAGCATTTCTAACACCAAATATTGACTTACCTGGGATGCCCACTTGGATAATCTGAATGACAGCAAAGACGATTGCACGGCAGACATTGAATATGATTCAGGACATGACACTATCATTCAGACTATGGAAAGCCCAGAGCAGCGGGATGTGAGTGCTGCACTGAATGTTCCTCGATTGATTTGGCCAACACAGATGTCAACGAAACAGGATGGAAAGGTGTTGGTGACAGTCAATGTAATGGAGACAAGGAGGAATACTGGAATCAAGCAAAAGTAGAACAGAATGTGTCCTTGTCTCACCAGCTTCTTTATGTAGCTTGATCAAGAGTTTCAGAGTGAGATATATTATAGGTGAATGGTGAGCATTTGTTTCTGAATATACGTTGATAAACAGATGTATAGCGGGTGCAATTTTTCTTTTGTCAAAACATATAAGTTTTCATAGTATGAGAGCGAAAACTGCAAGAATATTACTGCTCTCCGCTTTGCGACAGGGCCAAGTCTTACTCTGTCTGAAAGACAACCAATAGGATCAAATCATCATGAAACCAATTATTGATGACAGCAAATGATGAATGAACAATACATTCCAATGACAGTCAATGGAGCATGAATGGAGAGTCAACGATTTTGAGTCTTGTAAGTACCGTAATTGAATAGTGAGTTAGTCATTGTTGTGCATATCTGACATATTGGCAGTGATTATAGCCAAAAGAGGCAGCACCACAGTGACTGCCCCAGTACGAGAATGAGCATCAATTGAGTGTCAACAATTGGTGGCGTTACATCTCGGGTAATCTAAGTTCCAATTGGTTGCAGACATCCATTGATGAAATGTTGCCAGCCTTAAGGGGCAGAAAAAAATGTCCCACACTCCCTGCTGCATCCTGAAGATGAGTGTCAATGCAGTGTAAACAGTTTTTGGTCTTGCGTATTTGGTATTTAAGACAACGTGCAGATCATCGAGCACATAATACAATTATTGGGCAGCTCAATTGTTCAAAATACAATATATTATAGGACAAACCCAGATTTCAAATTGATCCATATCACAATCTGCACAAAATGCAAAACCCATCATTGGTTGCTGGATATGCGTTTTTGATAGGATAGAATTCTCAAACTGCAAAAACCAGAGCCATTTATGAATCTATAGATGGACTCACTGACAATGTATCCAATTCGGCTGGGTTGTGAGATTTCCATTGAACCGTACCCACATTGACAGTTCGGGTATATTAACAACCCATATCATCAATATAACTGCGGGATGGTTTGTACCAGGACCCAGACCGAAAGCCACAGTCCGGAACTGTTGTTAACACCAGCTGTACCGCACACTGCATACAAGTTGAAAGTGAGCTGCCAGGTGTGCTTCATTGCATGCTGCCAGCTATGTGCTGACGTAAACTCCCGATTGCAATCGATTTCACACTCTTAGCCTGCTTTACTCTGCACTCCCAATTGCTCTCGATGGAACAGTACCAGCCTGCTTGACTTATGCTCCCAAGTAAGCTCTCACCATTCTCCCAAGTACACTCTGAGTATGCAACCAAGTACACCTCAAAGTATTTTCTTATGTACACTCCCAGGCACGTACTCAAAGACACTCCCAATTGCACTTGATGGCATACTCCCAGCGTGCTTCACTATACACTTTCAAGTATGCTCTCAAGATGCTCTCAAGCATACTCCTGAAACGTTCCCAAATACACTCCCAATTTCACTCGATGACACACCCTGCCTTCATGGCTATACACTCCCAACTATGCTGTCAAGATGCTCCTAAAAACACCTCTGAGTACACATACAAGTACACCTCCATGGTGCTCTGATGTACACTCCCAAGTATGAGCAGAAGTACAGTCCCAATTGGACTGGAGGGGACACACCCAGCCTGTTTGACCATATGCTCTATAGTAAGCTCTCACGATTATCACAAATACACTTCCTGGCACACTCACAAATGCAGTTCCAATTGCACTTGATGACACACACAGCATGCTTGACTTTAGGCTCTGAAGTAAGCACTCATGACCATTCCAAGAACCTCTACAAGTACGCACCCATGTACTCCTCCAACTCGCTTTCAAGTACCCTCTGCTGGACACTCTCATGTTTTTGGATGCACTCTCCAGAGGTATGACACTCTCAATCGTATTTGAGTATATGCTGCCATGTATGCTTCAGTGTGGCCGGTCCACAGACTCGCTGAGTTACAGGCGCCAGGCACCAGGAGGAGTGAGGCTTGAGGTGTGTGGTGAGTGGCGGGTGGGTGGTGGCATATTGTGCCCGAAATTGTGACATTCGTTGATATTATAGCTCAAATGTATCTTTGGTGCTCCAACTGCAACCTGATCAGATGATTCCTCATGGTTATGGTTTTGAGAATTGCAGCCTTATATACTGCAGAACTGGTAGACAATTGGATCATGGGGAGAGCAGATCACTGACTCAGATATGCCAGTGGAATCTGCTGCATCCTTCTCACCAATTGTCAGCATATGTAAATCAATTTTGCCCGAGGCTGATGGGCATGATGGCGATGCTGATGATGGTGATGATGATGATGGCAATAGTGATGATGCCATTGATGATAATGGCATTGGTGTTGATGGTGATGGTGATAATGGTGATGGTAATAATGGTGATGGTGATAATGGCAATGGTGATGGTGTCAGTGATAGTGATCATAGTACTAGAAGCACTTACACAAGTAGGTTGGCTATGTAGATGTTAGCATCAAAGCTTCCACTGACTTTGACCATGCTAGCAGCCAAAGTTTCCACAGACTTCGAGTCTTCCATTAGCTAAAGCTTCTACAAACTCAGAGTTTTTCATCGGCCCAAAGCGTTCCATGGAGAATTCTACTCATTCCGAAGTGAGGCATTCATTTGAACGCCCTCAAGCAGGCTTTCGATAAGGCTTCACCACATTCTCTCCATCAGGCTCCCAAATGGACTCTCAGTGTTAGTATACCATACCCATAAAGCAGGTGAGACTGCAGGCAATGAAGACATGTATAGGTCCATCTCCGCACACCAGTGGTAGATAGTTCCATAGGCCCATGGATACAAATGTGTCAATCCACAAGTACTTGCTAGTGGTAGTGCATCATGCAGGGGTTCATGGGAAGCTTGCTATAAGCTGTGTGCTTGTGTGTGTGTGTGTTATGCAGTCTGTAGTCGATTTGCACTTTTGCCAATCTTGGTTAAGCAGGTTGGCTAAGTAATCATCAATGTCAATGCTTCAACAGATATAAGTCATCTATTGGATAAAGATTCAACCAAGTCAGTACCCCATGGGTCCGAAGATTCTTGAGGAAATGCTACTTGTCCCGAAACACTGATCACTCCATCTCAGGTCACAAAGAGGCTGTTAAGAACATATTCCATTAGGCGCACAATACGGATCTCAATCAGGGTGAGGATTTCAATTTGGCTCTGAAGTTGGCGATGAAGCGGACTTTCTAGCGGGCACACATGATATACTCACTGAGGTTGTCAGCACCACCGAAAGCTGTCGGTGTTCAGGACTGGCAGATGGTTGTGAACTGCCAGCGTTCTATAGTACCAAAGTGCCATGCAGAATATTTTATGAACCAACTTTGGATAACGGAAGACTGCATGTCCCACTAAGATTAATGAAAAGCTTAGTATGCACTGCGAGTGAGTGCTTGTACACATATTGCAGTCTATAGTAGATTTACACTTTTACCAATCAATACAATATCATCCATATTGATACCATGTGTTGAACTAGTAATACACACACACTGCATAATTTTAACTCTAATAATTCCCCAAGTTGTTAGTCTAACAGAGTTCATTGACAATCTCAAAATGTGTCTTGGGACATTTCATCTGGATATGACAGGCAGTCTAGGTCTACAGACCACAGGATTTTGTAAAGTCACTGCATAAAAGCCTTGATGATTTAGTCTGTGCATACCCCACCAAAAATACTGGATTGTGACTTGGCAACCTTACACCACCTCCCACAATGCCTCCATCTGCCCAGCAAGGGAAAACTGTGGGAGAGGAGTGGGCAATGATTGTTCTCTTTTACTTGTGTCACTCTTTTACAGCTCTTAGCCTCATTACAGGGCAACATTGGTCAACAGTGCATCAGCATAATGTAAATCAGTCTGGAAGTCACACCCCAACCTTCCAGACACTCTGGTAGCCCTCGCCAGTGCTTCTAAGTACTTTCGGATCATTCCAGGCCGCCCTGGAGCTTAGCAATGGGCTCTCAGATCCCACAGGGGATATCTCAGGTGGTCCTAAAAGCAACTGCAGTTATAGAGGTGCATTCAGGATGCAACAAGATTTGACTATTAGAAAAGTCAAATTTTAGAGCTGCTGAGACCTCTGTGCTGGTCTGCGGGAGTCCTCTGTGCAAGCTCTGCTGGGGACTTGGTGCCACATTCTCACAGCAGTGGTTGTTATGGCTCCACCACCACAACGCATTTCTTTTTCAGATTTGTCTTTGTCATAGTCACAAGCTTTGCTACATCATATGACGGCATATAATATCTACGTTTCTCTATATACATACATATGGAGATACAGGGATAATGGAGATGTTGTCAGTGACAGCAAGTATATCATTGGAAGACCCCAGAGTATGTAGACATCATTGCATTATATGAAATACTCACTCTATGTTTCCCAGCTCGTTGTCTCACACACTCTTGCCCAACATTCAGAGATCCATGCAATTTGTGTGGTTTCTCACGTACTCTTGGGAAGCCTTCATATACCGACACAATTTTTGTGGATCATCATGGCGGGGTATCCCTTCAGATCCTCTCACCCTCATCCTACCCTACTCAAACCAGAACCCCACTTACTCATGAATCTCCTTAAATGCCATGCAATGTGCGGGGGACTTTTTACGATGCGATCTCTGCCTTCTTGCTACACTGTTTCGCCACATCGTGACTGAGTGAAATTTGAGATGCACACGCAGGGCGTTGTGGAGCAAGGTTGGAGACATACATGGACGCCGGATTCATGGGAACTTGTATGTCGTAATTGTGCGAGTTTGCAGGTACCCTTGGAGGCAGTGTTGAAGTGAGTTTGGAGATGCACTTGGAGGCCATGATTGAGCAAATGTGGAGAGGCACTTGGAGAACGTGATTGTACAAACATGGAAGCTGTAATCGTGCAAGTTTTGCGATACACTTGGAGGCTATAATCATGGCAGTCTGAAGATACCCTTGGAGGCTGCTATCCAGCAACTGTAGAGATGCACTTGAAGGCTGTATTCAAGCCATGTCGGAGATGCACTTGCAGTCAATGAACGAGTGTAATTGGTGGAGTACGTCGAGCCAGTCAATATGGAGGTGGTAGTTCGGGAGGGAGATGCAATAGGAGCTGAGACTCTATTCATTGTGTAACTCATACCTGTCTGAATGTACAGAATTGAGTACATCATTGTCTACGGTGAGATGAGAGACTGGCTGCAAGCCAGAGACAGTTGATGCTATAATGATGCACTACACAGTGTATGCAGTACTCAGGGAATGTATTGCTCGGTGTATGCTGTACTGGATATTTACTATCGATCATGGCCAGTGTTAGCAACAGTTCCAACCTGCTAGAACGGTTCCGGGTTAGGGTTGCAACCAGACCAGACCTGTTGTAATGGGCTTTACCACGCGAAAACCCGGACCGTTGCAATTGGGCCGGTTTTATCACCAAAAACCCTAAATGTCAATATCACAAATTTAGCTCCAATTAAGTATATGAGTTCTGATTGTATTGTGACATGATCAGTATGTAGATTGTGCAGTTCTAGTCGCTCTTTCACCTCCCTATTTTAGATATGTGATCCGACCAATATTCATCCAGTAGCTATCGAAAACCCGCGAATTTCGCTTGACATTTGGCCGTAATTTCACAGCCAGTCAAGGAATATCAGTCGGATCGCAAATCTGAAAGCGGGATGTGAAAGCGCGGCGAGAACTGCACAATGTACATACTGATCATGTCATGAGACAATCAGAACTCAAATACTTAATTGCAGCCAAAGTTGATCGAACAGCAAAGTAAGAACTGCAGGCTGGTTCCCACATGATCAAAAAACCGCGGGTTGATGTCCCTTCCGGGTAACAACCCCGCCAAGATAGAGGGGGTCAGGTTTTTGGCCGGTTCTGGAACTGAATGAAACCCAACCGCTGGCAAAAAAACCGAACCCCTGGTGGGTTACCCGGACCCATTGCTAACACCAATCATGGCATGGAGAGATAGAAATGGATCACCCAACTTCGTGTTTACGTGGTGTTAGAGTTGGGCAGAAGAAGGAGAGAGATAAGAGGAGATGGGACAGATAATCATGCGAAACTGGGACTTATGACAATTGTGTGTGCAAGTAGTGTTAGCAACGGGTCCAAATTCCCAGTTTGATTTCAGATCTGGTTCCAATCCGGAACTGGACCGTTGCAACAGGTTTTACCACACGAAAACCTGGACCTTTGCAATTGGGCTTGTTTTACCACCAAAAACCCGGCATTTCAATGTCGCAACTTTGGCTCCAATTAAGTATCTGAGTTCTGATGGTATTGTGACGTGATCAGTACGTAGATTGTACATTATTACCCGCACTATCAGCTCGTACATTCAGAATTGGGATGGGACCAAAATTCTTTGTGTCGCAATCAAAAACCCCGGAATTTCGCATCTGACTTGCCATCATTTCACAGCAACTCAACGAATGTTGGTCGCTTCGCAATTCTGAATACAGAAGGTGAATGAGCTTCCAAAACTGTACAACCTACATACTGATCTTGTCATGATATGATCAGAACCCAAATACTTAATGTCAGCCAAAGTACTGCCTATGTTGTAAGAACCATAATTTGGAACTGCGGCCCAGTTCCAACGTGGCCAAAAACCTGTGGGTATATTTCCGGTCTGGGTAACAACCCGCCGCTAGTGACCTGGTTCAGGTACATTGGTAGTTCCCGACCCGCAACAGGGTCTCCAGGGCAGTCCGAACCTGGACCGCAGCCGGGTAACCCAGAGCCGTTGCTAACATTATGTGCAAGACAATTCACCATCCCTGATATGGCAGGTATGAGCCCTGATCAAGTGTGTACTGACACCAATACGTGGTCTTCCTAACCCAATCAGGCAAGTCGTACCCCTGATTTCTAATATCCAGTCGTATCCTCCACATCATTCTCATCATTATCCCGCATCTCTCTCTTTGTTGTCTACCACTCTACTTCAATTGCACAACCCAAAGTTCAGTTATCCATCTCTATATCTCGATACCATGATCATAAGTCGATACCGAGTACAGCATACACCGAGTATAGTATAAGGTGAATGCAGCATGCACTGAAGATTGTTTGTGTTCACTTCATTCTCGTGATTATGTGTGGACTCCCAAATGTAGCTTCAGCTTCTGACGTTCCTCCCTACACAATCCACTGCCATCAGCCAGCTCTCCATCAGAGCTCAAAGGTAAAGTCACCTTGTCATATTCCAACTGTTGGAAGTTAACTAACAGATTGAATGCAGTCCGATTACCTGGCACGCATTCTATCGACCACCAACAAATTCTTGCGCAATTTCGATCCGTCGTGGCCTCCAAGTGTACATCTAATCTCCCTCAATCACGTCCTCCAAGTTCATCTCCCCAATGGGTAAATCACAGCCTCCAAGTGTATCTCCATACTGGCTCAATCACGGCCTGCATGTTCACACAATGATGTCCTTCAAGTGTATCTCCACACTCTCTTAATTATGGCCTGCAAGTATATATCATCGAACTCACTTGATTACGGCCTCCAGGTGTATCTCCACATTCGTTCCATTATAGCCTCCAAGTGCACATGATCCTGCCCTCCAAGTGGATCTCGAAACTCGCATGATCACGGCCACAGAGTGTATCTCTGAGATCACTTGATCGTCATTTTCAAACACACCTTGAATTGCTCTCAAGCACGGTTTGCATACAGTACAGATATACTGTGTGTTAATGGGTACCTTTATAGATACATACATGCATAGAGACATTGATACATAGATGAAAATACAAGCCAAATATATGAGATTCAAAAATTGCTGAATGATCAGTAGTAGCAATGATTTCCAGGCACACCAGCAGCGTTCCCAAAGAAAGTGTTGTTTTGCCCAGACTACTCTACGGTGATTTCAGGTGATCCCAGACTTGTCACCGAGGCTCTCAGGCCTTTCATTGGCGCTCTCAGGCTTGTCATCAGGGCTCCCAGTCTTGTTGTCGCAGCACTCAGGTGTTCTCAAATCCACCCATTGTGTTCTCAATCACTCCGAGGTGTTCCGAAACATATCACAATTACACCCATCCAACTCCTGTACTATTCATCAGAGATCCCCAATACTTAGAAGGCCAGCCAGAATTCCCTGGTAGGGTATGATACTCTCCTGAACTTGATCCATCTATGTTTAGACTCCATATCCTCTCAGACACTCTTGGAGGCTCCCAGTGACTAAAATACATTTTGCTGATATGCCCAATTTTGTTCCTCATGGTATTGACAGCCAAATCCATTAAAAAAACCCGCGCAGTGGCAGACGATGTATTTTTACTTGGCGCCAACCGTGTTCTACCATGTGAGCAGTCAAGCCAGGCAGACAACATACAGAAGCCAAATTATATGATATTTATACATCAGATGTGTCACTTTCAATTATTAAATTGTACCTACACAAGAACAACTATATGAAGCAGGTAGCAAAGAAAAGACCAAATCTCGAGGATAGACACGTGTTCTACAGACTATAATGGGCACTGGAACACATGGATTGAACATTTGAGCCATGGGAAGGAGTTATTAGGAGTGGTGAATATTCAGTGGAGAAGACTATTGCAGGGCAACAAATGTGACCCATATTTCCACAACCACCTGAAAAGTTGTTCCAAGACTGCATTGCACCAAAACCATAGGGCACCGGAATTTCCTTGATGGTGTGGGGTTGATTTTGGGACAAGAACTGTGGAACCTTCTGCCCTCTTAGTGTCAAATCAGTCAACAAGGGTGTCTATGTCAAGCTTCCTGAGTATCTTCATCTGCCAGTCCTTAGATGTGTCTATAACACCCTAGGAGATTCCCTCTTTCAGCAGGACAATACTTCAGTACAAAAAACAGCTGTGGTTGTCAATTTTTCTGGGAAATACAACTTCCAAGTGGATGACTGGCCACACTATTCCCCAGACATCAACCCCATCAAACATGTCTTGGTAGAGCTCAAGCATAGACTGCATGGAAAATACCCTGACACTGGATATACAACAGGATGGCCGAATCAAGAGAAAGCAAAGGTTGCCTGAAGTCCTGGCAGAGATCTGATAGGACATCCTGGAGGCATGCTGTGAGAAACTGTAGACAAGTATGCCTGACAGTGTGGCTACCGTAATTGATGCTGAGGGATGGTATACAAGGTGCTGAGCATGTAATTCAATTTGAACATTTTTCTCCTTACACACACATCATTATAAGTATCAAGATACAACACATTTTTGGTTTGAAGACTATTTCATCTTTGGTTGTGCTGTGATACTGATTTTTGTTGCTGGAGAGTGTGTTTGCAAGGGGGTGCACAGACCAAATCACCAAGACGTTTGCATTGTGACTATACATCATCAATTCCTAGTAAAAAGATATTTTAAATACATATCATTTCTGTCACTATACTGCAGCACAATAATTCCAATGAAATTGTACTTCAAAAGGCACAATGGAGGAACTGGTGCGAAGTACCTATGAATAGTCACTAATATAAAGTAGAAACCGTAGAATCAAAATTTATCTAGCTGTGCAGCAAAGAGTGCTATGCATTTTAGAACATTCTTCAGTGCTTTAATCTGTGTAAAATATCCAATGCAGTAATGGTAATGGACAGTACTCAACAGGAATGCATTGTTGGAAGCATATTGCGTGATGTACTTGGTTGGCTTGAATGTATTTCACTCAACTGAAAAGCATCCTATCTAGAGCCAGCACTTCTCTGCTCGATCTTTTGCACCTTCTCAGAGCCAGATTAGAGCTGGAGTTCATGTTAGAGGTATACATGTAAGAGACCTGTTTGCCAGCAGTACTTGTCACATTGTATTGGAGTCGGAATTGCCAGAGCTCAGGTTTGAACATTCTTTGGAAGCCAGGATTATCAGACACTATGTCAGCCATACTTGTCAGAGCTGCATTAATTATTGGAGTTTTGTCAAAACCCATATCACCAGTACACTTGGAACTGTAGATTGATGATTTGTACCAGGTACTATAAAATTGCCAATCTCAAGCAAATGATTGTAATTGTCCTAGAAAGGTCGCATACAACTGATATCAAAGTCCAAACATCGAGTGAACAGTGTGTACATCTCGCTAGTACATAATGGATATGTTTTAAGTACCCATTACTTGATGTCAGTAAGTTATGCCATTATACTGGGACTTTTGACAGTGCTGCAGCATCATGTGATGATATCTTTCCTGGATGAACGGGAGTTTCTCACTGGAGTGGTGAATGAATCAAGCATTTTTTATATACTTTACAAATCATGATTCTAACAAAAGGCAGTAGAATATATCATGATCAATTGTATAACTGCTTTGATTCAACATGCAATTTTACCTTATCATTTGTGTATATTTGTACTAGCATATTTGTATCCAGATCGATAATGAAAGTCATTTGTATGAGTTGAGGTTCTCATACATCAGCCAAAGCAATTTTTGTCAGTGGGAGCCTCTGGGAGTGATTGGGAGTTGTCAGACAAGAATCCATGGGTTATCAAATTCAACGGTTGAGAGGACCAATACAGTGGTCCACAGCTGCACTTGAAAGCTCCAATGACATCTTTGCGATGTCATTAGAGGTCTGCTGATAACCCGGCAAACATCCTCGTGTGCCAGTGACAACTCTGAGTGCACCGATGCCAAGTCTTGGTGTGCCAACAACAAGTCTGGGCATATCAGTGTGAAGCCTGAATGAGTCTGTGACAAACCTGGGTGCACTGATAACAAGCCTGCAAGCTGCAGGAAATGCAGAGAACAAGCCTTGGAAAAACAACGTCTTCATTGGTAATGCTACTGGTGTATATTGGTAATGCTACTGGTGTGTATTGGAAGGTATAGTTACTACATATCATACAACCATTTTTAAGCTGCATTTATTAACTATGTACTCTCATCTGTGTATCAATGTATCTGTATATCTATCAGTCTACACAAGGTATATCCAAGCTGGCAGCCAGCATTGCTTGGGAGATATTCATGGCACACATGAAGATGATACTGCAGTGCACTCAGCGATTCACCATTTGGCAGTAACGGTGTAAACGTAGCAATGCACTTGGAGGCAGTGATTGAACTTTGGAGATGCACTTTGAGACCAAAATCAAGCGAACTCAGAGATGTGCTCTAAGGCAGTGCTGGAGGGACCTTGGAGATACTCTCTCAGTCCATGTTCCTGGGAATTACGACCCAATGGTCAAGTGAGTTATACTTCGAGACCTTGTTTCAGTGTTCATTGTTGTTCATGCCAAGGCTGCAGTAATGCATGTATGGAGATGCACTTGCAGGTGGTTGAGCTGGGGGGGGTCGAAGGTATGTGTGCCATGAACTGAGACTGTATGTATTAGTTATTGACCTTGCAATCGTGGGATTGTTACAAGGTGACTATCCATATAAGCTTACATGGTGAGCAGGCTGGTAGCAGTTGATCTGTTTGGCAGTGGACTGGACACTGACTGTATATTCAGCTGTCAACTCATAATCGTGTGAATGAAGGCAAGATACACATTTTCGTATTGATACTGTATAGAGTGTATGCTGTAGTCAGGGTTAACTCATGATCATAGCATACAGAGATTGAGGCAGATGAGGCAACTATATATTCTGCAATATTGGTAAGTTGTAGACCAGAAAGTAAAATAAGAGTTGCAGATTTGAAATGATATGGAGAATACAAGTGGACATGAGCACTGAGGGGTACGGTTTGCCCAATTTGGTATTGATCACATTGTATTCGCATTCTTAGTTGTTGATCAGGAGGTATATCACCCTCATTGGGCAATGTATGTAATGACTCCCATACGAAATTCATTTCGGTCCTTGTGTGACATGATAATTTGCCAATCTCCACTGATTTCTCTCTTTCTCGACCTCCACTCTACTATCATCCAATTGGATGATATCCTGCCATCCCCTTCTATATCTCTATAACATGATTATAAGCTACCACCAAGCACGACATACACCAAGTAGAGCAAAAACAATATACTACATCATTACATGAGCGATGGTCTCCCGCACCCTGCCAGTCTCGCATTTGTCATTTGTCATCTTGCATTTTGCATTGCTGATCTCTCATCTTTCATCTCTCATGTCTGATCTCCCATCTATCATTTCTCATTACTCATCTCACCATGTTCTACTCAACTCTGTACCATCCAACAATTATGAGTTCACCAATGACTAGAGTCCCAGCTCCCATCACACCTCCCTCCCGATCACCCATCTACCAGTCAACCAACACCAAATACTTCCGCAAACAGCATCGAACATTGCATCAAAGCCCAGATTCAACTCAGCCCATTCTGTATTTAAAGTTCACGCTATTGTGGCAACCAAATGCACCTCCATGCTTGATCATTCATAGCAGCAAAGAGCATCTTGGGGTTCACTCAATCTCGCGCTCCCAGTTAGTCTTCTCACTTGCTCGATTGCAGCTGCATAGTCCATTTCTGAATTCGCTCAATCACAGCCTCCAAATGAATCTCCACATTTGCTTCATTATTACCTGCATGTTCGAATAATCATAGCCTCGGAGTACATCTCTAAGTGCACTGAATCACGACCTCCAACTTTATCTGAATGCATATTTGAATACATCCTGCAAGTTTGCCCAACGATGGCCACCAAGTGGATCCTCAAATTCGCATGATCATGGTCTCCTAGTCCATTTTAAATTTCACTCAGTCACAGCCTCCCAGGGTATCTCTTAGTTATCACAATTTTTGTCTCCATATACTCCTCAGATTCCGCACCTGTACTGTCTGCAGTCAGATTGACTGTACATATATATATGAAGACACATAAATGGATAACATATGCTATACTATGATGTAGCTGATACTGTGACTGTAACAAGAAAGAATATGAGAGATGAAATGCCTTCTGTTTATGATATCCTATCAATCACTTCTGTGAGCATGCAGTACCAAGTTCAATATCTCCCACAGAGCTGTGCAGTGGTTTCAGCTGCTCTTGAAGTCTCCTGCAGATATGCACTGAGGTTACCACTGGTCCAAAATTTCTGTATCCTATATGTCAAATATTGTACAATCCTGAATGCACCTTCACTATTGCTGGTGCAGTCAGCAGCAATTGAAAATTCTATTGCATAGTCTGCGAATGCCTGGCTTAGCTTTAGCGCACCCTGGGAGCATCATGAATGACATCAAAGCACTGGTAAGGCCAACCAATGTATCTTGGAGGTTTCTGGGCAGGTCCAGGGCAAATTTACATATTGCTGATCTATACAAGACACCGAAGTATATTGTATACAGTCACCTCACAATCTAATGTACAATATGATGATGTATGAAACCCAAAATGTGATACAGCACAGCAATAATATTACCAACATGTTCTAGTTCCACTCTAATTAAAATAACATAACTGCATCACAGTAACCCTAAAGCTTTTCTTGGCTAAACAAGGTTTGTCCCACACTTCCACACGTTTGTATACCAGATGCAGCTTACGGTACTATGTATAAATCACAGTTTGGCACAAAGGAAACCAATGGAAATCAGCATTCTTTTGATAATATCAGTGACAGAGTTCGAAACCATCTTCAACTTCAATTTATTGATACAGACGACAATGGAAATTCATCACATTCGATCTGCAATCTCATGTTAACTCAGGGAGAAATGTGGGCAAGTGTGTTTTGGCTCTGTTGCAGCTGAAGCCCTTGTAGTATCGAATTTCTTGCAGGGAAATCCTAGTTCTTAAGCTGTCTGAAGCTGTTGAACTGTTAATTTGCTACTTTCACCCACCTGTCAGCCAAGAATAGTATAACCAAGTTAGCTACTTTCAAAAACTTTATCATATCCAACACCCAGGGCATGTTCTACATTACATAGCAATTTCAAACTCTTTACAGTCTATAAAGTAGTATTTTCCAGAGGGCCTCCATTGACCAGTCACTTAGTGAATATTACTACAGTCCAAGTATTTTACTCGTCCTGATTACAAGGACTTAGTAAAACCTCTGGAAACTCCTTTTCCTTATGTACCCACTTAGATTCAACCCCAGTCGCCTTATCTATACTGATTCTTCACTTATTTACTAAACAAATATCTCCTTTACTTTCCAACATGTACCGATCTTTATTCTCTCTCTTTCTCAACATTATGTATTTTGCTCTTATTCACCATTTTGCTTTCCTTTTATTATTTCTCACAACACTCACAGTGCTGCACTTCCCACTGCTCCTTTAGATGACTCAGTTCCTTCATGTAAGCTGTATCACTTTCTTTCGAAATCTGCATCTTTGTAGGAACCACTTCCAGTGTGTATTCCTGTAGTACTATTAGACCATTCTCGTAACATCTTCCTCTACCAGGTCAGTTCCAGTGCAATATATAAGCCTTTAATTTGCATTAATAATCTTGGCAACATATACTCCTATGCAAACTGGAGCTCCCATGGACCCCAAAAGTGAAATGTGATTTGATTCCACTGTCATGGTAAGGACTTATGACTTGATGCGTTCTCCTCCATGTTGCACAATATTTGATGAGATATTGGTCAATGATCTGCTTTTGGTAGTGAGTTCACCATCAGTGTGATTGGCAATGCAAGAAAAACCAGCAAAGCTACTGTTACCAGTAGCCCATGATGCAGATCATTTGCACTCAGGTGATACTCTGATTAGCTGTCATATAGTCATTTGAATATCTGGTGGTAATTTAGGTCACAAATTGACAGTTTGAGTGTTTTCTCTAAGCTACCTACTCTGGTATCAATTTCTTATATTCTATACCCAATAGCCCCTCTACAATCGATGCGATTCCAGTTACCATTCTTCTTAACCATAGTGGCAAAGGAACTTCCATTCCTTGGGATTTATTTGAATGAGTATCTCCCTTAGCATGGAAAATATTTGCTCTTTCACCTTTGTACTTATCCTGTGCATGGTTGGTGCCTGCACTTTGTAGTTATCTCCATTGAAAGCTTAGAGCCTGTAATTCTGGTGTTGGGTTGGTGCAATTCCCTCAGTAGTTAACTTGATTGCTATGTTAGTGCTGATTGTCTCAATGATTGTGTCATGTTCAAAGTGGGTTCTTGTTCTCAGGATATGTGGTGGGTGTATTTATTCAACATTTGTCATAATTAGAGTATTATCTCCCGGGTATCATTGTTCAGCACTGTATCAGGTCAGTCAATTGTTTGATTATGAAAGTAATGTTCCTGGCTTCTCTACACCTGGTATTGCAATCTGCAATTATATGTACTTCCCCATATGATAACATTATCTGCTTTACTATTCTCACCACCTTTAGGGGACTTAACTTTCCTTATTTGCTTCCCTCTATAGTTTCCTGTATTAACATGTAATGGTCCATCTTGGTATCGTATAATCAGCAGTCAATACTGGAGTTTTATCTTTCAGATCAATGTATGGTGAGATGGCCTTGGTGGATTACAGAAAGCCTCCAATCCTGACACCACTCCACCTCACGTGGTGTCGATGGAGAATCCAGGTGAGACAGGTAATTCTTGCTCAAGGGATAGTGGATCAGTGATACGGAAGTCACAATGATATAGTGCTGTAAAGAATGACACAAATTGTGTGAATCTATAATAATTCAATTCATATATGTTGAACCACAAGCTGGAAAAATTACAGTATCTATTCATAGATAGGTTGATTGCTATGCTGCTCATGTACTACATTGTCTCCCAAATCTATATACTCCCTGTCATGTATTCCACACCAATTATCTCTCTATAATCCTAGTGTTACACTCTGCCCTCATAAGCGTTAGTTGTAAATAACAGTCACAACATTGAGACCCAGGATATCTGTCCACATAGGTAGTGGGTATGACTTATCCCTACTCGGATTTGCAAGTATAATGTACTAGCTTCATTAGACTATTTTGAGCTAATTTACTATTATACATATTCTGGAGATGCAAATGAAGGTGGAATATAGGTCATCTCCTGGTACACTGATTAGGTACAGGAAATTGACCAAACCTAGCATTGTTTAATACAATTCAGAGAAATGTATTTATGATGTTGGGGATATTGCATTCAGATAAATGAAGTGGTACATCTCACCAAATACTACAGATGTGGTGATATTGAATTACCCCTTGTAGAACGTAGTTCCACAGATATCCGAGCCAACAAGAATGTGTCGAGGCAGCGATAAAAGTTCCGAGTATCAGTCTGTCAATTCCTCAGATTATATATTTCCCCCAAGGATTCATTGCCAGGGAACACATTAGCAAAATTGACTGGCATTGATTTGTCACTTGCAGGAACATTGTTGGTGCTGGTTATCTGAAGTTGCCTTTAATAAACAGTTGCTAGGCTGAACCAGTCAGCAGAATTGGCTCTTCAAGATCAGGTATTTGAGGATGTATGTTCTACATATTCTACTGCTGAGGTTGCAGCCAATCATGTGATTGGTTCCAACAACCCACATTTTGTTAAACCACTACATACGGCAAAATGTGTAAAGAACTGGAATATAGTGATGAAATGGGTATTATTTGCGAATCATTAACATCAAGTCTCAGGACAGCTTATAGAACTTCTGATCAAGAGAAAGGTATTGGTAAGCAAGTTGATATACATGACCTACTATTATAAAGTAGTCAATGTCATGTTGTCCAAGACAAGCATTGTCTGCAGAGGAACTTTCCAAATTGAAGCTATCAACAATCCAACAGCATATGTACCAGCCACTTGCCTGGGATATATCAGTCAGGCAGCTAGAGTTAGTAGTATGCACATTCTCAAGATCGATCAAATGGACGTATACCTGGCTGTATCCTACATTGACTTTGATAAAGAGAGCTGTATGTACCAACTACAGTGATATTTTCATTTCCTCCAAACTGTAACCCAATACAACAATATAAGATTAACAAATACTTTATACCAGATGATACTGTAGTTGAAAAATTGTCTTAATCATTAAAATTTGTGTTTGCATATGTGCTATAGAAGGTTGAAAATTTGCATGTTCTCGATTGGGTATATAGTATAACAAGGTCATTGAAGATTATTTTTACTCCCTTATAACACTCAAGATATAGTCATTACAACTGACATTCAATATATCACTAATTTTATCCATGATACTAAGCACAGTTTGGTGTATAAGTTCAATAATTGGAACAAGATGAGGATCAATTGGCTCAATGTTAAGAATGTTTTCTTCATTCCTAGAATGAACATTCAATTCAAATATCAGTATACTTCCAGTTCAATTGACAGATACAGATACATTCTGACTCGTATTGTACAGTAAATTATATACCAGTTCAGACTAGCTGGTATATAATATTATTTAAAGCTTCACTTTAGTAATGAAAACAGATAAGTCTTTAATCCAACTACATACCAGTTACCAATTGAAAGTTATATATACACCAAGACTGCCTCGAGACTCATTGATGTATACGGCATCATAGTTCTCAGCCAGTTAAATTCCATCTCCCATCATCGGAATGCATTAGAACTTATGATAGGGATACAATACCGCTGCAGTTTGAAGCAGCTGAATTGCATTTCACAGAAGTCAATGCAGTTAGTTTGGGAAATGTACATTGATTCTGAGATATTCAAGATTATACTAAATATATAGATAGTTCTTAATCAGCATGTAGACTAATAATAACATTTGAAACAAAATTTTACTTAACATCCTTAAGATAGAAGATGATAGCCCTGTACATAATATCTGGCAAAACCTAGTCATTCCAAGTACACTGTATAATACTTACCCAGATTTTACATCTTTGAACTATGTATGGAATAATACCTGGTTCCCATCTGTTCTGCAATTGACAGTCACTGATTGAGAATCAGATACATGCCATGATTGGTATCAAATATAATCAACCCATGTATGAACTTGCGAATAATTGTGATATGGATGAAGAGATTGACTTTAGTTACATTATCACTGTATTGATAGTTAGTAACTACATCTCCAAGTGGCTGAACAGATCACCCTTCTGGATAAAGTATAGAGCAATGGAAATACCCAGGAATGGCTATACATATAGCATTAGAGATTGTCATGGTAATAGTTTGGAATTTTGAATTAAAACCTAACATACAGATAGTTGAAGGAATACAACCAAATAGGGAGATGTTGATTAAATTTTCATTTCAAATAATGGCTGATATTTTCTCTCTGACTCTTCCCGTTTATAACATGAGTATGTTTAAACTTGATATATTATTAACTCTGAAAGAGGACTGTACATATTGAAAGAACAAATATTACTGTGCCAAGATATATAATCAAACTTGCCTCATTAATAATAAGTTCCGTTGGTTATTAATCAATATTATATAAATGTAACACATTGTATTACATACTACAATAGATGTTCTGTCAGATATGCTTTGAAATACTTAACTATACAGGTATTTGCCATACAGAAAACATATTTATTACAATATATATGGCTGGTGATTGCTCCTGATGGCAATCTAGTTTGTAAAATGTACAATCTTTAGTTTTGATGGTATTTCTAGCAATTAACTAAAGTTGAATGAAAACTCAGTACTAACTATTATTCATTTCTGTAATGATCTACTAATCTTCCAACAACATTTGTCAAAAGTTAACAACATGCCAAATCATTCCAAATGTCGTACAATTGGTACACGTTCATCCTAATATATTTGTATATTCCGATCGTGATATTTGAACAATTAGCATGAATATAATGATTTTCACTATCTGGAAATATATTCGATAACTGGAATCTGAAGTGGCAAACATAAAACTGAGTGAAAGTAAGTATGTAATAATATAAAAATATTGTTACTATAGAATTAAGATAGATTTTATGTTGTGAATTGCAAATAAGAAATACTCTTTATTAGATTAAATACATAAACAATATCACAGCTTAATCTGATGATGATTTTTAAGCATTTATTTTACCAAATAGTTTCTGGTTTATATACCCACAAAGAAAGGGTAATTGAATTATCATTTGCAGTAACATACGATAATGTATATTAAAAGTGCCTTGTGGAATATCTTCCACTATGACAAATGGAATGAAATTTATTGTGAATAATTAACAATTAAACTCTATAGTAAAATTGCCAGAATTTGTAAGTATTTACTATATTCTAATATTATATATTCTAAATACTTTCCATTACCAGACACAATTCATATCTATAATGTTTTTTGTAATTAATAATAGATAATAAATAGTTTACTAGTATTTATGCCAAATTAATATACAACCTAGTAGATTTTCTATGTTGAAAAAAGTCTAACACTAATTTTAAGTATTATAATTGATAAAGAGAAATTTTGTAACAGAATATCCAATGATAGAGTTTCAATAACTTATAATAAATATATTCTCTAATGATCAACTATTTTTAGTAATATATAACTTGTATTGATAATTGTAATTGAATATTTAATAATACTATTTCCAGTATTGTTTTTAATTGTATAAACTATAATTGGAATTGACCTTGTATCCATTAGCAATTAGATTTGGAATGGAAGTCTTCTACAATAATCAAATAAATCGAAACATTCATTGAATACCAGCCAGCAACCTTTTACTGACTCATACAATAATGTATATAGCAATATAAAATTATGCTTCTTTTTGTATACCATTTGATGACTAATGGAGGATCTAATTGGTTAGTAGACAAATCTGATCTGGTGTACTACTACACCATTATTTGTTGTATAATAATTTGATATTTTTTATTTAAGGCTTTGAGCAATATCTTTTACAAAATAGTAGTTGCTCAAATACAGAGAAATTTAATCAACAATGACAGTAGTACTAAAGAAGATCACTGAATTTTGACTTTCAGAAGCTAAACAGTATGTAAGTATTAATACCATTGGACAATCAGTTGGTAACTGTACTCCAATTGTCGGTATCTATATTATTCCTATTTAATGCAGATTAACAAGTGTTTACCATCAAAGAATTTTTTGTTACACAATACTTTGTAGTACTAAGGAGTAGTCAAATAGTATCAGCATATGATTAAATCTCATAGCCAATTGAATATTGAACAGTTATTCTAATAGGACTCTTTATGTTGTAAATAATGATTACAAGCAGAATATTACTTACGTCAAAAGAATTAATAGTAGTATATTCAAAGTAGATATGTTTCTTAGCTATCTACATCGTTAAATGGTCATTTCGCATTGTGTAATTTGCCATAAGCTATATATCCTCTGGTGGTTTCCTGGGACACCTATCACAGCTGATAATGGAGTTTGGCTGGAGCGTGTATATGTACAGCGGAGAATTAATACCTGGTATACGGTAAACTGATGGTAGTATTTCTTCCTTGCCTCTTTACTTTGTTTTCCCAACTGAGTACTCTTGTGGTGATAGCAAGAGTGTTTGTGCAAGCCATTGTGTAATCAAGTATGCTGGAGCTGCACTATAGATCATGTGGCAGAGATGACATGTGCAATTGCATTGCCCAGTCAGACCTCAAGGTTGGTTGTCAGAGTAGTTGCTCTGAACATGTCAGAGGCTGCATATGTTGTCGCCTTGGACTTCTCAGTGCCTTTGGTCAGCTGAAAGAATGCACACATATTACCGCCCTGATCGTATAAGTGGCTGCCCATGCTATCGCCTGACTCTTGTCACAGCCCACCATTATCTTTCAGAATCAGCATGTATAGTTGAAGTGGTCATGTGAGAAGCGTCTCATGCAATTGCCCTTGTCTCATCAGAGCCCACCCTCAGTTGTCATAGTCCGCACATATAGGGGATTTTATCTTGTCAGAGGCTTCTCTTCCTATTGGCGTGGGCTTGACAGTAACCAACGTCAGTTGTCACAGTCCACACGTATTGTCGCCCTGACCTTGACAGAGACTCCACATGCTCTTGCCCTCCACTTGGCAGAGCACACTGTGAGCTGTCGGCGCATGCGTGTATACATGCCGCAATCTTTATCAGAACTTATTCTTGATTATCGAAATTGAGACATGCATATCACGAATTCCCATTGCTGTTGAGATTTTTGAACCATTTAAGTGTTGAATGGATTTGGTCAGTTTTCCATCAACTGTATTCCAATAATAAACCATTAAACTAATGTATACTATATACATATGCAGCTACATGTACTTATCGTCAATTCCAGTCTACAGATTGCATCGGATGAGAGTAGTCTCCTTCCAATCTTAGCTATTGATTCTTTCTATAATGTCCATATATATTGCCAGGATATGTTTTTGCATCTCTGGTGAGATACTGTCCCATTGTTCGAATGGATTACGATATGTATCTCCTGAAATGTTGGATATGTGTGTAAAAACAGTATTCTGCATACTGTTGTATGTATCATCTTCAAATACCACACAGATGAAACAGCCACTATTGTGGGGACGGATTTGGGTGCGATCATCATGTGGGCTGGTTTGGGGTTGAGCGCGGCGGAGCCGCATGCACTATAGTACGTGTGTACATGTCAATTAGACTTAGCGAGAGTCAGTGAGTTTAGGTCAATAGAGAGATTCAGGACACCGGACACCGTACAACAGGTTATGAGCCCGGGCACTTCTCTGATTTAAGGAACTCTACTCGAATTGAGGCATCATCGACACGGTCTCGGAGGAGTACTGACAGACTGGACGCGTTTACGGACGGCAAGATGGCCAAATCGACAGCGATCTCGATCAAGAAGTTTGATGGTACGGACTACAAGAGCTGGAGTTTGGAAATTGAAATACTGTTGGAGCAAAAGCTGGTTCTCGGCATTGTCGATGATTCAGAAGAAGCACCGGATGCAACGGACGGGACAGTGTTCGAAGCATGGAAGAAGCACCATGGATTCGCACGGTCGACTGTTCTCCTCGCGATGGAGAGGTCATTACAGCATCAGTATGGCATTCAGAAAGATGCAAAGGCGCCGTGGGATCAGCTGAAGGAGCACTGCAAGTTGAAGGTGAAACTGAATGTTTTGGCTTTGCGAGACGAAATGTCAGCTGTGAAGTTGAGGGATTGCGAGAATGTGCAGGTATACGCATCAAAGATCCAGGGGTATGTGAACGACTTCAACCTCTACGCCGACAGTTCGACTGGTAGCAGTACAATGCCAAAGAGTGAGCACAGCTACTACCTGATGTAGGGTATACCAAAGGATGATGATTGGAGGGTTTTCACCCAGTTGATGTACGACAACATCGACACCCTGGCCAACAAACCGGAGGAGATTGTCACGAAGATGGAAGCCGATGAAGCGCGATATCCGCAGGAAGACGATTCGGAGATGGCAGCCATGTTTTTGAAGTTGCGGATGAAATGAGAGAAGTGGAATTCAAAGCACTCTCAGCAGTCCCGGAAGTTCCGTGATAGCGGCAGTGAAAACGAGAGCAGTAATTCAGATGGGAGTAGTTTGGAGAGTGAAAAGCATTGCCGCAGGCATACTCAGAAGTGCTACAGATGCCATAAGGTGGGGCATATTGCACGATATTGTCCAAGCACCACAGTGGTGGAGAGTGCGGCACCGATAGAGACAGCGGTAGCGACGACGACATCAATTGAGAACTATTTGATGACAGTCACTGCTACATCCCCTGAGAAGGAGGGCTGGTTCTTGGATTGTGCCACAACTTCTCACGTTTGCAGAGATCGGCGAAAGTTTGAACGGTACAAAGAGTACACCAAAAGTGATGGGCAGGAGATTCACAACTTTGGGGGGAAGCATAGTGGGCAAGACTATTGGACATGGAGATATACGACTGAGACTTCGGTTGCCAGGAGGGCGAAAACATGAGGTTGTTGTGAGAAATGTCTTGCATGTTGAAGGAGCACACAACTCGTTGCCACAATTACAGCTTATGGATCGGGGATTGCGGATTGTCCCTGTCAACGGCTATGGAATCAAAATATACGACGAAACGCTGAGAGACAGTGCTGGAGGTGGGGGAAGTCTGGTGAGCGTGGCACGCCAGATTGGAGGGTTATACTGACTGGATGCGAAGCGGCTGGATGTGAAGGTTGCAGGAAAAAGGCATTGAGCAAGAGGATAATTGTTTGGGAGGAGCTTTAGGCAAGCTCTATCTTTGTTTTCTTTGAAGTTTAGCACTACGGTTGTGACACCACCCTGGAGGAGTGTGGGGATAGATTTGAGTGCGGTCATCACGTGGGCTGGTTTGGGGTTGAGCGCGGCAGAGCCGCATGCACTATAGTTCTTGTGTACATGTCAATTAGACTTAGCGAGAGTCAGTGAGTTTAGGTCAATAGAGAGATTCAGGACACCGGACACCATACAACAACTATCCCAGTTTTCCAAGGAATGCTCTCCTGCAGGTGTAGCAAGTGATAATCACTCAGCTGTGACATCATCGGTGCAGTGGGGCATATATGGCCATTATGTGAAATTACATATTGAGTTGTTGAAGATGCTTTTTGCCACCATGCCAAATAGCGAATGATGCAGAAATCTCCTTGTTTGGTCTCTCTGTTGTTAGTCAGGACATTAATCAAATCAATGGTGTTCAGTTGTACTTTACTCTTGCAGACTGAATGATGATACCAGATTGTCAAAGGAGAGATCATATGTGTTATGAGCTGTTCGCAGTCATCTTTACAATGGATCCGGAAGCGAGTGGCCAATTGGTTGGGTTCAACTGCACAAGTGTGTTCAGCTAGGTGCCATTGGGTATCTCAATGGCCATCTGCAAGCTTCATTTTGAGTGCTGCTGAACAGGGCTCAAAACATGCCAATCATGACTGTGTAATTAGCTGCTTTGAAAAGGTCAATCTACTTGATTGCCTTACTCAGAAGTTTGACCGCATCCTGGTAGCTTTCCTCAAGCGGTTCGTCGTAATCGACTGTGTAGGGGTCTTCATTTACTCTTTTCGCAAAGAATTGATTTCAGGATATCTGCCAGAAATGTCTTTCAACCCCAATTTCACCAACCTTACACTTGTATTGGTTGCCAGTATTGATGGGGAACATATTGCACTTTGCATCTAGGTGTTGCCTAAGTCAGAGAGGTTGCGCAAAGTCAATGCCAATGAGGAAATGTTGTTCTTACCTGCTGAGCATGGCGCTTCTGGTTTTCTGAAGGCGTGTTATGTGGTGATTGCAATGAATTGGTATAGTCAGCTTGAGAGTAGAATGTTGGATGCGGGTGTGGTTATTACCCCCAGCCAGGTTGCCAAGAGAAACCGTAATCGATTGCACCAAGGTATGGTCAGTTAAGTGGTGGCGGGTAGTGTTAGCAACGGGTCCAAATTCCCGGGTCGGTTCAGGGTCCGGTTCCACCCGAAACCAGATCGTGGCAATGGGTCTTACCACACGAAAAACCCAGACCGTTGGAAATGGGCCGGTTTTACCACCAAAAACCCGGCATTTCAAGTTCCCGATTTTAGCTCCAATTAAGTATTTGAGTTACGATCGTATCGTGATATGGTCAGTACGTACATTGTGCAGTTTTAGCCGCTCTTTCACCTCCCGCTGTCAGATTTGCGATTGGACCAATATTCGTTGAGTTGCTGTCGAAAACCCGCGAATTTCACTGATAATATCGTGTTATTTCACCGCGATTTTACGAATATTGGTCGGATCACAAATCTGAAAGCGGGAGGTCAAAGAGCGCATAATACTGCACAATCTACATACTGACCATATCACGATACGATCATAACTCAAATACTTAATTGGAGCCAAAGGTGCAGGAACCGTGTATTTGAAACTGCGGGCCGGTTCCAACCCGGCCAAAAACCGACGGTTCTATGTCCGGTCCGGGTAACAACCCCGCCAAGACAGTGCGGGTTGGCTTTTTGGCCGGGTCTGGAACCGAACCGAACCGAACCGCCGGTGAAAACCCGGACCGCAGCCGGGTTACCCGGACCCGTTGCTAACACTAGTGGCGGGTATATCTGCTTCTACATGTCTACCGCTCATTGTAAGACGAACAAGGTGTTTGGAAATAGTCATTGTCAGTTGAACTCAGGGATAGTCATTTCTGATCCTACTAACCCATTGCTGGCTGCAGGAATGACTAGGTGTTTGCACCAAGAAATCTTAAGTCAGATACACATGTCTTGCTAGATGGATTACCACCCCTCTGAGCTTGGTCGAACAAGATGAATGACTATATTTGTTTAATGTGCAGGTTTTTCAACATGGGGTTTCTAGTTCATTGCCACTGTAATTGTCATTGGAGTCACTCGTCTGCTGGCCTTCTGATCCCTCGGTACCACCATTATCTCCCCTGGAATGGTGCTGTTATGAGTCAGTTTTATTGAGTGAATCCGACAGCTACTGGAACAAGAATTTTGATGATCATTGCGGCAGCTGCTGCCCTAGAACCTGCCACTAGGATTTTGATCAGTGCAGCCACTGCTGTCTGCAGGGTTTCTAGAATGACCCCAGATGCTGTTACCAGATCATATTCTGGTTGCCATTCAATGCATTGTATTTTGCTGTGCAGGTTCATATTGGATCTAATGGCTTTGCATGTCCACAGAATCCACAGCTTGTCACCGTTTCTTATGGATTGTATTTCCATCTTCTGCCACCTAACACAATGTTGTCAGAGTTGGAAATAGATGCAAAAATATTGGTTCCCATGTCAGAGTTATGGTCCATGTGTAAGTTGATATTACACTTTGAATGGGTTAGAATTATGTTCATTGTCAAGTTGGGATTACACCATACACGTTGGGTCTTCTGTGTCAGAGTTGAAGCAATTACCATCTAGGCGATATTGCGTACTGTATCAGAGTAGGGTAGTTGTAAGTTGGATGATTCTCAGAGGTAGGGTGATTGTAAGAGTTAGAGTGATTGTCAGTGTAAGGGTGATTGTTAAAGTTAGGGTGATTGTCAAAGCGAGGGTGATTGTCAGAGTTAGGGTGATTGTCAGAGTTAAAGTTCTACTGTGTACTTTGGGTCTTCCAAGTCAATTTTGATGTAACGCTGTATTATAGATGAGGTTGCTTTCTGTATCAGAGAAGAGTGGTTATCAGAGTTATTGGAACTGTCACAGTAAAGGTAATCAACAGAGTCAAAGTTATACCGTATACATTGGGTTCTCCCAAGTCAAAGTCAAAGTAATGCTGTATTTGAGATGATGTCATTTCTAATCTCAGAGTAGGGTGGTAGTCAGTGTCAAGGAAATTGTCATAGTTGAGGTAATTGTCCGAGTCAAAGTTATACTGTATACATTTGGTTCTCCAAAGCAGATGTTGATGCAAGGCTGTAATACAGGTAAGGGTGCTGTCCATATCAGAATAGGGTGGTTGTCAGTGTTAGTGATATTGTCAGAGAAGATGTTATACTGTACAAGCTGTGTTTTCCAACTCAATGTTAATGTAATGCTGTATTATAGGTGGGGTTGCTTCCCGAATTACAGTAGGCTGATTGTCAACATTTGGGAAATTGTTAGAGTTACAGTAATCATTAGAGTTGAAGTTACACCATACCCATTATGTTATCCAGAGTCAGAGTTGAAGCAATACTGTAATATAGGTAAGGGTGAATTCCATGTCAAAGCACAGTGGTTGTTGGAGATAGGGAAATTTTCTGATTCGAATCTATACCATTTGCATTGGGTTTCTGGTGTCAAAGTTGAAGTAATGCTGTATTATAGGTATGGCTGTCTCGTGTATCAGAGTAGGGTTGATGTCAGAGTTAGGGAACTTGTCAAAGTTAAGATAATTGTCACAGTTATACTGTACATATTGGGTCTCCCATGTCAGAGTCACAGTTATACTAGACTTTCCCATATTCAGAGTAAGTTTTATAGGTTCCATAAGTTTGAATTGATATGATACAACATTGATAAGTTTCAGTAATCTGCCAATCTTCCCAACTATATTCTTGCCCAGAAATTGCTATATTGGGCCACCCTATGGGACTCTTCTGCTGCACCTGATTTGGGATCTCCCACTGTGGGTCCCACCACACCGGTGCATCTCAATACAGTATAGTATGGTCTTCAATGCAATGCAAGTGGAATGGATGGAAACAGTCGTGAATTATGTGCTTTCAATAGTTCAGCTTGATCACTCCATGGGTTCTTTGTGGCGAATGGGTGCCAACCTGACGTGAGGGTGAACCAAATAATGGCCGAGTAATTCGATCATTACTTTGTAAGATTTATATCGCCATGAAACGGCACATGATTGGAGGTTGATAGGATTTATGATACAGATTTCCAATGTACCAGAGCAGATACCTAACAATATTCAGGAGGTTAGTGACCTGTTTAAGTATTGCATGACACATATATCTATGGGCAATTGTTCATGTTAGTTTGTTGTGTCCCACTCGAATCCCGACAATTTTCACTCAGAGATGTTTGGTTATACACTGCGAGCCAGTCTTATCCCATATCCAGTTAATGACCACCAGTATTCCCAGGTCTTCAGTAGATTATGTAGTTGGTATCAGCCATATGCTATTTGCACTGTGCTTATTAAAAGTGTAAGATTTGCTTGTCAGAGCAACCATTCAGAACAACCCGTCAGAGCAACTGTGTCACAGTGACCTTGTGAGAGTGAACTTGTCAGAGCAACCTGGCTGTCCAACTCTGTCAGAGCCAAGTTGTACTGGAGTCACATACATTACTCACAACTGGGGGATGAGATTGACATGGATGAATAAATATCACAGAACCATCCTTGTGTACTGTGCGGCCTGCACATTGGGTAGATGAATCAAACTCATGTACCCATTTTATGCTACTGTGTAGAACTTCTGCTGATATTGGCAACATTATGTTTTGAGGGTGTAGTACATATATAGCACAGAGGAGTACCATCCTGGTTGGATACATTTTTCCATTCCATACGATTGTGGCTTTAACTAGCAGTTGCTACTCAAAAGGCATGTACCAGGTATAACACTCCTGATGAACAGCAGAACAATGAGTAGGTCCGGGGGTATTCAGAGTTGCCAAACTCTCGGATTCAGAAGCGGATATGTTGCTCTACCATCACGAGATTATTATCCAGTCTATTTTGTCGTTCTCCGCTAAGGAGACTTCTGCTGTGATACCACCACAGGCACCAGAATTCGTACTCTCATATGGTATAGTATTTCATTCTCTACCTATGATGTGCTCTACTGATGAATCCTACAATACATGGTACAACTTGCCACTGATTCTGAAGCCTCACACTGTGCCTGTTTGAAGATCATATATTTATTAACAGGACAAAGAGAGGGGTGGCTGCTCCCTACATCGGCTGTGCAGCCATATCCAACAAATGTGTACAACGTCAAATTCGTATTCGAAAGTGTTACAGGATCCCTCATCTGCATTCTGATTGTCTCACCGATCGCCATTGTGAATACACCGTAACCACAAACTTGAGTCTATTACCGGCTGGTATAGATATTTCATTGGATAGGACTAATGTGCTTCTGCATCGCAAATCAATTATGTTCAGGATTTTATATCATTTGGGTCAATCCGACCTTTGATCGGTATTAATGAATTTCAGTACAGTTCAATGCCATCATGTCCGTTCAACGAGATTTGAGTACATACTAATGCCATTGTGGATAGGTGCCATGACTGTAGAGTCCATGGGTGGCGACATACTCGAAGAGTACATACCACCAGAGAATCTGCATTTTTACACAAGGAAGTCAGTCTGCTCACAAAGTATTGTCATGGGAAACTCTGTAGAATGTCACTGGCAGCATGGTTGTTAGATTGTCATCAGAGTTATTGTCAGAGGGCTTCTGTCTGAGCGGCTGTTGTCAGAGTGGCGGCTGTCAAAGTGGCTGCTGTGAAAGTGACTGCTGTCAGAGTTACAGTCAGGTTGGTCGACAGTCAAAGTCAGTGACAAACTTACTCCATTTGTGAGAACCAGTCATGTATACAGTACGAAACCTTCCAAACAAACAGCTATGAGAATACCCAACAGTGAACCAAAACCGACTGGGGCAAACCCAGATACCAAAACAGAGACTAAAACTGTGAAACCAAAAGAGAGATTTTATATCCAAGAACCAACCCAGAAGGAACAACTGGGTAGACATAAAGTTGGAAACTATGGATACTTTACAGAGTAACTAATGTTGAATTTGACATTGTTCTATGTACCAATCACAGCAGACCAGAGTGTCTTTGTGGATATCTCTCCAATCAAGGCGTCTCATCTTTAATCAATATTGATATTAATGTCCTCACAGGCAGAATTCTGGATAACACTAATCACATGAAGCATTCATGATGACTTTATTGATGGGGTGATTTCAATGACCCATGTGATGGTGGCGAGGGTGACAAACAATATTGTTTGATACATTTACTGTTCAGCAATCCGCTGGACACAGTAACATTCCTGAAATTCCATTGGGTGATTTATACCCAGTTCCACCATGACAGAGTTTCGGCAATATTAATGTAGCTTATTGCCCATATCACTGGTGAGATACGACCAGACAAGAACCCTCATCATGCTGCAATCGATTGATGATTTCTTCACGAAGGCACCCAGAGTGGCTCTGATTTAGCCATGGATGAGGTAATAATTGTATCATTCAAAGTGGCAGTACTGCATGCACTTAGTACTTTTGTCCTTGGAATCATCGATGTTAGAGTTAAATGACATACTTGATGGGTGTCAGAGTTCAATACCAGTGTTAATATAAGCGACAGAATGGGCGATTGTGAAGAAGTGCTAACCAGTTTAATGAGTCATTGGGTATGTGTCCAATATACCCACAGAATCACATTCTCTCCATTGTCTGCCCCTTGGAGGGTGTTCCAAAAATAGTGTTTGAGCCAAGCAATCTTTGAGGTCCCAAATCGCAACACAGCCTTGATGTGGTCATACTCTATTCCCATGAACTTTTCAGGCAGAGGAATTGGGATCTTCTTCACTGGGAAAGCCTTTCTATATTCACAAATAACTGTGCTCAGCATGATCACGTACAGTCTGCCCATGTCAGCAATGCTGCAGGTAATAACCGTAATCATTATAATGAATATATTTCAAGATCCATCAAGGCAGAGTCAAGAATCAGCGCTAAAGAGATATGGTGAATAAACCCCCACCAAGAGCCAAAATGTTGTATCATACCCATTGTTGTAGCCTGTACAAAGGCAATGCCGGTGATTCCCTCTCTAAACGCCATACAGCTACCATCTACAAAATCAATGTACAACTATGCAGTGCCAGAGAACTTTGTGAAGGTACCAAGTTTGGTGGTTACCTGCATAGGGTGATTGGTGATGATGGGCTTTGGGTTCTTGAATGGAATATAGCTTACCATTGTAGCCCATAGCATTTATATGGATAAAACCACAACAGCTCGCATCTGAATAATTTTCCTGGAGTGTTGATGTCAGCTTCCTATATCACATGGTTGTGTAGCCTTATTGAATTTCCTAAATTCAAGCTTTCATCGCACCCTTCCGACCATCTCGCCCAGGTCAATCTTCACTTGCTGGTTATCCCTGTTGATCTCACATTAGTTAAATCCAGAATGTACATTCTTGATTGATCGTTCAGAGACATGATCCTGGTGACATACTGAATCTGGTGCTGTCAGAGTCTGATGATTGTTACAGTGGCGAACACAATATATCATGGGCACAGCTAGGTCCAGCCTTGCCAGTACAATTGACATCAGCGAATGAACCACCCTGCAGCAAGCAATTCACCTGCTCAGGCATTCAATTCACTGCATTGATTTGGTGCAGTTGAAACTGTGCGGGATTGTGGAGCGCTGGAAAGGTCTGCTCTCAATGGTGATTAATAATGTTACCTTTTGACTCTTACTAGTTTTCTCGGTGAAACTCCTGGTTATCCATCAGCTCCGCTAACTTGCATGTAAAAGTTCGCCTCATTCAATTTTTCACAGCTGCACTGACTGCAGGCTGAGCTCTAACCACGACTCTGACAACAGCTCTGAGAGCAGCACTGGTAGCATCTCTGACGGCAGCTATGACAGTGGCTGAGCACTGACAGCAACTGAGACAGCAACTCTGACAGCAGCTCTGACAGCGGCTGAGCACGGACAACAGCTTTGACAGCAGCTCTGACAGCAGCTCTGACAGCAGCTCTGAAAGCGGCTCAAGAGTTCTGACAGTGACCACTCTGATAAGAACAGTGAGTCACCAGTCCACATCAACAGTATCCATCGGGGCCTCCTTCTGAGCATGCACATCTGGGTCATTGGCTCCCTCTAGTTCCATTTCCGCGATGTTGTTGAAGTCATCATGTACCTGATCCAATTCCTCCCCATCTTGAATGTTGACATCTTAATTCCACCTGTTCAACAGTCCAGTCTGCGGAATGACTTAGTGGTGCATTGTCGGTAATTGGTATTATCCCCAGTTCGGAATTATCCTGGTCCTCCACTATCTGTGGTATCTCTTTCTTCCCTTCCCCTTCCTCCTGCTCCTTGATATTATCCGATTCAGTGGCACTGATTCCGTCTCCAGAACTGTCTAGTAAGTCAATAACTAAGGGCTTGATATTATTATCCTCTTGGTTCGCCCCACTGGTCGACATTTGTTCAATTTTATGGTGGTTTGTGTCAATATATTCCATTCCATTGTCAGTGTCATCCACCATAAACGTTGTAATAATGCGAATGAATGTCAAAATCAGACGGCCTTCAATTTCGGTGAAGGTCAGACAGTCATCCTTACATGATTCATTCAATAGACTGTCGATTAGTGCAAATCTGCACATTGAACTACCACCCTTGGCGGATGTTGAGCTCACCAACCAGGTGTCAACAGCCCACAACTCCATTTGGGAAAACATGTTGCCCAGTAATACAGGGATGAAGTTGATCATAACATTGGGGCATATTAGAATTCTGTGTGAAGTCTGGCAGAACATAAGGCCATTTCAACTCTTCCACAATATGTACGCAGTGATCATTATACTTCCACCTTATACAATGAGTACTATAGTCTTCTCTAGCTGTTTGATAGTGATTTCAAGGTGAGGTGCCTCCCACAACAGATTGAGCTCGTGAGCTGGTTGCACCACATTTAATTCTTCTGCTGCAGATATCCAAAAGCAAATGTAGCAAGGAATGGTATTCATCATTCCGTTTGAGAAGGTGGTGCTAGAGGGCACTTCCAGGGCTGATAATCAGAAATTGGTTGAACCAGGATGACTGAGCATCCCCCAAAGCAGCCAAACCTGTTGGAGGAGGTATCATGGATGATACTGCCGAATGTATAGTTCCTCTATGAGTAGTTCCCCTACCCTGCACTACCCAAATCTCGCCTTAGTCGCAAGGAGATCAAGCATGAAATTGCGTGGGTTGTAGTTTCTATTCGCACATCGGAATTGTGTTCATTGTTCAGTGCAGTGACAGGGACCAAGATATGGTGTAACACAGGAGCTGATGTGATCTTTTGGGTGGGGCTGGGTGTGGCTGTTGGCATTGTGGTAGGACATATTGCAGTATCTGACTTTCAGGCAGTGCATGGTGGGGCTATCTTCGGTGTACTGCTGGCCCATCGGGTGACTCTTCTTTGTAATCATGAAATGAGTCACTGCATTGAAAAGACTTTATCATGATTCAGCTTCGAATCCAGTGTATCGCCTGGGGGATCCCGGGAGATATCAGCAAGTGTCTAGCAAACTTTGGTAAACTCTGCTTTGTCAGAGGGATATCAGTTGATGTCAGGTACTCAATGTCAGAGATTCAATGGCAGAGACTCGAAATCAGAGACCCAATGTCAGAGAATCAATGCCACAGACTAAATTGCAGAGTCCGATTTACTAACCTGGTTACACGTGTTTGCTGCACCTCACACATTGGAATAAAATTTCACATTGGTGTATGATAGAATAGTGGATTTTTCATTTTTAGGTTTTCATCCCTGGACTGCTGCAAGGCCTTCAGTGAATGCAGGCCGGCTACGCACAGCATCTTTGTCCTGGGTCGCCTTCTTCAGCGCAGAGGCACATACTGATTTTATCCAGTGTGAAACACCAATCTGCCATAGCTGTGGAGCAAGTGGTGGTGCAACACGGATGGTTGTTTGCCTGATAAGTGGGTTGCCGAGTAGATATCGGTGTTGCTGAGTGGATTTCAGGATGACGGAGTGGAGATGATGGTTGAAAAGCTGATGTTGATTGATCTGAGTGAATAGGTGAGGATTGTATGGTTTATATACCAACTAGTAGTAGATGCGCACTTACCTACACCGAATATAATGACCACTCCAATACACATTGTCACAATGATATGAATATGCAAGTTAGTCTGGCAGAGACAGGGCTGCAGAATAAAGTGAGGAGAGTCTCAGCAAGCAATATACTAGTTAGTAGAAATATGTAAGAATTGGTAGATGAAATATTGTCGGTGGATGTTTGGAAGGCCAACACAAATTTGTTAGTAGTGAAATGAAGAGTTGTGGTGAAGAAATGGTGGTCAGTGTTTGGCTGAAACCTGAACTCCCACCTTCCCGTTTGGGGAATCAGAACATTTTACTTCAAAGCTGAACTCTGAAGCGTTCCACACAAGCAATCAATGGGTACTAAAGATTGTTTACTCCAAGCTTTAAGATAGTGTGTTGTACAACAATATGGTGAGGTGAGGCTAGCATCCAAGTCCTTTTAAGATAGGCTGGATACATAGCATTGGGAAATGTGATAGGCGCCTTACTACAATCAATTTCCAGTGGACACTCAGTGCAATGTTTTCACCTTCAACATTGAAGTCATTTGTTTACACTGTATGTAGCTGGATCTTTTGCTGACAAAGTGGTGAGACTCATCACCACTGTTCAATACATGCGTGTCTTCAACCAAATTCAAGCAATGTGTCCTCATCATATGGGCTAGACTATGAACTAGCAGACAAGATTCCCAAAGTTGACAGCAATACACTCACCCAGCCACCTCAAATGGAGATATTGCCCAATGCAGGAGCCCCACCCAATGACACAGAAGGAGTTGATAATTTGGAGAATGATTACTGGGACACCCTTGCTTCGTGTGTTACACCCCGATAATGGCGACTTGATCCTTCCACGGAAGGTACAACCATAGATCAAACGAAATACAAGAAAATCACATAACGACATCACAAATAACCCTAGTTTCTTTCATGAATGACCAGGTGTTCATGATGGCTCTGACTGCTCTGAAGGAACCTCGTACCCACTGACAGAGGTTTACATGCTATCTGTTGCCCAGGCGACAGGTCGCGTTGCATACATACCTTCCTCACTTTGCATCCAGATTGTGGTGAAGTATACCCACCATCAGACAGACATATTTGTTACACTATTCACAGGGGCTCCAGCCACGCTGTAGCCATTTACACAATGCCTGGCAATGTTTATGCCTTTCTCTGGCCAAGTACCACATTTTACCTCCCCACTAATGCTGTATATCTCATGCCGCACTCTTTGTATAAATGTTTAGCTGCGAGATGTTGTGACTTGATACAATACAGTCTTCGCATCGAATACATTGCTTGCCGTTGCATTTGCTTCACCATTATCATATTTTACAAGTCTGAAATATGCTATCCAATCTTCACACACTCTAATACAATTCCCTCAGTCCTCCACATTCTGCATTGATCCATCATCGGCTTGCAATTTATCTTCCTCCTCAGCTGTATACACATGCTCCTGATCATCGCCCTCATGCCCGTTGATATCAGTGGTTCCTGGGCTAAACCTCTCGAGTTCAGTCATGGCCTGTGATCGCAGCATGCTAGTGAGGATGGCATCCCACTTGTCACTTCTGTCACCTTTAGCTGCATATTTCACACTTCCCTGTGGCATCCCAAAATGCAGTTTGTCTTCTGTGCGATGGTTTTTTGTTGGGATGTTTGTGTCAGTGCATTGGTGCTCAGGTGCCTTAAGCACCACTCTGGATGGCAAATGGTCAAGAAGAGAAGCAGAGTCAACACATGCTGCTTCCATGTTGATTACCACAGCAGGCATTGGGTTCTCCCCCTGTTCCATCTGACACATGATTGTAGGAAGAGTGAGTTAATAAACCCTCTGTTGGTTGCTCTCTGGTAGTGAGTTCCAGGTATTCATCAAGAATGTATTGGTGTCCGCAATGCCTAGCACAGTTAGCAACTTGCGATACATTGGAGTGCAGCTGCATGCATTGTTACCACCATTATTGTTGTAGTTGAAGCAGCTCGAGAGATCATGTCTGTCCGCATTCAGCTTTGACTTGGAAGCTTTGGGATGAACTCTTCTGTTCTTTTGCCACTCCAGCAGAGCATGGCACAATGCGGTGCAGGTAAACATGATCAGTGGCAAGGGGATATGGCCATCCTGGTTGTCAATTATCGAATCATCAATTCAATCAGCATACTTACCGCAGTTAGTCGCCAGATGATAATAGTTGATGTAGGTTGAATCTTCGGATCGCTTCCACTAGTATTTATAGTGAACGCAGGCTGTTTGGTAGCAGCTTTGGACTCTCTCTGCGGTGGATTTGGACCATGTACACCACCTCTACACCTTTTGCTACACGAAAATGTTAAGGATTGTCTGCCAGAAGGAAATGAATGAATTCCAAATGCTCAGTGGTGGATTAAAAGCGGTGGAGATTATAAAGCTCTGCCATGCTGTCCCATACTGTGTGAATGAAATGGGATCTAACCTGATCGACTTGTACACGAACCTGGTAGTGGTTTAAGCGTGTAGTATTCAACTTTGGCTGTTGCTTCAGTATGCCTCTTTCAAGATCTCATTTGTGTGTGCCTCAAATGCTGTGGATCAAGTGTTGTTTTGCGGCATAGCTGTGTTCCAATACTTTTCTATCATCTGCCAGTGTGGGGCTTCAGCTAATGCTTTCACAACACATTGTGCTACGTAACTTACTATCTCCAAGTTGCTTGCACTCATAAACAGCCATTTGTTCAACATATAAAGCTCCAGGGGTGTGCCAGTAACAAATACAAGAGACACCATGTCTGAGTGACCAAATCGAGGGATATTGTGACTGCCAGAGACCACTGATCGACGTGTAGGCACCACCTGCAGTCACTATCACCACTGCATCAGACTCTCACTGAACTGTGAAGCTCACGATCGCTGTGAATTTGTAACGGTCGGGCGGGCTACGAGATTAGGGATGTGCGTAGGTACGTTTTTAAGAGGGAAGAGAGGAGTGGCTGTACTAGTCATGCCGGATCCGGCACTGGATTCAATGTAACATGTTGAGTCTATCTCTGTGGTTGCACTTGGTGCTGGTGTACTATGACTGCTTGTATGCAGAGCCACGGTGGGAGCATTTATTGACCGTCACTGCGTAGCCGACAGGGTGGAAGTTACACGTTGAGTGATATCTGCAATTGAATACATGTTCCGCAAACATAAGGGGGTGGAGTTTTGACCTTGGATTGTAGAGGCTTCAGACCTCCCTCCATGAGAGCAATCCCTCTCCCCAGCCTATATGGAAAGCACTCTCTAACCAGGGTGAAGTCATTGAAGTTCCTGAAGGTCCACACTTATGTTATATCTGACGATTAACAAGAATACAGTGATTTCCCCCATCCGGAGGTATGTCAGGGTCAGGGTGTTGGTATGGCATAGTCCGTTGTAGATGATCCACGTTAACAACGTACGAATAATTTGTTCTGCATGCATATGCAACAGCCGGCGTGGATGAGTGCTAATCAAGTAACCAGGGAGGAATTGAAAAATAATCTGTCATGCGGTGTAGACCGCACTAGAATGTAAGCAACAATTGCCCCTGACAATACTCGGGGACAAGAGCCCCTGAAAAGGATTCAATTACGAGGTTAACTGCCAACAAATTAACCTCAAATTAAACTCAGTATTTATAAACACTGTTACACAAGCGTCAGATTGTCCATTTGCGCTGCTTGATGGGTGTTTATGCCTTCTTCTTACGATTATGATTGTATTGCACTCGTTCTTGGCACAATACCTCGAATTGTCAATTGTGTATATTATCAGCTTCCTGGTCAAAATCACCCTTTGGCAGAGCTAATAGTATACCAAAGCGAACAATGAAGTATTCTCTATCCAATGACATTGGTTCCATGTGCTTTTTCCGCTGCTAGGTGTGTTGGTAGTTGTGTTGGAAAGGTTGCACAGTTGGGACAACCTGTGAACTGTTATGTATGCTCCTAGCAGCACACAGTGTGAGTTGTAAAAGTGCTGTATGATGCAATGCAACTCCTGGCATCGTATATGTTACTCACCACAAGTACTCAATCTTGTCCTGAGACTTATCATTGAGGAGGTGCCTGGTGGTTGGGCATGATGAAGGCTTGGCCATTTTGTGTTTGTTAACCAACCAAATACAGAATATGAATCAAAATTATCCTATCTTACAAGGGGAACCAAGAAATAGCAGAAAGTCAAGTGTATATATCCCGTCTTCGCGCCTACACTTTGTTTCTCTTTTCCTCATATATTTGACACACTGCCAGCATCTTGAACTATCTCAACATCACTTGACTTGCACACAATGCCGTCTTCCATTCCAATACACACCTGATAACCAACACAACTTTGTGCATTCCCTCTGGGATTCCTTCCACTACATTCAACTATATCATAATGCGAATGCCTTGGAGGTAGATCCATTTTCAACTCACAGCGATGGCACCAGTGGGCGGCGGCAAACAGAAGGGAACGGCAACTGCCTGTGCAGAAATGCACACATTGATTATAAATCAATTGCTGGGATTCCATCAGGATCATTCAACGGAATTCATCTCGGAACAAATCCATGCACTCCCCCCGATATTCATTGTTTGCGGCCTCAATGATGCAAGGGAATGGAACGACATTTCCAATATAACCTTTCTTAATCGAGTCATGATTGGCCACTTTTCACAATTCCAGCTATAGTAGCATCACCGCAGGAGCAGGTGTTCAACGTTTCGGGATGGGTAGGCAGGGTTCTGCACATATATGAGGTAAATGTTTGACAAACCCCGTTACCAAATGGACAATTGGAGGAGGGACAACCCACATGCCATCAGTGATCAAGACAATTGCTGCAATCCGCAGAGAACCAGCGCAGAGAAGGTTAAATGCACTGGTCACCATTTCTCTTCGTATGGTCGCAATGATCTCTTGGCAAAGGTTGACCTACCTAGCTACCGGCAGTACAAGCCTGGTGACTTCCTGGCCATTAAACTCCTGAATTGCAATGAGACAATAGACAAGGATGATGGTGATGAGAACTGGGCCAATTGAGGAGCGCCAAGGAGTGCAAAGAGCCATCCTGGTGATGGCTCTGACAAAGACGTCAGCAAGGGTGAGTAGAACCATCAGTGCAGTGAGAAAGTACTGGCAAAGTGAACAGAACAAATGATGGGAATGGGAAAGGGAAGAGGCATGGGGACAGGAAGGGGCAAGAGAAGGGGCCAGGGAAGGAGAGGGGGGAAGGCAAGGGGGGAAGGCAAGGGGCAGGGGAAGGGGAACAGGAAAGGGAAATGAATTGTTCAACGAACCCCAGGGGGAGATGATATCTCTTATGCCATTGCTTCACAGTTGTAGAAGGACATGTACTAGGCAGACTCAGACAGAGAGGGCTGACTACAGCGGGAATATTTCTAGCCGGAAGCATTACTTCCCATGTCAGATTCGTCAGATAATGATACCGACTGTACCAAGGAGTCGAATGGTGAGTATGACTCAGAACATCATTCTGATGTGGATATGTGTATGGAGCATGATGTGGACACACCTTATGGCATTGTTTAAGACAGCGATAGTTAGATGGAAAGGGACTGCAACAATGAACAGGAGAAAGAAGAAGAGGTGGAAGATCAGCAGAACAGGGATAAAGATGAGGAGGATGAGGAGCACGATGAGGAGCACGATAAAGATGATAGCAAAGAATCTTGGACGATTAGGCAGGGGGGAATGTTTCATACATCACCTGATTATATAGATACCGTGGTAGGCAATCATCCAATCGTGCTATCTGAGCAAGGCCAGTAGATTCAAGAGCAAAACCCACAGCCACAACCTCCAGCTTCTGACCCACCGCCACAAAACCGAAATCTTTGCCCATGATCACAAACTCTGGAGACTCATTCTCGCTGTGGACTGGAGAATTTGGGGCTTGTGACACTGGAGAATTCAACGCCAGGTGATGCCAGCTCTACGCTACACTGAAGCAGCTGGAAACACCTCTGACCTGAATGTTGGTCAGCAGCTGCTTGGCAAAGCAGGCAGTGGCAACTGCTTTCCCAAAGTCCCTCTGCCTGAGGTCCCTCTACCCAAACTCACTCGGCTCGAACTCCCTCTCTCCGAACTCCCTCTCCCCAAACTCCCTCTCCCCAAACTCCGTCTCCCCAAACTCCCTCTCCACGAACTCCCTCTCATTCTGGTGCTCCCTGATAGCTTAGTTGGCCAGTAGTGAACCAGTTATCGGGATGCAGAGGAGGGGACAATTGTTGAATTCGGGAAGGTCAGGTACTTGTCTTGTGAGTTCCCTTTGCTGTAATCTCTTCATCTCAGGCACTAATTAAGGCATGCGTGGTGGTATTTTGTTTGTTTAGGTTTGTTTTGTTTCCAGCACGTTTAGTTAAGGGGTTGGGTTGTAGGCTTGTTCGTTTCCTTTGTTCTAATCTATTTATCTGAGGGATTTTTTATTACACACATCGGGAGGTTTTTGGATCGCTGAGGGTTTATCTCATTTATGAATTTTGTATTGGTTTAATATTATTCATAGTATTATGGTACATCGCGTATGCAGTATTTATAACACTCCTGGTGTGTAAGGAATCTCCTTGTTATGGTGGTGAGCCTCAATATGTCTCTCAAGTGAGATTGAAGTATTATGAGCTTACACCCACACCAGATCGCTCAGGTCTAGTACCAAGTTTCATCCCTTTCAACATTGTGTACTCCACGCCTCGCCTGTCATTAACAATGACATAGAATACCCCTTGCTGTTACCTTGATGTTTCATGCTTAAAGAGGTTCACCTCAGACAGGTGGTGACATAAACATATCAAAATGCACCATCCTGCACACCTTCAAGTTGCATGGCAGCAGAATCAGGTAATTCTCAGAGTGCCCCAACTTGTTCAACCCGCTCATTGTTACCAATTCAACTCTTACAAAGATCAAGTCAAGCACTTCGAAGTGATTCATCATTTCTACTGCAGTGGTAACATCAAATTCTCAGAGCTTTAGACACAGCCGTATCCTGTGCCGCAGACCGAAACATACCCCAGTGCCGGCGTTTCACTGATTGATGATATTACTTAACCAATGGAACGTGACAGTAACGGTTGCTTTGGGACGAAACAATGAAACAATCCCTACTACCCATTTGCAATGGGTGAAGAGAACAAAAATATGCTGTGTTGGTTCACGAAGAATGGCATGAAGACATACTATGACTTCATGCTCAAAGAAGAAAGCAGCTCTGCATTTCGTAAACTGCAACAATGGTGATGGCATCCACAAGGTTATGGCTAGCATGCCGCATGATTAGGCTCTCAGGAAGTGGGAAGTACACAATCTCGAGGATGTAACATGGATTGACAATCACCAGCACCCGATCAAATACAGAAGTTGAGATATTATCAAAGGTTCGGAATGGTTGATTCGGCAGCCAGCCTACGCCGAGCATGTCATTTATGCCCCTCAGCATTGCATAAGCAGTGATTCTCCACCGAAAGACATCGCTACTGAAATGCTCACTGTGGACTGATTGAGAGTGACATTGGTTAGAAGAGATACTCGAGGATAATAATCTGCTAATTGACGTTAAGTCAACACCCAGAGTGGGAGATCCACTTGTTCCCTTGATCTTCCTGTCCGATGGATTACATCTCTTGCATTTCCCTGGTGACAAGAACGAGTGGCTTTGTATATGACAATTGGGTATCTATCTTCGAAGATCTGCAGGATGCCCTAAACCAGCAGCGTGATATTGGTTGGTTTCCTGTGGATTTGAAACAAGAACCGCAATATTCCTCAGAAGCGGCTGGATGAGTAGCAGCACACACACAGAAATGTGGTAAATTAGCTACTCGAGCTGGTAAGGCAGCCACTGAACTCTAATCAATATCCCAGTGCCGGGATTGGGCATTGCAACGTACTCTGCCCAGATGGTGCAATGAGCTGTTGTAAACCAATTTTTGCAGCATCGCTTCCAGATTACCATGAGCCAAGCGACCGACATCATTATGAGCAGCATGTCTGTTTTTGGTCCGAGTATCCAAAAAAAGAATATGGAGACTCTGTCTCTCCTGACAAGCAACACCCCTGGCGGGATCACAATGTGTATAGAACGCTCAGCGATGCCAACACCAACGAAGCCGATGTCAAACACTCCTCGCTCCATGTTCACAAGAGAGAGAATTTGTTTCACCATGTTGACAAACTTGTGGTTGACCTCCTGAAGTCCGACCTCCTGCGTACAATGGAGATCGGCATGCCTGACCACCTCAAGAAGTGGATTGTACACTTGACAAACACACACAAATGGCTTGAGAAGTACAATGCAATCTGGTTATCCATGTCTGCTTCCCACGACCTCACAACAAAAAGAAGTTCGTATGAGGAAGAGTCTCGATGGAATGTTAAGGAGATGAAAGAAATGAATTGGCTGCTGCTTGGAGTTGAAACCCAGACTCTACGACATGGAAGCCCCACTCGCCATATCATATTCAATCACACAAATCATTGCAGCCGGGTATTTTCATAATTCTTTATCCATGCTAGGTATGAATCTCACGATAACACTGTATTGAGCTACATTGAGGACTCCATTGGTTGTTTTCACACCTACAGTGATGTTTTCTTACTCAAGTGAGCTTGCAAAAGGGCAAAGGCCAATGCCATTTCCCTGCGAACGGAATTGTGAAGCAGCAAAAGGTAGATGAGGATACAAATTGTGAACCGTGGACGCCTTCCAAGGAATGGCCCAACTTGAATACCGGGAGGGATTATGTCAGCCATGAGATAGAAGTGTCGAATGTGTTTGATGCCGCCTTGACCGGTGGGAAGATGCACTTGAGGGCTCATTGGGTCAACCAAATTCCTTGATGCGGAGCCTTGTAGCTGTATTCTACAGAGAGATATGAACAAGCACATAAAACAACCCTCAAGGATGGTTGGAACTCCTCCAATCACAATCTGAATTGCCTGCAACAAGGATTCCGCTTGCTGAGTTGCATTCTCTGCAGCGATATTTCAGAGCTCAATCCCCAGAACCTCACTCAGCATCGTGAAAACAGCGCTGCTGCCTGCAAAGTCCTCCATTCAGGTGCTGATCTTGCTGCCCCCCTGAGTCACAGTCATATGTGAAGCCCAGATTAATGGGACCCCAAAACTGCTGCGATACAAAGCATCCTGACGCCATAATCACAGACCTCAGAGTATATTGTGATAATTCACAGTATTCAATGCACCGCATTTACTGTTGGCAACGTTTTCGGACCGTCGCTTCGGGTCAGGATGCAGGTCGGAACCGAACCCTTGGCACATTGATGGTCCGGGTCGTCAATATACCTGAACCCTCAATTCGGGTAAGGTTCAATGGAAATTCAGAATCCATGTGAATTGGGCAGATTGCCAGCGGGTTGTCCAACGGGTCCATTTGTAGATTCATATAATGCTCCTGTTTTTGCTGTCTGATAATTGTATTTTACCAAAACTGCTTATTCAACAACTAATAATGACTTTTTGTATATTTTGCAGTTTGCAATATCGATTATTTTGGAATCTGTGTTTCTCCTTCTACATTTTGTATTTTTGCCTATAAAGCGGTCTAGACATCTGTTATATGCTTCGATATTCGTGTGATGCCATGATTACACAGTATGCAAAGCCAAATATTGTTGACACTCTGTTGATACTCATTTTGATGATGGGGTAACAAAGTTTTCAGAATGGGGAAGTGACTGTGTCGCATCCTTTTTTGCCTACAAAGGCTGCCAATAGGTCGGTTATGCATAACAGCAAACCAATCAATTTCCAATTTCCTTACTTACAAGACCAAAAATCATGGACCCTCTGTTGACGCTCATTTTCAGAATTGGGCAGAGTCCATGCACCTTCCACTTTTGCTAGTAAAGGCTGCTAATACCGCTATTATACTTAACTGCTACCAAATGACACTTTAATTACCTGACTTACAAGACCAAAAATCATTGACGCTCCATTGACACTCATTGTCATGATGGGGTAACGAAGATATCCTGCAGTGTTTTGACTGACAAGGCAGCAAGTACATAGTGTATGAATTATTGCCAGACTGTGCCATTCAGATAACCCAAGATGCATAGCCAAATATCGTTGACCCTCCGTTGACTCGCATTTTCAGAAGGGGGCAGTGACCCTACCGCATACCTTTTTGCCCATATAGGCTGCCAATACGCCGTTTACAACTGTGTGCAACAATTCACAACTCAGATTACCAATGATGCAAAATCAACAATCATTCACGCACAGTTGACGCTCATTTTCAGGATGGGGCAGGGAGCGTGCAGATATTATCTCAGCTTATACAGGCTGCCAATACTCGCATTATGTCTAATAACGTCGATATCATGTATTATTTACCAGACTTACAACACCTACATCTGTTGATGCTCCTTTGACGCTCATTTTGCCATGGGTGTATCTGCAATATCCAATCATTCAATTTGGCACAGTTTATCGTTCATGATATTTTGGCAGCCATTCTAACATCTTGATGTACTTTGTCCGTGATCACCACATTGTTCTTTAATCATACATATCAATATATCTTTTAAAATATACTTTAAAGTGTCTGCAAATTGTATATTATATTGCAGAAATAATCCTGTTCGTTTTGATCAATTCTTGTTTCCACTGACATGTACGTTCAATAGGCTGCTCTCGTCTTCAAAATGTATGTTAGCAGCATTCAGACACAGCAGATAGTGTACTAACCACATGATGTTCTTCACCAGTCACCAATTTTGGATCAAACTCTTCATCGAGTATGCTGTCCTCGGCTAATGCATCAAGATTGACAGGTTGAGTCCTGGGAAGAGGAACATGTGAATCCGCATTTGCATCTCGCAAATTGTCTGTTCGCCATCTTCGGGTGCCATTGATGGGGCCGGATGGCGCAGGTTGTATTCCGGGCGAAGATGGTGTTGGATCTGGTGTCAGATGCCAGCGCCGGACTGGTGGAGCTGCACCAGTTCCTTTGCGTCTCCAGCATCCCTGGCGATCCCTCGGTGTGCCATTGTGGCAAGGAAAACAGCCGTCCGTGTAGTTCTGACGAATCATAGCCGGTTGTCTTTCCATCGCAGCCTTCACCTTTTTATGCCCAGGAAACTCAACACCTCACTTCTTCTCTTCTCTGACTTCAGCCCGAGGTTTCTTGATTAGATATTGCGTTTCCTCTATAGTGGCGCACGAAAACCCGGCTTTGGGCATTTTGACCATATTCAATGCAAGGTGCATGTCGGACTATTCGAGCTGTACCCGACCTCCTTGCCTTGCCATTTTTGCAGACATGTTGAAAACCTACAAGAAATTAGTTGCAGTATCTAGTAATGAGATTTGGCAATGACCTCCACCATATACGCTTCCATAGCCTCCTCTAAGGTAATTAAAGCCTGCTTTGTCCATTGTCAGGGACGCTCATCATGAAATTCGTACGCAAAAATTCCACAGCTGACGACATCATGATGTTCCATTCCACGGACTGTGCTGACAAATGCATTTGTAGACCACGGAGATTTCCCGTTACGGGCAGAAATTAATTGCTCAGCGATCTACTTACGTATACCAGCTGTATACTATACGGTTGGTTGTCCGTCATTTACCTCGGTATGAATATACTCACACCCAATTGCGTGCTGTTTCTAATTCTTGCTGCTTCCAGTTTTACGAACGATTTCTCAATGTGCATCCTGGGTCATATTTTTGGTAGCTGCATTGGCGGCATTGCGTTGGATGAACTGGTGTCTGCGTTCTTGCTGTGTGCCGGAGAGTGACATATTCTGTGTAGCGCCCATTGATTGGCCTGGTTGGGTGCCGTTCTCCCCTTGCTGAGGTGATTGTGTAGCCATGATTTGCTGGTGTAGAATAGGAGAGGAAGATGATAATGAAAAGAAGTGGCAAGTCCTGAGGAATAAATACTTCACTACAAGTCAAGATGAAATACGTAATTGCCAAGTTGCACGTTTCACTCAAGTTAAATCATGCTGTGTTCGATTGCAGATTGCAGGGGTTCTCAAGGTTCCACAATTTGCAATAAGTCGGTCCGATGTTGTTTGTTGGTTTACAAGGATTAATACAGGTTTACGACCACCAAAATATCACGATTGTCTGATATAATCAGGATATGCTTCACGGGAAAGAACACCTGGTGATGTTAGTCTCAAGCAATCCCAGGGATCTTACATGAAACTGATGCTAAAAATTGAGTCATACTGTATTGTCAGCATAACTATTCCCATTCCAGTGACGGTCAAAAAATTGATTCAGCTTATTCCAGTTAATCAAACGTACCAATCTTGACATAAGAGATGCAGCTTGCCTCCATATCGTCCAGATCCTGCAACACCCAACATCTTGCTCAACAAAAAGTCAACACAAACTACAAAGGTCAATGCTCTGAAAAAGAACTTTTCACCACTTCCAGCTGGCAAGTACGGCAAATCGACCAACTGATCCACACGACGACGTCATCAAGCGAATGAAGGCAAGAGTGGCTTGGAAGCTGAATAAGTCTGAGCCCAAGGTGCATTGCGTAGCTTGCGATCCAAAAAGAAACTTGCGGCAGAGAGAAGACAAGAAACGAACTTTTTAAATAGCAAAGACAAAGATAAATTGATTGAGGATTATGTGGAGAGAGAAACCGCTGTGGCAAGAAAGCGAGTTGAGGATGCAGAGACGGAAATTATGCAGGAGCAGGAAGACATGAGAAGTGCTGAAAGTGGGGGATTGACAGCCAGGGAGCCTGGAGAAACATTTGAGAAGATGATGGATGCTATCAGAGACAGTCGGAGCGATCTTGTACGTTCGGACAATGAGCAAGATGGGGAAGATGATGATGATACAGAGCAGGGCAAGCTGAGCAAAGATGATGAACCCGGCTGGGTGATGGGCATAATCTCGAAAACGGTATAGCTGTGCATGGAGAGATTTCGGCAGAAGCAGATACAGCTGGACGAATTGACACAACTGGGATAGGGGGACGCGGCCGACTACTTCCCTGAAAGAGATAAGAAGTATGCCACAACTGAATTGAAGTTTCCGGCAGTCGTCAAACCGCATACAGACGATGACACAGCAAATCCTGCACCCACAACATTTGAAGAGCTTATGGAGTCTCTTGATATCATCCCCGGAATATCGGAAATGCCGCAAGGTTCTTCTCGTCTAGGAAGTAATCAGATGAGGCTCGGTTCTGGGACACCACAGTCGAATGAACCCATAGCATCACTTCCACCCGACATGGAGCCCGCTTCGTCACCGATTAAGAAAGCGAAGCCTATTGAACCCGTGAGCCTTCACCTCTGCATTTTTCCCTGTAGCTACTCACCATATAGAAGGTGGAAACGAACGAAGGAATTGTGACGGTGTGTGTGTCACCGGAAGAATCTATAGGCATATTTCTATGTTTCAAGTCATATCAAGTCGAGAAGCAATTCGTGAACCAATTTTACTCCGTGTCAGCTTTTACTTGATTTCAGTGACTAAACTGTGAGACATGTTAATTTGTCCGTGCATGTGCAAGGGTGGTACATACCGTGCGAACGTTCTACTGTCCAAATTTAGCTGCAAGACGACCAATAAACTCCATAGCGCCTTTACAGTTTCTGTTAAGTGGGAAAGCACATACTAAATTAGCGACGAAATTGACCAATAAAATTTAAGTGAATGATGGGATACAAGTTATTGAAGGAGCGGTCAGTGCGTGATATGAATCTTTCTGTATGATGACCATCATGCTGCATTCATCCATGTGTTCAACTGCATAACTCTCCGCTCTGACCTGGTACAAATGGTTCAGATTTTTGAAATTGCTTATGGTACAACATGGCAATCGAGGAAAAGGAGCTAGATCAGGACACGTAAGGAAGTCCGGCTATATTAATCTAAAATTAGTGTATAAATCAACATACTATGAATTGCTGGCTGAAAGTGCGGGAATGCGCGCTGGCTACATCATCCATCACTCAGATATCGTGTATGGTGGTCGTTCTGAAATTGAGAGGCCACGAAGGTTCTGGATGCAAATGATCATACATAGAAACAATTCATTGGTTGTCAATAATCATTATTTGATTCATATCATACAGTTATTCAACAGTCAATGACGGTTAGGATGTGTTCAATGTAAGCCTCAACGGAGCGTCAACGAGTTTCAGTTTTATACTGTCAGCAATCATATATGTTGCATATTCCCTTATTGCCAAAGATAAACTATTTGGCATCAATTTAGCTAGAAAGGTAATTGGCACACTCGTTGCCACATCATAAAAATGAGCGTCAACTGAGCGTCAACAATTCTTAGACATGCAATGTGGATAATGCCAGGGCTATTCATCGAAATAGTCAAACAATAATCATATTGGCAGCTTTTCTCGGCAATCATTATGGAAACTATATCGCTACCACCTCCTAAAAATCAGCGTCAACGGAGCGCCAACGCTATCGCTACCACCTCGTAAAAATCAGCGTCTACAGAGTGTCAACAATTTTTAGTCTTACACTTTCAGCAATCATACATGCTGCATAGTCCCATATTGCCAAAGATAAACTATTGAGCATCTTTTTGGCTGAAAAGGTAAGCGGCACATTCATTGCAACATCATAAAAATGAGAGTCAACAGAGAGTCAACGATTTTTGGACTTGCAACATGAATCATCCCAGGGCTATTCATCGAAAGCGTTACATAATGATTGTATTGACTGCCTTTCTCAGCAAAAATGATGCAAATAATATCGCTACCACCGTCTAAAAATGATTGTGAATGGAGCATCAACGATTATTGCTCTTCCATCTTGGATAATCCAAGAGCTGTGCAAAGACTTTAGAGTCTAACCAATACGGTGGCCGCCATTATGGGCAAAAATTGTAGTGTACATATCGCTATCACCTCCGAAAAATGAGTGTCAACAGAGTGTCAACAATGTTTAGTCTTGCATCTTCAACAATGAAGGGTCTGTGCAATTGTATCACACCATAATCACTGAATGGGCTGCCTTTATAGTCAAAAATGCTACTCACGATATGACTGTGACCTCCTCCTAAAAATCAGCATCCCTGGCAATGTCTCACAGGTTTTACTCTTTTCTTGCTGGTTACTCTAGAGTCAATATTTAAGAATAAGCAGCTTACTTCACAATATCAGAGCTTTTGACTGTCACTCAACTCGAATTACACAGCAATCAAATTTCTAACGCCATGTTCTATTCATAATCTTTGAACACCTCATTGCTAGAGGTTATGATATCTTCCAAAAATCAACTTGTCTTTATTCGTGATTTGAATGACCTTACCCTCCAAATCATATTCGATGCTTGGTGGACTTCTATGAATGTGGACTCAAAGCATTCAATTGCTTGGAATAATACTAGCCATGCCCCTTGGTGGTGATTCTATTTGCACTGCTGAATTGAGGAGACTGGCAGCCCTGGCATCATATGTATCGTTTGTCACCAAGTTCTTCGTCATCCATCAGAACATGGCACCAGGTCAATGAGGAAACACTTGTTGGCAAAAGTGCACATCGCAAAGTTAAACGAATCAACAAAGTCAGAAGTATTTGAATTGACTAAGTCAACTGTCAATGAAACAGCTTTGGCTATACTAAAGAGACAAGGAAGTCGAGGAATTACAATGGTAAGGTCCCAATTGAAATGATTATTTGACATCTAGACCTTAGCCATATTAACTGTAATGGCAGACAAAACAATCTAAACTGGTTGATAAGGACTCTGAAACTGCCGAATTCCACCAAGACACCTGGGATCGCTATCTCATGTTAGGATATGTTTGGCTCACCATCCCTGGAACGTTATATCAAACCTCCAGCTCTGAGGGTCATATAACCCAATACGCAGCGATCTTGTGCTACTGTTCGCCAGCACCATTGGCAACATTTGCCGGAGGGAATATTCACTGACAGTGGATGCAATTAAGAAGCAATTGCCATGAAGAAATTAGTTTAGCTTAGCTTTAGATGGGTGGATATCAACAAAGCAATTGGCCATAACATCGGTCATTGCTTACTATATGGATCGAAATTGGGCATTGAGTGAAGTGCAACTTGCACTCGATGCGGTTGATTACCACTTCATTTTCTATTATAAATGCTAACTTAGGATAATAGATCAAGGGTCAACATACTGGAGCAAGGCTAGCCATACATTTGAAAGAAGTTCTTGGGCATTTTGAGCTTACCGATGGCTGTTTACTTGGAATTACGACTGATAATGCTTCATTAAATTACTGGATGACACGGAAACTACAGTCAACACTTGAGGCCTCCGGAATCGAATAGCATGCTGTGCGAAACCTCATACCATGTATGGCGCACATCATTCAGCTTGCTTTAGGTGCATTCATGAGCAGCCTCAGGGTAAAAGGACACACCAAGTCATGGGAAGCCCATGAGGGTGATCAACAATTTGGAGAGAATAAAAGCACAGACATTGGGAAGCGTCAAAGACTTCGAAAGGAAGGAAATGCTAGGATCAACAAGGTGTCGGCCATGAAGCCAGGTTTCGCAAAGATAATTGATAAAGTACGTATTTGAAGAATATTTGAAAGTACTGAAACTGACCTTTGTATAGCAGTAAAGCTTGCGGTAATGATTGCGCTGACACCTGCTCGTCAAAACGAGTTCATTGACTGTCAAAAAGCTACAGATCCCATCACCATACTATCTATCATGGATGTGAAAACAGAGTGGAATTCAACACTAGAGATGCTTGAGCGAGCCTACCGATTACGAGAATTCACCCGCTAGTGGCTCAACAATCTACAATGCCACCAATACTGACCACTCTTTACAACACATGATGAATGGACCATCGTCAAGTACGTCATGGAAGTCTTGAGGCCATTCTGATCCTTGACCCTGTGGATGTTGAAAAGGCATACGGTTACTCTGCATTACATCATCACTGTATACAAGGACATGGTCAATCATATGGATGGAATTATGCAAGCTTTGGCTAACAAAAGGCCCCAATGGAAGGAAGACATATACTTCGCCGTGAAGTTTGCATGATAGACGCTGTCCAAATATTATTCTGAAGTAACTCCAAGGACCGGTCTGCTTCTTATTTCAGCACATATTCTTGATCCTTTTCGGCAGCTGCAATCGTTTAAGATGTGAGACAAGAAAATGAATTATAATCCTGATGACGAGACTTCATGTACCACCCAATATCAGGATGCATTTCTGGAGAATGTGGAAAATGAATACTGTGCCAAACCCCAGTGACTGTCAGTCGATAAACTCGAAACAGCTGCGACCAACAACCCCTTCTCCACAATGGCTTCTAGATCTGGTCAAACTTCTTTTGATCAATATGATTTCTCCAGCAATAATGATGAATGCTTAACGCTTACAAATGTGGCTGAAATGACACTTGGACTCAGTAATCGAGCAGTACACTTATTGACAGCCGCAAGGCTCTATTTGAATTCACCGCCTGAAGAACCACAGAACTGGGGGCAAGTTAATCCAAATCATAATGACTACCACTCCGACCCCATTGAAATTAGCTGTACATTTTGATTGCCTGATATCATCGACTGGTAGCACCAGCAAGGAGAAACCCGCTCACAGTATGCTGATTTCACCAATGTGGCATGCAACATATATTCTATCATAGCATATTGTGTTGGAGTGGAGGCCAGTTTTTCCCTTGGGCGAGACATTATCAGATGGAGGCAGTGAAAAAGCACAGGCGAGACCCTATGCGAGAAAGTTGTTGTAAGGCAGTATGCACGAGCCAATAACGGGATATTGGCAGGCAATGATCTTGTATTGTATCCGACCAAAGCTGAAAACGACACAGAGCTGGAGAGCGAAGCAGTGGAATGAAAATTGCACAGAATGGCCAAGGTCCACGACCTTTTGGAGATGTGGCAGGGCAGCCAAAACCTCCATGCTACCCAGAAGGAATCACAGGCTCAAAATGAACAGATGACAGCCATAGGATACATTTCGGATACTGAAGAGATCGTTAATGCATCCTGGTCAAACGTTCAACATAATTGTTCAGCTGTATTCAAATCGTGGGAAAGATCACCTCAGCCACCAGTGTGGTCTGCAAAGAACATCCTTGGATGACAAACTCAAATATTGAATGTACATCGAATATAGAAAATTGCCCGACATCTAGCAGAAAGTGATGAGAATAGCACACCCGAAAGCTTTTCCGATACCGAAAATTGACTTTCCTGGAATGGTGACATGGCAAACTGCAAGATGAGTGAAGACGACTGGGAGGCACATGATGAGTCTGATATAGAGCAAGACAATGTCATTGAGGATCCAAAAACCCCAGCACAGCGAGATGTGAGTGCCGCACCAAATGTTGTTGGATTGATTGGGCCATCACGGAGGTTAAAGAACAAGACTGAATAGCAGATTGTGACGGTCAGTGCAATGGAAATGAGAAGGAATAAGCGAAACAAGAAAAAGTAGGATAGCATGGGTAATTGATTTTTCATCGGGATCTATATGTTGCTTGACTGAGAATTTCACTTAGAGAAATATTTGGGAGAATAATGAGCAGTCGCATGTAAATATTTGATCATAAACTGTAATACTGCTGGCAGAATGCACAATTCAGCGAGATATATAAATTTCAATATAATGAGAGCAACCTGTGCAACAATATTACTAGGCCTAGCATCACCATGGGCCCTTGCTGAATCAGTCCGAACGGCAGCTAATAAGCTGAAATAATTATAAATCCAACCATTACTGTGAGCAGATTTTGACTAGACAATACATTAAAATGAGCGTCAATGGAGCGTCAATGATTGTTGGTTTTCCATCATTGGTAATCAGAGTTGTTAATGGTTGCAGGCTGTCATAAATGGAGTATTGGCCGCCTTTGTAGGACAAAGAGAAAGTGACATGCTCCCTGCCCCATCATGAAAATAAGTGTCAATGGAGTGTCAACGATTTTCTGTTTTGCATTATTGGTAATCTGAGTTGTGAATGGTTGCAGACTGTTATAATTGGAGTATTGGCCGCCTTTGTAAGTCAAAGAAATAGCGGCATGCTCCCTGCCGCGTAATGAAAATGAGTGTCAACGGATCATCAACGATTATTGGTCTTACATCTTCAGTAATATATGTGGTGCTAGATCATAAGCATCCATAAACAGTTATTTGGCAGCTTCTATAGGAAGATTGGCAAGGTATCTTCCCACGACAGCCTCCCAGACAGTAACAAATTATTTCATTTACAAAGCTGCAACATAATGTTTGTTGGGCGTTTTAGACTACAAAAATGATCAAAACTTCGTTTATAGATAATACAGATCACATCGCTCATTCATCAACCATGATGCAAGGCCAAAAATTGTGGACACTCTGTTGATGCTGATTATCAAGATGGGGCTGGGGGCATGTTGCTTTCATTTTTACCTATAAAGGCAGTCAATACTACTTGTATGACTATCAGTAACCTGTCGCCACTGAGATTACCCCGGACGCAGCACCAAAAATCTTTTCAGCTCCATTGACACTTATTTCTGGATGGGGTAGGGAGTGTTTCACTCATTGTGTTCATTCTACAGGCTGCCAATAAGTTCAAACATGACAACGATATACAAATATCTATCTTTTGCGATTAACAGTAGAATATCTAAATGCGACCATATATAGAAATCCCAAAATGAAGAACCAGAGATTGGAACTGACCGGTCAAGGCAAAACTGGCAAAACCGGTGGGTTAACGGGTATGAGTCCAGGTTTGGCCCGCCAAGAAGCAGCGGGTCAGGTTTTTGGACGGTTTTGGAACTGAACTGAACCGTTTCTCCGGTTCAAACCTGCACTGTTCGCGGGTTACCCGGACCCATTGTCAACACTAACCGCATTGCATTATGCACCAGCATTCAGGAGGTTATCATGCATAGGAGTCATAAAAAGACATATTTATCTGATGAACAACAGCACGGAGTGGAGCTCAAACTTTGGCATGTTATTAAGGTTAGAGTGGAGTATTTAGAAGGTGAATGCATTTCTCCGATGTTGCAATGCACACGAAGTCTGAGCTGGCGCTGAATGCCCCAGCAGACCGACTGGTTGTGGTGAAAGCGATGCGTCGGGAGGTGTCATGGTGCACTGAATAGTCGTCACTGGTGGTAACTGCAATATGAAATCAATATCAAGCTCCCGAACAATGACGGAGCTTTCATTGTGGGCTGGTCAGCCCCGAGTCTCACCACAATACCTGACAACTTGGGTACGTTGGATCCAGTCTCAAAATTTGTATAAGTGAGAAACACACAGGCACCCGTTGCATTGCAAGTGTTCAAAGTACGAAGCATCGTTGGCTGTGTGCATGTAATCCTGATGATACCAACAAGTAGTTGGACGGGAGACTGATGGAACGCGTGATGGATTGTCCATTGCCACATCTATCTGGTGAGTTGGAATGATGTGTATACTTAGTAAAAGGGGAATTGCATATTGCACGCAGGTAGAAGGAATGCGAGGAGAGATTTCGACAGCATCACCCATTACATTGCAATCCCAATGCAAGTGTATACCCCATGAACCCATTTGGACAGATGGTTATAGTTGGCCACACTGCCAGAGTGTTGATGTAATAGCGCATATGTCTGCGTTCAGCCTCATAGGTGTACGTAGGGTAATTATAGGAATACAGGTGCAAACGTGGATGCGAGTGATAGTACATGTAAATGTACATGTAAGACTATCACTAGAGATCTAAGGCTCGTCACAGTCAGACTATATAGCATGGCCATCTCCTGGCCCCTGTTACCTTCCACCGTGACATTATCTCTCTCTTCGTGCGCAGACCTCCTGGGCTGCATAAACTGTACAAGACAAATGGAAAGGAAAGATTTAAACAATCATGCCGCATACGTTCTTGTAGAAACTCAAACCTCATCCGACCGATTGACACTCTTCAGTAGCTTTTCGGCTAATCCGGCACACGTGGACACTCCGGCTCCCATTGACTGAGACCCAGTGGTGGTAAAACCCGTGCCAGTGCCATGTATACCGGGCCGAGATCCAAAGAAGCAATAAAGTATGGAGAAGAGATGAGAAGAGAAAACAGAGATAAAAGAAATGCCCAATTGATAACATTCCTCAAGTCCAGAGTTCCAAAACTCTATTGACCCATTTCCTCCGCTCCCGAGCCTTGGACTGCAATTCTTCCTTATCACCACTCTGGAACTGATACAGCTACCTGCCATCCAGTACTGCACTCGTCCCTTCAATATCTTGGCTTAGGTCGTTGTCGGACTTCATCAGGGTGGTGGAGCTTGTGCTCATGAATTGGCATCGCTGGGAGCTTCTGCTGCCAGCATCGGTCATAGCCGTCAATCGTATATGTCAATTGTGTGTAGTGTCATTGGTAGATACCTAACACTGAACTTCCTCTAAAATGGTTATACTTACCAAGTTGAAGTGTGCTAGTGCTGTCTGAGCTCTGTGTATATCGCCTGCATGCTCTGTAGGGTCGATCTTGCGGCTGGTAGTCATCGGTATTCAGCATTGACTCGTAGATGTTGTTAGAATAGGCACTTGTCATTGGAAGTCCGCTTCGGTGACCTTCCTGTCGACTTCATGGTTGCGCTCTCGATAGGTGGCTTTAGTAGAATCTTGCTCGACTTGGTAGACTTGCCTCTCAGTGTACTATTGACGTGTTGGTAGGACTTCTTTGTAGCCTTGTCAGTTTGTGTCTCGGTAGACTGCCTCCAGGTGGGCTTCTATCTTGTCGGTGGATTGTGTAGACAAGGCTATCTCCCTCATTTGAAATTTCACTGCTCTGTCGATGCCTTCTCCATCCTACTGATTGAAGATTGGCAGCGTGGCTCGGTAGCAGTGTAACTTCAATTGTCAAATTGATATTGGGATTGATTGGTGATTCGATACGTAATTTGGCTTCGCATTCGCTTCATAGGCAGACTATAATCCTTCGGCTCTGGTCATCCTTCTGTGTCACCCGCTGTCCAGTGACTATCCTGACTTGCTGTGCTTGTTGACATTCTGTCGTATGAGATATCCCAATGAGCTCAATTTCGACATCATTGCAATGGCTATGCCTGATCGTGGCGCATTCTACCTGTTGACTTTCTGTCGTATGAGCGGTCCCAATGCGTTCATTCTTGATGTCAATTGCAACCGCGCCTTGTCTTGACTTTGGGCAATGATGTGAGCTTTTCCTCTTGGCATTGTCATAGCTGTTGGTTCTTTTATTTGACTCGCTGGTGACCATTTGAGGTTGATGGAATGCGCCAATTGCATCAGGCATGGGCGGTATGGTATTGATCCATGTCTTACATGTAAGCTTCACAGTAGGTGGTCATACTCACCGTTATAGAAGTGCACCTCTGCTCTCGGAAAGCCGCTATGTACATTGCATATGAAGATTTCAGCATCTCTCAATTCGGTATTTGATAGGGTCTTGGTGGCTGGCTTCCCCCTAAAAGTCATTCGGATGATAGCTGCAGTGCCTACTTGGTTGACTCCACTGTGGCCATCTCAGTAGGAAGATTCGGTAGAATATTCGTTTAATTCTCGATAGTCACCTAGTTGGTCTCTGGAATTCTGGGTTGGCATTCAGTTCAGTATGCCATTCGGCGATCGTTGTTGATTATTTGGTTCACCATCCAGTAAGTGTCTCGGTCAGTGGCTCGGTAAGGTAGCGCTTCTGGCAATCCTCTGATTCAATCTCCATGTGAAGTCCTTTAGCAGTGATATCTGTCACTGTGACATCGCAGTCATCATGTCTTGATACTTGTCTTGACGGTCTCTTTTGATGCCATTCAGTAGACTATTCGGTACGATCGGTGGTCATTTTCAGTCTCATTTGGGACCCATTCGGTAGCCATGTCGCAGTAGTTCGGTATCGCGTTCGGAACTGCTCTGGTTGCCATATTGCACTCGTTTGGCATGGATCAGGCTCATTAGATGTTTCAACTCTCTGGTGCAATTACAGGTCTACTGGACGTCCATCATATGCTAGGTGAACATATTGTCTTCGATCATGGGGTGCGATTGCTGGCTGTCCTCCAGGTGTGCTTCCGGTCACTTGACTCGGTTGACTTATCGTCGTTCTTTGAGTCCACTAGTCGATTCATGTTCAGGCGTACTTGCCGCTGCTAGCGTTCTCAATTACTGAATGTGACTTACGGTGCTTGGTTTCTGCACTTCTGGGATGGTAATTGTTTGGGGTAGGAGTTGCGATTCCTGTATGGTGATTCCCTTCTATGAGACGTCATTGGTCTGCCGGTGAACAATCTCAGATTGCTTCTTAGGGAACTTCGATTCGAAGGGCGTTATTCGGAAGTCAATTGCAGTCGTCAATTGTCATTGTAGTCATGTAGTTTGGGACCGTCCAGTCTGAATCGGGATCTCAGTTGTGAGTATTTTTGCTAATTTAACTTCGAAACAGATCTGGCATTGGCTTTGGTATTGTAATTTGCATTGTAACTGGCATTGTATTCGGCACTTAATTTGATCTCTTGAATAGCACTCGGGATTATACTCAGTATGGCAAGGCCGCCGGTAAATCATTTATCTGCATCTCTGCACGCAATTGCTAGTCTTGAGGATTGCCATCGAAAGTAAGTGTATTATATAGGGTAGATTTCCACATACTTCATGTATGTTGCCATATACAAAGATTGATTGTCATCCATCTCCGAGCATCTCCGAGATGGGCATATTGGCTCTCGTTAGTCCAATTCACATATTATCAATAATTGATTGTTTGCTCAATAAGTAGCCTTCTGCAGGACTGTCGTCTCTTGTAACTAGGACATTATCTCGTGCCGTGGCAACGAATTTCTGCTTAAGTGTTCGGTGTTCATAAGCAGCCTCTTCGCTCTCAATTGTCATTTGTTTTCGGGAATATCTCCGAACTGCTCCATCTATGTTAGCCAACGAATTGAGAAATGATAGGCGGAGTGGAAGGGAATATCCAGGAGGCCTTGTTGTTAACGGTTTGGCCACACAGGAGCCAAGCCCCGCTGTCAAGTCACCCCCTTTGGGTGTCGGCATGCCAGTAGCGGTCATTCAAGCGTCTCTTTGGAGGGGCTCTGCTGCCACAACTACCACTGCTGCTCCCTGCTCATTGTGTCCAGCTCTTTGGTCTATATCACCTGGTGAACCCAAGGTGATGTCTTCTAAAGTCACTCCTAGCAGCCATATGCATTCCCCAGTCTCTCGGGCAAATGCGACGACGACATCAATGCTACTAAGATGATCGTCGAATGCGATTGCTCTAAGTGTCTGTATACCCGGACTGCGCCCCAGAAGCTGGTCATTGACATCATGGTTATCATTATCAGCTTGTGAGACCTTCCATGCCACTGCCGTAGTCATCGGTGTCAGTGCACCGCTCCACTTGCACTCGGTGATCGCAGGGACCTATTCGAGCCCAGTCGATGTCAGGATTTTGTTGGGGAAACCATGGTACCCCAAGTACTAGATTGTATGCCCTCATTGGCATGAATAGCACATCTGATTTGTCTACCGGTGCGAGATAGTCCAAGTACTGCACTGTGATCCGTGTCTTCCGGCTTTCCTGTGCATGTTGCATCGCACCTCCGGTCATGGCGAGGGTGGTGATGTGTGCCGCCTGATGTGATATTCCGAGTCGCTTGAAAAGCCTTCCTTGTCATACAGATGCTGGTTGCCCTGCAGTCGACAATAGCCCATACGCATTGCTTCTCACCACTTCTGTCCGGTATTGTACTTCTTGAACTATGTTTCCTGAATCTGGTCTTTCTGTGCTGTGTAGATACTGACTAATCATTTTCGTCCAGAGTCACTATCAGTGTTGGATTTGATGATTGCCGCTTCGATTGACCATAATATTTGTGCTCTGAGATAATCATAGTTACTGTAGTTGTCATATTAGTTATAGTCGATGTGAGGAGATGTGTCGGTCTGTAACCGTAAATGCACTTCATGCTGTGCCATGTATTGCCACTGTAAGTTCGCTTCAGTCAAGGGAAAGCTTCTCATCCTCACTGTCCTTCAATGTTAGGGTATCCTCTCCATAAGTGCATTTCGCTCGTGCAGATGTTCATGGCAGTAAGAGTGCATCAAATTGTGGAGGGTTTTCTGTGTAAGGGAAATTCGCTCGGACAGACGTTCCTGGGGCTATCAGTCCTCCATTCAAAGACAGATCATTCTCCATAGGTCTTCTTCGCTCGAGTAGTGTATCCCTAGGTTGGCTGTAGAATACCTCTGTCAGGTTGCTAGAGCTGTAGGTATACACGCAAACTGGGATAGGTGCACTTCACTCAAATGGAAGGCAAGTAGATGCCAATGTGCTGACTCAGAAATTGTCTCTTGCCTTTGCCTTTGGTGTTCGATGTTGTTGTATTAAGTGGTAAGGTCAATCCGATCATTGTAGGTGCATGGGCTGCTGATCGCGCTCAATTGACTTGTAGGAATCCTTTTACTTGTCATTCTTGTCTTCAATATCGGTGATGCGCCTTGCGTGCCAATTACTCTCTAAACACTGTAGGTTTCTGCTGTGAATTGATGCGTTCAGTGGTGCAGTCGTGAATTCTCCGGTATCCGGTAGTCAATTGCAGCCATTGGAAGTAATTAATGTCATCTTGAACTCATCTGGATCGATTGTCTGCAATGTTTGTCATTGGCTGGGTGGTGTAATGTAGGATGACAATCCTCTTCATTGCCGGTGACGCACCTTGTGTGCCAATTGCTCTGTGATCTCTACTTCGCTGCCATCAGGCTCAATTGAACGATGGAATGGTCAACGCCTTGTACTTTGCATTAATGATGGTTCGATATCTCGTTTGAAGGGCAGTATTCTGAACTGTTGACTCCATGGTGTCACGTGTGGGAGGAAGGGATAGAAACTTTTTAACTTGCAATCCCGTGAGTGATACGTATCCATCTACTGCCAATGCGATAATAGTGTAAGGTTGTGTATGCCTGTGTTTGGCCTCACCGGTATATGAATGGGTATTATAGAAATATGGTTGGAAACGTGGATGTGAGTGATAGTAGATGTATATGTATATGTATTATTAGTGCTAGAGATTTAAGGCTGATCACGAGCCAACTACATAGAATAGCCATTACCTGGCCCGGGTCAGGTGCTGCCATGACAGTTGGTTCAAAATTGCTGGCAGACAGACAGAGAAGAAACAGTGATACTGCAATCCAGGTGTGATATGCAATGCGATGCGTGTTGTTGACGCCAGGCGTAGAGTACATCGTAATCTATGTGTCTCTAATGGCCCTGGTGGACTGCATTCACTCTGACATAACTATTCTGCCTGGATGGAAATCTTGTTTGTGGTTGCAAGAACATGTCGTACCCAACACCAATGCCAAAAACCCTGACCAGCTCTGTCAATTCATTTCTGATATTGCAGAATTGAACAATCCTGTTTGTGAATGGGGGGAGAGTTCTGTTAACATTGATAGAAGAGTGACTCCAGTCTGGTATCACAACCTTAGTGCCAAGGAATGATATATTCTCGATCATCCCCCATTTAAGAACTATCTTTCAGATGGTGCAGTCAAACACACTAATTCCAGTTGCAAATGTATATCTGTTGATATGGGGACTGTAGATTGATGATGGACGATGCAGGTAACTGTCCTTGCATTGTTAGAGACATTGTTTATTGTCAGATTTTCATTGTGTTTGGGTCAGATAGAGTGTCAGAGAGATTATGTCAGAGAGATCATATCAGAGAGATCATGTCAGAGAGATCATATCAGAGAGATCATGTCAGAGTGATCATGTCAGAAAGATCATATCGGAGACATCATGTCAGAGGGATCATGTCAGATAGATCATGTCAGAGACATCATCTCACAGAGAGCATGGTAGAGAGAGGGTGTCAGAGACATTGTGTCAGAGAGATCTTGTCAGTGAGATTGTGTCAGAGTGATTGTGTTAGAGAGATCCAGTAGGAGAGATTGTGTCAGTGTGATTGTGTCAAAGAGAACGTATACGAGATAATGTGTCAGAGTGAACATGTCAGAGAGAATGTGTCAGAGCGACTGTGATACAGAGAACGTGTCAGAGAGAACATCTGACAGAGAAAGTGTCAGAGAGCTTGTCAGAGATCATGTCAGAGACCGTCAGAGTAATAATATCAGAGAGTGTGTATCAAAAAGTGTGTCAGAGCAGGCATATCAGTTTTATCAAGTCAGTGTGGGTAGTGTGTGATATGTGTCAGCTCCAGTGTTGACCAGATTTGACCAGATACTAGCACCGCATTACTCATTGCTAACACATCCTTGGAATGGTGGCAAGCTTGATCAACAGTTGTTTCTGTTATACTCCACAGTGACAAACCATTCTCGCTATTCTATACGGCCACGACATGGCTTCGCTGGTCCATGTCCTTATTGGAAACCACTGAAAGGTGAAGAGACAATCAGTTGTGATGAATACATTACTACTAATTGGTCAGTTACCGAAATGTCCAAACAGACCAACATTTTAGACCAACAGATTCACCTACGATGAATATATCACAATGATGATGTGTACCCTGCAGAAGCCGGCGAAGATCAGATTAGCTGTTCTGTATGAAGACAGTCACTCTTGTCCCACATTGCCCTGATATATGTTATTTCTTGCAGACTACATAGAGCCATACACAATATCTATGATAACCAATTGTGGGTACCCTCGATGCAAGATATGTCTGGTTAATATGCCTGGGTTTCCCTCCAGGCCGAGGTGCCACTGTCCCCAACAATGGCTTTATTTGTCAACAGCGGCTGTTGAGACGGTGTGACTGTGGAAGGTAGTGGATGGCGCAAAGTTCATTGATATCCATACAGGCATGATAAATATATAGCTGCACAAACGTTGACCAGTAGCACCAGCTACTACTGGGCTTATATAAAGACCACACCTGGGACTGTTTGGTGTGTTTTCTGAAAGATATATAAGGCCAGGAGAAGGATTTGGATCTCATAAATGAACCATTTTCCATAATTCCTTCCTTCGGTAATATTCTTCTGTTTGGAGACAAACATACCGATGTGAAACAATGAACCAGCACCAAGTACAACGGCATTGTGAAGACCTCACTTACTTTGCATGCCCCTCTTGTCAAGGGGCATCCCAACTGTTGTAAGATCATCAAATATGTCACTGACTTCATATTGATTTATACCTACCACTCCCACACCTAAACCACACTCAAATCTCTACAGGATGCACTCAGTGGAATCAGCAACATCTACCTGTCCTACAATACCACAGGAGCAACAGTACAAGTAAAATACGAAAGTCTGGTCCCTTCTCACCTGTATCGAATGTATTATGGAACAGGGCTCTAGCAATAAAAGTGACCTCGAAATATCTGAAGCCACTCACAATGACATCTCTAAGGAGAGTTACTGTTTTCTATCAAGTTTATGTATATTTCATAGATGTTACAATTGGAAACACCCCTATTTCCTATCTGGTCAAGAGTCAGTGTTCTACTGTGTATAGTTGAATCAGATCCCCTGTCATCAAAGGCAGATAGATGCAGACAGCTTCTTGTGTGGGATTCTCTGGCATCCAACAAATTATCACCCAGGTTGCTATCTCGCATCAACAGAGTATTGAGCAGATTCAATACAATTGCAACTATGACATGTCCAGAGGGTATAAGTATGTCAGAGTGTATTGATGCTCTGATAATGTATTTGTCGACATTTCATGTGGATACGAGGGCCAGTCTAGACCTACAGACTGCTGGATCCCAAGTATTGTGAATTCTCTGTCAAGTGATATGCTGAGCGAACAGTGTCACAGTCGCAATACCGCAGCAACATATTCTTGCAACTGTTGTAGTTCAATAGTCAAGGAGTGTGGAGAAGTGGCACAAATAAGGCAATCAATTTGACAATAGTGTAATATAAGAGACTGAGCACCACAATACAGTAGTTGTGTATATCAAGAACAATATTGCCCTGTCAAACAGTTGTACACTTTCAGTCTTTGTGGTAGAATGAATTCCGTGGAAGCGAATGCTAGTCGTAGTAGAACATGGTGGACGACACTTCTCTATAATTTGTTTGTATAGAATTTGGAGTATCTGTCGTCTGTGATACCAAATAAAATCCATGGAATGATAATGTGTCAAAATGCATCACAAAGTGTAAAATGCATTGTAGATGTTCTTTTAATTCTTACGCTGATGCATCATATTTCATGCACCGAACACAACCATTACCTACCCAACCTGTATATATGATTCGACTCATATTGCATGAACACTGGATGGATCAGATATGCTATTCACAAGACGGATGCATGGTATCAAGCGCCACAATTGACATCCTGGTACAGTCAGATAGAGCTGGAGACCATGTCAAATTCACACTTGTCAGTTACAATAATCACAGCTGGAATTGTCAGATCATGTCAGAGAGTGCTTGTCACAGCCATGATTTCCAGAGCAGGGATTGTCAGACACCTTGTCAGAGACCTTGTCAGAGACCATGTCTGAGGTGCACTAGTCAGAGCCACACCTGTCAAAGTCACACTTGTCAGAGCCACACTCATCAGAGCCAATTTACTTGCCCATATAACATACTCCTCAATCCATAGAATGGATGATCGGTTGAATCTAAGTTTCAATCATGCAGGCTCTGAAGGTAAGGTAGATTCAGCTAAATCTCCCTGTGAGCCCAACAGAGCTGGAATTAATGTATGGCAGCCTGGATTGACAGATATTGTCAGAGCACACTTGTCAGAGCCATGTATATTAGAGTCAGGATTGTCAGAGACCATGTCTGGAACCATGTCAAAGCTGCACTTATCCGAGCTATACTTGGTAGGGCAACATTTCTCAGGGCGAGATTTATCAGCGGCAGAATTGTCAGAGACTATGTCAAGGTGCATTTTTGTTGCCAGGGTTATCAGGGAATATATCAGGGTCACATTAATTGGACCACAATTGTTAGAGACCACATCAGTGCTGCACTTGTTACTGTAGTGTGGCGATGAATTTCAGGTTGTTGTTGCAGTACCAATCTCATCAGAAAGATATTGATTGTCTCAGAAAGGTAGCATACAGCTGTTACACAAGTCAAACCCAGTTATCTTCGGTATGTGCACATTTTCATTGGTTGATGAACCTGTATCATGTGTTCAGTACTTTTATGCCTGACATGATTTCTAATTGCAATAGTAACGTTCAACCATGTTATCGACATGACATTTGAAATCACTTCACTAGAGTGGCGAAAGCTATTGGGGAAGTGGTAGTACAGTCGAAGTTTATATATATATTCAATTAAATAAATTCCACGCCAAAAGAGTAACATATATCTTGATTAATGACATGATTGCTCTGATACAACACATAATTGTGACACATCACTATTGTATGTGAACACAAATTGTCGGTATCGGAATAGACATTAAACATCATTTGCATAAGTTTTAAGTCTCACCTACAAGATGCCATAATATCCTGCAAACAGTAAAGAAGTCAGCGAATGTATGATAAAATCCCATAACTCACAGTAATAAACCTGTAATGTGTGATGCTACAGCAGTAATATGAATACCATATAGTAGAACCATACTAACGGCCATAACGAATCTCAGATACAGTAACCTCAATGATTTTCAAAGCATAGTACAGCATTCCCCAAATACAGTAGATACCAAGTGCAGTATCTACCAATGTCTTCATACTTCTCTTCATTCTGATGATTACAATTCAACTCATGAATATTGGTTCGGCTGACTGTTTATTGGGCGTCAATATCGACCACTACCAGTAAGCTCTCTGTTAGAGCTTAGTGCTAAGGTCAACTCAGGACATTCTTACATTAGTAAGTGAAATAACCAATGAATTGAGTCTCAGTACCTAGCACACCTTGTAATCAACTGCCTCCAGATCAACTGCCTCCAGATTATGAGCCTCCTGATCAACTGACTCCAGATCAACAGCCTCCAGATCAACAGCCTCCAGATCAAAAGTCTCCACATTAACAGCCTCCCAATCAACTGCCTCCAGCTCAAATGTCTCCAGATTCACCAGCAGATGGATAACATTAAGATCAACTACCTCCTAATCAACCGCTTCCAGACCAACCACTTCCACATTCTCCTCTCATGTACCTCGATCATGGCATTCAAGTACATCACGAAACTCACCTGATGATGGAATTCATGATTGAATGATCATGGCCTCAATATGCAGCTTGAATCTTGCTTGTTCATGGCCGCCAATTCTGCACAATTATGACCTCCATGTGTCACTCCAAACCCGCTGAATCATAGCCTCCAAGTGCCCCTCCAAACCAGTTTGACTATGGCCTCCAAATATATCTCCACATTCACTCAATCAGTACCTCCAACTGACTCTCAAACATCATTTAACCACAGCTTGCCAGTGCATCACTCAGTTTGCCTAACTGCCATTGTCAGGTGCGCCATCTATTGCACTCAAGCACCACGTACTACCAGTCCAAATATGCATTGTTTGGAGTGATACCTACATAGATATATAGATACATAGTTAGATGTATGCAAATACAAATTGAATAAATCACAGTTTGAAGAGTTTCACAAAGAGTCGTACCAACTATTTCCAGGAGCACCAGCAGCGATTTGATTCTAAAGTTGGTCACCTTTACGTCCAGGCACTCACGAGATTTTCACTGGTCCTTCCATTTCCTTGCAGACTTGTTGCACACTCTGTCAGGTACACCTAAAGAGCTACTACATTACTCCAGTCAACTCCGGGCATAGTCAGCAGCACTGCCAGGTGCACATCATCGCCACCACATTCATCAAGTTACCTCCTCGAGCCATTGGTCCAGCCAACTTTCAGATTTGAACAACCTGCAATTCTCATCCAACTGGTTTGACATACTCCCAGAGGCTGCCCATGACCAAATTACATTTTGCTGATCTGGATTACACAATACTAAACTTATGAATTTACCTATCCCAGGAGTATTCACATACTATGAACAGTATTCAATACACTGACTAATTGCTAAACTGAGCTTGAATATTATATTATCATACAATAGTTCTATGTCTTCTGTAAGTGAATACATACAAACTGGGTTATGCTTCAACTGTTGAAAAACTTACATACCACAACTTCTTTTATAATTCAAATATAACAATTATGATTCAAGCCATTTGCCACTAATCTATCTACAAGCTATTTGAAATACATAACATCTCACCTGCAATAGTGTAAGAAGTCTAAGTAGATTCTATACATGATCAATAGACAGCAACTTACTAAAGTCTCCAATAAATCTTGCTTCAAATTTAGCTGCAATACATATAAATTGCTACTAGTAAAGTAAATTCTTTTAGTGTTGATTATTATACTTATCTGCTAGTCTAGCACTTTCAGGCTATCAGTATACTGGGCAAGCATGATATTATGTAAATTGTGTCAAATATTATAGCTTGAATTGTCAATAACAATGCTTACAAAATACAGTTATCAAATTTAATACTGCATTGCAATTGATTCAATTTATCAGTACTGATAGACATTGTAAAGCTCATCAATAGTCATTGTTATTTAGCACGACAGGTAGATAATGAGAGATAACTATAATGAATGGAAAGTTATATTCATACTTGACTCTAAATGGTAATTACAGACCATTTATACCCAGATTTTGTACAGAAAATACAGGTATTCCAAGACTAACTGAAATATAGTAGAATATCTTCTGGATACCAAAATTCTGATCATCACAGTTTACCAAGAAATACTACTGAAGCTAGAAGGCATTTTGAAGAATTCTCTATAAATTTGACAATCAATGAGAAGCAAAATTAGTTTGCACTATAAGGTATATAAGTGAAGGAATAGTATTAATTGCACAACAAGTGTAGATTTTTTCATGGCACTGCTGTGTAATCATAACTGAATAATTTGATGTAGTTGACTAGTCTGGACACAGATTTTTCAAAAGTTCAAAAACAATGCAAAGCATTACTACAATACCTGTCTCTCAGACATACATAGCCGTAGAGAGAATTCTTGGAGCTTATCATTTATATTGATTTATGTGAGAATATATATCCTAGTAGTTCTCCAAGTTATGAACAGGAAGAATAAATTTTACAGTTACAGACTGCAGATTGGAAAACTCATAGTGGGTATATAATATACTGTAGCATGGGGAATTTTGTCACAACTGCTTATAAAGATCTATATCCTAGCTAATAAATCTTATTATCCCATTACGGCTATGATTACTCAACACTTATTAAAACCTCATCTTTTACATTAACAACTTTAGTAATACAATATCAGATGCAGGTGTACGTATATTTTGAATTACTCTAGTATAAACCAATATAATGTGTAAAATGAAAGCAATACTGTTAAAGATGATACCTTATTGCAAAATACTACTGAATTATTGCAATAACTGAATCAAAGTCAGTGCGATACAGACTAACTTATGCAATAAAATTGAAACATTAATAATATATTATGTACCAGACATAAATCAATTACACAGGGTAATTTAATGTTGTATTTTGTGAATACATACATACATTCACGATTCATTTTCTCACAGTAATTGTGTACTGACAGCATGATTAATTACTTATTAATGTACTGGTCAAAGAAAAGTTGTTTTGTGAAATGTTATCTAGCGAATATTTATTAAGTGCTACTCAGCTGTCCTGTAAACAAGAATGCTATCCGAATTACTGTACTGTATATTCAATTCTGTTCTCTTGATACTGGATATCCCAGGATTTACTACAAATGCAACCCAATTGGTCAAGTATATATCTTTGTCCACTGTTAGGAATACCTCCAAGTAGCAGTTAAAGTGTATATTCATGCTGACATAAGGTACACTTCAGAGTATGCTTTGAAGTATAATTTCAGCTACACATGACTGCTTAGTTCCATTGTAGTGCACTGTATGTACCCAGTTTTTCCTCTTCAGATACTCCCCAGTACAGCTCAAAGTATGCTCCAAAAGAATAACTCCAAGTATTCTCCCAAATACAATGTCAAGTCATTTCCCAGTGTACTGCCTTCTATACTCTCAATCACATATCTGAGCACTGCATTAGTAAAATATACTATTTCACTGGAAGCCTCTCAGAGTATTTTAGAGTTGTGTGACAAGTAGTTCAGCGCAGTAAAATCACAAAGCTGACTAAACTGATGCAATGGGGTTCTGGTGCACCAGGGAGCAGTGGCAATGAATCTGCACAGAAATAGATGATTGAATGATAAACAGAAAAGCACCTGCGAATGCAGGTGACAGGCCTGAGAGTACCTGAGAACACAGGCAATTAGTCTGTGAGCACTTCACATCACTGTAGCCCAGTCTGCAAAAATTGACATCTTCATTGGGACAGCTTCTGGTACACCTGGACATCCTAGTTACCACTTGTTGTGAAACTGTATTTGACACTCAATTATTCAGCTTCTGCTCTCATCTATGTATGTGTATTTCTATATATCTATGTATCGATATATCCACTCATCCTTATATGGTATATCCGGACTGGCTGCAGACGGTGCAAGAATTGATTCCAAAGTGCACCTGAAGATGGTAATCCAGTTCACTGTAGGATGATCTTTGAGACAATTATAAGTTCAACCAAGAGATTCACTTGGAGACCATGATCAAACAACTTTCACAGCACAATTGGAGGGTATTATCAAACAAATGGGAAGGCTGATATTGAACACCTTCAGCGATACACCAGCAAGCTGATATTGAGTGAAGTCAGAAATACACTTGGACGATGTGATAAAGCAAGCTTGGAGATGTCATTGACGTCCATTATCCAGTGATCTCCAAGAAGCATTTGGAAACTGTGACCTAGGTTGTTCAGAGATATACTTGAAGGTTAGGAATATTGAAATGTTGAGATTTACTTCAAGCCCACTATCAAGGGAGATTGGCGAAGTACTTGGAGGCGGATGACTTCTAGGTGGTCAATTGGAGGTGTGATGGATACTATGACTCAATTCAATAGTTCGTTGCTTGCAACGATGGAAATATATTGAGTTGACATTACTGTTAAGCTTGCATGGTGAGTTAGTGAGTGCTAGCAGATGGGTGGAGAGGTACAACAGCAGCCGAGGTTACATTCAGTGGCTAACTTGACATTGTGGGAATAAAAGAAGACTGGCTGTGAGACAGCAAATATTAGGTGGATACTGTACTCAGCATATACTGCACTTGGTGTATACTGTACTTGGTGTTTGCTGTACACAATATGTACTCATGATCATGACATGAAGATATAAAGATGGATGACTTAGCTTATTATGCTCAGGTGATGATAGAGGCAAGGATGCAAATAAGCAATTCAGGATAAAGTTGGGCATAATATGAAGAAGTTGAAGGAATGTGCAACATGGGAGGTACAACATGCCAGATTGAGTATACAATTCATTGAATTGGTATTCATGCTGGCTAAATACAGTGTCATAACAACCATATTGCCAATGGTAACCTGACTCACACACTACATTCTCTTACGTTGAAGTGTTTTATTTCATTTCTCCATCCTTATGTTATCTGTTTCTTTGTCATCCTCAACACCACCATTTCCTGAAAGCATAAAGTTAAGTAATTCCTCACAGTCTCTCCATCCCATGATGATTAGTTAACAGCAAGCACAGCATTAACTCACAATTATCTGTCACTCACTCTCACCCAGTCTCTAGTCTCCAATCACTTCACAGACTCTGTCGCACCCTACACTACACATTCCCATGATTACAATTTCACCTGTTTGAACAGTTTTAGCACCTGTTGGCCCTCACTTCTAATCAACTACCTCCTGATTGATCTAATCCATATTCACTTTCACTTTTGCTTGGTTGCTGCCTCCAAGAGATTCTCAGAGTTCAAACTATCTCAGCCTGGAAGTGTATCTCCATACTCACTCAATCATGACAACCAAATTCACATATTAACACCCTCAATTGCAACACCATACTCACTCAATTACAGACCTCTATGCATCTCTCAATTCACATGATTTTAGCCTCCATGTGGATGTCTGAACAGACTCAATCACACTCACCATGTGTGCATAGTTATGGCCTCCAAGTACAGATTCCAACTCCGCTGCTCGCAGCATCCAGTATATTTCGCAGTTCACACAATCTCAACCACAAAGCATATATCCAAATATGCCTGATCATGGCCTTCATGATTACCTGAACATTGACTTCATGCACATTTCCAAACATTCTTCATTATAGTTTCCAATTGCATGTCTGAGTTCACATGATGATAGGTTGCAAGTGGATTTCTCTGATTGCAGAGTGTGGGACTATAAGTGCATCTCCATACTCGATCAACCACGGCCTCCAGATGCATCTTCATAGTTCACACTATCAGTGCTTCTATCTGAGTGCATCTCCATACTCACTTGACTACAGACTCCATGTGCCTCTCTAAGTTTACTGAATTACAGCCTACATGGGCTTCACAAACTGTGCTCAAGTACCTACTACAGCCAGATGGACACTATGTGTATACATTAATAGATTTAGATAATATCTGTCCTATAATCAGAAGGCTAATGTTGTGATTGTACCAATGATGAAGATAATGGATAAAATGGCTAGTAGTTATTGGACACTTCCAACCACTGCTTTGAAAATACTACACCAAGTTAAAAGTTTCCAGCAGACCTGCACTGCAGTCCCAGCTGCTCCAAAATTTGAATATCCAATAATTCAAATATAGTAGTATCTGAAATGCACCACCATTACTACAGCTACATTTAGCAGCTCCAAAGAATGCTATTGCCGCATTAAAAATCACTTTCCTTTGCTCCAGTGGGCCCTGGAAGCAACTGATTTTATATAAGTACTCGGAATATTGTCAGGGGTCTCTCAAAGGCTTACACATAGTTCCTGGACATTGTCTTACATAGCTGATGTCTCGCCAGTATGCATTGAATTGCACTTGTTCCACCCTCCTAGCCTACTCCGAATCTATGCTGCCATACAAACCTTCAATTGGCCAGATATATTCAATCCTGCTTCAATTAATTTTTTGCTGTATGCTGCTAGATTCTCACTGAAGAGGCTACTACAGTGTTGATGCAATATAAAGTGAGATAAAATGTAGCTGGCATTGAGCAAAAAGTGATTAGTAGGCGGCTGTAATGGTATGGCTGCACGTAATGTATCCTGGCTGGGGTAAAAGCCATGTGATTTATGGCCTGCTTGCCACATGTCATAGATTCCTTGTCATAATGTTCTGTTTACATCCCTGTATACTACTCTATTATCCCTTGGATCGTAACTTTGGTATTCCCGGCCCATTAGGGTATGGCAACCAACTCCCCACCTGGAAATATTTAGCGATGCAACCACAACTCTGTAAGGGTGGCCTGGGAGCATTATGAACTAACTTTCTTGTATCTTGAGAGCATTTTGGCAAAAATTAAGGACTGTAGAGGAATGGGGTGCTAATAAATAGGGCAGTTTTTGTTGGAGGGTTGTCTCAAAATCAGCTCTCCAAAAACTCGAACATGTCACTGTACAGCCCAGATGGACAACTCTGCCCATAACACCCCAAAATATTCATCAAGCTTAGTGCTAAGGTCATGCTCTGAAGTCCCAATATCATTGCACACAAGGAATTCCATCTGCAATGTGCCCAAGAGTTGAGATTCAGAAGGGGGATACCAATACCCATTGCACAGCTCTCATAGTGAACAAGGCTAAAACCTACTTTGTCAAACATCAAAGAGGGCATATCTTTACCTCTCAGCCAGAGCTGGAGTTGCAGGCAATTTTCAGGACACCTTGGGAATGGAAAGTAGCTGGGATGATGGCTTTGCCAGCAGGGAAGCCCAGCCAGAAATACCAAATCTCCAGCCAAACTTGCTAAGCATGGTCAAAATGCAAGCTAATGTGGTGTCTCAATAATGAAAAGTATCGTTTTCTGGAATTCAATCACCTGTAAAGAAGCAAGCTGGTCAGTTGTGCATAGACATGGGGTGGGTTGCCAGTTTAGAGAGCAAATTTTTGTGGGGCAGTAAGACTTACAATGTCACATCGCATATAATTTACAATTCACTTTGACAGAAAGTTTTATTTACTACTAAAGAACACTTGATAAAAAGGATGGCCTCTGGGAACCATTTTTGGACGTGTGGTGAGGTGGTTGCGGGGGCAGTCTGTATGGGCCGAGAACCGTTACGATCCAGGGGATATTACCATATCCACATATGCAATTGTATGGTCTTATATACTGTCATACACAGCCATATATGCGTACACAGCCTTACTCTATCATCACTCTCTAATTCCAAATATATTTCAAATTCAGGATTTCAAGATTTACCATTTCTTGACAGGTGACAACATGAAATTTATGTATGAGATCTCATTCAGATTTGAGATTACTGATTGCATCTGTAAAGTATCTTGATATGTTGATTGAATTGACAATAATGGTTACAGAAAATTTCATGTGGTTTCCAGAGGATCACTGGCCCGAGATGCACCACAACACCTAAGAAGTTGACATCGTCTGAAATGTACAGTGCCAGATTGTAGTTGCAACCAGTCTTGACAAGTACACCCAACTCAGGTTAACAGTAGTGGAGCAATTTGGAAGTTAATTGCACAGGCCAAATGGCCTGTAAATGCATCAGTGACAATGTCAGTTAAAGTCTGTTTCTATGGATTCATACCAGAACTCGAAAGCCATCAACTGTGGCATTCATGAATTTCAATATGTTATATTCTAATTGTGTAAGTTGACGATCACAGGAACAATTCCACAGACCATGCATCTATAAGGGTCCTGTCACTGGCAATGCCAACACTGGCTCTTTGGAACAGATGTCTTCAATAGTTAATAGCCAAGCACAGTCTCATGTGAAATATTGAAATCACACAAGATAGAATTGCACACCCAAGTACAAATATGGAGGATGAGAGAGGGTTTAAGATATACGTGCGATTCACATCAGTAAACATTATTGATGCTAGTTCTGATGATGATGACAATCTACATGACTCGATGGTGTTATATACCCTATGGATACTGTGTGGAGTATACTGCACCAGATATGGCAACCTTACAAGGGTATATACATCTAGCAAGTTAATGAATGAGCTATGATTATCATTATGATTACCAGCATCATTGGTCAATCAACGGAATATTTTCAAGATCGTGGGGTGGCAAACACAGATCCGGTATCAGGTGCAAATGTGAAATATAATACCCCCTGAATGTTCTAATGTAGCTAGCACATATAGTTTGCAAATACCATTGTCAATTACCGCCATTGGCACCAGATTGTTTAATCAAATTGGATCGGTGTGAAGTGGGAGTCATCTGTGCCAACTGGATTGTATTTTGTGACAGAAGAAAATGGAAGCTAATTGCCAACAAGCGAATATACATGTGCATCTATAAGATGGCACACAAAGAGGGTTTCCAAAAGTGCAATTGAAACTATTAGTTGTGGCTGATATTCTCAGAATTCATGGGGCTACCAGAGGATTGACAGTCTGAGCACAATGTGGAGACCAGTGTATGCCATCTGCATGTAACATACGAAGAGGCTCAATTGATGTGTCATATCCCCATTTGGGAATAGATAGTTGTTGGGCTGCCAGACAGTCCAATTGGGCATGACAAGTGTGTGCTCCATCTCATGAGATTATTTGTACACATTGTGGCAGCCATGGCGGATACACATTGAGATGCAGAATTTGTGTTGACTTGGAAGGCATTCAACTTTTGGCTCTACAACTCCAAGTTGAGCACAAATGGTGGCAGAGGACTGCGCAGGCTATCAGCAATACTCTGGGAATATAGCTCAATGACAACTGGGGTGGCAGTACATTGCGATGGTGGCTCTACCTCATATATTCTAATACATGAAGCTACTCCGATGGACATTCATCGGGCTCGTGAGGAGGTCATACGGACATACTTCTGAGGAGCATCAGTTTGTACAGGGCTGCTGGGAGAGCCCATGGAAATGATCTCTACTAGTGAGATAGGCACCAGGCGTTGGACAGGCAAGCACAGAGCAGTGACAGTAGTTGGGGTACAAAATACTACCAATGCTGTGGTCCTTAAATGACTGCTACTGGCATGCCAAGCCATAAAGGGAGTACAGCACAGCGGATTTTGGCTCTTCTATGAGTGAACTGACTCAAATCCAGACTGCTGGAGCTTTGTCCTTACAGTTTCATATCTATTATCAAGTGGAAACTGATGTTTCCCGATGGAGCCAGCACCATGACAATGATGGGGTGTACAGATAATGGTCGACATATCCAGTGATGTACAGAGATTTTGAGGATGTATTCAGCAAACCCAACACAGGGACACTCCCTCCCCAATGATCAATTGCAATTGATTTGGAGGCCAGCTATCATTTGCAATACTTGAGCGGAGTCAACTGATATTCCTGCAATTGTGTGGATTAAGGTCACATACTCAAGAGGCCAGATGTTGGATTCTGATTTCGACTTGATGATTGCATGCCATATGGTACGGTCGATGCCTGGGTATTTTCTAATCATGGACAATATGTCACCGGATTATGAGACTACAATGATGATTACACAGAAGATTAACACTATCATGGTCAGCAATATTGACCTTTAGGGAGATGAGAGAGGTACAAAAGAAGTTACAGCATGCTGCCAGTATGAGCTCAAGTACATGGAGGGTGGACACGTGTGGCTGAATCCAACTGGATTGTGACTACAAACAAATCGATGACTGTATTTGGATGCATGGCAGGGCATCAATCTGAGGAGATGGATCAAGGGAGAGATGGAAATCAACTGCCTTTTCTATATGATCATATTGAGGTTACATGAAGTTATACTCTGCTCGAAATCACCTACTTTAATATTACGCAACCAAAGTTCAATTAGGCACAGCTACGCAGATACATAGTGAACTGCTGATAGTATAGTAACAGCAAGTACAATACTGACCACTGTTCAGAGCCCTATTCCAAGATACCCAATTATGTGGCTGTTGACGGATTTCCCATGCCAAATACAGTGCTGAGTCAAATCCCTACTGACTGGTACAATTCCGAGATGGCACATCTCCGAGCCATATACGATGTGTCATGAGCAAAGCAACGCTTGTTTATCTGGGTGATAGTGCAGCTGGAATTGAAACAACTCCTACCACGAACAATGACCGCACTGGATGTGCAGGAATGAACCACCATGTAATTCATTAACCAACATAGACGGCTTGCAGCGGCAAGTGTACCAAGAGAGAAATCAACAAATATTCTCTGAAGTGCACCCAGAGAAGCGATGGCAAACACCTACAGTTGAATTGAAAAGCCCCATGTCCAAGCTACAATCCCAAATGAGTCCCGACTCAGCCTCAGCAATTCTGGAATGCACAGCAATAATAGATTAGTTGTCAGTGCAGCTATAACATACAAAAGGGAAATGACTGTGCTGCAATCAAAAACAACCCTTCCCACTAGCAATCACAAAACTGGAAATGCTAGGAGGAAGCACCATGCAGTGCACTGACCTGAGGACAATTGGGGCCAGAGATTAGTTGATAAGCATACCACCAAAGAGATCACTAGCAGAGTGAAGAACCATGTGGCATAGAGTCAGCCAGTGCGCAAATAGACGAAATGACAAGCGAACTCAGTAAACAACAATGTGGATACCCAGACAAGTGACAACAAGCACACCTGTAGATGGAGCAGAAACCATACCCATAGAAAAAATGGCAAGTGAACTCAGCAATGTGATATAATATATGCACTGAGCACAGTGCAGACCACCAGTGTACGTACAAGTGCACCAATTAGAAGAATGATCTGTGTGACCGCAAGTGCACAAGAGAGATGATGAGAAGTCAAGGGAGTTTGATTATTGCTGAATCAGGGCATTAATGTCAACCAAAGAAGTTCCAAACATACCAAATTGTCTAACCAAGCAGCATCACCACCAGTAGTCACCAAATTTCATTGTGACAGACAGTCAACTTTACTATCAAGTGATAATGACCAATCATAGTGACCAAGATCATGTGCAAATGTCTCCAAATTGAGATTGCCTATGTGGATTATCGGACCTGTAATTTACAGCTGGCACCGACCGGGATGTCAACCAAATGGCTTACCGAACAGGATGTGTCACAACTATACTGGTGCTATATGATTCGGCTTTGCAACAGCTGCAGGAGGACCAATATACATGCTGAGAGGCATCCTGCATTTGTGACTGGCTCTCAGAAAGAATCTTGGATATGTCATAACCCGCTGGGTGTGCTCTGCAGAAGGGTGTGCCAGCGCACAGATGTTCCTAGCATAACAACGATAAGAATGACCATTAGAGGAGAGGCCCACAAGACAGATACGACGTGATATGTGATTGACCATCACCGTCAGCTAAGATACCTAGAGAAGATAATATAATCTACGCCAACAAGTCATGAACACTTCATCCATGCTGACTGAATGCAAAATTCATCCAACACACATTCCATAGCAGCAACAATGATTACTGACATGCTGGGCATACAATGTTGTTCATAAGGAATTGGGAAACCTCCAGCTAATTCCCAAATGAATGTATTCAAAGTATGACCAGTTATTGTGATGCTTACAAGTTATATAAACTGATGCAATTGCCAATGTTGATGGCAATAGCTACTGTAAGCAACAGGTCTGGGTAACCTGCAAGTGGTCCAGGTTGGGCAACAAACACAGTATAGTTAGAACCCTGATACATCGGAAAACAAAACCAGCTGTCTCTAGGTGGACCAAACCCATAACGGTACTGGTCAACCTGTGGGTTTTACCAGTTGTAGCTCAACTCATCAGTTACAATCTCCAGTTCAGCTATCCATGTTTTTCAATTTGTGGTTGTGCTCAGATATCCTACTGTCAATTGTAATATGTTGACTTTGGTATGTCATTGTCTTTTTTGGATATATTGGTTGCCATGAAAATTAAAAATAAAAGTGGCACACTCCCTGCCCCAATCTGAAAATGTGATTCAACAGCACGTCAACAATTTTTGTTATTGCATCTTGGGTAATCTCAGTGGGGATTGGTGGCATATCTTCGTAACTGAGTCATTGGCTGCCAATATAGCAAAAAGAGAAAGCGACACGCAACCTGCCCCTGTCTGAAACTAATCGTCATTAGAGCATCAATGATTGTAAGCCGTGTTAGTTAGGTATGTAATAAGCGACTTGGTTGCTGCGATGCCTGATGAAAGCGTTCGATGCCTTTATATTGAAAAGGGCTAGTGACATGATCGCTATAATGTGCAAAAAATATGTGTCAAAAGTGGGTCAACAACTATTGTGCATGTATGTCAGGTGATTAAGAAGTCATTTGGTCATTGTAATATATAATCAAAGTATTGGCCATGTATTTACGCAGAAGATAAAGCGACAAGCTCTCTACCCCATTGTCAAAATGAGCATCAACAGAGTGTGAAGAGTTTTTGGGGTTGCCTCATGGTTAATCGCTGCACGATATGGCCAGTATTATCTATATATCAAGTTTTGACCATGATTATATTCTAAAACACTTATCAACACATAGTTGCAGCTAGTGTTAGCAATGGCTCCAGTTTTGGACCCGGCTGATTGTATAGGTCTGCATGGCAACGGCCTTACCCCATCAAAAATTGACGATTTGTTATGCGAACTATCACTTTAAGGTAACAAATATTAATCAGAGAGTTTAGTGTGTGGTATGTATAATATGCAGCTCAGCACGGCGCATCTTTTGGCCGTCTCCGATATTCAATAACTTCAAATCTCAGCAAGCGGTAGCCCAAAAACCTCGTATTTCGGCCAAAAATGACAATAATTTCACAGCAGTTTGCTGAGTTTTGAGGATATCCAAAATCGGAGACCACCAAACGATGCACCATCTGAAGCTCCATAGTTCATGTACCAAACATTCGATTTTCAAATGAATATTAAAGGACTTGATTCAGGGAAGCGTTTGGTACTAACCTGGACCGAACAGGGTGTGTCTCAGTTTTCGTGGAACTGCTATAGTAGAGATGATTCAAATGCGGAACCATTGCTAAGGCTTATTGTAGCTGTGCGAACGATATAAGTTGTTACTATCTGGGAGGCTACTGCGAAAATGTCTCTTTCATTGCCAACTATACTGGCTGCCAATTGCTTCTTTATAGATGTCCATGATTAAGCGCCACTTGGATGATTCAAGTTTCAAGGCCGATAATTATTGACAATCTGATGATGGACATTTTCATCATCGGACAGGGAGCATGTCACTGGCTCATTTTCCTATAACGGCGGGCAACACTTGGATTATACATAAAGAAAATCAAATTACATTATAATTACCTAACATACAGAACCAAAGACCCTTGAAGCTTCGTTGACCCTCATTTTGCCATGGGCATATCCACAATATGCAATTATTTCATTTGGCATTATATATCATTTATGGTGTTTTGGCAGCCTTCCTATGAACTCCTTGTATGTTCTCCTTTATCACTACATTGTTCTTTATTAATACATATAAATATATTCTCTAAAATATAGTTAAAAGTGTCTGCTAATTGTAGATAATACAGTCAAAGATCCCATTTCTTGCTATCAATGCTTGTCTCCACTTACTGTTTCGCTCAACAGGCTGCTGTCGTCTGTGAAATGGATATCCGCTGCAGTACCACACAGCAGATTGTGTACTAATCAGTTGAGGTTCCTTCATAAGTTAGCAAATGTGGAATAAAGTCTTTCTGGCGCTTCCAATCCTTGGCAGATGTATCACAATTTACAAATTGCAGATCTGAAAGAGGAGTATGTATACATTTATATCTGGGTAGCACACCATTGATTTTGGAACCTTGTGCTCCCTTAGTGACACCAGGTGACATGGGTGGTGTTCTGGGTGGAGATGGCGTCAGTTCTAGTCTCGGCTGTCTGCAGGAGACAGGTGGATATGTGCCTGTTGATTTGGACCTCCAGCATGTCTGTCGAGTCATTGCTTTGACATTGTGATAATGAAGGCACTTGTCCATTTGATTTTCACGAACCATCGCCAGGAGTCCTTCTATTGCGGTTTTCACCCCTCTATGCCCAGGTGACTTAATGCTGTGCTTCCTCTATTGAAGGTCTTCGGTGCAAGGATTCCAGATCAGGTATTGCACTTCTTGTGTTGCAGTGAGCAAGAACCCTCCAATGGGTATTTTGTCACAATTCAAGGCACGGCAGATGTATGACTGTTCTAGCTGTACCTGACATCCGTGTTTTGCCATAGGAGTCAACATGTTGAAAATGTACAAGAAATTAGATGCTGGTTCTAAAAATGTGATTTGGCTATTGCCTCTATCATATATTCATCTGAAATCTCCTCGAAGGAGTTTGAAGGCAGTTTCTTCCCCTCTCAGAGGGACTTATCATAAATTTCATCTGTGAACCTCCCAGAGCCCAAAACATCCTGCTGTCTGATTTTGTGGACTGTGCGAACAGAATGTCTTGGTCGACCCTGGAGGATTCCCAATACCAGCATCTAAAAATTGGTCATGATGATCTATATGTATACTAGTAGAATGTTCAATCATTAGTTCACTGCTGACTACCTCAAGCTGGATTTGTGTGAATCCTATCGCATGCTGTTTCTGATTCATGCTCCTTTGGGTCTGGCGGACCTATTGTAATTATGCATTGTGCATCCTTCTGTTGGTGACTGCATAGGCAGACTTCTGGTGGACTAACTGGTGTCTGTAGTGTTGCTGTGTTCCACAGTGTGGCTCATTAGATTAAGCACTTGCCAGTGGGCTAGATTCAAATCCACTTGAACCGGACTTAGGTGATCCGAGAGTGATAATTTGCCGGGGTGGTGAATCAGTGAAAGATGGTAACGATACGAAGTGGGCAGTCTTGGAGAATATATAGCCAGCTTCAAATCAAAATAAATTCAGTAACAGCCATCTTGCACATTCTTCCGTAGATGAATCCTACTGCATCTCACTGGACATTGTAGGGGATGCCCAAACATCCCATGATTTGTGTAGATCTGTCAGATATTCATTCTGTGTTTAGTCGGATAACTAGTGGTGAAAGACAGCTGGAATTCATGTTTCTAAGATATCGAAATGAAATTCTTCTACAGAAAGGATGTCTGATGATGATTGTCGGAAGAAATCCATAGGATTTTACTTGAACCAGACGTTAATAATCAAGTCATGTAGTATGGCCAGCATTATGATTCCCATTATACTGACAGTCAAAAGACAGATTTCGCTTTGTTCAAGTTGATTAAACATATCAATCTTGACATAAAAGTGGCAGCTTGCCTCCATGAGATCCATATCTTTCAACATCCAACATCGAGCCCTACTACAAAGGCAGCACATAAATACAATTGTGAATGCTCCGAAAGAGAATCGTTTTGCACTTCTGGTTGCCATATATGCCAAACCAATACCACGATCCACATGTTCACGTTCTCAACCAAATGAATGCAAGAGTGGTTTGGAAGGATGGATGGTCTGAACCCTTTGAGCAGTGCACAGCTTACAACTTAAACACAAGATTGTTGCACACAGATGGTGTGGAATGTACTCCATAAGTAACAACGAGAAAGAGCAATGGATCAAGGATTATGCGGATATCGCAACTATCACCATAGCAAGTTGAAGATACTCAGAAAGCATTTAGGCAAGAGCAGGATCATATAAGAAATGCGCAAAAGGCAGGGTTGATCACCTGAAAGCCCAAATATACATTTGAGGAGATGTTTATTACTATGGGGGATAGTCTGAGTGAGCTTGCAAATTCCAACAACGAGGAGGATGGGGATGATGACAAAGATGACGTATAAGATACAGAGCTGGGCAAGCCGAGCGAATATTACGAAGCAGGCGGGCAATGTGCACGATCTCCAAAATGGGACAGCATGGTATGCAGACTTTTTGCCAGAACCAGAGAGAGATTGAAGAATTGACTTAACCAGGATGGGGGGATGTGGCAGACTACTTCCGATGATGAGAGAATGTGTATTGGATGGCCAAATAGTAGATTCCAGCAGTTGTGAAGCTGCAACCAGTGATAGTTACGGCTTCACCCACATGGGAAACATGTGGAGGGCTAACTGACACTCATGGTATCATCCGCAGAACATTGCAAAGACAGCAAGGGCTTTTGCAACTAGGCAGCGGTCATATGAGGCCAGGATCCTGGATACCACAGTCATACTACTGCATTGGGCGTCACTCCCCCAATGCAGTGCCTGATTTACCACCGATTTAGAATGTGAAGCCTGTCTAACCTTTATACTTATCCCTATGCATCGAGATTTCATAGGTAATTACCATAAAGAAATCAGGTTTGGATGAAGACATGGTGATGGTCCGTCTGTCAGCAGAGGAATGGACAGGCAAATGGCTATTTATGATGATTGATCTCTTGGAGAAGTTATTTGTGTACCAATTTTGTGATGTGTAAGCTATTATTTGATTTCATTGACCACAATGGGAGATATAATTATTCGTCTGTGCATTTCAAAGGGTTATAGGGGACCTGCGAATGTTCAAGGCTCTAAATCAAGTTGATTGGCAACCAACGAACTTGATATCATCTTCCCTGTTACTATTGAGTGAGAAAGCCAGAACTAATGCGGAGATGAAATTGGCCAACATGATTTAAGTCAGTGATATAATACTGGTCATGGAAGTAGAGGTTGGTGCGCAATACGAATCTGTACTCATGATAACCATCATGCTGCACTCATGAATATATTCAACTGCATAACTCTCCACTCAAACCTGATGCCCAAGGTTGCAGTTTTGGCAATTGCTTGTGGTAGGTTGTGGTCATCAAGGAGCTGGAGCTGAATGAGACATGGTGCGCAAGTGATGTAATATATTTCAAATGCAGGTGGATGGATCCGCATGCCCGAAATTGCCGGCTTATTGTGATGGAATGTGATAGGCCTGCATTATGCCTCACTCAGATACCGTGGATAGTGCTGGATCAGATATTCAGAGGCCTCAAACCTGTTGGATGCAAAAAATTATATTTAGAAATGATATATTGGATTTCAATAATGACTTCATGTATGTTTGAATACAATTGATACTCACACAATGATTACTACATCAGCAAAATGTAAACTGGTGTGGAAGTTATAACTGAACAACTCAGTAACTCTGAACAGCCACACTGACCCGTCCAGATGCTTCCAGATACTTCCAGATAGATTGAACGCAATGGGATGTAGTCTCAGGTGCTCCAAGACTACATCCCTGGTGCTCCTTAATGCTCTGGAAGTTGTGGAACAGAATACAAGATTATCTTCAAGAGTGTGTAGTTGTCTTCAAAATGCTACAAAATCAAACTATTAGAACGTGCAAATTGAGGAGCTATTAGTAGTATTGGGAGTATTGCCCACATTTCCAAAACTATCCCGGTGCACCTTGAACCTGGAGCCATCTTCACTGGGAGTGATTGTTATAATGTTTAAGTCAAATAGTACAATTCAATTAACAATCATCCTCCTGCACACCTTCATTCAGTCATTGCAACTTATTATACAGCCCAGCCAGAATCTAAATCCAGATGATTATTTACAATCCATACGCTATCGATTCTACCTGATGCAGTATTCTCTCGGACCTGATGTGCCTGTTCAACAATTGCTCCAAACGGTACAATATGAATCTTGTCAGTCTGTTTAACAACCCAGATGAACCGGTCAAAACAATCAGCTCAACCATGCGGATCTCTGGATTTTGTTGGAATCAGCACCATATATTCTTGAGCTTCAGGATGTACTATCCATTGTTGAGTGTTCTTGCACCTGGCGGAAACTGTCGATATCATTTTTCAGGTTGGCAGGTGCTGCTGAAATTGGTCGATCTGATTTGGTCGATCTGATTTGGTCGAGTCCGCCTAAAGTATAATACAATAAATGGAGGAACACAGCCATGGATGATGTTATCAAGATTATTTTCCATATATTAGACCCAGATGTTATAAGATTCAGGCATGATCCCTTGGTTGGCATTGGAATATTCTACCTTACAATAAAGTCCCAGACGCTCAACAGATGCAGGGCAGTGAAATGGTTGACTGCAGTACAACAGCCCATTGTGAAGTTTAATGAATATACAGTCTATGAGTACATTCTGATCATATCCGAGCACCAGTCCACAAACCTTGTGTCCCCGGTCCTCTTCATTTTGTGCACAGAATAGATGACCATTGTTAGGAATTCCGGAATATTCTGATGCATTGCTGGCTGCAGATAATTTGATACTTCTGCACACGCCGTGGACATGGGTTTCTCTCAAATGGTGTATGTGTTGTGATACAGGGTGGAAGAGTGGTTGTTTCTGAAAATGCGGCATATGTAAAGAATGGGCTGCATGGGTATTTCACCGTTGATCGGTTGTGGATAGCAGGTTGAAAACATTTGGCAAGTCAATAGTGTACCAGCCTTGGAGGGCAAGATAAGACAGTGTCTCCTCCATCTAGGGAGAACTGGTACACGGGTTATTTTGCTTGAGCATCTGTCGAATGTAATTGACTTTGATAGTAGATTCATATGCCTCTTTCACATTGCCAATATGTAGCCATTCAGAAATATCAGTGGTGAAATTGTCGCCAGAACACGTTTGCCGAATTGACTCTGATATATGACTCAGAAGATGTATCTTTGGGTACCAGAAATGTATTACACACTGTTCGATGCTTTTCCGGATCGTCAGAATGCCTATTGCCTTTCAGCAAGCTTCAAATTCGATCAAGTTGATGCACAATTCTGTCTTGAACCGCATGTGCTCATTCGAAGTTATATCATAAACCTCGCGGTCCAGCTTATTCGCAACGCGGTCTGTATCAGCACCAGACTGGGTGGTGGCTTCATTCTCAGCAGTGGATGATGGACCTGAAATTCAACAGGCTTGTCGGCGGTCATGTTTGCCGCTCCATAAACCTCTTCTTCTCCAGCAGTTGTTATTTGAACAAGTTTTTTGGCGAATCTGTTTCTGGGAGCGTTTGGTTTAGTCCCAGCTTTCTACTATACTCGTCACTTAAGAAGTCGGAATGAATTATTGAAATGCTTGCATTTAGCAGGTGTCACATGATCGATTTCGTACTCCAATCACTCTTTTGCACTCAGCCGATCAGCATCTGACCATTTGGTTGCCATTTGTTGAGTTCTATTCAGGCGCACCTGACATTTCCTACATTTTGGTGTTGAAACCATTTCAGCCGCGTACATGTGAACCTCCATTGTAGCACGGATTTTATGAATCTTTTGTGCCCATAACTGCTGGGATTCTCTCGCTAACAGTTCATGCACCTCGGCCTGCGCAGAATCGACACTTTCTGGTTTTGAAAAGCACTCTTCGTCTTGTAAACACGCTTCAGCGCATCATCTAGTGCTGTCAGGGATATGATGTTGTTGGCTATCAAGTAGAGAGAATTCACATAACGCCTACACTGCTCCCATCACCATTTCATCAGAGGCTGTTTCCACCACAGCTTTCCTGTCATCTTTGGACCGGTCAGGAATTGGAGCATAATTGACTGCCAGTTTTCTGATCTTGCTCCGGATCTCTTTCCCCTGCCAGGAGCTGCTTTCCGTCGAAATTAATGGTATAGAAAAGTGCTGGAGGCCTGGATATTGTGGTTCGAATGAGAATCAATTGTCAAATTGGTTCATCACATTTTAAGCTTTCAGGTATCTGAGCAGGCAGTGCAATAAGTCTTTTACTAAACCCAAGAGCAGCTGATGCAATTCATCAGGCAGCTGAAGCCAATAGACATTGCAGAGAGGGTATTGCCAGAACTGGTTGCGGATTACATGAACACCATGAGTGTGCAGAACATCATGTTTTGTTTCGTCCAGACGCTCTGAGGAAAAATCCTGATCTGGTGGGTTATCGAGTGGTCGAAGACTGGAATGTCCCATTGGCGCACCTCTAGGAATTGCACACATTGGGCATGAGCCATATGAGACTTGAGCAACCATGAATTGTTCTGGATAATCTCCGACCCAGGCTGCGATAAGACGATAACATTTTCTCTGCAATCCATCCGCACAATTCCATTTCAACCCGGGACCAGTTATTTTGAGATTCTATAGTGGGGACAGCACTGTTCCAACCGCAGAATGCCATGCCTTGTCACTATCATTGGCACCTTCCGGGGGTCCAGTGAGCAGCCCAAAAAGAATTCAGGCGCGCTTGTTAGGTGTGTGGCGGATATCTTTTTGAATATTACCAGTCCTGAGATTCAGCTGCCAGGCATATTAATCGTCCAAAAAATTGGTCAAGAGAGACTGGTCGAATGCACAAATAACTGGTACAACTGTCGCTCCGGCAGGAAGCTGATGTTGCGTATCCCACTACCAATCAGCCATGTTCAGCTCGCTATAAATTTGGCGATTGTTCAGAGTCTGCTGGACGCACCAGTTCAAAATCGAGGTGCTCCTGAGATGGGAGATGTGTGGTATGGAACTGTGTACATTTCACAATATCCCTGTAGTATAATATTCCAAAGATAAGTGAATGATTGTCAATCCTACTCTCATCGGCAAGTCCAAAATCGAGTTAAGAGAGCAACTTTTGCACAGCATCTGCTCATTGGAATGATTCGATTTCGAACTTGTCCAGTCCCCATCTCAGACGTTAATCTATACATGTTTTTGTTTCCTGGCAAAATGATTGAGCCTGTTGGAAGTCATGTGCTGACTGGAAAGAATGCCATGGATTCCATTGTCTGAGTACTTGCGATGCTTGTCGTACAATCCAGCTGCATTGCAATATGCTTTCCCTTCCACATTGTCCAATCGAACTACCTGTCTATCTGTCTTTGTCTTTGTTGGATCAGGGGTACATGTCAGATCAGGATTCTGGGGGTCTATAGTTTCATCATCGGAAGTATCTTCAGGTGGTGGTGCATGACGTACATTGCCATTAGTTAGATCATTAGATCACTAGCTCATCGATGGCCATTCAGGTGCGCCAACCGAAGTCAGACCATGATGGCTCGGGACAATCCCAGCCTGCAGGAGATAAAATCCCATCAGGTAATAGCCCTTCATTCATTGATATTGGGTGAAATTGATGATATGAGTCTCGAGTCGGTTCTTATGGAATAATTTCATTTTACAAATAAAGCACTTAACACTTTTCCGGCGAGTGTTGACCATGATACAGAAATGGTCTATAAACACGTATTCGTATGAATCTCAATGATACTTCAGTGGGTGATTTAGAGCCTCAGGGATATTGGTTTCAAAGGGAGCAAACTCAAGTTAGCGTATCACAGCCAGATTGCACCCCGCCAAGTGCGGGGTAAAATAAAGTCACCTTATGATCAGCGTGCTTTATAAACTAGACATATATGTCATATACAGCACCACAATCAAGCACATCATCTGCTGAAAGTTGTTAGCACAGAAGAGAAGGATTCTTATGTCATCGCTGCAATTGCCACGATGGCTCTGATATGATACCACCTTGTCGATGCATTGTGAGTTTATACCTATGCTCGAGCCTCCGAGCAGTTGATAGTGAAGGTACATCTTCTTACTACAATGAATTAGTGAGCTCCCTAGCTAGCTGTATGCTTGCACAATGATCATCGAGAACTGATTGGATGGTTGCTTCAGTAACGATCCTTGACTGGAGGGTGGATACTGTGGAGAATAATGATGTTCAGACAAAGAGCTCAATAGGAAGCAAGCACTGTTGCTGCTCAACTCACAGGCCTTCTATTGAATGAGGTTGCAAGATCGTACACACACAACATATGTGAAATATTGCTAGTTATGCTAACCTTCATACTGGATATAGTTTGTGTTGGGTTCCAGGAGATATCATATCATATCCCTTCTATAACCTGTAAAGTCATGGAAGCATATGAAGGTGAGCACCTATCCAATATTCTAGTATGCGAATTCGAGCATATAACAAAGATAGGTGGCATGTGTGTGATTGAGATTTCTTTTTCTCAGCTGAGTTGGTTTCATGGATCACAGGTGGAGTGAAACACCTCAGATCATGAGAACAGAATGGGATATAAGGAGCCCTTCATTCCACCGAAGGTCACTGCTACCTGCAATATACTCAACCATACTCTGATTGATTCTATATCACTTCTCGCATCCATGGTAGTTAACCATCATCTTTGTTCCTAGAACATGTCGACGAACGGATATCTACAGAGGACAGCAAATATCGCTCGTCCAGGTGGCTGATTTGGCACACAATAACCCAGTGAAGAAAATTCAGAATCATTGGTACATAGTATACTAACTGCCACTGCCAATGACAGTCGATTTGGGAAACAAACCAATCAATATTATCTGCCGCATGGGTATGGTTACCCGCCTTCAAAGTAACCATTTCCAGGCGCTCTGCAGTTTTGTCATCACTTTCCATTCAACGTGACCCACAGTTCACAACCAACCACCAGGGCAAGCCAAGGATATCCAAGTTATGGGCCACAGTGGCAAGGATATGACCTCCACCAAGGTGGTTATGGTGGGTTTCAAATGTTTCCCCCTCCACACTCCAGAACAAGGGCCGTCATCTCCAGGGGCACCGAGAGTGGCTCCAGAACTGCCCGAAAACCATCAAGTCAATCGGCCAACATCTTCCACCTCAAATCATCTACCTGAGCATCCTTCTGGCGCATCTGGGAGACCCCCGATTAGCCTCCTAATGAAATGATTCCACCCACCAGCGTACTCACAGAAAACAGATGTTGCAAAAGATTGCAGACCTGCCTCCATTGAGGGAGATGTCCTACGACAATTATGATGCAGATGATGAGAGCGACGATTTGTTGGACGTTGGCAGTGCAGAAGGCTAACTGCTTATCAGCCTGAAGCACATTGAATTCTCCTTGAAGCAATTTGCCAAAAGATTAGGGCAGGCCAACTACAGTGTGTTCAACAAGTAAAAGGAAGTAAGGCTGGCTGGGTTCTTCGAAAAAAAGCATCAGTCCATGATCCAGGGGCCAAACACATTGAAACTGGTTCGAGATGGACCCCTGCACAGGAAGATGGTGGTTGCAGATTTTTTGGCGACATCTGAGAACTGGCTACAATTGGATAGTATTGATAATACTGAATGGATTCGCCAGTGGTGGGTGGAAATGTGTTTGAAGAAATGTACAAGCAAAATTTGGGAGGGGAGGAAAAAATAAAGGCTAGGCAAAAACCAACCTGTGTCGGATTTCGGCGAGTGCACGAGTAGCGATGCTGATAGTAACCTCCCCGACTTCCCAAATACAACGTTCATAGATGTGATTCACTGAGTGTTGAATGGCAAGGACTTTGTTCTTGCCCCCAAACAACTCCAAGCCTCGTATACAGATTTGAGGCAGTGGGAGGAGCTGATTGTTATCATCAACAAAGATGAAGGCCTGAAAGAGCCATACATTATGACATGGATGTTCAGATGCCCCTTGGAGCAGAATGCATTGGAGGGAGAGTATATGGGATTATATACAAATAGGCAAATGATAATGGGCCCCATATATGGCCAGATTTTGTTCGACTGTTGCCTTTCACAGGGTTTCAAGTTAAAACTTGGACAAAATCCGAAAATGTTTTTGGCCGAAATTATGAGAGCAGCAGGGAAGGAGATTGCCAAGCACGCAATGTCACTGACAAGGGTTATCCCCGCTAGCCGTGTTAAGAGTAGATGTGCGCAAGTGCTTACCATTATACATAAACTTTGGAAGGTTCGGAAGAGGGTGGAAGAGACAAGGGAGAGGAGGATGGTGGGCAAGGGAATGATACTTGTATTAATGTAAGTTGTGATTGAAAGAATAGAATTGATTGTATAACATTCATACATATTCGTTCCGATGGTTGCTTGTCTGTGAAATACCTAACATTTTGGTGAATTTCAGGAATGCTGGAATATGAGCCCATCTACTCAGCTTTCATCTGAGCAACAGAAAGAGATCATTGAGGACGAAAAGAACACAGAGAAAGGTGCAAGGGAGGTTCACAAGAATGTGGAGGATGGTGAGAAGGTCCTCAATCCAGCAAATACCAGCACACTATTGACTAGGGTGTTCCGCACAATCAACAATGAATTTAAACACGAGTGTCTTGATTAGACAGTCAGGCTGCTGAATGCCACTCATCTTTCTCAATCAACAGATGACCGTGTTCCATGCTACAAAGATTCAAATCCAGGCCAGCCTGGGACTGAGTTTCTGGTGCACCAAGTTTGGGCCACGTAGTTCATCATGAGGTGGTGCGTTTGGGATGCTGATATGCCAGGAGAACTGATCGCGGATGAAATCAGTCTTCGGAAGACTTTCACGTCAGTTGCAGCGGCAATGCTTTGCAATTTGGTGACTGAGAAAGTTGTAATGGGGTTGGCACTGTCCATTTTATAGGAGAATACCATTGAAGAGTGGGTGATTTGGCGCACAACGACTTTCCCGGCATTGTCGGTGAAACACTGGAGCAGTATCCACTGCAGAGATTCAATTCTGTGCCCCGCCACCTGTTGGAGATACAGACAACACCACCACCACATGGGCATCCAGCACCTGTATCAGCCTATCAACCAATCCTGGTGGTTACAATGCCCTGAGTGGGAGGGACTTTCAAGAGTGTCATCGACAAGATGACACATGGAACTGATTTCAAACTGGCCAACATGTTCCATGACAAAAATGCATATCTTATCAACTAGGATCTGAATACCAGTATTAACGAGCCGCAAAACTGATGGAATATGCACCTTGTGTCGTATGATCCCATAACATCCATAGTGAAACCATCCAGCAACGGCCAACTTTTCTACTGTGGATGGAGTTTTGGGATAATTGTTGACTCCCATTGGAACAAGACTACGAACGGTGTGGGCTGGCAAATCGCAATTAAAACACAAATTGGATTGAAACTTCAAGTCACAGCTACACCGGGATTCCATTCACTCTATGAATGGTGTTATCAGATGATCTGGTCGTTTTCAGGTGCACCTGACGATCCAGAGGATGATTCTGTGATGGAGAATTATGGTGCTGCGGCAGTGTATTCTGCAGTGAAGAGTTTGATGCATGCTATGTGAACTGAAAACAATGAAGCTTAACAGGATACGGCGCACCAGATCATATAGATTGCAATATCTACGACGATAAGGAGGTGGTCGGAATCGAAACTAGCCAATGGAAAACCACTCGTTTGGATACCAAAGGAAAATGTACACCTCAGTGATCTCGTGTGGACTGAGGACTAGCAAGCAAATTTGAGGGCTCTTGTGGAAAGATACACTGCACAGGGTGCTTTAGGAGCATGGAGGGTTCAAAGCTGGCGGCTTGCATGTTTCTTGTTAGGGCTGGGAGACACCAAGGATCACAACCACATTTCTGCATAATGGTATGATGAATAGCCACTCGATACTTGAGTGGATTCTCCAATTGTCTGACGGCTGAGTGATATAATTCTGCCACTGCTTGTCAAGCAACCGGTGGAGTATCCCAAACCTGACCGGGACGACGAATCAAGAGAGGTGCTTCTTTCGGAAGAAGACAGAAATGAAAATTCACTCCCAGGTGCACCTTCTCCACAGAAGATGTTGCTAATTTGTGCTCTTCCTCAGCAAGTTGGTGATTTGAAGTGGTGGCTAACCAAGTATTTTGCAGATCATGTGGATATATTCCACATGTATGCAGAAATGAGCAATGATGAAGGCACAGAAATGCAGCTCAAATTCCAGTATTTACAAAATCCATTTGTATTCATAACCACTCCCAAAATGGGTGGCCTGGCATAAATCTTACAGCAGCAACCCATGCAGTGATAACTCAGAAACTGTGGGTATTGAATGAGCAGTGGCAGGCATTTGCACGAGGTGTCCAGCTAGGGTACAACCGAGTACCATATCCATGGTTACTGAGTACGGGTTCTGGTGGCCAGGATGACCACCCAAGTAAGCTCTATCAACACTCGGGAGTTGAGCAAATGAATGTCCTCCACAGCTTGATGAGTCAACTGAACATCACGACAATCATGATTTACCGGATTCTGGAGTCTCATGGGGACCATACAAGCTGCTGACAGAGAATCGAGACACATTGCAGTCTGATGAACCATCATCTTAGATTGTTAGGACAATTCATCAAGGTACGCCTCTTTGGACAGTCACCCAACATAATCTTAACTGATACAAATAGTCAAAAAGGTCGTTTGTATGGCACACCAATATACTGCATAGATAAATTCTTTCCCTCTGTCATTTTTAAAGCGAATCAAAGATCTGATGGTGGAATTGTGTGAGGGGGATTTCATTGGCGTTCTTCAATATAAATAATGACGAATATGAGGTGAACTCAATTGATAAGCTACATTGCACGCTCCCGGCTGGCCTATCTCACAATAAATGGCATATGTTGAATGTGGAGCATGAGGCAGCAAAGGGCTTGGAATCATTTGTCAGTAATGAATTTGTGGTGCACCGGAAGCCTGTGGCTACGTATGCATTTTGAAGTCAAAGCAATAGAAAAAAAGCATAATTCAACCACTTTCAGCTATACGGGAGAATCCTCGCGATCTGTCATGAGTCTCGTAACCACAGCTCAAGTCCTGCATATTTGGCAATCCCATATGGCAATAATGCCAGGCGAGGTGAGATTGAGTTGTGTTGTCAGAATATGAGACACTGCTTCGCAGATCCATAGTGATGTTGCAGCATGTGCTGGCATATGATCGAAATTCTGGGGTGCCGGAGAATACTCTCCATATGTCTTGAGCCGCATTATGACAGCTCCAGCACAGCACATTTGCCAATCCCATTTGGCACTGAGACACTCTAGGTGATATTGGGTACTTCATTTTGAATATGACACATGGCTCGCATATTCGTGGCAAAGCCGCAGCGTTTGCAGTTAGCTCATTGAAGTTCAGGTGCACAGGAAAGAGTAGAGTAAATATCCATAAGACCGATCCATCACTACATATTTACCAATCGCAGTGGCAATATAGCCAGTCTAGGCCATATTGATTACCTATGTCAGAATATGAGACATTGGCTGACTTATCCGTGCCACAGATGCAGCTTTTGCTGGCATATGATTGAAGTTCGGGCAGACTCATGATCTGCATCGCAGAGTGTTGCATACTGAGTCACGGCTCCGGTATTCTTGGCTTAACTGCAGCTTTCGCAGCCGGGTATTTCCTGTCCTCTGATTGAAGTCCTGGCACAACTAAAATCTACCATCCAGTCCCGAATGATGTTCTTGGATTTGTATAAAGCTAACTTTGACAAGCTGCAAATTATTAAGGATAGATCATTCCGGCCCAGGCACGCCTCAAGAGCAACAAATATGCCGCTGAAGGGCATATATCTCAGTCTGTAGTGCACATTATATTTTTGTTTCCTTCATTCTCATCATGTTTTGTTCGACTTTGAAACAGTGGATGCAGTGCACACAAATTGTCACCTATCAAGACACAATACGTTTAAGGGCAGGCAGCTAATCCGGCTCCGCGTCCATTGATACATCAATCTATTCTTGATTGGCATAAGAAGGCCGCCGCTATAATGCCATGAATGGTCAGCTCTGTGTCAACTTGTCCATTGGAGGAAGTTCACCCTGTATAACTAAACCATGAATGCGCAGACCAAGCCAATTAGTAACCCCACTTAACTCGATAATGACTAAGTAGTATGCTTGGACCTATTCTTGGAAATCCTAAAATTGCTTCTGCATGTTCATGCTCTGTCAAAAGAGCTGGACCGTCAGAGTGAGAATCTCAAAAGACAGATTGTGTTCAGCGACTCTGTGAGCTGGCCGGCAACTTCCGCTCACCCATGTACCATACTTCCACAATGAGACCTGGTAGGTGCTCAATGTTTTCAATGCTGACTTAACTCGATTCTGACTAACTTGGATGTTTGGGCCACCAAACCTCGTATCAGAAAATGGATCATCTCAACTGATTTCCATCAAGAGTGAAGTTCAAAGTGACAGAATCTTGAAATCTCACATTAAGAGAAGCCAGCTTCAAAGAGTGCAACTAGCTGTCAGAGAAAGGTGAGCTTGCCATCCCCAGCGAGTGAATTGAAGCATAACCATTTAAACTTCGTGCACCTCAATTTCCAGAACTGTATGCAGGCAATCATCATACCTCTACCCGCTGTGAAATGTTGACTCACTACGCATTCATACAATTGTCACATATAGCTTTTAACCGCAACATTGTTTGAAGTCAACATTGTAGCAGTGTGACTCACAATGAATATGTAATTCAATGGGATTCAACTTACTAGATATTAGGTGCAAAATCAGAATCTGAGTGAGTATTGGTGATCCATATGTTAGCAATCTTAGCATTGCCAAGTGCTTGAATCAATACGATTACCACCTGAATCATCAATCGTGCCCTACAATTCTTTCCCAGCGCCTGTATTTCTCTTTGGTATACCAGAATCTCTCTCTTCCATTAACTACAACACTGTTGTGAAGGATATTCGGCAGCCACTCCCAAGATGAACGCATGAAAGGGAAGTTATGCTTACGATATTGCCTTATTGACCGCTAACTTAGCTGCAGTATGCTAATACAACCGAATATCGCGAAAATTCGGTTGTCCTTCCAGTGAATATACCACATACAGAGATTCACATTACTCCTTGATAGATAACACACTCACTATGAACTCTTGCAACTCAGCTGTCACTCTCAAGGTTCCGAATCTATTGAGTTCTGCAGATTCTCAATTCTGTACCAAATCTACGCCATGTGGTCACCTCAAATGCTCGAACACTCACGCATAATTACTACCTTTAGAGAGTCATATGCAGGGGAACGTGATTTCATTCAGGTGCTCAGTACCCCATTTGGCCAGCACTAAGGGTTAGTTAATGTCGCCAGTTTTCTTCCGGTGCGTCTGGTTCTATTCTATGTACATTGGCTTCACCCATCCTGGATTTCTGGTATCCATACAGAGTGTTGTTGATAGGAGTTGCTAACATTCCGACTTAGGAATCCACTATTTCTTGTGCACCAGACAAGGAATCCCACCTATTCCGGTGCACCTGAAACCATGCTATACCGCAGCACCAGACTGCCATCCTCGATATTGATATGAACCATTGAAGTTATGTCTCCACAACCCATCAAGGCGCACCTCAAATTGCATCCTTCTCGACTATGTGCAACTTCTTGCTCCAATTTTCCAGATATTCTATTGCACTTAATCTTATATTTACTGCTTATACATTCTCTCCCATATTCCCCAACATTCTATCTTCATTACCACAAATGGTACCTATGCCCAACCAGGTGAGGAATCACTATTCACTGAAGATTCCAGAAGCACACCTTTCGAGAGCACTGGTATTCTAGCAAGGAGCCAATCTTCATTGTCCATCAAATGGTTGCATTCCAATTATCCTCCATCGTGCGTCGTGTGTTGAGTTAAGGATGACTAATATCCCCAATTCCATTATTGAAGCAGGATGACGATACCAATGAGGAGCTCAGTTATGACAAAAGTGATAACCACAGAGAGTCCACAATATTGTCTGACATTGAAGAAGATGACTTGGAATACCAACAGAAGGTCCTGATTCTAGGCCAGGCGCACCGGAACAAGCCATAACGAACTTCATGGGTTCCACTGCCGATGAAATGGAGCCATGCCAATACTGTTAGTGCATACCCTCCACTTCCAAATTCCCGAAATCCAGCTGGGGTAATGGCACAACCACTGCTCAACCCCCAAAAGTCAACCCCCCTCAACAGATTATTTGAGTCTGACCGTGCACCATCCACCAAGGCGCTGGCCCTACCCAAGTCTAGTGGAGAGCTAAATATTCCACAACCCAATGCCAGTGCAGATTAGAACATGCCGCGACTTGAAAAGGCTACATTTGAGGTAGCAAAAATGTTCATGGAGGCAATCGTCTTCACGATGACTCCTTGGCCAATATTATCTGATGACAAGTACTCGATGATTGGAGAAGATTGGAAACTTGCCATTGATGCTAAGGATTTTCAGCATGCATTAGCAGGTGCTGCTGTAGGTACGCCATCTGTGTGTCAATTGCCCGGCGGTCCATTTCTCAAAATATATCTACGAACACGAGAAGCTGTAAGTCTTGGATTCTGATTAATGCTCTTCTATTAGATTTTGGATATTCACTACACCTAAAAATATACATAGTTGAAACTGAAGATATGGACCATTCGAGGACGTTTGGCAGATGGGGCATGATGAACTGTTGTGCATAGTTACCAGTTGGATTTGTGCTCTGCGACTGAGCTTCGGATCCAGGTTAAGGAGCTCCTGTTTGGTGATGCATATCTCTCCAATGTGGTTGATGATAAGAAATCGTAGTTCACCTGAATGGAAGTGCTGAATCTAATTTACCCCCAATTTTTTGCACCACCAATAACTTGGGGTGCCAGCCTACGACATCCCAGTATTTCCAACCTCTCACTCTGCAGACTTTAGCGCTAGCAGCTGCACCTATTCATTGTGCACTGTCTGAGTATGCCTGCGGAATGAAGGACACAGTTCTGTTTTCTCAAGATGAATATCGACGTACATTTTGCCCATCACCTGTGATAAATTTTTCACTGTAAGCCACTGCACTCATCAATCACATATTAGTGGGCCGCTTGATACCCCCCCATGCGGTGCAACTCCACAAAGACAGGCGCTCCTCAATTCCTGTCGGCGCTGTTCAGCCTGGAATGATGCTCTTCTGTTTCATTCCCCACTCTATTCCACCCTTCCGCACTCCTCAATTCTCACTGGCGTACCTCGGTCTGGATTGTTGCTTCTATATTGAATTCCACACTCCACACCACATGCCCCCCCCTCCCCTTTGGCCCTCTGCCGCTAGTATGGGTGCTCCTCAATCCCCATCAGCGCTATTCAGCCTAGATTTGGCGCTCCTCAATCCACATTGGCGCTCTTCAGCTTCGATTTGCTGCTCTTTTTCATTCTGCGCTCTTTCAACACCTTCTGTGTACTACTCTTTTCCACACAGTACTCACTATCTTGTCCCTCCTCTTTTCCTTGGTGGTTGCTCTCCTTTTTCATTGGAATAATCATTGCCTTTCAAATGCCGATTCAGATTTGCAGCTTGCTAACATCCCATTACACCCTTGTTACATATCATAAATTGAGCCAAACCACATTGGACTTCAATATCATCCAGTTGCCAGGTACAAATAATCAGCAAATTCAAGAAGCACCTCCAGCTTCTTTGCATAATTGATGGTTTGTGTGTCCCTGCTTTCGTCGGGCCTGATGAGATGGGAGATGGAGTGGATGAGATTGACACCATGATGGATTGATATCATTCGATCACTTAGTCGGGTTATTGTTTGGGTTTACCTGCATTTATGTTTGAATCACTTGTCTTTTTCTTTGGTTCCTTAATGTAGCAAGGCAAAAAATACAATGTTGAAGAAGATGATAGCTAGTTTGATTCCGAAGTGATAATGAACAATAATCCATACATCATAATTGCCATTGAGGGAAATCGATTGCTCGTGTACATCCGGAGTGTCCCAGATCACACCTGCAGACCTCTGAATGGATATCGATAAGAACCCAGGCATCACTCAGAGATTGCTTGTAATTCCCGCGTTGGTTCAGCGACTCTCCCAAGTGCACCCAATGTTCACTCTGGTGCGCTGACCTGTTCCTAAACTTATCACATTCACTCCCATGGTACTCCTGTACCCGTCATCAGAAATCCCAGTAACACCCCAGGCTGGCCGGAATGCCCTGCTAGGGTCTGATACTCTCCTGAAATTGATGCTTCTAAGTTTACACTCCTCATCCTCTCAGACATTCCTAGAGGCTCCCAGTGACTAAAATTCATTTTGCTTATGTAGTATGTCTTGAAGGTGGGCGTCAATGGAGCTTGAATGATTTTTAGCCTTGCACTATTGGCATTTCAAGACCTGCAAAGTCACATCATTCCAAAGTAATTATATTAGCAGTCTGTATAGGTATAGTGGAATGGGACATGCTCATTGCCCCTTAATAGAAATGAGTGCTAACAGAGCACCAATAATTTTAGAACATGTAAGTTAGATACTCACAAAATGACTTGGTTGCTGTGATACATAATCAAAGTTTTGCCAGCCTTTGTAGGCAAAAATGCTAGCGATGACATCACTACAATTTCCTAACATTCATCATCAACCGTTTGTCAATGATATTTGGTCTGGCATCTTGGATAATCAAATGGCTGTGCAATGGCATTGACCCATAATCAAAGAATTGGTCACCTGTACTGGCTAGACTGCTAGTGACAACATCGCTACCCCATACAAAACATGAGGATGAATGGAGCATCAATGATCCATGGTCTTGGATGTTGGATAAGCAAAGGGCTGTGCAATGGCATTAACCCATAATCAATGTATTGGTCATTCATATGTGCAAAAATACTAGTGGTGATATCGCAACCACTGGCCAAAAATGAGCATCAACAGAGCATCAACAGTCTTCATGGGGGCTCAGTATACTGTACAGCAACAAAATGCATTGCACTGTTCCTGTATTGTGTTTTCCACAGTCAGTCTTTGCAATATGTTGTTGTATACAACTTCAGAAATATGCGTGCCATGCCTCAGGGAATATAGATTTCTCTTACACTTAGCACTACAGTGAGTAATTCAGAACGAGCTTTCTACTTTAGTTTAACGAAACTTTTGACGGTCTCCCAAGTAGAACTACGCCACATGCAAATCCCTACTACCATGACCGATTGAAAATCTTTAAATATCTTGTTGCTAGAGGTTATGATATATTCCAAAAATGAAGCTGTCTTTATTCATGATTTGAGCAACCTTACTTTCCAAATCATATTTAATACTTGGTGGGCTTCAATAGCTGTGCGCGCCCAGAGTTCCAGTGCTTGGAAAAATACTTGACATGCGCCTTTCTGGTGTTTCTATTTGCACCTCAAAATTGAGGAGACCAGCAGCGCTGGCATCATATATATCATTTGTGATCAAGTTCTTTGCTATGAATCAGCATATCGAGCCAGCTTTTGGGGGAAGGACTCAATGGCAAAGGTACAGATCACAAAGTCTAACAAATTGACAGAGTCAGAAGTTACTGAATTGACTGGTTCAACAGTCAATGAAGCTGCTGTGGCCATACTGATGAGAAATGGGAGTCAAGGAATTACAATAGTAAGTAGGTAAAGGTAATTCATAATCGATGTTGATCTTTTATCTATATTAACTGAACTAACAGGCAAAACACTCCAAAGTGCCAGCCAAGGACTTTGTAACTGTTGAATTTCACCAAGATACCTGGAATTGCAACCTCATGTTAAGATTTGTTGCAGGATATATTCCATAGAATGCGCTTAGAAACCAAGAGCAAGAATGATCATATAAGGCATTACAGAGTGAACTGGTGCAACCAACCACTGGCACCCTTCCCAATCATTGCCAGAGGGAATATTCACTAACTGTGGATACAATTATGAACCAATGGCTGTCGAGAAATGCAGTTACTTTAGCTTTAGGAGGGTGGACATCAATGAACAAATTAGCCATAACAGTAGTCCTTGCGTCCTATGTGGATCCAGATTGGAGACGGTCAGAAGTGCACCACATGTTCAATGAGATTGGCAGCGTATTCATTTTCAATTTCCAAAGCCAATTACATATCATAGGTCAAGGGTCATTATACTGGAGTAAGCCTGGACTTACATTAGGTGGAAGTTCTTTACCTTTTTGACCTAACCTACAGATGTTTACTTCAAATTATGACTCACTATACTTCCTCACGCATCTTGATGATTCTGGATCCCCAATCAACCATTAAGGCCTCCACAATTGAGGTATCTGCATTGACACACCACATAACAGGTATCGCTCAAGTCATTCAGCCTGCTTTAGGTTCAATGATAAGCAGGGTTGGTGTGAGTGGCTGCATCAAGTTCTCGGAAGCCTATGAGTGTGATCCTCCATTTGGAGAGAATAAGAGGATAGCCATTGGGAACAGTCAAAGACTTCAAATATACAGCAATGCCAGAATCAACAAGGTGCCGGCCAGGGGACCAGGTTAAGCAATGATAATTGAAAATGAACACATTAGCAAAATGTAAATCGGTCCGGGAGCAACATGCAATCCTCCCAGACACTCCGGGCAATATCACCAGTGCTTCTAAGTACTTCTAGATGCTCTCAGACCCCCCTGGAGCTAAGCAATGTGCTCTCAGACTCTGCAAGAGCATTCTCAGGTGCTCCTGAAAGAACCTGCAGTTATGGAGGTGCATTCAGGATGCTACGAGATTTCACATATAGGATAGTCAAATATTAGAGCTTCTGAGACCTCTGCACAGATTGGCGACAGACTTCAAGAGCAGCTGAGACTGCTGCGCAGCTCTGCGGGAGAGTTCCAGAGCAACTGAGACCACTGCGCAGCTCTGCAGAAGACTTCGAGTGCAGCCGAGACTGGTGCACAGCATTGCGGGAGTCTCTGTGCCGTATTCTCCCAATAGTGGTTTGTACAAAACCACCAGACATTTTGTCGTATCGGATTCATCTTTGTTACAGTCACAAGATTCGCTACATCATAATATGTCTTGCATTATTTAAGTCTCTGTATATATATTCATATGGTCAATCTGGCCGAAGATGGTAGACGAGCATAATTGGTGGAGCACCAGGGCACACCTATTGAGAGAACTTAGAGATGCACCACTTGGAGGCCATAGTGGTAAACCTATGCAGCTGGAAGGCGGAGAGCCCATCATCAATACTCCGCCGGACCTCTAGTGACATCCATATGGTATTCATGAGGAAGAGTGGTTCAGGTTCAACGAGCCGGCTGAAATTGTTTCGTTGGGAGGATAATGGGGGGGTCACCCAGGTGCGCCGGGAAGTTGTCCGTCTGGAGTAGAGGCGGAAGTTGTCTGCGAAATGACTGGATTGTTTCCAGGCGGTGCTGGAGGCACTTGAGGTGTATCTGGAGATGACAGCTCCTGTCCTGTGAATTGCTGAGGGGGTAACATTTGAGGTCCACCATAACCTCCTTAGGGGAAGTCGTATCCTTGCCACTGTAGCCTATATCTAGGATATCCTTGGGTTGCACCAGCGCTTGGTTGCAGGCTTGGTGTCATGTTGAATGGGGCAGGGTGGTAGAACTGCAGAGCGCATTGAAATGGTGGCTGGGAAGGGAGGTAACTATACCCCGGTGGTGAATGGAATTGATTCGGGAGTGGCCCAAAGTGAGTGTTCTTGCGCTGTGAATTGCCAGCGTTATTATCTGATGCTCTCATATCGTCTTGTGGGTGTTGTTGTGAGCCAAACAGCCCACCTGTTGAACCCATATTGGTTGTCTTCAGTCGAGATCTGTTTGTCGTCATCGTGTGTAAACAACAGATGGTGGTAAACACATTACAAATGCAATTGGTGATTTTGAATGAAGCAGAGTATAGTTGAGAATAATGAAGGTAGCAGTGACCATCAGAGGTATGAAGGCCCCTTATATCCATCATATTTGTCATGAACTGTGCTGTTTCACTGCACAATTGTTCCCATGAAACGTGGCTGAGACAAACCAATCATAATCACACAGATTTTGCGTTTCTTTGTGATATGCTCAAATTCGTATACTTGTGTCTTGTATCAAAGCTCACCTTTGTTCAGTTCATGACTGTAAAAGTCATAGAAAGGATAAAACATAATATCTCCAGCAAACCAACAAGAGCTATATCCAGTTGGAAGGTTAGCACCACTAGTCATTTCACACTCAAAATGTGTGTGTACGATCTACTACTTCATTCAATATAAGGCCTGAATGTTAAGCAGCAACAGTGATTGCTTCCTTTTGAGCTTATTGTGTAAACCTCGTTGTCTCTGAGGATCCACCTACCAGTTAAGGATCATTACTGACTAAAATAACCTACCAGCCAACCAGTTGTCGACGATCATTGAGCAGAAACACAGCCAGCTAGGCAACTTATCTATTCATTGTATTCAGCTGATGTTATCCACTGCTTGAGCCTCAAGCGTACACATAATCTGAACAATGCCGCAATGACGTAGTACACTGTAAGGCCGATCGTAGTAGCACCTGATGAACAGTATTAAAAGTTTATTGCATTGATCACAAAAGAAACTATCTCCACTAATCATTGTCAGTAGATAATGTGCAGCATCATTGTGCGGGATTTGGTGGATATTATCCTAGTTCGTGAAGAAAACTGATTGTGAGGTGACATGGTTTTACCCCTCTACATTTGGTGGGCTGTGATGTGGCACTGAAAGTGATACGCTAACCTGAGTTAGCTTACATTCAAACTGATATACCTGAGGCTCAAATTCAGCAACAAACCATACCCCCTAAAGCATCATCGAGATTTGTCAAAACACTGAGCATTTCCCAGACATGGTCAACACTGGCCGGAAACATGTTTAAATGCTTTATCTCCAAAAAGACATCATTCAACGAGAACCGAGTGGAAGCTCACTATGAATCACCCAATATCGATAAATGAAGTGCAATTATCCACCGGGATTCTACCACCTGCGGGCTAGGATCACTCTGAGCCATCATGGTTTGACTACAGTAGGTGTACCTGAATGGCCATCAACAAGCTGTCAATTAATGATCTACTCATAGCCCAGGTACCGGGTGCACCACCACCTGAAAATACTCCCCACCAAGAACCTATAGACTCTCAGCAGCCTGATCTCACCTGTACCCCTGACCCAACCAAGACAAAGGCTCATAGGCAAGTAGTTGGAGTGCAAAATACATGGGGGAAAGCGTATGGCAAAGGAACTGGATTGTACAATAAGCATCGCAAGTACTGAGAACAATGGAATCCATGGGGTTCGTTTTGGTCCGCCCACGACTTTCAGCATGCTCAGGCGTTTAGCCAGTAAACAAAAACCTGGAAAGATCAACATCTCAGGTGTGGACTGGCCAACTTCAAAATCGAATCATTCCAATCAGCAGATGTGCTATGAATGCTCCTCTCTGAAGGTGATTTTGGGCTCAGCAATGACAGTTGGATTACAGCTGACTTACATGTCTTGTCAACATTATACTATAGGGATATTATCAAATGTATCCAGTTTCTTTTGCCACATCTCACATTTCAGGCGCAACTTGATTTTGAACCATTGTGCCTCGCCAACTCTGAGCATCTTCGAATCTACCGCAAGATAAATACGGGAGATTAGTAGTGGGATACACAGGATCAACTGCCTACCAGAGGGACGATTGTACCAGTCATTTGTACATCCGACAACACTCACTTCACCAATTTTTCGGGCAACCAGCATTCCTGGCCAGTGTATCTCACAATGGGTAACATATGAAACGATATCCGCCACACACCATAAAAGTGCGCCTGGATTCATGTCAGGCCGATCCCATGTCCCCCGAAATATGCCAAAAAGATTGACAGAGGATGGCATTCTGCAGTTGGAACTGTACTGTCTCAACTTAGGTATCTTGACATCACTGGCCATGGCTTGTAATGGAATTGTGCATATCGATTCCAGCGACAATGTTACCCACTTTTGGCTGCCTGGGTCGGGGATTATGTGGAACAAGTCATGGTTGCTCAAGTCTCATATGGCTCATGCCCGATGTGTGAAATTCCTAAATGTGCGCCTCTGGGACATTCAACTTTTTGACAACTCGATAACTCAAGAGACCAGTATCTTTTCTTGGAGCTGCTGGAGAACAATATGATTGGTGGTCTTCACACCCTAGGTGTCCACCCAATCCGCAACCAGTTCTGGCAATACTCTCTCTGCACTGTCTATCGGCTTTGGCAGCCTGATGAATTGCATCAACTGCTGCTGGGTTTAGTTAAAGACTGATTGCACTGCCTGCTAAAAGACTTCAAAGTTTGAAATGTGAAGGATCCATTTGACAATCGATTCACATCGGTTGCACCATATCTCGGCCTGCAGCACATGGCTACACCATGCGATTCATTGAAAAGCGGCACATTGCAAAGTAAAGAAATCCTTGAAATGATCAGAACACTGGCACTGAACTACGCTCCAATTCTTGCCTGCTCCAAGTATGACAGCAAAACTGCGGCAGGAACCGCCTCTTATGAAATGGTAATGGGAGCAGTGCAGGCATTATGTGTTTTCTCTCTACTTGTCAGCCAACAAAATCACTTGCATCTATCTCTCAAAGCACTACACGATGGACTCAAGTGATTTTACAAGAAGAAGGGCATTGTTCGAGAACAGAAAATTTTGAAGTCTGCGAAGGCCAAAGTAGAAAAGGACCTGTTGGCAGTGGAATCCCATCAGTTACTCGAATAAAAGATATATAACATTCATGCTGCAATGGAAACTGTTGTGTATGGGGCAGAAAAGGTTTCCACTACAAAAGGTACGAAATTTCAGATGCGCCTGAACAGAGCCTGACAAGTGGCAACCACATGGTCAGATGCTGATGTTCTGAAGGCAATTCAGTGATTGGAGCGCAAAATCCATCAGGTGACACCTGCTAAACACAAGCTATTTCATGAATTATTCCATCATCATGAGCGGCACCTATTTCAGGAAGTCGAGATTAAGGCGACAGATTCCAGCAGTAATTCACCATAAAGCTTGCCCTAATGAAAACCGCTGCCGAATCCCAGGCGTATGGGGCGGCCAACAGGACCCCTGACAAGCGACTGCAATTTCAAATCTGCCTATCCGATGCTGAGCCAGAACCCACGACCTGGAGCTTCGCTGATCCGGAGCCGGTTATGAACCAGCTGGATAAAAAGACATATGGCATCACCTTGAAAGAACAGAAGCGGTTCAAGAAGGAATTCTCCATCTGCTTGATCGAGTTTGAAGTTTGGTGGGAGACAGTGAGTACTCAGGCGCTCAGTAACACCATTGAACAACGCGGAATACATTTTGGATATGGAAAAATGTATCATGTGAGCCATAGATAATAGTCAATTCGGTGAATGGGTTTGGGTGACAATTTTACCACCAATATTTCTGAATGGCTACATACCACCAATGTGAAAGAGGCACACTTATCTAGCATCAAAGTCAATTACATATGACAGATGCTCAAGCACAATGACTGGTGTACATGTCTTAACTATATGGAGGCCATATTCTCATATCTTGCACTCCAAGACTGGTACAACATTGACCCTGCGAAAGTTTTCAACCTACTGTCCACTACTGACAAACAGCAAAGTGTAGGCAGAGCATATATGCTATGTCTCCAAACAATTGACGACGAGCGCTTTATCCACCATATATCACAGTGGTTATATCATTTGAGAGAAATGTATGTCTGTGCAGTGTGCAGAAGTATCAAAATAACCTTACTTACAGATGCATCAAAACATTTTGGTATTGCCAACTATTCACTTTTATTCCACATCCAGATTGAAGAGAACTGGAGACACAAAGTCAGTGGACTGGTGCTCGGATATGATCAGAATGTACTCCTTCACAGTACATTTATTAAACTCCAGAATGGGCTGCTATATTACCATCAACCATTTTACAACCCTACTTCAGTTGAGCATCTCGGACTTGATTGCAAGGTTGACTATACCAATCGCAACCAATGGATCATGCCTGAAGCTCATAATATCTGGGTCCAGTATATGCAAATTGATGAGAATGACCTCGATGACACCTTCGAAGGACAAAGTCCTTCTTTTATTGTATTATACTTCAGCTGGGCTTCACCGAATCAGATCCTCCCATTTCAGGAGTGCCTGCGAGCCCAGAAAGCATTATCGACCTTTTCTAAGCGGTGCAAGAAGACTCAACAATGGGTATTACGTCCTCAGGCTCAAGAATACGCGGTGGTGATTCCAACACAGTACAGAGTTCATCATGGTTGAGCTGATTGTGTTGACAGGTTCATCACGGTAGTCACACTAACACATATAATGCATATTGTTCCTCCTGCAGCAATAGTTGGACCGGCACATATAGGGTGGGAGAATGCTGCATCGGGCGCCATCGTTTGTGTATGGTTTGTAAATAGTCATGTTGATTTAGATACCTACTGGACTGTATATTAATTAGATTAGAATGTCTGATTCAGGTGTATAGCTGTGAGATAGTTTATCCAATTGTACTATTCCATACAGACATTATATATTATCACTCCCAGAGAGTTTGGCTCCAGGTGCACCAGAATGGTCATGGAGACGAGAGTCATAGTCCCAGCAGTGCCGAAGTGTTACCCACTTCGAGGCTTGATTTCAAAGCATTCTCAAGATGACTTTATATTCTTTGGAATATTCTTGTATTCTGTTCCGCTACTTAAGAAGCGTTGAGGAGCATCTGATAGTACTTTCAGAGTACCTGAGAAGCACACCATTGTGCATTTAGCCTGTTCAGAAGCTTCTGGGAGCTTCTGGAAGGCTGGGTGTAGCTGTTCAGAAAAGCTTAGTCGCTGAGTTAGGACTTCTGAACCATTGTACAGTTTGCTAATGTACACAACTCCACTGAACTCCTATTAGTTCTACATCTGCCCATATGGCATATTGGAGACGGACTACAAGTCAATTTGATGGTGAATTGACTGATGCGACCTGAGTGTTTCCACCCTGGCTTTGCTGACATTCTCCACACAATCAGCATAGATGGATGGGATACGTCTTGAAGTATCTGTAGGCATCATCCATGTGGTTCTGGCGGTTACATCTGCAAACACTAATGTTCAATGCATCCCAGATATAAAGTATTACGAATGAATATCCAGGAGGCTGGACACAGAATTCTTCGCTGCAATTGGGCCATGCGCCACTATTCAATTCCTCCCTTCATGTCTTGGACTGCCAACACTGTCCAACCGAGTATACTGTAGGGTACCTCTTTCTGGAGCTCTCGCTGCTGCTCTCTGCTCACCCACCTAGCACCTGGGTCAGATGTCACTTGCCATCAGTGATGCCTTGCACGGTTGCTTCCAGTAGCCAAGTACTATCTCCCACTCTTAAGACCAATGCCCAAATGACATGCTCACTGGCCTGTACATCGTCAATAGTCATAGGTCCAAGAATTTAAATATATTAAGAACAGCCACCTTCAGCACGGGCCTCCTTACTTGCGGTGATCCTGGTATATTCTGAGGGAATACCTGATGGCATGCCCAGTCCACCACCACTTCATCTGCGCACCCTGGCGTTCCAGAGCCAAAAGTCAAATGCTTAGCAAGTCAACACCAGGATTCCTGCATTAGCACAACGCGACATTGATTTCCAAAAATGTACCCCACCCACCAATGCTGCTCCACACTATTCACAAATAATCCAAGCAACATATTTGCAATCTTCCACCAAGCTTCGATGCATACAGCGCTGTGACCATAGCGCCACAACATTTCCAAACGTTGTTTAGCCATAAAAGTAAGCTAATCTACTGCACTTGTTACTTTCCCATTGATTCTCTAGATTTTGATCTTTCTGATTGCTTTTTGAACTATTCCATTGATTTCAGGAATACTCTGAACTATTGCATTCATTGATGTGTCCATTATACTGAAGCTTGCACAACTCCCATAACAAGAATTCAGACATTCAGAGTAAACATGTAGCAGAATACAAGTTATCGGTGCAATGATTACTTCATACATCGAATCGAATAATCCAAATGTTGAGCAAGCTGAAATCATTCAGCACGATTGTGTGGCTCAAGCACCACCCTGTGCCATCTGGCTGCAGTATCAGCACAAGATTATGTGCAGCCCCTTGGATAACCATTATAGGGATGATATGAGTGGTTCCGACTGCCAAAGAAGGCTTAAGATGGTTGCTTTCAGTGTGCAAAAGTTGAATTGGAGGTTTCAATTACTCCTCGAGAGTTACCATACCAGCAGTCCCATCAATTGGCTCCGTCGCAAACATCTGACCCAAGGCAAGCAGCCCTCAAACGCTTAGTTCAGCTTTCTTGACAACAAAAAGCGACTTCAACAGTGGGGCAACGAGTCCAGCAGTTGTCTAATAGTGCCTATCCGGACTCGTCCCCATCTAGAGAAGCACTGTCTATTTTCTTGGTGGCTTCTGCTTTCTCCACCTTGTGGACCCAGTTTAACAAAGAATATGAACTGCCTGATTATCACAATGAAAAGATGTCACTGGAATAGGTACTGTGTTTTACCATATGTATGTTCGATTGTTAAGATAACTGAAATTCTGATTTCAATTGACATAGTATATAAAGTCGGCAACTCTCTTGAAACACCACACAATGTAATTCTGTGGTTCCCCATTTGGCATTGCAAATGACTCATCTAACTATTCAATGGTCTTGATTAGTAATTGAGGGTTTCTCGTCCTTCACTTGATAGCCGCTGTGGTTAAATACATTCCTTTGTCGCCACATTGTTTTGCAGCATTTGCATTGAGCGCTCAATACTGCAACACCTCCTGTTAGGCTTTGGTTTGCAAAATCTGGAAGGCAGCAACATGATGATTCGAACATTGCTACCCTTGTTTCAGATCTATTATCACTCTTTCTGGAAGTTGAGAGCTTGCATCTTAGCGATTGCTAAGCTGGCAGATGGAGTCAAAGAAGTGATTCAGGAGATGCATCGTCACAAAGTTGAAATCCAATTCGTTGACAGCATGTTGTGCAATTTCTGACTGAATCTTAGCTATATCTTCACTAACACAAACACACATTGCAGTGGTAGAAAGATTTTTGCAATCGGGGTTAATCTCCCATACCTCGTGGTTGTCCAAAATTAGCTGATGTTTCAGGCCTTCCGAGTCCTGCTTTGTAGAATAACTGGCCAAGAATCAACTCAAAACATCCTTGTGACAATGAAACTCCTCCAGATAATACTGCATGTACTCAATCGTGGCATCAGTTTTGTGCCTGTCCTGGACCATCAGCTGCTAATACACTAAGCTCCTGATGCAGAACAGAGCTTCAGGGACGGGAATCTTTTCACTCACTTACAGGTTTAATAGAGTTCCTGCAAAAACTGGAGCAATTATGCGCCTGCGTGCATTCATCACCTTGCCACACCATTCTGTTTGGCGGCTATATGACTTCCTGAATCAAGCAAAGTTAGGATGTGGTGTAAAGGCACGTACACCTGCGCTCGGCTACGTAGGCTTACGTACGGTAATTGAGTGGATTATGGTTGCACACGTGGACTCGAGTGATTGTAGGTGTAGATGTATAGATAAGATTATTGCTAAAGATCTAAGGCTCGTGGCGAGCCAACTATATCAACGGGCGTTACCCGGCCCTGGACACGTCACGTGCGGTGCCGTTACATTATCCCCCTCTTTAGGTGCAGACCTCCTGGGCTGCATAATCCCATACAAGAGTAGGAAAGGAAAGAAATGGAAGGAAGGAATCAAATAGCCGTTCCACATACACAATCGTACGAACCCATAAGTCCCACAACTGATCAGTACCGCTCAGGGTGACCTTTCGGTGGATCCGGTGCACGGGGAAACTCTACCTCCCATTGACTGAGATCCGGAGGTGGTAAAACCCGTGCCGACGCCATTTATACCGGGCCAAGATCCAAAGAAGAGAAGAAGAGAAGAGAGAAACAAGGAAACGTCCAAAAGTGATCCCATCTTCATATCTCCACTTCCAAACCCATGCTCCAACGACCATCATTCCCGAAGCTCGTATCTCAGTGCAGGTCATTGTCGGAATTGTCAAGGTAGTTGAGCTTCCGCTCGTGACTCGTCATCGATGGGAGCTTCCGCTTCCGGCATTCATGGGAGCTCCGCTGCCGGCATCAGTCGTAGCCGTCAATCGTATACATCAATGATGTCTTATTCGTCGATATCTAACACGTAAGCTTCTCTAAAATGGTTGTACTTACCAACTTCAAGTGTACCTGCGCTCTCCCGAGCCTTCGTGCAGTGCTCCATAGAATATCGCTTGCAGTCGGCAGTCATCAGTAATTGACATTGACTCGGTAATCATCATTCAAAGTCCGCTTCTATCACTCTCCGGTCGATTCCATGGTTGCGCTCTCGACAGGCGGCTTCAACAGAATTGCGGTCGACTAGGTAGACTTCTCGGTCGACTTCTCGGTGCGTGTCTCCGTAGATTGCCTCACGGTGGGCTGTTGAGTTGTTGGTAGGATTTGATTGTATAGAGGTGGTTATCTCCCCCTTTTGAAAACACGTTGCTCCGTCGACGTCTTCTTTATCCTATCGATTGTCAATTGCCATCATGGCTCGGTAGCAGTGTAATCATGATTCGGGATTGTAATCGTAGTCTCTATGTGATTCGACACGTAATTCGGATCGGCATTCGCTTCCTAAAGTTGATTGTGGACATAGACCATCATCGGAATTGGCCAGGGTAAAAGTCGGTGAAATAGTCGATCATCACGTGGATCCCGTCTTGACTTCGGACAATGCTGTGAGCTTCCGCTCCAGCCATTGTGACTGTGATTCGCATATAGCACTCGCGGTGACCACTCCGGGGTGGCACAATTGATCCATATCTAACACGTTAACATCTCGGTAGGTCATACTCACCATGTAACCAGAGTGCTTCTGCTCTGGGAAAGCTGCTTTGTACATTGCATTTGCAGATCTCGCCATCTCATGATTCGGCATTCAGTAGGGTCTCGGTGAAAGTCATTTGGATGATAGCTTTGGTGCGTTCTTGCTCGACTTCTCTGTGGCCATCTCGGTAGGCAGCTTCGGTAGAATATCCGTTTGCTTCTCGGTAGTCATTTGGTAGGCCTCTAGTAAGGTGGTTTGGCATTCAGTTCGGTATGCCGTTCGGCGATAGTTTTGATTCTTCGGTACGCCATTCGGTAAGCGTCTCGGTCAGTGGCTTGGTACAGTAGGGCTCCCGGAAATCCTCTCCATCTCCATGTGAAGTCGTTCAGTAGTGATATCCGTCGCTGTGAGATCTCGGTGATCATCTCTTGGTAGTTATCTCGACTGTCTCTCGCGATGCCATTTGGTAGGCTATTCAGTACGTTCAGTGGTCATATTCAATCTGGTTCAGGACCAATTCGGTAGCCATATCGCAGTTGTTCGGTATCTCATTCGGAACTGCTTCGGTAGCCGTGTTGGAGTCATTCGGCATCTCGTTCGGAAGCTGTATATGTAGGTACACTTGCCAACCATCGTATGCTGCGTGCACTTATCGTCTCCAATCACAGGGCGCTCGCCGGCTTTCTTCTGGTGTGCATCCCGCTTCTTCATCAGGTACGCTTGTCGACTCTGCGTCAGGTGGCTTCTCGATTCATCTCTCCGGTGCACTTGCATGTACACTTGTCATCCGTCGTGTGATCGGTGAACTTATCATTTCCAATCGCTGGCTGCGTTCGCTGGCCTTCCTCTGGTGTGCTTGCCACTTCTTCGTCAGGCACGCTTGTCGAGTCTACTTCAGGTGGGTTTCTCGATTCATCTCAAGGTGTGCTTGCCGTGACTTGTCTGGGTGCACTTATCGCTGTTCTTTGAGTCAAGTTTGTCGATTGTTCTCGCGGTGCGCTTGTCATGGCTGACCATCTCAATTGGTGAATGCGCTTCGCGGTGCATCGTTCCAGCACTTGCGGTATGTTAATTGTTTGCGGTAGAGTTGTTCTTAACTCCGGTGCGGTCATTCCCCTCTCTTTTGAATGTCGTTGCTCCGCTGACGACTAATCTCATACGGCTTCTTATGCTGTTGATTCGGAAGTTGATTTCTGCAGTAGGATCTGTGTCATCGGGATCGCTGAGGCCGAGTCGGCATCTCATTCAGCATTGTAATTTGGTAGCTTTGTATTCCCCAAATGGATTCTGAATCGTATTCGGCTTTGTAACTCTGGCATGCGTCTGCTTCATTCGGTATCGCTAAATAGTGCTCTGGATTATACTCGGTGGAGATATGCCGCCGGGACGTCGTATCTGCATAACTGCGCTCAATTGCAACTCTCGTACCATGAATTCGGTAGGCAGTGATCTCAAAAGGTATAACTTCACATAACCTCGATATCGTCATATAACAAATACGACTGATTGTCTCTCACTCGTGATTCATCTCCGGTCATCTATCTTCGGCACTCCTAAGTGCACTTCACCGCTCTCAATTGTCTGTGAGAATCAGCTCCAAACGTCGGACTCGCTCGTACGACTCCGTATCTGTTCCATCTGCGTTAGCCAAAGGAACCGAAAAGGATGGAGGCGGTGAAGGGTTAAATCCAGGAGGCCTTGTCACTAGCGGTTCGCTCCAGTGGAACCAAGCCCCGCCGTCCAGTCTCTCCCTTCGGGTCTCGGCGAGCCAGTAGCAGTCATTCAAGGTTCCCATGTGGACGCTCTTCTGCCGCAACTACTGCTGCTGCTCCTGCTCGCTCATCCAGCATACGAGGGTATTCACATCTCTCGTGAGTCCGCTCTACCGTAGCTCGCAGCAATCCAATGCAATCCTCTACTCGTAGAGCGAAAGCCGCGGCAACCTCTTCGCTAGCAAGCAGATCACCAATTTTGCGGCCGAACGCATCATGCTGCTAACACCTGTCCCTTCGGGTTGACCGAGTTGGGTATTCATTATATCGTGCATCGCTTCCACGATAAGTGTATCTCCGGGTTCTCCCCTCATACTGGTGGTAGCTCTGTACCAGATAGTATTCATATCATAGCCCTCGCCCGTACACGAGTTTCTGAACGCTGACCTCGGTCTCCCTGAACGCTGGCGTGCGTACCATTGTCACAGTTCCGCAGGCCCTTGAGTTCTGGATGCTGGCTTTTGGACCGCGTGCACGCAGTTCATCTCATATCTTTCTCATTCGTAATCATCTCAGTCGATCATCGGAGGCGTCATGGTGTCGACTGTAAGTGCGCTTCTCTCGTGCAATGATTCTAATCTGTAGGTGCTTCATCTTCGTAGGCGTGTTTGACTCGTGGATGGCGCTGCATTCGAATAATGTGTCTGTAGATGTACTTTGACAGTAGTGCACTTCGCGCTGTGCAATGATTCTCCGCCTTAGGTGTGATTCGACTGTAGAGTTCTTCGTCTTCGTAGGTAGGCTTTGTTCCATCACTGCTGTAGGCGCTCATTCCCGGTAGGCTGCTCATTCCCGGTAGGCTGTTTCTCATTCGTATGTGGGCTTCATTCGGCTTCCCATAACTGCGCTTCGTAGATCGCCTTGTGAGAGCGCTTCCTCGGTGTGTGTCATCGTGTGATATAGCCGTGTTGACTCGAATATCGTCTCCAACTTCGTGTATGGCTCTTGCTGGTGAATCGACGTGTTAAGGGACAATGTGATCGTAATTGCACTGCTCTGCCAATCGGTGATTGATTGCAGCCGTCGGTTGGTAATCTTCTCCGTTGATCGCATGCGATATATCTCATAGGAGGGGGTTTTAGACTCGTTTCTCGGTACTCGTAGGAATTGTCGATATTGGCTGTGACGCGTCTCGGTGGCCATTGGATCATCGGAATTATCTCTGCTCCCGTTAATGACTTGATTGAAGGATGAACTTCTTAAGACTCATCGCTCGTGTAATCGGCAGGCTTCTAGACTCGTGTCAAAGTGGATTTCTGGTTGTTGACTTCGTATTCTTCCTTGTCGTCGAAATAGGGGTAAACTCGCAAATCCCGTGAGCGAAACATATCCGTTTACTGAAAAGCGATAATAGTGTAAAGGCACGTACGCCTCCGCTCGGCTACGTAGGCTTACATACGGTAATTGAGTGGATCATGGTTGCACACGTGTACTCGAGTGATTGTAGGTATAGATGTATAGGTAAGATTATCGCTAAAGATCTAAGGCTCGTGGCGAGCCGACTATATCAACAGGTGTTACCCGGCCCTGGACACGTCACGTGCCGTGCCGTTACATGTGGACGGATCATTACCTGGAGCATGTTCAATTTTGTGACCCTGGAATGTTGTTTAAGAAAGGATATTACACAGCGCATAAAATGCTTACGCATAGCGAGATAGACAGTATGGAGGATATCTGTTACAATAGACATTGTCGGGGAGATGCAGTTTGTTTTCATGAAGATTCCTTCCAAGGCCTTGCCTTCCCAATCATCCAGATATTGCTTTGCTGCACGTCTTTCTATCTCATCTCCCAGAGTCTTGAGTATCATCTTTTGGAAGTATAGCCGATTGTCTCTCAATCGCCCTAACAATGAATTCCCATCTCACGATGATGATGTCAATGCTTCGCACACAGGACAATGTGGCTGCATGCTTGTATGCAAGCGAATGTTTTCGAAGCACTAAGCCGTCCCTACCCAGATGGTGGGATACCATTGCCGTATCTGACTGTCCACACAAGGCCAATGATTTCGAACGATAAAAATTGCGTCGAGAGGACAAAAAATAAGCATGAAAACTTACATTACAATGTCTTAATTTTGGATTTGGAGTTCCTTCATGGCCATTGTGTTTCTGTGTCATTTGAAGTGATATTTCGGAGGAATGGAAAGAAGGTCAACAACAATCCTTGGAAGATTCAAAGGCTTTCATCGAAATGTTGACTTGATATTTCAAAGACTTTCATATACTGGCCATTCTTTCTTATCGCCCGAATAGTTTGTAAGATGTGTCTGGTCTGAACTGCCAAATAAAGGAACAATTGAAGCTCCAAGCGGCCACTGTAGCTATTGAAGCTTTTAAAATTATTGTAGCTATGGCAAAATTCAACTAACATACCTGTTTGATTCACCCCTGTATGCTTCATCTCACCTCTCAGTAGATATGTTCCTCAGCACCATTGGATTCTTTTTCTGGAGCATACAACATATGTTCCCAGAACACAGGGTGTTGCATGAAGAACCCAATGCATTCAACACAATCATCAGTGCAGAATGGTGTGTAATATTTGTCGCAAAGGTTGTTTGGATCGGCCAACTGAGTGTACAACACTTTGCTCGATTTCCCAGAGTCGATGCCCATTGTATCGAAGATTTCGTTCAACTTTTACACAAATTGTGGGACGAAGTGAAGTTGATGACGGTTGCCATCATAGGTGTCTTGAAATGCTCATTGATAGCACCTCTGCACATGTTGGGCTTCACACACCAGTGTGCAGATCGATACACCTCCTAGCAAGAAAACAGTAACTATTGATCCATTTCAATTTGGATGAAATCAAAATACTTCTTATACACAGGATTGACAGCTAGACGGTTGTCCAAGTATAGAGTGCCATAAATACGTGTCCAACCTGGAGGTCAGTCTCGATCGATACCTGGATTTTCACTGCTCGCTGCTATTTTGCTGGGATCATGGTCGGAAGAGTAAAGAATATGGTTGCGATGCAGTTGATGACTGAATGAAAACAGTATTCTATTCTGCTCGATTGTAAACCCATCATCTGGCAGTTTTTAAGCTGGTACATATGCTGTCCCCTATTTGTGATAGCAATGGAGATGAGTGATATAAGTACTGATGTAGGAATTCCTCATCAAACAGTAAAGACACTGTTGATGAATATCCCTATTTCATTAGCAAAGTGAAATATTGCAATAACATTTATATGCATCTTGGCAGTTCTTTTGCTACTCACACCACTGCAAGCCAGCTTCTCTTTGGAAAATACCGCACCTCAACTGACTTTTCCAAAAAAGGGTCCTACCAGTTTCAAAACATTTCGCTCATCCTCCTTGACACGTTTGGAATGTATTTGATTGCTCTATAAGTCTCAACATCTCTTGGATCTCGTTAAGCTGACCACTTCTGCCTTCAGCATGTCGCATCCATTGTTTAGCACCCTCACAAGGCCCTTCGACGCCCATTACCTGATTTATAATTGTTAGTTTTCATTAAGTTTGTACATGACATGAATCGTATATTCTCCTCTATTACCGACCCATCAACGCTATCGCGCGGCATAAGAACTACAACAAGGAGAAACCAGTGAGCTATGAATGCAGACCATGCTTTTAGTTACCTTTGTGATGAACTTAAGTGTTCTGATGACGAATCAGAATACTTCGGTGATGCTACGCACAATATTTACTTGCTGTACAGCAGCCAAGATGATGTTGACGAATCAAGAAAACCCCTCCAAGCGCATAAATATATTTCCCTTGCCAGCCCACCTTATCTACAATGTCCAGAACCATCAACACACCCTGTTCACCTCTGCCACCACATTGCATGACTCTTGATAATATGTTCAATACTCCTGACACTTGTTTACAGTACTGAAACATTCAGTATCCACCACACAATCATTGATCACGTTTGAGAACCTAGAATGAAATGTGATACATTCTGGTTGCCAAACTCAGTAATCCCAGATGCTAATGCAATCCAGATATCGAGTCTACTAGTCCGCATCTGGGCAGAGAACGTTTATGGTGCAGTCAGTCAACAGACAGCACAAACTATGGGAATTTGGCAGAAGAAGGGGGGAATGACAATACAATGGATAAACAATAAACTCAGGCAGCCGGTCTGGTAGATTGCCGAGTCCATACGCATCAGCGACATGCAAGGTGACGGCCCTGAGCAATGGAATCTTGTAATCAATTGTTGTGTTATTCAAATGAGTACTCTGGTATCTGAAAGACCGCTTTCAAATCAGTACATGGCAGACGAGACCAACCTCGATGCCTAGAAACTCATGGCGGCATTGGACGAGTTCGAGGATGTTGTGTTTTGCCCTAGGAACACTAGAATTGAGGACACCCTGACTAAGATGAGGAACTTTGGGCATGTTGGTATGTATTTCATCGCCCCAATGCATCTTTTGTTTCTCCTGATAATGTATACATATGGAAGATGGCCAGGAAAGGACCTCAGGTCCCATGTGTCCACTGATAAAGGGGCACTGCATCGTATCAACCAATTTTCGTATTGGGCCATTTAGCTTTACCATTGCCTCTCTGGATACAGACATTACTTGCAAGAGGGTGTGTGAAACAATATTCAGCGATTGTCATAGCACTGGCCTGGGGATGATGAATCAATTCTGCAGATAGTTATATTAATCTTCAATATGTCCATTTTATCAATCGTAAATGCTCCAGTCACTAGTGTGCTATACCCCAGCCAGAAAATCCAAGAGCTTTGGGGCTACAAGGAGCAGCCCACTGGAGATGATGCACCACACTCCCATAATGTTACTACAAATTTCAATAACACTACTGCCGCCGGATTGGTAAAGGTGGTGATGAAATTCAACAACCCGACACTTTGTTGCATCGGTTAATCGGGTCAACAAGTAGACAGCACCACAGGTGCCAGATGCCTAAGCAGGGTGATCGCTGCTACCTTCCTCTCGGAAACAACCTCCCATCTGCAGTGGAGGATATGATCAACAATATCAAGGAGGAATCAGATGATGATGCTGAGATTTGGCACCCAAATGCAACCAGCATCCCAACCACAAAATTAGACTTCCAAATGTTCGATACCAAACCTGAATGGATGATTATCATCCAGCAGCATTCTCATGAAGTCATCAGAAACTATGCTCTTGGTCCCTGTCCCAATTATGTGCGAAGGGTTGTTGCAAATAACACTGTGGCTTGGCTACTCGACCACAATCACATTGTAGATCCTCCCGCTGTGGCCTGTTAGGCTATTAGGAAGCATTCAAGCAGCTGCCAAGGGGCAAATTAGTCATTGTGCATATGCAATGCACCGTCTAGATCGTTGTTCAAGGATATGCATTGTGGGTGGGTATTTGTGAGACACTTTGGAAGGTGGACAGCAGGGTTATAATTTGGAGTTTTTTGGTGAGGTTTTGGATCTCATCTTGTTGTTTTGCTTATTTGTTTATTACATCATTTATATTCATGCATAACAGGCTGTGTTGAGAATACACAATGTTGGGATTAATCATAGCGATGTGTGGTTTTGGGAAAGCCATAGTGGCAGTGATAGAACTCTGTATATGGCTATTCTATAATTGGTAGTTCAATATCCTTATCTAGTAGAAGTTGGTGAAAGTGATAAGGGACATGCGGACACTTATTAGCTGATTGCAAATATGATTTTTGTCACAGGAAGCCATTAAACAACCCTGCAGCATGCTTGTCTCTTGGCATTCCTACTTACAAGTTCCTGTCCATCAAAGGAGTTCCGAGTGTGGTTGGTGGAACAAGCCAAGATTCTAGAATCCTCGTCAGGATAAAAAGATGCATCGCCTCAAAGCTTTTTATGATATCAATGCTTTCTCTCCTTCACATAATGCGATAATTCATTCACTTGTTCTTTACTCACTCCTTGAATCGTTTCGTAATTATCTCTTGCCACCTATGTAAATCATGACATGAAGGCACTCCACTTCTTCTCTTTGTCCTCCTCCTCCTCCCTTCAGTACCAGCAGATGCAGACTATCTTTGCATGACAAGGATTGTGTTCGCGATCTCAGTGCGATACTCAACAATTACAATGATTATCCAGGTGATAACCCCGAATCTGACAATAAGCCTCTTCTGCAACCATCCACGCAACCAATCATCAAGCGGCCATCAAACTATTTACTCAAATCTAGACTTGGAAAATTCGTCGCAGCAACTGGATTAACTTCTACATTAGTGTTTTCCATATATCGTGAGCATCCAGAGGTCTATATTGTCTCTGACGATGATAATGAATACAAGCCTGTGCTCCTGACAAGAAAGAAGGCATTTACTTAAGCATTGAAACAATTGAATTCGCCTGCTACAGTATCAATGTATTTGATGAAAAATTTAAACAAATCCGGTAAGCATTTGATGCCATCGAAAGGGCGAATTCTGAGTCAAAATTTGCACTGTGTTGACAACGTGACAGGCCTCATTGTCAGCGCAGAATAGAATACCTAGACAATGTTTTCATGCATTCTCACAATGGTCATGGCATGTGGGAAGCGTAAGTCTTTGGAATATATAATGTTAGTGTATTCTATGGCCACGAATGTGGTGAATACTGCCCAGATTGATATGTGATGGAACTATCAAATTGCTAGGATGGATCCAGCCCACAGAATCTCACACCCTCATCATGCCTACATTTCAGTGCTAAATGAATCATTGCAATAATTGTTCTCATCGCTGACATAATGCAACAGACTCTCGCAATGATTCTTTACTCCTTTCAAAGAATGGTATACTGCTGCAAGATTTGAATACATTGAATTTAATGGTTTTCCACAAAGTTGCCTACAGACATCGGGAAAATGGTAATCTATCTATTTCCCAATACAAGGTATACACGCCCTACAAACATTCGTGCGGTGAATAGAAAGTTGCTTTGTTGTTAAGTTTGTTTTCTTGATGATTGATTCAGAAGTGCAAGTTTTGATTTGCAGTGACTGATGTTGTGATTCATATTCACTACGCATACATCAATGGCATATGGCAAATGGCAATAAAAGATAGATGATTGATTGATAAAATCAACCCGACACTCAGTACTTTCACCATCACTGCCATCCACCATTGTCTGTTGCCCTGGAAAACAGCTGAGTGTATAGTTCCACCAGAGTCTGGTGCAGGAGGTGGAGCATAACATATGTGCAATACAAGAAACATTAATCAACCAGGTAATAATGAATACACCAATATATTTTGTCATCTCGATGCGGATTTTTCTTCTGCCTCACCAGAAGTTCAAGCGCAACAGATAGACATTACCCACAGCATGATTTACTGCGGAATCCACTCAACCGGTACGGATTTCGTGATGTCAACACCTCACAATGTTCAAAGCTGCATTGTTGAGTACTTCTTTGATTACATTCCGGAGGAGCTGAAACAGCAGCCCAACAATTCTTTTTATTGTCTCATAACCTTTGTTGCTCCTACTGATGCTAGCAAGCAATTCACAGCTGTTCTGCCTATTGGTGGGTCTGCCATCCCCAGCAGCAGTCAGTCCGTCAGCTGCAGCAACACAAACAGCAACAGCAACAGCAACAACATCACCAACATCACCAATATCAGCAGTGTTGTAAATCCAGGATTAGTCAATGGAAGTACGATCTGACAGAGTGCAATGTCACTTGGAGGTTAGAAACGGTGTCAGTGATTGGATATAGAAGATCCTTTGTGTGCAATGTTATTCTAGGTTTCATCAATATATCATAATGGTACTAACTATCACCGAACTAATTGTTTACTAAAGTCTGATCTCACATGCATGAAATCATATTTCCGATGTTGCATAATCCTCCTGCGATGGTTGATCAACTGCAAGGTACTGAATGATTTTGTATCAATACATTATATATCATAAACTACTTCTGCATGGGAATCATTGGTCAAATCGAGCCATCACAGTCATTGGAATCAAGCATTACACACTTCATTCTGCATACAGAGCGAGTACTATTAGTATCGCAAGGGCAAATCGAATTCGATGACATAGCAGTTTGTAGAGTGATGATTTCTTCAATTGCCCAAGGCAGTGTGAACCGTTCATCAAGTGTCAGTTGTCACACATGCAAAAGTTGGTACACTGCACATGACATTTGTAAACAGCATTGTGACTGCTCAAAGAACACTCTGGAATGTTAATGCAATGCCATATTTTAGGGAAGCCTCCATTTCATTTTTTTGAGTTGGTGGGTACAATAAACTAAATACATTTAATGAAGGATATTTAGTTTTTGCTGATGTGACCTGGTACCAAGGCAACTCATATCAGTCTCCACCTAGCAAGGGGTATCCACCATGCTGCCACCATATTGTACGAAAAAGTTCATTCAACACATCACATGCTTCTTGCAGCCAATTGAGACCAGCTGGCAATTAACCAATGACCATTCCCATCCGGGGATATGACGGATCCATTGAGTCTCCACATGGCTTCAAAGCATGCTTAATACGCTGGAATTCTGAAAGTACCCTGATTGTTCATCCTCCCGTAGCCCCATAGATCCTCAGATTCCTGGCTAAAGATTAAAATTATCTCCATTGTGTTCCTACACACTGTCATTTGAATGCCATTGTATGGGGCACATCTGTATTCGCTTGTTGGCTTACATTTGGTGAAAATGAATACTGTCAGCACAGGTGACTCTCTTTCCTCACGCCAATCTGATTCGGTTGTCCAATTATGTTCCAAAGGTGATATTTGGCACTGGTAATCAAGCATCATATCTGCCAACCACTTTAGGGCATTTGGAGTATTTGTACTTCCCTTTTTGAGCTGCTACACAATATACAATTGCTGCTTCCTTGTTACATTGATGACTACATTCGAGTCATAGTTGTTGACCTCCCAGAGACATTGATGATCCGCCGAACTATCAGTACCGTAAATAACTTCACCGAGCCATATCAAAGGCAATTGCGACAGGAACGGCCATCAGGAGCATTGCAAGATGTAAATAGCTTATATAGCATATACCAATGCTTATCATTCATAGATGCAAGGAATAGAGTGGTAGGTGTACTTGGGTCTGCAATTGTAGTACCTGTTAGCTATATAATTGGCATGCAATTGGGCAGGTTGGACAAGATTCAAGAGTATCTCTGCTGCAAGGCAAGCGTACGCATCACTGGTGACCTGAATATTGGAGATATATGGGCTGTTAAACGAATCCTGTAATCATCAATTGACTCGATTTGAAGGTATCTTATCCATCAGCAAAAACTAAATCTCCTTGATTAAGTACATTTAGTTTATTGTACCCACAAACGCAAAAAAATGAAATTGAGGTTTCCCTGAAATATGGCATTGCTTTACTGTTCCAGAGTGTTCTTTGAGTCGTCGCGATGCTGTTTTCAACTGTCACGACCAGTGTACCCACCGTTGCGAATGTCACAATGAGCACTTGACGAACGGTTCACACTTTCTTTGGCAATATCACAAATCATCTCTCGGCATACATCTACGTTGTCTAATTCGATTAGTCCTCACGATGATGATTGTACTTGCTCCATACGTTCAATGAAGCATGTACTTCTTGTTTTTAAAGACCCTCATGGCTGAATTTGACGAATAATAGTTACCATGCAGAAGTGGTTTACGATATTTAATTTGTTGATACAAGATCATCAGTACCTTGCAATTCAACTGTCGCAGGAGGGTTATGCATCATTGCGATTATGATTTCACGCGTTTGAGATCAGACTGCAGTAAACCATCGGATCTATTACATTTACTACTATTATGATATATCGACGAAACCTAGAATAAAATAGCACACAAAGGAAACCCTACATCCGATTACTAACACCATTCCTCATCTCCAAGCGACATTGCACCCTCTACAAGCATACTTCCATCGACTAATCCCGTATTCTCAATACTGGTCATGTTGGTGATGTCGTTGCTGTTGCTGTTGCTGTCGCTGCAGGGGACGGGCTGGCTACTGCCGGCTATGGCAGACCCACCCATAGGCAGAACAGCTGAGAATCGCATACCAGCTGCTAAGACGATTAAAAGAATTGTCAGGCTGCTCTATAAGCTCCTCCGGGACGTAATCAAGGAAGTTCTCATCAAAGCTGCCCTGATCATTGTGAGGTTGTGCCATCGCTGGGTCCGTACCAGTTGAGTGGATACTTCGGCAGATCATGCTGCAGACATTGTCTATCATTTAAGCTTGAACCTCTGACAAGGAAGAACGAAAATCTGCGTCGAGACGACAAAATGCATCTGTGCTGGCATTATAAACCCCCTCATTAATATTTATTGTATCACACTTAGGTTGTGCTCCATCTCCTGGACCAAACTCTGGTGGGACCCTGAACTAGCCTGTTTTCCAGACCAACAGACAATGGTGGATCGCTATTGTGGAGAGGGCAATGAATATCGGGTTGATTTTACCAATCAATGATCGATCTTTAATTCCCATTTGTTGCATGCCATAGAAGTATGTCCGGTGAATAAGATCCAGAATTTCAGTCGCTGCAAATCGAAACTTGCACTCCTAAATTTATCATCAAGACAGTGATTAAACAAGAAGGGAACTTCGAACTTACTTCATGAAAGTTTGTGGGGCATGTAAACTTGTCCTTGGCCAATAGCCAGGCTACCATTTTCTGGATCTCTGTAGGTGACTGTTTTCAAAATCTATAAATAGAGTCGATTGAGGTCGTGCAGCGGTACACCTGTACTGGACGGAAGCAAGTAATCTTTTCGAGAGCCTGATGCACAATGTCAGTGATGAAAACAATCGTGGAGATGATTCATTTACTACTGAAACGTAGGCACATGGAGCGTCTGAGTTTCTCTGGGCTGGATCAATCCTGGCGATTTCCTCATACTACCAACTATGAATCTGGGCGGTCTTCACCGCATTCGTGGCAAAGGAATTCACAAACATCACATAATTGATTGCTATAGGTTTCACGCACACCATGACCATCGCCGGAACGCCTGAAAAGGTTTTCTCGGTGTAGTATTTTGCACCAATGATGAGGCCTGTTACGTTCTCAATAAAGGGCTCATATTGCCACAGATTTCCAGCGTTCCATACAACCAATTGCTCACCGGCTTTATTTGAATCCTTTCTGTACTAAATATATACACTAGCGGGTGGATTCAATCATTCAAACGCTTAATCGGATACCTTCTTGGATTCCAGCGGCGCGGGCTCTTCTCCGCGGAGACGATAAAGACCTCCCAACGCTCAAGATGTAGGGATTGTGCCGATGTACGAGTTAATTGAGTTGCCGCGACTCGTTTTCCAAGTGTTGATGTGGAGGAATCTTTTGATGGCCGCGTGCCCATTGATTTCCTGGATGTTTACCGAAGACGCTCATCATTGGATTCTGAATTGTCATCCCGACAATCAATGTAATTGTCGAGTATCGTGCTGAGATCGTCATTGATATCAGCATCATGGATAGATCGTCTACTTCTCCTGATGCTGGAAGGAAGCGGAGGAGGAGATGTGCGGTGCCTTCTTGTCATGATTTAACAAGCTGGCGAGTGATAAGTACGAAAAATTAAACAAGTGACTGAAGGAAATGTAAATGAATGTAGAGTAAATGAATTGAAGCATTGTGTAACGGAAAGAAAGCATTGATATGATTAAAAGCATCATCGTGATGCATCTTTTTGCCCTGTCAACAATTCAAGGATCTTGGTTTGTTTAGCCGCCCACACTTTCAACTCCTTGGATGGATTGGCACTCAGGACTAAGAATTGCAGGTGACAAGCATGCCGCAGGGTTGTTAATTGGCTTTCTTTGACGAAAATCGTTATCGCAATGAGCCAAGAAACGTTCAAGTTTCACTAATCATTCGGGCTAACGTCTGCTGAGTCAAGATACTGAACTACCGATCACATGATAGCCATACATGGAGTCCAATCGCTGCCACTATGCCTTTCTCAAAAATGAACGTCTCAACGATTAATCCCAACATGGATAACTCTCAACACAGCCCTTCATGTGTGAATATGAATGATGTAATGATAAAATAAACAAAACACAAAAAACAGACCGAAAACGTCACCAAAAAACTCCAAATTATCACCCATCCGTCCACCCTCCAAAGTGCTAGAAAAATATCCACCCACAACGCAAATCCTTAAACAACCATCCTGCCAGTGCATTACATCCTCACAACAACTAATTTGCAGCTGGGTGGCTGCTTCTGCGCGTTCTATTGGCCAAAGAGCCTGCAGCGGGAGGATTCACACTGTGATCGTGCTCAGGTAGCCAAGCCACATCCTCGTCAGCAACAACGGATTGCTTGTAATCAGCAAAGAGACCAACAGCACAGTTTCGGACGACTTCAAGGTATTGCTGCTGTCTAATAATCCTCTTTTGAAGCTTCAGTTCAAACTTTTAGAAGCCTGTTTTCGTCGTCAGGAAGCTTCTTGGATTGCGGCGCCGCGTCTCACCATCATCATCTGATTCCTCCCCGATATCGTCGATCATATTCTCGGCTCGAGGTGGGAGCATGTCATCCAGAGGACTGTAGCTATGGCCACCACGCATAGGCATCTGGACACCAGCTGTGCCGTCGACTTGTTGGCCACAATAAAGGACGCAAAAAAGTGTTGGGTTGCTTCATTTCATTGCCGCCATTACCCATCCGGCAGCAGTATTGTTATCGAAGATTGGGGTAACATTACAGGCGTATGAACCACACTCTCCATTAAGCTCCTCCAGGCAGCCCCAAAGCTCTCGGATGTTCCGGCTGGGTTCTGGCAGACCGGCCATTGCAGCATTTACGATTGACAAAATGGTTGTATCGACGATCAATGTAACTATCGGAAGTATCGATTCATCATCCCCAGGCCAGTGCCATGAGAATCGCTGAGTATTGTTTTCACCCACCGTCTTCCCAGCAATGTCGGGATCCACATAGGCGATGGCAAAGCTAAATGGCTCGACAGCAAAATCGGACAAGGTGTTGCAACATACCTTTATCGGTGAATATCTGGGACCCGAGGTTTCTCCCTCCTCGTCTTCTGGATCTACATATCATTAGAAAGAGCAAAAGAAGCATTGGGGCAATGAAATACATAACACCGTGCACGAGTATCCTCTCCTTAGTTGGGGTTTCTTCTAGCCTATGCTTTCTTTCGGCGAAGGCCAACCTCCGCAAACCTTTCCAGTCTTGCCTTGAGTTTCTGACCATAGAGGTTAGTCTTGTCTGCCATGTACCATTTCCAAAGCAGCCTTTTAGACTGCAGATCACTGATTCCAGTAACACGATGATCGATTAGAAGATCCCATTGCTCAGGGCCGGCATCTTGCTTGTTGATGATGCTCATGGACTGGGCAATCTACCAGACGCGCTCCCTCACTTTATTGTTCTATCCATTGTGTTGTCAAGCCACCCTTATCCTGCCAAATCCCCATGGTTTCTGCTGCCCATTGGCTGACTCCAATGCCAGCGTTCTCGGCCCAGACGCAAACTTGTAGAGTTGGCATCTGGATTGTATTAGCATCTTCGACAACCGATTTCGGCAACCACAAGGCTTCACATTACATTTTAGGTTCTCAACAGTGGTCAATGATTGATTGGTGGATATCGAATACTTGTTACTATAAAGAAGCGTCGGGAGTGTTGAATATATCGTCAAAAGTGATGCGATGCAGTAACAGAAGTGAGGAGGGTGTGTCGAAGGTTCTGGAGATTGAAAGTGAGGTGGGCGGGCAAGGTGAATAGATATATCGGCTTGGAGGGTTTTCTTGATTCGGCGACATCATCTTGGCTGCAATTCAGCTAGGAGGCAGTTTGCTTCGCATCATCTAAGCGCTCTGATTCATCAACTGAATGCTTAAGGTCATCACAAAGACAACTAAAAGCATGCTGTGCAGCCATATCTCACTCGTGTGTCCTTGCTCTAGTTTTTGTCCCTTACGATGACATCACTAGGTCGGTATGTATGGAGAATGCATGGTTCATGTAACGTCCAAACTTAATATATAGTGACAACTATACATCAGGCAATAGGCGTTGGAGGGTCTTGTGATGGTGCGAAACAATCGCCGTGACGAGCTGAATGCAGATGCGGTATGCCTAACAAGATCCAAGGGATGTTGAAAGTGAGAGCGATTAAACACTTTGCAATCGTGCGAAGAAGGATGACAGAAATTCTACAAAAGCAGTAGGACACGTTTTGGAAGAAGTAAATCGGGGTGCGGCTTTTTCTGAGGACAGCTGGCTTGTGATGGTATAAGTAGATAAAAGACCGTCAAAACGCTTCTTAACCTGATTGCAACGTTTCATTCTGCGAACGAAACAAGGATCTTCGTCAACAGTGTCTTAACTGCTCTAAAATGTACTCCTACATCGGCGCTGACATCACTCACCTCCATCGTGACCACAAAGAAAGGATAGTATATTTATCAGCCGAAGAACTGCCAGATCATGGTTTTGCAATCAAGAACGATAGTATTCCACTTCCATTCGTTCACGAACCACATCATGACCTTTTCTCAACCATTCCGACGATGATTACAGCGATACAGAAGCTGACAGCGAGAATGCATGTATCGATCCAGAACAACCTCCAGTTTGGACACGTATTGATCGTACTCCACACTTGCACAACCGTGTAGCCAGCAGGCCTATTAGTAATGAGTATTTCGATATCTTCGATGATGAAATTGATCTCTGGTCACTATTGTCATGCGAGGAGGAGTATCTATTAGTGCACTGGAGCGTCAAGCACAACTTGGGCAGAGCTGCTAACAACGAGCTTTTCAGGAACCCTACAATGGCAACCATCAGCAACTTCACTTTGTCCCACACTTTATTCAAAAGATTGGACGAAATGTCCTACGCGCTGGGCATCAAGTCTTGAAAATCCGGCAAAGTGTGTTACAATCGTTTGCCTGATCTAAACAACCGTGGCGACGATGATTACATACTTTTCTTTTACCGCAATTTTGTGGAATGCATTGAGTTCCTCATGCAACAGCCTGCGTTCAGGGAACATATGTTGTATGCTCCAGCAAAGGAATTCAATTATACTGAGGAACGTAACAACTCAGAGGTGAAATCAAGCGACTGGTGGTGGAATGAACAGGGACGATAGTTGAATTTCGTCATAGCTACGATGATTTTGACTGCTTCATTAGCTACGGGTGCCACTTGGAGCTACAATTGTCCCTTCATTCAGCAGTTCAGACCAGACACATCTTGGAAACTATTCGGGCAACAAAAAGGAATGGCCAGTATATTTGAGTCTTGGAAACATCGGCTCGACGTTTACATCAAAGCCTTCAAATCTTGCAAGCATCCTTCTTGCCCCTCTTCCCATTCACCCAAAATGTCACTTTAAAGGATATCGAAAAACAACCGCCATGAAGGAACAATAAATCCACAATGAAGAGGGTTTAAGAATGGTCATCAAGCTAATTTTTTGTCCTCTTGACGCGCATTTCAACTGTCGAAAGCTTATGCTTTGTGTGGACGGTCGGATGCGGCAATGTTATCCTGTCATCTGTGCATGGACAGCTGACTGCTTTGAACACATTCACTTCCATTCAATCAAGCAGCCTCATTGCCCTGTGTGCAAAGCAACGAAATCGTCGTTTGGAGAGGGGAATTGATCGTCGTGGCAATTGAGAGACTATCGGCTATACTTCCAAAAGATGATACTTGTGACTCAGGGAGCTGGGATGAAGAGACGACAATCAAGACGATATCTGGAAGATCAAGTGATTGGAACCTCAGATGGTGTCTTCTGGAATATGAAATGCATCTCTGCAATGACTATTATGGTACCCGATATTCTTCATACCATCTATCTCAGTATGCTTAAGCATTTGATGGACTGGGTAACGTCCTTCCTTGAACAACATTCCAGGATCGACAAATTCAATCAGCTCTGGGCGATAATGCCTCCATATCCTGTCTGCGCTCAACTCAGCAAGCCATATAGCCACGTGACGCAATGGAATGGTAAGGAGATGAAAGCACTCGGGCATGTGATTGTTTCAGTTTTCACGGCAACTATTTTAAACCCTTCGGCGAGCCAAAGAATTCCCTTCAAAGAAGCCCTGTTGTGCGTCAAGAACTTAGTTTCTTTTCACCTTATGGCATAGTACCGGTACCATACTGAGACCACGATCGAGTACATGGAGAATCATCTGGAGAAGTTTCATCATCACAAGGATGTTTTCAGTCGATTCCGCACCAGTAAATCTACAAAGAAGGTCTCAGAAGCCTTGAAAAAGCAGCTTACTTTGGACAAACAGGAGGAATGGGAGAGAGACCCCACTTGGAACAATAATTCTGAGGCTACAAAGTGCCATCACATTGATGAATATAAAACTCAGATCAAGTCATTAATTGCACAACATCTTGTTGACGAATTGGATTTCAACTTTGTGAAGATACAATTTGTGAACCACTTCTCTGACCATATCTGCCAGCTTCGCAACCTCTTAAATGTAAGCTTTGAACTCCCAGAAAAAGTGATGATGGATCTTACTCAAGCATGCTGACAATCGAATCGTCATGAGGCCGCCTTCCAGATTTTCCAAATGAAAGCACCGACAGTGGTGTTCCAGTATCGAGAGCCGAATGCAAACACTGCAAAACAACATCGCGACAATGATATGCCTCTAACCAAAATGCCTATCAAGCGAATGATGAAAGACCCGCGACCAAAAATCAAGACCCTTGATGACTTGGCCAAGTGGTGTGAAATGCCAAAAGGGGAGCTACAGAATCCCATTACTTGGTGTTTCAGGAGATTCGCCAACTTCACAGACTACGTCGATCAGGATCGGTATTTCGCTCGTCTCAACGATGCACAATACATTGGGTACAACTCAGTAGCTCTTCCGGTGACGTCTTTTCAATGCGACGAGCAAGCAGTTCATATGGTTTGTTTCACTGGGTTCACAAGGTGGAGAAAGCATAAGCCACCAAGAAATGATACAGTGCTTCTCGGGATGGAGACGAGTCTGGATAGCCACTTTAAGGCGACCGCAGGACACATTGCCACACAGTTCAAGTGCCTTTTCGTTATTGAGGATGCTGAATCGAGCGTGAAAGGGCTTCTTGCCTTGGTTCAGACGTTTGTAACAGGGCCGATATGTCAGACTGCTGGTATGGTGATTGTGGAGGAGAGGCATCAACCTCCGATGCAACGCTTGTACGATGGAAGTTACGATTGTAAGCCTTGTTTCGGCGTCGGGACCACTGATATTGTCCCTATAAGCGCAATCCCAGGAGCTGTACACCTTCTTCCGCTGATGCCGCAGCCAGATAGCTCTGAGTGGTACGTGAGCAACACAATTGACTTCAATGCTTTCAATTTGTTTTACATGTAGATTATTCGACTCAATGCTTGAAGTAATCGTTGCAGCGATAGTCATCTGATGAGTGTTTACTGTGGGTGTCTTAACATTTGTAATGGGAGTTGTACAAGCTTGTGTATAATCGATGTCTCAATGGATTAAATAGTTAAGAACATTCTTGAAATCAATGGAACAGTTCAAAAGACCGTCGAAACGATTAAAATCTAGAGGACCAACGGGAAAGAAACAAGTGCAGTAAATTAGCTTACACGACTAAACACGTTTTGAGATGTCACGACGACGTGATCACATCATTCAACACTTCGAAGCATGGTGGAAGATTGCAAATAAGTCTGCTTGATTATATGTGGAGAATGTGGAGCAGGATCGGTGCGTGGGGTCCATTTTCAGAAATCAATTTCACTTTTTGCTGATGTCGAATCTCATCGTTGCTGCAATTGGTACCCCTTGTGTGCTTGTATTAATTGGTTACAATTGACTTCAACTGACTTGGTCACTAACTAGGCTGCAGGCCGGTTGGACTCTGGAATCAACTCAGATTTGTCTCTGGTACTGTTGACGTCATTTGGGTGAACTTTCCAATCATTGTTTCTTCTGTGATCAGTAGCTAGCATTTTCGGACAATTTCTCCATCTGATGTTGCGCGATGCATTTCTGGCAAATTGGCCTCCAGAATCCACATCAAATTGTCTCTGTTACCGTTAACCTCAATTGAATAAATATATCAAGACAGTTTACTGATGGAATCAGTACTCCCAAATGTGTATAATCTTGCATGATGACTGCATGTTGTAATACATTGTACAGGGGTAAAGCATGAAATACTGTATAGAAAACCTATCTGAAATGGTAAGAGCCACAATCGTCCAAATGGAGATGACTGCAGTTGGCCTCGTACAAAGATATATTAGTACATACAGTTCCAACTATAGATGCCAATATTGTTGAGTGGTACAAATGAAAGTTAGCGCTGAGATTTTTGCTGATGAACAAAAGCTTGGAGCAAGGGGACTATTCATATCATGGGTGTGACTCGGCCTTGGACACGTCATGTGCTGCCATACCATTACAGTAGAAGCATTGAATCTGAAAGTTTTAAATTAAGCAAGGCGGGGTAACTGAGCAGTGGAAGGCAGATGCTGACAAAAATTGATTGTGGAGACTAAGAAAAGGTAGATAAAAGCGGGTGAGGGTACAGAGTATTGGTTGAGCGAAGCTAAGTTGGAAATAGCAGCTGCTGATCTAATGAAGACAGCAAATGGTAATTGAGCGAACCCAGGTAGAAGCTTGCAATTATGGATAGTGTTTATTCAGCAAAGGATAGTAAGAGATGCGGGCTGTTGATGCAGTGATGCCAACTAGTGGTGATTGACTGAAGCTGTTGTGCAATGATGGTGATATTGGATAGAAGCTAGGTAGAAGCGGCCAGCTGTTCACAAAGCAAAGATGGGTGGCTATGATTCAGTCCAGCTAGCCAGCTGCTGGTTCGCAAATATGGCAGTTATTGAGGAAATAACAGCAGGGGTTACAGCATATAGATTGTGGCAATCTAGCAAAAGTAGGTCAGATTATGCAAGTGTGAATGGTGTCATTGAGTCAAGTTGGGTAAAAGCTGGTGGCAGTAGATCGAGTGAAGCTGGCTGGTTGTAATTGAGCCAAGCTGGCATCTAAAAATAATGGTGCATGGGATAAGCTTGGTAGAGGTTGGCAGTTGTTCATTGAGTGAAGGTGGCCAGTGGTGATTATGTAATGCAAGGCAGAAGTAGATGAGCCAAAATTGTAGTGATCTAACTATTATACACAGAAACAAACAAGCATTGATTGGGGGAATGGTTCATAGCTGGATAGGAACTGTAAAGAGTAGAGAGTACAAATTGGGCATTGCAGAGTAGGAGCAGGCATCATCAATTAAGCAGTGCTGGCTGGAGGAGATTGAGTGATACATCATACAGGATGGCAGAGGGAAGATGTTGGGGATTGAGTAAAGATCGGTTGAAGCAGGTGGCTAATGTTAGAGTAAAGCTGGCTGGGAATGATTAAACAAAGAAGGGCAGGTGCTGGTAAGCAAAGATAATAGTGATTGAGCAAAGCTAGGTAGGTGCTAGTGAATAAAGATAGTAGTCATCAAGCAACGCTGGGTAGGACATTACAGTTATTATTTCAACAAAGCTGGCTAATAATGGTTGTTCTGAGTTGACTTCAAGCTGACTGTCGAGAATGGTGTGAAGCTGGGTGGAAACTGTGATGCAAAGATGTTAGTACTGGTTGCGACAGTGAGTGTTGATATGACGATGGCCATAATAATGTTGGTCATGACTGTAATGGTTGGGATTGTGATGGTGGCAATGGTGATGGTGGCAATGGTGATGGTGGCAATGGTGATTGTAGTAATGGTAATGGTGGTAGTGGTAGTGGTAATTGTGGTGATGGTGGCATTTATAAATAGGGGGTGGCTAAAGGGTATGTAGTATGAGAGATTTGCATTGTGCTGTAATTGGTTATGATATATGGTAACACTCACACAACAGTTCCAAAATCCTCTCAAAATGGTCCAACAACATGGTAGACAACCATACTATGCGTCAGGAAAACCTTCGGTGCAACTGTAACCGACTTATATTATCCTTATTACCACTGTGTGACAGTTGCATTCTACAGATTGTGACTGCATACCCTGTACTTCTGCCATTAGAGAGGAGTTATGAGAATTATATGCGGGTGATATCATATGTAATATCAAAGTACAGAATGAAGCAAATTTCTCATACTGCATGAATTCCATCAACCCCCTTTTTTCAATCGTCATCACCACCATCGCCATCACCACCATCACCATCACCACCATCACCATCACCACCATCACCATCACCACCATCACCATCACCATCACCACCATCACCATCACCGTCACCACCATCACCACCATCACCATCACCGTCACCACCATCACCGTCACCACCATCACCGTCACCACCATCACCGTCACCACCATCACCGTCACCACCATCACCGTCACCACCGTCACCGTCACCACCATCACCATCACCACCATCACCATCACCACCATCACCATCACCACAATCACAATTACCAGCATCAGGTATTTTACACTTCAATTATTCTTCCACAAACTTTGCATAACACTTCCATCCCAGCGAAGCCTGATCCACTGCTAGCAGCTTGCTGCTAGCGAAGCCTCTTTCACCGCTACCAGCGAAGCCCAATCCACCACTACCAGCTTGCTCCGAACGAAGCCAGATCCACTGCCACCAGCGAAGCTATTTTCATCCCTACCAGCGAAGCCCAATCCACCACTAGCAGCTTGCCTCCAAGGAAGCCACTATCACCGCTACCAGCGAAACCCAATCCACTGCTACCAGCTTGCACCCACCGAAGTCAAATCCACTGCTACCAGCGAAGCATGATTCACCCCTACCAGCGAAGTCTGATCCACCGCTACCAGCTTGCTCCCAGCAAAGCCAGATTGTGAGAGAGGTCAGAGTGAGAATTCCACCACTACCAGCTTGCTCCCAGCGAAGCCAGATCCACTGCTACCAGCAAAGCCAGATCCACCGCTACCAGCTTGCTCCCAGCGAAGCCACATTGTCAGAGAGGTGAGAGTGAGAATTCCACCGCTACCAGCTTGCTCCCAGCGAAGCCAGATTGTCAAAGAGGTGGAAATGAGCATTCCACCGCTACCAGCTTGCTCCCAGCGAAGTTAGATCCACTGCTACCAGCGAAGCCAGATCCACTGCTACTACCAGCTTGCTCCCAGCGAAGCCAGATCCACTGCTCCCAGCGAAGCCAGAACCACTGCTACCAGCAAGGCCAGATCCACCGTTAACAGCTTGCACCCATCGAAGCCAGATTGTTAGAGAGGTGAGAGTTAGCATTACACAGCTACCAGCTTGCTCCCAGCGAAGTCAGATCCACTGCTACCAGTGAAGCCACATCCACCGCTACCAGCTTGCTCCCAGCGAAGCCAGATCCACTGCTCCCAGCTAAGCCGGATTGTCAGAGAGGTGATAGTGAGCATGTCAAACCAGTGAGACAAAGCATATCAGAGGGTGCAAAGTGAATATGTCAGAGTTGTGTGAGCGAGCAGATCAGTTGTGAAAGTAGGCATGTCAGAGTTGAAGTGGGAGCGAGTATGTCAGAGTTATGGGAGTGAGCTTGTTTGAGTCATGAGAGTCAGAGTGTACACTTGTCAGAGTAGTAAATAAATAAGTAACTCTTGAATATATAGTATAATCCATAAATTGCAGTATATAATACATGCGCTACAGTTGCATTACAGTAATAATTCAGTCATGCTATCACTAAATTCCCGGGGTATTATTTTGGGTTACCGAAAACTGCTCTGGGGTATTTTGCATTATTTGGGGTTATCGGTGTTACAGGAAGTTACTGTAGGCCATTTAGCCTGTGGTGGATTACACATAACAGAATGTGTTATTGCTGACGTGCGGTAGTGAATCACAATACAGAGTGCATGGTAATAGTAAGTCTTAGTTATAGTAGCACACAAATGTTATCTGACATACACAGTAGGTTCTACATAGTACATGATACCTTCTAGGGGATGGTTGATTGTGGCTGGCTGCAGATATTGCTTCGAGACTGCCAGTTAGACTTGGGGCCAGGTGGTGTTAATATTTAACATTTAACGGTTGTTCTCAGCTGGCTGTTAATGGTATTCAGACATAGTCACACAGGGTCACCACTACATAGTACATTTATGTAATCTATTAATTGTCGATTTCAAGATATTGCACACTATACTTAGAGTTCATTTATCAGTACTTACTATAGGCAGCATGTGAAAGCTTAGAAGTGACTATCAATCCCAGCTAGCTGATATAGTGCTTGGACACAGTCATCATAATCTGGCTGCGAATTGCGCTTGAAAGCTAACTGATAATGATTGATCTTTGGCTTGCTGCAGATAATGATTTCTCAAATTTAGCTAACCAGAAGATTTCACTACATTCAGAGCTTGGCATGAGATTGTGAGAATGTAAGGAAAACACTAATCTTCTGTTCTCCAAATCCTTTCTGACAACATTTGATGGAAGCTGACTACAGGTAATAATCATCTCAACTTTGGTAATAGCTGGCAATAGTGCTTGGAGATAGGGAATTGAGATTGTAGCAACAATCAATTGAAGTTAACTGCAGCATGTTCTTGTACTGCAGCCATAACTATAACAACATTTTATACTAATGAAAATTGTAACTTCTATTCAAATTGGGATCATGAAAATACTATTGTGAAATGGTCTGAAAACATCCTTTCACCAACAATTCACATTATATCCAGAGAGTTGAGATTATTGAAAATAATAGTAAATATCTACCTGAGTCAATAATGAGTGCTTTTTAAAAAATTCAATGTTATTGACTCTAATTGCTACCTTAACTCAAAGGTGATTGTGACTTAATCTACACTGTAGTCCCCTGTACTCTGTTACTCTTCTTACCATGACATATGTAGTTTTCACCAGCTTGCTTTGAACCTTGTACAATCTCCTTTTCACTCATCATAAATTCTTCTCTTTTTGTAATTGCAGTACACATTCAAGCTGTTGAGATTTTCAACAGGTGAATGAGACATTGATCAGATTGACTTGTATACTTTCCTGTGCTGCCAAGTCTCCAGGCTCCCTTCTACCCTCGATACATCTGTCACACTATGTGCAATCTGTCACTTCCACTACCTTCTTAGTGCATACCATACAAATCTATATTTGAATTACAAATTCAAGCTCATATCCAAGCTGTATCTACTGGTGAGTTAGAATTTAACTAATGATCAATAAATGCCACAGTGCTACTTCAAGACCTCCAGGGCTGGTAGAGTACTAAAAGAGATAAACTATATTTGTAGATAGTCATAAAGGAATATCAAAGTATTTAGGAAACAAGAGGTATGACCTTTCAGATCAAATCTCAGAAGATAACTTACGTATGTGAAAACCACAGTGTTTGAATTTCTCTAGTGAATGCAAAGGTGAGCAATTTGTTTAATCATTTAAGTATAGAATTGCAAGTTAATGCTGAAGTTTAGTACCAACCAAGTCTGTATTAACCATCTTGTCCTTGTCAGTTAGTATTATGGCCTATCTCTAAGCTCGATCATTGGTCAACTTCATATAATTATCTGCTGTCAACATTTCAAAAGCTTTGGTCAAAGTGTCTGTTTAAATCTTCACCATAGATTGATGAAATAACTTTCTTACAACTGCTGCTCTCCTTAGAACAAAAATATGGGTTTAGGCAGATATAGAAATCATTGGGATAACTGTGTACAATGGACATTACATATATTTTGACGACCTTTCCGTATATTTCCAGGTGTTGGTTCAATATAACATTTTTCGAGTTTATGTGGATCCATGTGATTAATATATTTGCTCATAGTGAGAAAGCCCATTAAATTCTCTCATGCTCTTCCTACACTCTGGAAGCCATCAGCAACCTATTGATATTTATGCCCTTTTGGAGACTGTGAATGGTGGAGCAGAGGGTTGACAATAGACTGTCTTCCTTCCAGCTTCACCATATTACCACAACCATCTTAAACCAACATATCTAGTCAATCTGAATTTCTGGCCAGTGCAGTTTGACTAAGCACAATCTTCATTTAATCAAAATTGACTATTTCTAGGTAAGCTTTATGTAGTATCAGCAGCAGACCTTTACTGACTGAATCTAGGTACTATGTTCAGCCAAACAAGATCAATCATTACCAGTTTGCTGTCAGGTTATATCTACAGTCAAGTCCAAATGACTGACTCTAGGTACTATCTGCAGTCAATCATAATCAACTGTTAATAGCCATCTTTTAAGTACTATCTGTAGTCAACTCTCTCCAACAGTCTCCAATCATCAATTGTCGCCTGTTCAGATTGACCACCTTCAAATATCTTCCTGAAAGTATTAGATTTCTAATATCAAGTGTCTCTCTACATGCACTCAGTTACCTCCTCTCTGTCTGCTCAAAATGTTCCTTCTGAGTCTTTTCAACTGCCCATGACTGAATATACCTGATTATTCCCTCTGAATCCTCATAATTACTCCCTAGCCTACTTGATTTCCATGAGCAAATATGTCCACACAATTTCTGTACAGGCGTACTGTATATTCCATTATACATACCTTCAAAGTTACTTGAGTGCCACTTCTGGCCTGCTAACATTGATTCTGTGAATAAGTACAATATTATATTGATATGTGGAAAATAAATATTTCTTAATTACCACCAAGTCTAAGGGTACCATATTTTTGTTTGAGTATAATAAACATGACACTTAATTGTAAACTCAATTTGCATGAAGATATATATTATATCTTAGAAATAGTAAAGATTCATACAAGTATACCATTAGATACTGGAAAGTACTGGCCATACCTACAACATATTGCACTTCAGCAGTAATGGGCTTAACAGATGTCAGTTTTATAGTCATAGGATGAATGTAACAAAAATATACTATCAGATACCATAACACTCTGTAGAATTTCAGTATTGTTTATAACATGTCATTCTATCATGGTAATGGCTATAATACATCTTGACAATAGTAATCCCAAATATTTTCCTGACATATACAACTTATAAGTATGTTAATGACATTTAAGAAACACTCTCAGTTATTCAACTATAAACATCTTTGCACATGCTATTTTAGAATACAAAAACCAATTTTTTAAGACTGAGATAGAAATGATACATGAGTTTGAGGCAAAGAATACTTTCAATGGGTTTAAATGTTCTATTGGTTTATCTCTGACGTACGTATTTTTGTACTGGTGCCTATCAGTTTTTATCGACAACTCATCCGGTTTTCAAGTCTCCGGACATCCCTGGCCTTGATTAGATGACTGATATCTTTTAGACTTATTGCGTGGTGATCGAACATTGATATATTTTCATCCACCCTTGACTTGTCGCCAAGGGCGCTTACAATGGGGTGTCTGGAGACTTGATGAGCGGCCGAGTAGTGCCACTGCCGGGCCCCGATATTTCGCTCACATCGGGATCTACCGAATTGAACACGGAACATAAACCTAGTGTTTCCCACTTCCATTGGTTTTTTTCTTGTTCCACTTAACCACAACTACCTGCTCTTCATCTGTTATTCAACGTTCGCAATAAGTTCAAATTAACAAGGTACGAATGATACAATTCCCTCTTCTGACTACCTAATATGCAGTTGGGCGCACATGTCTTCTGGCATCTTTTCGTATGTTGAGTAGGAATTGTCTGACCCTAGTCTATTGCATTTACAGCAACCAATTCTCACAATGGGTGTTATCGACGTTTTGTCCCGGAAGAAGGGCGTTATCACTGGTGACGATGTTATGAAAGTAAGAGTAGTTGGAACCACTTGTTAAGCAATGACTGACGGAGTATTTCGCCAGTTATTTCAATACGCTAGGGCGCATCAATTCGCAATCCCAGCTATTGTGCGAGCTCCCGATCTGATCATTATTCCACTTCTCTGACCTTAATAGAACGTTACTTCGTCTTCTACCGTAGTTGCATCCCTTGAGGCGGCTCGCGATTCGAAGGCGCCAATCATCTTGCAGCTTTCTCAGGGTGGTGCTGCATACTTTGCCGGAAAGGTTTACCCCGCACTTGCAAACGTACTCAAGAGAAAGTTGCCAATAATACATCCAAAACTAGGGTATTTCCAACACCAATCAGTTTGCGTCTATCAACGGCTCCATAGCTGCAGCAAAGTACATACGCAGCATTGCACCAGCATACGGCATCCCTGTTGTCTTGCATACAGATCACTGTGCGAAGAAATTGCTCCCATGGTTAGACGGAATGCTCGATGAGGATGAAAATTATTTTAAACTGCACGGTGAACCACTCTTTTCGTCTCACATGATTGATCTTAGTGAGGAAGCGAAAGATGAGAATATTGCCATCACCAGAAAGTATCTCGAAAGGGCTGCTCCGATGAAGCAATGGTTGGAGATGGTGAGCACCGAAACCTATTTTGTCGGGCAGGCTGACATATCTAGGAAATTGGTATCACCGGCGGTGAGGAGGATGGCGTTGACAACACTGCAGTTGACAATAACTCTCTTTACACACAGCCCGAAGACATCTACGATGTTTACTCAGCATTGGCGTCTGTTTCACCTTACTTCTCGATTGCCGCTGGTTTCGGGAACGTCCATGGTGTTTACAAGCCAGGAAATGTCAAGCTGCACCCCGAGCTTCTAGGCAAGCACCAGGCATTTACCAAAGAGAAGATCGGTGCCTCAGAGGATAAGCCTCTATTTTTGGTATTCCATGGCGGGTCTGGTAGTACCAAGCAGGAGTACCTTACTGCTATTAGCCATGGTGTTATCAAGGTTAATTTGGATACTGATCTTCAGTAAGTGTAGGCTGGCTGTGTTTACATAACATTGACTAATATTACCAAAGGTATGCATATTTAACTGGTGTCCGGGACTACATATTCAACAGGAAAGACTATCTTCTCAAGCAAGTTGGAAATCCTGAGGGGGATGACAAGCCTAATAAGAAGTACTTCGAGTAAGTTTAGGGTGACCACTTCCACTGTTTTCTGAGGCACAGCGCTAATTATCCGTAGCCCTCGAGTATGGGTTCGTGAGGGCGAGAAGACAATGTATGCCCGTGTGAAGGAAGGGTTGACCGATTTTAACACTGCCAACCAATTGTAACATCTCATTGCAATCGTGCAGGTGGAAATATCAGGCGGCAGGTTATGTTTATGATTCGCGGGCAACATCATATCTATTTCAATCTTTTGTTGAGGATTAGCAACGATCTCAAATTCGCTGATGACTGATTTCATCCCAGAACTCTCACCAACAGTTGGTCCAATTTCAGCAATAGAACGACAAACCACATTGCGCTGATCCTCAATCATGATAGGCATTTATAAATGTGACAAGGCCTTCAACAGAGTTCGCAAAAGATAATTCTTATCTCCAGCCGTGTATCGTAGCTGTATCATTGAAATTCAGACGTATTCGGTGAGAGCAAAAGTTCCTCCTGCAGAGGAAACATTTGGCGTCGGTCGTTGCAACTCTGGATAATCGTTCTTGCAAAATTATTAGGTCTGTCATTAATTATGCCAGGGAGGACACCATATTCACATTCAGAAAAGTAGCACAAAACTAATTTGTATTTCAACTTATGCATTGCTTTACCTTTCTACTCAACTGTAGTGTAACTTTTATTACTCGTAATTAGCTTCACAATATCTAGCACAATGTACTCGTCAATTTTTTAAGAATTCGGAAATTTGGCTAACTCTAACCCGGCTTATAATTACAATTAATGATTACTGTGGGCACTTATAATGACTCTTGGCATGATCCGGTGAGGGTTAGGATTGTATATTTCTAAATACTTAAAATATTAACTAGAAAAACTCATTAGTAATTACTATATATACGATATAAACCAAATTGAAATAACAGACCAGAGTAGACAATACTTTTAAATTACATATATTTTTCAAAAGCTAGATTAAGATTTGTTATATTAAGTGATGAAGTTGGTATTCAAACTTATATACTAAATAGTACACATCAAAAATGGTATCAGATAATAAAATATACTTTAGAGTATATCAAATTGATGTTTCTATCTAACAATACAGGGCAGTATATTCCATGACAGTTACTCATAATTGACTTTAAAATATTATTATATGTTGCCAATAATACAATTACCTTATTATTTCTTAATTACTATCAGCTAGATCAACTGTATAAATTACTTATATTTATTCAATCATTATTAATAGTTCTAAAATTACTCACCAGTATATACACATATGTATTAATATACTTATAGATTTAATTGCAGCTAAAAGTTACAACTACCGGATAAAATACAAAACAATCATTATATGTAATATATCACTTATAGAAATGGTATTTTTTATTTAATGTTATTATTCAGTTATATAAATCAATATACTAATTTAATCTCTATCATATATTGCTATGCTTTTATACATCATAAAATGTAAAATACTGTATATAGCATAACTAAAATAATGCTTTCAAATTCTTCTCCTGTATACTTGTTATTTTCTTTTCAATGACATCAGTATTCAAATATATGGTCCAGTTTCTGGCTACGCAGCTGAATATGGTGACTTATTCTATTATATACCCTTCAGTAAAATTTACTCAGTCTGCGATATACAATGATTAGCTTTTGTGAAGATTGTTAGCCCAGTTGACTTTCAACTGGAAAATGTATTCAAAAAGTATTGGACTATATAAATAGGACTTTGGATAGTATAATTAAGTAGTTACATATAATCTAATATATATACACATGCTTTGTCGGCTCGAATCATTCTCATTGGTTGACTTGTGGTATGTACCTCTAAGAAGGATTTTTATTGGCTGACAACCCACAGCTTCAATCATTTCGATGGCTTGGCATACCCCATCAAATATCCTCAAATATCCACTCCCAATAAAGTATTTGAGTTCAACTCTGATCAGAATGTAATGTATACATGAAATGTTCAGAATTCAAAGCTCTTGCACCCTGCAGTCTCAAATTGAGCATGTCTTCAAAATTGATTGCATGATTTTGGAAAATGCTCAATTTTTGATATCTGTTGGCAATTTTCGAGTGTTTTTGTACAGCCACTCTATCAATTTTGATCATATGGTAATTCTGAGATGTGGAGGTGAAACAGGATTAAAGTAGGTACAATGCATGTATACATTACATTATGATCAGAGGTAAACTGACAGTTGCAAATCGATCAACTCGGCTTGCAAGTATTTTACGGGGAAAAATGACCGTACCCGACATGTAACTTATAGAGAAGCTGTTTCTGGGATGGTAATCCATAGCATATTTGACCTGTGGCACTATGACATCATATGGACCTGCACGTTGACTAGATTACTATGATACACGTTCAATTATGTGTGCTTGATAATATACATCATACTGTATTCAACAAAACTGCCAAATGCACTTCATTACACACTCCCAAGAAAGCTCTGAAGCCACTCTCAAGCACACTCCCAAGCACGCTCTCAAGTACACTCCCAATTGCACTTGATGACACTCCCAGCCTGCTTGACTCTACGCTTCCAAGTAAGCTCTCAAAACGCTCTCAGGTACACTTCCGTGTACACTCTCAAATACACTCCCAAACGCACTCGATACCACATACCCATCCTGCTTGACTACATGCTCCCAAGGAAGCTCTCAAGATGCTCTCAAGTACACTCCCGAGCATGCAGTCCATTACACTCTCCAGAGGCAAGACACTCCCAATCTCACTTGACTATATGCTCTCATGTATGCTCCTGGGTGCTCGATCCAGAGACGGCTGGGTTGCAGGCGCCAGGTATGAGGAGGCGGTTGGCAGGTGACAAGAGGCCTGAGGAGGCAGGGAGGTGGCGGACGGTGGCAGCTGAAACTACGACATCGGTCAATAACATTGTCTGAACCTGATTTTTAGCTTGGCCACCACAACAAGATCTGATGATGCCTCATGATTATGGGGTTGACAATTGCAGCCTTCCATTCTGCAGTAACAGTAGACAATTGCAGCTTGGGGTGAGCAGATCTCCGACTCAGATTGTCCAGCAGAACCTGCTGCCCACTTCCCACCGATTGTGAGTGTATGAATGGGCTTTCAGTCTGAAGCTGATGGTGATGATGGCAGTAGTGATGATGGCAATGGTGATGATGGCGATGGTGATGATGGCGATGGTGATGATGGTGATGGTGATGATGGCAATGGTGATGATGGCGATGGTGATGATGGTGATGGTGATGATGGCAACGGTGATGATGGCAATGGTGATGATGGCAATGGTGATGATGGCAATGATGATGATGGCAATGGTGATGATGGCAACGGTGATGATGGCAATGGTGATGATGGCAATGGTGATGATGGCAATGGTGTCGGTGATGGTGATCACAGTACCAGTAACACTTAGGCAAGTAGGTTGGCTACATCAACGTTCGCATCAAAGCTTCCACTGACTTAGAGCATTCTATTAGCCAATGCTTTCACAGACTTAGAGCGTTCTATTAGCCAAAGCTTTCACAAACTCAGAGTTTGCCATCGGCTAAAAGCTTCCTGTGGAAAACTCTACTGTGCTCGAAGCGCAACTCTCTCAAGCAGGCTATCAAACAGTCTATCATGCAGGCTTTCAAGCACACTCTAGAGCAGGCTTCGATTGCCATTGGGCTCTCATGCGGACTCCCAGCAATAGTGTGTATAGTACCGTCATTATCACCATGAAGACTGCGGGCAGTAACAACAGATACAAGTCCACCTTTACCCAGCTGCTGTATATAGTTCCATAGGCCCACACCCACATCTCTATAAATCGACTATAGCTGACAATCAACTGCTGGTCGCGCAGGGGTCCACAGGAAGCATACTATGTGTTGTGCGTGTGCGCATGTGCGCATAGCACAGCCTATAGTCGATTTGCACTTTTCCCAATGATTTCCAACCAGCCAACAGCTAACCCATTTGGATCATGTCATGCCAGACAATGCAGGTTGTGTCCAGCCTGAAGCCTGCTATTCTGTACAGATTGCATCAGGCCAGACCATCCAGCACATGACGGTTCTCAACTATCTGTCCTATCTATTTAGAGCCATGTCTGATTGTAAACTACAGTTTTCCAAACTGAGAATCCATGACCACTTTGACCATAGGACCTTGAGTTTTGAGACCTACAACCTTCCAGGGTCTTCCAGTCCTTATTGGACAAATGTTTGTGAAGTTGTTATGGGTATGTGGTAGAAGTTTCAGGGGAAGATTCCATCAACCACACCATCTGGCTTTGCCACTCTGGGGGCGGCAGAGCCGCCACCAGTGCTAGTATATATTATAGTATACCAACTAGTAAACACTTTAAAGATTATCCAGATATTCAGTATAGTTAAGTATATGACTTCTGATGTGATATTTGATGCATTGTATAGTTGTCAACAAAAACTGTACTCAGTGAGTAGAATAATTGATGGAAATGAAATTATGTAATAAAATATATTATGAAGTATAGAATGAAAACAAGAAAACAATATAATTGCAATACTACTTCCATATTAAATGAAGATGAAAATTCAGCCAGATTAAGCTTGAAGCTATATAGCAATATCAGATATGACAAAGTCAATTGAAATGAAGGAAGTATCTAAGCAACATAGTATAGTAACTGACAAGTGTAAATACTATATATAATTGTAAAGTTGAAATTTAAATTGTCAATAATTAATAAATTATATATTAGCATTTTCCTACTTTTAATACTTTTGGCAGAGGAAATTTTCAAAAAATTGTCTCTCTGTAATATGTGAAAAGATAAAATATAGTAAAGAATTCTTCGAATAACTTGGAAAATCTGTATTGCAGTACATCTTTTATACAATAGGTATTATTGAAAATGAACTGTAACAATTCATATTTGAAAACAATGTGATGACCTCTGCAAGAGAATATATTATACCATATCTGAATTGTTTAAAATGTTATGCACTATATGGTAATTTACACAAGTTCAGTATAGATTGTGGTAATAAAGTTAGTGTGAAGAATTTATCAGTGACTTATACATTTTAAAGTCAAATACTATAGCTATAATGATATACTGTTAAAGAAATATTGAGATGGTAACAGCTTATAATAATAGGAATTGATGTATATTAAAACCATCCCAGGTTGGTAATATACACAATATTGATACTGTGTATTTTGTAGAGTGGAAATCTATGTTGCAAGTACATTTCTATATATAAGTAATTTACTCAATTCATATACATAGATATGTTCAGCTGATGAGATTATCTTCTAATACTTTACAAAACTACTAGTTTGGTAGATGAATACTCTTTCTGTTCACCTGTACTTGAAATATAGAGATAATATATTTGCAAAATGTAATTTACTTAATGGGTGGCATGAGAAGTCTGTGAGAGAAAGTGGAGTACAAACATCTCAGAGTCAAATTTGGAACAGAATCAGACTTCAACAGGACAATGGGGCTGGCTTTTATATAACTTGAATTGCTGTTGATGAGAAAGGAATCTCAGCAAAATGAAATTATATATCTGGCAGCCTTTAGTAGTATTTGAGAGTTGTTGAACCACAATTCTAGGGTAGTTAAATCCCAGTGTCAACTGGACCGAAGCAGAAGCCTTCAATTGCATATCACAGAGCTGGCAACAACTCTGCAAGGACAAGAAACTCTGGTGTCAACCAGGGGAGCACATCAGAGAACAGGCATCAACCTATGGAATGCTGACCAGATGTCTGGGAGCGTCAGTGGCAAGCCTGGGGGCACCTAAAAGCACTGTAGAGCTCTCTGCGAGAACCAACAGCTTCCTTGGGAACATTGCTGGTGCAACTAGAAATAATAGCTACTACTTATTGTTGAACAATTTTTTAAATCCATGTATCCCGCTTGTATTCTCATTCATGTATTGATCTATCTATATAGCAATCAATCTTCACAAGGTATATCGGGACTGGCTACAGGCAGTGCTTCAGAGAAATTCAAGGTGTGCCTGAATATGACGATCGAGTGAACTTAGAGATATACTTGGAGGCAGTTATCGTGTGTAGTTAGAAATGCACTTCGAGGCTGTATTCTAGTAAGAATGGAGAGGCGCTTGGAGGCGGTGATTGAGTGAACTTAGAGATGCAGTTGGAGGCCATAATCGAGCCTGTTTGAAGATGCATGGTGAGGCCATAATCATGCTAAGTTGGAGGTTGTGATTGAGTCAGTGTGGAGATGAACTTGGAGGCCTTATCATCCAAACTTGATCGCAATAATCCAGTGCGTTTGGAGATACACTTTGATGCCAACATCAAGTGCAGTCAGAGAAGCACTTGGAGGCCACAATGCGGTAAGGTTGGAGATACATTTGGAGGCCGTCATCAAGTAGGTGTGACGCTATTGGTGTGACAGTAAGATATTCCCACAATCACACCAGATTACTCAATGATCCCATTATCCATACTCAATCCAAAACCACGAATCATCACTCTGATTGCCTAATTGGATCAACTATCCAGATTTTATATCCTATTACTGAAATCTCCATTACTCAATCTTCATATCAATGGATCCACTACTACAGTCAAGCCAAGCGCAAATAAGATGTGTATTATCTGTGAGTCAGTATTGGTCATAGGTTTTCAATTCTCAATAGCTATTCCCTATTGGGCGGAAATCTTATTCACAGTTGCCGAACAAACTACGATTCACTCAAGCCCCAATGGTTCATTCTTGATGAGATGAGGCATCGTTGATAACAGACCACCATAACGTTTCGAGATATGCAGCGTCGTATAGGAGATTAGTTAGTAACCAATAATCGATATATTGGAGCCCTGTCAACCAAATGGACTTATAAGAATCAAATCTTACTTTGACTACACTATGTGGATTTGTGGCGAATAGTACTTAGAATTCATATGTCCTGAGTGGCGTGTGATACTTTCCGTTCAAAATATGGCAAAACAGCTCAGTTGCAGATCACTGTATATTTTGCTCCAACAAAGTGTAGTCAAATTAGGGGTTCTGACATTAGCCGTGATTGTGAAAGCAGTACCTACCCGATAAGCTCGATTCCATACAAGATATCACCAATAGCAATTGTGTCACAATAGGAACATATTAACTTGATGGCATAGTTAATGCTCCTGGGAGTTTGAACTCCACTATCAATGGTAGAGACAAAGGATAAAGAGGCAGTTATGTTTGTAAACTCCAAAGCAGGCTTTAGCAGAGTTAGGATTATTCTGGGTGTGGATCATCTGATATATGATCAGCAATACCAACATGGAGGCAGGACGTCAATAACATACTATCAACAATATGATGTATCTATGAATACCAATTGACCTCCTTGATCTGGATGTTAAGCCTTGACACTATTCCCGTGTTTTATCTATTAGTTCTCCATCAAAGTCAACAAGTATAGTTCTCTCTTGAAGTCCACATCAGCAAAATGTGAAATGGTTTGGAAGTCATAACTCAACGACTCAGCTATTCTGAACAGCCACCCCGATCCATCAAGAAGCTCCCAGCAGCTCCTGAACAGGCTTAATGCGAAATGATGTGCCTTTCAGGTGCTCTGAGTGTACTTTTATGTGCTCCTCAATGCTTCTGAAGTAGTAGAACAGAATACAGGAATATTCTCCAGGGTATGAAGTTGTCTTCAGAATGCTATAAAATCATACGTTTAAAGTAAGGTCCATCTGATAACCCCTTCCAAATCAAAAGTGATTCATGTAGGTCAAAGACGACATGATGGGCCCCCATATGGACATCGAGGATAATAATAATATGATCATATGAATTGGAGGAGAAATGGATGGAAAAGCAGGAACCTGGTACATTGCAAGAGCTGAGTATATGAAAAAATACTTCAAAGGTGAATGAATGGAACCCTGTGGTCAGTGCAGTGGAAGAGAGATTCCTTGACAGACAGGAAGAAAGGAAAGCCTTAGGCAAAATGGGAGAACTCAAATACAAGGGAGACATTGAGAGTTACCTAATAGACATGGAAACCCTCAATTTCAAGGTCAGCCTAGTTGGCACCCCTTGGAGGACCTTGCTTAGGGATAGGCATTCAGATGATCTCAATTATCGCTTGTTAACCACCAAATGGGAACCTCAAAATGTCATCAACAATATGGAGAGTGTTCAACATGTAGGACAGGCAAATGAGGAATTACTGATGGTGGAAAAGATGTAACTTTGGAAGTATGACTCTTCAAGTCTTAAGATAAAAGTCAAGAAATAGTACCATCAGGATAATGGGAACCAAAGAGAAGACAAACCCTAGGATCGTGGATCTGGAAAGAAGTCTGGCTCCCAGAAACCTAGGAAAGAGGACAAGACTAAAGAACACACTTCTATCCAAATGGAGAAGAAGACAGTGCTGAAACAAATTGCCCCTGCTCATGTTAAAGCACAATTTCAAAACAAATTGTGCACTTCGTGTGGCGTTGTCAACCACCCATCGAAATTCTGCTGTAAGTCTGTCATCGCTTCATCCTCCAACGGGGAATGGCGAAAACAAATGCAAAACAATTGGCAATATGTCTCGTCCGCAGCAGGAGTGGCTTTGACCACCCCTTAGACTCAGATCTCAGCATGTAGACAAATTTACAAAGTAGATTCTGACCATGTGATGATTATTTATTTTGGGATACTGTGGTACAGTCCTATGATATAGAGGCATTGTTACAGATCTATATGAAACTATGGGAATGGGGATGGAAACTATAGTGTTTTCCTGATGTATGTCAGGAAAGACATATTCTGCTATGTATAATCTATCATAGGCTATATGGCCTACTGTAATCTCCCATAACACCAATAACACCAAATAATGCAATACACCCCAGAGCTGTTTTGGGCAACCCACCATAATACACCTGTAATTTACTGATAGCATAACTGAATTATTACAGTAATCTAGTGTTAGCAACGGGTCCGTGTAACCCGCCAGCCGTCTAGGTTTGGACCGGAAAAATGGTTCGGTTCAGTTCCCGATTTGTCCAAAAACTGGATGCGCTTTGTCTTGACAGGGTTGTTACCTGGACCGGACATAAACCTGCGATTTTTTGGCCGGGTTTTGCATACTGCAGAGCCTCATATTGGCGAATTCAACTCTTTCGCTCCAATTAAGTATTTGAGTTCTGATCGTATTACAATATGATATACACTTACAGTATGCAGTGTTGGATGGTCTTTCACCTCGCACTGTCCAATTTGCGATCTGATCAATATTCATTGAGTCACTGCGAACCACCCCCGATATTGGCCGTTATTTCAAAGCCACTCAACTAATACTGATGGCATCGCACATTGGAGAACGGGAGGTGGAAGAGCTTCCAAAACTGCATGTTTTACATATATATTATATTGTGAAACGATCAGAACTCCAATACTTAATTGGGGCCAAAGTGCTGAGTCCACGAAAATGTGGAACCGGCCAAAAAACTGCGGATTCGGTGGTGTTCGGTTTTTTGATGGGGTAAAACCTGTTACAATGGTTCCTGTTCAGTTCTATCCCGGACCCGGTACCGAACCGAGTATTTGGAACCGTTGCTACCACTACTGAAATCCAACAGTAGCGCATGTATTATATACTGCAATTTATGAATTATAATATATATTCAAAAGTTACTTATTTATTTACTACTCTGACAAGCATACACTCGGACTCTCATGACTCCAACAAGCTCACTCCCACAACTCTGACATGCTCCCTCTAATAACTCTGACATACTCGCTTCCACTCCAACTTTGACATGCTCACTTTCACCACTGATCTGCTTGGTCACACAACTCTGACATATTCACTTTCCAACTTCAGATATGCTATGTATCACTGCTTTGACATTGTCACACTAACCTCTCTGTCAATCTAGCTTCACTCGGGGCAAGCTGGAAGCAGTGGATCGGGCTTTGCTGGTTGGGGTGAATGGGGCTTCGCTGGGAGCATGCTGGTAGCGGTGGATCGGGCTTCACTGGTTGGGGTGAAAGTGGCTTCGTTGGGACCAAGCTGGTAGTGGTGGATCTGTCCTTGGTGGGAGCAGTGGATCTGGCTGCGCTGGGAGCAAGCTGGTAGCGGTGGATCTGGCTCCACAGGTAGGGGTGAAACTAGCTTCACTGGTAGCAGTGAATCTGGCTTCGATGGTATGGGGGGGAAACTGGCTTTGCCGGGTGCAAGCTGGTAACGGGGGATTGGGATTTGCTGGGTGTGGTAAGACTGGCTTCGCTGGGAGCAAGCTGGTTGCAGTGAATTGCGCTTCGCTGGTAGGGGGGTATTACATACAGTCTGTGGCAGAATAATTGAACCATTAAATACCCAATGCTGGTGATTGTGATGGTGGTGATTATGATGGTAGTGATTGTGATGGTGGTGATTGTGATGGTGGTGATTATGATGGTGGTGATTGTGATGGTGGTGATTGTAATGGTGGTGATTGTGATGGTGGTGATTGTGATGGTGGTGATTGTAATGGTGGTGATTGTGATGGTGGTGATTGTGATGGTGGTGATTGTGATGGTGGTGATTGTGATGGTGGTGATTGTGATGGTGGTGATTGTGATGGTGG